>Ga0208297_1000008_pt1 | contig 685671 bp, 620 predicted proteins | sample LMS_cellobiose_e_FD_187367 | JGI IMG/M metagenome (GOLD analysis project Ga0208297, IMG submission 187367) | Rumen-fistulated moose microbial communities from Alaska, USA - LMS_cellobiose_enrichment (SPAdes) (version 2) | ecosystem: Host-associated > Mammals > Digestive system > Stomach >... | reverse complement strand
GGACTTTCACCTCCGAGATGTTTGCCTTCCGAACTCCCGACCCGTCTTTACTTCCGTAACGTGGCCGCTGTTCTTAACAGCATCATTGTTGTGTTTGTACACAACGGATGCGACTGCCCGTCGCACATAACAAGAGCCAGGCTGCTAAGCCTGGCTCTACGTATTCACGAAGATTCAAATCAGGGCTTCAGGAGGCGGCGCAATACCTTGCCCGCTCCGGACATGGGGAAGGAATCGGTAAACTCGATAACTGCCGGAACCTTGTAGGAGGAGAAGTTCTCTTTGGACCATGCCTGAATCTCCTCCGCAGTAGCAGTCGCCCCGGGTTTCAAGATGATGAAAGCCTTTATAACCTCACCCTTATGGGGATCTGGCTTCGGAATAACTGCCGCCTGCGCAATCGCCGGGTGTTTGCAGAGCAGGAGTTCCACCTCTTCCGGGAACACCGAGAAACCGGAGACCTTGATCATCTCTTTACGGCGCCCCAAAAAAGCAAGGTAGCCGTCTTCATCAAATTTACCCACATCGCCGGTAAAGACCCAGCCGTCAATCAGGGTTTCAGCGGTTGCCTCGGGTTTATTCCAGTAGCCCTTAAAGTTTGCGGGTCCCTTAACCGCGATTTCACCCTCTTCGCCAATGGGAAGTTCCTTGGTGTGGTCATCAAAGTCGAAAATCCGGATGTCGGTTTCGGCATTAGGAATTCCACATACCCCGTACTTAATCTTATGCAGGGGAACAAAGCAATCAAAGGTGTGGGTTTCACTTAAACCGTAGGAGGCCTCAACCAGAATTCCCCCTTTTGTCACCTCTGCCCATTGTTTGGCGATCTCTGCCGTAAGGGTTATTCCAAATGACATTGTCAATGTGAGTCTCAAGCTGGACAGGTCATATTGACTGACTTTGGGATGATTCATCAGCCCGACATTCATAGGGACGGTGGCAGTAAAATAAGATACCTTGTACTTTTCGATGGCTGCCATAGTAGTCTCCGGATCAAAACCAATCAGCAGGACAACGGTCGCACCTGCAAAAATCGGTGCATCCACATTGCCCAGCATGCCGGCAATATGGAAAATCGGAGCTATGGCCAACGAAATGGTGTCAGGACTTACTGTACGCGCATTGGTCATGCAGGTAGCACTCTTAAACAGGGCCGCAAACTGGGTCAGCATGGCTCCTTTCGGCAGGCCGGTCGTTCCTCCTGTATACTGCAGCAGAGCTAAGTCATCCAGTTCAACCTTCACGGCTGGCGGGGTGGCATCACCAGTGGTCAGGATGTCCATAAGGTCAACAGTTCCCGGGATTGGCGACTTCTTGATCTTCATGACATCAGTAATCGGCAGGGTCGGTTCTTCAGGCAGAAAATCGTTCAGGTTGCTTACTATGACCCGTTTGACCGATGTATTGCCGAGAATCTTTTGAGCGACCGGATACAAGACATCCAGGGTTACCAGAGTCTCAACCCCTGCATCATTCAACTCATACTCCAGTTCCATCTCTTTGAACAGAGGAGAACAGGGAGCGATCACTGCCCCAATCTTCCAGGCTGCATAATGAGCTATGTGATACTGGGGGCAGTTCAGGAGAAAGAGAGCAACTCTGTCACCCTTCTTCACTCCCTGCTGAAGGAGGTAATTAGCAACCCGGTTGCTGGCCTCATCCAGTTCCCGGTATGTGATGGTATGGCCATAAAATATGATTGCGGGCTTATCCGGGTGTTCTTTGGCGCGCATTTTGAGGTACTCGGCCAGCGGAACCTTGCCAAGTGGGTACTGGGCTTCAGTGGGAACCCCAGGCGGCCAACTTTTCAAAGAAATTTCTTTTATGGACTGCATGACGAAGCCTCCTCTTAAGTTAATTACTTACTGTTAAGTATAGCAGTATTACCTAAAATAATCTAATTTATTTTCGGTTCTTTCAAGGGGGTTTTAGGTTCATTACCCCCTTGGGGGCAGCAATCACAAAACGTAAAAACCCCTCTGCTATGAAGATAACAGAGGGGTTTCATAGTCTTTTGTTATTACTTCCGCAGCATCTCCAGGACTTCCGCAGAGGGCTGGTTGGGTATGGTTGCTACCGGGCGGCCCTGATATTCGAATACCACCTGGTTGTCACTAGTTATCTCGCCGATCACCTCAGCCCTGGTGTTTTGGGAACGGAGAGCCTGCAGAACCACTTCCACATCTTCGGGTGCCACCTGGAACAACATGCGCCCCTGGGTTTCACATATCAGGATCTCCTCCGGAGTGATGTCTTCCACCCGGGTCGGTGCCTTGGAAAGATCGACCCTGGCGCCCAGACCGCCAAACCGTGCTGACTCGCACACGGCGGCCCCAATACCGGCTGCGCCCAAATCAGAACAGGCTTTTATCTTGCCGGTGCGGAAGGCTGCGATGCTGGCTTCCATAACCGCTCTCTCCTCAGCGAAAAGAGCCACCGCCGGCCGCATCTCCGACACCAGACCGGCGCGGAACAGGGTGTCGTTACCATCAGTGCTGGTCTCACCCAGGATTATGATCTTGTCACCTGCTGATTTGGCTGGCTTGGTCAAAGGCTTCTCAGTGATCTGCTTGCCCACTACAGATATTACAACAGCAGGAACAATATCACTGAATGAAGTGGAAAAGCCTCCACCCGCAACGAAAACATCCATGGCCGCCGCCATATCCCGGACCCCTTTTAGCATCAGGTTAAGCCGCTCCTGGCTGGTTGTCTCCTGGCAGTTGCCGCAGGTGCACTTGCCGTCAAAGCCACATGGCCCGATAATAACCTTCTCTTCCAGGGGACGGGTGCCGATGAAATCCAGTATGAAAATGGGGCGGGCACCCATGGCCACCACATCACGCATCGCCCCACCGGCTCCGGTGGCTGCGCTGTCGTAAGGCCGGGGAACACAGGGACTGCAGTGGCTTTCCAGCTTGGCCGCCACCAGAGTGTCAGTTCCAGGGATCTTCACCACCGCCGCATCATCATTGGCATCCGGGCCTACCAGCAGTGCGCCCGGCCAGGTTGCGTCTACCTTCTGATTCAGCCGCTTGAATTCGCCAAAATCAATTGCCTTGTCAATGTTGTGATGCAGGTGCACAAACAGCGCATGCATCAGTGCCTTCTCCACCCGATTCAATATCGATTCCTCCTCATAATTGTTTGGACTTGCCTGCTATTAATTCCGGGAACAAATCATGGTTCGGGAACGACCGTTCTCGTCCCAGGTCTTCTGGTATAACCTTGCTCTCAAGGACGCAGAGATCATATATTAGTGTTCTTTTCCAGTAGGCTTAATTATACTCGATCCTGAGCAGAAAATGTAGCATCCCTCTCTTCGATCGAAGGTCTGCCTGACAAGAGAAACCGCCTCTCCCGATCAGGATGCAAAGGCGGCATCGCTTCTTATTAATTTGCTGAGCACAAGGACTACAAATCAGAATTCTTCGTTAGTGCCGGTTTTTTGTCTCGTTTCCTCGGTTTAAATACAGACAATACAATCATGATAAGCATAAATAACACCTGCAGGGATATAAAGAGCATCACCTGCCCGCCATCAGCCAATCCTCCTGAAAATCCTGACATGTTCACTTTATCAAGCACAGAAAACATTTGGCCAATTCCGCCTATTCCTGTACATAAGCCTGTAAAGAGCACTAAGCACCATTTAAGCAGCACCCACCTGTGTTTAAAGAAGCCCCAGTCGCTAAAGACCCCGTAAACAATCCCTTGAATTATGGTAAATACAGCAAACGGCAACACCAAACTCCGGTAAAGTTCCGGTATCATAGGCGCGATGGTCAAAAAATCTCTTTCACTCAACCGGAAAAAGCATATTGCAGCCAAACCACCTATACATACCACCGATCCAAACCATATACTCGCGGACAAAATATGCAGAACCCGCAGCCACTGCAAACCTTTCTTCTTTAATCGCATATCAGTTATTGATCCCTCTCCCCTTGTATAGAACTCCCTCGAGAAAATAATAGGCATCTGGGCCGACGAGCGCGGCATCAGGGGTTGCCGAAATGCCTGCTCTACAGTTGTCAGTGCTTGCTTCGATCACTCCCGGTGAGGGCCAGGATGAGAAACAGTCCCACGCCGCCCAGGAAGAAAAACATCAATGATGCAATGGAGACATAGGTTTCACCAACAGCAAAATGCGTTATCACCGCACAGAACAGCCCAAAAAGAATTAATCCAACTGACAATCCATAGAGTGCAGCACGGATTTTATTCATCGCGTACTTCCTGCTGGTTTCCCTGGTCAGCAGTCCGTAGGTAAACAGCATGCTGCCAGCCACCACAAAAATTCCGCTCCCCGCAACTTCCACTCCTTGCATCTCCATATAGTAGGTCATGGCTATCACGAATATGCCAAACAAGGCCGAAAGCACCCCCACCACGATAAAACCGGCGGAGATTCGGGCTGCCATTGAGGAATAAACGTTTTGTCGTGCCACATCCTGCCCCAGTTTGCGCATATCATCCACCAGCCCGCTCAGATCCCCCATCGAAACAATCGCCTCTTTAAACGCCTGGTCATCGTTCATCCCCCTTGCCTTGTAATCAGCGATTTTTTCCTTCATGTTGGTGGTCAGTTCCTCCTTGAGCTCAAACAACTGCTGGCTGCCTCCTACTCCAGAAAACAGGTTATCGAAATAAGCAGTGATCTTGTTATCCAGACGGTTATCACTCTTTAACATCACCAATACCCCCCTTGATAAGAGTTTCTAATATGTCCTTGGCAAAATCCCAGTCCATGACGTTCTGTTCGTAGTGTTTCTGCCCTTGCGCAGTTATGCGGTAATACTTTCGGCGTCCCCCCTGGGTCTCATCGCCCCAGTAGGAGGATATATCCCCGTCCTTCTCCAACCTGCGAAAAGCCGTATACAGGGTTGCCTCCTTCAATTCGTAGCGATTATTACTAAGCTGTAAAATTCTTTTGTAGATTTCATACCCGTAGCTGTCACCCTGCCGCAGGATGTTGAGGATTATGGTGTCGGTGTGACCGCGTATAAGATCTGTGGAAATAGTCGCATTCATCATCTTCGCCTCCTTAAGTACATTTTATGAAATATTACTACGTCTGTCAAGGTACTTTGGCAGAAAACAATCGGGCGGGATGCTCTTTTTCGGTTCATCTAGTATTCACAGTATTTCGAGGTGATAGGCGGGACTAAGATATTGGGGCAGGTACACTCGTGATTACGAATGCTTGGTATGTCTTGGGAACGTGTTGAGAGGAAAGAAATTAACAGTCAGGAGTACACAATGATTGGGGTACAGGCCTTTCAATACTCTTCATGCAGTGTATGTGAAGGTTAAGACGTATCGAGAATGGGGCACGAATCTCCCCTATAAGAGACACCGCCCGGGCAGCACCAAAGTGCAACCCGGGCATGACTCATTATCACCTGTATATGATTGATGATTGCCAGCGTTCCAGGCATTACGTTCCTTGATTAATCGGCACCCTGCTAAGTTCATTTTTATAGATCCGCCACCGGGGAAGGTACTGGTCCATATAGGCATAGAACCGCTTGTTGTGACTTCTTTCCAGGAGATGAACCATCTCATGGACTACAACATACTCAAGACACTCCGGTGGTTTCTTGGCCAGTTCAAGATTGAGCCAGATGCGCCGGGCACGGATGTTACAGCTTCCCCACTTGCTCTTCATCTTCTTTGTGGCAAACTGGTTTACCTCTACCTTCAGTATCTTCTCCCATTTCTCTATATACTCCGGCAAAACCATCTTCAACTGCGCCCGGTACCATTCATCGATTATGGCCTGTCTCTTTGCGACAGGAGTGTTCGGGCGGACATAGAGAATCAGTGTGTCAGGTTTTAATTCAACCCTAGGTGCCGAATTTACCTCTACCACCTCAAGCAGATAGCGTTGACCCTTATAATAACAGCCTTCCCCGCTGTTATACTCCCGGGGAACCTCTCGTTCTTGATTCCGGTATTTGTCCTGCTGCCTTTTGATCCACTTTAGCTTGGACAGGGCGAAAACCCGTATGGTATCCAAATCCGTTTTAATAGGTGCAGAAATGTGCACCCTGCCTGATGGTGGATAAACCCGCAAATAGATGTTTTTTATCTTCTTGTACTCAATGTCGATTACAATATCTCCGAGCTGCAGCTGTTTCATCTTTTACTCTCTCCTTGTTCTCAACCGACCAGATGCGACCGGATGAATTCACATATCTCTTCCCGGGCTCGCCGGGCCTCAGGAATAAAGGCTGGCATGGCCGGGTAGCAGTGTATCATACCCTCCTCTACATGCAGCTTCACCTCGACCCCGGCTGCCTTTGCTTTTTCTGCGAACTTAATCGAGTCATCCCGAAGGACTTCGTCGTCACTGGCATAGATCAGCAGTGGCGGCATGCCGCGAAGATCTCCGTACAGGGGAGAGATAAGCGGCAGACCCGGGTCATTATCCCCGGCATAATACTTGCTGCAGACATTCCACATGTTATATGGAGACATGCACTTATCGGCATTGATACGGTAGGACTCCCCGGTACACTTAAGATCGGTCCAGGGTGAAAGTGCTACCGCGGCTGCGGGCAAGGGCAGTCCCTGCTCCTTCAAGGCCAGCAGAGTCGCAAGGCACAGACCCCCACCGGCGGAGTCACCGGCAAACACTATGTTTGCAGGAAGGGTCCCCTGGGTCAGCAGCCAGTTATATACGGCGAGGGAGTCCTCTAGGGCTGCAGGGAACGGGTACTCCGGAGCCAGCCTGTACTCATACTGCAGGGCCCCGATTCCACTCCCCTGGACAAACTTGGCCACATGATTGCGGTGATCCGAGCAGGAGCCCGATATATACCCGCCCCCATGAATCCATAATATCACTTTATCCATAGCAGCTCCGGCGGGTAGAATCCATTCGCCCCGCAGACCATCTATCATGACTGGTATCACGTTAATTCCAGGCGGTATCTTTCCGAACCTTGCGGCTCCCGCTTCACATTGTTCCCGGAAAGCCGTTACTGATGTATTAAAGTCCCAGGCAGTTTTTTTCCGTCGGCGCAACACAAATTTAAATAGACGGCTCTGCCAACTGGCCATTATCTTAGCCTCCTTCATCTTTCGAATCCTTATTGCCGGGATAGAGAGCATGCTCCCCGCTCATCTCAAATACCTGAAAGTCCGCCACTCGCAGCACTGGTAATCAGAATCAACGACGGGCCCCGTTGATGATCAGATCCACCATTTTTTCAATGACCGGCCGAACACTGGTCTTATCTGGTTCAAGATAGACTTGTTTTACTACCTCGATAAATGCGAATTCGAACAGCTCTCTCAGCACGAAAGGTGGTACATCCGACCGAATCTCACCACTCTCTTGTCCCATCTTAATGATCTCTGCTCCCAACAGGTAAAACCCGCTCTTTACACTGTCATCCTGGTGGACACTGACCATGGTCTGCATCCGGTAAACCAGATACTTCTCAAAGATGTCCCGGTACTCCAGGATCCCGTCGGTTAACTCCTCAATAAGCAATATCATGCGCGACCGGGTATCCGGCATCTTACGAAAGCGCTCAATCCTGGTGGATTTCTTCTCCCGAAATGAGCGCTGCATGTATGCGCTTATAATAGCTTCCTTGGCCGGAAAATGATTGTACAGGGTTCCTTTAGCGACATCGGCCTCGGCTGCAATCTGCTCCATGGTGGTCGCATCCACCCCCTGCTTTCTAAACAGGTCCATGGCTGCCGCGATGATCTTCTGTCTGGTCTCTTCTTTCTTGCGTTCAACCCTGCTGCCGCCAGCGGCCTGGTTAAGATCCATTCTTCCCCCTCCTTTCAAATACATCGCTATACTTAGTTCGCTATTAGTTATAGTATAATATTATACTCCGTATAGTCAAGGCTCTCCCCCCAACTAAGCAAGCAACTATTCGACAAAGAACAGGACTGGGTCCTTAATCATTCGGAAGGAATGAACCGATGCTTCGTCGAATGATTTTGACGTGATATGGGATACCTTATAACATCAGGGATTACAGGTAAACTTAATACCGGGCTCACAGTCAATCAAGACTTAGAAGCCCGCGAATAGGAGTGACAAAGGTGTTAAATTTCAATTTTCAGGCTCCCACCCGTATACTCTTCGGGCGTGATCGGATTGAGGACTTGGGCAAAGAGATACTGAAATACGGCAGCCGGGTGCTCCTGGTTTACGGCGGAGGCAGCATCAAGCAAATCGGTCTATACCATCGAGTTACACAAATTTTGACCGCTAGCGGGATATCATATGTGGAACTTTCCGGTGTCAAGCCCAATCCCCGGATTACCAGTGTTCGCCAGGGGGTAAAGCTATGCCGGGAAAACGAGGTGGAACTGGTGTTGGCAGTAGGAGGTGGCAGCGTCATCGATTGTGCCAAAATCATCGCTGCCGGAGTCAGGTATGAAGGCGATCCCTGGGATTTCTTTATTCACAAGGCTCGCATAACCGGAGCCCTGCCAATTGGAACGGTGCTCACCCTGGCAGCCACCGGGTCGGAGATGAATGTCAACGCGGTAATCAGCAATGAAGATACGCATCAGAAGCTGGGTACCGGCAGTACGCACCTTTATCCCCGTTTTTCCATACTGGATCCCACCCTGACGTTTTCGGTGCCCGCATCTCAGACCGCCGCCGGAACCGCCGACATCATAAGCCACATATTTGAGCAGTATTTCAGCCCTACCCCGGGAGGCTTTATTCAGGACCGGATGGCGGAAGCCATGCTTAAGACCTGCATCCATTATGGACCGATTGCGATTGCCGAACCGGAGAACTATGAAGCCCGGGCCAACCTGATGTGGACCAGCACCCTGGCCCTTAATGGGTTGCTCAGCACCGGCCGGCATACCGACTGGGGCGTACACGACATTGAGCACGTCATAAGTGCACTGTATGATGTTACCCATGGTCTAGGACTGGCAATCCTTATCCCCCACTGGATGCGTCGAATTTTGAGTGAAAGGACCGCTCCCAAGATGGCGGAGTATGCCAGAAGGGTCTGGGATATCGAGGGGTATGATGACCATACCGTTGCTTTGACCGGGATTGAACGAACAGCCGGGTTTTTCCGCTGCCTCGGTTTGGCCGGAAGCCTTCGGGAAATAGGGGTTGAAGAAAAACGGCTTGAAGAGATGGCGGACCAGCTAACAGCCAATCGGCGGCCGCTGGGAGCGTTTGGGCAGCTCAACCGGGACGATGTTCTGGCCATCCTGAAGTCCGCTTACCAGGGATAATCCTCGGCAGAAGACGTTTTCAGCTTATTTTTGGTATAAGCTGGTCTCGAATTTAAAGCCGATCGTATAGTTAATAGCGACAGGTTGGTTAAAACTATGCATAGTAACCATCACTAGATGGGATGGTGTATGGAACTGCTCAGACAGTATCTCCTCTACCTGTTCCGCTGGCAGTTGTCGACTCCGATCCTCGCCGGAGTCCTTTATTTTATGAAAGACTTTAATGTTACCATCTCCACCATTGTCGCCAACATTATCGGGGGTTTGATCTTTTTCTGGGTGGACCGGTTTATTTTTACCTCACCGCATCTGGCTCCCCAGTGGGAGATCCGGGAAGAGGTAACATGCGCCGACTGCGGTGACATCGCCAAGGGATTCAGGCTGGTCAGGACCAGGAACTATGACCGGACCAGGGACAGAAACCCGGAGTTCCGCTGTGAGAAATGCTCCCAGCGAAAACTCCAGGAATTGAAACTACGGGGAGTCAAGGTCGAGTAACCGGGCTTACCTATAGAAAGAAAAGCAGCAGGTAAGCCATAGCGATTATGATGGATACAATCATCAGCGGGAACGCAATCTTCATATAACCCAGGAAAGTGATGGGATGCCCTTCCCGGGCAGCGATGCCTGATACGATAACATTGGCCGAAGCTCCAATCAAGGTTCCGTTGCCTCCCAGACACGCCCCCAGAGACAGGGCCCACCACAAAGGTCCGGTATTCATGCTCCCGATCTGCCCCATCTCCTGAATCAAAGGTATAAAGGTTGCAACAAAGGGTATGTTATCCACAAACGCCGATGCAATAGCGGAAAACCAGAGGACCAGCATAGCGGTCAAGGTCACATTACCTTCGGTGAGCTTAATCCCCCCGCGGGCCATTCCCTCAATTATCCCCGTCTTTTCCAAGCCTCCTACTAGGATGAACAGCCCAATGAAGAAGAAGAGGGTGTCCCATTCAACAGATAACAGGACCTCTTCCGGTGCTTCACGGGCGATCAGCATCAGAAACGCGGCACCGCCAATCGCTATCGTAGCCGACTCCAAACCCAGATATTGATGGGAAGCGAAGCCTAGTATTACCAGACTGATAATGGCAAGTGATTTTTTCAGCAGCGGCAGGTCTTCTATGGCTGTTCCGGGGTCCATGGCCATCAATTTGGCCTTGTTTTCCTCGCTGGTCTGAAGTCTCTTTCGGTAGATCACCTTAAGTAAAAGAAACGTAACAATTAGTATTACCACGACAACTGGACCCAGGTTTTTTACAAAGTCCATGAATCCAATGCCGGTTGCACTGCCGATCATGATGTTGGGGGGATCACCGATCAGGGTGGCAGTTCCTCCGATATTGGAGGCCAGGATTTCCGCAATAAAGAACGGAACCGGATTTACATCCAGTGCGGAACAAATCGATATAGTGACCGGTACCACCAGCAAGACGGTGGTGACATTATCCAGGAGAGCTGAGGCAATCGCTGTAACTATGGAGAGAGCAATCATTATCTTAACCGGATCACCACCGGTTGAATGAGCTGCCTTTATGGCCACATACTCGAAAACCCCGCTCTTGCGGGTTATGCCCACAATAACCATCATGCCAAAAAGCAGACCAATGGTATTAAAATCGACAAAATCTACAGCTTCATGCTGACTCAGCACACCCAACAGAACCAGGAGGGATGCGCCGCACAACGCCAGGATGGTGCGATGGATCTTTTCCGAGACAATAAACGCATAAACAACCAGAAATAGTACTCCTGCAAACCAGATCTGCCATTGCATACTTATTCCTCCTCCCGATTAACGTTTGTTCTATAATGGAACTGCCAAACGCTATGGAGGGGCCACATGTTCAGAGGATCTCCATCTGTTCCATTAATAAATTACTATTAATTATTATTTTCGCTTGTCTTTTCGCTTTTTTTCTCTATAAAGATCGCAAGCTTTGAGCTTAGTGTGACCATTATCAGCAGCAATAGCATGACGATTGCTACTCCCGATATTCCAGAAATAAAGGTCGTCATCGGTACTGACATGATTTCACTCCTCTCTAAGTGTCGTTCTCATCAACAGGCGGGTATCTGATAATCAGAACAGGACAAAGTATATTCCTGCTGCAGCCAGAATGGCAATAACTACCCATTGCAGACTCCTAAACAACTCCTTTTTCACCAGTGCAATAAGTTCTTCCAGTATTTCCACATCCCTTGCTGTTATTTATAACCACAAAAAAGTGGGTAGCCAAAATAGCTTGGCTACCCACCCCAGTAAGCCGATTCTCACGGACCATGAAAACCTTATCCGCAGGACTTAGGTATTCTGTCCCCGCTCTCCTGATTTTCATCAACAGAGCTTTGACCGTCTTTTGAGTATTTATTTTTGTCTAGTATACTACAGGTTTCCTCCAAATTCAAATTAGCACCACCGCGGTTTTGCAAGTGATATAATTGTTCGCAAGAGATAGACAGGTAAAGGAGGGCTTCTTTTGATTTACGAGCAAATTAAGGTTGAAATCGCGGATCGGATATTGACCATCACCCTTAACCGTCCCGAAAGGCTAAACGCATACACAGAGTATATGCGCGAGGAAATAATTAATGCGTTGGACCGGGCAGAGGAAGATGACAGCATAAGGGCAATTATTGTTACCGGTGCAGGACGGGCATTCTGTGCTGGTTCTGACTTGGGAGGCGGAGAATCCACTTTCAACTACAATGATGAATCACCGGATGAGCACCGGGATGGCGGAGGTATCCTGGCACTGCGCATCTTTAAGTTGAAAAAGCCAATTATTGCGGCCATAAATGGTTCGGCAGTAGGTATCGGCTTAACAATGACTCTGCCCATGGACATCCGCATTGTTTCCAATTCCGCGAAACTGGGTATAGTCTTTGTCCGCCGGGGTATTGTCATCGATGCCTGCGCATCCTACTTTTTGCCCAGGATCGTAGGCATAGGTCAGGCTCTGGAATGGGGTCTTACCGGAAGGATCTTTTCTGCCGCAGAGGCATACGAACGCCGTCTGGTAAACCAAATAGTTGCCCCGGAGGAGGTGCTCCCGACCGCCCGGGCGATCGCCCTGGATATTGCCCAGAATACCGCACCGGTATCGATAGCCCTCACCCGCCAGCTGATGTGGAGTATGCTGGGAGCCAGCCATCCCATGGAGGCACACCGGCTGGAATCCAAAGGCTTTCACTACCTGGGACCGAAGCCGGACGCGGCTGAAGGTATTAATGCATTCCTGGAAAAGAGACAGCCGAATTTCACTATGAGCACCCAGAGAGATATGCCGGATTTCTATCCCTGGTGGCCCGAGCCGAAATTTAATGAAGAATAGATCTGGTTTCCGGCGTTTCGCAAATCGCCGGAATAAGGATGTGCTAAATAGAGGATGTCTCTTGGAAACAGGGGACATTTCTCTTTAATGTGGTATGTTTGCCCGCGCAAAAAAATTAACGCTGTCCCGCCAATTGGTATGGCGGGAGCAGCGATGTTAACCTTTCCGATTATACCTGGATTGGTTTGTTGGGTTGGGGTTATTGATAGAACTCAGGCCGGTTGTACTCAATCTCGTTCAACTCGGCTTTAAACCAAGAAAAGCCACCGGTCGAAAGATCCCAAATAACCTCAACAGTTGCCGGCAGAACCATGCCGTTAAACTCACGGTGATCCCGCATCACAACCCGCCAGGTTTCCAGTGAGTACTGGCCGTTCTTCTCCATATACCGGGGAGCGGTAAACTCAACCGGGTTCCCCTCACTATCAAAGGTGAAGGTACCTGAGGCTTCTATTCCGTCTACGGAGATCTTCGCCTGGGCCGAATTATCAGCAACTGCTTCCCAGGTGATGTAATCGTTTAAGGCCGCTGCAGGAAAATAAGCGATCTCCGCCAGGTACCTCACCAGCGACCCCTGATCAATCTCCTTCCCCCTGCCGTCGGCCACGGTTATCAAGGACAGCAGCTTAATCAGCATATGCCCCTTCCCCTGGTACAGCTTATCCCTCCCGCTCAGGTGAACCAGAGGTGCTGCCTTGACATCGGCATGCCAGATGAAACCCGGTTCCTCAACGGTATAGTAATAGTCAGCCGAGAAAGGCATCCAGGGCTGCTCCGGTGTTGTACGCATTTCCCCGCTCTGCCGCACCCTAACCGTAGTTGGTATCTCTTTCCCCACCACGCCGGAGCTTGACATCCACTTCGCCACCACTGGTGGCAGGCCGTCCAGGTCGGCAGCAGTCACCACTCCTTTGGTTTTCTCCTGAATCCGAAAGAGTGATTCCACTTCGCTTTTTACTTTCTGGCTGAAGTTGTTCTGGGCCATGGTCGTCACTAATACGAACAGGACTAACAGAACAGCTATCAGGCCAACTCCGTACCATACAAACTTCACAACACCGGTCCTCCTCCAGATTGGTATCATATTTTGTGAGATTACCCCTGCTCAGATCTGGACTGTCATTTATTCCGATTTAATTTTGTTTGCCCATTATTCCGCAATACATACCCGAATTGTTCGGCCAGCACCTTTGCACATGTCGCATATTCCTGTTTCATCTACCCGATATTGCTCTTAACGCCTGGCTTATGTCCGACTTCAGGTCCTCATAGTCCTCCAATCCTACCGAGATGCGTATCAGGTCCGGGGTTAAGCCCAGTTCCTGGTGTAATTCCTCCTGCAGACCAGAATGGGACATGACAGCCGGAATTGATACCAGGCTCTCCACCGCACCCAGACTGGAAGCAATTATAAACAGACGCAGGCTGTTAACGAAACAATGGGCCTTCTCCTTGTTCTCCAGGCGAAAAGCCAGTATGCCTCCGGGACCTTCGGCCTGCGAAAAATGTATATCCCTTCCCGGGTGCCCGGGTAACCCGGGATAAAGTATTTCAACAATCCCCGGCTGGTTATTCAGCCATTCAGCCAGGAGACCGGCAGTTGCCTGCTGTCGTTCCATACGTACCTTCAGGGTCTTTATACCCCTCATAATCAACCAGCAATCATGAGGGCCGAGTACGGCTCCCATTGTACTTTGCATATAGCCGATACGATTCGCCAGTTCTTCATTATCAGTTACAACCAGGCCGGCCAGGCAGTCGCTGTGTCCCCCCAGGTATTTGGTTGCACTGTGTACCACAATATCGATTCCCAGTGGCAGGGGGCGCTGCAGATAGGGTGACATAAAGGTGTTATCGCATATGGTAATGATACCGTGTTCTTTAGCCCAGACCGCAATCTTGCGCAAGTCAGTTATTCTCATAAGGGGGTTGGAGGGAGTTTCAAGATACAGGGCTTTAGTATCTGGTCTGAGTAACGACTCGATATGTTTTATGTCGGTGGCATCCACGAAGTCAACCTTCATGCCATAACGCGGCAGCAGCTGCTGTCCAATGCGGAATGTCCCCCCGTAGATGTCCCGGGAGATTATTATGTGATCACCGGTTTCAAACATTAAAAGGGTGGCTGAGATGGCCGCCATACCCGATGAAAATGCGAACCCGTATTTGCCTTCCTCCAACTCAGCAATAGCCTCCTCCAAAACAGCCCGGGTTGGATTGCTGTTCCGGCTGTATACCCATTCACCAAAGTCTGTTGCGTCCTTCTGGGCAAATGTGACCGACTGGTAGATGGGATAGCTTACTGCTCCAGTAGGATCAGCCATTTCACCTGCGGCATGAATTAATCGGGTTGCCTTTTTCATGAATATTCACCCCCTATTTTGTGTCTGCAGAGAATACCTCAATTGGTGATCATTATCAAAAACATCATAGAGCCTATTGTAATTCTACTATATTAATATCCAACTGCGGCGGGTGCAAATAAACCTATCCGGCCTGCGCAAATTGCTTTTGTACAGGGCAGGATCTGCTTGAATGAGCGTGAAACCACATGAATCTGAATTCTGATAAATCCTTATAACACTATATTGCATTGTGGCAATTTTCATGTTATAACGTTATTAAGATGATTTTGTTATTTTGTGTTGCAGCAAGAACGGATCGTGATGAAAACGGTCGACGTGGTGACCGTCGGCAAGCCAATAAAGTTGTAGAAGGAGGAAGCTATGGCCTTGACGATCAAAAAACAGGACAGCGTAAGCAGTATACTGATGTTCGTATTTAATGTATTCCTGGTGGAACAGGACATAACCTCGATCCCTCTGAGAAAGATTTTGCAGGTTTTCCAGCCATTCAAAAAAAGTGAGACTTCCATCAGGATGGGCCTGTCGCGTGCGGTTCAGTATGGGATTCTGCGTAATGTCAGAATTGAAAATGAGGTTTATTACCAGCTCACCGACGAAGGTACAGCGGCTTTGGTTGAATGGCAGGAAACAATGACCAGCTTTCAAAGGAATATCGCTTTACAACTGGGGGGATGGAACGGCTTTTGGAGCCTGGTAGTGATCGATGAAGGTTCAAGCGGTGGAAGTTCCAATTCCGAAAGCTTAGTAGCGCTGCTGGATAGCCTTAAGTATGGCAGGCCAGGCAGGAACCTTTGGATATCTCCTTATGACCGTTCCCAGGTACTCTTAAATCATCTTAATGATAATGCTGACAAAATTCCAAAAGTTCTCGTTTTCCAGGCTCAAGCAATAGCTGGCATATCTAATCAGGAACTAGCCCAGAGGGCATGGGATATACAAACCCTATCCCAAAAGTACAAGCAGTTTGTTGATGAGCTGCGGCGTGACACCGCCGGTTTACAAAAACATCTTACGGGTGAAATGATATTGCCCTTCCTGCACATTCATGGTCTGAAGCTGTTTGATATCATGCGGCAGGATCCTCAATTGCCCCTGGAGGTTCTGCCCGAGGACTGGCCCGGGTTAAAGGCGGCACAGGAATTTATGACCGTTCGCGAGACCGTTTTACCGGTTGCCAGAGTGTATCTTGATTCGATTCTTGCTGAACAATAATAGGAGGTACGGAATATGAGCAAAATGTTTGAGGTTGATCATTGGTTCAAATGGCGTGCCAGGGCGGATGTCGCCGCAGCAGTAGTTCTGTGGTTAGCTGTAGTTACCGGACTATACCTGGCTTTTCAGGTCTTTACAACCAGGATGGTTGCCCTGAATTTTATAACCTTCGGACCTGTAACCCTATTCGGATTGGGTGTTCTTATCCCGGCAGTATTTATTGTTAAACAGGGAAAGAGCATGCTACATATAGGCGTAACCCTCAGGTACGCGCTTATCAGCATAATTATCGGCCTGGTTCTGAGCGTTTTTCAATACACGTTCACCCTCGCTAATGTCAACTTGCCTCCTATGTTAAACCTGATTCCACTGGTAACGATGACTCTGACGGTAGGTCTTTTTGAAGCAGTTTTCTTTCGCGGATTTATTCAGTTGCGCCTGGAAGACTCTTTTGGCATAATACCAGGAATTATAGTAGCTTCCGCCATGTACGCGCTATACCACATTGGATACGGTATGTCCTGGTCGGAAATGGGCTTCCTATTCTTCCTGGGTCTTATTTTTGCCACCATTTTCCGTATCACGAAAAACATCTTAATCCTGTGGCCGTTTTTCAGCCCGATGGGCAGTCTTTATACTAATATCCAGGAAGGTTTGCTTCTTCCGTTCGAGGCCACCTACGGCTTTATTATTGTGTTGGTATTAATGCTGGCCACCCTCGCAGTCCTAGCAGCAAAAACCAAATCCCATGCAAAGAATGAATCAAGGGGTCAGACCCCTTGATTCATTCTTTTGTGGATGCACATGTGACTAGATCAGTCCAAGTTGTTTGGCTTCGAAGGTCAGCCAGTCGCGGTGGTCGGGGTGGGCAATGGCGATCAGGTTTTTAACCCGTTGTTTAATACTCTGGGCCTTGATCAAGGCGATTCCGTATTCGGTCACTACATAGTGGGTTTCCGTCCGGGGGGTGGTTATGTAAGACCCGGGCAGAAGTTGAGGAACTATGCGGCTGATGGTATCATTTTTTGCGGTGGAGTAGAGAGCAATAAAGGACTTGCCGCCCCGGGATCGCCAGGCCCCCTGGACGAAGTCCAGCTGCCCGCCCACATTGGAATGCTGCTTGGGGCCAAAGGACTCGGCACATACCTGCCCGGTGAGGTCAACACTTAACGCCCCATTTACTGAAATCATGTTATCGACCCGGGCCACAATAAACGGGTCGTTTACCTCCTCTACCGGGTACATGGCAATAGCTGGGTTATCATCCATCCACTGGTACATCTCGGCTGACCCCAGGGCAAAGGTAGCCACTGAGACATCCTTCATGTAGGTCTTGCGCCGGTTAGTGATAACTCCAGCCTTCTGCAGCTGGTAGATTGAATCAGTCAGCATCTCGGTGTGAACTCCCAAATCATTTCTATCATTAAGGAACATGCCCACCGCATTGGGGATAGCCCCCAAGCCGAGCTGGATAGTAGCCCCATCTGCCACCTGGTCCGCTATCAGCCTGCCAATCGCCCGATCCTTCTCGCCAATGGAGGGATTGGGCAAAACCGGCAAGGGAATATGATTCTCCACAATGGCGTCAATCTCTGAGATATGGAGCCAGCACTTGCCGTGGGTGCGGGGCATGTAACGGTTTACCTCCACCAGTATCCGATCCGCACGCTTAGCCGCCGAATAGGTATAATCAACCGAACAGCCCATACTGAAATAGCCGTGTTTGTCCATGGGTGAAACCACGCAGGTGGCGACGCTCCAGTCGCGCAGGCTTCCCCAGGTCAGCGGGGCATCAGCAAACTTTACCGGCGAATAGGTGTGAATCCCCTCATGAACTCCCTGGCGCATCCTCCCACCAACAAAACCGCTGTCCACCTGAATATGATCGCAATTCTTCAGATCCCAGATATCCGAAGGGTAGAAATCCAGCGTCGAAAAGAAGGTCACATCCTCCAGTTCTTCCGCCCGCCGGGCCAGGGCATCTAGGATCTGCCGGGGATGACCGCAGGCAATGGGAGCAACTATATTGTCCCCGTTGACGATCATCTGCACAGCCTTATCGGGGGTGCACAGTTTGCGCTGGTACTGTTCCTGAAAACTCAATCACTACTCCTCCTCTCGATCTGAAAAATTAATCTCCTTTTTTATGCCTTTTCCACCGGCATCATAACCTCGGTTATCAGCTGTTCAGCAGGAGTAACACTCGGATCGTTGATATATGCCTCCATCATGGCACCAGCCAGCCGGTAGCCATTTGAACTAATCCATTCCATCATGGCCGGATAAACCGGTTCCAGGCTGGCGTAGGGGCCGACATGGAGATAGTAAGCGATCTTCATGGCGGGCATGGTGCTGTTGGCTACCGAGGGATCATCTACCGGCCAGGCTACCTCAACGTCAACCTCCTTGGGATTGAAATCCTCATCATGATAGATCAGAATAGGTGCTCCGGTTGGCATCTTGCCGGCTGCCCGGATCTCCTCGAAAACCTCACCCATCAACTTCGGAAGGCTTTGGGGAAAATCTGTCATGACTACTCGCTTCGATCGCACCGGTTGCTCGGGAAGATCCCGGACTTCTGGAATAATTGGCCTATCGCTCATTTGGCTTATACCTCCATTTTGGTTTTTAATTGGAGCCGTGATGGTACCCATGACCTAATTGCACCTGCAGGAGCGATTTTCCTTCTTTACCGGTAAATATTTTAAATCAACAGCCGTGCTGATTACTTTATAATTGATAGATTCCAGAATTACGACAGTTTTATACTTGCCAGCTTGATGATGCAAGGGGTCAGACCCCTTGCATCATTTAATATTCATTCTCCCCTTTTTTCCTGCCGGATGTTTGTGTATACTATCAGTTTGGAACCCTGTTTTTAAAAACGAATCTGGCTGATAATGTCCAGGATGGGGTGGAAAGGATTTTTATGAACCAGGCATTGATTCGCAATCTGGCAATTATTGCCCACGTTGACCACGGTAAGACTACTCTGGTTGATGGGATGCTCAAACAGAGCGGTGTTTTTCATGACCGGCAGGTGGTTGAGGAACGCATTATGGACCGTAATGACCTGGAAAGGGAACGGGGCATAACGATAATGGCCAAAAATACCGCTGTGTTCTACAGGGGCTACAAGCTTAACATCGTCGATACCCCCGGCCATTCCGACTTTGGCGGTGAGGTTGAGCGTATTGTACAGATGGTAGACGGGGTACTGCTGCTGGTGGACGCTTACGAAGGCCCGATGCCGCAAACCCGGTTTGTACTGCGCAAAGCCCTGGCCGCCGGTCTGGCACCAATCGTGGTTATAAACAAGATTGATCGTCCCCATGCACGGCCAGCCGAGGTGCTGGATGAGGTCCTGGAGCTATTTATTGAATTAGGGGCTGATGATGAACAACTCGATTTTCCTGTGATTTACACCGATGCCCGGTTGGGGGTGGCCACCCTGGATCCAGCCCTTGAGGGAACGGATTTAAAACCTCTCTTCGAGATGATCGTCAACAGTATCCCGGCTCCTGCCGGAGACCCGGGCGGACCGCTGCAACTGGGCATAACTATGATTGACTACGACCCTTATGTGGGGCGTCAGGCGATTGGTCGCATCCAGAATGGATCGATCACCGCCAAACAGGAGGTTATTCTGACCAGCCCGGGTAAGGTCGGGAAACGACAGAAGTCAAGTGGTCTCTATGTTTTCAACGGACTTAGCAAGGTAGGGGCCGAACGGGTTGAAGTTGGCGACATTGTGGTGGTTTACGGTCTGGATGAATTTAATGTCGGCGATACCATCTGCGACCCGGATAACCCACAACCCCTGACCTTTGTATCCATTGATGAACCTACGGTGGCGGTTTCCATACAGGTTAACAAGAGCCCCTTTGCCGGAAGGGTTGGTTCATACCTCACCTCCCGAAAACTAGGGGAGCGTCTGATGCTGGAGACGGAATCCGATGTCAGCCTGCGGGTCTCTCCCACCGACTCCCCGGACACCTTTCTGGTCTCCGGTCGGGGTGAGCTGCACCTCTCGATTCTGATTGAGACCATGCGACGGGAAGGTTATGAGTTTGAGGTTTCACGGCCGGAGGTGATCGAGCGCACCATTGACGGGAAGCGGTGTGAGCCGATTGAGGAGTTGATTATTGAAGTGCCCGGTGAGTATGTGGGGATCGTAATGGAGCGCCTGGGGCCACGCAAGAGTGAACTGGTTAATATGACCCACCGGGCGGACGGAACAACCGCCCTGGAATTCCTTGTCCCTACCCGTGGGCTGTTCGGGTTTCGTTCCGAATTCCTGACTGACACCAAAGGGCTGGGGATCATGTACCACGTCTTTCACGATTACCGGGAACACCGGGGAGAGATCCATACTCGCCAGCGGGGATCGCTGGTTGCCTTTGAACCCGGGGAGACCACCGCTTACGGCCTGGAGAATGCCCAGGAGCGAGGGGAACTCTTTGTCGGACCAGGTGTCGCGGTGTACCGGGGTATGATTGTGGGAGAAAACTCCCGTCCCGGTGACCTCTACATCAATGTTTGCAAGAAGAAGCACCTTTCAAACATCAGAAGTTCAACCTCCGACATCGCCATCAAGCTGACACCACCCCGCCAGATGACGCTTGAGCAGTGCCTGGAGTTCATCACCAGTGATGAACTGGTTGAGGTAACCCCGGATGCCATTAGAATGCGCAAGGCCTAGCCTATGGTATACTAGTAAGCGAAAGACTTTTTAGGAAGGTAGGAATCATGGCAGATAAGAAGACAGATCTGGAAATCATGCGTGAAATCATAGAAAAAAAGAAGCAGAAGAGCGCCTCGCAGGGCAGTGTTAAACATGGCCCCGAGGACTTTTATGGTACCACCAGCCCCGGCAAGAAACGGAAAAAGACAGGCGGCCTGCCGCCGAAGTAAACAAAAAAGGGAAGCAAGGGGACTGTCCCCTTGCTTCCCTTGCTTCCTTAAGGAGGACTTATGAAATCGTTGGTCTTGGCGGAGAAACCCAGCGTAGGCCGTGAAATTGGGCGGGTTTTAAAGTGCAATAAGAAAGCCAAGGGGTACCTGGAAGGCCCTGAGTACGTGGTCACATGGGCACTTGGCCACCTGGTTACCCTGGCCGAACCGGATGACTACGACAAGCGGCTGAAGGAGTGGCGTCTGGAGGACCTGCCGATGCTGCCTGAAAAGATGAAGCTTAGAGTCATCCGGCAGACCTCTCACCAGTATCAGGTAATAAGGAGCCTGATGAAGCGCCAGGATATCCGGGAACTGATCATCGCCACTGATGCCGGGCGCGAAGGGGAACTGGTCGCCCGCTGGATCATGGAAATGGCCAACTGGCGCAAGCCTTTCAAGCGCCTATGGATCTCATCTCAGACCGATGACGCCATCCGTCAGGGTTTCGGCCGCCTAAAGCCAGGACCCGCTTATAACAACCTGTATGATGCTGCGGTCTGCCGGGCGGAGGCTGATTGGCTGATTGGCCTCAATGTAACCCGTACTCTGACCTGCAAGTTCAACGCCCAGCTTAATGCTGGGAGGGTTCAAACCCCTACCCTGGCCATGATCGTCGACCGCGAGAATGAGATAAAAAACTTTAAGCCAGTGGATTACTGGACAATCAGGGCCGATTTCGGCAGCTATTTTGGGGACTGGCGCGGCCCGAACGGCAATCGCCTCTTTGACCTTGCCAGAGCTGAAGAGATCCTGGCCCAGGTCAAGGGTCATCAGGGTATCATAAAAGATGTCAAAACCGAGGCCAAGTCCGAGCCACCGCCGCTCGCCTATGACTTAACCGAACTGCAGCGTGATGCAAACCGGCGTTATAACTGGTCTGCCCAGAAAACCCTGTCTGAACTCCAAGACCTCTATGAGCGGCATAAGCTGGTCACTTACCCGCGTACTGATTCGCGTTACATCACCACCGACATCGTTCCCACCCTGCAGGCCCGACTAAAAGGCATGGGAGTGGGACCGTATGCATCCCTGGTGAAACCGTTGCTGCTGAAACCGTTGAAACCGGGTAAGCGTTTTGTTGACGATAGCAAGGTGACAGATCACCATGCCATCATCCCCACTGAGCAGCCTCTTAACCTGACGTCCCTGGGTGAGGATGAGAAACGCCTTTATGATTTGATTGCCCGCCGCTTTGTGGCGGTGTTGTACCCGCCCTATCGCTACGATCAGACCACCATCATCACCGTGGTCAATGAGGAGCACTTCTACTCCCGGGGGAAGGTGGTAACTGACCTGGGTTGGCGTACGGTCGAAAGGTTACGTCCCGAGAAGGACGATGAAGGTGAAGACCAGGTACCGGATCAGACCCTGACCCGGCACAGTAAAGGAGAAACCGCAGAGGTTAAGAGCTGTAAGCTGAACAAGCATAAAACCCAGCCACCCCGCCGTTACACGGAGGCCACCCTCCTGACCGCGATGGAGAATTGCGGGAAACTGGTGAAGGATGAGGAACTGCGGGAATCAATCAAAGGAAGCGGGCTGGGGACCCCGGCAACCCGGGCGGAGATTATCGAGAAACTGGTCCATACCAGCTATATTGAACGCCAGGGCAAGGAACTGGTACCCACTTCCAAAGGCATGCAGCTGATCAACCTGGCACCTGAATCCCTGCGCTCACCAGAACTGACCGCCCAGTGGGAACAGCGCCTGGCCGACATCGCTCAAGGCCGGGCGAAAAAGTCGGATTTCATAGCTGACATTCGCCAGGATGCTGCCCGGCTCGTGCAGAGCGTCAAGAGCGATACCGCAACCTATAAAGCGGATAATGTCTCCAAGACCAAGTGCCCGGTATGCGGCCGGTACATGCTGATCGTGAGCGGCAAACGCGGTCGAATGCTGGCCTGCCCTGAACGCTCCTGTGGCTACCGCCAGCCTGAAAAGGAAGACCCCTTCGGCCGTTTGGGTGGCAGCAGCCGTGCCACCCGGAGACTAATCGACCAGTACAGCGATAATGAGGAACTGGGGACCAACCTGGGCGAACTCCTCAAAGCCGCCATGGCCAAAAAAGAACAAGAGTAATGAGCGTACCTAGGTTCTCTGTTCCGCTAGTACAACATCATCCCACACCCGGAATTACGAATTAAACATAAAGCGTACAAAGGGGTGCCGTAATTAACTGGACACCCCTCGTCCCCAGGTCCATGGATTGAACTGTTGCCAGTTGCAAGAGCCAGACGAGGTATACGCCCCTGTTTTGGTTACCGGCCTTCAAAGGTAGGTTTTCTCTTCTCAAAGAAAGCAGCAACTGCTTCCTTCTGGTCACGGGTTCCGCAGCAGTATACTGATTGGGCCTGCTCAAACAGCAGCCCGGCCATGCGGCTGCTCTCCACCGCCAGGTTGATTCCCTTCTTAGCCATCTTCACCGCCACCGGCGGCATGTTGGCAATCCTTTGAGCCATTTTCATGGCTTCTTCCATCAGTTGTTCATTTTCCACGACCTTCTCTACCAGGCCAATGCTCTTTGCCTCATCCGCATCCACTTCTTCACAGGCGATTATCATGCGCTTCGCCTGTCCCGATCCCACCAGCTTGGTTAACCGGGTGGTCCCACCCATATCAGGGGCCAATCCAAAACGGACCTCCGGAATGGCGATACGTGCGTTCTTGGCCGCAATTCGGATGTCACAAGCCAGAATCAGCTCGGTTCCTGATCCATAACAGATACCCTGGACGGCTGCGATAACCGGAACCGGAAATGTTTCCCAATATGAATAGACCGCCTGAGACCAGGCCACAGTTTTGAGCACCAACTCGGAATTGAAAGTGCCGAGGTCATTAAGATCAATACCAGCTGAAAAGTGTGGACCCGCCGCATTAATAATTACCGCTCGCAGGTCTGTCATGGCATCGAATTCCCGTTCAACCTCGGCCATTTCCTGCCACACTGCAGGTCCCATGGTATTAAACTTGTCCGCACGATTGATAGTCAAAATGGCAATCGGTCCTTCTTTACTGATCAGGAAGTGTTTATAGTCTGCCAATGTGATTCCTCCTCTGTTTTTTGATCCGGGCAACCCCATATATAATATTCCAGCATTCTACGTCAATTCGCAAATTCCCTTTGAGCCAGGGATTTTCCCAACCATTGGAACAGAAGTGTTCGGTGTGGCATAGAGCCTTTATAGAGGTGTGAAAGTCGCATTTGTTGCTCTCGCACTTGGTTTCCACACACCCTGTCGTCCGCAGCCAAAACAGTAATAGAAAACGCCTCCCTCGGGATTATCGAAGGAGGCGCAGAAAAAGGGTGGGCGTATTCGATTCACAGGCAAAACATCGATTCAAGCGCTCATCAAAACCAGAGCCCTTGGAGATAATCACCAGACACATACAAAATATCATGATAATAGCTCCGACCAGGAAACCACAAGTTGAACATAAGAGATCTTCTGCAACCGGATTCAACATAAATCGAGCAGGATGTTTGTATTTGATCACTGGCTGGCATGATAAGCAAGAGCACTTCGGACCTGTTTAGCGTAGCTTGCTCATAACTCGAAAGGTTTGCCTTCACGCCGATTTATGTCTATCTGTAATTTATATCCATTGGCCGATACTTGCAAGGGGTTAATGGTCCTGCCTCACGTAGGATAATAGTCCCCTTTCTTTTAAAATATCAAGGATCTGTATTCTCATCATAGGCCAATCCTCATTAAAAACAATATGAGCCATTGCCGTGCAAGCTGCCGAAACTCACCGAACCAGGAGTTTAGATCAATCCCTTCTCCTGCAGGAACTTGGCAGCTACCTCGGCGACATCCTGTTTCTGCTCCTTAACCTGATAATTCAGTTGTTGCATCTCGGTATCCGAGATCTGGCCCGCCAGGAGGTTGAGCACTTCCTCAAGTTCCGGGTGTTTCTCCAGGGTATCCATGCGAACCACCGGAGCACAGAAATATGGAGGGAAGAAAGCCTTATCATCCTCGAGTATTACCATGTCATAGGTAATCAACTCTCCATCAGTGGTGAAGGCATCAATCACATCCACCTTATTTTGCCCTACCGCCTCATACTTGAGATTGGTTTCAATCGCCTTTGTGTCCTTGAAACTCAGGCCATAGGTTTTCACAAAACCGTCATAACCATCATCACGGTTAAAGAATTCCTGTTCAGCACAGAATATCAGGTCTTTCGCGTAAGGCTTAAGGTCTGAGGTTTTGACCAGATTATGCTGTTCGGCCATTTCCCGGGTCACGGCAGTTGTATAGGTGTTATTGAAGCCAAAAGGTTCAAGCCACTTTATCTGGTAGAGCTCATTGTACTCCTTCTGCACGAGATCGTAGACCTGATCGGAATCATGCATCACTTCTTTTTTGAGTATGGCCATCAAACCGGTTCCCGTATAATCCGGATATAAATCAAGATCGCCTTTTTTCAGGGCTTCCCATGCCACCAGGGTTCCCCCCAGGTTCAGCTTACGCTCAACTTTAATATCGGTCTTGGCCTCGATCAATTGAGCCAGGATTTCGCCGACGATGATGTTCTCGGTAAAGTTTTTGGAACCCACAGTTACTTTATTACCGGTATCACCACCACAACCACTAATCATCCCCGCCATAAGCCCAATCACCAGAATAGCGGCCAGACATTTACTCAATTTCATTTTCATTTTTTAACCTCCCATTCACCAATTACACAACCTTCAACTCAAACGTGACAACACCCCTGGCGGCCTTGCTATAATGCTAGCTCCTCGCCAGGGACGACACCTTCAACCCCCGCGGGGTTACAGCATTCTCCAGCCTGTTAAGTCCGATATCGCAGGCAATGGCAATCAGGGCCGCAGGTATGGCACCAGAAAGGATCATGGCATTATCCATGATCTGCATGCCTCTCCAGATGGGGGCACCCAGTCCTCCAGCGCCAATTAAAACTCCAATCGTTGCAATCCCTATCGCTGTAACCATAGCCACCCTGATACCCGCCAGAATAACCGGAAATGCTATGGGGATCTGAACCATTCGCAAGAGCTGCCACCGGGTCATACCCATACCTTCACCAGCTTCAAGCAATCCCTTGTCGATGCCGGTAATGCCAGTATAGGTGTTCCGCACTATTGGCAGCAGGGAATAAAGCATTAAGGTAACGACGAGCGTTGTGTTGCCCAACCCCAGATAAAGCATCAAGGCTGCCAGAAGAGCCATTGACGGTATGGTCTGCAGCACATCGGTCACAGCCATAGTAAAACCGGCTATGGTTTGGTTCCGGGTAATCAAGATAGCCAATGGAATACCGACCAGCAGAGCCAAACCTACTCCAATCGCAGACAGCACCAGGTGTTCTGCCGTCAGCATCAGAATACCATCCATCTTGTCACCTCCCTCCATAGTTGTTCCAAGCTCTTCTATCCTCGCAAACCTCTGGGGGTTACCATCTTTTCAATCATCCCCAGAAACCAACCGGCGAAAAGAGCCAGCAAGGCTGCCGGTATGGCTCCCATGAGAATGAAATTTATGTCGGCGGTTTGAATCCCGGTCAGGATCGGGTCTCCCAGTCCGCCCCCGCCAATGAATGCAGCCAGGGTTGCCCAACTGACAATGTAGACTGAAGCAATGCGGACGCCGGCAATAATTACGGGAAACGCGATAGGCAGCTTTACCATCACAAGTAGTTGAAATGGATTCATCCCCATCCCTTTCCCTGCCTCAACCAGGGCCGGGCTGACACCTTTGATTCCGGTGTAGGTGTTCCTAAGGATCGGCAGCAGGGAATAAAGAAACAGAACCGTCATCGACGGGAGTACGCCGATTCCCATGATGGGCAGGAACAGACCAAGAAATGCCAGGCCAGGCACGGTTTGAATTATGGCTGTTGCGGCCAGGAACTTTTCCGCCAGTTTTTCCTTGTCAGTAAGCCAGATCCCCAGGGGGATAGCTATCATCATCCCCAACAGTATAGAGCCGAAGGATAGATAAAGGTGCTGACCAGTAGCCAGAACTGCACTGTCGAGGTTCATCTGCATAAATTTCAGGAAATCACTCACCCTCATCACCCCAGACTGCGGAAGCCAGAGCATCAACTATGCTGTTGCGGGTAACCAGTCCCACCAGTTCCTCGTTGTCATCGATCACCGGCAGGTACTTAAGTTTTTCCCGGATGATCAAATCAAAGGCCTCTTTGGCTGATGCCTGTCTATTAATAGTGACCAGAGGGGGTTCGTAAGGCACGATTTCTCCTACCGCTTTCGCCCGCTTGTGCTCACGGTCAAGAGTCTCAGCGGAAACACTGCCTATCAGTTTTCGCTGTTCATTAACTACCAGAACGGTATCAACCTTTCTGCGCTTCATCAAAGCCAATCCTTCGGCCAGTCCCAGCTGCGGAGTGACTGTCACCGGATTGGGCAGCATAATCTGAGTTACACTCTGCAGGCTATCAACGTTTAAACGATCCTTGCCGATAAACGAAGCCACAAACTCATTGGCAGGTTTGCGCAGGAGTTCTTCGGGGGTTGCCACCTGAACCACCTCCCCCTGATTCATGACTACCACCCTGTCCGCCAGCTTCAGGGCTTCATCCATATCATGGGTCACAAAGATGGTCGTCTTGTTAAGCCGCTCCTGCAGGCTCTTCAGTTCATCCTGCAGCGATTCACGGGCAATCGGATCCAGGGCTCCGAAAGGCTCGTCCATGAGAATCAGAGGCGGTTCCGCCGCCAATGCCCGCAAAACCCCGATGCGCTGCTGCTGACCACCACTCAACTCGGCCGGGTACCGGGGTGCATAAACCTCGGGTTCCATGCCGACCATCTCCATAAGTTCAAAAACCCGGCGCTTTCTTTGCTCTGTCGGCCATCCCAAAAGCCTGGGAACCACATCAATATTCTGTTCAATGGTCATATTGGGAAAGAGTCCGATCTGTTGGATTACATAGCCGATCTCGCGCCGCAGGGCTACCGGGTTAAGGTCCATCACATTGCGGTCACGGATATAGATGCTTCCGGAGGAAGGTTCGATGAGGCGGTTAACCATCTTGAGAGTGGTGGTCTTGCCACAGCCACTGGGACCGATTAAGACTACCAGCTCTCCCTCGGGGATCTCAAGACTGAGATTTTTCACAGCGATATGGTTTCCATAATTCTTAACGACATTTTTGAATTTAACCACAATAAGACCTCTCTTCCCGCGGATCGCCATGGCATGACAGATCTTACAAGGCTTGTCGTTAGTTATATGCCAATAAAAAGATAGACACAAGATGCATCATCCAAAGGATGATCTCCATCCGCGCTAATTAGTATTAACAAAAACTCTTGGGGCTTTAATTAGAGGTGTAAGAACACCAATGATGATTTTAAAGAAGAGGTTGAAAGAAAAATAAATTCTTTCAAAAGATATAATAAGAATAAGCCCCATTCTCCCCCTGCAAATGCTTACGAGGTTAGCTGACGGATTCGGGCTAGGGAGCCCTACCGGAAACCCGGATTCACCCCATTAGTTGGTTCCCCCGCTCCTGGCATACGCCAGAATTAAGCCTACAAGAATGGCATACCATGGATCCAATAGAGTTTATGACTGTATATAATTTGTCTATATTCTATTTAAAATAACCAGGACCTGTCAAGTCAGCCTGCCCATATTACGCCTGAAAACCAAGGCACCACCGTAGTTTTCGCCAGCCGACGGGGAGGGAAACGTTTTACTCGCCCACTCTTACTGATATAATTGATGCAATTCTTGTTTTAAAAAACTATTGGGATTGGCGCAATGCCGCTTTACTACAGAACATGACGGTTAACTATTAAGAGAAAACTTGGGGAGAGTATCTCAACTTTATTATTGGTAAAATGTATTAAAAAACCGGAGGTGAGAGTATGTCAGAACATCAATTTGATATCGGCATTATAGGCTGTGGTCCGGCTGGGCTCTCAGCGGCCATCAATGCCAAGAACAAGAACCGCGACATTGTGGTTCTGGGAGCAGAGATCTGCAGCCCTCCAATGCACAAAGCCCCGGCAATAAGCAATTACCTGGGATTCCCCTCCATTACCGGTGAGGAGCTTAGGCAGTCTTTCCTGGGACACGCCGCTATGCTGGGCATTGATATCATAAGGAATAAGGCCGACAATGTTTTTCCTGACGAGGACGGCTACCTCATCATATCCCAGGGGGAGATGATACGGGCCAAGACAGTAATAATATGTACCGGCATCCCTTACCGCCACACCGTTAAAAATGAGAACAGTTTTCTCGGCAAAGGCCTTGGATACTGCGCTACCTGCGATGGCCCCCTGTACCGGGGAAAAGATGTGGCTATTGTCGGTTATAATGAAGAGGCCGAACCGGAGGCTGATTACTTAAGTGAGATCTGCCGCAAGGTCTATTATCTTCCCCTGTACAAAAAGGATCCATCGGTCAATCCCAGTGTGGAAGTGATACGTGAACGCCCTCTGGCGGTTGAGGGTGATCAAGCCGTAAGAGTCCTTAAAACCAGCAAAAGCGAGCTGCTAATAGACGGGGTATTCATTGTAGGGGCGGAAACCTCCCCCGAGCGACTGGTGCCCGGTCTCGAGCTTAACGAGAATTATATCAAGGTCAATCGCAACATGGAAACCAACCTGCCGGGGATATTCGCCGCCGGGGACTGCACTGGCCCCCCATACCAGCTGTCCAAATCAACCGGCGAAGGCCAGGTAGCGGGCCTAAATGCCACCAAAATGGTTCTGAAGATGAAATAATGTACGTGATGCACGGGGTCAGACCCCGTGCATCATTTAAACACTGGTGTTTGCTGCAGGCTTTGGTGTATATACTTTACCAGGAATCCATTTCGGGAGGGGTTTGTTTGGACCGCAGGTGGGTGCTCCTGGTGCTTATTCTGTTCCTGATCACCCGCACCCACTGTCAGCCCCGCCCTGGTCCAAGCCTTCCCTTGGCACCCATGAGCTTCAACGACCACCTGCTGACCCTCATCAACCACCAGGTCACCATCCACACCACCTGCTCCAGCACGTTCCAGGGAATCCTGACCGCTGTCAACCCCGATTTCCTGACCTTATACCAGCGAGTCAATCCTCCGCAAGCTGCCTTCATACCTCTGCATATGATCTCCGCTGTTACAGTTTCAGCCTCATAACTTTTTTCACCGAAGTAGCGTGTAACATATGGAAATGGCGCCGAATAGTATAAACCAGAACTGGCCCCAAAATGGCGAGTATTCAATGAAAAAGGAGGGATATCATGGCCGGCGGTTTGGGATGCGGTATCGGTAGGCGGAACTTCTTCGGGCTCCTCTGCAGCCTGCTCAACTTCCGGGTTAAGGTGTTGACTGAAGGCGACAAAGAATGGATTTGTGGCATACTGACTGATGTAAACTGCGATTTCATAACCATTTCCGGATGCGATGTTTGTTACATTCCCATTTGTGAAATTGTCGCTATTTGCCGGGACCTCAAGTTTGTAGAGTAATGCTCTTTTTCTCTTAATGGAAAAAACCGGTTATCCGGTTTTTTCTTTAATCACTGACTATTAAAAATGTAAACAGACCTGTGATAAGAGTCTGGTGAAACCCACCTGAACAAGAGGGTTATTACCCACAGGTACAACTGTTGAACCTAGGGGCAACCGGTACAGGACTGCAGGAAAAAGCACGCAACCAGTCACGATTGTGGCTGGCTGCCTTTGCCGTTCTCGGCTGTTTTATTGAAATCCTATTGAAATACTCTGCGCAGACGAGTCATTTTTATTTGCCACCTGCGTTTAGCCTCCTGCTGTTCCGCTGCCTGCTTCGGCATCATATGCTTTGGAGGTATCAATACGTATTGCACCTGCCTTTTCATCCCAGGTCACACTGAAATCAAGAGCTTTGGCAATATCGCGGAGTTTGAAATAGTTGTATCCGCCTATGTTGAACGCGGCGAGCTGAATCTCACGGCCGTTCAGATATATTCTTGAGCCGGTTGTCACCGCCGTCTTCAGACTTGACGTTGTTGGTAATGAAAGTTCTCCCCCAACGGGCGTATACGCCTTATTTGTCGTGAGGCGGATAACATTTTCTGCGCCGTCCCAGCCTACTTCAAACTGTTTTGCAGTGCCGTTTATCGCCATGGCGATATCTCTCAGTTTAAAGTAGTTGTTGCCTTTGATGTTATACGCCTCAAGAGTCATTGCTCTCCCATTTACTAAGACCTTGGCTGCGGCAGGCTTCACTGCAAAGGAAGGCGCTTTGGCCTTATCCATAGCTTCCGTTGTTATAGATGAAGCAGGCGACAGGTTTAATTGTGAGGGCGTTTTGACCCGATTCATAGCTTCCCTCGGGAAGGGGGATGAATAGATGTTGCCCAGGTTTATTCCGTCACCCCATGCCCATAGACTGCCGTCGGCTTTGACAGCGTAATTGGTGTGCTGCTTTGAGGAAACATAAACGACATCCTCCAATATTTTTTCGGGCGTGTAATTATATCCTTTGTTTCCTCCGAAATCTTTTACACCCTGCCCCCATGTCCAAAGGCTGCCGTCTTTTTTTACAGCAAGGCTGTGACAGGTGCCTGCGGCGGCCGACACTACATCCTCCATAATCTTTACAGGCACAGTGCTGTCTTTATTCGTACCGTCACCCAATCCTCCTCCGTAGTTGCTTCCCCATGCCCAGAGCGAACCGTCCTTTTTCACCGCCAGCGTATGAAAAGTACCCTGTGCCGCTGTTACTACATCGTTCATTACTTTTACGGGCTTAGTATGCGCCGTTGTCGTCCCGTCGCCAATTTCACCGGAAGCGTTGTCTCCCCACATGAAGAGGCTCCCGTCCGCTTTTAACGCCAGTACGTTCGCCCCTCCGGCCGAAACAAGCACGACGTTGTCCATAATCTTAACAGGTTTTAGTTGTGACGCCGTACCGTCGCCGATAAGATACTCACCGCTTTCTTCATTGCCTCCGAAGGCCCAAAGCGTCCCGTCTTTTTTAATCACATATGAGTACACATCGTTTGCTGCTATGGAAGCAACGTCGTCCATGATCCTGACTGGCGTATCACTGTAATATTCTTTGCCGGAGCCGGCCATATAGTATTTTTGCCCGTCCTGGCTGACGCCAAGCTGTCCGTACGTATTGTTGCCCCATCCGAAGAGGCTCCCGTCGGATTTCACAGCCAGGCTGTGCATTGACCCGGCTGCCACGGATACTGCACCATCCATGATTTTAACAGGTGTGGTAAGGTTATCGTGGGTAGCGCTGCCGAGCTGATACTGATAGTTATATCCCCAGCCCCAAAGCGTACCGTCGTTCATTACCGCAAGGCTGTGACCGGATCCCCCGGTTGAAACGGGAATACTTATTACGGGAACCGCCGCTTGTACTTCTAAAGGTGTCCCCATGACAACCATTGCCGCCGATAAAACCGCTATAATGGTTTTTATTTTTATCTTCGTTTTCATCTTTCTCCATCTCCTTGCCGCTTATGGATTTACCGTGATATATATCGGTGTTGTATAGGTTTCCCCGCCCGAAACCATAATCACAATGTCCGCCGTGAAATCCTCGGGTGAACCACCTGTTAAGGTCCCCGCCGGCGGCGAAACGGTAAGCGTATTGCCTAAGAGCGAGACCCAGGTCGGCGCGTTCTGAAGCGATAAGGTATATAATCCCGCACCGGTTACAGAAAGTTCTTCGCTCTTCGTATCCCCCTCATCGACGCCGAACGACGTCGGCTCCATCATGATCACATACACAGTGACATCCTTTGTCGCCGTGCCGGCCGAGTTCGTTACCGTCAGCGTCAGGGTGAACGGTGAATCGTTGCAATCCAAGCCTGACGCGATCGACAGGTTCACCCCATCGAAACTGAAAAATCCGGGACTTGATGAAATGTTGGTTATCCCGTACGTGGTTGGGGAGCCGGTCACTGTGTACGGATAATCATAACTCGTGTATGGGGGTGGAAGCAGGATCGCATCCGGCCCGGTAATTGTCGGCGGAGTCTCCGCCGGGATCACGTTCACCGTGACGGTTTTGGTCACTGTGCCGGCCGAATTGGATGCAAAAAGCGTAACTTCATACGAGCCGATATCGAGGCCTTCCGGAATGGTCAGCGTAGTCCCGGCAAAGGTTGCGTTGGCTGTATTGGGTTCAGTATCGCTGATGCCGTAGGTCGGCAACGGGTAGCCGCCGAAGGTATATGCCTGATAAACGCTGTCGCTGACAGTCAAAAGGTTGATCGTATCCGGCCCGGTAATTGTCGGCAGAGTCTCCGCCGAGCTCACGTTCACGGTAATGGTTTTGGTTCTCGTGCCTTCCGAATTGGTTGCATAAAGCGTAACTACATACGAGCCGGCACCGAGGCCCCCCGGAATGGTCAGCGTATTCCCCGAGAAGGTTGCACCGGCTGTATTGGGTTCAGTATCGCTGATGCCGTAGGTTGGCGCCGGGTAGCCGCCGAAAGTATACGACTGATAAAAACTTTCGTATCCTTCCGTAAGGTTGATGGTATCCGGCCCGGTAATATACGGCCAGCTAGGTAGCTGTATGTGTATGGATGAACCACCCGATGGCGCGGGACTTAAACCCCACCATGCGTAGAGCGTCATGTCCTCCTTCACTTTATCGTTGGTGAAATCCCATTTCTTCACCATTTTATCGTTTGCCAAAAGGTTAACGGTTCCAAACTCCATTAAGCCTCCTTGCGGGGCAGTAAACCAGCCTAGAAATTGCCTATCGCTCATAGAAGGGTCCGCCGGTCTGTCCACTGTGGTATCGTGCCTGACGGTTACGCTTTCCGGCTTCGGGCTGCCGCCGCTCGGGTCAAAGTTTACCGTAAAGCTTCCCGGCTTCACCACCACAGATGCGGTCTTGACGATATCGTATGCTGACTTCACTCGGCTAGCTGTATCAATCTTCACTCCGCTGCCATTCCCGCCTGCGGAGGTGGCGGGTGCTAGCCCGCTTTCATAGGTTACAATGGCTGTTCCGGCTTTTTTGCCCGTCACAACGCCGTTCTGGTCTATGGATGCGACGGTATTGTCGTCAACCGACCAGCTTCCGAACCTTGAGCCTTTGTAGCCAGCGTCAAAAGTAACAGCCAGGCTGCCTGTTTCGTCAGTATACACCGTCAATGGGTCCGGCGCGATTTTAAAAGCAGGGATGACTGTAACATTGCAATCGTCGCTTATGCCGGTTGCGGTATTGGTGAATGTAACCGTGGTGGTGCCGGGTTTTTTGCCGGTCACTTTCGCTCCGATAGTGCCGGGTATGGTATGTTTCGGGTTAATAGTAATGGGCTCGGTGTTGCTTTCTTCCACCGAGACGATGGTACTGTCGGCAACCGACCACGTTCCGGACCTTTCTCCCGTATAACTGTCGTCGTATTGCACAACAAGTCCTACCGTATCGCCGTTGTTGATCATCAATGTGTTTGGTTCGATTTTCGGTGCGCTAGCAATTAAATTTTGGATCGATACCTCAAGGGGGGAACTGGAATAAGATCGATTACCAGTGCTCTCAACGCTCTGTACATAATACACACATTGGTCGGAAAGGCCAAAGCCGCGGTCGATATAACTCGTATCAGTAGTCCGGGCGATTTCCTGCGGATCAAGAAAATATACACCCCATGTACGACGGGTAATCTTTTGGTAGATAATATATTCCTTAATTGGAACGTCAAGGCTGTTGCCTTTCCCTCTATAAGCTTTCCTGGGTGGTGGCGCCGACCAGCTAAGTTTTAAATCGACTTGGGAGGTTGTTTGATTCACCGGAACGGCTTTTAAATCCGTTGGCGCGGATGGTATTTGTTCCATAGCCACTGAATCCGTATTAACAATATCGGATGGAGGGGAAAAACCGGTGGGATACGCAGCCTTTACGCAGTATTCGTAATTAGAGTCATACTTCAGCCCCTTATCGGTAAATGTCAGATCGGTTGTAGAACTTACTTGGGCGAATTCATTTGATATTGCCATTGTTGAGGTAGAGACGAATTTGGGGTTATGGCCGGCCTCTCTGCGATATATGTCATATTTAATCTTATAGTCATCCGGAACTATTTGCAGCGAAGCTTTCCAGGACAGCGTACATGTAGTTGGAGTCCGCTGGATGATCGCCACATTTCGTGGTTTGGCTAAATTAGCAGTTCCTAGGGAAATATACCAGGTTTTCAATATTTTATTACGGATTACTAATGTCCCGCTGTCCGGCGTTACAGAGTTTACCCCCAACTGCAGGGGCTGAAAACCGGTGGCGGTATCAACACTGTAATCGTTAACATCGCCGGCAACAATTCCGTATTCGTAATCCTTGACGGGGAAGGTTTTATGCATCGGATCCAGGGTAAGCGTATAGTCGTCGGGATTAAACACAAAATACCTCTGCATATCCTTCAGGGACAGTTGGGAATAAAAATTATTTGCTGGAATGCGTTCCTTATGATAAATGGTATAGATATCAAGTGAAAAAGCCCCAATTTTTTCGTTGGGTTCAATACGCATTTTGCCGATATAAAGGGTGAAAGGGACCATTTCGCCTTCTTTGCCGCCAGCTACTGTGCTATTTCCCCAACTCTCTAAAGTACCCCATTTCCCCACGCCTTCATTATAATAAGTTTGAAAATGAATATCCAAACCGGCTTTTCTATTGGTTTCGTCCGAAAGATTATCGCTAACTGGCATTTTAATATAACCGCTGACTTCTCCCCATACATAACGAGCGTCGGACGTCGAAGTTAAATTATCTGCCAGCACCCATTTATCCGCCTTATATGAATCGACCGAAAAAGTTTCAGATCCCAGGCAAACGGAGCGGTCGCGATCATTGTAAGCCTTTATCGACTTCGCTTCATCTATCTGCCCGGAATCATAATCGAATATACTATCACCCGTTTTAACCAAATCAGAAAACTTGCTGGAGATATTTGTATCGCCCGAGGTTGTAGAACCGTAAAATCGCATGGCACTATACCAGGTGATGGTCAATCCTCCTGGCGTGCTTTCCGGGAGTTTAAACAGGGCAGCCTGGGTGGTCATGGGCAGCAGCGTCAGCATTAATATGATACAGAGTATCACGCTTAAGAATCGTTTTGCCTTCATATCGTTTCCTCCTTCTTAACCCCTTATTGCGAACAGCATGTTGTCCACCGTCAGGCGCAGGGGCATGATACTTTTCTCGTCCGGGACCGGTTCAGGCCAGCATATGGCCTTTTCCTCCAGCGTGATGTCTTTGAAGCGGCTTAAATCTTTCAGACTGCTGAAAGGCATGGTCTTTATGATATCGCGCATATTGAAGATGATCTTATTGCCGTGCTCGAATTCCACCAGCAGGGTATAATCATCATTGGGCGTAACCTTGAGTATCTTGCTCATCAAGTGGAACCTCCTTTCGACATGGAGGATATTTCCTGGCATAAAAAATCCCCCATACCGAGAAGTATAGGGGATGATTTTTTGTTCCGGTATCTACCGAACGGTATATTTTTGAATAAAAAATTACAAAATTTTCAGCTTTGCGCCTTTTTGGCCGCCGTCCTGCACGGATAAGTCAACCTCAACAGGTACCGTTACCGAGCTGATACTGATAGTTATATCCCCAACCCCAAAGCGTACCGTCGTTCATTACGGCAAGGCTATGGCCGGATCCCCCGGTTGAAACGGGGATACTTATTACGGGAACTGCCGCTTGTGCTGAATAGGACAACGAAAAAAACATAGCCGCGCATATCAGAACCGATATAAATTTCTTCCCTTTCATGCAAATGCCTCCTGTATGATCAGATTTGGTCTTAAAATATCTGTCAATATCTGAAACTCTAATCTGTAACGCGAACTACCAGCATATTCGTCGTTATAGAATTTCCGATACAGTCACTTATCACCACAGATACAGGATCGTAAACTTCCGCTACCGCCGTGCCGTCATTTGTAATTGTACCGTCAGGATTGAGAGTAAGGCCGGCCGGCATAGCGCCCGAAGCGAGAGTGAATGTATATGGGCCTCCCGCGCCGCCGAACGCATCAATTCTATTGTCTTCTCTCGACAGGAAAAACTCTATTTCTGTGGCGAGTTCGGTTGTTATCGCGGGATAGACGTGCACGGTGACGGTTTTGGTCACTGTGCCGGCCGAATTGGTTGCAGTGAGCGTAACCGCATACGTGCCTTCATCGAGGCCGTCTCCCAAAATGGTCAGCGTATTCCCGGTCAAGGTAGCGTTGGCTGTATTGGGTTCAGTATCGCTGATGCCGTAGGTCGGCAACGGGTAGCCGCCGAAGGTATATGCCTGATAAACGCTGTCGCTGACAGTCAAAAGGTTGATCGTATCCGGCCCGGTAATTGTCGGCAGAGTCTCCGCCGAGCTCACGTTCACGGTAATGGTTTCGGTTCTCGTGCCTTCCGAATTGGTTGCATAAAGCGTAACTACATACGAGCCGGCACCAAGACCGGACGGAATGGTCAGCGTATTCCCCGAGAAGGTTGCACCGGCTGTATTGGGTTCAGTATCGCTGATGCCGTAGGTCGGCGCCGGGTAGCCGCCGAAGGTATACGCCTGATCAATGCTGTCGTAGCCTTCCGTAAGGTTGATGGTATCCGGCCCAGTAATATACGGCCAGCTAGGTAGCGGTCTGTGTATGGACGAACCGCCCGATGTCTCTGCACGTAAACCCCACCATGCGTAGAGCGTCATGTCCTCCGTCACTTTATCGTTGGTGAAATCCCATTTCTTCACCATTTTATCGTTTGCCAAATAGATAACGTTTTCAGACTGCACTATGCCTCCTGGCGGGGCAGTAAACCAGCCTAGAAATTGCCTATCGCTCATAGAAGGATCCACCGGTCTGGCCACTGTGGTATCGTGCCTGACGGTGACGCTTTCCGGCTTCGGGCTGCCGCCGTTCGGGTCAAAGTTTACCGTAAAGCTTCCCCGCTTCACCACTACAGATGCGGTCTTGACGATATCGTATGCTGACTTCACTCGGCTAGCTGTATCAATTTTAACCCCGCTGCCATTCCCGCTTGCGGAGGTGGTGGGTGCTAGCCCGCTAGCATAGGTTACAATGGCTGTTCCGGCTTTTTTGCCCGTCACAACGCCGTTCTGGTCTATGGATACGACAGTATTGTCGTCAACCGACCACCTTCCATCCCTTGAGCCTTGGTAGCCGTCGTCAAAAGTCACAGCCAAGCCGCCTGTCTCGCCGACATACACTGTTAATGGGTCCGGAGCGATTGTAAATACCGGTTTAACCGTGACGGTGCAATCCCGGCGCGCTCCGGTTGCGGTATTGGTGAATGTAACCATGGTGGTGCCGGGCTTGAGGCCGGTCACCTTCGCCCCGACAGTGCCGGGTATGGTATGCCTCCGGTTAATATATATAGGCGCTGTGCTGTTATCTTCCACGGAGACAACGCTACTGTCGGCAACCGACCAGGTTCCGGTTTTTTTACCTGTATAACCGCTGTCGAAGGTTACGGTGAGCCTTTCCGTATCGCCGTTGTAGATCCTCAATGGGTCAGGTGCGATTCTGAATGGCGGTTCTGCTACAACAACGGTGCAGTCCGTTTGTGCTCCTGTAGCGGCAATGGTAAACGTCGCGGTAGTCGTGCCGGTTTTTATACCGGTGACTTTTCCGCTTTGGTCTATAGAGGCTACGGATTCGTCAGCAATCGACCATGTTCCGGCCTTTTCGCCGGAATACCAGGAGTCAAAGCTTACCTTGAGCGTGGTCGGTGTCCCTATATAAACATTGATGATTTCAGGGTGAATTGCCATAACAGGATAAACCGTCACCGAGCTTACTACTGGAATTTGTAACGTAACCCATGACCCGTTTTCATTTCTTTTGCTTTTTACCAGGTAATATGCCACATAGGTTCTTCCCGGCTTTAATCCGGTAATTTTACCTGTATTGTCTACTTTGGCAATCGACAGATCACTGATTGCCCATTTTCCGGTTGGAGCACCAGCGGTTAATTGCCGGGATTCGGATTGAGCCAAAATCACGTTGTTCATAACAGGCGAGGGGTATACACGAACGGATACTTGGCGGGTAAGCTCAAGAACTGTATATTTGCTTCCGGGCGCTGTCGCGAGCCTCACAATATTCTTCGTTCGGGGCGTCGTCAGGTTATAATCGCCAAGCACAAACTTGAGCTTAACTGTAATATTCGCCCAGCCTTCTGAAACGCCGGTCACCCTCCCGTTGTTGTCGACAGACGCGACGCCGTTGTTATCGCTGGTATAGAATATAAATAAGGACGTGGGATCCAAATTCGCGTGGTTACTGTTGCTGAAAGTATATTTAACCGTGGGATCATTAAGATCCGTCAAGGTTGCGGAAAAATCCACATTCGTTGCAGCCCCGACACATAACCTGTCAATTTCAAGAGAAGCGGCGTTCATCGTTAGTTTTACGGGCGCCGGCTCTTTTCCGAGTTGACACAGATATAAACGGTCATCAGGCACAACGGTGATTGTTACCTCACGGGTGTAGGTATCATTTTTGAGGAAGGTTGAATAATAACTCATATTCTGGCAACCGCTGTTCCACCCGCCATAATAAAAGTCAACTAACGGACCTGCTTGAAGTGACTGTATATTAAATGTAATTTTCTGAGTGATCGTTGCCGAACCGGTTGAAATACCAGTTACCACCCCTTTATCGTCAACAGCCGCAATCTTGCTGTTGTCCGAGGAGTATCTTACTGTAAAGCAATCAGAATTACATTCAATAAAGCCGCTATTGGCAAAGTTGTAACTATCGAGGGTAAGATTATTGCTAGGATTTTCTGGATCAGTAAATACCGCTGTAAAACCCACTTTCGTTTTATCCCCGATATATATTCTGTTATTTTCCACGGTAGCTTTTACGACAACTTCCTCGACCGCCGCCAGTGCGACGGTTGTCCCCAGCAATAACAGAAAAATGATTCCGATAAAGACAATCGATTTTTTCAAATTTGGACACCTCCCTTTATTTGTTTATCCGCCGGCAAAACGATCTGTCTGCCGTGTTTTTGCTTTAGGTGCAAATAAAGCATTACCCCCAACGTGATCGCAATCAGGATAAGCGAAATGGTCTGGGCAGGCGACAGCCAGCTGCCCGCAATCAGCGTTCCCCGGTCGTCCCCCCTGAGAAACTCATTGAAAAAGCGGAATACTGCATACGCTATCACAGCCACCTCCACCCTACGCTTATTTATGAAAAGCTGCAGGGCAATGAAAAGAAGCGAAAAGAACAGCGATTCAAGCTGCGCCGTCGGGAACCTGTCAAACTGGTGCCCCAAGAATGTAAAACTTACCGGTATCCCGTAGCAGCAACCCACAAGGGAACATCCCACCCGTCCGAAAGCAAAGAAAATGACGAGAGATGGTATTGTGATTGAAAAAGTGCGTGAAATATCCAGCTTGAGGGCCTTGCAGCCGAGCAAAAAGAATAAAGACGCGGCAATCATTCCGTGGTATGCGGTAAAGCCGATATGCTCAAACCATTCGACGGGCGGCAGCCTGAGTATGCCCTCGTTTTGCCAGTAGCCCGCCATAGACCCAACGACCCCCGCCCAGAAAGATAGAAATGTCAGGAAAAGGATTTTGGCTGTCATCGTTTTTTTATAGCCAGCTTGCGAAAAGTTAAAGTACTGGGTCGCCAAAGCCGCAAGCAACCCCATGAACGCCATGGTATAATACGGATCGATTCTAATCATAAAGCACCTCCGGATATTTCGTTAACTCGCCTACCCCCGTATTGTAAACAGCATGTTGTCCACCGTTAGCCGCAGGGGTATAATACTTTTCTCGCCCGGTACCGGCTCGGGCCAGCTTATGGCTTTCTCCTCCACCACGACGTCCTTGAAACGGCTTAAGTCTTCCAGACTACTGAAAGGTATTGTTTTTACGATATCGCTCATATTGAAGATGATCTTGTTGCCGTGTTCGAATTCCACCAGCAGGGTATAATCATCATTGGGCGTAACCTTGAGTATCTTGCTCATCAAGTGGAACCTCCTTTCGACATGGAGGACGTTTCCAGGCATAAAAAATCCCCCATACCGAGAAGTATAGGGGATGAATTTTTGTTCCGGTATCTACCGAACGGTATATTTTTTGACGAAAAATTATAAAAGCGGACGACTTTCGGCATCCGCCTTATACATACAAGACTGGTTCACAATATATCCCTATGAACGCTAACAAAACTCATCACAGGTCTATCATGCGTAGAACTCAATTAACTTTTACTTATGGGTCAGGCCTGCATATCGTCGTGATATTACCCTTTGCGACTGACGAATCGAGGTTTCAGGTATATAACCCCCCAGGTCACCTTTCAAGCAACCATTATTGTTCGAAATGTATCAGTCTTGAACACCCTCGCGCCGTTTTTTGACCCTCTCCAGTGCCTGCTGGCTGAACTTGCTGATAAGTTCATTTTCATCACGGGTCGTCATCTTCAGGATCTCCCCCGCCCACTCACTGCCAATCATCTCCAGGGCACGAATGACCAGTATCCTTCTCTGGACCTTCACGGGATACATCTTGTAGGCGGAGTTGCTCTCCAGCATGTAACCTTGAATAAATCCGGTTCGTATTGGTTTGCCATAAACATGAACGCTCAAAGCCGGTTTCTTTCCAAATGCCATCATTCTGTGAATACCTTCATTAAGCGGCAGCACAAAAGTGGTCTGGCCAGGTTGAATCACTGCCTCAGCCCGGACTTCCAACTCGGCATAATCGCATTGACTTCCATCGTCCAGCCGCCGGTACTTGGTTTCCCGGACTTGATTCGCCAGGCAACCCATTACCCCCCAGGAACCGTGGTCATGAATATGATACGGGTAGTTTGGTTCCCAGACAAAAATACGTACCGAGAACATCCGGTTCGAATCCCGGTAGATGCTTATATCATTGACATCTATGGGCAGGTACTCTTCATCAGACCTGCTTTCAGTAACACTCACCAGATGATCCAGCATCAGGTCCGGATTGGCCAAATACTCGGATAGTATCATCTGCCCTTCAATCACTATTTCTTCTGGAGCTCTTCCAGAATATGAAAGCTCTCTAAACGTCTCACAAAAATCCTTAAAAGACTCTACTTGAGACATATGCTCCCCCCCTCCAAAATCTTCTATAATAGAGTGTCGGGTTTCGTAATGCCGTTGGGATGCAATATTTCGAGCCAAAACTCATTACATTTTTAACTCTTTTAAATTATATCACTAATGGCCAACTTGTCTACCAGAGTGCTTCTTGGAACTATACAGGCATCAGCACCAAGCAAAGTTGGATTTATTTGATATGAAATAATTGCATGTCTTACAAGAAGTCACGACCTTCCCGGCGGGGTGTACTGTTGCGAAGATAATACTTATTTTATGTCATTACCTGCCTCGGGAAGTGAACTAGTTTACGATGCCACCTGCAATTGTTTTGTAATTTGTTAACAGGTTTTTGGTTGTCAATACAAGTAATTAATGGTAAGTTAAATATGGAGGGGTTTAAATGTGAGACAAGAAAACTTGATCTTCCTAATCCTTGTGGTTGCTATGGCCATGGTGATGGGATCGACTTTCGCTATCGTTACCACCGTATCGACCTACAAATCACACCAGACAAAAACTACTGCTAATATCGATTCTAAATCACAGCCTGCCACCCATGAATCCGAAGAGGACACTGTTTCATCGGGAGGAGTTGCATACACCGGTAACAACCTGCCGGACTCGGAAGGTGCTCATTCCGCTGTGCTGTCACCTGCCGAAATTGGGGAGGTTAAGCGCATGCTGAGTGAGTTGGGCTACACCGACTCCACCCTTGGGAAATCCCTGAAATCCTTCCAACAAAAGAACCAGATTTCAAACACCGGCATCCTGGACGGTTTAACCCTTGACTTACTCCTCAACGAGTTGTCGCTAACCAAAGCTCGCTCATTTGCATCATGGGGTCAGACCCCATAATGCAAAGATGCTACAGGACCTTGGTCAGGCCCTTGTAAACCTGGCCGCGGGCAGTGTCAACGGTTACCAGGGTTCCGTCTTTCAGCTTCTCCATGACACCCTCAATCCCCACTACCACTGGGACTCGCAGGTTTAACCCCACTATAGCCGCATGTGAGGTCAGTCCGCCTTCTTCTACCAGTACCGCACCGGCCTTTTGAAACAACGGGATAAAATCGGGGTTGGTGGACCTGGCAACCAGAATATCTCCCTCGTTGAAAATCACACTTTCATCCGGCTGTTCCACCAGTCGTACCACGCCCGAAGCGGATCCGTCTCCGATACCGGTACCGGTAAGTAATACCTCAGCTACGATATGTACCTTAAGCAGGTTGGTGGTACCCGGTACTCCAGTGGGAACCCCGGCAGTTATGACCACCATCTCGCCTTCCCGTACCAAACCAGCCCTGACACTTGAGGTGACCGATTCCTCAATCATCTGGTCCGTGCCCCGGCTGCGCTTAACCAGCAAGGGAATGACCCCCCAAACCAGGCTCAGGCGCCGGGCTACTCCCTCATCCGGGGTCGCGGCAATGATACGCGAGCGTGGCCGGTGCTTGGATACCATTCTCGCCGTTGAACCTGATTGAGTGGAGGTTATAATGGTCGATATTCCGAGGTTCTCAGCAGTGGTACAGGTAGCGTAACTGATGGCATCAGTCACCGTTCGGTTGCCCTGTTGACCCCGATTGGTCAGCATCTCGTCGTAGGGAAGCACCTCTTCGGTGCGGCAGGCAATACGGGCCATAGTTTCTACTGCATCCAGCGGGTAGCGGCCGGCCGCCGTCTCCCCGGACAGCATAATGGCATCCGCCCCATCAAAGATGGCATTGGCAACATCTGAAGCCTCGGCCCTGGTTGGACGTGGGTTGCTAATCATCGACTCCAGCATCTGGGTTGCGATAATAACCACCCTGCCCATCTCATTACACCTCTTAATTATCGCCTTCTGTACCAGGGGTACTTCTTCAGTAGGAATATCCACCCCCAGGTCGCCCCGGGCGACCATCACCCCATCAGCCACCTTAATTATATCGTCCAGCCGGTTAACCCCGTCCTGGCTCTCGATCTTGGCAATTATGTCTACTAAAGCATCACGTTCCTCAACAATATGCCTTATCTGATGGATATCCTCCGGGGTTGTGACAAAAGAGGCTGCGATTATGTCAATTCCATGCTCAAGTCCAAAGCTGATATCCGCTGCGTCCTGGTCATTCATATACGGCATCCTGGTCCTGACTCCCGGTATATTGACCCCCTTGCGCTCCCCCAGTTCTCCACCGTATACCACCCGGCACACCACATCCCGCTTTTCCACAACCTCCTCCACCACCAGCTGGATAAATCCGTCGGACAGCAGGACCCGGTCTCCGGGCTTCACCTCGTCCGGGAGGCCGTCGAAACTGACCTGAACCTGGTTCTCATCACCCACAATCTCCCGGGTAGTAAGGGTGAATCTCTGCCCGTTAACCAGTTTTACCCGGCCTTTCTGCAGCCTGCCGGTGCGTATTTCAGGGCCTCTGGTATCCAGCATAATAGCCACATGACGGCCTATGTTCCTGGACATCTCTCTTACCATAAGAATGCGGGAGCGATGCTCTTCACGGCTGCCATGAGAGAAGTTCAGCCGGGCCACATCCATCCCGCGTTCCATCAGTCCTCTTATGATCTCCGGGCTGTCCGTTGACGGTCCCAGTGTGCAGATGATCTTGGTCTTGCGCATAAGCCTCCTCCCCCTCCTCTAAATTGACAGTACCCTGGCTAGCTCATACATCTCGTGGTTGAATTCCTTTTTACCCTCTACCACGGACTGCAGACTGACTGCCACTACCTTGCCCTCCTGAATACCTACCATCTGGTTGGCTGTGCCGGCCAAAAACAGGTCCACCCCCTTGGTAGCCAGGCGGGATGCCAGGATGCGGTCAGCGGCGGTAGGTGTCCCTCCCCTCTGAGTATGTCCCAGTACAGTTACCCTGGTCTCGTGCTGGCTCATCTTCTCAATCTGCTTCCCTAACTCAATGGCGCTGCAGCAGCCCTCAGCAACCACAATGATGCTGTGCAGTTTGCCCCGGGCAATACCGGCATTGATTCGCTTCACCACATCTTCCAGATCGAATGGAAGTTCCGGAACCAGGATGGACTCCGCTCCCCCTGCCAGACCGGATGCCAGGGCAATCTGCCCCGACTCGCGCCCCATCACCTCTATTATAAAGATGCGCTCATGAGAGGTCGCCGTATCCCTGATGCGATTAATGGCGTCCAGCACCGTATTGAGGGCAGTATCAAATCCTATCGCCTCATCGGTTCCCGGTATATCGTTATCAATACTGGCGGGAATACCTATTACATTAACACCAAGTTTTGAGAGCTCGTACCCGCCACACAGGGTACCATTGCCGCCAATAGCAAACAGGGCCTTGATCCCGAAATAGTCCAGAGCTTCTTTGGCCCGCATTCGCATGTTCACGTCCCTGAATTCCCGGGTACGAGAGGTCCTGAGTATGGTACCCCCGCGATGGATGATATCCCCTACCGAATTAGCGGTCAGGTTGATGAAGTCGTGATAAATCAGGCCGTAGAACCCCCGGTTAACCCCGAACACCGTGATTCCATTGTAAGTGCAGTTTCTGACAACCGCCCTGATGGCTGCGTTCATGCCAGGAGCGTCGCCACCGCTAGTTAAAACCGCGACTCGTTTCGTCAATCGTACATCGTCTCCTCAGGTCAGGATACAAGCACGCAAGCCGGGATGGTTCTTACTTAAATTTATCGTGCGAGGTTCTTTCAGTCCCTGCCTTCACAGCCCACTTGGATAGCGTACTTGCATGCGAAGGTCTTTTTACCCACAACTTTCAGCCTTCCCCGCAGCCGCGTCTGGTGACGCTGCAGTTAACATATGCTGTTCTCTAATCAGTGTTGGTCATCCGGCCGAACCTGGTCATAACCTCCGCTTTCCCTCGGATCTTGACAGCCGAGGTATGCTCAGTAAATTGGGCGACCATTATCTCACCCTTGTCAAGTTTCTCGCTGTGATGGAACTTCGTATCCTTGCCCCGGGTCAAACCGATTATGGTAACCCCGTTTTCCAAAGCCTTTACGACGATATAATCTTCCCCACATTTGCTGACCTCATTCACTGGAATCCCTCCCTGCTTATTTCGCTACCGCCTCGCGGGCGGAAGGTACCCCTTCGGGCCTGCTTTATATCAGCAGCCGGTAACTTACGATTGCTTACGCAAACCCGGCTGTTCATTCTCCAACCGATAGAAATTACTCATACTGGAAGGGTACTATCTTGTTTCAAGATAGGTAGACATTTCCCTGTCCATAGGTCCTTTCCAGTTCATTCTTCAATTCCTGGCTGATCGATACCCAATATCTCCTGTCCAATTCGATGGTACGGTTGTTGCCCAAATGAACAAAAACCGGAATCTCTCCTTTATAATTGGATAGCAGGGAAATCAAGCGGTCCGGCTCCCCGTTTCCCTTGCTGCTGTCCAGGTGTACGTGGAGTTCCTGCTTCTCCATGGATAAACCGGAGACTGACCGGGCAATAACCTTTAGCTCTTCTTCCTGATTAACCAGTTTACCTGTGATGCAAACAGCTGTGTCTGCCTTTATCCCGGCCGCACTTTGCCGGTAGGCCCCGGCGAAAACCAGGACCTCAACCTTTCCGGTAAGATCCTCCAAGAAAAAACTGGCCCAGGTCTCACCCTTCCGGCTGAGCCGCCGGTTAAGGCCGCTGATCATCCCCACCAGCCTGACCATGGTTCCATCAGGCAGGTGTGCCAGGGCTTCCACTGAGTGAGTGGAGTAGAAGGGAATGACCTCGCGGTACTCCTCCAATGGGTTCCCAGAAACATAAAACCCCAGGACCTCTTTCTCCCGGGCCAGGAGTTCAGCCACCGGCCACTCGCCCCGTCTATGGGGTTGCGGGATCTCTGGCATCTGTTCCTCAGCCGCAAAGAGCGTCATCTGGTTGCTCTCCTCCGAAGCCCGCAGACCGTTGGCCATCTCCAGGGTATCATCCATCACCGACATGGCCTCACGGCGGGTCAGCCCCAGGCTATCAAAACACCCGGCACAGATCAGGTTTTCCAAGACCCGCTTGTTCACCTGACGCAGATCCACCCGGCGGCAAAAGTCAAACAGGTCGGTAAAAGGGCCGTCCCTTCTAGCCTCAATTATAGAGTGATACGCTGCTTCCCCCACATTTTTTATGGCTCCCAGTCCGAACCTGATCCTGCCCCCGGCAATGGTGAAGTTCTCCAGGCTCTCATTGATATCAGGGGGTAGGATTTCGATCCCCATCCGCCTGCATTCTTTTGTATAGAATACCACTCGATCCTGAGTATCAATTACACTGGATAAAAATGCGGTCATATATTCCGCCGGGTAATGTGCCTTGAGGTAGGCGGTCTGGTAGGTAATCATGGCATAGGCGGCACTGTGGCTCTTGTTAAAGCCGTAACCCGCGAATTGTTCCATAAGATCGAAGATATAGGAAGCAGTCTCTTGAGTCAGTCCGTGCCTCATGGCACCGCTGACAAACTTGTCTCGCTGGCTCATTATCTCCTGAGGCTTTTTCTTGCCCATAGCCCGGCGCAGGCCATCGGCCTCACCCATGGTAAAGGCCGCCAGCTCACTGGCGATCTGCATAACCTGCTCCTGATAGAGGATTACTCCGTAGGTCTCCGCCAATATCGGTTCCAGCGAGGGGTCGACATACGATATCTCCTGCCGCCCGCGCCTGCGATTGATGAAGTCTTCCATCATCCCACTCCCCAGCGGCCCAGGACGGTAAAGAGCATTGATAGCGATCAAATCCTCAAACCGATTGGGTGCCATCTCGATCAGCAGGCGGCGCATGCCTTCACTTTCCACCTGGAACACCCCCAGGGTTTCGCCCCGGGACAGCAATTGGTAGACCCTGTTATCATCCAGGGCCAGTTCATCCAGGTTCAATCGGATCCCGCGAGTCTTCTCCAAGATCTCCAGGGTGCGCTGGATGACCGTCAGGGTGCGCAGACCCAGAATGTCCATTTTTAAAAGGCCAATCTCCTCCACGGTCTCCTTGGCAAACTGGGTTACCACATGGCCATCAGCAGTCCGCTGCAGGGGCAGGAGGTTTATCAATTCATCGCTGCCGATAACCACCCCGGCCGCATGCACCGATGCATGCCGAGGCATGCCCTCAAGAGCCCGGGCGGTATCCACCAGCCGGCGTACCTGGTAATCATTCTGGTACACATCAATCAAATCCGGGGCAATCTCAAGGCTGCGGTTCAGGGTTACACCCAGTTCATTGGGAATCATCTTGGCCACCCGGTCAACATCGCCATAAGGATAATCCAATGCACGTCCCACGTCCCGGATGGCAGCTCTGGCCGCCATGGTACCGAAGGTTATGATCTGCGCCACCCGGTCATGCCCGTAGCGCTTCACGATATAATCAATTACCTCATCGCGCCGCTCAAAACAGAAATCTATATCGATATCCGGCATGGATACCCTCTCCGGGTTCAGGAAACGCTCAAATATCAGCCCGTAGCGCAAGGGGTCGATGGTGGTTATGGAAAGCAGGTAGGACACAAGGCTGCCAGCAGCGGAGCCGCGCCCCGGGCCAACCGCTATACCGCGCCCGCGCGCCCAGTTGACCAGATCCTGTACAATCAGGAAGTACCCCGCGAATCCCATGCGATTTATTACCTCCAGCTCGTAATCCACCCGCTCCGTTATCCGCTCATTATGATTCGGGATCTTCTGCGGCAGGCGCTGGTAGACCAGGCTTCTAAGGTAGCTTTCCGGAGTTTCTCCCGGGGGGATCTCGAAAACCGGCAGGTAAAACTCGTTGAAGTTGAACTCAAGGCTGCACTGCTCCGCGATTCTCAAGGTATTGGTCAAGGCCTCCGGCACCTCGTCAAAAAGCTCCTTCATCTCCAATGCTGTCTTAAAATAGAACTCGGCGGAGGCAAACCGCATTCGGTTCTCGTCATTGATGGTCTTGCCGGTCTGGATGCAGAGCAGGACATCCTGATAGAAGGCATCACCCTTCTCCAGGTAGTGGATATCATTGGTGGCTACCAGCGGCAGCTTCAGCTTACGCGCTATCCGAACCAGTTCCCGGTTGATAACCTGCTGCTCGGGAATCCCGTGGTCCTGCATCTCCAGGTAAAAGTTTTCCGGCCCCAGCAGTTCACCATAATAGGCGGCAGCCGCTTCCGCTTCAGCAGTCTTGCCAGCCAGGATCAGTTCCGGTATTTCTCCGGCCACACAACCGCTAAGGGCAATCAGTCCGGAATGATATCTCTCCAAGATTTCCCGGTCAATTCGCGGCTTGTAGTAGAAACCTTCCAGGGAAGCACGGCTGCAGAGCTGCAGGAGGTTGCGGTAACCCTCATCATCTTTTGCCAGCAGAACCAGGTGATACTGCGAATCATCCAGCCTGGGCACCCGGTCCAGACGGCTGCGCCTGGCCACGTAGGCCTCAAAGCCTATGATCGGCTTTAGGCCGTGTTTTTTGGATTCCTTGTAAAAATCGATAGCCGCATATAGAACGCCGTGGTCGGTTACCGCCAAAGCCGGCATTCCCTCCTGCACCGCCTTCTGCACTAGTCCTTTTACCCGGGCGGCACCATCAAGGAGGCTGAATTCTGAATGGGTATGTAGATGAACAAAGGAACTCATTGCTGCTCCTGCCTCATGAAGACTGAGCATGGACTGCCCTTTGTAATCTCCATGAGCTCTTCATAACTTATCGGGAGGGCTGAATTGGCAGTCCCCGCCGCTGCGTAAACCACATCAAACCTTTTCAGGCTCTCATCCAGGTAAATGGGGATTGGGGCACTGAGATCAAATGGGCAGACCCCTCCCACCGGGTGACTGGTAACCTCCAGTGTTTCGTCCGGGGTCGCCATACGCACCCTGCTGCCCGCCAATTCCTTAATAAGTTTGGCATCCAGGCGCACATCACCGGCTGCCACAATCATCAAAAACCCGGTTTTGCTCTTGTAGACCATTGATTTGGCGATCTGTCCCACCTCTACCCCCAGAGCTTTTGCCGCCAGCTCGCTGGTGCTGGTATCAACATTAAACTCGATCACTCTCAACCCCGGATTAAACTGCTCCAGATACTTCTGTACTCTTTCTACAGACACTGTTGTCACTCCTTTTAGTCCTGCCAACCGGCATGCGACATGGGACGGTTCTCTTGTTTGGGTCTATAGACCCAAACAAGAGAACCGTCCCCATGCTTGGTACCTGTTTTCTATGCTGTCCATTTTTTTACAAACGAAAGCAAGTCCGGCAGGAAGCCCTGCCAGTCTACCTTAATCGGCAGGTTATGCTGATTTATCAGGCGCTCCTTAACCAGGAAGGTCTTCATTCCCACCTGGGCAGCAGTCAGGTCCTCACCCACATCGTTTCCTACCATCAGGCATTCCCTGGGGTCCACTCCCAGTGAATCCGCAATCTCCAGGTAATACTCGCCATGCGGCTTGGTATAATGCATCACCTCATAGGTAGTCACCATATGGTAATCAAAGCTCCCCACACCTGCCCAATCCAGCCGCTTACGGATGGCTAAATCCGGAAAGACCGGCTGGGTGGCTATGGCCACCTTGCAGCCCCGGGAAAAAACCTCGTCCATTACCCGACGCGCCTCCGGGAAAGGGCGGGCGAAATCCTTGAGCTGATCGAAACCCTGGTCATAGAACTCGTCAAAAAACGGCCGGTACACCTCAGGCTGATAGAGTGGGTCCTTAAAAAAATCTCGTTCAAAAACCTCCTGGTTGGTCAGCGAAGGGTCCTTATTCTCAATCATAGCCGCGGTCGATTTCCATAGCAGTTCCACCAGTCCCTTGGATCTCAGGCCGCGTTCGCGAGCCATCTGCACCATCTTGGCAAAATAGTTCTGGAGAAAGATGTTCATATCAATGTCCAGCAGGGTCCCGTCCAGATCAAACAGCACCGCCTTAAACAAACAAGGTCCCTCCCAAAGATAAGTAATACTCTATATTGACGTCAGAATAACCGGCACGTTGCAATATGATATTGAAGGCCCCAGACCGGACCTGCTTTGACCCGGTTGTACTGATGTCGGCGAAAATATTAACTTCATAGTTGCCTGCGGTGTCACAATCAGCTATGGTCTCTCCTGGAGAAAGGCGTTAAGGCCAGTCTTAAGGGGATCCATCCCGGCCACAAAATAGGCCAGACGTATGACTTCCGCCAGTTCCTGGTCGGTAGCCCCAAGCTCCCTGGCCTGTGCAGCCAGGACTTTGACCCCTTCGGCGGCTCCTTTCAGCGTATCGAGAGCCAAAACGATCAACACCTTGGTCTTGGCATCGAGGACTCCGGGGGCCATGGCCATTTCAATAACCTTACTGGCCTGCTCAAATAATGGCCGGTCAATGGAGCTGTATTCGCTCACAAATCCAGGAATATGTGTCATTGTATCACTTCCTTCGATTTTGTTGAAGAGTTCCGTAACCTCCGTCAAGGATGCTCCGTTCAGCATCCGTTCCAGTAATTCCAGCCACCCCGCTTTCCGGGATGCTCACCGGGATAAGAAAACCTGCCCTTCGGCCATATTAATATTATAGCCTTAATAATGGAGTTACTCGCCACAAACAACCGGGAGGCGCCCACTCTAATGCAGACCAATGCCCTTTAACCAGGTCACCCAGAACTCGGGTGACAACAAACCGGGTCTAATTTATGATCTGGACACAATTTCCTCTTATGCCGGAGATGAAATGGGAGACTCTTAAATAATGGGGGGCTTTTCACGGCAAGAGGTGTCCAAACTTCCATGTGGTTGAGTAAACCCTTTATTATGCGGAGAGCTGTTAGCACCCGACGGCACCGCTATGAAATCAAGAGAAAGGGGTCATCTCACTTAAATGATTAACGGTAAACGCCTCACCATTACGATTATACTGAGCTTGCTGGCCGTCCTGGTGATCGTTCCTGCCGCCCAAACCCAAACCATCGAGGACAACGAAGCCGTGGTCTGTACCTGTTTCCCGGATCTGCCAACACTGACACTAAAGGAGCCTCCCGAGACAGGCCCGATGGTAATAGCTCTTCAGGAACAGCTTCTGAAACTTGGACTTAACCCGGGTGCGGTCGATGGTACCTTCGGTCCGTCAACCCGTGACGCAGTCAAGATTTTCCAGGTGCTGAGAGGACTGAAACCGACCGGTGAGGTCACAGGTGAGGTCTGGCAGGAACTATACCGTGCTCTGGGAGACGAAGGCTTTGAGGATGTTGATCCGGAAGCTGAAGCCACCCTCCTGATTGACCGTGGGACCCGAACCCTCACAGTACTGATCGGGGGCAAGTTCCACAAACAGTACAGAGTGGCGGTGGGTAAGCCTGGAACCCCCACCCCTCTTGGCGACTGGCGCATCGTTCATCGCAGCACCAACTGGGGTTCCGGTTTCGGTACTCGCTGGATGGGTCTCAATGTGCCCTGGGGCATCTACGGTGTTCATGGCACAAATAAGCCATACTCCATAGGCTCTTACGCTTCCCATGGCTGTATCCGCATGTTTAACAACAGTGTAGAAGAGGTTTATCCCTTAACCCGGGTTGGCAACCTCGTGAGGATCATCGACACCCGCCTGTCTGCCCTGCCCCAGCTCTCAGGGCGAAAGCTGAAAGAAGGTATGTCCGGACAGGAAATCGTTTACCTGCAGTGGCACCTTAAAGCCCAGGGTATCCCGGTTTCCTGCGACGGCCGTTTTGGTCCTATGACCACCTGGGCCCTGAAATACTTCCAGGCCATCTATTGCCTGCCTATCAGCGGTGAGGTCGACGAAGCCACTTACCAGACCTTGAATGAGTTTCGAGAGCGTTATCTTCCCGCACTGGCTTCCTAATCCCACTCGAATACTGTGAGCACTGGGTTATGGTCTGATGCATCCGCTGGAATTACCTGTGACTCCACTAAACGCCAACTGCCGGTATACATCACGAAATCAATACGTTCGGCTGGATTATTGCTGGGAAATGTTAACTGCTCCGCGGGAGGACAGGCATCCTGCAGTACCCCGGTCAGCCTCTGCATTTCCGGCGAATCAGGCCGGCAGTTGAAGTCCCCGGTTAGTATCACCCTACGCGCTGAATTTATCACCGGCAAAAGCACTTCATTGATATGGCGCATCCTTTCGCGCTGGTTTAAACCCAAGTGAGTGGTGCAAAAATTAATCCGGCGCCCGGCTGCCATAACTACTGTCCGTACCAGAACCCGGGTCTCCCGCAGGCTTTTAAGAGGAAACGACTCCCAGAAGGCAATGGGGTAACGGCTTAGAATGGCATTCCCATACTGGGAGGTTCCTCTGGTGATTGCAGGTGCAAAGACATACTCCATGTGCATCCCTTCTGCCAGGCAGCGGGCCTGGTCAACATACCCACTGCGCCTCCACCCCTTGTCTACCTCCTGCAGCCCGATCAAATCCACCTCCAGATCCCGTATCACCTGTTCGACACGATTTAGGTCCACCCCGCCGTCCAGACCCTGGCCGTGCCTGATATTGTAGGTTGCGACCCGCAGATTCGGCATTGTCCTCACCCTTTCCCTTTTTCACCCGGCGCACCAGGCTTACGTCTTAATGATAGCATCAATCCAAGCTGACGCTGGTTGCTGCCGCACTTCCTGCCGCTTTCTGTGATCAATCGGCACCGCCCTGTTTTACGCTTCCCTTTGCAAAGGCGAAGCCCGGCGAAATCCTCCTCTTTTTGCTGGCAAATACTAGAATTACACGAGACTTTTTATGGAGGTATTTTTTGGAAATTATAGAACTTAATAGGTATATTTTAGGCTAAGGCCTGTTAAGGAGGTTTAGGTCATTGCTCTTATCGTTTTTTGGCAAAGAAGGACACAACAACCTCGACATCTCTGTCTTTCTGGAATACCCTCCAGATATCGTATTAGAATTCTTTCAACAAAGTTTCATTAATATCAGCCTCAATATCTACCAGGAACTTAAAGAACAGTTCGCCGACCCGGCTAACTTGAATGAAAACATTCCCAAATGGGTGCTCTTCATAGACAAACTGCTGGACATGGAGGATTCTCTCTATGCCCTGGAAGAGAACCGGAATCTCGATTTTGTGGGACCAGCATATTACATTAAAACCAACACCCGCTTCTTCTTCTATAAAACCTGCTTTGAGCATGAAGGTACCACTGCCCAGGATATCGCGGAGATGGTCGAGTTGAACTCCACCCCTGCCATCGATGACCTTATTGCCAAACATTACGCCACGCTGAAGTGCAAACCATTATCCAGGAAATCACGCGAGGAGCTGTTACATGACCTGCAGATATGCATATCAGCCCTGGAGGAGACTGAGCATATCTCCCGTCAGGTGATGTTTCAACGACGGCTGGTCGAGATCAGAGAGTCGTTTCTGAACGCGCCTTATGCAGCCCTCATTGAGCCTGAAAAACCGGAAGAAAAGCCTGATAAGCCCGTACCGAAAAGCTCTTTCCTGGGCGGGCTCCTGAATCCGAAGAGCAGGACTGCCTTTGAAGAAGCCTGCCAGCAATACAATCACGATTTGAAGGTTTATTACATAAAATACCGCGAGTACGAGAAAGCATGCGACCGCTACAAGAACTCGCTTAAGGACTGGGAGTTTGAGAAAAACCACCTGATCAACCGGAGCATCGAGGACATCAAAAAAGCAAAACTGAAGATAAAGAAGGGTAACCGGATTATAAAGATTTACAATGAGGTGCTGAATAACCTGGATATCCACCCGCAATACCAGAATATTACCTCCCTGACGCGTTTTTATTACTTCCTGGAGACGGGGCGGGCAGTAAGCATGCAGGAGTGCATGAATCTCTATGAGCAAGAACTCAGCCTGGAAGAACTGAAGGAGAGCCAGGAACGGCTGGAGCGCAATATCATGGCTACAGTCTATTATCTCCACTCAGAAGCAGCAGCTACTACCGAACTGCCGCCCCCTGAACAGCCTGAAGATCTGATCGAAATGATAGTTAAGCGCTTGCGTGAACATAAACAGATTGAGACCTGATATGAACGCAAGGAGCGGATTTTGACAATAGGACAACTCGCATGAGACCGCGGGCAATATGCCACGCCGGTGATACCTCTCCTGCCTTATTTTCACGTAAAGGCAGGAGGTTTTTTGTTTCATATAATTTGTCCTGAATAACCAGAGTGTCGATTTCGGGGGATCATGTTTTACGATTTCCAGCTCATATAAATATATCACCATACTGAAGGAGCGGTAGCCTGATGTTAAGGAAAACATGTGTCGTTCTGGCGATTATACTGTTTCTGTTCGGGCTGAGCGTGCTTTTCATCCCCCCTTATGCCTTTCCCCATGACAGCGAACTGGCCAAACACTATTTAGAGGTTTCCAGCAACTTTAGTCCGGCTATCATAACCCAGGCTCACACCAGAGAAAAGGTCGCGGCTCTGACCTTCGATGATGGTCCTGATCCTCGCTACACCCTGGAGGTGCTAGAAATTCTGAAGAAATACAAGATCCGCGCCACCTTCTTTGTAGTGGGGGAGGATGCCCTGTTGAATCCGGAAATTATTACTGCCCAGGTCTACGCGGGACACGAGGTGGAAAACCACTCCTTTACCCACCCGGACCTGCTTAAGAACACGGACCTTACCACCAACGAGGAAATCCTCTGGTGCCAGGAGGCCATCGCCAAATTCACCGGCCGGGAACCGATCTATTTCCGTCCCCCGCGTGGCCTCTATAACCGGGACATCGTTAAACTGGCCGGTGTCTACGGATACCGGGTAGTTCTCTGGACAGTCTGCCTGGAAAACCGGTTAGCACCAACTCCCGAAGCCATGGCCATGCGAGTGGTTAAAAAATGCGTGCCTGGCAGCATCATCCTGGCTCACGACGGGCGCACCGATCGCAGCAAAAGCGTCAAAGCCCTGCCCATCCTTATCGAATCCCTGCAGGATAAGGGCTACCGCCTGGTAACCCTCCACCAGCTACTCACCGAGTATGACCGCCCTCTCCCCGGAATGATATAAGGAAGCAAGGGGACAGTCCCCCTGCTTCCCTAATGATGCATAGCTTCAAAAATCTTTGACAATCGTTCTCGAAGGGTGTAACATTAGTTTTTGGGTGCTTTTGACTACATTTTGAAACAAGGTGAGGATGAAACGTGAGAAACATAGGGATTATTGCCCATATTGATGCAGGCAAGACCACGACTACCGAGCGTATCCTGTATTACACGGGCAAGACATACAAGGTTGGAGAGACCCATGATGGTGAGAGTGTCATGGATTATCTCCCCTATGAAAAGGAACGAGGTATTACTATTACCTCGGCTGCTACCAGCTGCTCCTGGAAAGGTGTAAGCATTAATATTGTGGACACCCCCGGTCATGTGGATTTTACCGCTGAGGTTGAACGAAGCCTGCGGGTTCTGGACGGTGCGGTAGTTATTTTCTGCGGCAAGGGCGGGGTTGAACCCCAGTCAGAAACCGTATGGAGACAGGCCGACAAGTATCATGTACCAAGGATTGCTTTCATTAACAAGATGGATGCCGTCGGAGCCGATTACCAGCGGGTGGTTGAGCAGATCAGGAATGATTTAGGAGCCAAGCCGGTACTATTAACCATCCCCGTTATCGGAGAAAATGGACTGTCCGGAGTTATCGATATAATTACTGGCAGGTACCTTACTTTCACCGAAAAACTAGGCGTTGATATGATTGAAAACCCAGTACCGACCGAGTTTCAGGAGGATTTCACCAGATACCGTCAGCAGTTGGTCGAGACCCTGGCTGAACATGATGAAGCGGTCATGGAGCTATATGTGGAAAATCAGCCGGTTTCAAGTGATATGATCACCGCAGCGCTACGGCGTAATACCATCACCGGCAGGCTGGTTCCGGTTTTGTGTGGCAGTTCTTACCGTAATATCGGGGTTCAGCCCTTGTTGGACAGCATCGTGAACTTTCTGCCATCTCCCCAGGATGTGAGTGAGATAGAGGCAACCTTATACGGCAGTGGTGAACCGGTTGTCATCAAACCGGATGAAAACGATGAGTTTGCCGCCCTGGTATTTAAAATCGTGACTGACAGGCATGTGGGCAAGCTGGCGTTTGTCCGGGTCTATTCCGGTCAGCTAGTATCGGGAAGTTATGTCTATCATGTGAACAAGGGACGTCGTGAGCATGTGGGGCGCCTCCTGCGGATGCATGCCGATCATCGTGAGGAGGTTCAGGTAATAAAAGCGGGAGACATCGCGGCCATCATCGGGCTCAAAAACGTCAGTACCGGGGATACCCTGGCATCGGAAGCAAGGCCGGTCCTAATGGAAGACATTGATTTCCCGGAACCGGTCATCTCCATAGCTATTGAAGCGAAGAACCGCATGGATCAGGTACGGGTGGCTGATGCCCTGGCCAAGCTTTCTGCAGAGGATCCCACCTTTAAGGCATCGGTTAACCAGGAAACCGGCCAGACTTTGATATCAGGCATGGGTGAACTCCACCTGGAGATCATCGCCGAACGCCTTAAACGGGAATTCAAGGTGGAAGCTCGCCTGGGTAGACCGCAGGTAGCGTACAAGGAGACCATTTCCCGGATGGCCGGCGGCGAATGCCGCTACGTGAAGCAGACCGGCGGACACGGGCAGTACGGTCATGTCAAACTCCTGATAGAGCCAGCGGAGGAAACCAGTGTTGAATTCAAGATCACCGGCGGGGTTATTCCCCGGGAGTACTTCTCTGCGATTGAATCAGGAGCCATGGAAGCCCTGGCTGAAGGCCCGGTAAAAGGATTCCCGGTGGTCAACGTCAAGATTACAGTGCTGGACGGCTCGTTCCACGAGGTCGACTCCTCGGAGATGGCCTTCAAGATGGCCGGACTCCTGGCAGTCAGGGATGCCCTGTCCAAGGCAGCACCAAAACTACTGGAGCCGATTATGAGGCTTGAAATCACTGCGCCGGATGAGTTTACCGGCAACATAATAAATAACCTGAACAGCAAACGCGGTCGCCTGGAATCGATGGATACCAGCTACAATACCCAGGTAATTAAAGGGTTCGTTCCGATGGCCGAACTCTTTGGTTACTCGACCTCCATACGATCAATAACCCAGGGCCGAGCCGGTTTCAACATGCAGTTCTCCCACTATGAAGAAACCAACCACGAACCCGACAAACTTGCCGTATAAAAAAGTGATGCACGGGGTCAGACCCCGTGCATCACTGCATTTTGGAAGCAGGGGGACAGTCCCCCTGCTTTCTTTTCGGCTTATATGCGGGCGAGATTTTTCTTGAAAATTTCCTCGGCTTCTTGCACCATACTGTCCAAGAGTTCTTGACAAGTCATAACATTTTTTATCAGCCCGATGGACTGCCCCACCATGAGGGTGGCACTGTTTACGTCTCCATTCTGCCAGGCGGCTTCCGAGCGCTTGCCAGTAAGCAGGGGCATGAGTTCGTTTAGCCCGCCTCCCCTTGCTTCCACATCCAGGATTTCCGCCACCAGATCATTCTTCAAAGCACGTCCCTGCAAACCTATGCTCTTGCAGATCAAGGTGGTATCCATCTCCTGGCGCCGGATCATCTCAGCCCTGATCTCCGGATGCACCTGACACTCCACAGTGGCTATGAAACGGGTAGCCATCATCACACCCTCTGCCCCTAACGCTAAAGCGGCTGCCAATCCCCGGCCATCAGCGATGCCACCGGTTGTTATCACCGGAATCTTCACCGATTCCGCAATACGCGGGGTAAGTACCATAGTGGTAACATCGTCGTTAAGGGGATGCCCCCCCTCCTCGATTCCGGCCGCCAGGATTGCATCATAGCCTAACTTCTCAATGTTGAGGGCATGCCGCACCGCTCCGACCTTGTGCATAATCTTAACCCCCGCCTCATGCACCATGGGGATGTACTTCTTCGCCGGTGCGCCTGAAACCTCAATAGCGGCAACCTTCTCTTCACAGCAGACTTGAAACCATTCATCATATGTTTCCGGGGTAATGCGAAATGAGGGCAACATGGTGATATTAATCCCAAAAGGCTTATCGGTCATCTCCCTGGTCTTTCTGATTGCTGCCCGCAGTTCCTCACCGGTGTTATAGTTCCCGGCGGTAATATTCCCCAGTCCCCCGGCATTGGATATCGCCGCACACAGTTCTGGCTTCGCGAGCCACATCATTCCCCCGCAGATAATGGGATGCTTGATACCAAAAAGTTCGGTTATTCTGGTTTTCATCGTTTTCGCCTGGTTTCCCCATCTGTACTCCATACAGTCTGGCGTTCACCGACTACAGAACGGGCAGCTTACAGGAATTATTCATCATTTCCAGGCTGCCGGAAACGCAGTCATTGCACCTGCCTTTCACAGAATATTAATGGTATTTCTAACCCGATTGCCTGGCTTTCAAACAGTTTTCCCATAACCCGGTCATCCTTCCTCCCTGCTAACCCGGGTCTTTCAGAAACTTGTTCAACACCGGTTCTTGATCCGGTTAATTCATTCTGAACTGATCTTATCAAAGTGAATAACCTTTGTACACGTAATATCCTTAACCATTAATATTGGTTTCCTGCCCCCTGTTAACCGTCTATTAACATGAAGGCTTGAATATTTTCCATTTCCAGTCTAGCATGATAATAGGAAATTTTCCTGGGGCATGGGAAGAACCGGTTAATTGATTGGGGGGAGAGGCAATTATAAGAACTCATTATAAATTGTTGATGTTGCTAGCATTGATACTGTTGGTTGGTGCCGCACTTAGCCCGCTGTCCCCGGTTGAGGCCGTCGCTCTCCCAGTAGATTTTGGGGCACAGAACTGGGAATACAGTGAATTTACTAAAGCCTTCAACCGGTACTTGCAATCAAGGAATCCTGTATTAAGCTACTTGTTTATCGCCCTGGGTGTTGGGCTCATAATCCTGATTGTTCTCGAACTATTGCGATCTAGGCGGGAATCGAGGATCGATCAAGATGCACAGCCTTCCACTGATACTCCTGATAACAACCCAGCACAGAGAAGAGCCTGGGCAAGGGTTGAGTCTTCACTCGATTGTCATTTTATAATTCGCTCCCATGATTCAACAACTGTTTCGGGAGATTTCCTTCCGGATGAAGAGGAGATAAGGGGACTGATCGTGGATCTTAGCGGAGGAGGCTGCAAGATAGCTACCGCCTTTAAGTTACAGGTTGGAGATGAAATGAATCTCTACCTGGAATTGGAGCCACAGCGCCGATTGGCTATTAAAGGTGAGGTAGTGCGAATCGAAACAGACGAAGACAGCAATCAAACCTTTGCCGGAATCAGGTTTAAGGACATCCGGGAAGGGGTGAGGGACAAGATTATTTCCTGGATGTTCAAGCACCAGCAGAACATTTTAGAGGGACAGCGCCGTCTGGCGGAGGGCCTCTGTCTGCGCTGCGGCAAGCCCCTTACCGAGGGAATGCGGCATCAGACCATATTCTGCTCCAAATGTAATCGACTTCAGAATATCAATAGCTATCGAAGATACTGAACTTCAATAGGGGGGATGCTGATTGGGTCGCATCTGGCTTCTGCCTCTGGCTATTGCCATAGTGTTAATGCTGGTCCAGCCATTATCAGGGATTGATATTGGAAATCTGAAGGGCTCGATCGTACAAATAATCCTGGCCGGATTCTGTCTGATCATAGCCTTGCTCCTGGTACCCCGGCAATCCTCTTCGACCTGTGAAGATAACAGTGAGACCTGACTCTTCAAACGCCTGGTCCGTTGGACCAGAAGATAAGCCCGTATCAATATACTACAGCGAAAACCGGTCGAGCTAACTTAATTGCGAAAGGAAGGTGAAAACCTGGGTTTTTGGCAGCATCCGGGTTAATCGCTATCAAGTAAGAAGGAATGACGAGATAAGCGTCCCATTCTCTGCTGATAGTGCAACCGGGCTGGAGATCGGCTCGAAACAGTGAATCCAGCAGACTGCCCGTTCTAATGTCGATAGAACGCCCAGCAATACGCAGGTATATGACTGGGAAGCCAGGAACAAGCATTGTCAGAAGGGTATCGTTTTTGTCACTCCCTTAGAGTCCGTTATGCAGAGATCGATGGACAGATGATAGTTTTTAACAGTCATTACTTAACCTATATGGACATAGGGATTACCGAGTATTTCCGCAATCTAGGAATGGCTTTTACCGTTCCCAACGAAAAGCCATTCTTTGATTTTGCCCTCGTTAAGACCACTCTGGAGTATAAAGGATCGGGATTTTTTGATGATATTTTAAACATCTACGTCAAGGTCTCCAAACTGGGGAACTCCAGCTTCGTAACCCATTTCATGATCAGGAAGGAAGGCGAAACTACGCCGATTGTACTGGCTGAAAGCATTTATGCCGGATATGATATGACGGTCAAGCGCAGCGTCCCCATACCGGATGAGGTTAGAGACCTGATCGAAACCTTTGAAAAAACCGCCCCTATATTAGCCTGAAAATAGAGAGGCATGGGGACAGAACATCCCATGCCTCTCTCCTGTCCCATCGGCCCACTGATACCACATTTCTCATTAATCTGTCATTCAAACTGTTGGAAGTACCCCCAACAAAGTAACAATCCGATCTTTGTTTTACATACTATGGAGCAGAATTATTTGTGAAGGGGAGTATTTGCTTTGAAAGGACAAAGCGAAATGGAATTTGCCCGGGCTTATATTAGGAACCAGCAGTATACCAAGCGCTTTTCACCCATGGAAGGCCTGCAGAAGGGAACCATATTCCCAGAGCTGTATATGCCTTACGGCAAAAGAGAAAAAGATCCGGTTAAACGAGAACCGCAGCGGGAGCGCGAGTCCTGGCGGTCTTTCGGAAGGAGTGGGAGGAATGGATAACGACAGAAAGGCAATGTTGATGAACATTATGGCCGAAGAGTTTACAGCGGTCGAGTTTAACCTCTATCTGGACACCCACCCTGATGACAAAAAAGCCCTTGACGACTACAACGAAACCGTCAAAAAGCTGGCCGACCTCAAAGCAGAGTACGAAAAGAAATACGGCCCACTTACCAATTTCGGCTTCGCTACCAGTGAAAGCCCGTGGCAGTGGATTGATGAACCCTGGCCATGGCAAATCAACTTCGCCTGAGGGAGAGAGGAGGAGCACCAATGTGGATTTATGAAAAGAAACTTGAGTATCCGGCGAAAATCTGTGGAACCAACCCTAAGCTGGCCAAGGCAGTAATCACCCAGTATGGCGGGCCCGACGGAGAATTGGCAGCGTCACTCCGTTACCTTACCCAGAGGTATACCATGCCTACCGGAAGGTCGAAAGCGGTTCTCAATGATATCGGCACCGAAGAACTGGCCCATATGGAAATTGTTGCCACTCTGGTCTACAACCTCATAAAGGATGCCTCTATCGAACAGATTAAAGCAGCCGGGATGGAAGGCTATTATGCTGACCACGATAAGGCCTTATACTTCGTAAATGGTGATGGGGTGCCCTGGGTCGCCGCCTATATTCAATCGAAGGGGGATCCGGTTACAGACCTGCACGAGGATATGGCCGCTGAACAAAAAGCCCGCTCCACTTACGAATACCTGATCAACCTGTCGGATGATCCCGGTGTCACTGAAACCCTGAGGTGGCTGCGGGCAAGAGAAATCGTGCATTATCAAAGGTTTGGAGAGACCCTGCAGCACATTTATGATTATTACAACAGCAAGAGGATTTTCTATTAATCTTCACACATAATCCGCAACGTCCAACACATCAGAACCGTTGATTCCAAGGTGCGCTTATTATATCCAATTTCAACACCATCACGGAGACTAAAAAACGGCGGCCTACCGCGCGGAAATGCACGGCTGCCGCCGTTTCTGCTTCTTGAACCTAACAAGCCCGGGGAAGCTGTAAGCCCGTCCCCCTGGATTTACCGGCTATCTAAGGTTATTATGTTGCTATACACGCAAAGGGGGGATAAGAATGCCATACACTTCAACTAATGACATCAATATTTATTACCGTATAGTTGGCGAGGGTTTTCCTCTGGTAGCCATTATGGGACTCGCCGGCAACAGCGATTGGTGGCCTGACGGTTTCATTCGGCGACTGGGCCAGGATTATCGAGTAATTCTGATCGATAACCGGGGTGCCGGCCGGACTGACGCCCCCGATATGGAATACAGCATCCCTCTGATGGCCCGGGATACCAGGGGACTTATGCAGGTCCTGGGGATACAAAGGGCACACGTGATGGGGATCTCGATGGGTGGCATGATTGCTCAAGAAATTGCGCTTTGTTTTCCGGAGGTGGTGGAAAAACTGGTTTTGGGATGCACCAACTGCGGTCCCCGGCATTCCATCCCTGCTGCTCCTGAGACACTTCAAACCCTGGCTGACAGCATATCCTCTCCTGAAAAGACCCTGGATCTGGTGTTTACCCCGGAATTCATAAGCAATCATCCTGAAAAGGTAAGGGAGTTCGTCAGATCAATTGGCATTTCTCCTATGTCTCCCCAATCGTTTTACCGGCAACTGGGGGCGATACAGGCCTTTGACAGCTTTGAGCGTCTTCCGCAGATCAAGCATGAAACCCTGGTAATAGCTGGAGATAAGGATGTCCTGGTACCTCCACGCAATTCTGAGATACTGGCCAGACATATCCCGGCAGCCCGGCTTAGTTTTATTCCCGGAGGCGGTCATCTCTTTATCGACCAGTATCCCGATCTGGTTTATACCATTCTGAAAGAATTCCTGGGCTAGGAACTTAATATTTCATCAGATAATCTCCCGCCACCTTGAATAAAACATCCATACTGTGATGAGCGTAGCAAACAGGGGCCATTCCAGTCCCTGTCCGCCCATTGGTCATGCCACCGGCCATAGCAACAACTCCGGAGAGACTTCGGTATCACTCACCGGACTCCAGACCTGCTCAGGCACTAACCGACATAATTTCTTTACTTAACTGTTCCGAGCTGGATAGAAACTGTTCGGCAATCTCCTTAATGAACTGAAAAGTATGGGTTTGATCCTCGATTATAGCAAAGATCTCCTCTGCACTGGCCACATTGGTATCACTAAAGCCTGCGACTCTTCTGGAATCCTGAATCACCATTTCTCGCAAATCCATCAGAGAATTCACAGTCTCCATGATTTGAAGGGATCTGTCCCTGATAAGCTGCGCCTGTTTACCGATTCCTTCCAGGATTTCTTCACTCTCTCCAATTATCCGAATCTGATTCTCCAGATCCACTTCAACCTGCTGCATCCCTGAAACTGCCCGCCCTATTATCTCTTGAATCCTGGGCACGGTGCCTCCGATTTCTTGAGTTGCATTGGCTGCTTCCTGCGATAAAATGCGAGTTTCCTCCGCCAGTACCCCAAATGCACGACCGGATAATCCTGCTTTGCTGGACTCAATGGCAGCATTAAATGCCAACAGACTGGTTTGGCTTGCTATGTCTGCGATAACTCTCACCACCTCGTTTATCCGGTCCGAGTCCTCCTGCAGCCGCGCCACAACTTCCGATACTCGCTTGACCGACAGCGATGTTTCCTGGGTTTTGGACCTCTGCAGCACGGCATTACCCAAACCTTCCTGCGTGATATTCACCGTTATCTTCATCTCATGAAATACCTTATCAGCTTCCCCGGCCACACCCTGAATCGCCTCCGCAATCCCGGAAACCCCCTTGCCGACCATTTCTAGGCCCAAAGTCTGTGCACGCGCGTTTGCGGTCAGTTCATGTGCCTGTCCCGCAATGTCCTCCCAGGTCTCCATTGTCCGGATAGTGGTATCAATGGTTCGCCGGGCTGTGTTTTTTACAGATTCGGCAATATCTGATATCTCATTAACCGTCTGGCTTATCTGAGTTACCATATCATTAAACCTGCTCCCCAACTGGCGCAGGCTTCCTAGCGATCCGGAGACTTCCCGGTTCAAATCTCCGGCGGCAATCGCTTGCGCATGATCAATCAACACCACAGCCGGTTCGATTATTCTTTTTACATTCATGGTAGCGAGAACCCAGGCGATAACCCCGCCTGCCATGCCTCCCCATAAGACCCCCATGAAAATTCCGCCCAGAGTTCTCTGCCCCGCTGCCAGGGCTGTCAACGGACCAAATACCACAGCCGCCATGACAGCAGCGAATATAAACGTCTTGTGGCGATAGGTTTTGGCGATCTCCATTAAATCCTGGCCTTTCCAGTCGGCAACCCGGTATTCAGTTTTTTCCCCGAGAATGTACATGGCCATCGTAGTTTTTATGCTGGAAACAAGATGACCAAAGCTCAAGTTTTGAATGGTGCTAACCAGGGAAAGCTGTTGCTCCGTGCTTCTCACAATACGGTTCATGCTTGTCAAGGTCCTGTCTGCATGTCGATTGACCTCATCCAGGCTGTTTTCAATTGAGCGAACCTGTTCATTTGCTGTCCGGATATAGCCAATAATCGTCTGTATGCGAGTAGATATTGAAGTCAAGGCCTTTATGGTTGTGTTAATCACCTCATAGTTCTGCTCAATATCCTCGTTCAACAAGAACTGCTTGGTCTTTTTTAGTTCCGTTTCCACCGCCGCTATGTTTTCCTGCATGCCGGTTATCAGTCCCCTGATCTGTTCAGCAGACACCAGAGATTGATCCGCCAGTTTACGAATCTCAACAGCCACCGTCATGAAACCTGGCTGGCCAACCCGGCTGGCTTCAATGGAGGCATTGAGCCCCAAAAGATTAGTAAACCGGACAGTCTCTTCAATCAGACCAAGTGCTTTAAGCATGGTCTGGGATTCATAGTACAATTCCCGAACTACCTTCTCGAGCTCATCCAGGGTGTCATTGCTGGTGTTAGTGCCTGCCTCTGTAACCTGTAACAGATTAAAAAGCTGCCGGGATTCCCCCTCAGCTCGGGCTAATATTTCCTTAATTTGGACCATTTGAAGAGTGATGTTGCGTATTATTTCCTTCTGTTTTTGGTTGTCCTCAGATAATGATGAGGCCATACTTATAGTCTCTCTGATTTGCTCCTCCGCCGACCTTGAGTTCTCCTCCAAAACCTCGGTTGAAGCTCCTAATTGCTCAATGCCTGAGGAACAATCGATGACGTTCGTCATCAGCAGATTTATTTGGCTACCCATATGGACCAGGGCCTCTTTCACCTGTTCAAGCATCTTAAAGTCATGTTCTGCAAGGGACTGGTTAAGTACCCCCTGACTAATGGACTCCAAAAAACCGGTCATAATTCCAATAGGCCTTATAAAATTACGCAGGTTTCGCCTAACCGCAAAGACAGTTACAATACCCCCGCCCACCAGATAAGCGACGGTACCCGAGATTATCAGACGGACATCCGAAAGCCCCAGCAGCCAGCAGAAAACCAGGCCAAACAGGCTGCTGATACCTGCTCCCAAACCTATGGTGGACACCATATAGTCTCTCTCCAAACGATTCAAGACAGTTCCCCCTAATTTCCGATTACCCAACCGTTAAGATACTGGTGTCGTATGAAATGAGAGTGAAAGACAACGAAGGTTTATTACAGCAGGAATCTATTTGCTGTAAGTAATTCTTCCATAATCTTAAGATTCCTGCATAATTGTGTTATGTCGGCATAATTTAACATCATGTAATCAGGTTCTTGTAGAATTGCGTCGTTGATGCATTGCATTGCAGCCGCAGTTCACTCATATGCAAGAATGGCGGTGGTTTGAGCATACTAATGACAGGAAAGGAGTGAGTTGCATGGTTAAACGTTTGAGCCTGTTACTGGCCGCGCTTTTACTGGCTGCCCTGATGACCGGGTGTGCGCAGAATCAGGAAAATGTTCCTCAGCGGCCTGAGCAGACGACACAAACAGTCAAGCTGTACTTTGCGAACGAGGATAATGAGAGACTGGTTACCGAAGACAGACAACTGGTAATCAGAACGGGAGAAGACAAATATACCGCCGTCCTGCAGGCTCTGATCAAAGGGCCGAAAAATGACAACTACCGGGTTAACATTTCACCCAATACCAGAGTGTACGGAACCATAAAACAGGGCGACCGGCTGATCGTTGATGTCAACGATGACTTCGCACGTTTCGATGGCAGCATGGCTGAAATCCTGGGAGTTGGTGCCTTCGTCAACACCCTGACCCAGTTCGACGAGATTGACGAGGTCAAAATCCTGGTAGAGGGTGAGGAGCTAATAGGACCCAGCGGCAAACCCCGAGGGTGGATGAAAACCTTCCCCCTGCAGGCCCAGACCCAGGCCCAACAAGCCCGGCCATCAGCCTCTGCTCCAGCCAAGCCCGCACCCTCTGAAGTAAAACGGAACGTCATCCTCTATTTTGCCAATCAGGAGGCCACCGCGTTGGTTCCTGAGACCAGAACAATAACGGTCCCAAGCAATATCAGCCAGGCGGCTTATTGTAAAACCATTGTCAACGAGTTGATCAAAGGTCCCCGCAATGATGAGCTCCGCCGGACTATACCGTCGGAAGCCATGGTCCGTTCAGTGGTGATAAAAGGCAGCACCGCCTACGTCGACTTTTCGTCGGAGATGCACTCCAAGCATTCAGGCGGAGCCGCCGGGGAATCAATGACCATCAACTCTATTGTCAACACCCTGACTGAAATAGAAAACATCACTCAGGTCCAGATCACGGTGGAAGGCAAACCCTTATCCATTGAACACGTTGTTATGGATAAGCCCATGGGCAGGAATACCAGTATAATTCAAAAATAATACTGTTTGTCAAAGGCAGCAGGATACTGCGCCTGTGCATTCCCAAGATGATTAACGTCTCTCTCCAGGCTGGCGTTTGTAACACCCAGCCTGGAAATAGCTTCTGGGGGCAAGTTGGGGACGATTCTTTACTTGCCCGCCTCAATTCTGTTCTTTCTGAATGGGCCCATGGCCGATTAGCCGCGGGAATTTGTCCATAAATGCGCTGTCGGCAAACTAAACCAACTAAACAAAATCAAGGAGGATTCGATGAAGAACCTTTCGATTAAAGAATTAAACTATATCAACGACATTCTGTCATGGGAACTGCTGGCGGCCAAGAAATCTTTTCAGTATGCCAATCAGGAACAGCAATCCGCGCACAAACAGGTTTTTTATGATGCAGCCGCAGTGCACCAGCAGAACTACATGGCGATGTTGAACTACCTGAACCAGGTTAATAGCGCGCAAGGAGGCATGCACTGATGAACACCCAGCAGATCGTTACCACAAAAACCGGGGTTCAAAAGATTGGCAAACCGGTTTCCGCCGAACTGCCCAAGGTCAAGGATCCCAATGTGAATCTCAGGGACAGGCTGAATGATATGCTGCTGATGGAAAAACAAAACCTTTCCAACTACCAGACTGGGATAAATGAAATGATCAACGACGACCTGCGCCAATTGTTGATTGATAACCGCAATCGGCTTCAGACCATGCAAATCAGGTTCTTTGAAGAAATGTTCAACCTCGGCGAATACCAGGCAGATCTGGCATCTCCAGCTCAGATAGCCGATTCCGCAGATGTTTTTACAGGCTATAAATCTCAGCTGCCTCTAAACTCGTAATCCGCGCAACCAAAGGCAAGCAAGCCCGCACACATGCAGGCTTGCTTGTGCTTGCCTAATCTCGTTTGCGGTGTTAGAATATAGATTGCGTCGGGATGTAGCGCAGTTTGGTAGCGCGTCTGGTTCGGGACCAGAAGGCCGCAGGTTCAAATCCTGTCATCCCGACCATTCGTGTTTCTTGGAGGTTTTGCTGAGAGTTTCAGTAATTGGGAAATGATTTGGGAGGGTCAAGCTTAGCATAGCTCCCTATGAATACCGTTAAATCCGCAATTTTATGCACTTACAGTAGCAAGATGGGTAGCAAAGCGGGTAGCAGAATCGCATACTTGAAAGGCTGTATTTGTGGCCTTTTTTATTTTTAATGTTTGGTTAAGCTTTTGGCAAAAGACTAGGTTATCTGGTTTACTGGTTACCTGATTAAAAGTTGTACTCCCCTTGACTTTTTCCCGATTTCACAGGCCTTTTACGTTTTTACATTTAATCTAATCTTCTCGTTTCTCGAATTATAGTGTTTTGTTTCCTAAATGACGCCTTTTCAGAATCGGGAGATGGCCCTCCTAGAGCGTCAGATAATAATTTAGCGCTGTTTTGCACACAGTTCTTTGGGCCAGGTTTTAAAGCCTAGTTATCTTTTAGGGATACTTTTTGGTATACCGATGGTTGGTTGAACTAATCAAGATGATGACTTAGATAAGGGATTCCCTTGGATATTCGGACCAAGGCTTGTTATGGACATTCGAACGAGTTTTTCCGGTTATCGAGTGCAGATGTTACACTGGATAGGGGTCACCAGGTGTCCAATATTTATTAAATAGCAAAATAAGTTCATTTTGATATTTTTCGATTTCATCTATACTACATTTTTCAATATCAGAGGTTAATTCTCGAATTGTCTTATACCTTTCCTGTTCCTCATGTGTCATCCTCTGATAAAGAACCCAACTTTCTCCCAAGTGATGTGTGTAATGCCTTAATGACCTAATTAATTCTAACTTTATAAGAGTAAGTTTTTGTTGTTCCAGCTTTTCAATATAAGCTTCAATTTCATTAATTTTATCCTCAATTTTGCATAGATTCTCTTGGTAGCTTCGAAATTTTTCGGTAAAGTCTTTACTTCTGATAATATCATCTATCTTTTCTTCCTTTTCCTTTAAAATATCTAATCCATTATCTAATTTCCGAAATAAAGAGTTCCAATATAAACCAAGTAATGCAATCAATACCGCAGCTCCAGCAAACAACCAGTTTATAATGCTATTTAGTAAAAATATCTTGTCGTCTTTTGTTTCTAACAAAGCTTGATATACATAAGGTACGCTAGTATTCGAAGTACCATCTACTGTAATCGGTACAGTGTACGAGCTTTCTACTACACTAGGTATTGCTGTTGAACTTCCAGTTGGGTTTGCCACAGCATATGAATGTTTGAAACCAAGGATCAAAGATAAAACAATTATAGCCAAAATAATTATTGGTTTTTCTTTCCCCGCCACCAAGGTACCTCCATTGCTCTGTTCGCGATATAAATGCCTTCTAGGTTAATCCCAAAGACTATTAATCCTCTTCTTCATTAGTTTCATCTTCAGGTAATTCAATCTCAAATTCTTCTATTTCGATAGAAAGACCATCATACCCATAAATATCATAAACGTGTGCCTCAAAGGAACATGAATATGAATCGACTACCTTAATTGGGTCTTCGCCTTCACTCTTGAACTGGAGTATCACATTAATTGTCGCGACACCCTTGACTACTATGTCATCTGCATCAAAATAAATTGAATCCAACTCGATATCGTCAACACCCTCAATAAGCGTATCATGCGAAAGATCCCTTATAGCTTCAAGCTGTTCAATAACATCATCGTTTTCACTGGACTCTTCACCAACAAATAGGTCCTTTATGTATTTATCCAATGCATCTTCAAAATCGGCAAAAACTATTTCCTTCTTTCGGGGTGGCTTAGCTATTACCAGCTCAAATTCCGCTCCAAGGGTTTGCTCGACATACTCCCTCATACTACTAATTAAAACGATTTGTTCAACTGAATAATGACCTGTTTTAACCATGATGTATTTTGAAACGTGGTATCTTTTTGTTGCATTTGCAACTATATCAAATGTAAAACCACCAGATTCACCGTTGATAACAACATCAAATCCCCTCATTGAATACTTTTCCTCTAGCTCTTGGATTTTAGCTAAACGCAAGTATTCGTTTAATAGTTGATTAGTGGCCATTATTTTTCCCTCCCAAAGCACACCTCAATTTCAGAACATTCTCCTACCTCGATAAATAGTATATTTTCAATTTGCTCATTATTTATGGAGGACAGTAACTCCCTGAACTGTTCGTTAGGCATATCTTTGATTACAAATTGATCATTAAGGTTAATCTTGGCCGCTACTCTCCAAATAACTTGTTTATCGTCTTTAAATACAGTGCCGGTCAAAGCATCTAATGCCGGTTTACTTAAATTGTCTGCATCCGTGTCACTTTTCCTTCGATGGAAATAATATGTTCGACTGTACAGTTTCCTCGTAGAATCCTCAATCCATTCCCTAGAAAAGCTGCTCATCAGCTGCTCGGCCTTGTGTCTTAAACGTTCCTGATATCTTGATCGTCTCTTATTGTCGGATTGAACGGAAAGAGCCCTTTCATGTGCTATCATGAAAAACTGCATTGTTCTCCCTCCACAAAGAAATCACTCGATCACAGTCGCCTAAGGTAATCTCTGCCTAAAATATCAATACCATAGTATACTTTTTCTTGCTTAGCCTCCTGTAAAACCTTGGGAAACATCAAACTTATGACTTCACTCATAAACTCTCCATCGGAAAACATGCGGACAAAATATTCCTCGTTTTGCTCATAGCGGTTGGCGGCTATATCTTTAAACTCTTGCTCAAGGCTCGATATTGCGGGACTCTTCGGCACTATATTAAAGTTTTTGGTGTTTGGTTGGTGGTATATTTATGTGACAGTACGAAACGAAAATAACTTCTGTAGAACCTTCGTTTTACATCAATGTTTTGGGGTTATTCTACACTTCGCTCTCCTATGGCTAAAACGAAGTCAGCCATCGTCATTGCAGAATTAACAAACAACCGGGAGTGATGCTCCTGTATATTTATGCGTTTAGCTCCGACACCATGAGAATCGCTACCTTTGTTTCGCATTTCGGCAATAGCGGATAGAATCTTTTCAAGCCCGGAAAGCAGCCCATTTATTCGCTTGTCCATGTCCTTGTTCTGATGCATATTGTAAAGCTGCTTGACCTGATTATAGAGTTTGCCGATATCGCCGCTCTCAGATGGTGTTTCGCCTTTCTTTTCAATCACATAACAAAACACTTCTTCGAGCAAGGTTCTAGATTTGGTAATGGCGCTATCGTAATGTCCGTTGATGACATCCTCCATTGACCGCTCGGACAATTTTACTATGTAGTCTCGGTCAATCGTTTTTATTGCAGGTGCGACAACTTTGACAGTTGCGCCTATTTTCTTTATAAGAAACAGATCGGCTTCCCTAACTAATTTATGGCCTTCAAAATATAAAAATTCGTTAATTTTTACCGATGACGGTTTCAACGATCTCGGTATATACAGCTTCTATTACTGCATGGGGGTGTCCCTTTAGCTTTTCGACAAACTGTCCTTTTGAGAACAAGAAACCCAGCAATTCTGATACCCGATAATTTTTAATGCAGTGCACAAGCAGGTCGTCAAGATATGCCCATCTCCTCCGATTTTCGACGTATGTAACAGGTAATCCAAACCTGTTGGATATATCGCAAAGCTCGGGGCCGCTCAGATACGGCATGGAAATTTCTATATATTCCTTTGAATAAGTTAACCCTCTTCTGTCAATGATTTCATCACCATCGAGTATAGCCAGAATGTTTTTATCTCTTAGCAATTCAAACATATTGCTTTGTTGAGGCATTTTCTCACCTCACTTCAACTTCTCACACAGAGGGAGAATTTCTTCCAATTTGGCAACGATGCGCTTTTGCTCAGCAAGGGGTGGAAGAGGAATAAGACAAGTTGCTAGATAATCTTTGTGAATTCTCTGTTGACCCGCTGTTCCGGTAAAAGACTTCACGCCATTTGAAATAAAATAGTCAGTCTTGAAGAACCATAGTAAATACTCATGTAGAACAGTATCATTAATTGCTCTAACTATGGACAATTCCGTTGTCCCAGCACCAAACCCATTTTTCAAGTGCATAAAAACAACGGATTTTCTGTTCTGAAAGCAAGGTGTTATTTTAGCTATTCCAATGTCACCATTAGCAAAATGGGTAAAACCTTTTTTAATCTCTTTCCACTTTTTTATCTCAAATGTATGTTGGTTACGGAATCCATCAAAAACACAATTCATCGGAATAAAGGCCACATCAATGTTATCATCAAGATCGTTTTTGGGGTTTAATGTGGTAATGTTTGCAACACGCACCCATTTCCAACTCTCCGGAACATCAAACGGAATTTCATCCTCTGTAATTTCCGGTAGGGGCTTTTCTTTTTTGAGTTTCCCCTCTTTGATGAGCCGCTGCTTTTCGGCATGTATCTGCTGATAAAGTTCCTCGCCTGTGCCTTCCTCCGGGCGCTGCTCGACCAACCTGCCTTGAAACGCCGTCTGCAGGATGGATTTCTGCATATCAGTTGGAAAACGCTTATTAAGCTCCTCCAGCTTGCTCCATGCCTTTTCATAGCGGTCAATATACGGCAGCAGTTCTTCAATTCTAGCAACAATGCGCTTCTGCTCGGCATAAGGCGGTAGTGGCAGGCGAAAATGTTTTAATTTATCAGCTTTTATACCTTTTGCTGTTGTACCAGTACAGTTGTCTAATAGCTGTTTTTGAAACTGTGGTGACAGAATGAAATACATAAATAAAGTTGGAAGTGCAGTGCCTTCCTTATACTCTTGAAAAGTAATAATTCTCTGTCCACATGAACACTCGTCTAAGTCACATATAGCCGCGTTGCCCATTGGGGCTTCTGTTGTAAAAAGCAAATCACCCTTGCGTGTAATTCCACGACTTTGCCTATCCTTGTACTCTTCTTGAGAAATATATTCTTTACGTGTGTAATCCATCGTTCCTTTTTTAATGTTTGAAGCTGTTATTAGAAACACACCTTGAGAAGTTTTTGACGGCGTCTTTCCTCGATAATCTACAAAATAAAATAATTGATTTAGCTCAACCGTTGCCCAACTATCGGGTATATCAAAATCCATTGAATCGTAGTTAAGTTCATCTTTTCCAACCTTTATATCTCGCTGATGGTTTTTTATCTGCTGATATAGTTCCTCTCCTGTGCCTTCATCCGGGCGCTGTTCGACAAGTTTGCCCTGAATAGCCAAATGCAGGATGCTGTTTTTCAATTCCTGTGGAGTCATTACTTTGCACCCCCAAGAATAGCGGTAATCTCCGCAAGCACACGGTCAATTTCCGCATTAAGAGAGGCCCGTTGCTCCTCGTACCTCTGAATCAAGTCCATAGGGTGGAGGATTATTTCTTCCTCATGGGGATAGCCGCATTGGTCGAGGTTGTACCCAAGTTCCTCCGAGATCTGTTGAACAGTGAATTTTTTCGCCTTGTCAAAGCCGTCGATGTTGATTTCCTGTCTGTTATCCCACCATTCGATGACCGGGTCAAAATGCTCCAGCTTCATAGGTTTTGTCTTGGAGAAGTGCTTGAAACCTTCCGGCATATCCAGGCGATAGAACCAGGTCTCTGTGGTCGGTTTTGTGCGGTCAAAGAATAGAATGTTCGTGGTAATGGAGGTATATGGCGAAAACACACTGCTCGGCATACGGATAATGGTATGCAGATTAAATTCGGAGAGCAGTTTCTTCTTGATGACAATCTTGGCATTATCTGTACCGAAAAGAAAACCGTCTGGCAGGATAACAGCCGCTCGGCCGTTTTTCTTCAAGCGGTACATGATCACAGACATAAAAAGGTCTGCTGTTTCACTACTGGCAAGGTCTGACGGAAAATGATTCTTGACCTCGGCTTTTTCGCTGCCGCCATATGGCGGATTCATCAGAATGACATCAAACTGGTCATCTTCTGTGTAATCCAACACATCACGCACTAGGGAGTTGTCATGATAAATTCTCGGTACGTCCAAACCATGAAGCAGCATATTGGTGATGCAAAGTATATACGGAAACTGCTTCTTCTCAATACCATAGATGGAATTATCATATTCAGCCTGATCAGCTGTGGTCTGTATCTGCGGAGCCAGTTCTTTCAGCCAGCTTGTAATGAAGCCGCCGGTGCCGCAGGCAAAATCCGCCATCTTCTCACCGATTTTCGGCTTTATCATTTTTGCCATGAAATCGGTTACCGCACGAGGTGTATAAAACTCACCGGCAGAACCTGCGCTTTGTAATTCGCGAAGGATGGATTCATAGATTTCACCAAAAGCATGGCTTTCCTCATAGTCACTTAAATCCAACTCGTCAATGATGTTAATTACCTGACGAAGCAAAACGCCGTCCTTCATATAGTTGTTGGCATCCTCAAAGGTTGTCTTAACAATGGACTTTTTGATTGGAGTGTCCGGCGTCACATTTAGCCCTTTGAGTGTGGGGAACAGTGTATTGTTGACAAAGTTCAGCAGAGTATCACCTGTCATGGCGTTGCCACTCTTGTCATCCACAGCCCAGTTGCTCCAGCGGCAATCTTCCGGGATAATGGACTGATAATCATCCTCGTCCATGTCCCAGTCCTGTTCCTTGGTGTCATATACCTTTAAAAACAACATCCACGCAATCTGCTCGATACGCTGTGCGTCACCGTTTATTCCGGCATCGTTGCGCATGATGTCGCGTAGTCTTTTTATAAAACCTGATAATTTGCTCATTATGATTAACCCACCTTATATATTTCTTCTTCTAATTCTTTGACCGCTTGCTGATATTCCTCTTTACCGCCGAAGAATTGTGCAATTTTTGAAGGTGTGCCGAATTTCTTGAACGGGTCAATCCTCAGAATCTCACTCTTCTCAATTTCATAAATGCAGGTGTTCATATACTTTTCCAGAAGCTCTTCAAGGACTTCACGGGCAACACCGCTGTACTTGCTTAAGAAATCACGCTTCTTGACATTGTTGGCACGTTCCCGGCGCGTCAGAGGTTTCTGGTCGAAGGCAACATGACAGATGAAATCAAAATCGTCCACATCGGACATACCCTGGTCAGCTTTCATGCTTTCTAAATCAATGCCACGCTCCAATAGCAAATCTTTAATGCTTTCTTTCTTCTTCTCGGCAGACCACTTGCGGATAAAATTTTCAAGAGAAGCGTATGAGCCAAGAATGTTGGACTTGGTGTAATCAATTATACTTTCCTGTCGTAGTAGTTTGCCGTTGGCATCATAAATCGAAACGGTCTTGCCGATTATCTCGACCGTACAGCCGTCTTCATCAACAATGGGTTTTTCTTTCGAACCGGGAGCGGGGCCGGGTGGTGTTACGGGACCGGGAGGTTTGGTTCTGTCTTTGTCGTAATCATCATCCTGGTCAATTGGGCCATCCCATTCGGGGTCGGCAAACAGGCGTGTCACATTGCGAAAATCCATGACTATAAAGTGCATTTTGCCTTCCTTCTCACGGATTCGAGTACCTCGACCGATAATCTGCTTGAATTCGGTCATGGAGCCAATCATCTGATCAAGCACAATTAATTTTGTCATTTTGCAATCAACACCAGTGGAAAGCAGCTTTGATGTGGTAGCAATTACAGGGTACGGAGCTGAAACAGAGATGAAATAACTCATTTTACTTTTGCCGTACGGATCGCTGCCGGTTATACGAACCACATAATCCGAGTTCTCCTTAACCATATCAGCGTTGAGATTATTCAGCGCGATTCTCATCCGCTCGGCGTGATCCTCGGTGGCACAGAACACAATCGTTTTCTGCATTCTGTCCGTGCTCTTCAGGTATTCTGTAATCTCCTGTGCCACCTCGTTTATGCGGTCTTCAAGGATGATGTTGTAGTCAAAGTCGCTGTTAGTATAGATGCGGTCTTCGATTAACTGACCATTCTTGTCAAGCTGTCCTTTATAGGGACGCCAGCCTTCACCTATGTTGGTGCAGATATTAATTACCTTGAACGGTGCAAGGAAACCATCATCTATACCTTCGCGCAAACTGTAGGTGTAAATCGGCTCACCGAAATAATCGATGTTGGAAATATATTTTGTCTCTTTCGGCGTTGCGGTCATACCGATTTGTGTGGCTGAGGAGAAATAATCAAGTATCTTACGCCAGTTGCTGTCCTTTTTCGCAGATCCGCGATGACACTCATCCACGATGACTAGGTCGAAAAAGTCCTTATGGAATAGCTTAGTAAGACGGCTGACGGTTTCGTCTTCTCCGTCCTCGCAATCATCATCCTCACGGTCGGTTAACTGCTGATACAGCGAGAAATACACCTCGTAAGAAGTGATGGTCACGGGGTCATCTTTTGCGAAATTGATTTTATGAATTGTCTTTTCAAGCGGAGCGAAATCCTGCTGAATGGCCTGATCTACAAGAATATTGCGGTCGGCAAGGTATAACACCTTTTTTTTCATGCCGCTTTTTAGTAAACGATAGACAATTTGGAACGCTATGTAGGTCTTGCCGGTACCGGTAGCCATAACAAGCAGAAGACGTTGCTGACCTTTGGCAATAGCTTCCACGGTACGGTTCACTGCATTGCGCTGATAATAGCGCGGTGCGTATGTTGTCTGGCTTGTATAGTAAGGCTGGTCGATAATGTGTTTTTCCTTATCGGTCATGCTCTTTGCGGCCTGATAGCGGGCAAGTAGTTCATCGGGGGAGGGAAACTCATTCAAAGCTAGCTGCCGTTCCTGCCCGGTCAAAAAGTCATGTTCGTAAAACGCATCACCGTTGGAACTGTATGCAAAAGGCACATCAAGCATCTGGGCATAGGCCATAGCCTGCTGCAAGCCATAGGATACTGTGTGCTTGTTGTCCTTGGCTTCGACGATAGCTATCGGGTTGTTCGTATTGATATAAAGAACGTAATCAGCCTTTTTCGGCTTTTCACGAAACACGAAATTGCCCTTGAGGTTGATTTTGCCGTCCGTGATTTTTGTTTCCATCGTAATACGGTCAAGGCTCCATTTCGCGGTGATTGCCGGAGTAATGAACTGGAGCTTTATATCTTCTTCAGTCATCTGTTTTTTGTCGATCACGATTTTTCACTCCTTTCTTTATCCGGCACATAATCCATAACATCCTTTTCCGAAAAGCTCATAATTTTTTATGAACCGCATCCTTGGTTTTTCGAGCACACAGTCGAAACGGCGTATGACAGTTAACGGCAGTATAACCTACCCCTATTCGTGGGGCTTATTGTGACCGGTTAACCTGTCCGCTATTGCCCATATAAGATTAGGTTTATTGTTGGTAGGTTTGACATATAAATCTCCTCTTGCATCGTTTTATGCTACGCATATTGCTTTTGGTAACATATTAATCATATCGTCACATTGTAATGCGACAACTGTATGTTAATATCTTTTGCCTTATTTTCTTCTTCTTTGTTCCTTTTCCCAATCTCCAAACCACATTCTCTCTTTACGATCGACATCCTCTTTAGTAATGGAGGAGCCTGAATCATGTTCGCGAATTGACTGAATTATTTTTTTATGTGGTCGATCCTGGTAAATCAATTTAAGACAATAGTCAATGAATTTTTTGTACGGTACCAAAATGTATTGATTACTGCTTCTTTTACGAAAGATAATTTCATCGAACTCAAAGCTTGCAATGTCATGTTGGATATCCATTTTTTGTAGTAGTTTTTTTATTACTTCAAGAATGTCCTCGTAAGACTTTTTATTGTAAGGTCGTGCTGAATTTAATAACTTTTCGCGTAAATTCGGTATGTTATCATCATCATCAAATAAAAAACTGCCGATAGATTCCATTAATTTTAAATGTGAAATAGCTAAATCAATGTATTTATATGGGCCTACGGAAAAAACATATAACTTTTCGCTGGGCACTGGCCGCATTCTGTTTATAGTTGATTCTTTTATTCTATGGGAAAGCTCCTTATGTATAAAACCCATAAATTCGGGTTCTGCTATGAAGCCGGCTGTCTCAGCAGTTACATAACCGGTTTCTTTGATTTTCGCTAATGTCATGTTATTCTGATTGTCTGTTAAATATTTTTCCATTCTACGGGTTGCGACGAATCTTTTACCTAAGTTCTCATTAACATACGCTTCCATACGATGTTCAATATCTTTTCCAATAGAAAACAGCTCTTCAAATCTCTTAACTATTTCGGTTTCCTTAATCCTGCCATCGGAATACCGTCTGAAATAGTACTCTAATTGGCTTCCCAGGTTATGATAAGAGCCGGCAATATGTGTAGGTATGACAATATCGTACTCTGATGCTTTATTACTCCAATTCTTTATGATTTCTTCTATCCCCGGATATATGTTATTTAAAGCAATAATTCTTCCGGTTCGTTTGGCTTGTCTTATAAAATTCTTCTTGTCCCCTTCTTTCACGAAATAATCAATACAGTCACTTCCAACATTCATGGTATCTTTGTTAATTGAATTGTGAATATCAAAAATGAACTTGTTCGGTCTCCCACATAATGTACATCTCGTTTTCTTACTTTCGTCAACTCGATATATAGGGTCTTTGATCCATTCCAGTCTTGCTACTTCTAAAATACGATTGACGCTATGTTTTAAAAGATTCTGGGCCTCTTCATCCAATTGATTAATATTCTTATCAGTGATTTCTTTGTTGTTTAGTAATGCTTCCATCAATTTTGGGTATTTTTTGGTTACTTCACTCCGGAGCAACAAAATTTTATGTCTGTCATGTACATATTTCTTCATGCCAACACCTCCGCTATTCGGGATAACGGTTGGACTTCATATATTTTTCACTCATCCAGACAATAATCATTTGTGGCATAACCAGTTACCCAATTTTCAAATGTCCTTCCAATTAACACAATTATAACCAATAACCCTGTGTGATTTGAAGTGACACAATCGACTTTAGTAACATTGTTAAAAAGTCCCGTAACCCGCATTATGACGGGCTTTTTTTATGGTCAATTTTCGGGAGGGGGTAAGTATCAAAAGTTTTTTGCGACTTAATGTTCTGCTGGCGGTCATTGTGTAGCATTAAAAAAAGGAGGTGAAGACGCTTGAAATTTGTTTAGCCCATCCGAGATAAAAACAAAATTGAGGCTAGGAAAATCCTAGCCCGGTTCTGGCTCTTCAAGTGTTGCCTTCCGAAAATCTGCATCGTATAGGTATAATATGAAAATATTGTTGTCACGAGTCGGCGTTCGGGAGTGTCCCTGCTTCCGTGTAAACAGGCGCAATTTCCAAGCACATTAATTCGGAACAGTAGGATAGAACCCCTGTTTTATCGGCATTGTTTATAAAACAGGGTATACTCTCCCTTGCATTCAACCGGTTTTTATTAAGTCAACACAGTAAATAATTCCTGAATCCTGGCCGCAGCTTCGCTGATTTGTTCCAGCATCGCAGGTACGTCTTTGAATGTTCGCTGTTGATTTTCGGTTTTTTCCCTTATTAGATCCACCTTTTGTCCGAGATCCCGGAACATGTTTAACGATTTATCCGAAAATGGTTTTATCTTCTTAGCTTCCGCCAACGACTCCTCCGCCAGCTTTCTTACTTCTTCCGCCACTACAGAAAAACCGCGGCCCTGGTCCCCCGCCCGGGCAGCTTCAATGGCGGCATTCAATGCCAACAGATTGGTTTGATTGGCTATTGCTGATATGGTATTTACTATATCGTTCAGGGTTTGCAGTTCCCTGGACGAATTTTTCATATCTTCATTAACCACAGAAAGCTCCTGAACTTGATCCTCCAGGATGTATGCATAATCATTAATTATCGTCTGCAGATCTTGTTTATGTTTTTCCAATTCTTTTAATTGAATTGCGGCGTTATTGTAAATCTCTTCTTTCTTCTTACTGTCAAGCATAATGGCCTGTTGAGCATACATAGCCTCTTCGGCTCTTTTCTTTTGTTCTTCCGCAGCGGCGGCTTCCTGCAGCATTTGTTCATGCTCGATTTTCAATAATTTCTGCAGATAATGATGGCAGTTCAACGGTGAATTAAGATGGTTAAAAATTGCGATAGCCATGCTCTCACAGGAAAAGTATCCACATGAAGAACAGTTTTTATAGTCCTCCTTTTCTTCCTTTCCCATGCTGAGATATATTTGGGCCAATTCGCTCTGGTTGGGGTGCTTTATACGGTAATTTGCCGATAAGTCCTGATACTCTCGGTTATAAAGTCCGGGCTTGTAATAGTCATTTAATGCCCGGTGCAGCCTCTTTTGCCCAGTGGCTTTGCTGTATTTCCGCATATATTTTTGGCTTCTGGTTTCGATCCGGTTTTCTATTTCGTCGGCAGTCATGTCCTGGGTTAATGTACCTGGGCCTCCATTACATCCAAGCTCACAGTTCAAGCAATCCACCAGGAGCGGCTGAATGTCTTTGGCAATTGATTTATCATAATCTTTCAGGTAGTGATAGATTATTTCCGGTCCTTCGATCTTTCGTGAGGTAATACTCTCCAGGTCCATTTCCCTGGCCACAGTTCTCAATAAACCGCCTGGCGAGGAAAACAGTACGGCTCTTTCGGCCGAAGGATTATCATAATCAATTTCCGGGAAACTGTTCAGGTCGATATTCCTGTCCCGCATATATCGGGATATTGAATTAAAAGTAACATTATAATCTCCCATGCCTACTTCGTCGAATTCTCTTCTTTTGGCATAACACGGAGAAATAGCTACAACTCTATGGCCTCTGTACTCGGGATAAAACTCTTTTATCATTTTAATTGTGTGCATCATAGGACTGTCGGCGGGTGCCAAATGAGGAATGAGTTCAGGTTTATAGACCTCGATATAGGTTACTATAGCCGGACAAGGCTGAGCAATAACGGTCTTCGGTTTTTTCGCTTTTATGTATTCGAGATATGATTTGACAGTCAATTCGGCCCCAAAACTGGTATCGAAAACAGCCTCCACCCCAAGGCTTTTAAGCCAGCCGTTAATTCTCAAGTACTGCGGGAAACTGGCGGCTATCGCCGGTGCTACTATAGCAACCATTTTTTCTCGGCGGACATTTTCAATAAAGCTTGGGAAATCATCGATACCATACCGCGCTCCATGAGTGCAGGCTTTGATACAGGATCCGCATCCCAAACATAAATCGTCGTTTATTAACACCGCATTTTCTTTCACCGTAATACAATACTTGACAGGACATACTGCAATACAGGCATAGCAATTTGTGCATTTCTCCGTATCGACCCCGATTACTTTTCGCATGCAAAACTACCTGGCTTTATACCAGGTATGCCCCCCCTTCGTTTCATGTATTGCTTAATAGTATTGCTAAATAGAAACCTTGCTTTTTGATTTTAGAACCACCGGAAGGCAAACCATAATAATATTGGTTCTTGGGAATCCTTTATGTTCTGCCATTCCCACGATGTTTTGTGGTAAAAATGTCCTATATCGCAATTATAAATTAAAAAACTATTATTTTGTCATCTAATGGGAGAAAAAAAGGGGAGTTATCTTGGGGAGGAAACCGGTTTGAAGGTGTCTCTCATTTCAACATGTTAGTTCTTGTCATTATAAGATTAACACCCAAACCCTGTGAGTATTTGCCAATACCAGCAGGGGCTTTCGTTTCTTCAGGTTCCACGAAAACCACCGTTGGATGCAATTGTTTGTTAAGAGCGGCTGGATGTGGGGTTATTTAAGCCCCTGGGTTCTAAAATCTTGGGATGGCCCGTATTAACCTGTTATCGCGGAATGCTTGACCAGCGGACTTACTCTGTTAAAGGGAGGTGATATCACCTCCGTTTTGTTAGCCATCATAGTTCTGGAGATCGGGTTTCTCGCCCCACTGCTTTTGGATGGCCAGAATCTGCGGTGTCCACTGGGCCAGCTTTTCCCTTACCTCCTCACCATATGCCTCATCAACCTTGAGAACCTTATCCTGAGTCAGTTGAATCCCGATATCAAGCTTCCCATCTGGTCGGGCACTGATCAACAGGCCTTCATAAGGCTCCTTATCGAATACCCCATCGCTTAAGAAATCCTTCTTGTCCATTATTGGCCCCATTATTTTTTTCATGACATCCTCCTTCCGAAACTCCCGTGATTATCCTGCCATGCCGCCAGTTCGAGCCCTCATACCGAATATACACCCGTCCGCCCATGCATCGAAAAGGGCGGACGAATAACCAAAGCCAGGAAGATTCACAGGGTTCATCCTGATGGTGATAGATTTATTCTGATCGAGATGGGGCCGGATTATGCCAGGGCCATTATATGGAGCATTTCACCATCTGCAGATGCGTTTCTATGGCAATTGCCGGTAATGAATCACCGCCACCACCCCACTCCCGATTTCCACTTCGGGATTCGGCTCGGCAATAACGTTGGATACCGCCCACTGCCAGCAGCCGTTGAGGGTGGCGTTTAACAGGGGATACTGAAAGCCCCGCAGGCTGACTCCCCGGGACTCATCGCTGAGCGTAATGAGAGATACCGTATCTCCGACCTTCCCCGGCAAAACCAACCGACGGTTAATCAGGTAAATATCTTCTCGGGGGGACTGAAAACAGACCTCAATTCCCCGCAGGACCAGGCTGGTGGCGCTGAAGAGATTCGAAAGGCTGTGGTCGAGACGGGAACCGGTGCCACCCCAGACCACAACACCCGTTGCGTCATCCCTTTGGGCCAGCTCCAGACCCAGCTGGAAATCGGTGTCGTCCTTTTCCCGTGGTACCACGGTGAACTCCGCCCCCAACGAGGATGCATATCCCACGGCCTCCTGGGATATTGAGTCCATATCCCCCACTACCCGGTGGGGAATCAGTTTCATCCGCATAGCCCAGGTGGTGCCCCCATCAATGCAGATTATCCGCTCAAACCCGTCCTTGAATTGCCGGTACCATTCCAGGTCACCGTAGTCTCCATTGGCCATTAAAAGGAATCTCAAGTTCTCACCTCCTGAGAAAACCATCATTTGCTTCCGAAATATTACTTCATTTGCCCGACCATTTTTGATAATATAATAACGTTATCATTTAATATTATGGGGAGGGAAGATTCGTGGCTCACGTAATCAACGATGAGTGTATTAGCTGCGGCCTTTGCGCTGATGAGTGCCCGGCGGAAGCCATAAGCGAAGGCGAGGACAAATACGTGGTCGATCCTGAAAAGTGCACCGATTGCGGCTCCTGTACCGAGGTATGTCCCACCGAAGCGATTAAAGAAGCCGAAGAATAATACCGAACGAAAGACCTCGTGAAAAACGGGGTTTTTTGATGCATTTTTTTAAGACAATCCCGGGTACCCCTGCTGCCGCAAGGCCTCGTACAGGACAATGGCTACCGAGTTTGCCAGGTTCAGGGAGCGACCCAGGTCCAGCATGGGAATGCGGATATGGCACCCGGGGAACATCGACAGTATTCCGGCGGGGAGTCCCGCCGTTTCTTTCCCGAACACCAGAAAGTCCTCAGGCTCATACCTTACCTTTTCATATGTGGTATCGGTTCGGGTAGTAGCCAGATAAAACCTGGCGCTAACATTGGCCTGAACCAGCTCCTCGAAGCTGTCCCATTCCACCAGCTGGACATGTTCCCAATAATCAAGGCCGGCTCTTTTCAGGTAGCGGTCCTCCAGGGAGAACCCCAGGGGTCTCACCAGGTGCAGGGTACTGCGGGTCAGAGCACAGGTGCGGGCTACGTTGCCAGTATTCTGCGGTATCTCCGGTTCAACCAGAACTATATTCATCGGAAACCATCCTTAAATACAATAATAACTTGCGAACAGCTCTTCAATACTTTCTGTCCCTGCAGCCAGCAACCTCGCCTTAGTGATTAGCTGGCCATTCGAAGCTACCCGGGGTATAATCCCGCAATGCAACAGGGAACCTGCCCATCGAAATACCGGGAGGCGGCACCTTGCCCCGGGACAACCGTATGTTGTTCACCACCGTATAAAAAATTACCATGCCGAATTCACAATAATCATAACAGACCAGTCTGTCGAATAACAAACCTGGAGAGGGGAATTCTATGACCAGAAAACCTCGGGGGTGACTGTTATGCCGAACAACATCAAGGATATTTTCAAAAACAAGACCTCCTTATGGCTTCTGGGAATCGCCGCTGTCCTGCTGGTGGGAATCCTACTCCTAAACCAGCAGAAGCCGGCCCCGACACCGCGCAGGCCGGTGGCCCCGGCACCTGAAGTAACAAAATATAAAGAGGAGCCTACCATCACGGTATTCCTTCACAAGACAAATACCATAGAAAAAATGCCGCTTGAAAAGTACCTGGAGGGTGTGGTAGCAGCTGAAATCGGACCCAAGTTCCCGATGGAAGCCTTGAAGGCCCAGGCTGTTGTAGCGCGGAGTATGACCATGGCCAAGATCGTCCGTGGTGGAGTGCAAAAAAAGCATAATACAGACACCTGCGATCTGCCGGAACACTTCCAGGCCTATAACCGGGCGGATGTAACTACGGATATTGCCAAGGCCGTTAAGGACACCCGGGGGCAGGTCCTGCTCTACAACGGCAGATTCGCTTATGCCCTGTTCCATTCTTATGCCGGACCCAGGACGGCATCTCTGGCGGAGAGTTTTCCCAAACTGAGTGACATCGCCGGACCCTATACCAAGGTAGTCGACTCTCCCGGTAGCAAATACGCCCCGGCCAGGGAACGCCGCTGGCAAGCATCGGTTCCCAAGTCCGAACTGCAGGGCATTTTTGGCAGCGGTGCCGATATTAGCGCCATAAAGATCACCCGCAAGGGTCCCAGCGGACGGGCGATCGACATTACCGCCGGGGACAAATCAGTCAAGGGATATGACCTTAGAACGACGCTGGGTCCTGAGCGCCTCAGATCAACCCTGATCACAGATATATCAGTTAAGGGCAATAACGTTATATTTACCGGCACCGGGTGGGGACATGGATGCGGCATGGCCCAATGGGGTGCTTATGAAATGGCCAAGGAAGGCAAAAATGCTCGGGAAATTGTACAGCATTACTATCCCGACACCCAAATCTTTACAGCCTGGAGGTAGCTTCGTGACTAACCGCCCAATAAATCCCGAATAGAACCATGGCTCCTCCAAGCAGCTGGAACCAGGCCAGGCTCTCGTGCAACAAAAGATACCCTAAAACAGATGCCCCCACGGATTCTCCCAGAATGGAGATGGCCACCACGGGGGCTTTTACGTATTTTAGTGCCCAGTTAAGAATACCATGGCCCCCGATTCCAGGTAAAAGTGCCATCAGCAGGAACCAAATATAATCCGTTGCCGGATAGCCTCCCATCGGCAGATGGCTTATGGATACTGCAAGGGCTAGAATAATACCGGCAATCCCCGAGATCATCACGGTATAAGGCCAGATTGCAACCTCTTTTCTAATGCTTCGCCCGATCATCAGATAAACCGCAAATAGTAAACCGCTGATCAGGGCCAGGAGATCCCCCCACAGGCGCCCATTAAGCAGGTCTCCCCCTCCAATAACCGCACTGCCGGCCAGAGCAACAGCTACCCCCAGCATAGCCTTCCGGTTCACCCTCTCTTTCAGGAAAAACGCAGAAAAGATTATTACGAAGATCACCTGGAGGTTGGTGAATAATACAGAACTGGCAACCGAGGTGTAGGATAGAGAGGTAATCCAGAACCCGAAGTGCAAGGCCAAAAACATACCGGCCAACCCGGCCCGGGGTATATCAGACAGCCCTACAGGCCAATGCTGTCTGGTACCCGCCATAAGAACTCCTCCCAGGAAGGCCGTCAGGCTGAGACGGTAAAAGGCGATTACCAGAGGAGGAGCGGTTGTAAATCTTACCATGATTGAAGCGGTGGAAACGCAGAGAATGGCAACAAATATGAGGAGGTAAGGGTTACGGGGCTTCACATCTCCACTCCGAGGTAGGACTCAATCACGCGTTCATCATTCTTGATCTGCTCAGGAGCACCCTCGGCGATCTTGCGGCCATAGTCAAGGACCGCAATCCGGTGACAGATGTTCATAACCACGTTCATATCATGTTCTACCAGGAGAACAGTCACTCCCGTCTCCCGGATCTTGCGGATTAGTTCCAAGAGTTCTTCCTTCTCCGTTGCGTTCATACCCGCGGCTGGCTCATCGAGCAGGATCAGGGACGGTTCAAGGGCCATGGCGCGCGCAATCTCCAAACAGCGCTGCTCACCGTAGGGCAGGCTCCCCGCCAGTTCAATGGCCTTATCGCCCAGACCTACCATATCCAGCAGAGCCATGGATTTCTCCAGGGTAATCCGTTCTTTTCGCATCGCCCATGGAGTATGAAGCAGGGCGGAAAAAAAGCCCGCCTGCGACACCGAATGCATCCCTACCCGCACATTATCGAGTGCTGAGAGTTTTTTGAAGAGCCTGATGTTTTGAAAGGTCCGTCCGATACCGGCCTCCGCAATTCGGTGAGGCCTGAGCCCTCCTATGGGGCGGCCTTCAAACAACAGTTCTCCCGAACTGGGCCGGTATATACCGGTGATCAGGTTAAAAAGGGTGGTTTTGCCAGCACCGTTAGGGCCGATCAGACCGAAGATTTCGCCCTTCTCTACCGTTATGCTCAACCGGTCCAGGGCCAAAAGACCACCAAACTCTTGACTTACATTCTTGACCTCTAAAATAGCCATTAATATCTCCTAGTTCACAGGCTTGGGACGGTTCTTTTGCCTTCCAATTCATTATCCATCTGATGAATTGGAGGGTGTGGGTATTCGCCCTCTTAAACGGGCCCAGGTATGTTTCACATCCACCCAGCGCACATCACCCAATAGTCCATTGGGCCGGAATATCATGAGAGTAACCAGCAAGCCACCATAGAACAGCAGCCGGTAGTCCGCCACGAAGCGCAAGACCTCAGGGGCCATGGTAAGTATCACGGTTCCCAGAATAGTTCCGGGTATGCTGCCCATACCGCCCAAAACCACCATATTAAGGTACTCAACCGATTTCATGAATCCGAAATCCTGGGGGCTGATATACGTCAGGTAATGCGCATAGAGTGAACCGCCGATTCCGGCCAGGAAGGTGCCAATGGCGAAAGCCACCACCTTGTACAGGGTGGTATTGACCCCTGAAGCCTCTGCTGCAATCTCATCCTCGCGAATAGAGTATAACGCACGGCCTGGTCTTGATTTCAGAAGACCGGTGTTGAGGAGCACGATTACGATCACCAGTACCCAAACTAGAGTAAAGTTGGTGTTCCCCGGTATCCCCGAGATCCCCAACCCCCGGCCAGCAATATCCAGGTTGAGAAACACCACGCGCACGATCTCGGCAAAGCCGATGGTAACCATGGCCAGGTAGTCCCCTTCCAGCCGTAAAGTTGGTATCCCTATAATCACCCCTGTCAGCGCCGCCATCAATCCCGCCGCCAAGAGGCAGAACCAGAAAGGCATACCGAAATTCACCGCCAGAATAGCTGAGGTATAGGCTCCAATGCTCATGAATCCCGCATGGCCCATTGACAGCTGGCCAGTCACCCCGGTGATCAGGTTCAATCCCAGGGCCAGGATGATGTTGATGCCAATCAGCACCATTATCTGCAAAACGTAAATGTCCACATACTGTTGGAGCAGTGCTTCCATAGCTTACCTCAATCAAAATGATGCATGGGGTCTGACCCCGTGCATCATTTTTCAAATTAGACTTTCTTGGTCGTTGCCTTGCCGAATAAACCCTGTGGTCGTATAAACAGAACCAGTATCAAAATACCAAAGGCAATCGCATCCTTATATGAGGACGCCAGGTAGGCAATACCCAGGTTCTCCAGGATTCCCAGAAGAATCCCTCCCGCCATGGCTCCAGGGATGGAGCCTATACCTCCGAGAACCGCTGCGGCAAACGCCTTCAGTCCTGCCATCACACCCATATAAGGCTGTACTGCATTGTAATAAATCCCTACCATAACACCACCGGCTGCTGCCAGGGATGAGCCCAGTGCAAAGGTGAATGATATAACCCGGTCCACATTGATCCCCATTAGACGCGCGGCATCCAGGTCCTGTGAACATGCACGCATGGCCTTGCCGATCTTGGTGCGGTGAACCAGGAGTTCCAACCCCAGCATTAAGATCGCAGCCGTTACCAGTATAACCACCTGGAGGCTGGAGACCTCAATAGCGCCAAGGTTATAGGTCGCAATTTTAATGACCTCGGACGGGTAGCTGGTTACATTCGGCCCCCGCAACAGGACCATCAGAGTTGACAGGAAAATCGAAACCCCGATTGCGCTTATCAGGGCTGAAAGGCGTGAGGAACCGCGCAAGGGGCGGTAAGCCACCCTTTCCACCAGCATTCCCAGGAGCATGCAGAAAACCATAGCCCCCAAAATTGCTATAAAAATGTTGACCTTAAAGGTCAATACCAGAAACAACCCGACAAAGGCACCAAACATATAAATCTCGCCATGGGCGAAATTAATCAACTGCACTATGCCGTACACCATAGTATAGCCCAGGGCTATCAGTGCGTAGGTGCTGCCCAGAGTCAGGCCGTTTATCAGCTGTTGCCAGAACATAGACATCCTCCGAAATACCGCATCCAAAAACATGGGTGGAGAGAAGGAGCTGGTCTGACACCACTCTCCCTCCCCACCCTTTGTTTCTTCAGTGACAGGGTTGTGTTTGTCTGCTACTTATCTATTTTTACGTCTACCTTATCCAAAAGTTTGAAGCTGCTGTCTTTTACCGTCAGCAGGTAAACCGGGCTCTTGATCGGTTCGCGGTTCGCCCGGAAGGTGGTCACTCCTGAAACGCCGGGGAAATCCGCAGTCTTGGCCATTTCCGCCTTGTAAACCTTGGGATCAGTGCTGTTCGCTCTTTCCATGGCCTGAGCTACGATATACATCGCATCATAGTACTGGGCAGAGAACATATCGGCCATTTCGCCATTAAATTTCTTGGAGTAATTATCCAGGAACTTCTTGGTCTCCGGCGAAGGCTGCTCAGGCGAGAAGCCACAGTAGACTATACTGCCTTCAACCGCAGATCCGCCAAGTTTATAAAGGTCCTCACCCAGGCAGCCATCCCCGCCTACGAAGATCTGATCCATTCCCTGCTTGCGTACCTCTTTCATGAAGAGGGCTGCCTCCTGGTAGTATCCGGTGAAAATAATCATGTCGGGGTTAGCGGGCTTAATCTTGGTCACCTGAGCGGCAAAGTTGGTGTCGCCCCTCTGGATGCTCTCTTCAATTATAATTTGGCCGCCCTTTTCCTTTAAGGCTTTACGGAAGTAGTCGGACAGTCCCACGCTGTAATCGTCATTAATCGCTGTTACCAGGGCAAAGTTTTTATAACCCTTATTAATTAAGTACTCGACTGTTGCCGGACACGCCACCTCGTCCAAAAGGGTGTTGCGGAAGCAGAAATCACCTGCATCTATGGCTCCAACCCCGGTAGCTCCGGAAGAAATTAAGACCATCTGGTTGTCCTGGGCAATCCTAGCCGCCACTATCGTGATTCCGGTGCAGGGATCACCGATTATTGCACTAACCTTGTCTTTACTGATAAATTTCTTGGTTATGCTTGCGGCCTCAGTTTTATCACCGCGGTTGTCTTCCTTGACGATCTCCACTTTTTTACCGAGGATTCCGCCCTGGGCGTTTATCTCCTCAACCGCCAGTTCCAGACCCTTCAATCCCGGAATACCATAGCAGGCCACGTCACCTGTTAAAGCACCCAGAAAACCAACCTTGATGACATCCTCGCCGCTCCCGCCGGTTGTCTCGTTGCCACCACAACCGGCCATTAGTCCAACTAACATCACCAGACTCATGGCCAAAGCCAGTATTTTAAACCTGCGCAAATCTAGCCCTCCCCTAAAAAATTTATGAGCTTCCCGATCTCACTTAATTTGTTATAACAAATCTTATATTCCGCTTGCAATGTAAAAATCCTGCATAAACAGGCGAAAACCTCCCTCAAAAAGGGAGGAAGTTGGAAGGGCCTAGTAAACAGTTAGGCTGCCCGCCTGAATCTGGAGACAGCCTAACTGTTTAGGTTCACTTGAAGCCAACTGCTTGTTGTGTGAGGATGCCGCATATGTTCAGTCCTTCTCGAGTCTGATTCGGATTAGTTCATCGAAGGCGTTCCGCAGTTCATATTCCCTGTACAGAGCCTTCATCGTGGTGTACATCTCGAGAACAAAGGTGTTAATCTCGTTATCCATCTCGCTGACGTTGATTTTACCAGTAAATGACTCGTGAACCAGTACGTCCATCCGGTCGAAGAAGGCGTTTATCAAGGAGTTGAACCGTGGCAATATCTTGGAAGCCTTCTGCTCATCCACAGGAGGTTCAATGACCGGCCCTCCGTTGTCATAGAAATACTGTAACATCTGATTGAGCTTATCGTTGTTGATGGCTACTATCTTTTCCTTCTTGTCCAACTGCCTCATAGCCAGATGGGTGTAATCCGCTTTGGGTACAAGCTTATCTGCGTCCGCCATGGCCATGAACACTGAGCCTACAAAGTACTCGAGACTGATACCGATTGAATAGACGTCACACTCGCAACGCGGGCAGCTGATTCCCTTTGCAAAATCCTCTACTGCTCTGGAATAGACATTGCCCAAGGGGGTCGTGATGCTTGGCTTTCTGATTGCGTTGGTTGTCATAATATCATCTCCTTACTTTACTTAATGACTGCCTTGCCTGCCATCTACGTCCAGTTCCTCTTTTGATAGTTATTAAATGCAAATCGCGTGCCAATCCAGCAGCATCGAGTAAATATTTTTAAAGAAAAATTATCCCGTTAGTGTCTTCCCTTCATGATCGTGTTGAGTCCTTAATGTCTATGACCTGGTTGAATAACGCTCAGGCATGCATTTTCAGGGGTTAGGCGGCCTGCTATTAAGATATGTACCGTACGCCAAACGATAAAAAATCCCGTAACCCATGAATGTGCTACGGGACTACATGTTTATATTGTTCATTTAAGTCTGCTAGGAAAAAACCCCTCTCAACAGCTCTTTTCGGGTTTGTGCCCGGCAAAGCGCCTCTTTTAACGTTTGCCGGCCCAGGAAACTTATGTCCTGGCCAGATGCAGTGCCAGGTGTCACCTTCTTGTAACCGTTTTCCCGGGTGTCACCTTTTTGTAAATCCTCGTAACCGGGTTACAGGGGGGTTACAATTCCGGCTAATTGACGATATTGTACTTTTTCATCTTCTTGTACATCGTATTGCGGGATATACCCAGCTTGGCAGAGGCCATGCTTACATTGCCGGCACACTCATCCAGGGTCCTGATTATCTGCTTCTTCTCCTGTTCGTAGGCCAACATCTTCCGCTCTTTTCGATCTGATGGCCGTTGTGAGGACACTGCCCCGTCTTCGGCCGGCCAACTCTGTTTCCCCCGGAATTGACCGATGGCACTATCATTAATGATTTCCTTGGGCAGAGAATCAACTGTCAGGAGGCCTCCCTGAGATACAAGAAGAATCCTTTCCACCACGTTCTGCAATTCGCGGACATTCCCTGGCCAGTCGTAATTCTCCAGGCATCTGATTACTGCCGGATCGATGCTGGATATTCTTCTGCCCAATCTGACAGACATTTCCGACAGGAAGTGGCTGAATAGATGCTTAATATCGCCCCGTCTTTCCCGCAGTGGGGGAACGGTTATCTTGATCACATTAAGCCGGTAATAAAGGTCAGCCCTGAACCTTCCCTGATCCACCAGCGAGAGCAGGTTCTGATTGGTGGCGGCTATGATCCTCACGTCGACATTAATGGGGGTGTCTCCGCCCACCCTGACCACGGCCTTTTCCTGGATGGCCCGCAGCAGCACCGCCTGCTGTTCCAGAGGCATGTCTCCGATCTCATCGAGCAGAAGAGTCCCTCGATTGGCCAGTTCAAACTTACCGGGCCGGCCTCCGCGTTTCGCTCCGGTAAAAGCCCCTTCCGTGTAGCCGAACAATTCACTGCCCACCAGTTCTCGAGGTATCGCCGCACAATTGATGGCCACAAAGGGTCCGGCGCTGCGTGCGCTGCTGTTATGAATCGCCTGGGCAAACACCTCTTTCCCGGTACCGCTTTCCGCCTGCAGCAGAACCGTAGAGGAATTGGTGGCGGCCATCATTGCCAGGTTGATGGCATTCTTAAGCTGCGGGTCTTCTCCAATTATTGACGCAAAGGTAAAACTCGCTTGGGAACCGGCGAATTTGTTAACCAGCTGCTTAACCTGAGCTATGGGTATCAAAAAGATCGTGGCGCCTACAACCCGGTTTTCCGAATCCAATATCGGTTTCCCGGTGGCGGTGGCATGGATCTTGCCCCGTTTTCCATCCAGAAGAATCTCACGGTCAGCAAAGGCCTCTCCTGTTTCCAATAGGTTCAGAGTGCCGGGTGCTTTCCCGGAAAACAGGTCCACCACATGTACCCCAATCAGGTCACCGTCCGAATAACCGAGGATTTCCTGGGCTGCCCGGTTGAAGCTGGAAACCCGGCCGCTCTTGTCCAGTACTATAACCCCGTCAGACATGGTGTCGAAGACATTGATCAGTTCTGAGTGTATTCGCTGCAGGGCTTCCTGTTCGATGCGCAGTTCCTTTTCCTGATAGAGGTGGCAGTTGGCCGCTTTGTTCAAACCGTTATATATGGCGACCGCCATCTGATAGCAGGAGTTATAGCCACAAGCGGCACAATTGCGGAAGTCTTTTTCCTCCACCTTGTGCATGGCAAGATATATCTTATGCAGTTCGCTCTCAGTGGGTGTCTTAAGCTGATTGCGCCGGGAGAGATCCCTGTAGTTTTTATACGTAAAATCATGTTTTTTCAATACATCCGCCAGGAACTGCCGAAGCTTTTCCTGGGCTTGATGGTCTTGGACCGCTGTCTCCGAGCGAGTAGCTGTTAAATAATCAATTTCGTCAACTGATTTATTGATACATCCAACCCCCATGTTGCATCCCTTCTCACAGCTCAGGATGTCGATAATCAAGGGCAGATGGTTACAATTCCGGGCAATTGCCTCCTCCAGGTTTACCAGGTAATCGTTAAATACAGTAGGTCCGTCAATCTTTGCAATACTGCTGGCCGGCGTTTCAGGAAAATGATAACGGTAAGATTCCTTCAACCCGCCGGCACTGGAGAAATTGGTGGCAATCCCTGCTTCAACACCGGAATCGAAATCACTGTCATCCAATGAATCCAGGTTAATATTGCGCTCCTGCAGGATTCTCTGCAGTGACCGGTAAGTTACGTTGTAGTTGATCATCCTGGTGCATTGGAACTCCCGTCTCTTGGCCAGGCAGGGAGATATAAAGGCCAGCCTGGCATCCGGATGCAATGATCGCACGTAAACGCCTAGATTGTACACCGGGCTGCCGATCGGCGCCAGGTATTTCATCAGATTAGGGTGATGTAATTCAATAAACTTGACTACCGCCGGACAGGGAGTAGCAATAACCGGAGAACTCAGAGTCCCGTTTTCTATGCCCTCATGGTAAGCGGCAACAGTGATTTCGGCACCTAATGAAACGTCGTATACCTGTTTAACCCCTAATTGTTTCAAGGCAGTAATCAGTTTACGCAGGTCAAAATTGCCGTGAGCCGATGGTGCGACCAGAGCCACAATCTCTTTTGAGTGCAGGTCTTTTTCGAACTCATTGCTATCATCAATAGCGAACCGGGCACTCTTTTCGATTACCCCCCCGTGACTCTTAATACAGGCCTCAATACAACGACCGCAGCCAATGCATAGATTGTTGTTGAACTTGACCACGTCACCACTGCCATCACTGCAGATTTTGACCGGGCAAACAGCGATGCACTGGTGACAGTTGGTGCAGTTTTCTTCATTGATCCCAATGACTTCAATTAAATCATCACCCATACGATTAACCCTCCTTCCCCGTTCGGAGCATTACTGCCTGCGCCATAATATGGTTCCGCATCTTATACGTCATTTCGACTTTTCTATAATGTATTATAGTATAATTTTCGCCTTTTTTCGACGTAGGCAGAAGGTTTTGCGTATGCGTGATGACAAAAAGACATGGGGGGCGGTTCTTTGCCTGCTTAAGCAGCCAAAGAACCGTCCCCCCATGCCGTGTAGTCCCCATACATTGTAACTAGGTATTTTTCCGTTTAAGAGTATACTGGGTGTGCAGCAGTTCATGCGATTTATGGCTCAAAACGCTATGCAGGAACTCTTCGTAAAGCGTCTTCACTTCCTCATTCTCGTGTGACTTCCTTACCGGCCTGCTGTGGTCCTCATCGTATATAGCGTCCATACGCCTGGCTCGCTGCTGATTGCTGCGGGTCAGGGGCTGCCCGCCTCCGCCGATGCAGCCACCGGGACAGGCCATTACCTCGATAAAGTGATAGGGCGATTCCCCTTTTGCCACCTGTTCCATCAGGCTCCGGGCATTGCTCAGGGTATGGGCCACCGCCACTTTCACCGTAGTTCCATTCAAGTCTATCGCCGCTTCTTTTACCCCCTGCATGCCTCGCACCTCCGAGAACTCAAGGGTCTCCAGTTTTCCCCCCAGTTGTTCGCAGACGGTTCGCAGTGCTGCTTCCATTACTCCCCCGCTGGCTCCGAACAGCACCGCGGCTCCGGTATACTCTCCCATCCAGGGGGCAAAGCTGGCACCGGCAAGCTTCAAGGGATTTATTCCGGTCATCCGGAATAAGCGTGCGATTTCCCGGGTAGTAAGAACCATATCTACATCCGCATAGTGGCTGTCCATCATCTCGGGGCGCACCGCTTCATATTTTTTGGCGGTGCAGGGCATAATGGAAACCGATACGATTTTGTCCGGGGCTATATCCATCTTCTCTGCCCAGTAGGTCTTGACCAGAGCGCCAAACATCTGCTGGGGTGATTTACAGGTGGACAGGTGATCCAGCAAACCTGGATAAAACACCTCGGCGAAACGCACCCACCCCGGGCAGCAGGAGGTGAACATGGGCAGGTTCTTACCATCCTGCAGCCGTTCCAGCAATTCATTCCCTTCTTCCCAGATGGTCAGGTCAGCGGCAAAGTTGGTATGCAGGACATAATCAAAACCGAGTATCTGCAGACCGTCGACCAGCTGTTCCATCTGCAGTTGGTCGCTTTCACCCCCAAACTCTTCGGCCAGGGCCAAGCGAACAGCGGGTGCTATCTGGGTAACCACAATTTTCTCCGGGTCGGCGATGGCGGCCATCAGTTCGTCGATCTGCTCACGTCCAGCTATTGCGCCCACCGGGCAGGCGTGTATGCATTGGCCGCACATGACGCAGGGACTTTCGAACAGGTCCTGGCCGATAGAAGGAACCACCTGGGTATCAAACCCTCGGTTCGCCAGACCCAGGGCGTTTACGGTCTGATGTGAGGTGCAAACCTCAATGCACCGGCCGCATAGTATGCACTTGTTGGGGTCCCGGACGATGCCCGGACTGGAGTAATCCAGGGGTAATTGCCTTTCTTCCAGGGGGAAGCGGTTGTAGCGCACATCATATTCAGCCGCCAGGTCCTGGAGTTCACAATTCCCGCTGCGGGAACAGTGCAGGCAATCCTGGGGATGACGGGCCAGTATCAGTTCCAGGATGGTTCTCCTGGCCTCCAGCACCCGCCTGGTACCTGTTTTAATCACCATTCCTTCACTCACCGCAGTGGCACAGGCAGGCATAAGGTTTCTCTGGCCTTCCACCTCCACTACACAGACCCTGCAATTAGCCTTAACCTCCTGATCAGGATGGAAGCAGAGAGTAGGAATCCGTATCCCGACATCATGTGCGGCCTGCAATATTGAAGTACCACCAGGTACGGTTGTCTTGATGCCATTGATGGTAACAGTAGTTTCTGTCATCTCGTTTCACTCCTTCCGTTTTATGGCATCAGCCTTTTGTAATAGCGCCAAACGAGCATTTCATCATGCAGGCCTGACATTTAATGCATTTTTCCGGGTCGATAACGTGAGGCTTTTTGCGCTCCCCGGTGATGGCGCCAGCCGGACATACATTTTTACAAACGGTACAGCCCTTGCACTTGTCCGCATCTATCTTGATGTCTAACAACTCAACACATATGCCTGCAGGACATTTCTTTTCAAAGATATGGGCCTCGTATTCAGACCTGAAATATCGCAAGGTAGCCAGAACCGGGTTGGGTGCGGACTGCCCCAGACCGCAGAGGGAGGTGGATTTGATTACCCGGGCCAGGCTCTCAAGGGTATCGATGTCCTCGGGTCTGCCTTTGCCCTCACAAATCCTCTCCAGTATCTGCAGCATCCGCATGGTTCCTTCGCGGCAGGGCGTACACTTGCCGCAGGATTCTTCCTGGGTGAATTTCAGGAAATAACGGGCCACATCAACCATGCAGGTGTCTTCATCCATAACCACCAGTCCCCCGGAGCCCATCATCGCCCCGAGCCTTACCAGGGAGTCATAATCAACCGGGGTATCAAGGTGACTGGCCGGGATACAACCGCCTGATGGCCCTCCTATTTGAACGGCCTTGAACTCCCGGCCATTCTGAATTCCGCCCCCGACATTGAACACCACGTCCCGCAGGGAGATTCCGATGGGAACTTCAGCCAAGCCGGTACGCTTGATCTTGCCCGTCAGGGCAAATACCTTGGAGCCTTTGCTGGTTTCGGTTCCCATGCTGGCAAACCAGGCCGCCCCCTTGCGGATAATACCAGGAATATTGGCATAGGTCTCAACATTATTGATGTTGGTAGGTTTGCCCCACAGCCCTGACTCAGCGGGATACGGAGGCCGTACCCGGGGCATCCCCCGCCTGCCTTCGATAGAATGCATCAGTGCGGTTTCTTCTCCACAGACGAAGGCTCCCGCTCCGGCTGCAATACGTATTCTGAAACTGAAGCCGCTGTCCAGGATGTTATCTCCCAGAATCCCCATGGCCTCAGCATCCTGAATGGCTTTCCGCAGCCGTTTTATGGCCAGGGGATACTCTGCTCTAACGTAGATATATCCCTCATCCGCACCGATTGCATAACCGCAGATGGCCATACCCTCGAGCAGGGCATGGGGGTCCCCTTCCAGGACACTGCGGTCCATGAAAGCTCCGGGGTCACCCTCATCCGCATTACAGACCACGTACTTCTTCGGACCCGGGGAGTTGTAAGCGGCTTCCCATTTACGCCCGGTCGGGAATCCTCCTCCTCCCCGGCCTCTCAAGCCCGAACCCTTTATCTCTTCTATAACCTCGGTTTGACTCATTCCAGACAATACCTTTTCCAGTGCTTCGTATCCGTCAAATGCAATGTAGTGCACGATCTGTTCCGGATCGATGATTCCGCAGCGGCCCAGAACCGTTTTTACCTGGGGTTTAAAGAAGTTTATTTTATCTAGCTCGACAATATTGGGTGCTGCTTGATTGCCCCTGGGGTCCTGCCCCACTATATATTCTGGAGATGGTATTCCTTGCTGGAGATGTCTTTCCAGGATCTCCACCGCACTCTCAGGATTCAGGTTGCCGTAAACAAACCTCGGTTCACCGGGCATGTGTATCTCCATAATAGGTTCGGCGTAACACATCCCCAGACATCCTGTGGACATCATCTCAACTTCGATTCCATGAGTCTCGATATAGTTGTTAACCGCAGCCCAGACTTTCTCACCGCCGGCTGCAATTCCGCACGTCCCTAATCCAATTACGACCTTGATCCGGTTTTGGGATTTATTGAATGCCCGTTGGAATTCTCTTCGCATCTCTTTTATGCTATGCATTTCTTCTCATCACCCTTCTCATCGCGATTTTCATCATAACGCGCGAGTATTTCGGGTACTTCTTCCGGAGTTAGCCGGCCATAAGCATCTTCGTTAACCATCATTACCGGTGCCATACCGCAGGCCCCTAAACAGGCCACCGGTTCCAGTGTAAACATCATATCATCGGTAGTTAACTTGCCGTCCGTTAATCCTAAACACTTGGTTATCGCCTCCAGCACCTTGCCTCCCCCCTGCACATGGCAGGCAGTACCCGTACAGACCCGAATGATGTTTTTCCCCCTGACCTGCAGGTGGAATTGCCCGTAAAAAGTTACCACTCCGTAAATTTCGCTGGAAGGTATATTGAGCTCCCGAGAAGCCTCCCTGATTGCGTCTTCAGGAATATATCCAAATATCTCCTGAACCTCCTGCAAAACAGGGATTATTTTCCCGGTGGTATTGTGGTATTTCTTCAAGGTTTTTTCCAGTGCGACATAACGCAAATCCCTTACGCTTTCTCCGCAATTGCACATATCTTATGCCTCCTAACAAGTAATCTGACTTGGTATGTTTCCCCGCCGGGGGCCAAACGCGTTGTTTGGCCCCATTTAACCGGTCAATCATGCGAAGGATTCTCTGATTTCCACCAGTTCGTGGAAGGCATTACGCATCTCATCGACCATGAACAGATTACCCAGGGCACTGAACATATTGATTATGTTATGGTTAACATCGGTCTCCATCTCGCTGACACTCATTTCTCCCCGCGCAGTCCTGTCAGCCGCTTCATCCAGCGATTTAAGGAAATTATCCATCAGCCGGTTGAAGAAGGGATTGATATCCTTAACCATTTGCTCGGAAACGGGGTCTTCGATAACCGGTCCTCCGTGTTCGTAGAAATACTGAATCAGGAGATTCAATTGATGCTTGCCGGCCTTTTCAATCGCCTTTTTTATTTCCATCTGTTTTAACGCCAGCTTGGTACAGGTCACCCGGGTATTCTCTTGGTCCAGATCTGCTATCTCCAGGTATTTCGCCCTGATGCTGTATTGCAGGTTGGCTCCCAGTGAGTATACGTCGTTCACACGCCGGGGGCAAGGAACTGATTTGGCCAGTTCGTAAGCGGCCAGGGTACGATAGTTGATTTTTTTTGCAGTATTCATTAAAACACATCCTTTCCGTATCGTATTACTTGTGAATCATTTAACAATTTATAATGCAACTTCCGTGCCAGCCTGAACAATTATAAAGGTTTTATTAGATAAAACAACCCATGGCCGCTGGTTCTTAATGGCGCCCGGTTTTCCGGCCTTCAAGATGCTGCCAAAATGAGAAAATGCCCTCAATAAGAGGGCACCCCTGCCAGTTAACCGCAGTCAATTGTAATCGGGCTGTATAAATGGTGTCACCTTTTTGTCAGCCTTTATCATAGGGGTTACACAAGCTATGGATCTTTAGAGTGAGACTGAAATAACCCATCCCGGGCTGGATGCGGTTCTCACGCCAGATCAGCTTGCCAATGGGAGATGGGCTAACCAATATGGGTTTTAATAACTGGACCGGAACCGGTAATCATTTCATTTTAGGATATAGTATCCCAAAACAGCATAGATGATCGAAATATCCGCTGTAGAATACTACTGTACAGCAAACTAATCCTTCGATCCTTACCTGGATTCATTCTTTTTTATGCAGTTTCAGCGCTCTTGCGCCGGGGTTTGATGTGCCAGACCTCGGTTCGCATCTCACCCACCGGCCGACGCCAGTCAGAGTCTATCTCCAGGCATTTTTCCGGGCATGCTTCCACGCAGGCCCCGCATACTACGCAACTGTAAGGATCAAATTTATAAAGCTCCTCCTTGCGCTTGACTTCTATGGCCCCTGCCGGGCAGCGTTTCTCACAGGCGGTACACATGATGCATTCTCTCATATCCAGGACCAACCTGCCCCGGGCGCTTTTAAAGGGCTCCCGGTAGGTGTATGGATACTCCCTGGTCACCGGGCGGTTAAACAGGTTCTTCAGCACAGTAGGCAGCATAACCTGAAACATTAGAATCCCCCCTTACCGAAGCAAGGGGACAGTCCCCTTGCTTCACCAAAATTTCCCATATATTTAGCGTTCGTTGCAGCTGATGCAGGGGTCGATGGACAGGGTTATAACCGGGACATCAGACAGGTCGCAGCCCGGCAGCATTTTGAGCAAGGGTGGTATATTGGCAAACGTAGGGGTGCGGATGCGGAAGCGGTCAAGGTTCTTGTTGCGGCTGGCTTTAACATAGTAGAGCATCTCCCCGCGCGGCTGCTCCATGCGCTTGAACGCCTCGCCTTTTAGCTTGCCCCGGAAATTGGTCTTTATCTCCCCCTCCGGCAGCCGTTCCAAAGCCTGGGTTATAAGATCCAAAGCCTGCAGGACCTCCTTTACCCGGACTACTCCCCGGGCGTAGCAATCGCCGTCGTTTTCCACCACCGGTTCAAAGTCCACTTCCTTGTAGGGACCGTAGCCCAACATGCGGGCATCGCTTCTTATCCCGCTGCCGCGCAGGGTTGGCCCTACCGCCCCCAGGTCCTGGGCATCTTCCTTGCTCAATACCCCTATTCCCACCGTCCGCTTCTTGATAGAGTAGTCGTTGAGGAAAGCAGGCATCACCCGCTCGAAATCACGCCTGATCTCTGCTACCTCCTTTATAAAGGCCCGGCGCATGTCTTCGTCCAGGTTACGCCGCATACCGCCAATGGTGCAGGTCGAGAGGATCACCCGCCCGCCGCCGCCAGCCTCCTGCATATCCAGGCTCCGTTCCCGGATGCGCCAGCATTGCATAAAGAGGCTCTCCAGACCGAAGGCATCAGCGTAAAGACCAAGCCAGAGCAGGTGGCTGTGCACCCGCGACAGCTCGGAGAAAATCATCCGCAAGTACTCCGCCCGGGGAGGAACCTGGATTTCCAGCAGCTCCTCGATACAGCTGCAGTAGGTCCAGGAGTGCATGAAGGAACAGATTCCGCATACCCGCTCTGCCAGGTATATGTTCTTAACGTAATCATTAAGCTCCGCTCCCTTTTCCAGACCCCGGTGGACATATCCCAGGCCGGGTACGGCATCGACCACCTTCTCATCTTCCACCGTCAGCTTGAGCTGCAGGGGTTCAGGGAAGACCGGATGCTGCGGTCCAAAAGGGATAATGGTTCTAGACGGCATCCTCGTTTATACCCCTTTCACCAACTTTTCGCAGCATCGGCGTCCGCGGTGCGTCCCGGCTTAAGAGCATAAAACCCTCGTAATCCGGATGCAGGTTCTCAAACCGCAGTCCAAATTGGTCCTGGATCTCGTTTTCCACCAGAAAAGCAGCGTAATAGATACCTGATATGCTGGGGAAAGGCTGATCCTTCTCCGCCTTTACCCTCAGGTGAGCCAGGTCCAGGTTGTGGTCGAAGGTGTAAATCAAATCGAAGTTTTCAATTAGGTCAACACAGGTTATGGTTACCAAACGGCACCGGTTATCCCACATTTGCTGTACTTCGTTCAGGAGTTGATCCCTGGTTACTTCTTTCAACCGGCTCTTCCTCCTCTTTCCACTTCTTCTTCAGCTTCTCCACCCCCATGATGATGGCATCAATAATCGCTTCCGGACGCGGCGGGCAGCCTGAAATGTAAACATCCACCGGCACCGCCTGGTCAGCCCCCCCCAGGACATTGTAGCTCTGGTGAAACACCCCGGACGAGGTAGCACAGATACCTATGGCCACCACCACCTTGGGCTCGGTCATCTGCTCGTATATATTGCGCAGAACCCGCTTGGACTTGTGATTGACATTTCCGGTGACCAGCAGTATGTCAGCATGCTTGGGATTGCCTATCTGCACTGCCCCGAATCTCTCAATATCATAGAGGGGGGTCAGACACGCCACAGTTTCAATATCACAGCCGTTACAGCTGGAAGCATCGTAGTGCAAAACCCAGGGCGAACGCGCCTGCGCCAAATGTACCAGACTCATCAAAATACCTCCTTAAGAGTGATGCACGGGGTCAGACCCCATGCATCATTTACAGGACGAAGTAGAGGATGTTTACCAGGGAGAGGCCGAAGCCCCAGGCCCAGGTCGTCCTCACCATTGAACTCAGCTTCAAGCGGGCATAGGTGTTGTCGATCAGCAGTTCCACAAAATAAGCGCCTAATGCCAGTAAAACCCCTGCCCACCAGGGATTCGCCCAGAACAGGAACACTATGGTCAGGACAATTATCAACTCCACCCAGTGGGTTATTTCAAACAAGGCCAGGTATTTCCCGGAAAATTCAGTGCTGACGCCGCGAACCACCTCCTGGTGGGCGTGGCTGGAAGAGGAAATGTCAAAAGGGGACTTTCTCATCAGTATGGTTAGGATCAGCAATACCGCCAGAAACAACAGGGGATAACTGAACAGCAGAGGCTCATCTATCAGGAACACTCCACCGGTCAGGAAACTGCCAGTGGCCAGGTAGAGTGCAAAGGCCATAAACACCAGTACCGGTTCGGAGGCCAGGATCTGCAGCATCTCCCGGTTGCTCCCCACATGGCTGTAGGGTGATTTGGTGGCAAAGCCCGCCAATACCAGGGAGACCTCGGAAAAGGTAAGGGCAAAAACGAAAACCAGGAAATCCTGCAGGGTCAAGAGCAGTATGAGAGCTACCAGCATCCACAGCAGGTAAGAATACAGGTAGAACACCTGCCGCCGGTTAGTGTAGGTGGTATCTTTGGCCAGCAGTTTAATGACATCATAAAAAGGCTGTACAATCGGCGGCCCTTTCCGTCCTTGCAGCCTCGCCGTTACTTTGCGGTCAATCCCAAACAAGAGCCCTCCCAGGAAAGGGGCACCCAGAACACCGATCCCCACCAGAACCCAGTTCATAATGCAACAACTCCTATCATTAATGCGATCAGGGCAATGGCGATTATGTTCAAACTCAAGACAACCCGGTCATTCAGGACACCCCGGAAATAGTAGCCTCCCAATGCCACTTCACTGGGTATTTCCATGGCCCCGCCAAAGTATTTGGGCAGGGGACCCTCATCGAGGTTCTCACCGGACAGATAAATATCGCTTACCTTCTCTTTCTCCGGCGCAAAGAAAAGCATAGGCACCACCAGCATCAGCAAAAGGCCCACAAAAAGCAGGCCCACCGGAAAGAGTCCTTCCGGCACCACCGCGTTGCCCAGAACAATTTCGGGGTTGTAGTAGTTGGCCCAGGAGAACGCAGCCAGGCTCAGTCCGGCTCCCCCTTGAATCGCCGGCGGATACCAGGTAACCGTCGAGGGCAGGGTCAGCCCGTTAACGACTGCTGGCAGCCCCAGGCTGAGCATCACCACCCCCAGGGCCAGCGTTCCCAGGGATGTCGCGTAATACCCGGACATACGTATGGGCTTGACCTCCTTTTCCTCCCCGGGAAGGGTTGAGAGCATGCGCCCCAGCCACTTTGTCCAGAACAGGGCAGTCAGGGTGCTGCCCGCTACTACCAGGACAATCAGGAGCGGTTCCCGTATAGAGGCCTCCATAGCCGCCCACTTGGCAAAGAGGACCCCGAAAGGCGGCAGGAACATGCCAAAAACCCCGATGCTCATAACCAGCATCATAGCCGGCATCCTGGCTGCCAATCCTTCCATGTTTTCTATATTGCGCGAGCCCACGTTATGCTCGATAACCCCAACTCCCATGAATAGCATGGCCTTGCATACCGCATGGAAGATGATGAGCAAGACTGCGGCATTAACAGCCAGCGGCGTATTAATCCCGCAGCAGGCCACTATCAGGCCCAGGTTGGCCACTGTCGAGTAGGCCAGGACCCGTTTGGCATTATCCTCCGCCACTGCCAGCAGCGATGCCGCCAAAAAGGTAAATCCCCCAAAGAACGCAATCGCTGTGCTTAAGGCCAGCCCGTTGTATGCGGGAGCCAGGCGCAGTATAAGGTAGACCCCGGCTTTGACCATGGTGCTGGAGTGGAGAAGCGCCGAGACCGGAGTAGGAGCGACCATCGCACCCAGGAGCCAGTTCTGAAATGGAAACTGCGCGGCTTTGGTAAACCCGCCGATAGCAAAGAACGCCAGGGCTGCGATAAATGGAGTAGATACCACCGCCAGGCCGCTGTTCACCACCGCAAAGAGCGAGGCCGATGAGCCGCCGAAGGTGTTAATCAGGAGGAAAATGGCCACTATCATGGCCAGGCCGCCGATGGAGTTCAGAAATAAGGCCAGGAGCGCATTGTCCCGGGATTCCAGGGTATCCTCATGTCCGATCAGTTCGAATGAGCAGAGGGTGGTAGCCTCCCAGAAGAAGTAGAGCCAGAAGAGGTTGTTGGCAAAAACCAGGCCATTCATTATCCCCAGAAAGAGAACAAACCACAGGAAGAACCTGCTCTTTCGCTGCTCGGGGTGCTTATGGTCATCGTGCTCCTCCATGTACTGCAGGGCATAAACACATATTATGGAGCCGACTATGGAAATTACCAGATACATTACTACTGACAGGCGGTCAATAACCAGGGAGGGGATCTCACCCACATCGGGACGCATCCCCAGTTCAATGTAGAGGAGCCCTGCCAGCTGCAGGGCGGCCAGAATCAGGACATAGGGGTGGCGTCGTTCAATACCCACATACGTGATGTAAGCCAGGATGGCTAAATCCAAGATCAGAATAGCCATATCAGCCCAGGGAAAGCTTAGCGTTACTGGTTCATCCCCTACCTGGGTGTGGAGCCAGATGGCACTGGCTATTAGAGCCAGGGCCATTATGATTATGGATCCCTTGCGGATTTGAGATGCGCGGACAAAATAGTTTAAAACCGCCACGCCCAAGGGCAGGATCAGGGCTATAAGGAGGAACTGGTTCCAGGTCAACAACTCTTACCCCTTCCGGGAGGGAAACGGCTAAAGGAAGGCTCGCAGCAGGATGTCGTTATAACCCCTGGCCTTCAAAAACTCCATGGTACCCGGGTGATCCCGGTATTCATCGATCAGATTCAGCAGTGCCCGGTCATAACCGGTAAGTCCGGCAGCTGCTGAAGTCAGCAGGCCCTTTTCCTCCAACCAGAGGTAGAGGGCCGTAATCCCCGCTGTAACCACAGAGTAAACCAGTTGCTCGGTTTCCCCCAGCATATTGGTACAGAGGTAAAAGCGACAGATCAGGGATCGCTGCTTATAGATCGAACATAACCGGTCCTGCAGAAAAACACAAGGTCCGTACCTCCAGCGCAGGATCCCGGCACCCCGGCTTTCCGGATCGAACCATCTTTCCAGGGACTCCCCAGGCGAAAGGCCCGTTTCCCTGCAGATGGCCTTAAAAGCAATCAGGTCCGGGATGACAAAAGCCGAATTGCAGCAGTTGTTGATACAGCCCTTGCAGGAATCACTTCCGGCGGCGTACTTCTTCTTAACCTCCGGGTCGTCAGACAATGGCTCCCACACCTCAAGCAAATCGGCCAGGGTGGCTTCATTATCCACCACTCTTACCCCTAGACCTAATGTGCCATTTTCGGTTTCTTTATATACCTCAACTCTCACGACTTCCACCAGGAAGCAAGGGGACAGTCCCCTTGCTTCATTTCATCTAACGCCACACGACTCCTTCCCGGACCACCCGGGCCGGGTTTCCCGCCACCATAGCTCCAGCCGGCACATCGCGGGTTACCACCGCGTTGTTGGCGATGACGGCACCGTCCCCAACTGATACCCCTTTTAGGATTACCGCCCGGCAGCCTATCCACACGTGATCACCAATCACCACCGGTCCTGCACGAACCTGCGGCTCATCATCCGGGTAACCCACAGCATAGGAAGAACTGTCCATAATGAGCACATGCCAGGAGATTGAACATCCCTTCCCAATCCGCACCTCCCGCTGAGACAGCACCATGCTGCCGTTAGCCAGGTAGGAGTTGTCTCCAATATACAGCCGGGCACCCCGAGAAAGCCACAGCTTCACAGCGCGGTCCAGAATAACCCTGTTTCCGATATGGATCTCGGATTCGGTATCCTTCGAGATCGTCCGATGATTTCGGGCCAGAAAGCCTTCCCCGCAGCTGGTTAACTGACGCTTCACCACCCGGGTTGAGTACCAGTCATAGAGATTCATAATCTCTTCCCCCCGCAAAGAAGTTAAGACAGGGAACGGTTCTTTACTTGCAGGCTAGGTGCGCAAGTAAAGAACCGTCCCCAACTTGCCTGTCCTATTTCTTGATAGCCCGGCGAGCCAGGGTATCGCAGCGCTCATTCCATTTGACACCCTTGTGTCCCGCCACCTTTACCATTTTAACCCGGTTTTGGCCGGTCAAACGGCGGAGTTCCTGCCACAGATCCTGGTTGGCTACCGGTTTTTTGCCGGAAGTAATCCATCCATTTTGACTCCACTTCTGGAGCCAGCCCTTTTCCAGGGCATTAACGATATAGGCACTGTCTGAGTAGACCTTCACCTGCCAGTTCCTTACATTCAGAGCCTTTAACCCTTCCACCACCGCCCGGAGTTCCATACGCTGGTTGGTTGTCTCATCCTCTGAACCCGAAATCTCTTTGACCTTGTCCTGGTAGAGCAGAACCGCAGCCCATCCTCCCGGACCAGGATTCCCGGAACAAGCACCATCGGTATATATCTCTACTACCCTTCCGGACAACTCATTCATGCCGAGGGTTCCTGCCCACCTGTTCGATACCCTGGGTCAGGGCAGTTATAACATCCAGGCGCTGCTGCGGCTCCAATGTCGCGGCCTTTGAAATGATCTCACCCTTGTGGGTTGAAGCATATTTGGGCTTCAACTGATTCAATGCATAAGCAGCAATATCATCCTTGCACTTAGCGCATTTACAGACGTCAGGCACCCCTTCCAATACCCGGTCAATGCTCTCCCATACTATGATTTCCATTACATTCTTGACTCCCATTGGCCCCTCCATTTCCAAGTATTATAACCACCCTGTCAATTCCGGTCCTATGTCTGAATCTCTTTCAAATTCAAGTTAATCTTTTTTATGTTCTTTCGCTAACCAGGTGTTTAATCCTTTAATCGGGCGTTAAAAAGAAATTAGCCAAATCATACGATTTGGCACAATCCTTCGACAGTTTTTCCTGACACCCGGCCGAGAAATGAAGTTAATGGCCTGGCTTTATTGTCTCCGGTCCATAAAAAGCCGGGCTAAAAGCCCGGCTGGGACTGAAAAGAGTAATTACAGGCCTTCGGCCAGTTTTGCATCGGTTTTCTCTGACTCAGCAAGATAGGAGGCAACATCACCGTCGGCCAGGGCCTGGCTCTCCGTCTGCCGTTCCTGATTCAGCTTCCGGGCGCGGTCCTTCTGCTTGTTGTCTGTCGAGTAGAACCCGCTGCCTTTAAAGATGATGGCCACGTTTTTACTGATCAGCTTGTGTACCGGACTGCCGCAGGTAGGACAGGTCTCCAGCGGCGGGGCTGTAATCTTTTGCACCGTCTCAAACCGCCCGCATTTTTCGCATTCATAATCGTAAGTTGGCATATTATCAACTCCCCGTCAAAAAAAGTCCTGTGAAAAGGCCCGCCGAGTAACGGACATTTTCACAGTCTTTTAATCATTATTTATACCTATTAATTTAAGAACCAATGCCGAACAATGTCAAGTCCAAATTAGGAAATGTTCCTCACCTATCAGGGTGCCGCAGCCGCAATACAGCCGCTTCGCAGACCAGCGTCGACTGCGTATCAGGATGCCCGCTGCCCCCAGAATACAATCAATGCCATAATCCCATTCCAGACGCCGTGGGCGAGCCAGGGAGCGTAGATGTTACAGGAGCGCTCGTAGATATAAGCCAGGGCCATGCCTCCAAAAGCCAGAGGCACCGTACGCCAGAGGTCCCAGTGCATCAAGCCGAAGAACAAGCCAGAAGCCACTATAGCCCAGGTAACACCAATATATTTACGCAGTACCGGGTAGACCATGCCCCGGAAGTACATCTCTTCCACCAGGGGCGCCAACACGGAACCAACGAGGAGCATCAGCACGAGTTCCTGGTAGGTAGTGACATCGCGCAGGACATCCTCAAAAGGCTGAGGCTGCAGTTCCGGCTGCAGCAATTGAATAATATAACCAGCCCCCAGAACCAGCACGAACAGTATCAGGCCACCACCCACACCCCAGAGCAGGGTCTTCTTGAGGTTTCGCATTCTGAAACCTATCTTCCCCAGCCGTGAACGGGTAACGATCAGGACCAGTACAATCGCGGCCATGAAGCACAGGAAATACAGCAGGTAATTCAAAACGAAGTCCGAGATCCTGGTGGCAGGCAGACCGGTCATAGAGATCAGGCGGGAAAAAAACTCCGGACCCAGACTGGCATAGAGCAGCTGCATCCCCATCACAAACGGCGGTATCAACAGAATATGGACAAATCCCCAGGCAGGTCGTTCTCCAGGAAAATTCATGCTCCGTCCCCCAAATCCTTGTTTATAGCATACAGACTACTTTCCGCCATCTGACTGCATCCAGTTCCAGAATACGTCTTATTTAGAGCTTGCAGCGGCGCTAACCCGCAGGCCGCCATCCTGCCGTTATCCCGCAAGCAGGCGCGAAAATGACGCATTCTGGAGGACTTATTTTCATGCCGGCTCTATCACATCCTACGTTAGTTTAGCTTAACAGATTCCAGCTTTATGAGGTAGTCCATAATCACCTTGACATAGGTGGAGTGGGACCAGGTAAGGGGGCAAACAGACACCGGCTCTCCGGTGTAGGGGTGTACCTGCTCCGGCAGGAGGTTTCCCTCTCGGGCGTGGCGGGTGGTCCATTCGATCAGATTGTGTGCCCGTTCCAGATCCTCCGCAGTTCCCCGGGCGATATGCCAATCGGCCAGCCACAGGGTGGTAATTATCCAGGGATTGCCGGGAACCGTTTCCACATCATCACTGATCCGGTGATAATAATCACCGGTGTAACGAGCCACTCCTCCGACCTCTGTATTGGCCCAGAGTTCGGTCCCAATAGCTCTCATTGTGGAGTCGATGCGCTCGTCATCCGCCGGGAAGGCCCCAAAAGCAAACAGCCCGTACATGCTGGCATCCATGGTGTAATCAGGGACCAGCTTTCCGTCCGTATTATAAAACAACCCGCGCACAAACCGCCCCAGACTCCGGCGGTAAAGGTGAGCTGCCATGGCCTGCCGCAGGAGCCCGGCGGTTATCCGGCAACGGTCAGCCATCTCCTGATCCCCGGCCAACAATGCCATCGGCTGACCCACCTTCAGAGCCCCATAGACCGCACCACAGGTAAAACTCAGGATACCCCTCCGCTCCTCCCACAGGTCCCAGCTGGGGGCTACAAGACCTGTTTCCGCATCCAGGTAACTGGACATGAACTTCAAGGCTGGCCGTATCATACGGTCATAGAGCGACATCACCAGATCCTCGTCGCCATACATCTCAAAATGGCGTCCCAGTGCCCACAGGGTCAGGGCGGTCTCATCCTCCTGTATCGGAGGCACCTCCCGGCCGTCCATAATCATGGGATGCCAGGTACATCCAGGGGTTCCGTCCGGGTTGTAACGCTGGAGGAAATATCCCTCGTCACTTATGACGCCTGCACAGAATGTATAAATCCTCCGGGCTTCCTCCGGGTAACCGGCCAGGTCCAGAGCATGGGCCACCATGGCTCCATCCCGCGGCCACAGGTACATGTAGTGGTCCCGGGCCACCAGAAAGGTATCCGCATCCGGGCTGGCTACCACCGCACCTTTGCGGTCGATCTGGCTGCGGATGGTAAAAAGGCTGCTCTTGAAAAGTTCCACCTGGCGGGGAGTCAGATTCCGGAAATTCCGCCAGCTTCGTATCAGCCAGGACCGGTAATAACGGGCGATATCCGCCACCCAGGCTTCAGGTGGGCGAGCCAAAAACCGCATATTAGCCGCCCGCAAATCCTGCAGCCGATGGCTGGCAATCAACCAGTAGTAAACCTCATCCTCCCCCAAAGCCGCCAACTCGAGTTTGACCCCGATGGCGCTGTCAACCGGCCCGTCCGCAATGGGATTTAACGCCAGGTATCCGTCCTCCGCATCCTTGAAGGTTCCTTCCCGGCCCTGGTACCGCTTGACCCCGGTCGAATACTCAGCCGCCCCGCCATGCCTGGTCATGCAGTTGGCCAGGAGGTAGCATCCCCTCTTATAATGGTATACTCCTCCGGTCTTGGGATCGTACACCGCCGAGTCCCCGGCCTCGATCCCCCGGATGGAAAAATCCTGATAAAAAATAACTTTGATCTCCCGGGGATATTCTAAGCGGTTTCTGACCACAATTCTTTTTAAGTACAAATCCTCAGCCGGGTGGAGGGCATCGTTTATTTCCAGTTCCAGACCCATGCTATGGTTTACTGCCTTTATTCTTGTTACCGGCGTGTCCGCCAGGTATCCCAGACGTTTCTCCCACTCCGGTGAAAAAAGCCAGCTCAGACGGTGGTCGGCAAAAATGCCGCAGGCGCTCCGATTGGAATCGCCGTGGTTTTCAAACCCTCCATAGGGCCAGTAAAGGTCCCGGAGATTAAGATCCCGGTCGAAGTTCAGCATCATAGCGCCATTGCCCATTACGATATCTCTCATTTAATCCCTCGCAAATTAATCAGTTTGTTGGGGAATAATATCCGCGGAATCATTATTCCACGTTAACTCTGGTTTTATCAGATACAAAGGAGGACACCATGACAGTAGTCATCTTCACCACCATACTAATCGTAGCAGCAGTTTTAACAGCTGTATTAATCCTGCGTGCCAATCAGTCCCGCAAGGACCCGATTCCCCGCAGGATGTTTGCCATGGAGACATCTGAGGAATTGAGACCTTCCGAGCAACGGCAGGGGACTCACATGATGCCGCCGGAACTGCCTGACAGCTACAATGATACTCGCCTGGTTCTGATGGTTCGCGACCCCGAATGGCTCTTTGCCTACTGGGAGATAAATGATGGTCACTGGGAAAACCTGGTGCGCCAGCACGGCGAAGCAGCCGCCAGGCGGGATAATATAACCCTCAGGGTCTTCGAGATGTCTGATCAGATGGGGTACTTTGATATTAATGTCGGAGGCCTGGCCCGCGACTGGCACATCCGGGTCGGCAAGAGCCAGACCCCGTTCTACTGCCAGTTGGGACTCAAGTACTACCAGGATTTCATACCCCTGGCGGTTTCCAACACCGTGGTAACCCCCCGGGACAGCCTCTCCAGCCTCTACGACGAAGAATGGATGCTGGTCACTGACCATGAGCAGAAGCTCCTGAAACGCCTGGGAGAATTCCCGCTTGATCTCACTTCCCCCTTTATGTTCAGAAAGGAAGGTTAGTCATGGAAAAAGGACTGGTGTGCCTGGTATTGCATGCCCATCTCCCCTATGTCCGCCACCCGGAAGGTGAGGAATACCTGGAAGAGAGATGGCTGTACGAAGGAATAACCGAGACCTATGTTCCCATCCTGCAGATGCTCGAAAAATTGGTGGGCGAGGATATTAATTTCCGCATCACCATATCCCTCAGCCCCCCGCTCATCAGCATGCTGCGGGACGAGCTGGTCATGAAAAAATACAAACATCACCTGGAAAGCCTGATCGAACTTGCTGCCCTGGAGGTGGAAAGAACTCGCAACATGCCCGAGTTCAACTACACCGCCCGCCTGTATGAGCAGCGGTACCGGAGCATTTATCGCACCGTCTTTGATGAGAACGGCGGCAACCTCCTGAACAATTTCCGCAAGCTGTTAAGCTCCGGCAGAGCGGAGCTTATCACCAGCTGCGCCACCCATGGCTACCTGCCCTTGATTGGCACCCAGGATGAAATTGTCCGCGCCCAGGTGGCAGTAGGCATAGAGCTCTTCCGGCAGGTGTTCGGCCAGAAGCCCCGGGGCATCTGGCTCCCTGAATGCGGGTACAAACCCGGACACGACTATATACTGAGGGAATTCGGCCTGCGCTACTTCTTCACCGACACTCACGGGGTCATGTACGCCTCCCGCCGCCCCAAATACGGGGTCTACGCCCCCATATACTGCCCTTCGGGGGTAGCGGCCTTCGGGCGGGACACCGAGACCTCCAAACAGGTCTGGAGCTCCCGGGAGGGTTATCCCGGCGACCCTGATTACCGTGAATTCTACCGGGATATCGGTTATGACCTGGACTACGAATACATCAAAGGATTTCTCCCCCACGGGATAAGGGTGGACACCGGGCTCAAATATTACCGTATAACCGGCAAGACCGAGCATAAGGAGCCGTACCAGCCCGACTGGGCTGATGAAAAAGCCGCCCTGCACGCCGGTAACTTCATGTTCAACCGGCAGCACCAGCTCGAATACCTGGCAGAACTGATGGACCGCAAACCCCTGATAGTAGCCCCATATGATGCCGAACTCTTCGGCCACTGGTGGTTTGAAGGACCTGACTTTTTGAACTACTTCTTCCGCAAATCCGCCTACGACCAGAACAGTTACCGCCTGGTTACCCCCAGCGAGTACCTGGAGATGTACCCGGTCAACCAGGTATCGGTACCCAACGCCTCCAGCTGGGGGCACAAGGGATACAACGAGGTATGGCTGGAGAAGTCTAACGAGTGGATCTACCGCCACCTCCACAAAGCCGGCGAACGTATGATAAATATGGTCAACGAAAACCGGGGCGCCCACGGTCTCAAAGCCCGAGCCCTGAACCAGGCCGCCCGCGAGCTGCTTCTCGCCCAATCTTCCGACTGGGCCTTCATCATGAAGTCCGGCACCATGGTCGACTATGCCATCAGGAGGACCAAATCACACCTCCACAACTTCACCCGGCTCTTCTACGCCGTATGCGAAGACCGCTACGACGAACCATGGCTGCATCAGCTGGAATCAGACAACAATATCTTTCCGGAGATGAATTATCAGGTATTTGGGTCGGAGTACCGGGGGACAGTGGCGTAGCATTGCGTCAGGGGGATAGTCCCCTTGATGCCGTCAAATTAGTTTTCTGCCAACGTGCGCTTAACTACTTGGATTACCCGTTCTTGTTCCTCTTCAGTCATACCGGAGCCAGATGGTAGACACAATCCGGTTGCAAATAATCTATCCGCAACACTCTCTCCATCTTTGTGGGTGAAATACTTACAACCCGCAAATAACGGCTGCAAGTGCATCGGTTTCCATACCGGGCGGGATTCTATGTTCTCTTCGGCCAAAGCCTCGATAACCTGCATAGGCTTTACCTTGCAAATATTTGGATTCAGGGTCATAACTGTGAGCCAACGGTTTGACTGTCCAAAGCTAGCCTCCGGCATAAAGCCTATCCCCGGTATATCACCAATGGCCTCCTGATACCGCTCAAAAATACCCCGGTGCGCCTGAACTCGTTCATCCAGTACTTCCAATTGCCCTCGACCAATAGCCGCCACAATATTACTCATCCGATAGTTGTATCCCATCTCTGAATGTTGATACCAGGGAGCCGGATCCCGCGCCTGGGTTGCCCAGAAAAGAGCCTTTTTTAGTGCCTCTTCATCATCTGAGACCAGCATCCCTCCACCAGAGGTAGTAATAATTTTGTTGCCGTTAAAGGAAAATACCCCAAACCGCCCCAGGGTTCCACAGGCTTTACCTTTATAGAACGCTCCCAAGGCTTCTGCAGCATCTTCGACAACAGGCACCCCATACTCATTACACTGTTTTAGTAAAGGATCGTAATCCGCACTCTGTCCGTAAAGATCTACAATTATAACCGCTTTGGGAATACGTCCCGTGCTCCTAGCCCAGGCAAAAGCCTTTTCCATGGCTACCGGCGACATGTTCCAGCTATGCGGTTCCGAATCAATAAAAACCGGTTCTGCTCCTAAATACAGAACCGGGTTTACACTGCCTATGAAGGTAAGGCTGGAACAAAATACCAAGTCTCCCTGACCAACCCCCGACAACCGCAAGGCCAAATGAATGGCAGCCGTTCCTGAACTTAAAGCTAGTGCCCTGCGGCACCCCACCCTTTTAGCCATCTCTAACTCGAAAGCATCCACATGCGGTCCTAAAGGAGCGACCCAGTTGCTGGCAAAAGCCTCTTTTATGAACTCTATTTCCTTCCCACTCATGTGAGGAGGGGAGAGATAAACTCGTTTATCTTCTTTCTTCATCGTTTCACCATACATTCGTACATCAATCATACATCAGTTTTAATCCAGTTTCTTAATCACTCGAGCAGGAACCCCAACTGCTACTGTCCTAGCTGGAATATCATCAATAACAGCAGCTCCCGCTCCAATCGTGCTCCATTCCCCAACGGTTTTGCCATTTATTACACAGGCGTTCAAACCAAAGTAACACCCTTCACCTACAACAACTTTCCCTGCAAGATTGGTTCCAGGCATACAACTAGAATAACTATTAACGATTGTATCGTGTCCTATTGTACAGCCTAAATTTAAAATACAATGTTCGCCTATAACCGTGTTGATAGCAAAAATGGTTCCTGCACATATAATGCTACCCGCCCCTATATTAACGTGATCTGAGATAATAACTGATGGATGAACTAACGTCGCAAATTGTATATTATTTTTTCTTAATTCCTCGGCTATTTTCTTCTTAATCCGTGTATTAGCAATAGCTATTACTGCATACGGTCTTGGTTCCATAGAATACAGAGTATTAATCCTACCTAGAATCTTAAAGCCTTCAATTGTGTTACCCTGCAGCTCATCATCAACAAAACCTATAAAGTTCCATTTACAGTTGACTTCATTTATGTTCGAAACAAGAGCCGCTACTTCCCGGCCAAAATCGCCAGCACCAATTATAACCAAATCATTTACGCTTGACATTGTGTTCCCCTCCATGTTTTGTAAAAATAAACATTGGTGTAAAAATGCTACAACCTCAATCGCCTCTTAATCTTTTATATCCGTAGCCGCAACTTCCCCATATCCCTGGGCCAGTCCAGAATCAATCTTGGCATCAACACTACCCATAAACTCAGACATGGTTGCCTCACCTGGTGAACTTATTCCTTCACGGCATATCACTTTCCAAACCGTCAAAGCCAGAATTTTGATATCCAACCACAGGGACCAATTATCTACATACCATACATCTAGGACAAACTTTTCCTCCCAGCTAATGGCATTGCGCCCATTCACCTGCGCCCAACCGGTAATTCCCGGTTTCATTTCATGGCGTCGGGCCTGTTCCGGTGTATACCTGTCTAGGTATTGCATCAGCAAGGGCCGAGGTCCTACTAGGCTCATATCACCTTTAAGAACATTGAACAACTCGGGTAGCTCATCCAGGCTGGTACCGCGTAGAAATCGTCCAATACGGGTAAGACGATATTCATCAGAAAGAAGTTCACCATCCGAACCTCTATCGTTTGTCATAGTGCGAAATTTATATAGAGTAAAAGGGGTGCCCAAATAGCCCGGTCTTTTTTGTTTAAATATTGGGGGATAATCCGTGCATACAGCCACAATGATAAGTAAAATCAAAAATAACGGAGACAATAGAATAATTCCGAAAATAGAAATGATTATATCCAATAATCTCTTAGCAACTACTCCGACCACCCCTTGACCATACCATGATCAAATTCATCTTTTCTTTTTGTATTTGCCATATACAATGTATTTTTATTCAGTAATTTTCAGAACATCTCCATAATCTTGTTGTAATATCTTAGAGCTAGAGTCTTGTAGTCATGGTTTTTCTCAACCCAAGATTTACCTCTAACTCCATAAAGGTTTCTCTCATATGGGTTCATATTTTTAAAAAAGTAAATTGCCTCAATGATAGCGTCTGGATCTCCTGCTTGCACGAAAACACCAGCATTCGCCTCATTCAGCATTGATTGATAGCCCGAATATGATGCCACAACGGGTTTACCAGCCATCATATAATCGATTAATTTGTTCAATGATTGCCCATACTTCAAAACCTTTGAGTCGTGAGTAGCTAAATAGAGGAGGTCACATTTACTCAAGAAATATGGAATGTCTTTCTGATTTATTTTAGGTCCAATTCTAACGTTTCTCAAACCATGTACTTTTTCCATATAATGCGGTTTTAAATCCCCATCCCCAACCAGAACAAAGTAAATATCCTCTTCATCTGATAATCTCTTAATAACCTCAAAAAAGGGATCAAGGGCATTTGAAATGCCCATACTACCGGCATATCCAACAACAAATTTACCTGCCTCGGGGAATAATGCATCAACAGAATCACTAGGGTTTACATCATTAAACCATATTTCATGAATACCATGTGGTGAATGGAAAACCTCCTTATCATAACCAATTACTTCTCGAACATGTTCCTTGAGATTTGGCATTGTTCCTACAATCAGATCTGCTTTGACATAGCCAATTCTTTCGAGCATTCCTAATAGCAGAACCATTGGATTCCACTTACTGACCCCAAACTCTTCAATCAATATCAATGGGTGAATGTCTCTAATTTCAAAGACTAACTTGCAATCATAAACTTTTTTCAAATAAATACCATATATAATAGTAAATAAGGATAGGGAGGAAATTATTACCACGTCAGGTTTTTCACACCTTGAGCGATCAAATCGGAATAATTTGTATTCAAAATCTAACCAACTTATAAACCTCTTAAGCGATGCATTTCTTGTGTATTTATACGTCTTAATCCATACATATACTAAATCGTCATGCTTTTCTAAAGTGTAATTTCTGTCCCCAATCGGGTATTTGGCAAGATGATTAGCATCAGAACTAATTAATAATACGTTAAGACCTATATTACAAAACTCTCTTGCAATATAGAATATGCGTGCTCCCACCCCATATTGGGGCGGAGCAGCATACTTTGATATACACCATACTGTCATTTTCTTTTTCATAAAATTGTGTCCTCTTGGCTTTTTTGTAGTAGGCTACAAAACAAAAAAACAAATCTCTTATGGAACATAAAGCATTCATATGTTCTCGTTCTTCTAAGATTATCAATCTATCGAATAAAGTTTCGGGATAGCGTTTATTACTTTTATTACTGCTGAAAAATCCATATTCAGTGTATCTAAATACCAGCGAATATTTTGATAACGAGGTCTATTCTCATCCTTTACAAGTATAAGTGCTTCTTCGCGGGTTATCTGACCTTCCCGAATCTGATTACTCCGAAAAGTATCATGTTCTGTAAAACCGGCGACAGTATAATAAATATAGTTATAAAATGCTGCCGTACCATCACCAATACGCCACGTAGCATTGGTATCCGGTGCCACTTCCCAATCATACTGTTTCAACGTTTCATTAATAATTTTTTCATCCCAAGACCAATAATCAAAAATGTGGTAGTAATCTGTTTTCTTGGCAAAACTACGATAGTATTCACCAGAAAGGGTATCCCAAAGGGAACTGTTAAAATAACTCGGACTTTGTAGCATTGCTCTAAATCTTAGAAATTGATAGATTAATTGGTTGGAAAGTCCCGTCATATAGACTCTTTTTTCTTCAAAATCTGGTTTTACCCCCAAGAATCCAGCCTTGAAATGAGTTACCTCAAGAGGATTGACACCCCACAAGTTTAAACTAATACCTGTTTGTTTTTTAACGGCTTCCACATGTTGGAAAAAGTGTTTGTCTCCAGCCGTTAAAATACTAATCATACCAAGGTGTGGTGACTTGAGCCATGCCTTTAGATTCTTTGCAATGTTTTTTCGTTTTTTCGATATATCTGCAGCAACAATTATATTTTCAACACCAAGTTTGGCACACATTCGACTGATATTTCTGCGTCCTAAATCAGTAACCATGCCCCAATCGTAAGTATATGTAATAGGCGTCATCTTCAACTCATTAACAATCAAGTGCAAACTGTAAGAACTATCCCTGCCACCAGAAAACGGTACAATACAGTCAGGCCCATGTTTACGTCGATAAGGTTCGACGAGCTCGAATAACTCTTCTTTAGGCTTCGGGACATTACGTATTTTGTAATTATGGCAATAATTGCAGACACCATCCGAATCAAATGAAATAAAAGGCATAGTTTCTGGCAAAATACACATCGTACAACGCTTTAATTCTGGCTGTGGATACTGCAGCATGGCTTCTTCGGTAGCAATATGTTTGAATGCAGGAATAAGATTTTCGTTTCTCCGCCGGTCATCTATCGTTGCTATCGTCTCTGATTTTGGAATATCAATCAACAAACCTTCTCGCCATATTTGTACGATATCATTACAAGCAATCTTCTCCAGAGGATAACGTTCAGAGGCAAAATAAGTGTCGGATTTATGTTTACCAACATATAGACTGCCATTGTTCGAAAATAACAACACCTTGCCCAATCTAGGAATTGCTAAAGCTGCAGCTACAGTACCTTCACAAATTGATAATATTTGTTCAGGTAGCTCCATTAATTCGCCGCCTTCATCAAGATATTTTGTGACAATAGCAATAATTGCTTCAGAATCAATTTGAAAATGTCTTTGAATATTAAGCGATTCCCATATTTCCTGCTCATTAACGATAATACCGTTATGAATAACAAAAATCCCATCACGAACGACTGGCTGGTTGTCAAGAAGCCCATTGGTGATTAGACGGCTGTGCCCCATAACTACATTTGAACCAGACCAATTTTCCTTTTTTAAAAGCTGCATAACATCATAATCAGCACGTACAATCTTGTAACCATTATTATCGTAGTAAACCAAACCACTTGAATCTCGACCTCTTCGGCGACTATGCAGTGCAAGAATACGCAAATGGTTTTTGTTTATATCCCGGCCAGATATTACTCCAAAAATACCACACATAAAAATTTCTCCCTATATGTTGGTTAATAATCCTTGTAAGTTACGTCCTTTTTTGACGATAACAAACTAAACATGTCTTAATAGACTGCGGGTGAGGACCGTCAACGTTTTCACTGCAATAACCCCTCATAGATTTTAAATAACTTGATTCCTTCACGTTCCCAGTTGTATTTCTCTTCAACTGCCCTGCGGCCATTTTCGCCCATCCGCTTAGCCTGTTCGGGATTGTCCATTATCCAATTTATTGCATTGGAAATTTCATTTACATCAAACGGATTTACGCAAATTCCACAGTTATTACCTTCAACGATTTGTTTCCACAATGGAAAACAAGACGCTATTGTAGGTAACCCAGCAGACATATACTCAAACATTTTGGTGGGTTGTGCGTTAATATAATTAGGTTCTGGATAAATTATAACCATTCCAACCATAGACCTTGAAAAAACCTCTTTTACCCCATCTCTGTTTAAATATCCCAGTTCGTTTACCCTACTCCAACCGTTTTTCTTTACTGCAATATCCCGCTCCGTAGCTGATTCAAAACTTCCAGCAAGTAGCAAATTATATTCAGTCATTCCAATAGCATCTACCATTTCGTATATACCTCGTAATTCTCCAATTCCTCCAATATAACAGACTGATTTTTCTTTACTATTCCAATCAGCATTAGGCATATGGAATTCGGAAAGAACAGGATAATTATTTATGTCTTGTGTTCGTTCATTAACCTTGAGAAACCTATCTCTTAATAATGCAGTTGCAGTTATTATGTAATCAAAGCGCTTAGCAGAATAATTTTCAATTCTTTCTATCATCCAACTAAAAGTTTTCCTCAATTGTATAGGTATCCATTGTTTAGATAGTATCTGTCGCGGTACATCTTCATGGGCGTCGTAAATAACTTTTTTGCCTCTACGCTTAAGACGCAGGGCCACTGGAATAAGCTCCGGATCATGAAAATGGTATATTTCGGCATCACACTCTAAAGCTCGTTGGTATACCTGACGAGTAGACTTCAGCATCCTTTCTCTTCTATTTTTTGGTTTATCGATACCCTTTATAAAAATTCCCTCAATTATTTCATCTTTATCATGTTGGACGATTAGAGTTACATTATATCCTGCATCACGCAGAGTTCTGCACTCTTTAATGAAAATGCGTGTATCATATAGTGCATGAGCTGATGTCATGTGACATACTTTTGTCATAATAGTTTTCCTTTCCTGAATATTATCCCTTCACGGGGCATAAAGTAAAGAATGAAACAAATAAATAAAAATGCATGTGTTAACAAAACTGTAAAATAGCTACTATTGCTAAATGAAAGAGAATACCACACAAAAACAGTTATTAATAATCTCCTGTCTATTCTATATGCACAGGCATCCATAAGCCTTAATGCGAGAATAATAATTAATGGAAAAATAATAAGACTTAACCACGCAAAACTACAAAATGCATCCCCAACCAATCCATTGTTCGCACTGCATGTAATGTCGTTGTAATATTCTAAACCAATAATATACGGAATTGGGACATCATATTGAGATAAAAATCCAAATCTTCTCAATATGCTTTGAAAGAGAAAATCAGGGCGATGTACAGAAAAATAATCAAAAAAGAAGAAGGAATTGATATTGGTAACAAACATCGTTCTTCGTTGCAAGTAACCGCAAATAAAATAAGAATGTCTTGAAACAAATTCAAATAGCGCCATGATATTGAGTACGATCAATCCCCATGTAAACCAGCTTATTCTGTTTTCACGGAAAAAATAATAACCCAGAATAGCAACCGGAACCAAAAAAAGATAAGATTTCATCCCGCCAAAGGAGAAAAGTAGAATTTGAATCATAATCACAAGAAAAGATACAACGTATCGTTTCTTTGAAAGAAAGTAAACTAAAGCGAGCGGAAGGAATACACTTGCCAATGGCTGAAAGTAACCAACAAAACTAGGAAGAGCCATATATTCCTGTATTCTTCTCAACTCATAAACGTTATCCAAACGGAGATTTATTTGAAACCCATTATAGAGTCCACTAATTGATACTGCTCCTATCGCGATAACAAGGATGACAAAATAAAACACTTGTTTAGAAACTCGTTCTGATGGTAATTTGAAATGAACATAAGGAATCCGATATTGCCAAATCATTAGTAGAATCCAGTACAAAACAAAGAAGAAAAAATATAAATCAGGCAGTCCGGATAAAGAATATAAAGTACACCCAGGAATAAAATAAATCATATTAATCAATAGAATAATAGTGGATGATACTGACGAGTTATTATAAAGATTCACGATGAAAGGAATCATTATCAACGTTACTATCCAGGACAGAACATATTTGTACACAAAGAAATTCAGTAGAAATCCAGAATAACCATATACTGGGCTAATGATAACAACATACACTAGATCAAAAGTCAATCTCAATAGTATGAATCCTAAGTAAGCTTGATACGGTGCAATCAGGCAATAGATTTTGTTTAGGTTATTAAAGTGTCTATTGGCATTATTTATTATCATAAAGCTACTATCCATTTATTTCGCTGTGATGTTGCTATCCAACTTATAACGCTTCCATAGCACCCACATACAAGCCAGTCCAAACCCAATGCATGTTAACAGAAGAGTTATCGCTTTGGGTATTTGTACTGGAGATGGTTGCTGTTTGGCTTCGGAAACGGTGACAGTATATTTCGGAGTGTCCGAATTTTTTTCATCAGGCGTTTCAGATACAATTATGTTTATGTCATGTCTCTGAACATAAGTTTTGGCGAATTGATTAAGTTCTTTCTCGAAATTCTGATTTGCATAAATCCCTTCATTTATTAGTTTTTTGATGCGTTCCCAATGATGGAATCTCTCAGAATTATCTGCTGCCCCAGATAATTCATTAATTAGTTTAACATTATCCTCATATTCTTGCCGATAAGAAGCTAATGCTCTGGCCTTATTAACGCCTTGTGCTATAGCAGAATCAGTTTCTTTACCTACAGTACTTGCACCTGCTGCGGCAATGCTGGTTAGGTAAGAAAGTTCTTGCTGCAAGCACTGAATTTCATTCCTCAATTGTTTTTGCCTAAGTTCGAGATTAATCAGCTTTTCTTCAACTTCTTTCTCCTGAATAGGAGAGTACAGGTTATTTAGTTTTACAGCAAATAAGAATGTTTTCGCATAAAATGTGTTAATATTCTTTTGTAGATTGGTCAGGTATTCTTCATCCGCATCTTTGTCATCATAGTCTTTTGAAGCCACATATTTATGTAAGGCGTCGATATATATAATCATTTCGTTGTGGTACTGGTCTGCATTACTAAGTATCTCATCATAAGGATCTTCAATATTGATTTCAACGCCGGTATATTGATCAAAGCGCTGCTTCGGAAATGGCTTGGGATTAGAATAATATATCGCTCCACCGATAACACCAATAACAGCAAAAACTAGTGTTATTAAAACTATCTTCTTCCAATTTGTTAGCAACGTCCGCCATACATTTAGAAGATCCATCTCAAAGGCCAGCGGCTCATTCGGTATTGGCCGTACCTCAATAGCCTCTCCTCGTTCGAGTGCAGAACGAATTTCGTTTAACGGTTTTTCAATATTGTTCATTTTGATGACCTCCAATTTATTTCCCTATTCTAGGACAAATTTACACAGAATATCTTTTCCCATGTTGCTATACTATACAACTTGTACTGAGTTCTTAAATCATAATTAATGTCCGTTATATTAAGTTCCTTCAGGATAATAGATTCAGATATTTTCTGTTTGATTTCATTGTTCAATACTTGCGCCCATTTTTGTTCAGGCGCTTCAAATCCAATTTTATTTTTTCTCCAGGTAATACTATCTGGCATTCTTTGGTCCATGGTTTTACGTAACGCATATTTGGTGTATCCATTGTTGATTTTGTCACCGGGTTGAAGGGCTATCGCTATTTCAACTACTTTATGGTCAACAAATGGAACCCTAGCTTCAATATTCCATGCCATAGAATTACGATCTTCATATTTTAATAGCCGAGGTAATTGGTATTTGGTAACTTCTGCTATTTGCATGCGTTTTACTCTCTTATATGTATTACTAGTTTCATGCAGTGTGTTCAGCCCATGCTCAAGTAACCACTTTGGTACCACATTCCATTTTCGTTTTTGTCTAAGTACTCTAAGCCATGTCATCAGGAAATATGCTTGAAATTGTATCATCTGTGGTGCTGATAGCCCTGAATTTTTTATCGACCTGTAAAACTCTCTTCCTACCATGACTGGCTTACCCTGTCTAAGTAAATCAAGAAAATAGGTACAATAATACCGTTCATATCCCAGAAGAGCTTCATCTCCTCCTTGTCCGTCCAACATAACTCGTAATCCAGAATCGCGTGCAACCTGCATCACGCAGAATTGCATAATTGCAGAAGGACCTCCCACCGGTTCATCCTGAAACCACTGACATTTTTCCCAATTATTCAAGAAATCGTCCACAGACGGTTTTACTGAATACCAGATTAAAGACGAATGCTTCACGACTTCTCTCGCATATTTACTTTCATCATTGATTGGATCTTCAGAAAACGCAGTCACAGCATGAAATTCTTTGCCATAGTTTTCAAACATATATCTTCCTGCCAAAGTGGCAATAGAGGAAGAATCCAATCCTCCACTTAAGCAGGTACCAACCGATACGTCACTTCGGAGATGCAGTAAGACTGATTCCTCAAGAGCTTTCGAAAATTCTTCGATAGTAGATGTCTTTCCTTCAGTAGCCTTCGCTAAATCATAATACCTAAAGTGTTCCTTGGAACCGTTATTAAGATCATAATACATATAGCACCCCGGCTGAATTTGATATATGTTCTCAAAAAAAGTTGCATCACTGTGATCACTAAATCCTATTAGAAAGTCAACCACTGTGGTAAGCTTGGCTCTCCGCGCAACATTTTCATCCTCGAATATCGCTTTAATTTCTGAAGCAAATATAAACTCGCCATTAAGATCATAGTAATACAGAGGCTTTATACCAAAACGATCCCGACACAAATATAATTCGTGGCTTCTCTTATTGTAAATCGCGAAAGCCCACATACCTCTAAACTTATTAAGAGCTTTCACTCCCCAGATTTCCCACGCGGATAATATGACTTCGGTATCGGTTCGAGTAACAAAATGAACATTGTAGTTGTCAGCTAATTCCTTCCTTAACTCTAAATAATTGTATATTTCCCCATTATACGTTATAACCCAGTTCCCTTTGTGCATAGGCTGTTTCCCATTCTCGGATAGATCTATAATAGACAACCGATTATGACCCAAACAGATTAAGTCATCGAACCATATATCGTTAGTATCCGGACCACGATGATTCATACAGGAAATCATTCTATTGACTAACTCTACTCTGCTTTCCAAAGAATGCCGCAAACTTATTGATCCGGAAATGCCACACATCTATTTAGCCTCCCAAACGGACTTTTTCAATTGAACTCCTGAGACTCTAAAAATCAAAATCAGATATAATGAATACACTAATAAATCACTAATCATTAAAAATGACACAGAGTAATAAGCATTATGAAAGAAAAGGCTTAATCCTAATGATGCTATCGTTACTACGAAAGCCGTCACCTGCCATATAGCAGATATATCTTGTTTGTTGACTGCTCCAAATACTCCACTTAGCGGTGAAACTGCAAACTTTAGTCCTATTGCGGGCGCCAATATCCTACAAAACTCTCCGGCTGTCCGCCAGTTTGATCCAAAGAAAAAAGAAAAAAGCCATGGACCCATCACCATAACAACGAAGCAAAAAGGAACAGCAATTAATATTAGTGCTCTAAACATTTGGCGTACAATTATGTCAATTTTACCCGTCTTATTATACTCTTCAGCAATTTTTTGGAAATATACTTGAGCGACGGCTGCACCTATAAGGCTAGCAGGTAGGTATAATAATCTCACTCCTAATGAATATTGCCCTGCAATATTAAAATCAAAAAACTTTGTAAAAAACATTATAGGTAACGCTACGGTAATACTGTCTATAACTGAGGGTATCATATTAAATACAGGGTATTTTTTATATTTCGCTGCAACCATTCGAAGTCTCTGCATCGAGAGACTTCTTTTCACATTAATATAGTCTTCTGCTACAAATTTCTTGATTAGAAAAGAGGTCGCACAAAATAACCCAATAAGTTGTCCCGTGATTAAACCTATTGCGCCTAGTTTCGTTAAGAAACCAAAACCTAATTGTGCAACTGCGGTTGTTGAACTTTGTGTTATTTGACGTGTAGCTAGTCGCTCATAGTTTTTAAACCTGGTATTCCAATAGTTAAGAGTCTGGAACACACCATAGAAGAAAACATTAACTGGAAATAACCATAACCAAGAATTTAGGGTGGGCGATTCGAAAAGATTAGCCACAGATTCTCCCCAGACATTTATTAAAACGATAACAATAATTGTAAATAAAAATGTCCAAAGGATTGATACAAAAACCAAACTGCTTGCATCTTCATTTCTTTCGGGTAGCACTATTGCCAGTTCATATCGGCCACAACATAAAATAGCACAAATCCCAATTATGGAAATATACAACCCCAGTACTCCAAAATCATCCGGAGTATATATCCGCGTTAGAACTGGCGTAATTATGAGCGTTAATCCCTGGGCAAAAACAGTGCCTGTCATTAGTGTAAGCACATTTTTTATAAAACTGCCTTCGGGTAGACGATCACGGATTACTTGAGCTAGTCTCAACCCCTTATTCCTCTCTCATCAATTGTCTAGTTATTATGCGACAAATTTTTTCTTTTTCGTCCTCCTCTAAATACGGATGAATCGGCAATGATAAAATTTTCTCACATAAGCTCTCAGTTGTTGACGTGTCGCTTTTCAGGCAGATTATGTTTGAAAACGCTTGCTGCCTATGCATTGGTTTCGGGTAATATATCATAGTAGGAATACCCTGCTCCAGAAGCCTCTCTTGCAGAACATCGCGCTGCTCCTTGTTTTTAAGCTGGATGGTGTACTGGGCCCAACTGGAGTAATGACCATCTGGTATGAAAGGAGTTTTGACTTTGTCTTTCAACTTTTCGATATAAAATCGGGCTACCTTGTTCACATTATCCAGTTCATACTCTACAAATGCTTGGAACTTAACCTGTAGAATAGCCGCCTGGAGGGTATCCAGGCGTGAGTTCAGCCCGATGCAGATGTTGTCATAGCGAGAGCTGCCTTTGCCGTGGACGCGGATAGATCGAATTTTCTCGTCCAATTCGTCGTCATCGGTGAAAACCGCTCCCCCGTCTCCGTAACAACCGAGTGGCTTGGCGGGGAAGAAAGAAGTAGTGGCAGCATGGCCGAAGCTGCAGGCGCGACGATTTCCTATTTGGCCGCCAAAACCCTGGGCCCCATCTTCAAGAATAAGTAGTTTATACTTTTCGGCTATCTTCTCAATCTCCGGGTAGTTGGCCGGGAGTCCAAAAAGGTCTACCGGAATAATCGCCTTGGGTTGATACCTTCCTTCTTTCAAGACTTCCATAACGGCAGCCTCCAACTTAACCGGGTCAATATTAAACGTATCTGGGTCCACATCGACAAATACTGGAGTCGCCCCGATGAGGGAAACGACTTCACCAGTGGCGAAGAAAGTTAAGTCAGGAACGAAAACGGCATCTCCGGCTTTTATATCCCAGGCCATCAGTACCATATAGAGGGCATCGGTACCGTTGGCGCAGGTTATACAGTGCTTCACACCGACGTAGTCTGCCAGGGTCTTTTCGAGTTCCTGCACCTGGCGCCCCATAATAAACTGCCCTTCATTAAGGACAGTTTGTATGGCCTTATCAATCTGCGGTTTAAGAACCTGGTATTGGGTTTTTAGATCGCGGAATTCCATATCATAACCTCATTGAAAATTTTTATCAACTTCATATGGTTTTGTCACCTTATAAGTCGACGACTAAGCTTGCTTGATTCTGTCGATATTAGAGTATTAAAATGCGTGTATTGCTTCAGTCTTCTTTCAGTTTTTTCTTTAGGTTTTGTAAAAACTTACTATGTTCAATAGCAAAATTTCCGGTTACACTGCCATTATCAGGGATTTCCCTACTAACAACTGATCCCATATTAGCACGCGCATTCCTTCCAACTACAATTCCGTTTTTTATGGTTGCACCAAAACCAATCCATGCCCCTTCTTTAATGATAGTTCGCCCACCTATGCCAGAATTTGCCACGACCATAATGTTTGAATCAAGTTTAGCACCATGAGCAATATGAACCAAATTGTCAATTTTACAATAATCGCCAATAACCGTATCATCCCATGGGTAAACTGCTCTATCAACACAAGTATTATGTTGAATTTCTACATTGCTACCAATTCTCACACCACCTGCATGCGCTACACTATAAATGCTATTATTGTCTCTCTTAAATTCAAATCCCTGTCCGCCAATTATACATCCAGCACGGACAATAGAATTATCACCTATGTTTGTATCTTCTCTTACCACAACAAACTCTTCGATTACGACATTATCCCCAATAACAACATTATTAGTTGCTATACATGCCAAAGGGCTGATTTGACAATTGACACCTATTCTGGTTTGAAATTGTTTTCTCTTGTAAGAATCCTTATTCGAAAGGAAATTGTGTATTTTAAAATATAAATCCCGAGGAGATTCTACTACACATAGACCAAAAGGTTTTTCTGTAAACATAGGAACCATTTCCTCGGTTGTCAGGACCATTGACACCGAACGAGATATACTATCTATGTATTTGCTGGAATCTAGAAAAACACAAGTTGAATACCCAATATCCGATTCTGCTAAAGCTAAATACTGGAACTCCCTTTCTCTGATAATGCGATATTGCCCAATATAATTCATTTCTTTTAAAATATTGCTTATTAACATTGGTTATCCACCATTCTTTTATTAAAACCTGCCCTTAAAGTCCATGGTATGGCATCTATCGAGAGGAAGTTTAACCGGCTTCCCTTCCGCCGCCGATTTATAAATAGCCAAGACCAACTCTATAGCTCTCCTGCCGGCCTCGGCATCTATATAAGGTTTACGCTTATTCTTGATTGCGTCTATCATATCGGCATATAAAGGCTTGTGGCCGAAGCCGTATATGTTGGGTGGGTTTTCATGGTATTCGGCTTTAACCGCTTCCGGGTTATCGGCCTGGTCGGCAAAGAGCCATTCCTCAATGATGTTGACCGAATGGCCTCCGGCCTTGACGGTGCCTTTTTCTCCGAAAAGGTACAGGGTTTCTTCCAGGTTGGCGGGATAGACATTAGTAGTGCCTTCAATGATGCCGTAGGCTCCGTTACTGAATTTGATAAGGGCAATTCCTAAGTCTTCGGCTTCAATATAATCATGGTTCAAGCGGTCGGTGTAAGCGAAAACTTCAGAGACCTCATCACCCATCATCCATCGCAGGAGATCTATGTTATGTATGCACTGGTTCATCAAGGCGCCTCCGTCCTGCTCCCAGGTGCCGCGCCATGAGGCTTGACGGTAGTAGGATGGACCGCGGTTCCAGCGGATATGAGCAGTCCCGTGAAACAGCTTTCCAAAGCGTCCTGCTTCAACTGCTCCTCGGATCTTCTGGATGGATTTGTTGAACCGGTTCTGGTGACAGGCTGAAACCTTAACGCCATTTCGTTCCGCAGCGGCAATAATAGCGTCAGCGTCTTCCAGAGACAGTGCGATGGGTTTTTCAATAATCACATTAATGCCCTTATCTATGCAATCTAAGGCGATAGCGGCGTGTTTGCCGCTCTCAGTAGCGATGGCAACGAGATCGATTTCTTCCTTTGCCAACATTTCTTTGTAGTCAGTGTATTTTTTTATATTTCCGGGTAACCCGCATTTTAGAATTTTATCTTCCATGCAGGCGGGAATAAGATCACACAGGGCGATGATGTTCAGATTATTCTCAATAGCGGCCATGATGTGGTTCGGGGAAATGCGGCCGCAACCGATTATCGCATAGTTCAGCACTGGTTTCGCTCCTTACAACAATTCGATATTATCACGGTTTTTCACATTCTTCATGGCATTTTTGGTGTCAAAGATAAAACGGGCGCTTTGTTGAACAAAGTCGTAGTCTACCTTGGTATGGGCGGTAGTGATGACCACCAGGTCGGCTGCCGTTAGTTGTTCGGCTGTAAGTTCATTCAATCCTGCTACGGTTTTTCCTTTTTCGGTGTATTCCTTTATATATGGGTCATAGAACTGTACCTGGGAACCATATTTATGGAATTCCTCAATAACTTTTATAGCCGGGCTTTCCCGGTAGTCGTCAATATTGCCTTTGTAAGCTATTCCTAGGATGAGAATCTGAGCTCCGTTTAAGGCTTTTTTGAAACGGTTCAGAATTTTACCAGCTCGTTCGACCGTGTATTCGGGCATTCTATCGTTTATCATCATAGAGGCTTCAATCATGGAAGTATGGAAGCCGTATTCCCGGGCTTTCCAGGAAAGGTAGTAGGGGTCCAGGGGGATACAGTGTCCGCCCAGCCCAGGCCCGGGGTAGAAGGGGGTAAAGCCGAAGGGTTTCGTTTTGGCTGCTTCGATTACTTCCCAGATGTTGATGTCCATTTTATGGCAGAGGATGGCCAATTCATTGACGAGGCCTATGTTGACATTTCGGTATGTATTCTCCAGGATTTTCTCCATTTCTGCTACTTTGGGCGAACTGGCTTCGAACACCTCGCCCTCCAGTACATTGCGGTACATAGCCGCGATGACTTCAGTAGCATCCCTGCCGACACCGCCGACAACTTTGGGGGTGTTTTTAGTCTGGTAAATAAGGTTTCCGGGATCGACACGCTCGGGGGAAAACGCCAGGTAGAAGTCTTTCCCGCACTTCAGACCGGAGCCCTCTTCCAATATGGGCAGGAGCAGTTCCTCGGTTGTGCCGGGATAAGTGGTGGACTCCAGGACTACCATACTGCCCCTTTTTATGTATTTAGCCACTTCCGTGGCACTGTTGCGAACATAACTGATGTCGGGCTGCTGAAAAGAATCAAGCGGTGTGGGCACGCAGATGGCAATAAAATCGACATCTTTTATAAAGGAGTAATCAGTAGTGGCAGAAAGCATGCCTTTGGCAACAAGCTCACTTAGCTCAGCATCAACAACATCTCCAATGTAATTGATTCCCTGGTTGACCATCTCTACTTTCTGGGGCTGGATATCGAAACCAATGGTTTTATAGCCAGCTTTGGCTTTTTCCACCGCCAAGGGCAGGCCGACATAGCCGAGGCCGACAACTCCAACAAGAATCTGTTTGTTTTCAATTTTCTTCAAAAGCATGTCTCTTATTGACATATAATCTCCTTACAAAACAATTTGCCCAACCTTATATCTGCCTTCCCTCCGGCTGCAATGTAATTGATTCTCCAAATAAAGGGGCCATTCCTCCTTTTGCGACGCCGGATTGTCTTATCCAGAATCTGGGTATTATTTATTAGTCAAAAGCCATGGGGATTTATAGGAGGGCGTCAGTTTTCTGGATTTGTCTCTCAAATAGTAAGCTTTTGCCCCCGCCCGGGAATACTAAACCCGGGTGATGTCTAATGTTAGTTAATTTTCGGCAACTAATAGCAGTTGTACTGATCGCTATTCTATCGTTGAGCGGCCTGGGCTGTGGTAACAACTCCCCCCAGAAGAAACTGGCGGAAACTGCTGAAACCGAGAAACCGCCGCCGGAACTGGAGAAGATGAGGAAGTCCCTGGCGGAGCTGGGCAAGATGCTGGAGAAACGGCGTTCTCCAGAGATGCAGGTTTCACTGCAGGGGGACAAAGGAGGCCAGGGTAACCAGGGAGGCGGGCAGCAGCAGGGAGGCCAGTCCCAGAGTGGTCAGCCACAGGGTCAGCAGGGGGGGCAGAAACAGCAGACCGGCCAGCAGGCTACGGCCGGCGGTAGAGAATGGCGGGAAGAGATGGAAATTGTGCGCAGTCTGCACCGCGAATGGAATGGACTGGAACCGGAGGCGGTAACCAAAGGGATGAGCAGTTCTACTCAGGAAGCCCTGGAGGAGAACCTCTCTAATCTGACCCGGGCCGTGGAAAGCCGTCAGGCATTGGAGGCGCAGCTGGCAGCCAACCAGGTTTACCGCTATTATATCGAAGCCGCATCCTTGTTCAAAACTGGAATTCCGGCCAACCTGGAGAGGGTCCGTTACCATGTAACCGAAGCCAGTCTGCAGGTGGCCAGGGGGGCCTGGACCGTGGCCCAGGATGAGGCCGGGAAGGCTTTAGAAATCTGGCGCCGGTTCAGCTACTCCTTGAACAAGATAGACCGCCATACTCTGAATCAGGTGGAGCATTCTCTTACCGACCTGGTCGATGCGGTAACAGAGCAGAGCGCCATTTTAACTTCAATAAAGACTGAGATCGCTTTGCAGAACCTGGATAAGCTGGAGCGGGAAATTAAAGGCACGACCGGCGGGGGTTAGGCGCGATAAATATCACGCTTGGCAGTGCAGGATGGCAGTATTGTGGTGCGAATGTTCACAGGAAAAGCGGGGTTCAGGCTAAATATAGTAATTGGTGAAATGACGGAAAATGCATCATGGGAGACTGTCCCTAATGATGCATTTTCTTCCCATGGTTAGCCGATAACCTGGCGCAGGACGTCATTTAATTCCTCGATGGTGTAGGGTTTGGGCACCATTCCCCGGAAGCCCCATTTCTTGTAATCGGCCATTAACATATCATTGGAGTAGCCGCTGCTGACGATGGCTTTAACCCCCGGGTCAAGTTTAAGCAGGTGCTGCAGGGTTTCCTGTCCCCCCATACCGCCGGGAATGGTCAGGTCCATTATAACGGCCGCAAACCTCTGCCCGGCCGTCAGGGCCGCCTTGTAAATGCTTAATGCCTCCTCACCATCTGATGCCAGAACGACGTCATAGCCTATTAATTTAAGCATGTTTTGAGCTGTTTTCAGAATTTGCTTGTCGTCGTCCATGACCAGGATCTTACCTTGCCTGGAGGACGTTTCTTTAATCTCCGCAACCGTTTCTGGTTCGGAATAGGCGGAAGCAGGAAGAAGGACCCGGAAAACTGCCCCTCTGTCAGCGAGGGCTTCAACCTCTATATACCCGCCGTGGCCTTTAATAATTGAATAGGCGGTGGACAGTCCCAGTCCGCTGCCGGTGCTTTTGGTTGTGAAGTAGGGATCGAAGATCTTTTTCTGGTTCTCTTTAGAAATCCCAATACCTGTGTCCGCCACGGAAATTCGAACATACCTGCCGTTAGACAACGGGATGTTCTGATCGCCGGTGAGGTTGACATTCTCCGCCTTAACCCTGACAGTTCCCCCATCTGGCATGGCTTGTACGGCATTAATAACCAGGTTGTTCAATACCTGCGATATCTGCCCGCTGTCTGCTTCGACCGTCCAGAGATCATCTGGCACCTCGATATCAGCCAGCACAGTTGATCCGCTTAAGGCAAATCCAGTGGTATCTTTTATTAGCTGGCCAAGCTGTATATTGGCTTTAACCGGCTGTCCTCCCCGGGCAAAGGTAAGGAGTTGCTGTGTTAACGAACGGGCTTGTTTTACAGCCTTTTCAGTCTCTATAAGAAGCGATTGGGCTTCGTTGTCTTCATCGAGCAGCATGCGGCTTAAGGTAACATTACCCAGGATGACGGTCATCAGATTGTTGAAATCATGGGCAATCCCACCGGCCAAAACCTCCAGTGATTCCATTTTGCTTACCTTCAAGAGTTCTTCCTCCAGTTTAAGGGCATTAGTAACATCTCGAACCACCATTACTGTCCCGATTGATTTACCCCGCTGGTCACGGATAGGTGCTCCGCTGACTGACACAATTATCTCCTGCCCATCTCTGCGAACCAAGCGCTGGTTGTTAACAATAACTGTAAAGTTGGACCTGAGAAGCGTTTGCAGTGTTTCATTGCTGCAATTTTCATCATGGATGCCAGGCATCTGGAAAATCTGGTCCAGTGTCTTATTAACCGCATCAGCATGGGTCCATCCGGTTATCTGTTCTGCCACCCGGTTCATCAGTGTAACATATCCATTGCTATCGGTGGTTATGACCCCTTCCCCAATGCTGCCCAGAGTAACCGCCAACCGTTCTTTCTCTTCGGCCAGAGCCTGTTCGGCCTGTTTAAGAGCAGTAATATCGCTTATTACTCCTACAATCCCCGCCACCTTGCCCTGGTGGATAAAGGTGGCTTTGTTAAAAGTGACCTCCCGTATCGAGCCGTCACTATGGCGGAACTGGGTATCGTAACACTGTACCCCGGGTCGATTAAACAGCTCGTTGTCCTTTTCAGCATAGATTTCGGCCAGGTTGGGAGGATAAGTTTCCTGAACCAATTTCCCCAGTAGTGTTTCGCGATCCGTGCCCACATACTCAATGAAGGCCCGATTGAAACTCTGATAGCGGCCCTCGACATCCTTATAGAATATGGGGCTCGGGATGGTATCAATAAGTAACTGCAGGAATTCAAGCTGTTCCTGCAGCTTCCTCTCCGCTTCCTTGCGATCAGTTATATCCCGGCTGCCCAAAATAGCTCCGACAATCCTCCCGACATCGTCAAACACTGCAATTCCAACGGATTCGAACCATAAATGGCGGCCGTCTGCGTGGCGATAGCGTACCTCAATTGTATCCCAGCAGCCGGTCCGCAGGCCGTTGCGGATGGTGGTTTCGGCCACTTCCAGATCATCCGTATGAATTCTTGTCCACACTGATTCCCCAACGATATCTGCCGGCTCATATCCCAGTACATGTTTGAACGAATCACTAGCATACTGCACATTTCCCTCAGTATCAATATGTACAATCAGATCCCGCATGTTGTGGGTGGTCTGACGGAACCGAGGTTCGCTTTCTTTGAGCTTTGGTTCCTCTTCTCTCCGATATCCGATGTCCCCGGAGGTGCCCTGCTTTGCTATGAAGTTTTCACCTTCGTATGTTAAACGAGTGCTGATTTCCATCGGCAGGCAGGCCTCCTTAATAATCACTTCCGCCTCATAGCTGGTTGCTCCTCCGCAGGTCAGTCTGTGGCGGATCATGCCAGGGCAAAGCGACTGGTACTCGGGTGCCATGTCGTTGGCGTTCTCGAACAGCTCCAGGTAACGTTCTTCACTACGTCGCAAGGCCTCCTCGGCCCTTTTCCGATCAGTAATCTCCCGTCCACAAAATGAAACCATTATTATACGGCCGTTCTCGTCACGATAGGGGTTGCCGGTTGATTCAAACCAGAGGTAACGTCCTTCTCTGTGCTGGCAGCGAAACTCAAATTTCTCCCATTTTGAGTTATCAATACCTGCACGAAAGTTGTCAATCAATAGTTGACGGTCATCAGGATGGATGATTTTGAGAAAATTTTTTCCGAGGAAGTCATGGGGATCGTAATCCAGCAGTACCTGCGCTGATGGACTGATATAAACGGGGCGGCCTTCGGTGTCGGTCAGGATGATGATATCTCTCATGTTTTCGGTTATGCAACGGAGACGCGAACTAGTCTCCCGCCAGGCAGCTTCTGCTTCTTTTCGTCGTTCAACCTCTCGCCTCAACTCCGCTTTTATTCGATGGAGTTCTGCAGTAAGTTGTTTGATTATTACGCTTTCAAAACTGTCTCGATCATCGCTTTCACCTGTAGTGCGGATGGGTCGGCTCGACATTCCGTTACTCCTCCAATTTCACAATTCAACAAGATGTCAATTTCTTGTCCAGTATTTGTATGGAATGTTCTCCATTATATGCCACTTTCCTTCATTATTGTAGTGCTTTTTTAATAGGACTTTGGAACCGGGATGCTGAACAAATGAGACAGGCCGGAGGCTGGGGAATAGGACAGGGGACTGACCGGGTCGCATGGACTGGTGTAACCATTGCTCTGCCCGCCTGTTAGCGGTAGAGATTAATACCGTGTTTCTCCATGGCCTCGAAAAACTCATTGCGGCAGCTGCAGCGGCCCTCGTGAGAACAAAAACCCGGATATGCCCGGTTAGCAGCCATGATTTTGATCTTATCCAAATTTGCTGCGGAATTCTTTTCCCACTTTGAGCTCATGATGTACCATGCCGCCGGTAGTGTCCAAATCATCATCCAGCGGACTCCCGCTGCGCTGGTGAAGAAAGCCGGTATGTCCCGGTAAGCGATTCCGGACAGAAGCACCGTCATTACCCAAAAGACCAGGCTGCTGAGTCGTGCGTTCAGCATATTCAGCCTGGCCTTATTACGGGCGTTTAGCAGTGCTTGCTCCAGTTCTTGCGCGGTCTTCGAGATCAGAGAAACCACCCTTTCGTTTCACGGATGTTGAAACCTGCCATCTAAACTGCTATCCTGTTGCCACGGATTCTAATATCCGCTTGTACAGGTAACCTTCATCCTTGGAAATGGAGTATGGATTGATGCGAATTTTGTTCGTTGCTCTGGCGGTTTCATTATTAATTCTATATTCACCCTATCTCTGGTACATTCTCCGAGGAAAAGCTGAGGGATTCGAGAACCGTTTACAGCAAGAAGTGATGGCTTCTCTGGAGTTTCTGCGGAAAAACCCCTGGCGGGTGCTGCTGCCAGTGGTGGGAATTGCCCTGTTGCTGGAAACGGCTTATTTTGCTTCGGCCTGGGTGGTCTTTGACCGGGTCGTCTTTCGCGGCATTACGCTGGGATTTGTCTTGTTTGAGGTGTTTCACCTGGGAAGAACCCTGTGGTACCTGCCGGGGTTTATTTCCGGCAGGGTTGAGGTGGATACCCTGATTAACTGGGCTCTGGAACGGACCAGCGCCATTGCTTTTTCTATCCATGCCATCCTGGGCCTCATTCTGATCATCTGGCCATAGAGGAAGTGAGGAAACCCTAACACCGTGTGAAAACCAAGAGCGAGCGCATAAAGATTCGTCGATACGCAGAATCACATATTCGCCTGCTTGCGAGTGAGCAACGTTGTGACGAGACGTTACATCCCCCAACGAAGCTTTGTCTTACGTCCTGGGCGGGACTATTTCGCCACGGACGGCGAAATACCGACATCCGCGGCATGGACGCCGCGTATGTCGGCTGTCCCGCCCAAAGAAAAACGAGTTGTGGGATGTAGGCGAGGAACATAGGAGCGAGCCGCAAGATGGCGGATATGCTTAGCATGCATAATAATACGCAACAAATTCGGTTTTCACACGGTCTGCATTCCTCTTGCTTCTAAAGAACCAGGTGGTTGTCTCTAATCTCGGATTCGGTTCCCAGGTTCCGGGTGAGCTGCTGCACCTCTTGAAGGAGTTCCTGGGCTTCTGGACCCTGCATTATATAAGGCTGGCTCTCCTGGATGAACACGGGCCAGACCCGCAGGTCCTTCAGCCCTTCTCCGGTCAGTTTAAGTTCCAGTATCAGGCCTTCCCGGGTAAAGACGTGCTGGTTCTGGTCAAAGATAAAGTTGCCCAGACTGTAAGCAATCAGGCCATCCTTGTATCTCTCAAACCCCTGGATGATATGCGGATGATGACCGATTACAAGGTCAGCCCCGCCGTCAATCAAGGCTCGCCCCAGTTCCTTCTGTGCCGCTTCTGGAGATTTGCTGTATTCAGTCCCCCAGTGGAGGGAGACTATGGCTACATCCACCTGGGGGCGGAGCTCAGCAATATCCTCCAGAATCAATTCCTGCTCCAACGGGGCAACCCCGCTGATGGTTTCAGTAGCCTCAAAAGTGCGGCGATAACGGGCATCATAATAGATGTCGGCGAAGATGGTATAAGCCAGAAAACCTACTTTAAGGCCGTTCTTTTTGATTATTACCGGATTACGGGCCTCCTCCAGGTTCTGCCCTCCTCCTACCGGTTCTATCTGGCTGGAGCGCAGGAACTCCAAGGTGTCCAGAAAAGCATCCGTATCATAGTCCAGGGAGTGGTTGTTGGCCACGCTCAACACATCAAACCCGGATTCTTTAAGCTTGGCTGCCATCTCCGGTCGTGCCCGGAAACAAATCCCCTTACCCGGCAGGGGGGTCCCCCTATCCGAGAGAGGTGACTCCAGGTTACCGAAAGTGATGTCAGCGGTCTGCAGCTTATCTTTTACCCTGGAGAATGGGTAATCGATGCCGTTGCTTTGCATCAGGCGTTCCACTTTACGGGCCAGCATCAGGTCTCCAACGGCCAGGAGCGATGCCTCATAAGATGGTTCTACGACCTGGGGGCTGACAGCCGGGGTGGTTTCCTCCTCAAACTGATGAGTCCAGGCCAGACCTATTATCAGGCCTAGCAGGACCAGGCCTGCCAGAAACTTTTTCATGACTTCCTCTCCCTAACACAATATAAGAATCTTGCGTTTCAATGGTTTGTTATCATCTAAGCGGTACCAGGTTTTTTGAAAAAACATTGACCGGATTATGTGATAACCAATTTGCCAATGGCGGTCAGAAATCCTGCCTTTGGGACTAAGTAGGAAGCGTCTGTTTGCGCTTTTTGGGGTTTCGGTAAATTGTGGGGAATTATGCCGGGGGGGGTAGTGCTGCAAGTGTGGTTAGAACCCTATATCATGTCTTAATCAGAGCGGTCTTTGAAGACTGTAAAGGGGTGGTCCCCGTAGCTGGCACCTAATTGATGTGTAAAATACATCATCAGGCTGCGCGATATTATGCTGTCCATAGGTTCTCCGGAGTAGCTGCTTTCTGCCTCCAGGCGCTCAAATATCTGCTGGGGAAGGTTTATTTCCAGCCTCACCATTCATCGTCCTCACTTTCTATCTGGCCTTCGATATCCTGTGTTTAGAATAGCCTGCCCCGTGTCAGTCTATACCCGCCAGAATTTTTCGGGAGCAGCCGGGCAAAGATGCCCATCAGCAAGATATAGACAGGTGATAGAATGTACGCGAGCAGGAAGGACAGGGGAAAACCTTGCAGGTGAACAGGCGGTAAGAGCGACAACAAGGGGACAAAGGGAGTATGCCACATTTGCAGGATGAAATCGAAGTTGGAGGTCAAGGGACCGTAACGCCACCAGCTGTATATGGCAAGACCGCTGAATACCAAACCTGGGAGCTGGGCCACAAATGCGGTTGCTGCCACCTTCCAGGTGTTCATGTCTTTTCCAACCATGTGCTTGCTCCAGGTAAACAGCAGGTATATGAAAACCGCCGAGGCCAGGAGGTCCAGCCCTGGGAAATACATGGTAAACCAGACCAGAATCGCATAAAGCAGGTTGAATATCAGCAGCCGACAAGCAGTTCCGATCATCTCTTCTCCTTACATAAACTGCATCAAGGGGTCAGACCCCGTGATGCAAAAATGAGATTCAGAGGTCGCCGTCCTGGGCGATTATAGATACCAGGGGGCTTTGGTACAGGTTATCAGGGATAACCCACAAATCCTGTCCGGAGTCCAGATCCAACCCCATGCGGTGGTAGGCCTCCCATATGATTTTGGTACAGTTCCATACCCGGTCCCCGGGCTTGAAGACCAGGGGGTAGAATAGCTGCCCGTTCCAGGCAGCCACCGTCTCCACCGCCTGCTGTCGGTTCTGAGGGCTCGTCTTGACTCGCAGTATGCAGGCGCGGTCATACCCACGGAACCTTTCGACCCTCACCTGGCTTATACCGGTGCTGAGCCATCCCTGCCAGGCAATGCCCTCACCTTCGTAGATCGCGGCATGGGTGAACTGACCGTAGGTAGAGCCGTTGTTGCCGCCGAGGAGGATATCCCCCGGTTGGAGATCATTCAGATTAAGATCGTTTCCACGGCCGGAGGGAATTCCCGGTCCCAGGTGGCCCTCAGCTAGGGCTTTTACGCCCTGTCCCACTACCCTGGAGGGGGTGTTTTGCCAGGTATAGCCGTTAATGCCCATAATGAACACGGCCAGAATGATGTCCAGCAGGAGCAGCACCCACAGGGGGTCATGCCGCCGTTCTTTCCTTGTCTTGTGTGCCTTGCGCAACGAACGAATCGCCCATGCCCCCTTCAATGAAACAGGGGGACTGTCCCCCTGCTTCCTTTGCTCCCGTTAGTTTCTGGCACGGAGTTTCTTGACCGCCATGTCGAGGCCCTCGACAGTAAGCTCGAACATGGGGAATACATCCTGTATCATCTTGATGGTTACTGCACCTTCGCTGAGTTCCCAGTAGCGGGCGGGTATGGGATTCAGCCAGATCGATGCTTCAAAGTGCTGTTTAAGTCTTTTCATCCATACGATTCCCGGTTCCTCGTTGAACTGGCCCCAGTCGATGATTCCGCCCTTGGCTGTTAGTTCAGTGGGAGCCATGCTGGCATCTCCCACCAGGAGGACCCGGTAATCGCTGTCCAGGTTGCGGAGTATATGTTTGGTCTCCACCGAATTGCTGGCGCGGCAGCGGGGGTCCAGGTACAGCAGGTCGTAGATGCAGTTATGAAAATAATAGACCTGCAGGTCCTTAAAATGCTTGGAGCGGTTGGCCGCTGCGAATAGCTGGTTGCAGAGCCGGGTATACGGAAACATAGAACCGCCGGAGTCCATTATCAGCAAGACCTTGATGGCGTTTTCCCGCGGTCTCTCCCATATTATTTCCAAACGCCCGGCATTCTTGCTGGTGGCTTGTACTGTGCCATCGATGTCCAGCTCAGTTTTAGCGCCTTCCAGCCGGGTGGTGAACTGCCGAAGCTTGCGCAGGGCCAACTGAAACTGCCGGGTATCAATAACCGTGTCGTTGCGAAAATCCCGGAACTGCCTCTCGCCCGCCACCTTAACCGCCGACTTGTTGCGGGATTCGCCGCCGATGCGGATGCCTCCAGGATGATAGCCCGAGTGGCCAAAGGGCGAGGTCCCCCCGGTTCCTATCCAGTGGTTGCCCCCGTGGTGTTCCTCGGTCTGCTCTGCAAGTCGTTCCTCCAGCATCTTTTTCAAGGTCTCCAGATCCAGCTGTTTATGGTTGCGGCGCATCTCCTCGGTGATCTCCATAGGAGGGAGGTTTTTATTGAGCCACTCCCAGATGGTCTCTGGCAGATCCTCCGGAGTCTCCACTCCATGAAAGTACTGGGCGAAAGCCAGGTCGAACCTGTCATAGTGGGCCTCGGTCTTGACCAGTATGGCCCGGCACAGGTGATAAAAGGTCGTCAGGCTGGAGCCTGCCAATCCCATCTCCAACGCATCCAGCAGGGCATACCACTCGTTCATGGAGACTGGTACCCCGTTATCTTTCAATACATAATAAAAGTCAGTAAACACCCTATCACGCCCTATCTGATCTGAAAGGATTGGCGGTGAGCTATCCTGGACTGCGGGCGGTTATTCAGGTGCCACAAGAGCACATCCAGATCCTGGTTCTTCTTGAGCAAAACCCCCATGAAGGGAAGCTCTTCCGCGATGTGCTTGGGGCTGATCCCCCCCACCACCAGGGCCTGCAGCCAGTCCAGGAGTTCACTGGTGCTTGGCTTCTTCTGAAATTCGGGTATAGTCCGCAGCCAGTAGAAGGCCTCCATACACTGTTCCATCAGCTTTTTGTCCAGGTTCGGATAATGTACTTTGATGATTTCCTTCATACCCGCCGGATCAGGAAACGCAATATAGTGGAAAATGCAGCGCCGCAGAAAGGCATCCGGGAGTTCTTTTTCCGCGTTGCTGGTGATAATGACGATGGGCCGGTGTTTTGCGGTAATGGTCTCCTTGGTCTCCGGGATATAGAAACTCATTTGATCAAGTTCCCATAATAGGTCATTGGGGAACTCCAGATCGGCCTTGTCAATCTCGTCGATCAGCAGGACCACCTGATCTTCAGCAACAAAGGATTCGCCGAGCTTACCTAGTTTAATATACTGTGAGATGTTGCTGACATCATGATCCCCGAACTGGCTGTCGTATAGCCGCTGTACTGTGTCATAGACATAAAGACCCTCCTGGGCTTTGGTTGTGGACTTGATGTTCCAGACAATCAGCCTTTTACCCAGCCCATCGGCAATGCTCTGAGCCAGCATGGTCTTGCCGGTACCCGGCTCCCCCTTTATCAAAAGCGGTTTCTGCAGAGCTATGGCGATATTCACTGTGTTACGCAGTTCATCCGATACTATGTAGTTGTTTGATCCACTGTATCCACCAAAACTACTCTTCATTTCTCCCCATCCCTCAATTCTAAATTCCCGTATATTACGTAAACAGATTAACAAAACAGCACTATTTCGTCAATTTCGCCCCCATTATTATCCATCAGATTGCGAAAAGGTTTTTGCCTCCTCCTGTCGAAGTGTGTCATCAACAAAGGAGGGAGGAGAAGCCATGAAAAATCGACCGGGATTTCTGATTGCTATAGGTCTGGTGGTGCTGATAGGCCTGATTTTTCTGGGGGCCAAGTATGGTCCGGGAATACTGGACAGCCGTCATACATCCCCCCCGGTGGAAAACCTGGATCCGTCTCCCACGGAGCCTAATAACAACTCAACCTCGGAAGAACCGGCAGACCCGGAACCCGAAGAGCCGGATACTCCTTCCCAACAACCGGAGAAACCGGATGTGCCGTCAACAGATCTTAGCAATACCAGGATGAGCTGGTATTTTACCCGTAATAGTCAGCACAAGGTGCCGGGAATTCCAGAGGCTGCCCGCTTTATCACGAAATATGGAGGCATGTATGTCGGGGACACCTCCCGTAAGGTGATTTACCTCACTTTCGACGAGGGTTATGAAAATGGGTATTCCATACCGATACTGGATACCCTGAAGAGTAACCAGGTAAGGGCTTCATTCTTTGTTACCGAGAGCTATATTCATAAAAATCCGGATATCATAAAGCGGATGGTTGCCGATGGTCACGCGGTGTGCAACCATACTTCAACCCATCCCAGTATGCCGGGCATATCTGATTCCAGGATAGAAGAAGAGATCAGGAAGACGGAACAGGCTTTTCGCAATGTGACCGGAACCCAGATGGCACCCTACCTGCGTCCTCCTAGTGGAGAGTACAGTGAACGGACTGTAGCCCTTACCCAGCAGCTGGGTTATTCCACGGTATTCTGGAGCATAGCATTTAAAGACTGGGATGTGAATGACCAGCCCGGTGCTGATTACTCCTATAATCATGTTATGACCAATGTTCATCCGGGGGCCATAATACTGCTGCATGCAGTATCATCCAGCAATGCGGAGGCTTTGGACCGGATACTGAAGGGCCTGAAAGCCCAGGGTTATGAGTTCTCCTTCCTGCCCTAGGGAGGAGGCAGGAATGCATTCATACGCACCTTCATCCGGTGTCCCTGTGAACGGTTGGATTCAAACGGGTATCCCTTCTAAAAGCGGTACTCCAGTAATCGTGAACCCGACGTGACGCCGGTTGTTATTAAGTTGATTTATTTTTCACAAGTGTTATAATTTTTTTAGATTGAGTGACCCCAGACCGTAGAAATATATGAGGTTCTGGAGGCCGGCGTTACATCCCCTAAAGACCGATTGGGACCCACCTTCCCCCAAGTGTGGGTTTCTTTTTTTGCTTCCAATTCATTAAAGGGAACAGTTCCCTTTAATGCAGTTCCTCCTGAAGTAATCCGCCTTTGCCCTGATAGTTCGAATAGAGGTAATCAAATAGGCCTAAACTATGAAGAGATTTGCAATAAGGCGGTATGCGTATGATTACAGACAGGACGATCCGGGTGCTGGATATCAACCTCACCAACAAGTCCTGGGAGGTTAAGGATAGACCCGACCTTTTCCGCTACCTGGGAGGAGTAGGGGTCGGGATCAGGTTGCTCGACGAGAACGTCCTCTATGACCGGGACCCCCTTGATAGTGAACAACCGGTTATCTTCTGTGTCGGCCCCCTTTCCTCGATATTTCCGGTAATAACCAAGACGGTCTGTATGTTTTGTTCCCCTCTGACCGGGGAGCTGGGAGAGAGCTACGCTGGTGGCCGGCTGGCCATGGCTATGGTTTATTCTGGGTACGACGCTATAGTCATTAAGGGAGAATCCCCCCAGCCCACATACTTGAGCATTGGCCCGGGCGGTGTCGAGTTCCGCAACGCTGAGCCCCTGTGGGGAGTAGGGACCGAAGAAACCGGGAGGTATCTGCGGGAAATGGAGCCGGGACGAGGTTTCCGCTCCATAGTAAGAATTGGGCCGGCTGGTGAGAATCTGGTGAGTTTTGCCAACCTCAACGTCGATACCTTTCGCCATTTTGGTCGCCTGGGGCCGGGAGCGGTCTTTGGCAGCAAGAACCTCAAAGCCCTGGTTGTATTCGGAAACCAGGATTACCCCATACCCAAGGAGCAGCAGAAGGCCTACCGCAAGGTCTACAAGGAGATCCATGACCGGGTGACCAAGACGGATGTGATGGAAAAGTATCATGACCTGGGGACCACTGTTAACATCCTGAAGCTTAATGCCATGAAAGGGCTTCCCACCCGCAACCTGCAGTTGACTACCTTTGACAAGGCTCAGGAGATATCGGGAGAAGCCTTTGCTGAAGAGAAGCTGATCCGCAAACTTTCCTGCAGCAGCTGTCCGATAGGGTCAATTCATATTGCTGCTCACCGCAAATCCTTCGATAATAAAAGCCATGAATACGAAACCTCTCAACTGGCTTATGACCACGAGTTGGTCTTTGCTCTGGGAAGTTTCCTGGGCACCGGCAACCAGGAGGATTTCCTTACCCTGTTGGATGAGGTGGAAGACCTGGGATTCGATGTTATGAGTGCCGGTGTACTGCTGGGCTGGCTGACGGAAGCCTTTGCCAACCAGCTGGTTGGGGAAGAGGAACTGGGCACCCGCCTGGAATTTGGCTATGCAGAGGGCTATATACACGTTCTGCGCAGTATGGCCAAGCCGGAAAACGAACTATACCGCCTGCTGGGGAAAGGGACGGAAGCAGCAGCCGAAAAACTTGGCGGGCTGGATTATGCCTGTACCCTGGGACGAACGGAGATGACCGGATATCATACTGGTTATGGTGCGGCACTGGGGCAGGCCGTAGGTGCCCGGCATTCCCACCTGGACAATGCCGGATACTCATTGGACCAGACCAAAAAGCACAGTGAACCGGCTTCCTTCGTGAGTGCCATGTTTGAGGAGGAAGTCAACCGTTGTATAACCAATTGCCTGATAATGTGCCTGTTTGCACGATCGGTTTATGATTACCCTACCATTGTCAAGGCCTTGAGTGCTATTGGTGTGGAAAAGAGCGAGGAAGAACTGAAGGAACTTGCCCTGGAAATTTTCCGCAATAAGATTATGGTCAAGCGGAAGATGGGCTTTGATTTCAGAAAACTGCGATTTCCCAAGCGTTTCTTTGAAACCGAATGCCTTAACGGGGTATTGAAGGAAGAGGTTATGCAGGAGATGCTGGATCTCTATATCCAGGAGGTGGAGCGGGTTATGGACGGATGGCAGGCTCCGCTGGAACGACATAAGCACCATGTACCGGCACATACCGCGGCTGAAAACACTCGCTGGGCTCCTCCATCATAAACCCCCGTCTCCTTGACTATTTAGGAGCATAGGAGATTACCGGGCCAGTGTTTTTTGTAATTCTTCCCTGTTGCCACAGATACTCCAGATAGGCACGGGTGTCACCCCAGGATACCCTCATCTCGTGAGGGGTCCTGGCTTTCACGTCAAGGATCCGGCAGACTTCTACCAGTGTCATCTCTCTTTGCAAGGTCTTTTCTACCTTGTTTATGCGTTTACGGTGTTCTTCCTCTATTTCCGTTAACCGTTCCCGGACGGTGTCGAAAACCACACCATGCCCGGCCAGCACCTGGGTAACACCCCGGTCAACAATATCGTGCAGGGCCTGCATTTGGACCTGCATGGGATTCGTAAGTGAAGAATATGGCCACTCACTAAGCTGCGAAACCCTGTCCAAACACAAGGCATCTCCAGACAGCAGGCGTTTCCGCCTCTTCCCCAGAAAGGAGACATGGCCGTCGGTATGACCCGGAGAGGGCAATGTTTCGTATTCATCATCACCTAAATGAAAGGTGTGCCCTGCCTCCAGTAGCGTCAAATCCGGGATTGGCGTTATGAATGGCATCAGCCGTTGAACTTCCTTTACCAGAACCTCCGGTATTGAAGGTGGTACTCCGTAAGGTCCCATATATTCCATCAATAGCGCGATATGCTGCTTCTCCGGAAGTAAAAACTGCTCGTTGGTGGATATATCCGTGGGAGATAAAAAAACTTCGGCCCCGGATTGCTCTTGCAGCCATCCTGCCAACCCAAAGTGATCAGGATGGTTGTGGGTCACGTAGATTTCTTTGATCTGCCGGAAGCTGATGCCAATCTCTTTCAGAGCCTCTTTCCACATAGCCTGTCCGGCCGGAAGTTTGGTCCCGGGATCGATTACGGTCCAACCCCCAGATCCTTCCCCAAAATAGGTGTGATTGTCCCCGGTACCCATGTTCGTGGGGATCGTTAGCTGATAGATCCCGCTTCCGGGAATCAGTTCTTCAAATGAACCCATAAAGCTGTTCCCCCAAACAGGTTAATTATTGCATTTGAGGAATTAGTTCGCTTTTCTTGGGAGATTTCCTTCCTGGCAGAGAATGATACCAGTGGTAAACAAGGGGTCCTTTTCCCGACTCATGTAAAAGGAAACAAGGGGATACCCCCCTTGATTCCCTGCTTCCTAGTAGGTCCCGGGATTTGGGGCCTGGAATGTGGTGAACTCGAAGTCGTGCTTGTGTTCATGGTCAACTGAGGTAGAACCTTCTGCATAGTGAACATGTTCATCCTCGCCTACACTGACCCCGGTACCTGTCTGAACGCATATCTTATGGTAGTGACCGTGTACAAAATCGGTTACCGCCCGGTACTCGTGCTTGTGTCCACTGGCTCCTATCGGAATCACTTCACCGGTGGCTCCGCCAAAACGGTGACAGTGGTCCATTACCGATTCGGTCATACCCTGAACCTCGTGAACATGCGTCTGCCCTTTGGTTCCTTTAGCGGCGGCCCCAATCACATACTTTTTGGTGATCAACCTTTTCCCCCCTCTCAGATCCGTTCATAATCATATGTTATGAAATCGTCCGACAATTGTTCCCAATTAATTCATAAGGAGTTTGCTATTTCCATCATTTTAGTTATAAATGATTATAGGAGTTTACTATGAAAGCACGTTAGGACAAATGCGAGCCGATTCTTACAAACCGAATCAGTCGAAGGGAGGTGCCGGTGACCGTTATTAAATTTTTCGAAATGAAGGAGGGGGAGAATAGGTGATTATTTCAGGAAAGACTGCAGTTATAACCGGCGGGGCATCCGGATTGGGTGAAGCCTCGGCAGCTCGCCTGCATGCGATGGGAGCCAATGTGGTGATAGCCGATCTGAACGAGGCAAAAGGCCAGGAGGTTGCCCGTAAACTCGGAGAAAAAGCCTTGTTTGTCAGGGCTGACGTAGCATCGACTGATGATATAAGGAACCTGTGCCAGGCCGCCATTACGGCCTTTGGCAGCATTCACATCCTGGTTAACAACGCGGGTATCATTGGCGCGGGACGCACCATTGGCAAGGGCGGCCCCTATAACATTGACTCTTTCCGGAGGGTAATTGAGATCAACCTTATTGGAGCTTTCAATATGCTAAGCAACGCTGCCTGGGAGATGGCCAAGAATGAACCGGAAAACGGGGAAAAAGGTGTCATCATTAATGTGGCCTCAGCGGCCGCCTTCGACGGCCAGATTGGACAGGCGGCATACTCAGCATCAAAAGGCGGGGTAGTGGGTATGACCTTGCCGGTTGCGCGTGACCTCTCCCGGGATGGCATCCGGGTAGTGACTATCGCCCCGGGGATTTTTGATACCCCAATGATGGAAGCTATGCCCCAGCCGGCCCGTGAATCCCTGGAAAAACAGATACCATTTCCTTCCCGGTTGGGCGCTCCCGAAGAATTCGCCCATCTGGTGCAGGCGATTGTGGAAAACGGCTATCTGAACGGGGAAACCATTCGCCTGGACGGCGCTGTTCGCATGCAGCCGAAATAGGAACTTAGGCCGTTGCTGGAACAACGCAACACAACAGCGACCCGGCGATCGATTGAACCTGCCGGGTCGCTGCCGTTGGAGTCAGGCTATTTTTTTCGTACTCAAAGAGTTCGGGTGTTTCGGTTTATTTGCCTCTGATTGCTAAACCTCCCTATCTGTTCATGGTGTAGGCACCTACCAGAGGCAGCAGGTGTCCTTCCCAGATCTTCTTGTCCCGCTCCGGGCTGATGGCGGGTTTCTTCATCATAGCCTGCAGGTACTTCTCCTGTTCTTCAGAACTTACATAGCTCGAAATCTGAGCCAGGGCAAACTTGGAGAAATCCTTGACCAGGAAATAGAAGATGGTGTCTGTCAACTCGTCCTCCATCCTGCGCAGTTTGGTGTTTTCCAGGATCAGCTGGGCGTAAACGATGAGGGTCATCATCTCACCCAGGGCCAGCATGTAATCCAGGTTCTTCCGCTGGGCCTCGGTCGGGGTAGCCTTGGCCATGAACTCCCGGAACAGGTCTACCTGCTGGCGGAAGATATTAACGTTAGGGAGGTCGATCCCTTCATAAGGCCTCCGGTAATCAGGGAACCTCACTGTACCCAGCTTGCCAGCGGTCTGTTTCCAGACATAGGCATCATCGGCCGGGTCATCCCGCACCGGGATTTCCGGGTAATCCACCGGATTGAAGAAATAATTCTGGAGGAATTTTATGACCAGAGCGATATTAACGTGGGTGGTTCCCTCCAAACGCGGGATCATACCTATATCCCGTATGGCTGTTTCAAAGTAGGTGTCCTGCTCAAACCCCTTGGCGGCAATGGCATCTAGAAGGGAATCGATTATCTTCATGGCCTCGGTGGTTACCTTCATCTTCTGAATCGGATTGAACAGCAGGTAGCGGCGATCCTCATCGGAAGCGGAACGGAAGTAATCAAGGCTTCTCAGGGCATAGAGCTTCATGCCAATCAGCCGGGCATAGGACTCGACGAAGATGTTCTTGATATGGGGGAAATCCGTAACCGGGTGACCGTAAAGAATCCGGTTGGAGGAGTGGTTTAAGGCCTCATACAGGGAATGGGTGCAGATTCCTATCGAGGCAAATCCCAGCTGGAATTTGCCGACATTGACTGATCCCAGGGATGAATCCCAGGCCAGGGTACCGCTTGATACAATGTCACCTTTAGTAATCGGGTAGTCGCAGAGTTCAAATTCGCCCACATAAGACATGCGATTACCAGAGGTAAATATCTTCTTCACCAGCTTGTAGTTGTGGTGTTTGGAATCGACGACAAAAAACACATGCTCGTTGGTATCGGCGTAGCGTCCATGGACTGAAACCAGGGCGGCTTCGTTGGCATTACCTATGTAGTACTTGCTTCCATCTGCCTTGTAGGTCCCATCCGGTTGGGGATAAAGCTTCATCTCATTGGAATACAGGTCGGCACCATGTTCTTTCTCCGAAAGCCCGAAGGCAAAGATGCCTCCATCCTTGAGGAGCCGGGCGGTCTTGTGTTTAACTTCCTCATTATCACCCATCCAGATTGGCCCCAGACCAAGAATGGTCACCTGGTAGCAGTACTGGTAACTGAGGGTGTAAAAGGCCAGGATCTCATTGTACTCACAGACCCGGCTCAGATCAAAGCGCGAATCGGATTCACCATAGCCCCTGGGGGTCAGGAGAGTGGCGAAGACCTGCTCCTTCTTCAGGAATCTCAGAAAGTCGTCATACCACCGACCGTACTGATCCTCTTCCTTGATGCTCTTTAGCCCCTTGTTCTCAAAAAACTCTATGGTTTTCCGCATTATATCGGTCGTTTTCTGATCGGAATGCGTTCTGTCGTATTTTCCGGGATTTAAAAGCAGTGACATAAATAGAATTCCTCCCCATGCTATTGTTACCATAGATTATATCACAAGGAAATTACGTTGCTCAATTACTTGATCCTGTAATGTCTATTATTTAATTTCGTTTTAATTTCGTTCTTGTTGTTAAAACATCAACGTACCCACCGGTGGTTCACGTTATCAGCCTTCAATCACCAGCTGATACATTACCTCTTTTGCCAGAACCCGGGCTTGCCTCAGGTATTCCGGGTGTTTCTCTATATCATGACGGGAATTTAGCAATGCGAATACCTGCTCATAAACCTCGGAAAAACCCCAGCTTTTTAGAAAATAGGAGTATTTCTCGGTGACACTTTTACCAAGTTTGGCATTGGGTTGCCCCTGGGGAACGATCAGGATGGCAGTTTTGCCGGGTTCGATACGGCTGGTGAATGGCCGGTTCCAGAAAGCGAAACACCTATCCAAAAAGGTTTTGAACTGGCCGGTGACATCCCAGAGGTAAACCGGAGTCCCCATCAGGACGACCTGGCTTTCCTGGATCCTGTCATATATAGGGGTCATATCATCTTTCTGCACACAGTAATCAGTCTTGTTTTTACAGGACATACACCCTTGACAACCTTTGATGTTCAGTTTGTTCAGGTGAAACGTTTCAATCTCCCAGCCACACGCCTGGAAGACCTCCAGCATGGCTTTGAGAATTGTACCGGTATTGCCGTTTTCCCTGGGACTTCCGTTTATACATACACCCTTCATATGATGACTCCTCTCCTATACTGCACCATGGGAACAGTTTCCGTGATGAATCGTGATGCACTAATGCGTTCGCCGTGTTTACCTGGTATTAAACTTGGACTGGAAACGCATCAGAGCATACAGGCTTAGCATCGCCCAGGCGCCCTCTAATACTATGAACCCGGCCTGAACTTCACGTATGGCTATAACCAGGAGAACACCCGATCCGATCAGGTTCATCAGGTTGTACAGCGGGTCCTCGCGATCAGCTCTCCCGAACTGGTTCAACGCAAAAGCCCCGAGTATCAGCACCGCTCCTACCAGAGAAATCCATTGCCACATTATCAACTCTCCCAGCGTGTTTTATCTTAAGCTTATTCTATCAGTTTACCCCACAGCGGTTGCGTCCCTCTGTTTGGCATGTTTGGAATTAAAATTTAGGATAAGGTTGACCGGCAGTGCAAGAATAACACTGAACCTATATTAAGAAGGGAGGCGTCTTATCTGTCCAGAGTCAATTTTTCCGGGGGGGTTTCAATTGACCCCTTTCCGCCGACTGCAGGAGATAGTGTTTCCGTAACCTATTCAGGATTGCTGGCCAATAGCGGCGCGGACCGGGTCTACGCTCATATTGGTTACGGTTTAGGAAAATGGTCAGGCATCAAAGATATCGAGATGAGCAGGCAGGGCGAACAGTTTGTGGCCAATGTCAGGATGGAACCGGGGGACATGTTTAACCTGTGTTTCAAGGATTCAGCCAACAACTGGGACAACAACAACGGCAACAATTGGAGCACCAAGATCACCAGCCGCCGCTACTAGCCAGTGATGCACGGGGTCAGACCCCGTGCATCATTTCTTCGTTGCTTCATTTCTCATACTTTCTTCTCACCCTTATGAAATCGGATGAATTCAGGGTCTCCTTATCACTGAGATACCCCTTGTTTCTTGACAGCACTTTGTGTCATGTGTATTATTTATCGTAGTACGCTTAATACGGAAAGGAGGGGGATACGATGCTTGAACTGGATTTCCGCAGTCGAATACCAATTTATGAACAGCTGGTTTATAGATTCAAGGAACTGATGATTAACGGCGTGCTGAAGCCTGATGAGCAGTTGCCGCCGGTGAGAGTATTGGCGGGTGAGCTGACAGTCAACCCCAACACCGTGCAGAAGGCTTATCGTGAGCTGGAACACCAGGGATATATCTACTCGGTGCCCGGAAAGGGGCACTTTGTCATGCCCGCCATTCCCCGGGATCAATCGGCGCGCCTGGATAAACTGCGGCAGGAACTAAGAAGGATTGTCTCTGAATTGCATTATCTCGGCATGAACTACCAGGAGATCAGTTCCATCATCGAAGATCTGAATCCTACCTCGAAGGGAGGTCATCCACAGGATGATTAAGGTCGCCAATGTTAGCAAGTACTTCGCGGATCTGGAGGCCTTAAAAGAGGTCACCTTATCTGTAAACAAGGGCTCGATTTATGGCCTGGTTGGCGCCAATGGCGCGGGCAAAACCACACTATTAAAACTCCTGGCGGGAATATACCGGGAGGATTCCGGCAGCATAACCATCGATTCCTTGCCGGTATTTGAGAATCCCGGGGTTAAGGCCAAAACACTTTTTATCCCTGACCATCTTTATTATTTCGGAAGCTACACCATTCAGGACATGGCCAATTATTACAGCCGACTATATCCTGCATGGAACAAGGAGCGGTTTTGGCACCTGCAGGAGCTCTTTGATATCAAGGTCAACCAGCGAATCAAGACCCTGTCCAAAGGGATGCGCCGTCAGGTGGCCTTCTGGTTAGGGTTTGCCATGATGCCTGAGGTGATGATCCTTGATGAGCCTCTGGATGGCCTGGACCCGGTGATGCGGCAAAGGGTAAAAAACCGCATGGTTCAAGATGTGGCGGAACGGGAAATGACAGTCATCATTTCCTCCCATAACCTTTATGAGCTGGAGGATGTGTGCGACTGCATCGGCATTCTGCACCAGGGCAGGATGCTGATCGAGCGGGATCTGGATGACTTGAAGGCGGACGTTCACAAGGTTCAGGTGGCCTTTTCCGGTGAAGTCCCAGTCGAGTTTTACACAGATGTGGATCCCCTTTACCAGGAAAAGAGAGGCAGTGTACATATTCTGATCATGCGCGGCAGCCCCCAGGAGATTATCAGCCGCTTGCAGCAGTACAGTCCGGCCATTCTGGACATCCTGCCACTTACATTGGAAGAAATCTTTATTCACGAAATGGGGGATAGCGGTTATGCGCTCCAAAACATCATTTATTAACAACGGGATACTGCGCCATGACTTTAAGAGCTTCGGCTGGATCGGCGCGGTTTATTTACTGGGTTTACTCTTGAGCGTGCCCTTACAAATTGTGATGATTTACAGCCGGCAGACAGCAACCGGAGCGATTTACAGTGTGAATCACAATCCTTACCTGCAGGTATTGAGCTTTGAATCTCCCTTCCAGTTGCTGTTATGGTTATCAGTTCCTGTGCTTACCGGCATCCTCCTGTTCCGCTATCTGCAGTCCGGTGAGTCTGCAGACCTGGCCCACGCCCAGCCGGTTAGACGGGAGACCCTGTACAACACTCATCTGGCTGCCGGCGTTATCCTGCTGTTTGTGCCAATTATCCTTGCCTCACTGGTGTCGTGGGCTCTTCTGCAGGGCCTAGGGATTGACTACGTAAGCGGTCGCGAGGTTTTAATCTGGCTGGGAACAGGCCTCATCTTTAATCTGCTGCTGTTTACATGCAGCGCGGCCGTCGGCATGTTAAGCGGCATGTCAACCGTGCAGGGAGCTTTAACTTATATCCTGCTTCTATTGCCGGCCGGGCTTACGCTCTTAGTGTTGCAGAATGTGCAGCACTTTGTTTTCGGTTTGCCTCGTGATTTTCTTGACAACAACATTGATAAGCTATCGCCGCTTTTGCGCACCACTTTTAACCAACCCTACTCCGGTAGGGAGACTGTCATCTATCTCCTCTGCTGTGCCGCCTTGTACCTCCTAGGTCTATTTCTCTACCGCCGGCGGCCATCGGAAAATGCCGGCAATACCCTGGCCTTCCGGAGGCTGCACCCGGTTCTGGTTTACGGGGTGACCTTCTGCTGCATGCTGCTTCTGGGAACCTATTTCAATCAGACCCAGGACAGCTTGGGCTGGACCTATTTCGGCTACTTTCTGGGCTCAGTCCTGGGCTATGCTGTGAGCCTGGTGCTGGTTAACAAATCCCTTGATGTTTTCCGGCCTCGGGCAGCCAGGAATTACCTCCTGTATTCACTGGTTGTTGTACTGCTGATCACCGGTCTGAACTATGATCTGATCGGCTATGAAAAGAGGATCCCTTCGTTGGAAAATGTGAAGAGCGTCTATCTGGATGGCAGCTTTTATCGCCTGATCGCCACCACCAGGGAATCACAGATGCCATATTATTATGTGGAGAACTCCGGCGATGACAGCTATCGGCGTGAGGTGACCATGGTTTACACCGAGGCGGATAACATTGCTGACATACATAAATTGCATCAGTCCATCATTGAGAATCGGGAAATTGAAAAACCCCTTCTCCAGGAGTACGACCAGTGGAATGCCTATCGGCTCTGGTGCCTGGCCTACAATTTGAAGAACGGCAAAACGGTCTACCGTCAGTATAAAGTGCCGGTCGAGCGGTACGCCACCCATATCAAACCGGTCTATGAGTCACAGGAACATAAGCAGATGGTTTATGACATCTTGAACATCTCGCCCCGGCAGGTTGATCTGCTGCAGGTATCTGCCAACGAAACGGACCGGAGTGTGAAGTTCACTGATCCGGCTTTGCTCCTGCAGGCGGTCAACGCTCTGCAGGTGGATGCCCGCTCCCAGACTTATGAGGATATGACCGCGGGTTGCCCGCCATGGGCGGAGGTTACGCTATTGCTTAACGATGGCAAACGCCTGCGCTTATCGTGGGAGAAATCCTATGTTTTCTTCGAGAACTGGCTTCAGGATGTGGGCGAGTACGCGAATGCCCGGGTAATGCCTGATGACATCAAATACGTTCTGGTGGAGAAGGGGCCGTTTCCGGATGAAGGCAAACATGTCAGCGCGACGGAAAAGTATCGCACCATCGAATCTGATCCATACCTCCGGGAACTGGAGAATTCAGGCAGTTGCCTGCGAATCACCGACCCACATGAGATTGAGAACCTGCTGCGGCGCTACACCTACAAAGATGATGAAGCCTACTACAGGGCCCACTTTGTACTGCAAAACGGCACCTACTTCAGCGGCAGCCTAAAATGATGCAAGGGGTCAGACCCCTTGCATCACTTGATATCGTTTGATATTATTTGGCATAATGGTATAAAATTCTAGCGGTGACGGCAGATGGCAAGGAAAGCCAGGCGGCAATCTGAGAGCGGTATTTATCATATTGTAATGAGGGGAATCAACCGACAGGACATATTTCATGATGAAGAAGATTATTGGCGTTTTTTGGAAACACTGACGAGAGCAAAGCCAGATAACAATTTCGAGCTCCATGGTTTTTGCTTGATGAGTAATCATGTCCACCTGCTTATACAAGAACGGGATGAGGTTGTTCCAAAGATCATGCAGCGAATCGGCACTCGTTATGCCTGGTGGTACAACCACAAATACGAAAGAAGCGGGCATGTGTTCCAGGGGCGTTATGGAAGTGAATGCGTCGAAGATGATGAATACCTGCTAACCGTTATCAGATACATTCACAATAACCCGGTGAAGGCAGGAATGGTGAGCAAACCCGAAGATTATCGTTGGAGCAGTATCAATGTATATTATGGCAAGCACCAGTATCCAGCCGGACTCACCGATACAAGTTTTATATTGGGGATCGTTGCCCCAGAACCGGCGCAAGCAATACGCAGGTTTCGGGAATTTATGAACATGGAGAATCAGGATACATGTCTGGAATACGAAATCAAGTTAAGAAAGACTGATGATGAAGTAAAAGCTGAAATTGACGAAATCTTGAAGGGTAATCCCGTAACAGCGTTGCACAGCATGAAGAAACAGGAACGCGATATACTGCTAAGACAAATCAAGGCGATCGAAGGGGCAACACAGCGACAGATCGCTCGAGTGACCGGGTTGAATCAGAACTTAATATTTCGATCGAAGTGATGCACGGGGTCTGACCCCGTGCATCACTTCTCTATGGGTATACTACCGGTTTCTGGGGTGGCAGCTGGTATTTGGCGGGGATGATCGGGTCGCGGGCTTTGTATTTTTTGACGGGGAAGATCCGCCGGGCTTCCTGGAAGTGTTCGCCGTACCACCAGGTGAAACTGTTGGTAATCCCAATTGCGGTAGGACGGCCCGACACCGTGTGAATTATGCAGGGTTTACCGTTGATCTTTCCCATGTATAAGGCGGTATGACTGATGTAACGATTACCACTGGAGTCCTTGTTCCAGAACAAAAAGATGTCGCCAACCCATAGCTTGTCGACCCCAACCAGCTCATATTTGTTTGAGCTGCCCGACTGCTTTCTGGAGTAGACTCCCGATACCTTTCTGCCGACCTGATTATAATTTCTTGCCCTGGTGGTTATGTCAAATCCAAAATCCTTGTAAATCAGGGAGACGAAATTGGAACAATCGATCTTGCCATCTTTGGCATAGTTGGAGTGTCCATAGACCATGTAACCGTTTTCCATGTACCAGATGGCTCTTTTGATCAGCTTTTGGCCAAGGGTACCCCTATAATTGTCCCAGAATGCCTTTACTATCGGGACTTCATGTTTCTTGTAGTTGGCCATGTTGGCTTTGTACCTTGCTACGTATTCACTGGTAGTTGTTGCTGAAACCTGAGGGGCCATAACCCCTCCAACACCAAATAGCATGGTTAAACACAAGCCCAATATGGCTATTCTTTTTAACATATGCACCTCCTGTATCTGAATTAATGTCTTTATTTTGTTTTTCTATCGCTCCCCCTTTCCCTCCTGACGGTTTATTAGACTGGTTCGACTCCCATTTAATCTCCCCTTTAGGTAAATGGTGCCAGTGGGGATGAACTCCGAAGTTGCGGGCTGAGAAAAATCTGGGAATTCACTGGTTCTTAATTGAGCTGGCAGCAGGGTTCAAATTCACTTTTTCAACGGCGGGTTTCCATTCTGCTGGATCTTGTTGAGATTGGCAGACAAGAGGATTTGGGCTCAAGCGGGGCAGACCAACAACAATGGGTCTTCACCTGAAAAGGCAAGACCCATTGCTGCTGTTCCTATTTAACAGGGGCAGGGTTTACCGCATTGTCATGCCTATGCTTGCTCTCCATGCAGGGAGATGTCAAGGCCTGCCTCTTCCTGCTCTTCATTAACCCGCAGGGGGGTAAACAATCCTATAATCTTTAGAATTAAGAACGTGACTCCGCCTGCGTAAACCCAGGTTACTGCAACCGCTGCGATCTGCACCAACACCAGATGCCAGTTGCCGTAAATCAGCCCATCGATCCCGGCCGGGTTTACAGCCGTGGAGGCAAAGACACCGGTAGCGATAGCTCCCAGTGTACCACCTACACCATGAATTCCGAACACATCCAGGGAGTCATCGTATGCCAGCTTCGCCTTAAGCCTGCTGACGGCCATGTAACAGAGAGGCGAAACCAGCAGGCCGATGGCGATAGAAGCCAGAGGGCTGACAAAACCGGCAGCGGGGGTTATAGCGACCAGTCCGGCCACAGCGCCACTGGCGGCTCCCAGGGTTGTTGCTTTGCCATGATCGAGCCACTCGGCCAATACCCAGGCTACCGCCCCGGCTGCGGTGCAGGTATTGGTAACCAGGAAAGCGCTGGCTGCCAGGCCATTGGCTGCCAGGGCACTCCCGGCATTAAATCCGAACCAGCCGAACCACAGGAGTCCCGCACCCAGTACCGTCAAGGGCAGGTTGTGAGGAAGCATCGGTTTCTGTCCGTATCCCAGGCGCCTGCCCACAACAACCGCCGCCACCAGGCCGGTAATACCCGAACTGATGTGGACAACTGTCCCTCCTGCAAAGTCCAGGGCTCCGATACCTGAAAGCCATCCCCCGGAGCCCCAGACCCAGTGGGCAACCGGGTCGTACACCAGTGTGGTCCACAGCAGAATAAATACCAGGAAAACCGGAAATCTCATACGTTCCGCAAAAGCACCGGTAATCAGGGCGGCAGTTATAATCGCAAACATAAGCTGAAAAGCCGAAAATGCCATGTGGGGAATGGTGGTTGCATAGGTGCCGCTGGGCTCCTGACCAACGCCGTTCAAACCCAGCCAGTCCAAGCCGCCAATCAGGTGTCCGGTATCAGGGCCAAAGGCCAGCGAGTATCCGCATAGGACCCATTGCAGCGATACCAGTCCCATAACCATGAAACACTGCATCAGTATGCTCAGGACATTCTTCTTCCTGACCATACCTCCGTAAAACAAAGCCAGTCCGGGTGTCATGAGCAGCACCAGGGCGGCACAAACCAGGATGAATCCAGTATCCCCCACATTGATTTCCGCCGTCTCTGCCGCCTGGGCGTAGAGCGGGCTGGAGGCAATTGCCACCAGTACGGTTAATACTATGAATGCCAGCCTCAATGCTGGTTTTTGCAGCAGCTTCATATTAAACCCTCCTTGTTTAAAGATTTGAAAATAACACCTTGCATCGGTTCCCATTCAAGAGCAGATTGGAGCTCTGAAGAACATTCAAAAAAAAGAGGCACTTCGCTTATCAGTTAACTGATAGCAAGCGCCTTCGCTTCCCGACTTTTATCTATGTGTGAGGATGGACCTATCCAGGTACAGTTTATAGTGCGTCGTCGCCGCGTTCCCCGGTGCTGATGCGGATGATTTCCTCGACCGGGTATACGAATATCTTCCCATCTCCGGCCTTGCCGGTTTGGCAGACCTTGATAATAAGCTCAATAATCCTCTCTACCCAGTGATCACGGCAAATAAGCTCTACCTTGACCTTGGGATAGAGATCCACCACGTGCTCATGCCCCCGGTAATACTGTTTTTGGTCCATCTGCAGGCCTCTTCCGTGAACATCATAAACCGTCATTCCCCGGACCTTCAGGTCACTCAAGGCCTTTTTCAGTTCTTCCAGCTTATTGGGTCTAATAATCACTTCAAGTTTTTTCATAAAATAACACCTCCCTTAAATGAAAAACCTGATGTACTCTTCGCTGCCCGCGAGTTCCTAACAAAAGAAGGCACTTTTCCACCTCCTCTCCAGTGTTGAAAGCGCCTTCGCTATCCTGGCGGTATAGATTTTTACAGTCTGCCGGTTACTTATCAGGCTCCTACATACATGGAACCATAGGGACGGTGGGCTTTAGGGGCCAGTTTAACAAACCCCGGTTTTATAATTTCAGCCTCATCCAGGTTAAACAGCCTGGCAAACCTGGTTACATACCCGGCAACCATCGTGAGGTCCTCCTCACTGGGCTGGCAGACAACCGCACCCTTGCCAACATATCCCGGGAAGGTCCGGGCGGTTACAAAGATCGCTCCGCCATACATCCCCACCCCGCATTGCCGGCCGGTCGCCAGGGCGTCACTGTCCAGGCCCAACACGATTATCGTGCCCCCGGCCATATACTCCCCCAGGAAATCTCCAGCGGTCCCCCCGATGACCATGACTGGTGCCTGAGATTCCTGTCCTTTAAGATGAATCCCGGCCCGGCTGCCCACATCACCCCGGATGAAGATCTCCCCTCCACTCATACCATAACCAAGTACATCTCCGGCGCGTCCCTCAACTACAATAGAACCAGCGTTCATGGTATTGCCGACACAGTCCTGGACATTGCCTCTCACGGTGATCTCGGGTCCTTTCATGTAAGCTCCCAGGTCATTACCCCCAATCCCCGTCACCTCGATCTGGAGCGATCCCTCCAGACCACAGGCGATATAACGGTGGCCGTTTATATTGGCCAGGGACAGCCTGGACGCACCGCTCCCGACCACCTCTCTGACCCTGGAATTCAACTGGCGATAATCCAGTCCTTGAGCATCAATGGTATACATCGCCCCACCTCCTTCACATTATATTTGGCTAAACAATCTGGTTAACGCCCGTCTGCAGGAATTCTTTTATGTCTATTCCATTCAGCCGGGGTTGCAGCAGTTTGGATTCATGTCCCTCAATTCGCACCCGTCTCCGAATCAATTCGGTAAGGATACCCATCTTGTCAACTTGGTTTATGGCAATGAGACCGGTTATCGTCCCGTCCTGGAGCGTAATCTTCCGGTAAAACCGGGGATCATTACCGATAGCCTTAATTCCCTCCGCTTTGGAGTCACCTGCGGACATCACCGCCATTCCCAGAATGCTGGTGGAGTTGATTGCCAGCGAGCCACGATAGGCAACATCCTGGCCCGCCATGTTCATTCCGGCGATTCTGCCCTGCTCCAGGGCTAGAGGCAGGAGAGGGACTACTTTCCTTTTTCCGTTCAATAAATCTTCAGCCTGAGCCGCATCCCCGGCAGCATATACTCCGGGTACACTGGTCTCCTGGCGCCGATCAACCAGAATCCCCTGCCCGGTCATGATACCTGCTCCCTCCGCCAGGGCCAGATTGGGCCTTACGCCGGCTGCGATTATCACCAGATCGCAATCGAGACAGCTGTCATCTCCGAGAATAACCTGGTTTACCCGGGGAACACCTTGTAAAGATGAGACCTCCACCCCCAGCCGGAATTCCAGGCCTTTATCTCGCAGGTGCTCTTTAACCATAACTCCCGCTTCGGAGTCCAATAAACCGGAGAGCGGGTAGGGAGCAAGATCCACCACAGTGGGCATCACCTGCAGATGATACAAGGCTTCCGCCGCTTTCAGCCCCACCAGGCCAGCCCCGATTACCACCACCCTCATGCCGGGGAAAACAAGGGAGCGGATCTTTTCGGCATCCTGCAGGGTATAGAAGCCTACCACATTTTCCCGGTCACCAGCCAGGCGATCATACAGCAAGGGGGTGCCGCCCACTGCCAGGAGCAGTCGATCATAGGGGATTTCCTCCCCGCTTTCCAGGACTACCACCTGATCAGGTGCCAGGCCACTCGCCCTTCCGATTATCACCTTGACCTGGTTCTGCTGATAGAATGTGGGCTGACGGTAGTACAGTTCACCTTTCCCGATCCTTCCCGCCAGGTAGTAGGAGATGAGAGGCCGCGAATAGTAAGGGTAGGGCTCATCACTTATGACGGTGATGGAACCCTTCTGGTCAAACCTTCGTATCCCTTCGATCGCCCCAACCGAAGCAATGGACCCGCCAATAATCACATAGCGCATCCTCATCCCTCCCCGTTAGTGGATTTAACAACACCGGCAGCCGGTTCTTTTACCAGCAGCAAAGCCGCATTAGGACAGGCTGCCACACAGGCCGGGACTTCCCGGCTTAAGCAGAGGTCACATTTATAGGCTTTACTCCGTCCCATACCCGGGCCAATGATTGACCCTTCCGGGCATGCGATCACACAGCTCCAGCAGCCTACGCATTTCTGCTCATTGATGGTGACAACCCCGGAAGCCTCATCCCGGCTGATGGCGCCTGAGATACAGGTCTTGATGCATTCCGGGTCCTCACAGTGGAGACACCTGACGGTTCGAAAATCCATGCCATCGGCCGAGGTTTCAACACTCATCCGGGCCACCGGTTTCTCCCCGGTTTTCATGGCCTTGACTATGTTTAACGGGTAGGCGGAATGGGCCACCTGGCAGGCCAGACGGCAAAGGCCGCAGCCCATACAGAATTCACTCCGCGCTTTGACCCTGCGTATTGCCGTAGTCATTCTCCCACCGCCTTTATTCCTAGGATCTTGAGCTCCCGTTCAGTAAGCCCCACGCCTCTCAGCATTAGGCGGTTGCCGCGCAGGCTTTCGATGGCGTTCATTCCCATGCCTCCCAGGAACTCTGCCAGCTCGTGTTTCCACGCCTGGAGCAGGTTTTCCGCCCTGCAGGCACCGACTTCTGGATTAAGCCGTTTGGTCAGTGCCGGGTTTACCGTAGCTATACCCCAGTTGCATTTCCCGGTATAGCAGCTCTGACACATGTGGCAGCCCAGGGCCACCAGCGCAGCGGTTCCGATATATACGGCATCGGCTCCCAGCGCGATGGCTTTGGCTGCATCGGCGCTGCTGCGGATGCCGCCGGAAGCCACCAGAGAAACCTCGTTGCGGATGCCCTCTTCCCGCAAGCGGGAATCAACCGCCGCCAGTGCGAACTCGATGGGTATTCCCACCTCGTTCCTCACCCGCAAGGGAGTGGCTCCGCTGCCCCCGCGATAGCCGTCTATGACCAGGATATCAGCCCCTGCCCGGGCCATCCCCGAACAGATGGCAGCTACGTTATGCACGGCTGCGATCTTGACCGCCACCGGCTTCCGGTAAGCGGTAGCCTCTTTTAATGAATAGACCAGCTGACTGAGATCCTCGATGGAGTATATGTCATGATGGGGTGCTGGCGAGATGGCATCACTGCCCGGTGGTATCCTCCGGGTGCGGGCCACTTCACCGGTTACCTTTTCTCCCGGCAGGTGTCCGCCGATCCCCGGCTTTGCACCCTGCCCGATTTTTATCTCTATGGCTGCCCCATCTTCCAGGTATTCTGAAGAAACCCCAAACCGGCCTGAAGCCACCTGGACAATCGCCCGGTTCCTGAACTCGCGCACCTCAGAATGGAGTCCGCCCTCACCGGTATTCCAGTAAGTGTGCTGGTTGCTGGCTGCCTGGGCCAGTGATTTGTGCACATTCAGGCTTACTGAGCCAAACGACATGGCGGCAAACATAACCGGGACCTCCAGTTCCAGCTGCGGGTAAATTTGGTCGGCAAACTCTCCGTTTCCCCTGCTCAAAGGTGGTTTGCGCCCTAAAAAGGTCTTGAGTTCCATCGGCTCCCGCAGGGGGTCAATAGAAGGATTGGTAACCTGGCTGGCGTTCAGCAGGATTTGATCCCAGTAAACCGTCTGCCTCCGGCTGTTGCCCATACCGGCCAGTAAAATGCCCCCTGAATCCGCCTGCAGGTGGATCTCATTTATTACGTTACTGGTCCATAACCCGTGCTCCCGGGTCCGGGAGGCAAAGGGCAGTACCTTGAGAGCCCTGGTAGGACAAAGGTGGACACACCGCTGGCAACCCACGCAATTTATATCCTCTGACAGGATGTTTTCATCATAGGGATCCCAATCGTGGACCCGGTTGGCACACTGGTTGACGCAAACCCCGCATTCCACACAACGCGCAGGGTCCCGCTCAATTTCAAATTTCGGTTTGCTCAGCTTCATGAAAACTCATGCCTCCCTTCCCGGCATGCGGTGGAATCTGTCAAGGGAGCGACAGAACCAACCCTGCCCCAGACAGGCTCTCCTCCGGCCGGTGACCAGACGCGATCCAGAGCCGGAAATACTCTTCTTATTGCAGCCTCCTCACTGGCCACGGCCAGGAATTCTCCCTTTTCGGCCGCCACCATGGGGCGCAGTTTAAGCCGGTCATTGAGGGCCATTATCCCTTCCGGAGCCGCCAGGACAATGGAGAATGGTCCGTTCAACAAGAGGGCTCCGAAAACCGAACGCATCCTGGTTAGTCTATCTGCCAGCTTCGGTTCCATCAGGGCAATTTCATCCCAGAGGGGCGGTGCCACCACCCGGGCGGCCTCGGCCTGGGACAGCCCCAGCCGGCGGCATAACAGGTCAAAGGTATAGGCGATTACTTCGGTGTCAGTCTGCAGGCTGCACCGGTAGCCATACATCTCGATGAACCGGCGGTTGGCATCATAAGAGGATATCTCGCCATTATGCACCACCGTAGTGTCCATCAGAGCAAAAGGATGAGCACCTCCCCACCAACCGGGAGTGTTGGTAGGGAACCGCCCGTGGGCGGTCCATATATATCCCTGGTATTCATCCAGGCGGTAGAAATCGGCTATATCTTCAGGAAATCCAACCCCTTTAAAGACTCCCATGTTCCTGCCGAAGGATACGATGTAGGCTCCGTTGGGCTCGGCATTTACCCGGGTCATAAAGGAGACTATAAACTCCTGCTGGTCGACCGATTCTTCCATTAGGAGGTCATCATCCGGGGCGACGAAATACCTCCATATTACAGGCGGATTCTGGATCTCGGTTTTCCGGCGGGTCGGAATGGGACCGGTGCTGATTACCTGGAAATGCTTGCGGAGCAGGTCTTCAAATCCGCGCCTTTGGGGAGTGCCATCAAAGAATACATGAACAGCGTAATGATGCTTCATTTCCGGATAGATACCGTAGGCTGCAAATCCTCCTCCCAAACCATTGGAGCGATCCCGCATCATGGCAATGCAGTCGGCAATCCGGGTGCCTTCAAAAGCCTCGCCCTTACGGTTAACCAGGGCGGCAATGGCACAGCCCGAAGGTATTCTGATATCTCCCTCTCTAAGCATCGGCTTCACCCTCTTCCCCATAAAATGAAGGATCATCCGGCACCCGTTCAGTGATTATGTGGGGACACATACAGGCTCCGGTGCCGGATGCAACCTCCAAAAGGTTAAAACACGGACAGGTACTCGTTAAGCTCCCATTGGTGCACGGAACAGCGATACCTATCCCATTCGACTTTCTTGGCTTCTACCAGCTTGTTGTAGATGTGAGGTCCAAGAGCGGCCTTGATTACCTCATCCTTACTGAGTTCCTCCATAGCCTCTGCCAGGCTGCCGGGGAGGCTTAAGATACCCAGTTCCTGCCTCTCCTGCAGGCTCATATGATAGATATTGCGATCTACCGGAGCCGGAGCCTCAATCTTATTCTTTATGCCATCCAGCCCGGCGGCCATCATGGCGGCAATAGCCAGGTACGGGTTGCATGCCGGATCCGGGTTTCTGACCTCAATACGGGTGCTGGCTCCGCGCTTGGCTGGGACCCTTACCAGACAGCTGCGGTTGGCCTGGGACCAAGCCACATACACGGGTGCCTCAAACCCGGGGACCAGACGCTTGTAGGAATTCACCACCGGATTGGTGACTGCCGATATGGCCCGGGCATGTTTGATAATGCCGCCAATGTAGTACCGGGCGATGGCGCTCAGTCCATCCGGGTCGGCCGGATCGTAGAACGCGTTTTCTCCATCCAGGGTAGTCAGTGATTGATGGCAGTGCATGCCAGAGCCGTTAATCCCCGCTACCGGTTTGGGCATAAAGGTGGCATGAAGCCCGTGACGCTGGGCTATGGACTTGACCACCAGTTTAAAGGTCTGTATCTTGTCGGCGGTGTTCAGGGCTGAGTCGTATTTAAAGTCAATCTCGTGCTGGCCAGGGGCTACCTCATGGTGCGATGCCTCGACTTCATAACCCATATCCTCCAGGGTCAAAACCATATCGCGCCTGGCATTCTCAGCCAGATCCACCGGGCCCAGGTCAAAGTAGCTGGCCTGGTCGTGGGTTCTCGTAGTGGCCTTGCCGGATTCATCCTGCAGGAACAAGAAGAATTCAGCCTCTGGTCCCACATTCATGATAAACCCCATTTCCTCAGCTTCCTTCGCCACCCGCTGCAAGGCCAGCCGCGGGCATCCTTCAAACGGCCGGTTTTCTTTGTCATACACATCGCAGATCAGACGGGCGACATCCATGTTTGGAGATCTCCAGGGGAATATCACAAATGTGGTCGGGTCTGGTATAAGGTACATGTCTGATTCCTCAATGCGAACGAAACCTTCAATTGATGAGCCGTCAAACATCAGTTCCCCAGCCAGGGCTTTCTCCAACTGACTGATCGGAATGGCTACATTCTTCAACTGTCCCAGCAAATCGGTAAACTGGAGACGGATGAACCGCACCCCATGTTCTCTGGCCTTTTCCATGACTTCCCGTTTTAAATCATTGTTCATCATTCACACTCTCCCCTCGTTGATGTTTTTATTAAAGGCAATTACCGTTTCAGCGACCGCCCTAAGAGGCATACCCTTATCCATACTGGTCTTCTGTAAAAAGCGGTGGGCCTGCTCCTCATTCATACCCTGGCTCAACATAAGTTTCCCTTTGGCAATATCAACAGCTCTGCGTGTTGCTATCTGTTCTTGCAGTCGTTCCACCTCCTTCATGAGACTGATTCTCTTCCGGTAATTGGAAAGGGTTGATTCGATGGCGGGAATAAGATTCGTAGCAGTTACGGGTTTAAGGATGTAGTTAAAATCCTTGATCCCGGAATCCGCATTTGATGCCAGTATCAGAACCGGTGCCACGGCATCTTCCTCAAGTATCATGGCTACCTGACTGATTCGCCCCCCCTCCAGTTCGTTATCCATGACCACCATTTCAACCGATTGAGTACGGCATTTCCGCAAGGCATCCGAGGCATTGTCGGCTTCACCACTGATGGCATACCCTCTTTGGAGCAGCAGTTCCCTTGCTGTTTTTTTGGTGCCAGGGTCAGACACAGCTAACAATACCCTCACGGTCTCCACCCCCCTATAAACCAAAAAGTGTCCCCTACTATCCGTAAAAGACACCCTTGCCCGTATCAGAATCTTTGGTTATTGGCACTAATAACTGTGATTAAGGACCCCGCCTTTGGTTTCCTCTCTCCCGATTGGGGATAGCTTTCTAATAAGCCGTTCCTGGCCGGTTGGATTTCTATCTCCGAATTGAAAGCCAGGTTCTGTATTACAATATATTCCGCATCGTGAAATTGTGTTTCATTTTTCAGCTAATTATATTCTAAGAGCATGTGACGTTTGTGTCAAGCGGAATTTCGTTTCACGATGTGAAATTTTTTATCGTATGGAACCAGGGAAAGCACAGAAGCACGGGGACAGTCCCTTTGCTTCCCTATTTTCCAAGGTATCCGACCAGTTTTCGTGACTCCCAGTCTACATTGAATTCCAGGCCTCGATCTTCCAGGCTGACTACGCGTACTACTTTTTCCCACCGGCCATGGCCGGGAAGAATCTGCTGCAGATGGTTGGGATAGGTAGTCAGCAGTCCCGGATTAAAAAATACTCCCTCCTTTCCCGGAAACAGGGCCACGTAGATTAACCCGCTTTCCACCAAATCCTGAAAAAAATGCGTTCCAAACGACAGTTCGGGCATATAGCCCTCTTTTGGGTAGGCTACTTCCAGGATGACTGAAACATTACATATCTCAGCAAAGCTAACCGGTACTCCCAGTGATGGGGTACTGGTTCCCCAGCGGCCGGGCCCGATTAAGGCGATCCCGCCTTGTCTCTTACCCAGCGCTTGGTTTAGCTTACCGATAATGCGGGCTACTTGGTACTTATCGGTGACCGTCAGCCTGATATACTCCTGGGGTTCAACATAGATAACAGTTTCCGGACTGATACCAAAATCGCTGCCCATGAAACCGCCCCTGGTAGTAAACAATGTGAACTCCTGGGGGATTAGTGCCGGGGTCCCTGGTGCGGTTCCCTGCCTGGAACCCAATTGAAAAGGCCTGCATTGCAGGAGGTTAATCTCCAACCGGCCCCCGCTGCAGAAGTTGGCAGTAAACTCTATATCGACCGGGTAGTCGTAAGCGGATTCCATAACCCGCAGCAGTTCGCGTATCAGGCGGGGAAATGGCGTTTCCTGCAAGAGTCTCTCAAAGGTAAGTGTCCAGGCCTCGGCTTGCCGGTAGCCTAATTCCCTCATTCTCATGGTAGTATTGTGGTCCTTGACCACCATGAGGTCCCAGTGATTAAGATATTTCTTTACCCCTGAGAGTTTGGACAGCGGGATTGAGTCCCAATCGTTCAGCACCAGATCTAGCAGATCGACCTTGCGCTGGGAGAATCTGCGTATATCCTCGGGACCGGAATCCGGCCTCAACATCGGGTAATCGAGAGCTATGACCCGGGGGTAATCATCTTCCACCCGGTCTACCGCCCTGGTTCCCAATCCGGCCACTAGGCGGACCATGCCGGCGCCGGGGTCCATACACTCCTTCCAGGGGTAGGGGTTCTGGGAGAGAGCCACTCCTGCCAGGTCTGGAAAGAAGTAATGTCCCCGGTGGGCTCCGGAAACCCGCTGTATAAGCAGGGACATCTGCTCATCGCTCTGGGCTAATCCCCTCTGCCAGCGGTAGGCCAGGGCATCCTCGCTCAGAGTGCTGGCATAAACCGTTTTAATGGCCTCCTCTAGAAGCCGGTATCTCTCCTGCGGGCTCCCCTGGTTGACACAGAATACACTCTCATACTTCCCGGCAAAAGCATTGCCAAAACCGTCCTCGAGCAGGCTGCTGGAACGTACAATGATCGGGGCCTGGCCGAAGTACTCGATCATGTGGACAAACTGTTCCCGCACCGGTTCGGGCAGCGTTCCGTCCATTATCCTCTGCCGCAGTTCCGGGGCTACAGCGTAATAGCCCTCCTCCTGCTTCTGTGCCAGGCGCAGGTTCCAGCACTTGTTTTCAACCAGGTAGGTGTAAAAGACATCTGACCCAACATAAAAAGAATCATGCGGTTCAAGCCAAGGCTGCCAATCGGCGTAGGTGTCCGCCCGCAGTATAGCACGGGCCAGGAGCATTCCCAGGGTCTTGCCGCCGATAAAGCCGGTTCCGATCATGCGGTGACGGATATCCAGCAGGTCCCGCAATAACAGGTACCGTTTGGCCAGGGTGAGCATCCGTTCGTCCCGGCCGATAACCATGCGGCTCAGCTGATCGATCATCTCGCTCAATTCGGGTTCCAGGCCCTTTTCTCCAAAATCCAATCTATCCTGGATTTCCTGGGCTTTCAGGAATACCCGGTCCCAATAATCCAGCTTGCGCTCAGTGTCTCCCGGGCCCAGACGCTGAATACCTGAAAAGAGCCGGGCGGTTTCCACACTGCTGGTTATGGGTATAAATTCGTCGTTAACCAGCACGTGGGGCAGAAACATCGTCGGGGAGTAACGGTTGAATACCTTTAACGGATGAAGATAATACTGGTTATTGCTTTGATAAAGGTCGAGCAGCAGTTGAGTTGTTTCCCGGATCCGGGCAATGGTCTGGTATGAATTGCTGCCTCTCAACACCGCAAAATAAGCAATGGTGTCGAGTTCATAAAGGAATGGACAGACAACCCGGAAGAAATTGCCGATCATCAGGTCGGTTGCCCAGACGGAAAGCAGATCCGAGAGCGAATCAAATACGTAGAATGTACCCCGGCCTTCCTGCGCAACTATTGATTGCACCTCACTCAGGAAGGCTTCAAACCCCTGACCGGGATCAAGCTGGCAGACCTTCAACCCGGTGGGGTCAACAAGTTCAGGGTGCTGTCCGAACCGCATGTAAACAACCCTTCTCTGCCCGGCAACCGCCTGGCAGACAAAAGGCTTGACGAAAGTGGCATAGTCCTCAATACTGCTGACCTGCCACACCACGTTATCACCCATCCGCAGCTCATCAAGTATCGTATCCAGCCCGGCAATCCCGGTTGAAGCCCGTTGAAAACCTCTAATTTTAACCCCCTCCCTTCATTTTTAACACCCGGTTAAGCAGCTTCCCCCTGCTTCCCTGCCAAAAGTGATGCAGGGGGTCTGACCCCTTGCATCATTTGTTTCCATTAAAAAAGGCGTCTTTCCGCATGCGTTTAACATGCAGAAGGACGCCTTTGTCCGTAAACGATATTCAGTTGGTTAGCGGTTTATTCTCCCTGGTATCCCAGTTTCCTGGACAGGCGCAGGGCCACATCCTTCACGATCGGTATCAGCTCGTTGCTGATATACGACGGTGTCATTCTCATGCTCGGGCCCGATACGCTGATGGCTGCTACCACCCTGCCTTCGTGACTCTTAATCGGTGCAGCCACACACCTGACTTCATCGTCACGCTCACCCAGGTCCAGAGCATAACCCTCCCGCGCGACCCTGGCCAGTTCCTTGGCCAGCAGCTTGGGATCGGTGATAGTATCCTTGGTAAACCGCTCCAACCTGGTGGTATCCAGGTAGTGGGACAGTTCCTCCTGGCTCAATGCGGCGAGGAGTACCTTCCCGGATCCGGTACAGTGAGCCGGGCCCCGGTTGCCTACCCGGGCGAACATCTTGACTATTACTATATTATTCGATTCCATCTGATCAATGTATACTACCTGGTAATTGTCCAGGACTGCCAGGTTTACGGTTTCATTGCACTGTTCCAGCAGTTCCCGCATAAAAGGGGCAGCCATCGCCTTGACATCAGTAGAGTATGCGGCAGCATTCCCGATGTAAAACAGCTTAAGTGACAGCTTGTAGCGGCTGTCATCATCCTGATCCACAAACCCCCGCACCAACAGGGTGTTTAACAGGCGGTGGGTTGTACTGGGCTTTAATCCTACCTTATCTGCCAGGTCCCCCAGGTTCATGGGTGATCCATGTTCAGCCAGGGCTTCGATTATATTCAGCACTCTTTCCACCGACTGAACCGTCTTTGATTCATCCCCCGGCAGTACCTGCTGGTTGATGTCTACGATACTTTCAGAGCTCATTGTAATCCCCAATCAATTCCTTTTCTGGTTATACTATTGTAGCGCATTCTATGCCCATAATCAAAATTTACAGGTTACGCTAAAATATTTATTGTGCTGCCAGGTACTCGTTGATGGCCCGGGCTGCCTTTTTTCCGGCTCCCATGGCCAGGATTACCGTGGCTGCGCCGGTGACAATGTCTCCCCCGGCAAATACCCCGGGTTTTGAAGTCTTCCCGGTGGCTTCATCGGCCACTATATTACCCCGGCGGTTGATCTCCATATCAGGTGTAGTCTCGGGAACCAGGGGGTTGGGTCCCTGACCGATTGCCATTACCACCGTGTCCACTTCCATAAAGAACTCGGAGCCTTTGATCGGGATCGGGCTGCGGCGGCCGCTCTCGTCCGGCTCGCCTAATTCATAGCGCAGGCAGGTCATTCCGCGAACCGCTCCCTCTTCATTGGCCAGTATCTCTACCGGGCTGGTGAGCAGGTGGAATTTAACTCCTTCCTCATGAGCATGTTCAATTTCCTCGTTTCTGGCCGGCATTTCCTTTTCAGAACGCCGGTAGACAATGTATGACTCCTTGGCACCGAGCCGCAGGGCGGTCCGGGCAGCATCCATAGCCACATTGCCAGCACCGATAACAGCTACCTTCTTCCCGGTGGTTATGGGGGTAATATACTCTGGAAAACGGTAAGCCTTCATCAGGTTGGAACGGGTCAGGAACTCGTTGGCCGAATAGACCCCGTTGAAGTTCTCACCGGGGATGTTCATGAAATAGGGCAGACCGGCTCCAGTGCCGATAAAAATGGCATCAAAGCCTGACTGCAAGAGCTCATCCACGGTGGCTACCTTGCCAATTACCATGTTGCTGCGGATCTTGACGCCCATCTTCTCAATACCTGCTATTTCGCGTTTAACAATATCTTTAGGCAGTCTGAATTCCGGAATCCCATAAACCAGAACTCCACCAGGAGTGTGCAGTGCTTCAAATACGGTTACCTCATGCCCCATCATGCACAGGTCAGCCGCTGCCGTCAACCCTGACGGGCCAGATCCGACTATGGCCACCTTTTTACCGGTGGGTGCAGCAGGTGTTTGTACCCTGCCATCGCCATGGGCCATCTCATAGTCAGCCACGAACCGTTCCAACCGGCCAATGCCTACCGGCTCATTCTTCTTGCCAACCAGGCAGTACTTTTCACATTGGGCTTCCTGAGGGCAAACCCGGCCGCAGATGGCGGGCAGGTTGTTCTTTTCCTTGATCTTCGCTATAGCACCGGCAAAATCGCGTTCCTTTACACGGGAAATAAATGCCGGAATATCAACCTCTACCGGACATCCCTGACGGCAGGGGGATTTTTTGCAGTTCATACATCTCAGGGCTTCAGTGACAGCATCTTCCTCGGTGTAACCCAGAGCAACTTCGGAGAAATTTTTAACCCGAACCTGAGGGTCCTGGGTAGGCATGGATTGCTTATTGGGTTGTTTGTTGAGTTTGGTTTTGGCATCTACTTCTGACATCTGCAGCCACCTCCATGTGCGTGATGATGATCAGCAATTTTCTCCTGGGTCAGGAACATCTTGGCTCTCTGCTGCGCCAGGGCCCAGTCGACCTCGTGACCGTCGAATTCGGGACCATCCACACAGGCAAATTTGGTCTCCCCGCCTACTGCTACTCTGCAGGCCCCGCACATGCCGGTTCCGTCTACCATTATGGGATTCAGACTAACAACAGTCTTGACCCCGAACTCCCGGGTGACCTCTGAAACCGCTTTCATCATAACCAGAGGGCCGATGGCAATTACTCTGGCATAAGTATCCTGGCTGAGGAGTTTACGCAGGGCATCGGTAACGAATCCCTTTTCACCGTGGGAACCATCATCAGTCATCACCACCAGCTGGTTACTGACCTGACGCATTTCTTCCTCCAGGATAAGAAGCTCCTTATTGCGAGCTCCGATGACTGAAACCACATGGTTACCCGCCTCGTAAAGCGCTCTGGTGATCGGGTAAACCGGGGCAACTCCCACGCCGCCTCCAACACATATCACCTTGCCAAAATCTTCGATTTCGGATTGCTTGCCCAAGGGCCCGACAAAATCAAGTATTGAATCCCCGGCTTCCAACAGCCCCAGGTCCCGGGTAGACCGGCCAACCTCCTGGAATATGATAGTGATGGTTCCATCCTGGCGGTCAAAATCAGCAATGGTTAAAGGAATGCGTTCTCCGCATTCATTTTCCCGCAGGATTATGAATTGGCCAGGCTGGGCTTTGGCTGCGATCTCCGGAGCTTCAACCACCATCAGTTTCAGTTCCGGCCCCAAAACCTTTTTACTACGAATCCTAAACATTTTAACCCTCCTATGGCACGAACTTTATCAAACTCCCAAATTACATTATAACTCATCTTTCGTCACAATTAATTCGGTTGTGACCAGTAATTACTTGAAATTAATTGAACAAGCTCTATTCGGCAGGATAATCAGGCAGAAACCGGCGACAGTGGATTACAGGAGACAAGCCAGGCAAAAGAACCGTCCCCATGCCTGCTTAGCTTTCGCGGGAGATGCGGTTGAAGTCGACCCGGTTGCCGTCCACCATGTAGACGACCATTTCTCCGAGATTTGTTATATGGTCGGCAATCCTCTCCAGGTGACCAGCGGCCAGCAGCAGGGAGAGGGCCTGGTTGATGGTCCGCGGATCCTCCATCATGAAGGCCAGTAATTCACGGAATATCTGGTTATACAGGGCATCGATGGTTTTTTCATCCTCAATGAGGCTCCAGGCCAGGGCGGTATCCTCTTCAATATAGGACTTGAGGCTGCGCTTCAGCATATCCCGGCAGATGTCTCCCATACGCGGGATATCGATCAGGGGCTTCATGTATTCCTGCTCCATCAGGCTGATAGTTATCCCCGCGATGTCCTCAGCATGATCGGCGATCCGCTCCAAATCGACTATAACCCGCAAGACGGTGCCGATTGATCTCAGGTCCCGGGCCATAGGTTGCTGCAGCGCAATAACCGACAGACACTTGTGTTCCATCTCCAGGGCCATCTGGTCGACCACATCGTCCGTATCTATGACTTCCTGAGCCATGGCCTGGTCCTTGGTAAGCATGGACTTGACCGCCTTGTAGATAAGTTCCTCCACCAGGGTACCCATCCTCAGAAGCTCCCCTTGCAGGGACATCAATTCCCGGTTTAGCCCGGATCTGCTCACGCCAATACCCCCTCTAACCAAATCTTCCCGTGATGTAATCCTCAGTGCGTTTATCAGTAGGATTTACGAACAGCCTCTCAGTCGATTGATACTCAATCAGGTGCCCGGAAAGGAAAAACGCGGTGGCATCTGATACCCGGGCGGCCTGCTGCATATTATGGGTTACTATAACAATAGTGTACTGCTTTTTGAGCATATCGATAAGCTCTTCCAGTTTGGAGGTAGAGATTGGGTCCAGTGCCGAAGCCGGTTCATCCATCAGGATTATCTCTGATTTGACTGCCAATACCCGGGCGATAACCAGACGCTGCTGCTGTCCACCTGACAGGCGCAGGGCCGAAGATTTGAGACGGTCCTTGACCTCCTCCCAGAGGTTGGCCTGTTGCAGGCTTTTCTCTACAATCTCGTCTAACACGTTTTTCCTGGTTATCCCGTGGATGCGGGGTCCGTAAGCCACGTTATCATATATCGACATCGGAAAAGCGCTGGGTTTTTGAAAAACCATGCCCACTTCCTTACGCAGTTTCACTACATCGGTACCGTGCTCGTAGATATTGACCCCGTCAATGATTACCTCTCCGCTGGTAGTGGTTCCTTCTATTAATTCATTTAACCGGTTGAGGGACCGTAAAAATGTGGATTTGCCGCAGCCGGACGGTCCAATAAGCGCGGTTACCTGATTGGCCGCGATATCAAGGCTTACCCCATGCAAAGCCTGGTATTGCTGGTAGTATATCGATAATTCTTTGGCCTGAATCTTGATCGTACTCACTCTTCTCCTCCTACCCTTTCAACCTGTAAGTAAACCGACGCAGGCTTAGATTGGCCAGGTAATTTATTGTCAGGATCATAATAATCAAGAGCAGGGCGGTGCCATAAGCCCGTTCCATGCTTATTCCTTCAGCCGCCAGATAGTAGAGATGGACTGCCATGCTCCTGGCGGGATCAGTAGGCAGTACGGGCATCCCCAGAGCGGCCCCGGCGGTTAACAGAATGGCGGCGGTTTCACCAACTGACCGCCCAATGGAGAGTATGACTCCCGACATTATGCCGGGAGCGGCCGAAGGCAGTACCACCCGGCTGATTGTCTGCCACTTGGTAGCACCCAGGGCCAGGCTGTTCTCGCGAAATTCTTTGGGAACCGCACTTAGTGCCTCCTGAGTGGTCCTGATTATGGTGGGCAGAATCATTATCGCCAGGGTGAGCCCGCCGGAGAGTATTGACCACCCCAGCTGAAGGTAGATGACGAAGAATATGAAACCAAACAGTCCAAATACTATCGACGGAATGCCCGCCAGGGCTTCCGCCGACATCTCCACCACCCGGGTGAAGTAGCTGTTCCTCTTCTGGTATTCGGTCAGGTAGACGGCGGATCCGATGCCCAGCGGCGTACTGATCATAATCGCGACCACGGTCAGATACAGGGTACCTACAATAGCGGAGGAGATGCCGCCTTCCTTGCCCATGCGGGAGGGTATCTGGATAATAAACTCCCAGCTGATCGCGCCGATACCCTTTACACTTACATAAAGCACGATAGCAAACAGGACAAAGGCCACAAAAATTGCACCCATCCAGATCAGCAGGTTAATTATTCTCTCCGATAAGCCGCGGTAATGCTTCATCTAATCCCTCGCTCTCATACTGGCGCTAACCAGGGCGTTGAGGATGATGATAAATACGAATAGAACCACGCCGGTGGCAAACAAGGCGAGTTGGTGATCCCCGCTGGCGTAGCCCATCTCCATGACCACGTTGCTGGTCATGGTACGCACCGGAGACAGGATGGATTCCGGCATCCGGGTGACGTTGCCGGTAATCAGAACTACCGCCATGGTCTCGCCAATTGCCCGGCCCATTCCCAACACAATCGCCGCGATTATGCCGCTCCGGGCGGTAGGCAGTATGATTCTGGCAATGGTCTGCCAGTGAGTGGCTCCCAGGGCGAGGGAACCTTCTTTATATTCCCGGGGCACCGCCTTTATCGCGTCCCGGGCAATGTTGACTATGGTGGGAAGGATCATGATGCCCAGTATGATGCTTCCCGCTAATATACTGAATCCGGGACCCCCAAGATGATCCCTGATAAAGGGAACGATAATCACCAACCCAAAGAAGCCGTAAACAACTGAAGGAAGCCCGGCCAGGAGCTCGATTATCGGGCTCATAATCCCGCTTATGCGGGGTGAGGCGATCTCCGCCAGAAAGATACTCAGGGATAAACCCAGGGGAACCCCCCAGACTAGAGCACCGAAGGTCACCGCCAGGGATCCGGCGATCATGGAGGCAATGCCGAATTGACCGTTGATGGGGTCCCAGGTGGTTGAGAAGAGAAAGTTGGAAAAGCCAACCCGGGCGATGAGCGGAAGACCTTTGCTGAATACAAACAGGATGATAAGGGCGATGGCCAGAATGGAAAAGGTGGCACTGAGTAGAAGAATCCCTTCCATAAGCCGTTCTTTAATGCGGGCCCTGTCGCTCCTGGCACTCCTTCGCAGATTATCCGTTTTAACCGAGTCATTGGTGTGTTCCATAGAAATCTAATCCTTTTTATGATAACCACCAGGTTTATTGCTTTACCTTGACCAGACCCTCTTCTTCCAGAATACTCTGGCCTTCTTCACTCAACACGAAATCAACAAAGGACTTCGCCAGCCCTGTCGGCTCCTCTCTGGTCAAGTAGATAAATGGCCGGCTGATGGGGTATTTGCCGTTAAGGATGTTCCCCGCGGTTGGTTTAACGCCATCGATATGCAGGGGTTTAACCGTGGGATCCAGTACCGCCAGCGAGATATACCCGATGGCCTTGCGGTCCCCGGCGACAATCATTCTTATGGCCCCGGTGGAATTAGCGATCAAGGCCCGATCACTCACGGATTCCCCGTCCATGGCCAGACTCTCAAACCCATCCCGGGTTCCCGACCCCGCCTCCCGGCTGACCAGAACAATCTCACTATCCCGGCCCCCCACCTCCTGCCAGTTATCTGTCCGGCCACTGAAGATGTCTTTTACCTGGGACAAGGAGAGTTTGTCAACCGGATTATCCGGGTGAACCACCAGCACGATTCCATCCTTGGCGATGAGGTACTCATGAAACCCCTTCTCTTCGGGTGCCAGTTCCCGGGAAGAGGCACCTATTTCCGAAACCCCGGTCCTGACCGCTTCGATCCCCTGGCTGGATCCCCCACCCTGGACATTAACTCTCGCCTGGGGATACTGGGCCATAAATTCCTCCGCCAATACTTCGGAAAAAGGCTGCACTGAAGTGGAACCGGCTATGGTTATAGATCCAGCTATTCCCTCATTGTGACCGATGCCGGACCCGCATCCGGCGACCAGCAGGAGCAGGAAGCCTATCAGTATAAAGGTGCTAATCGGTTTTCTCACGCCCCTGACCTCCGAAGCCATGTGTTCCTGTAAATGTATGGAGCCCCCGACATGTTTACAATTCCCTAAGTCCCAGTATGCCATGCCAGCAGACATGCTCCTATTAACATCATGATAACGAGGCCAGATTAAGACCACATTAGCCGCAGGTCAAGCTCTTATTAAATCAACGTTAAGATTTTGTAAACAGACAAAGGGAAGCAAGGGGACTGTCCCCTTGCTTCCCTTTGGGAGGGCTAGTTGATGCGAATGGCACCCTCCTCTTCCAGGAGTTTTTGACCGGCGTCACTCAAGACAAAATCGATGAAAGTCTTGGTTAAACCGGTAGGTTCTTCCCTGGTTACATAGATAAACGGTCTTTGGATCTTGTACTGTCCGCTCAGGATGCTTTCAGATGTAGGCTTAATCCCATCGATGGCAATCAGTTTTACCGTGCTGTCCAGAGCCGCCAGAGAAATATAGCCTATAGCATTCTTATCACCAGCCACCGTAGTCTTCACTGCTCCGGTGGAATTTGCCACCAGAGCCTTATCAGTAACAGCATCATCATTCATGACCAGAGACTCAAAACCGTCGCGGGTTCCAGAGCCTGCTTCACGGCTGACCAGGTTTATTTCACTATCTGGCCCCCCTACTTGATTCCAGTTGCTTATCTTGCCTGCGAATATGTCGTGAAGCTGTGCCAGGCTAAGATCGCTGACCTGGTTGGAAGGGTGAACAACCACCGCAATCCCGTCCCTGGCAATCACAAACTTATGAAGACTACTCTCTTCATCAGCCTTCAGTTCCCTTGAAGATGCGCCAATGTCAGCCACTCCAGATACGGCGGCCTCGATTCCCTGGCTGGAGCCCCCTCCTTGAACATAAATCGTTGCCTGGTTATTCTTCGCCATAAATTCTTCTGCCAGTACTTCGGAAAACGGCTGCACCGAGGTTGACCCCGCTATGGTTATTGACCCGCTTAACTCACTGCCGCCGCTTCCAGATTGACCCTGTGTCCCGCAACCGGCTGCCAAACCCAGCGAAGCAACCATTATTAGGACCAATAAGAGACTAAGATTTCTTTTTTTCACTCCAATACCTCCTAATTCTTTATCTAATAGCATTCTATCGCCGGGGGTTTAAGGTCAGGTTTAGAGTGAGTAAAGATTGATTTCAGGGAATGTAAAAAATGAGTAAAAAAACACGATTAGGATAGCAGGATTGGGGATATGGCATCAAAGGAGATTGTCCTCTTTGATACCATTCATCTTTTCGGAAGGGTGAAGAAAAAGGTGGAGCCCTGGCCTACTTGGCTGCGCACGTCGATGTAGCCGCCGTGAACCTCTATGATATGCTTGACTATGGAAAGACCGAGGCCGCTGCCACCGCCTTTACGGGTTCTCGCCTTATCAACCCGGTAGAAGCGCTCGAAAATCCGGGAGGTCTCGTGACGGGGGATGCCGGAACCGTGGTCTGCGACCTGCACCAGTATATCGTGCGGCCTGTCTTCTATCTTTATCTCTATGGTTCCATCTTGCCGGCTGTAGTTGATGGCATTATCGAGCAGGTTGATCATCACCTGGGTGATCCGGTCCCAGTCCGCTTTCACCATTACCGGATCATCCGGAAAAGAAGTCTCCACCTTTAAGCCTTTTTCATTAAGCTGCGGGTCTAGCCGCTCCAGAGACCCGGCAACACAGTCCCGGATATCAAACTCCTCCAGCTTGAGATGAGGGTCGACTGATTCGATCCGCGACAGTTCCAGCAGGTTTTCGACCAGGCGGGCCAGACGGAGTGCCTCATCATATATGATGCGAGAAAACTCCTGAGCTGTAGGGTTGCCCGGGGTCTCGTCCATTAGAGTCTCGGCAAACCCGCTGATGGCGGCAATGGGAGTCTTCAGTTCATGGGAGACATTGGCCACGAAATCCTTACGAATGGTTTCCAGCTTTTTCAGTTCGGTGATATCATTCAATACTACCAGAATCCCCTGGAAGGTGGACGCATCTTCAATGGGCACGATGTTGGTTTGAACAGTTTTTTCCCCGATGCTGTGGAGAACAAACTCCTTCTGAATCGGCTTTCTATCCCTGATAACCTGATCGACACACTGGGTCAGGGCGAAACTGCGGGTCACCTCAATCGGCCGTTTGCCGTGGACGTCCGCCTCCTCCACCCCCAGCAACTGGCGGGCAGCAGGGTTGATAAAGAGTATCTGGTCACTGGCGCCAATTAATATTATTCCGTTGACCGTGTTCTCCAGCACGGTCTCCAGCCGGTTCTTAACCTCTGAAATCTCGCTGATCTTTTCGTCCAGACTGCGGGCCAAGGTATTCATAGCCTCCGCCAGAATCCCAATCTCGTCTTGTCTTTTGTAGCGGACCCGGCGGGTGAGATCACCTTCCGCCATAGAACGCGCCACCTCAGTTATATCGGAAAGAGGGGTGATCATGCGGTTAACAAACCGCAGGCTGACGACCAGGCCAAGGATACCAGCCAGGCCGATCAGGAGACAGATTACCCACCAGTACTGATGGAAGACAGTTTTCATCCCGGTTAAGGGAACCGTCATCCGGACAACACCCTGGACCTGACCGCGTTGGGTCACCGGTGCCGCTGCATAAAGCATATCCGCCCCCAGGTCGGGATTGAATCGGGTAAAAAACGATGCATTGCCCTGCAGGGCGGCCGTGATCTCCGGCAATCTTCTGAGGTTGTTAATGGAAGTCCCATCCTCCTGGGAATCAGCCACTATGGTGCCCTCGGTTGACACCACAGTTACCCGGGCGCCGGTGTCCTGGCTGGCTCTCCTGGCCAGGTCAGCAATCTCCGCTGATGGACTGCTCAGGTCATGCCCCACCAGGCTTTCCCCAATTAACTGCGCCTGGGAAACCATACCACGGCGGAGGTTTTGCACATGGACATTTTCAAAATAGCGCATCCCCAGAAGCCCTCCCACCAGTGCAAAAACCAGGATCATAGCCACATAGGAGAGTACCAGCCGCCATTTGAAAGTATTAACCATTGTTGCCCCCTTCGAACTTGTACCCTATTCCCCGTACCGTCTTAATGTAGATCGGCTGCCCGGTATCAGGCTCAATCTTGTCGCGAAGTTTGCTTATGTGTACATCCAGGACCCGCGTACTGGCGGTATCACTGTAATCCCATAAAGCATTTAACAGGTAATCCCGCTTCAATACCTTGTTCCGGTTGCGAACCAGGATCTCCAGCAGCTCAAATTCTTTGAGGGTCAGGTCAATCTTGACCCCATTAAGGAAGACCTCATAGCTGTCGGTCTTCAAAATCAGATTGCCCGCCTCTATCACTTCGGATCTGGAAACTGGCTCCTGCCTGCGCCTTCTCAGAATGGCCTTTACCCTGGCCATAAGTTCGCGGACACTGAAGGGCTTGGTGACGTAATCATCGGCTCCCATCTCCAGGCCCAGAATCCGGTCAATCTCTTCATCCTTGGCCGTCAGCATGATAACCGGGATATAAAGCTTTTCCTCTCTCATCAACTGACAGATCTCCAGGCCATCCTTTCCCGGCAGCATAAGATCAAGCAGGATCAGGTCCGGGTTCTCCGTGTTAATCATCTCCCAGGCCTGATTGCCATCATAGGCTTCCATGGTTTCATATCCCTCTCTTTTCAGGTTGTGGGTTATAAGACGCACCAGGGATTCCTCATCATCTACGACCAGAACCTTGGCCTTCATACCGAGCCTCCTTTCTTACTGACTAAGGATATCCTCTTGGTCAATTTGTGTTAGCCCCTTACCGTATGAGGTCCCACATTAAAACCGGTTCTGGAAAGCCGCGCAACCTTGCGGGAAATTTGAAATGGGATGAACATGTCCTGGCATAACCGCGTACCAGGCAGCGCATATATGGGCAGGAAAGTCGAAAGCCCGGGCCATGACTGAAAGGCGCTGACTACCGGTCGTTGTCCACCACAGCCATGGTACAGCGTGAGATACATACCAGCTTATCCTGTTCATCATAAATCCTGATGTCCCATACCAGGGTAGAGCGGCCGACATGGATTGGCACTCCCACGGCTGTTACTACCCCATCACGTTTACTGCGGATGTGGTTGGCATTGATCTCCAGACCAACCGCTCGCTGGCGGGCAGGGTCTATGAACTGGTAACTGCCCGATGAGGCCACCGTCTCAGCAATCACTACCGAAACTCCACCATGCATGATTCCCAGCGGCTGATGGGTCTTTGGGGTAACCGGCATGGTGGCTACTACGCGCTCCGGTGTGTATTCAGTAATTTCGATCCCTAACGTTTCCATGACCGTGTTTTTGGTGGTAAATTGATTGATATCTTCCATTATTCCGCCTCCCGGGGAAAATTGTTCAATACTCCTCCCATTTTAAATGGTGGTGAAATGACCGTCAATTACACCTCGATTTACCACACCGGCCTTAACGTCCCTGCCGGTGGAGCGGGCATCCTATTTCTGCGCTCAAACATAACAATTTGAGTGTGCTAAAAAACACCCGGCTGCCGAACCACCATTCCTCAATAAGGGCTTAAAGGTCTCATTTACGATATTATGCCGGTGGTGAAATCCCGGCCGAAGCCTGAGAATACAGGCGGCCCACTAGATTGGCAAACACCACCTGCAGGTAGAAGACTCCAAATAAGAATACAACCCATCCTACAATCGGGATAACGCATATCATTCCCAGTATCATGCTGAGCACCAAGAACAGGACCACTGCTACCAGATACTCACCGAATACAGCTTTAATACGTCTTAAGATCTCACCGAATTCGAAAGCGGCACCAATACGGTCTTCAGCAGTAAAATGTGCCAAAGCCATGGGAAGGAAAAACGCCATAATCAGCCCGATTACAAAGGTAAGCATAATCACACCTACACCGGTGATACCCATGCCTACATCACCGTAGTACCGCATACCCATTATTCCTCCTGCTCCACCCAGAAGCATAACTAACCCGGGTATCAGCATATAAACGAAACTGATCACGAAAGCTATAAGTCCGGCAACGAATTTGTCTCCCAAGTCCTCCCACACAGGCAGGGTCATCTCCCCCTGGGTTCCGGCACGCAGTGACTCCAGAGCATACCCGGCGGAAAAAAGGTTGATAATGGGTATAACATTCAGGGCACCGCCGATGAGGATTTTTTCCGCCCACTTCTGGTCGTCAAAAGGGTACCTCAGGATCTGTCCAACATCAAACACCAAACATCCTCCTCTCCACTACAACCACTCTATACCTGAATACAATCGAACCCGCCATGGGCGCCAAAATTCCACTGATAAAACGATATTACCGGATTTTTTGCATTATTACCATCTGACCTGACATTATTGCCTGTGGTTGATTCTTATGTCTCCTGATTCCGAACATTTTTTCACCCATCTGGACTTTAAGGTTTTCCAGGCGATGGTCCCCAGATAGAAGATGAAGATACACAGGACAATGGTCGCGCCGGTGGCTGTGCCCCAGTGGTAAGAGAGGAACAACCCGGCAAATCCGGAAATAATGCTGATTATAACCGCCAGGGAATGGTAGGATCTCATGTTTTCCGCCAGGTTGCGAGCGGAGGCGGCTGGCAGTATGAGCAGGGCGTTAATGATGAGTATGCCGATCCACTGTATGGATATGGTCACGATTAAAGCCAACAGGATGGAAAACAACATCTCCACCAGGTATATATTAACCCCTCGGCTACGAGCCACCGCCGGATTCGAGCTCACCAGAAACAGGCGGTTGAAAAACAAACCCCAAAAGAGGAGCACCAGTACCAGGGCTATGGCCAGCAGATTTAATTCCTGGGGAGCGACGCTCAACAGGTCACCGATCAGGTATGACGAATAACGGTTGAACCCCCCTCCGCGGGACAGGATTACCACGCCCAGCGCAACGGCGGTAGAAAAGAACACACCGATAACCGTATCCGCGGAGGCCTCGGTTCTCCGCCTGGTCCAGGTAATGCCGATTGCCAGGATTACCGCAAATATGAGCATAGCCCACAGCGGATCACCAAGACCCAGCAGTACACCGATGGCTATTCCAGTTAGGGCTGCATGACCGATAGCATCCGAGAAAAAGGCCATATTGTTGTTAATGACCATCGTTCCCAGGAGTCCAAAGATGGGCGATACCAACAGAACAGCCAGCAGGGCATTCTTCATGAAGTCAAACTCAACCCAGCTAAAAGGGAAAATGCTGTCAACCAGGGTATACCACACTTCAATCATGAATTCACCTCACCGGTTGGGTGATGAATTGTCGTCGCGGCCTCCTGGCCGTGGTATATTTCGGTGTTCCACTGGCTGCCGAACAGGTTGAGGAATTGCTGGTTACGGAATACCTCTGCAGGCGTTCCTGCCGCCAGGACTGTCTGATCCAGCAGGATAAGTCTATCGGCGTATTGGGAGATCATGCCATGATCGTGCGAGACCATAATGATTGACAGGTCGTGTTCCCTCCGCAGCTCGGACACCATGCGATAAAATATTTCCAGGCCGCGGGGGTCTACTCCAGCCACCGGCTCATCCAGCAGGAGCAGATTGGGAACCGGGTCAAGAGCACAGGCCAGGAGTACCCGTTGCAGTTCTCCTCCGGACAGCTCGCAGACCCTGCGTTTCATCAGGTGTTCCGCCTGAACCCGGGTCAGGTTATCTAAAACCCTCTGGCGGTTACGCCGCGGGTGGGAGAGCCACACGGGAACGTTCGAAATGCAGGCAGAGCAGAAATCAAGCACGCTGGCCGGGGATCCCGGTCCAAAATCCAAGCGCTGCGGGACATATCCAATCAGGGGATGCCCCGTTCGCAATCCCTTGGCATCCAGAAAGTTCATGTTTCCGCTGTAGGGGATTTCCCCCACTATCGCTTTCAATAATGTGGTCTTGCCCGCACCATTAGGTCCAATTATCCCTGTCAGTTCCCCGCAATGGATGTGGAGGTTAACATCATACAGCAGGGGATTACCGCCAATACGGACCCCAAAGTTGTCCAGCCGTGTACAGCACAGGTTACATTTTTCAGCCCGGGTTTTTTTATTAATCATTAATCGCTCAAGGCCTCCAGCAGGACATGTAAATTATCCTTCATTATTTTTATATATGCTCCGGGATCATCTGGTCCCGAAACTGCCGGATCAAGTGTATATACCCTGCTTCCAGTTTCACGGGCAATGGTCTCGGCCGCCTTGGTTGAGTACTGTGGCTCAACGAATATTGCCTTAGCTCCCGACTGCCGGATAATTTCGATGGTCTCCGCCAGTTCAGCCGCACTAGGCTCGGAGCCCGGTTCCCGCTCCACTACGGCCACAATTTTCAGGCCAAACTCATTAGCGAAATAGGGAAAAGCCTCGTGGAAGGTAACAATATCCTTATTCGGCACTGCTTCCAGTTTGCTGCGCATCTCACCTCGCAATGCTTCCAGTTCTTTGAGGTAACGGGATGCATTCTCCCGATATGCGTGAGCGTTTTCGGGATCCAATTCGGCTAACTGGTCCGCGATGTTTTGCACCTGCTGCATCGCCAGGGACACGCTGACCCATACGTGAGCGTTCTCGTGTCCATGTTCATCCTTCATCAGTTTAATGTCCTGACTGGCGTCAACAATCTTCAATTCCGGCTGTTGTTCAATCACCTGCTTCAAAAAGCTCTCCATCCCTGCTCCATTTACCACCAGCACCTCAGCATCGTGCAGCCGCTTGAGGTCACTGGTTTTCAGATGGTAGTCGTGAAGACAGCCAGTTACTGTGCCGGTGATGTTGACTACTTCTACTCCGGGAATATTAAGGGCGACATTCCTGGTCATTATGTAGGTAGGAAAAAACGAAGTTGCGATGATCAGTTTTTGATTACTTTCGGTATTGGCCGGGTTGCCGCAGCCACCAACTGCCGTAAGCTGCACAAGCAGCACCATCAGGACCAGAAGCAGCATCTTTCTCCCAAACCGACAGACGTTTCCCTTGTCCTGGCTTTTCATTCCCTTATTTTACCCCCTATCCATTGACAATTGAGACCGGGATGTTTTTCTGTCCCGCTCGCAGTTGCCTGTTGGGCGTATTTCAATGATACAGCGACACTCTCATTATATCTTAACTCGCGGTTTTCAAACCTGCCGCATAAAAATTAAGCCCGCGATCATTATTGATTGCCGGCTTAATCTTAAATACCATCAGGTTAATGCAGAACCACGAGCCAGGTTTTTCAGCCCTTTACAACTGGCCCCGCAGATTTCTGACACACACGTTCAAGGCTCTGGTCGCTGGCTGCACCCTAAGCCTGGCCGTACAGCTTTCTGACCTCAGTCTTCAGGATCTTACCGGCCGGATTGTGGGGTATCTCATCAACTATCTGGATGAACCTCGGCCGTTTAAACTTTGCCAGCTTATCCACACAGTAATCCGACAATTCCTCCGGGGTTACCTTTTGGCCGGGTTTAAGAGAAACCACAGCTTTAACCGATTCACCCCAATCAGGATGGGGTACTGCTATTACTGCAGTCATCATTATTGCCGGGTGACTCATTAAAACATCTTCTACCTCTTTGGAGTAGACGTTTTGACCCCCGGAGATAATCATATCCTTGGCCCTGTCAACAAAGTATATGTAGTCATCCTCATCATAGGTAGCCAGATCACCGGACAGAACCCATCCATTAACAATGGTCTTCTTGGTCTTTTCCGGGTCCTTATAGTATTCAACCATAATGCCCCCGCCACGAACCGCAATTTCTCCGACTTCACCGGGTTTAACCAGGTTGCCCTCAGGATCAACAATGATGGTTTCGGAACCAACAACACCGGCTTTACCGATACTGCGGATCTTGATCTCTATCTCTTCGGGATAGAGTCCCAGCCCCGTTGGTCCAGACTCGGTGAAGCCATAAACCTGCTGCAGCTTGTTCTTGCCCCTGATTCCAAACTTATCCAGGATGAGGTAGATGTCTTCTTCCGCTATGGGACTGCCCCCCAGGACGAACATCTCCATGGAGCTGAGGTCGTACTGGCTGACATCAAGCAACTTGGCGCAGGTAAGATAGACTACCGCCGGTCCGAAGAAGTGAGTAGTCTTTTCATCCTGAATGGTCTGCAGGAAGAGTCTGGGATCAAAGGCCTCCAGGATGACATTGCTGCCCCCCACATAGATTGAACCCAGGAAGTACAGGTGCAGTGGTGCCGAGTGGAACAGCGGCATCATGGCCAGGTTCCGGCTGTTGATGTTCATCCGATGGCCCAGAGCACCAGAATTGCATACGGTGTAGAGGATACCCCGGTGACTGAATACGGCTCCCCGGGGAGTACCGGTGGTGCCAGAAGTATATATTATGGAACACATATCGTTTTCATCAATGTTTACAGCGGGCATTTCCTCTGAGGCCCGGTGGATCAGTTCGTCATAGATGATCTTTCCGGAACTCGAATTGGAACCGGTTACTACAAAGTTTTGTAACGTCGGCAGGTTTTCCTCTATCCCCTGCAAAACTGGAGCAAAGACCTCATCATAGACGAACATTTTTGCTTCGCAGTTATTGACAATGAACTGTACCTCGGCCTTAACAAGGCTTATATTGATGGGAACGACCACCGCCCCTGACTTCAATATCCCGAAATAAACTGCGACAAACTTCTCGGAATTGCGCATCATCATGGCAACCCGGTCTCCTTTGCCGATACCCAGACTGATGATTGCATTGGCAAACCGGTTTGAAAGACGGTTAATCTCCTGGTAATTCAACCTCAAATCCTTAAATACTATGGCTTCCTTGTCCGGGTACTTACGAGCGTTCCTGTACATCAGTTCCGCAACGTTCATTTTACCGATACACCGCTTGCGCAGTGCATCTTCACCTCCCCTTCATAACAGATAAAAAGCAAGCATTCATCTGATCTCTTATCCGGCTGTTCTGAGCATTACCGGATTCTATATTTGGGATAATAGACTGTCATGTGCCATATTAACGGTTACTTCTCGCTCGTCCATGATTTAACGTTTGTTCATATGGCATCATCTCTTCAGCACTCTTGAGGATCCCACCCCCATACTCTTAATCCTTCTCTTTTATCTTTATTGGAATATGTGACTGTTAATACTGTCCCGGTTGGTGTTGTTACAATATTCCTACTTACATTACACGGAGTTCGGTTTTGAGTATTTTACCTACGTTGGATTTCGGCAGTTCTTTTAAAATTTGAACCTCCTTGGGGACCTTATAAGGTGCCAGTTTTTCTTTACACAGGTCAATAATCTCCTGAGTGGTAATGTTTTGGCCTTCTTTGGGTGCCACAAAAGCCTTGACCACCTCACCCTTTACAGGATCAGGCACCCCAACCACAGCCGCTTCCAGGACCTTATCATTCATGTAAATGATGTTTTCTACTTCCAATGAGAAAACGTTATTTCCACTGGTTATAATCATATCCTTTAACCGGTCAACCACCTTGAAATACCCATCCTCATCCATCTGAACCACATCCCCGGTCCTGACCCAGGTTCCATCTCCCACGAAGGCATTGCGAGTTGCCTCCTCATTGTTCCAGTAGCCCTTCATAACATTGGGACCCTTGATAACCAGTTCGCCGGGTTCACCCTGGGGCAGGAAATTGCCATTGGTATCAATAGTAGCCATCAGTTCATCAGGAAACGGGATACCGACTCCTTCCTTTCTCATGCCGACACAAGGACTGCAGCTGCACCCGGTGGTAGCCTCGGTCATTCCCAAAGCTTCACGCATTTTACAGCCCGTCAGCCTTTCAAATGTATTCCGCACATTATCGGGTAAGGGTGCACCCCCGCTGACGCATAGACGGATGGAGGTCAGATCATACTGTTCCACCCCGGGGAAACTGTTGATCGATGCGTACATGGTAGGCACGGCAAAAAAGAGGGTGGGCTGGTACCTGGCTATAGCTTTTATCATCCCTTCGAAATCCCGGGGAAAAGGGAATGGTATGAAGGTTGCACCATTCATGATGGGAATATTCATCGAGGTTGTCATTCCATAGACATGGAAGAATGGAATCGCCGAGAAGAAGACATCATCAGATGTTGTGCGGGCAAAACCCGCGATCTGAGTTGCATTGGCAATCAGGTTGAAGTGAGTAAGCATTACTCCTTTCGGTGTTCCAGTCGTACCGCCTGTATACTGCAAAACCGCAACATCGTTCTGCGGATCAATACTTATAACCGGTGGTCTCTCTTTGGTGTTAAGCATATCGCGAAACAGGATAACATCAGGAGAATCGGGCACGAATGTCCCGAAGGGATCGACAATAATCTTTTCCAGCGGGGTTTTGGGCATTAGGCCGAAAAACTTCGGATATACCATGTCAAAGGTTACAACTGCCACTGCTCCTGAATCGTTAAGCATAATCTCCAACTCGTGCTCTGAATACAGGGGATTGCTATTGACGATTATGCCGCCCATTTTTAATACACCATAGTAAGCAATGACCGTGGCCGGAATGTTGGGTAAACTCAACATTACCCGGTCTCCCTTTCTGATACCAAGCTTTAACAGAGATACTGCAAAACTGTCCGCCATACGATTAAGTTCTTGATAGGTTATCGTGTTGTCATTGTATACCATTGCAGTTTTATAGGGATTGCGTCTGGTGGATTCTTCTAGCAGGAAGTTCAGTGGAACTACTTGATAATCGTAGCTCTCCGGTACTCCCAGGTCATAGTGTTTAAGCCAGGGCCTTTTCATACAAACACCTCCTACTCTTGTTTTATAGGACACTTTTACATCGCTTTATTACCTAGGATTTGACGATGCACTACTAACTCACAGCGCATCGTCTTACCCTACAAGGCTTACCCCGGTAAAAGTCTGCTAACTACAGGCACAATCCTAAGAATTCACCGGAAAAAACCGTTGCGTTATTAAATGCGACATATATCCCTATATCCTGGTATGGTGTTTGCTTGGTTGGCGATTTCCCGTTTTATTGCCCTATCTGGCTCCATCCCCTATTCAAAAATCTTTTCATCTTCAGCGAAGGCGTTGACGCAGTCATATTCGCTATCCCGTTTGGTATTGTTTTTAAGCTCGTACTGTCTCTCCTTATACCACTCATGCTGGGTTATAAGGCTCATGATCTCGTTGGAACCGACCCAGATCATGGATAGCCTCATATCCCGCAGGATCTTTTCAATGGGATAAACGTCAGTGTACCCAATGCCACCCATGACCTGCATGCACAGGTTCACCACATCCCAGCACTGCTCGGTAACGAATTTCTTGGACTCCGATACCATCCGGCGGGCACGGTTGGGATGAACCCCAGCGTCGATCGCCCGCGCCGTGCAGTATATCATGGCCCGGCAGCTGTCAAGCTTGGTTACCGCATCGGCCACTTTGAAGCTGACTCCCTGGAAATTCCGGATTTTCGTACCGAAGGCCTTGCGCTTGGAGGTGTAATCTGTGGCTACCTCCAGGGCTGGCCGAACCGCCCCGATGGTCATAGCAGCTGTTCCCAGCCTTTCAGGGATCATCATCGGATAGAATACCTCGGTCGCACCATTGACCTGCCCCAGGATGTTGGCTTTAGGTACCCGGACATCTTCGAATACCAGGCGAGCTGTGCCCCCTCCCCGGCACCCCATGAGTCCGTACAAGTACTCGGCCTTGACCCCGGCATCGCGGTCAACAATAAAACAGGTCATGGACTTGTGGGGTGGCGCCTCGGGAGCAGTCTTGGCATAGACCAGGAAAAAATCAGCACCCTCGCCGCCAACGATGAATCGCTTCTGCCCGTTCAGTATGTAGTAGTCACCATCCTCGATCGCCGTGGTGGTGGCGCCGAAGAAGTCGGAACCGCCCCGGGGCTCAGTCAGGCATTCAGCGGCGAACTTCTCGCCTTTGAGCAGGGGCACCACGTACTTCTCCTTAAGCTCTTCCGATCCAAAGTTGCAGATGGCATCACAAACGATGTCAGCCCCTACTCCCCAGACGCACCCGAAGGCATAACCGGGCACACAGATCTCTTCTGCCACCAGGGTATCCTCGACCCAGCCCAGACCCCGTCCCCCGTACTTTTTGGGGAGCCTCAGGCCCAGGAGATTGCGGCGGCCGCACTCCTGCAGGAACTCCTTGGGAAACTTGATCCGATCGGCATCCATGTCCAGGATGTACTGGCGGGGAACCCATTTGGCCATCTCCCGGGCTTCGTCACGCAGGGCAAGCTGTTCCGCTGTCATAAGATAATCGAACATGGTTCACACTCCCTGTATAAAAATTATGGCATTCTGTAATAAGCATATTACGCTTGTGGTAAGCCGTCAATTGCAAAGAATTTTAGATGCTGTCGAAGATTTGTGCTGAATAAAACAAGGAGACTGCCCCGGTGTGATTGAGCGGGCTTGTGTTTGGCTTACCGCTGTTGTAGATTAAAAAGGTATCGTGGAGTATTATTGTGGACTTGCAGGTTCGATTACCTTTACATCAATGGAAATAGGCAGGTATAGAAATTTGGCGGAGAACAAGAAGACTCGTAACCGGATTTTGCTGGTGGCTACCTTAAGCGCTTTCCTCACCCCTTTTATGGGAAGTTCCATCAACCTGGCGATACCCGCAATTGGCCAGGATCTAAACGGCAATGCGATCATGCTGAACTGGATTGTGACCTCGTTTCTGCTGGTTTCGGCGGCATTCCTCCTGCCCTTCGGGCGTCTGGCGGACATGCGGGGGCGCAAGCGGATATTCGTAGCCGGTATCGGAGTGTTTGGAGCCGCATCATTCCTCTGTGGGATTGCCAATTCACTGATTTTGCTGTTATTGGCCCGGATTGTGCAGGGTCTGGGAGCTACCATGATGTTTGCTACCGGTATGGCATTAATCACGGCCGCTTTTCCACCTCAGGAAAGAGGAAAGGTTTTAGGGTTGAATGCTGCTGCTGTATATGTTGGTCTTTCGGCGGGTCCGGTGGTGGGTGGTTTTCTTACCCATTACCTGGGCTGGAGGAGCATCTTTTACATGGTGGCGCTATGGGCGGTGGTGGTAATCTGGGCTTCTCAAAACTGGCTGCCCGATGACCGGCATCCGGCAGGGGAAGAGCGCTATGACACACCGGGAGCTATACTGGTATCGTTAAGTCTTCTGGCCCTCATCTACGGTGCATCCAGCTTGTATACTCTATCGATGGGACCAGCCATCACCGTGGCTGGCGTGGTGGGATTGGCTGTTTTTGGTTTCCGGGAATTCCGGGCACCCTATCCACTGCTGAATGTCAGGGTACTGGCCACCAACACCACCTTTGCTTTCTCAAATCTGGCGGCACTTATCAATTATAGTGCCACCTTTTCCGTCAGCTACCTGTTATCACTTTATCTTCAGGTGGTTCGCGGGTTCGGTGCCCAGGCAGCAGGTACGCTCCTGCTGATTCAGCCGCTTCTGATGGCAGTTCTTTCACCGGTTGCCGGGAGATTATCCGACCGTCTGCAGCCGAGAATGGTATCGAGCGCGGGCATGGCAGTAACCGCAGTGGGCCTGGCCGTCCTCGCCACAATTCAAACGGACACTGACATCTGGATTGTCGCCGGTATACTGGTCCTGCAAGGTCTGGGATTTGCCCTGTTTGCCAGCCCCAACACCAATGCGGTAATGAGTTCGGTGGATCGCAAAGACTACGGGATAGCTTCTTCTACCCTTGGAACCATGCGCCTGGTAGGCCAGGCACTCAGTATGGCCATTGTATCCTTTATATTTGCCGCCCACCTGGGAGATGCCAAAATCACCCCGGCGGTTGCTCCAGAATTGATAAACAGTACCAACACAGCCTTTGTGGTCTTTGCGGTCATGTGCGCCCTCGGGATTTTCTGCTCCCTGGCCCGGGGAAACGTCTCCCGGGAAGAAAGAGACCAGGCCTGAGCCGGACCCTCACAGCCACTACAACGGTCTTATAAAAGGTGTGATCATTATAAGAAACGAATTAATAACCGGTATTAAACAAGCCATCCCCGTTATACTGGCCTATATCCCCCTGGGCCTGGCCTTTGGAGTTCTGGCCCATGAAGCGGGTCTATCCGTGGCGGAAGCAGCCTTGATGTCGGCAATGGTGTTTACCGGAGCTGGACAGTACATAGCGATTGGAATCATTGCTGCCGGTGGGTCAATGCTCACGATCATAATGGCCAACCTGCTGGTTAACCTGAGGTATTTTCTGTTCTCGGCTTCAATGGTGCCCCATCTCAAGGTCCTGCCTACCGGAATAGCCTCGGCTCTTATGCTGGGGTTAACCGACGAAACTTACGCGGTAGCAGCAGTTCATTTTAAGGAGAAACCGGCCACCGCATCATACCTGGCGGGTCTTAACATAAGCTCATACCTGTCATGGGTGATAAGCAGTCTGGTGGGAGCAAGTCTGGGGAACATCATCACCAATACCGAGCAGCTGGGGCTCAATTTTGCCCTGGCAGCCATGTACACGATCCTGCTGATCCTGGTGATAAGTGAGAAGAAGCACCTCATGGTTGCCCTGGTATCAGTTATCGTCTGCCTTGCCGTAGCATATCTGTTTCCGGCAACATTAAGCAACCTTTCCAACATAATAGTGGCATCCCTGGTGGCTGCCACATTAGGAGTGATAATCAAGCGATGAGACCTGAAATGCTATGGATAATAGTGGGTATGGCCCTGGTAACAGCAATCCCCCGATTTTTACCGGTGGCGATACTATCCCGTTTCGAGTTCCCCGAGATATTCAGGGAGTGGTTGTCATATATAGCACCGGCGGTGCTGGCTGCACTGGTGGCGGTAAGTGTGCTGGCCCCCAACGGAACAATTGTGATGTCTCCGGATAACCTTTACATCTGGGCTTTCATCCCTACTCTGGTGGTAGCCATCTACACCAGGAGTCCATTCTATACCCTGGTAACCGGTATTGGAGTAATGGCCCTCATGTACAATTTTTACACACCCCATATCTAAAGCCAGGAGCATCAACGGAAAGCCGTTGTTGTACGGTCACATAATGTCTTTGCAAAATTTGGAGAAGCAAGGGGACTGTCCCCTTGCTTCTCTGCTATCGCACAAGACTTAGAAAGTGGTGGAGGATGCGGGCGGTTAGTCCCCAGATAACGTGATTCTGCCACTGGTAAAAGAACTGGGCATAGCTGCCTTCCCTCCAGGGGTAATCTTTTCCGCGGGGAATCAGTTCATAGGGATAATCGGGGGGCGGTACCAGCCTTACGGCTACCGCACTGACTTCCGGCTCATTTTCCAGCAGGTGAGTCAGGGGGACATAGAGTATCGAGTTAACCTCACTCAGATTCGGTTTTATTACTGCATCCTTGCTTATCTCGCAAACAAACGGATAAACCAGCAGGTTAAAGGGAGTTAAGAGGATATCCAGTGCTCCTACATATTTCAGCTCCTGACGGTTCAGCCCCAATTCCTCGCAGGTTTCTCTGATGGCAGCCCCCAGTTCGCCGCCATCCCCCGGTTCGATGCGGCCTCCGGGGAAGGATATCTCTCCCGGGTTTTTCGTCAACCAGGAGGTTCTCTCTTCAAAGATTACACAGGTCTCGCCCTTGTATTCCATTAAAGGCACAATTACGGCCGATTGGAAACAATCCTCATGCCCCAGAATCTTGGCCTGCCGGTTGCTCAGGGCTTTGATTTTATCCATCATCCAGGATCCTCTCCTATTCTGATAACGTGCAATATGATTATACCAGACCGGCGGACCCGTGTTCAGTCCTGCGGGGGAATAGGGTGTATGATACTGATTCGTATTACACAACCAAACAGGTATTCCGGCTACTCCAATCCCTGCAATAAAACAGCCCGCTCGGCTCGCGATTCTAATCACGAGTATCCAGCGGGCTGTTTACAAAGGCGCGATAACGGGTAAAACCAGGCAGCGCTGTTGGTTGTTCACACACTTTATGCCGGGAGCTTTACCTACAGGATGTAGACTGGTATTAGTCCCGCAGGTCCTAAACTATGCCCTGAGCCATCATTGACTCAACCACTTTGGTAAACCCTGCGATGTTGGCCCCTACGATAAGGTTGTTCTTAAAGCCGTACTCTTCGGCGGCTTGACTGGCCTCTTTATAGATGTTGACCATTATTCCATGCAGCCTGGAATCCACCTCTTCGAAGGTCCAGGGCAGCCTCATGCTGTTCTGGGACATTTCCAAGGCAGAAGTAGCAACACCACCGGCATTAGCTGCCTTACCAGGACCAAACATCACATTGTTGCTGATAAACAGGTGGGCCGCTTCCGGGGTACACGGCATATTAGCCCCTTCAGCGACGGCAAAACAGCCGTTGGCTATCAGAGTTTTGGCATCTTCTTCGTTTAGTTCATTTTGGGTTGCGCAGGGTAGTGCGATATCACACTTGATATTCCAGATTGAGCCTTCGCCGTACTCGGCCCCTGGCTGATGGTCCAGGTAATCCTTAATCCGGCCTCTCTCGACTTCCTTAATCAGTTTGATTGCCTCCAGGTCAATCCCGTTTTTATCATAAATGTAGCCGGTGGAGTCGCTCATGGCAACCACCTTGCCCCCCAACTGGCTAACCTTTTCGGTGGCGTAAATGGCAACATTACCTGAGCCCGATACCACAACGGTTGAACCCTGCAGTGCTTTTCCCTGAGCCTTGATCATCTCATCAACAAAATAAACCAGGCCATATCCGGTTGCTTCCTTCCGGACCAGGCTCCCGCCATAAGTAAGGCCTTTTCCTGTCAGGACGCCCTCAAAACGCCCGGTAAGCTTCTTGTACTGCCCGTACAGGTAACCGATCTCCCGGCCGCCAACCCCAATGTCTCCCGCAGGTACGTCTATGTCGGCGCCAATATGGCGGTACAGCTCATTCATGAAGCTCTGGCAGAAACGCATAACCTCATTATCCGATTTTCCTTTGGGGTCAAAGTCACTGCCGCCCTTGCCGCCGCCAATAGGCAGTCCAGTAAGAGAATTCTTAAAAATCTGTTCAAAACCTAAAAATTTTATAATACCCAGGTACACTGATGGATGAAATCGTAATCCTCCCTTGTAGGGGCCAATAGCGCTGCTAAATTGGATTCGCATTCCTCGGTTAACCTGAACTTTTCCGGTGTCATCAACCCAGGGAACCCGGAAAATAATCTGTCTTTCCGGCTCTACCAGCCTTTCCAGGATTCCCGCCTTTTCGTATTCCGGATGCCGACCAAGAACGGGCTCCAGGGAATCCAGAACCTCCTTTACCGCCTGGTGGAATTCAGGTTCATGGGGATTTCTTTCTACTACCTTGTTATAAACATCCTGCACGTACGCCATTGTACCCATCCTCTCCCACATTATTTTATGTCGACCCCAGGTTTGATCCTGACGGGTTAACACATCCCGGTGAAACGGCCTCTTCGCCTGTGCAGTTATTATTCATTCCACATGGTGAAATTGTATTCTAGTATATGCTGAAATAAGATTAACATCTACCGGCTTGTCTAGTCAATGGATTCTTATTTCACCATGTGAAAAAAAGTGATGCAAGGGGTCAGACCCCTTGCATCACTTTTTGCTATTTGAGGGAGACGTGGTAATCCCTTAACCAACTGTTGATCTGGATAAGGTGGGCCAGATACTGGGGGTCGCCCATCAACTGGCCGAACCATGGCAGGGAAAAAAAGGGCTGCCCGGTATCTACTAACTGGCGAACTGCTTTTCCATCTATTAAGGTGAGAACCGGTGACGATGGATCGTTTAGTATTTCAATGGCCTGCTGGCGAACCGTATTGAAATACAAAGGATTGTGCGTCTTGGGATAAGGGCTTTTTCGCCGATTCAGAACCTCGTCGGAAAGTATTCCCTGCAAGGCTCTCCGCAGTATGCCCTTGGGAATCCCGTCGCAGTTTTTAATAGTCCAGGGTACGTTCCACACATACTCAACCAGATGATGATCGGCAAAGGGTACTCGTATCTCGAGGCCGGAGGCCATGCTCATCCGATCCTTGCGATCCAGGAGAGTAGGCATGAACCTGGTTATATTAAGATAAAACAGCTTCCGCATGGATGCCTCATCAGGGGATAGGCCCGTAAATGACGGAACCTCTGACAGTGCCTCCTGGTAACGGTCGGCCAGGTACTCTTCCGGGTTAATTAAATCTCGAATCTCCGGGGATATCAGGCTCCATCTTTTCTGATTCATTCTTATCCAGGGAAAGCTGCTCAAAGATGTGCCTTCCCAGTTAAACCAAGGGTAGCCTCCGAGGATCTCATCAGCACATTCCCCGGAAAGACCCACTGTAACCACCTTCTTTATCTCCCGGCAGAACAGGTACAGAGAGGAGTCGATGTCCGCCATTCCCGGGAGGTCACTGGCCCGGAGAGCCGGAATCAGTGCGGCTGCCAGTTCCAGGTTATCCAGTGTCACATGGTGGTGTTCTGATTCAACATACCCGGACACCATACTTATCCAGGGGATATCAGCATCCGGCTGAAACCGGTTGGAGCGGAAGTATTCATCATTTCCCCGGTAATCAACCGAAAAGGTAGGCAAGTTTCCCTTGCCTTCTTCTTTAAAAACCCTGGCTGCCAGGGCGGTTATACCGCTTGAATCGAGCCCTCCCGATAACAGGGTACCTATCGGTACGTCGGACACCAGCTGTCTGCGGACGGATTCCTCCAATAGCTCCCGCACCCGGCGTGTGGTGGTTTGCAGATCATCCAGGTGCGGTTTACTGACCAGGCTCCAGTATTTTGAGGTGGAAATTCCATTGCGTGTATACTCCAGGCAGTAACCGGGACGCAGTTCCCTAATGTTATGAAAGACTCCATGTCCCGGAGTTCTCGAGGGTGCCATCACCAGAACCTCTGCCAGACCCTCGTGATCTAGAGCTGGGGAGACCCGGGGATGTGCCAGGAGCGCTTTCAATTCCGAACCAAAGAGCAACATTGACCCCTGGTGAAAATAAAACAACGGCTTGACCCCCAAACGATCACGGGCCATAAACAGGCGCTGTTCTGCTTCATCCCAGATAGCAAAGGCAAATATGCCATTGAGCCGGTCCAAACAGGCCTTTCCCCACTCCATATAGGCTAATAACAATACCTCAGTATCAGAGTTTCGCGTTAGGAGGTGGTGACCGCGGGCTTCCAATTCTCTCCTGATCTCCAGAGTGTTATAGAGTTCCCCATTATAAGTAATGGTGTATGTCCGGTTTCCCTGGCTGCGGGTCATGGGCTGCTCACCACCTTCCGGATCGACCACCACCAGGCGTCGATGTCCGAAAGCTGCATGAGGAGAACTCCAGGTAGCCAAAGCATCAGGGCCCCGGTGAGCGAGGTGGTTGGTTATGCTTAACAGGATCTGGTTCTTTCGGGTAAGATCCTCGTCCCAATCAACCCATCCGGCAATCCCACACATGTTGATCCCTCCTCGGAAGAATACATCACAAAAAAGGCGCCCGGATTACTCCGTAGCGCCTTTGCCTTATTAATACTACTCATTTATTCAAAAAAGTGTACTTGGAAAGTTTGGGCTGCTGGTTTTTGATGCACGGGGTCTGACCCCTTGCATCACTAGGGTTCGAACGCAAAGCCCTCTTCATTAAACAATTGGCAGCACGCCTCGACCACCCGGGGATCATACAGGCAGCCGCTATTGGCAGATATCTCTTCCAATGCTTTGCTAACTCCTAACGCTGGCCGGTAGGGACGGTGAGATGCCATGGCCTCCACCACGTCGGCCACCCCCAGTATTCTGGCCTCCAGCAGGATTTCCGAACCTTCTATTCCATAGGGATAACCTGATCCATCCATGCGTTCATGATGCTGCAATAAAAACAGAGGTATCGGAGCGGAGAACGGGATTTTACGTACAATCTCATAACCTGCCTGGCAATGGGTTCTCACCAGAAGCATCTCCACTTCCGTCAGGCGGCCTGGTTTGGATAGGATCTCCGTGGGTATGTACATCTTGCCAATGTCATGCAGAATACCTGCTGTCCTCAAGCCTTCGAGCCGGCTGCCGGTTAACCCCATCTTCCTGGCTATGGCACAGGCCAGATCCGCCACCCTCCGCTGGTGTCCTGCCGTATAAGGATCCCGTTTTTCTGCGGTAGCTGCCAGGGCTTCTACGGTGCCATCCAGCAGTTGCTGCATCTCTTTAAAACTCTTTTGCAGCTCTTTTTCCGCCCGCCAGCGCTCGGTGACATCCTCACCAATGGTGGCAATCCCTACCACATTTTGTTCGGTGTCCATCAGCAAGGTATTGTTCCAATGGATCCGGAGTTTCTGGCCATTTTTCGTCTGCACATAACTGGGGCCGTAGCTAATTATCCTTTCTCTTTTGATGGTATTCTCGAAGAGCTTAATCATCTTATCGCGGATTGAAGGAGGAAAGAAATCTTTGAAGTGCCGCCCTTCTAGTTCTTCTCTCTGCCATCCCGTGAGGCTGAAGAGGAAGTTGTTTGCAAAACTGATGGTGCCATCAGCATCCACGATCAAGGCCAGTAAGCGGACATTCTCCAGCAATGAACGGAAGCGTCTTTCGGATTCATCAAGAGCCGATTTCTGTTTCTGCAGTTCCTGGTACTGCTGTCTCAGCTCTTCTTCAATGGCTGTGAGTTCCTCGAGCGTAGCTTCAAGTTCCTCATTGGCTGCGCGCAAACGACGCTCGGCCCATCTGGCCTCGGTCACGTCCATAAGTGATATGATGCTATGCTTGCTGTCAGGAATCATGGCTGCATTAAGCGAAACCTCTCGAACCTGTCCATCTTTCCTGACCAGACGGAACTCGTAGTTTCTCGGCACATCGTTCCCAGGCTCACGGCGATTCTTGTGCAGTTTCAACATCTTGTCCAGATCTTCTGGAAACACGAATTCTGTCCATTTCAGATTACTACCCGCTTCTTTTCGAGAAATACCAGTTAACCGCTCAGTTTCCTTGTTAACCGAAACCACCGTGGTATCTTCATCAAAAATAAGCATAGCGGTCCCGGTGTTTTCGAAGATAATCCGGTAGCGCTCCTCTGACCGGCGAAGCTGTTCTTCAGCCAGTTTGCGGTCTGTGATATCATGTACCAGATACCATCCACCGATAGGCCTGTCATTGTCGTCGCAACTCAACCATCCTTTGACACTGGTAACCACCCTGGTTCCGTTAGCCCGCAGGTATTCTTTCTCATATTCATCACAGTATCCCCGTTCAAGTATTTGCCTCATGGCCTCCACGTCCAGGGGATGATACTCTGGAGGGGTGATCTTCTTATAAGACTGGTTAATGACAACCTCTTTTGAGGGATGACCCAGAAGATCAACAAAAGCCTGGTTACAGTCCAGGCATCTTCCATCGGTGTTGAATACGGCGATACCGTCAAAAGAGGTCTCAAACAGTTCCCGGTAGCGCGCTTCGCTTTCCTTCAAGCTCTTCAGAGTACTAGTCCATTCCGAGATATCATCGGCCATGACTAACCCGCCGATGGTACCTGTATCGGACACCAGGGGTGCGGCCTGCATCCGATAACGCCTTTCATTTTTATCTCCACCAATAATAGTCACTTCATGAGTCTGGTTTACCCCTTTTCTGATTCTCTCCTCAATAGCTTTCTGGACTTTCGCCTTTTCTCTCTCGGGGATAAAATCTAACAAACTCCGCCCAATCAGTTCATCCCTGGTAAACCCGAGGACATCAGCACAACGATGGGTGCAGTAGGTTATCTTCCCCGACTCATCATAGGTATAAACAAAACCGTTCAGTTGGTCGAAGACTCTTTTCAGATCGTCCGTTAATCCAGTAGTTGTTTTCGTCTCATCAGGTTTCCTGGACTCTGTCATTCTTCCCCTCCAAATATGAGGCTACATCAATGTCAGAAAGACACACTACCAAACACAGCGGATTTCCTACTTTTTCCTAATTCTTTTGTTATAGTATTATTCTACATTTATTTATTACTTCCTTCCTTTGTCGTATTCTTCTGTAAAACTTTAGCAATACATGTCTATCTGCCCGGGACACGTTTTAGCTTCACGGAAAAGAGAGGTGGTGAATAGCAGGAACGGCACGACTCTCATACTAAACATAATCGACAAACATTACCGGTATCAATGCGATGGAAACAAAGATGTTTTGGGAGGCAGACTAAGCCCCGGCTGCGCTCTGACCCGCCAGAAAACCAGTGCTCCAACATACCTGGAGGTTGTAACCTCCGGTAGGACCATCCAAATCCAACACCTCCCCGGCCATAAAAAGATTTCGCAGCAGTCTTGACCTCATGGTCCGGGGATCTACCTCTTTCAAGTCCACACCTCCGCTGGTAATGATCGCCTGGTCGAAACCCATCAGATCGGTCACAGTTAATTCCAGGCCTTTCAAGAGGCTAACCAGCCGATGGCGTTCCTCGCGGGTAACGCCGTTCACCTGTTTCCCAGGGGATATCCCCGATAGCCTGATCACCGGGTCAATCAAGGTGCGGGGTAGCAAGTCGGACAGGCTGTTCTTGAAGGTTTTGTTCCGGTATTTGGTAAAATCGCGCTGGACCCGTTCATCCAAACGGTTAAATTCCAGAGAAGGTTTGAGATCAATATACAATTTAACCTCTCCCCGGGACAAAAGCTCACCTGCTTTCTTGCTGAGGTCAAGCACAATGGGACCACTCAGGCCGAAATGAGTTATTAAGGCCTCGCCGAACCGCTGGTCCTGTTGTTGGCCACGCTGGTAAAGGCTTATCCGTACATTTTTCAGGCTGAGACCCTGGGCATCTTTAACCCAGTCTTCTTTCACGCGTACGGGGACCAATGCCGGTTTGAGAGGAGTAACATTATGCCCCAATTCACGCAGCCAGTTAAATCCCTCTCCGGTCGATCCGGTCGCGGGGTAGGAGCATCCCCCGCTGCACAGTATGTATTGCCTGGCAGCAATCCTCCCCTCGGGGGTATCAATCCCCGTTACCCGATCTCCATCGACCGAAATCCCGGTAACCCCGGTATTAAGCCGCACTTTTACTCCGGCCCGGTTCACGTAGGAGGCCAGGGCATCGCGGACATCCCGGGCTTTATCACTAACAGGAAATGCCCGTTTTCCCCGTTCAACCTTGATCTTAACCCCTCGGGCATCGAAAAAATCAAGGACATCACGGACCCCAAAGTTAGCCAGGGCCGGGAGGAGGAATTTCCCCGCTTTGCCATACTGTTCGATCAATCGCTGGTGGTCATACTCGGCCTGGGTGAGGTTACACCTTCCCTTGCCGGTAATCAGGAGTTTCGTACCCAGTTGGCGGTTCTTCTCAATCAGAACTACCGATTTCCCCAACTCTCCGGCCCGTCCCGCTGCCATCATGCCGGCTGGCCCGCCACCGATCACTGCTATGTCGAATACTTCATGCCTGTCCTGCATCAGGTTATTCTCCCCGGCGCCACGCTTAGTCGAATTTCTTTTTCAACCGTTCCCATAGGCCGCTGCCTATCATATCGTCGGCAGTAGCCAGAATCCGTTGGATAACCTCCAGGCTGTCGCCGTTGCCCGCCCAATACCGGCGAACAATCTCAGGATCCGTCTCGCTGACAATGGAGTTTAATACCCACGCCGCCAGTGCAATATCATCCAGCAGCCCCAGTGGTCCCATCACAAACTCGGGAAGCACGTCGAACGGAGATATGAAATAACCGATGACCGCCAGTAACTTGATCTTCTGCGAACCGGGAACATCCGGGTCCAGTGACAACCTTGCCAGCAGGTGGAACAGGTCCGGTGCATACATCAGGTACTCCGCCCACTTGCTGTTACGAGCATCCTGACTGTCTATCCAACGCTGCACCTTCGCCCTGAATTGTTGATAAATATCAGGTTCCTGGTACTCCATTCCTATACCCCTTTCCCATCCAACCAACTTGGAGATCAATTCATCCTGCAGCCCGTTTAATGCAGGCAGCGGTTCAAACCCGGCATTCGTATACGAACCTGATTGGACCTTCCATTCAATTCCTGCTCGAAACAGGGTACTAAACGGGTTTGGCCCAGCGTGCAGTTGATTATCTGATCCCATAAGTTAGCTTTTTTCACTATTTTATTCACTAGCATCAGGAGTTGCTTGCCTGTCACCTGCCTGGTGCTTGAGAAACTGATCTGTGTCTGGCAAGAGCTTTCTGAGCTCCAGAGGTAAGGGAAACAGAACGGTTGTATTCTGCGAATTAGCGATATCCGTCAGCGACCGAAGCATCCTGAGGGTGAGTCCGCCCTCGCTGTTGCTCAGAATTTCAGAGGCCCGTGCCAGCTGCTCCGCGGCCTGGCGCTCACCATCAGCTTGAATAACCGCTGCCCTGCGGTTGCGCTCGGCTTCAGCCTGCCGGGCAATTGCCCGCTGCATCTCATTCGGCAGCACTACATCCTTGATCTCTACGGCAGTCACCTTGATGCCCCAGGGGTCCGTAGCCTCGTCGACAATTTCCTGGATGGTATGATTCAGTTTCTCTCTTTGGGTCAGCAGTTCATCAAGGTCAGCAGTCCCGACCACACTTCTGAGAGTTGTCTGGGCTAACTGATTGGTAGCCTCGTGGTATTCCTCAACATTTACCACTGCCTTGTCAGCGGAGATGACCCGGTAGTAGAGAACCGCGTTTACCTTGCAAGTCACGTTATCCCGGGTAATAACCTCCTGCGGCGGAACATCGAAAACAATTATTCGCAGGGAAATTCGTACAATCCGGTCAACTAAAGGTATGATGAAGATCAATCCCGGTCCCCGTACACTTGTCAACCTTCCCAGGCGAAAAAGCACCGCCCGCTCATACTCAGGGATAATCTTGATTGCGGCGGAAACTATGCCCGCCACTACAACGATTAAGGCCCCCCAGTTAAATATGTCAGATATCATCTGTCCTGCCTCCCATCATTTGCTGAATTCCGCGTTGAAAGTGGTTCAACCATTAGATACATCCCCTCGCGACCTACAACTCTAACCCTTTGACCCCTGGAAATAACTTCGCCCCCTGTTGAGCTGGCCCGCCATATCTCCCCCTGAACCATGACAAGGCCTTCAGGGTCAAGGTCTTCAGTCACAATCGCCCTGGATTTTTGGAATTCGTCATTTCCGTGAACCGGACTGAATCGCCGGATGTTCATCACCGCATATAAAACCGCACCGATAAACAAGATCCCCAGAATTATCATCCATAAAGCCGCATCCCTTAAGGCTAAGGCCCAGTCAATTGGGGTTATCAATGCCACGGTCATTTTCATCACCCCCTAATCCAGGTTATGTCAGTTTGCAGGCATAGTCCTGCTATAGCATATGTGCCCACAATAACCTGTCATTTCCTGCTTTCTTTAATATTGTCCGATAGTAGGAGATTATACAAGTGTCTTGTTAAATCAGCGTTCAGCTGGTACATCGAAGGTACACATTCGTTCTGATTTTCACAAATGAGTTGTGGAAAACAAAGTTGGCAAGCTATCATAAGGTTACATGAATTAAATTAACGGAGGTATATGATGGAAGCGAAAGATATTAAAAAGGTGCTTATTATCGGTTCTGGTACCATGGGCAAGCATATTGGTCTCCAGCATGCCCTGTTCGGATGTGATGTAACCATGTACGACATTGATGATAAGGTACTGGACAGTGCATTGACGCATATTTCGAAAATTGCATCCCGCCTGGCCCGTCAGGGTTATATTACCGAGGAACAGGCTAAGGAAGCGGTTGGACGCATTAAGGGGACCGCCGATATTGCCGAGGCCTGTAAAGATGCCCAGCTGGTCAGCGAATCGGTGCCAGAAAACGTAGCCCTGAAGCAGAAGGTGTGGAAACAGTTTGACGAGTACTTGCCGGCCGATGCGGTTCTTACCACCAATACATCCACCCTGGTAGCCTCCCAGTTTGCTGCCGCCAGCGGTCGCCCCTCACGTTTCCTGGCCTGGCACTTCCATCTCCCGGTTTACACAGCCAATGTGGTCGATGTAATGCCTCATGAGGGAACTGACCCGGAAATAACGCAGTTGGTTATCGATTTCTCCCGCCGGATCAACCAGCAGCCGATCTATATCAAGAAGGAATGGGCTCATTATGTCTACAATGAAATGCTGACTGCCTTCCTTTCGGCAGCCAAAAAACTGGCGGTCTATGATGTTGCCACCATCGAAGACATCGATCGTGCCTGGATGGCGATCATGAACACTCAGATCGGACCTTTCGGAATTATGGACTCCGTTGGGCTGGACACTGTGCTGCACATAACCAAAGAGTCCTTGAACCTTACCCCGGATGATCCTGTAATCCAGGATACGGTTAAGTTCCTGCAGGCCAAGGTTGATAAAGGGGAACTGGGGATGAAAACGGGTAAGGGCTTCTACAATTATCCCAACCCGGAGTATGCGGATCCAAAATTTGTGGAGAGGGTAAAGCCCATTTATAAATAATGGCTTAGAATGCCGAAAAACGGAGAACATTCCTGTTGATAACAGACAGTGGTGTCTTGTACACGACGGGCATAGTGATGGAAACCGGTCGGTGATTGAGCCTGCTGCGCCTGTCTGCCCGTGATAGTCGCCGGTGAGCAGGTTGGGAACCATCTCAACCTGCTCCAGGCCGAAAATCCCTTCCCAGCCCTTTCAAACTCGGATTGCCGGAGTTTCCCCCTGAGAGGTGCCGGGTACGGTGCGATAATGGTTTATTATGTCACTGCGAGTAATTATGCCAATTAGTTGCCCTCCGCACTCCGTTTCAAGCACCGGCAGCCTTCCGATGCGGTTATTCGCCAGTTTATGGGCAGCGTCCTTCAGTGATTCTCCGGGCCAGGTATATATGATTTCCCTGCTGCTGATGGTTTCTACTGCTGCTGGAGTCTGTTTGCCTCTTATGGCCAGCGCAATATCTGCCCAGGTCACAATTCCAAAAAGCGTACCATCGGCGTTAATAACCGGAAAACCGAGATGACCCGATTTTCTCATTCTCCGGGCCACATTGATGATCGATTCCTCCCGGGAAATGGTCTCCAATCTCGATGTCATTATGTCCTTGACTATGAAGTTCTCCAAATAATCTGGAGTCTGTTCGTTTTTGATATCCAGTCCCCGGCGGGACAGCTTCAAGGTATATATGCTGTCAGGAAGCAGCCAGGCACTGACCTTGGTACCTATTACACAGGCCGTCATTAATGGAAGAATAATACGGTAGTCACCGGTCATCTCAAAAAGCATGACCACTGCGGTAGCGGGAGCGTGAGCCATGGAGGCAAAAACCGCTGCCATTCCTACCAGGGAATACGCCCCTGAAGGAGCGCTGAGGGTCGGCCACTGCCAGTGAACGAGATAACCATAGAGACCTCCCAGCATTGCTCCCATAAAAAGCCCCGGAGCAAATACTCCTCCAGAGCCACCCGATCCGAGGGTTATAGATGTTGCCAGAAGCTTTAGCACCAGAAGGAGCGCCAGGGTTAAGGGGAGTATTTGATTGGCCAAAGCCAGTTCAACCGTTCCATATCCAACCCCGAAGATCTGGGGGAAGTTGAATCCTATGAGCCCTACCATCAGTCCACCTATTGCTGGAAGGAGGTATTCCGGAATTCTTATTTGTTCAAAGATCCCGGTGAACCAGTACAGGACCTTGGTAAAAACCACCGCCCATAAACCGGCCAAAATGCCCAGGATTATATAAAAACCAAGCTCGTGGGGTCCCAGGAGCTCATAGGGCGGGCCGAAAATTGAAGGAACGTCCCCATAGTAAACACGACTGACTACTGCCGCTGCCACTGACGAGAGTACTATAAGAATAAAATTCCCCGTGTTGTATCGCCCCAGTACAATCTCCTGAGCAAACAGCACCCCGCCAATAGGAGCATTAAAAGTTGCAGAAAGACCCCCGGCGGCACCACAGGCCACCAGGGTACGTAAATCGGATGCCGAAAGGTGGAAGATTTGACCCACGGCTGAACCGATGCTGGAACCAATGGTTACGATGGGACCCACGCGGCCCGCCGACCCGCCGGAACCAATGGTGATGGAGGCAGTCAGCATCTTAACCCACATCAGCCGGGGCCTGATAACTCCGCCTTTTTCAACCACGGCAGCCATGACTTCCGGTACCCCGTGCCCCTTGGCCTCGCGGGCGCAAAAATAAATAAGAGGGCCGACGATAGCTCCCCCGATGGCTGGAAGAAGGATGGTATAATACCTGCCGAGAAAGGACAGATGCTGCTCTCCACCCCCAAAAAATACCCCGGTAAAGAAGGCTAAAAGCACTCGGAACATGACTCCCGCACAACCTGTAACCACTCCGATAAACACGGCCAGGATTATCAGACCGCCGGCAGAGGATACTGCTGACCCCTTGCCTGGCCGCAACCAGTTCATGATTTTCCAATATAATAAACGTTCCCCCACCGCGTATTGACCCCTTTGACAGATAAAATCCCTTCTTATCATAACATCTGGGGTCTCTTGCCAACAGAGGAGAACATTCCTTTTGCCCGGGTTGGACTTGATACCGGGCAACCAGGGGTTGTCTGGTTGCCCGGTCCGAATCCTGCCATCCTTCAGATTTAACTTAATAAGCCGCTTCCAGTATGCCAAGGATATCTCGGAAGTCGGCCTCTTCCCGGTTAAATACCAGGGAACCATCCCCCTGGGCTGTTTGGGCAATCTCCTCCAGCTGCTCTCTTTTAACACCAGCGTCTTTCAGGGTTATCGGCATACCAGTCAGCTGGTTCAGGGTTGAGTTCATCTGTCTGATCGCTGCCACCGACTCTCCCGCTCGCTTTTCAGGTGCGGTTCGGGCATAAACCTCAGGACCAGCCAGGGCCAGCAACAGCTCGGCATAGTAACCGGCACACTCTTTCATATTGTACTCCATACCCCAAGGCAGCAGAATGGCCATAGCGACCCCGTGAGGAACACTGCAAACTCCACCGCAGGCGTGGCCGATGGAGTGAACTATGCCTACCATGGAATTGGAAAAAGCGCATCCGGCCAGCAACGAGGCGTTGGCCATCGCCATACGGGCTTCTTCATCTTTGCCGTTCCTGATCACCCGGATAAGGTACTGCCTGATCAAATCAACTGCCTTGAATGCATAGGCGTCGCTCAAGGGGTTCTTCTGGAGACAGGAATAGGCCTCAATGGCATGGGTCAGGGCATCCATTCCTGTAGCGGCTGTAATTCGTGGTGGCACCGTTATGGTCATCCGAGGATCCAGGACGGCTACATCCGGGAACAACATGTACGAAGTAAATGCCATCTTGCACTTCTTTTCCAGGTTGGCAATAACCGCTACCATAGTTACCTCCGAACCAGTCCCGGAAGTCGTGGGAACGGCAATGAAAGGCCTCATCCGCTTCGTCAGGCGTTCTGCACCCACGAATCTCATCAGGTCGTCGGTCTCCTCGGTTATTACTATGTTCACCCCCTTGGCGGTATCCAGAACCGATCCCCCGCCAATAGCAACGATGGAATCGCAGTTGTTGGTCCGGTAAATCCCGGCCACCTGGTTAACCACCGCGTTGGAGGAGTCAGGAGGGGTTTCATCAAAGAGGGCACCCACCACCAGATTGGAGCCCGCCCAGGCGTCCAGCACAATCTTAATCAGACCTGCCTCCACTACACCTCTATCAGTAATAACGATCGGGCGCCTGCACCCCAGGATCTCCAGTTCATACGGGATGTTGTCCAGGGCCTGCCGCCCGGAAAGGATTTTTACCGGATTGTAGTATTCGTAATAAGCCGGAATCATACATTCCACCTCCACCCTGCATCATATTCCGAAGGGTATCCCCAGGAAGTAAACATGCATCCGTAATGCGAATCTGCGCATGGTCATCGGGGGCAATCGCTTAAGGATCCCCCGGGCAATAAAACCGGGGAAAAGATAGAATTCCACCAGGTTAAGACAGCGTATCAGGGACATGGCCCGGGCCAGGTCTCCCTGCACACTCATGCGATGCTCGGCATATCCCTGAGGGGTACCCATCTGCCCGGTAAATATCAGGAACGCCGCCCCCAGCGTCTTAAAGCTGATTACCAGATCGGCTTCATTTCTTACTAAGCCCAACGTTCGGAGCCTGCCGTTTTGTTTCTGCAGATAAAGATATGGACCGCTTGGAAGTACTTCGAAGAGAATGGAAAACGATTCTTCCCAGGATTCAACCTCTCGCTTAACCTCTTCATCGCGGGCAGCAATACTCTGAAAACCCCGTCCCAGTATAAAAAGAACAATCTTAACCACCAGGCTGGTGAACGGTTTCTGTCCGGGAATAATCTCCGGGTATTTTTTCCCTGTACTCATCTCTCCTCCTCCCCTTTCGATCATTAACATCTATGTTAAATTGTACCATCCGGCAGGAGTCATTAACTACACAGTTTTTAAAACAAAAAAAGGTGTACTTCTCAGTACACCTGGATCGTCATGGCTGGGGCGGTAGGATTTGAACCCACGAATGCGGGAGTCAGAGTCCCGTGCCTTACCGCTTGGCGACGCCCCAATATTTCGTTTCGCAAGTTTAGATTTTACACAAGTTGATACCGTCTGTCAAGCTTGCAGAGCTGGGTAGTACGTGGCTAGCTTTTTAACCGGCCTCTTTCAGGCCATGGATACTGCCGCACAAAACTGCTGTCCGCTATAACAATTGGCCAGTTCTCTTGAGATTAATCGGTCCGGATGCACCGTATGGACTTTAAAAAACAGCCGGGGAGCCAGCAGAAAAGCATGGCTCCCCGGATTATGCGGTTTGGGATAGGGTAGGCCGTTGTCAGACTGTTTAACTGGGAATGTTAACACAGGGGCCGGTATCGAAAAAGACAACCTCGGTAGTCCCCAGCTTATTCCCGGAGGTGGAAATCAGTTTGGGGAGGACAACAACCTTGTAATGGGTATTCTGAAGTAAAGGCACATCCAATATTACAAAAATGAAGTTGGGGCAGGATAAATTGCGCCGGACCCTTATAGGAATGCGCAGTGTGTTTTGGAAGGCCTTTATCTGCATCTTGTTATGTTCCCATACTCTGGAATTGCTCACAACATCCTGGCTGAAACGAAGTTGAATCAGCCCGGCCTCAGTACGGGGTACATCATCGGCTCCCGTCGGAGGAAATGAATTTATCAGCCGGAATGTTCCTTTTTCCTCCCTGACAATGTCGCTTAAGCGGAATTTTCTTTTCCTTTTTCGATGAAATGGATCTTTTGACCGGAATTTATCTTTTCTTTTCCGATGAAATGAATCTCTTGACCGGAATTTATCTTTTTCTTTCCGATGAGATATGTCTATTGACCGTAGTTTTCTCTTTCCTTCAACAGGTAAATCCTCCTTTTTTTCCAGCTACTCGCTTTATCTTATGCTGAAAAAGAGAGAACTGCTCCATTATTCCGTCCAGAATATGGTCTTAAACGGCTTCTAAAGGTTAAAGCTGCTGAAACAGCATGGAAAGCCCGGGAATGCTATTCAACCCGGTCAGATTTCAGTCGGAACGAGATTATGTGTTTGCTCCGGATAAAGAAAGGTCGCTGACAATCTAATGTTACACTCAAGGAATCGCCATTCCGTTGTCGAACTATAGATAAAGAAAGGATGACAGCTATGAGTACATGTAAGGCCTGCGGGAGATCTTTTGATAATGAAGCATTCCCGGTAGAGGAAACTGGTTTCTGTTCTGTCTGCGCCCGCAGTATTCTGGATTGGTTCAATGAGGCGATCCTGGCGGGGATAATAGAACGTGGTGAGGACCCGGGAGTCGAGCTGCTCGAGCCGGAAAAGTATTATTACGTGCGGATTTACTGGTATGGGACCAAACAGATGCACGTTGAGTACACCATCGATGGCGAAGCTGATGGTCCGGGTAACGGGCGCTCAGAAGGCATATTTTCGGGGTTGGAACTGGCAGTCCAGATGGATATGACCAACCGCTTTAATGAAATCGAGATGGCCTCATACATCTGCTGTAACAGCGGAGCAGTTATCGCATTTAATGATATCTGCCCACAATGGTGACCCGTAACACTGAAAGGTATCACTCGATAATCGCCAGCAGACATTGAGATACGGTTGGCTGCAAAATCGTTTTCGTCAGGATGCAGAAATCCTACCCGCCCTCAGCAGTGTGAGACCGCCTATACTCCCCCGGCGAGTAATCTATAGCTGTTGTCGTTTAGCATATCCGGGGCACGTGTTCGCCCTCCAGCATTCCCAGTATTCGCTGGGCACCCAGTTCGGTTTCAATCAGCACCATTCCAGCCGGTTTAGAACTCACGGAGCCGATAATGGCGGCCCCCTCCGCCTGGGGAAGCCGGCGCAGGTCAGCACATATATCACCGGCCGACTCAGGTGAGGCGAAGATCACCATCTTACCCTCATTGGCCATATAAAGCGGGTCCATCCCTAACATGTCGCAGGCCCCCTGCACCACCGCCGACACCGGGATATCCGTTGCTTTGACCTGTATGCCCAGTCCGGCCTGGACTGCAATCTCGTTCAGGACCGTAGCCAATCCGCCCCGGGTAGGATCACGCATGCACCTGATGGCGTCACCGTATCTTTCGATAATCTCCCCCAGCTGATAAAGAGGGGCACAGTCACTTAAGGCAGGAGTGTTGAAGCTCAAACCTTCTCTTTGCGCCAGAATTGCCAGGCCGTGGTCACCAACCTGGCCGGTTACGATAACCTTATCCTCCGGCTGGATCCGGGCCGGCCGGTAATCGATTCCCTCAGGAATCATTCCAATTCCGGTGGTATTGATAAATACCCCATCAGCCTTGCCCTTTTCTACCACTTTGGTATCACCGGTAACCAGCTTTACTCCGGCCTCTCGGGCGGTTTGGGCCATAGACCTGGCGATTTGCCGGAGGTCCGAAATGGGCAGCCCTTCCTCAATTATGAAGGCTGTGGATAGGTAAAGAGGCCGGGCTCCACATGCTACCAGGTCGTTAACCGTTCCACAGATGGAAAGCTTGCCGATATCCCCTCCAGGAAAGAAGAGCGGAGTAATAACAAATGAATCGGTGGACATCGCCAGCCGACCGGGTTTTATGTTGAATATGGCTCCATCCAGCATGCTTTCCATAATCTCATTATTCCAGGCGGTTTTAAATATTTCATCGATTAATCGCTGGCTCATCAATCCGCCACTGCCATGGGCCATCAGTACGCGGTCAGTTTTCATTTGGTTCCTTCCCTCCCCGGTATATAACGATAATAAGCGGCGCAGGAACCCTCATGGGATACCATGCAAGGTCCCACTGGTTTTAAAGGGGTGCAGGCCTGTCCGAAAAGGGCACAGTCGGTAGGAAGAATTTTTCCGGTCAAAACCGCTCCACAGGCACAGCCCTTAATCGGGATCTCCTCCAGTTCGGGTATGTTAAACCTTAGGCGGGCGTCCATATCGGAATACTCCGGGCGCAACCGCAGCCCGCTGTACGGGATCATCCCCAACCCGCGCCAGCGTACCGGGACAGCCTCAAACACCCGGTTAATGCTATCGAGTGCGACCTGGTTACCGTCCGCTCTGACCACTCGCCGGTACTGTATTTCCGCCCTAGCTTGAGACTTCTGCAACTGGTTGACCAGCATAAAAATTCCTTCCAGTATGTCCACGGTTTCGAATCCGGTGACAACACAGGGCTTCCCGTATTTAGCTGCCAGTGTTTCATAAGGCTGTATACCGGTTACAGCCGATACGTGCCCGGGGCAGATCAGACCATCCACCTGGATTTCAGGGTCAGAGAAGATGATTTCCAGGGCCGGGGGTACAAGTTTATGCAAGGAAAACACCGAAAAGTTGGATAGACGTTCTTCCCGGGCCTCCTCCAGGGTAGCCGCCACGGCCGGGGTGGTGGTCTCAAAGCCGATGCCCAGAAAAACCACTTCCCGTTCCGGGTTCTCCCGGGCCACCCTCAGCGCATCCAATGGCGAGTACACAATACGGATATCAGCCCCCCGGCTGCGTTCCTCCTGCAAGCTGCTCCGGGTCCCCGGAACCCGCATCATGTCACCAAAGGTGAGGAGAATGATATCATTTAACCGCACCATTTCGATGACAGCGTCAATGTCTCCCTGGCTGGTCACACATACCGGGCAGCCCGGGCCGGACAGCAGTTTAATGTTGGAGGGCAGCAGTTCCCGGATTCCGGAGCGGGCGATAGCCATGGTGTGAGTACCGCACACCTCCATCAGGGAGATGTTCTGGGTAACGGATTTGATCGCGTTCAGTAAAACGTTACTGTAATTCTGCATAGCGAAGTACCTCCAGTAAGTACTGCATGGTCTCCTGCGCAGCACTCTCGTCCATTATTTCCATGGCAAAACCCGCATGGATTAAGACATACTGACCTGGTTTAACATCCGGGGTCAGCCGGACACTAATCTCAGCCCGGTTGCCATTTACATCCACAATTGCCCGATGGTTTTCCTTCAGCTCAATAACCTTGCCTGGTACCCCTAGACACATTACTTGCTCACCTCACTGGCGATAACAGCCTGCCCCAGTGATATGCCGCCATCACCCGGCGGTACCTTCTGGTGATGATAGACCATGAACCCCTGGTTGGACAGCTGTTCTATCAGATTAATCAGCAGTATCTGGTTATGGAAAACTCCTCCGCTCAGGACCACTCTATTCAAGCCGGTTTCATCCCTGATATTGAGTAAGGCAGATATGAACATCCTGACCAGGGTCAGGTGAAATCTCATCGCCATACTATCCACCCGGTATGACTTCTCAATGTCAGCTATCAGTTCGGACCACATGGGCATGACATCCATCACCCAGTGGTCTCCTTGCTTCTCCACAATAAATCCGTAACTTCCTTTTTCATTGGGGTCAGCACAGGCCTCCAGTTCAATGGCTGCCTGCCCCTCGTACCGATTGATCCCGCAGACCCCCAGGGCGGCTCCTACCGCGTCAAACAGGCGGCCGCAGGAGGAGGTAAGAGGCTCCCGGTTATCATGCCCAATTCGTTTGGTTAAAAGGTCCATTTCCTGCTGGTTTAAATCCGCCAGGAGTCTTTCGGCCCGGTTAAGTCCCGGCTCACCCAAAGCCAGGTATAGATAGGCCATGGCCATGCGATAAGGCTTCCGGGCTGAGATGTCGCCCCCGGGCAAGGGCAGGTATTTCAAGTGTGCCACCCGGCTGAACTGCTGATAGTCGCCCCGCAGGACCTCGCCTCCCCACACGGCACCGTCAGTTCCCAGGCCGGAGCCATCGCAGATCAAGCCCAGGACCTCGCCCTGCAGACCGTTTTCCGCCATAGCGGAGGCCATATGCGCGTGATGGTGCTGAACCGCTACCCGCCGGACACCCTCCTGTTCCCGGGCCCAGCGGCTGGTCTGGTAATCCGGATGCAGGTCATGTGCCAGCACCCGGGGTGCCACTTCCAGCGACCGTTTAAATCGTTCAATCCCCCGCAGGAAACTCACATAGTTGTGGTAATGATTAAGGTCTCCCCAGTGCTGGCTCAGGTAAGCCTCCCCTTTGCGGGTGATACAGAAGGTGTTCTTCATTTCGCCCCCCAGAGCCAGGACTGATTGAGCTTGACTTCCAACCGGTATGCTCCCTGGTACAAATCCCCGGGCACGCCGCAAAAAGTGAACGGTTTTCAACCTGGTGAGCTCCACCACCGAATCATCGCAGGGGTTGCAGATATCCCGGTTGTGCAGGAGAAAGAAGTCGGCCACACCTCCCAGCTTTTCCAGGGCTTCCTCATTACCGGTTATCAAAGGTTCATCGCTGATGTTGGCACTGGTCATAATGAGTATTTTCAGTTCATCGTCAAACAACAGGCAGTGCAGAGGAGTATAGGGCAGCATGACTCCCAGGGTTTTCAATCCGGGATGAATGGCTTCCGCTGGCAGAGAGCTTTCCTCTCTCCTCTCCAGTATTACTATTGGTGCCTGGGGCGAACTGAGCAATTCCTCTTCCCCGGCATTGATAACACAGTGCTGATGTGCCGTTGCCAGGTCACGAACCATGACCGCAAACGGCTTGGCATCCCGCCGCTTGCGCTCTCGCAGCCGGTAGACCGCGCCAGCATCCAGGGCATTTACCGTCAGGTGGAAGCCCCCCAGTCCTTTGACTGCCACAATGTACCCGGCCTTCAGCAGGTCGTGAACATCCTCATTAACCGGCTGGCCCTGTGAATTGACCAGGGTGGTCCGGGGACCACAGGCCGGGCATGCATTGGGCTGGGCATGAAATCGCCGGTTAAGCGGGTTATCAAATTCGGCCTGGCATTCCGGGCACATGGGAAACGATGCCATGGTGGTCATGGCCCGGTCATAGGGGAGATCTTTAATAATCGTGAAACGGGGTCCGCAGTTGGTGCAGTTGGTAAAAGGATAACGGTAACGCCGGTCCTTGACGTCGCTGACTTCCTTTTCGCACTCCGGACACATGGCTATATCAGGGGAGATCATCACCGTTGTCTTGCCATCATCATGGCTATGTCTAATGGTAAAGTTACTAAAGCCTGCCGGGGTGATCTCATGCACCTCGCAGCTGCGAATCAGTGCCCGGGGGGGTGGTTCACTCTGCAGTCTCTGCATAAAATCACACAGGGATTCTTCTTCACCCTCCACTTCCAGGAATACTCCCGCAGACGAATTAAGGACCCATCCTCGCAGATCGAACTCCACAGCCAGGCGGTATACATGCGGCCGAAATCCCACACCCTGGACGATGCCGTTTATTTTTATGCTGTAGGCTTTAACGCTCATCCCAGAAATCCCGCTTTATTCAATATACTGTATTTAGCTGTCTTATTATTCCCCTCCTGGATACGCAATCCGGTGGTACTCTTCTTTTATAAGATTAAGCCCTGCATTAGGTTGGTGAGAACCAATATGCACAGGGTAATCAAGGGTGGACAGCAGATAACGGAAGGAACCGTATCTGTAAACCACCCTCAACTTCGGATTTTAAACATGCTAATCATTCCTGCCATCTGGCAGGCAACATGAGATCAATTCATTCAGTTTAAGCTTGCAGCAGGAACTGGATGCTCATGCCAGCATGGCCGCAATTTCCTGCTGAATCATCTCCACAATCCGCGGAACCTGCCCGGCGACACAGGGAGTCAATTCCAACCCCAGGTCCACGGTATGCGGCTCTACCCCGTATACAATTACTCGCGGGTTGTACCCCTGCAGATTCAGCATATACATGGCTTCCGCAAAGCTTAGCTCGTGCAGGGATGCCATATTGGGGTTTGGCTTCAGATCCAGTTCATCCAGGGGCACCCGGTAAATGGTTCCCGGCTTGCCCCCGGCGTGCATGGCATCGATGACAATACACTGATCCGCCTGGCTGAAGTAATCGAGCAGATCGTAGCTGTGAGTTCCCCCGTCAACCACCTCCACCCCAGGCGGCAGATTCTGCTTTTCCAGCATCCTGATGACGTGTACCCCAACACCATCATCCTGCATCAGCAGGTTACCGATACCGAGAACCAGAACCTGTTTCACATCAGAACCTCCCATAGTCACTTTCGTCCTTACGCCTCATCCTCATGATATCCGTGATGGAAATCGGTCGGAATCTTGCCGGTAAACATCGACTTCAAAATAGGAATTCCTTCGGCCACATCCAGATAAACATGCAGCATTACGGTCAGCACAAACAGCCAGGTAATGATGTAATGGATCAGGCGAACCGTTAAAAACCCGCCAAACCAGCCTGATAAACCCAGGAACAGGTACGGTTTGTAAAGTATAAAGCCGGTGATAATCATAAGGATCGCCATTACCAGCCAGCCGGTATACATCCCTTTTTGTCCGGGATTGTACTTCCCGTAATAGGGATGATCATCGGCCAGAAACAGGTAGTATTTGAGCATACTGGGAAGCTTCTTGGTATCTTCTATCGGGCTGTAAACTATATTCCTGGCATCCTTGGCCGCAATAGCGTAATAAACCCTTCCCACAACCCCCACCACCAAAACATAAGCCATGGCGAAATGGAAGCCCCGGGCGGTATCCATGCTGCCAAACAACCTGAAGGTCTGAGGTGCGTGAATATAGAAACCGGTCAGTATCAACATGGTGATGGCAATCATGTTGGTCCAGTGGAATATCCGGATCCAGATAGAATGCCTCTCCTCCATCTTCTTAAACATCTTCACACCCCCTAGTTGATGGCGAACTGGCTAATCGTCTTCTTGTCCGGGGTCATAACGTGGATGGCACAACCGTAACACGGGTCCATGGACCGGATGATTCTAACCAACTCCACAGGGTTGTTGGGATCGGCCACCCTGGTTCCTACGATGGCCTCTTCCATCGGCCCGCGCACCGTGGCTGCGCCGCTTCCGGTCCTGGGTCCCGAATTCCAGGTGGTAGGCACTACGGCATTGTAAACCATGGTTCTGCCATCGGAACTGATCCGGTGCCAGTGCCCCAGAGCGCCACGCGATGCCTCACAGAGTCCCACGCCAACCACCTCTTTCTTGGGCAGTTCATGCGGGGTGCACACCGGTTGACCCGGCTGCAGCTGCAGGACCCACTCCTTCATGGCCTTGGCAATCTGAGATGTTTCGATTGCTCGCGCAAAGTGACGCCCCATCACCGAGAAAGCTTTATCACCCAGCGCTACAATATCGGGGTTCTTGGTAACCCACTGACGGGCCAGTGGCCCTACTTCCAGGGCCTCGCCGTTGTAACGGGGAGATTTAATCCATGAATAGGCACCTTTTTTCTTGGCATCGGCGGCGACGACTGCCACATCCGGGGTAGTACCGCCGGTATCATCTGCATACCAGGAATAAGTCACTTCTTCGGTTATCAACCCGGTATCCAATTCTTTATACTGCCCTCTTACATAAACTCCGCTGTCCCAGAATTTCTTTTTCTTTACATGATCCATGCCCTCCTCCAGCGGAAAACCGCCGTAACAGAGGAAGTTCTGGCAGCCGGTTCCGATGGCGAACCAGTCTGAATAGACCCCGGCCACCGCCTGGACTGTTGGGATGTACTTGGTATCGATAAAGGCCTGTATCTCTTCGAGATAGGCCAGGAACTTGTAAATCTTCGATGTGTCCGGAACCTCTGACACGCCACCGGGTACAATTGCCTGGACATGCGGCATCTTGCCTCCCCATATGGCCAGCATTTCCTGCGCCTTTCGCCTTATGGCAAGGGCCTCCAGGTATATGTCCACCGCCTGGGCGTTAATGTCAGCCGGTAAACGGTAGTCGGCTTCATACCGGGGCTTAAAAGGAGCCATGTCAGGTCCCTTCACATAGTCCAGGGCTGCCAGGTGGAAGAAATGAAGGATATGCGACTGAATGTAGTTGGATCCGAGAATCAGGTTTCTGATAATGCGCCCGTTGGGAGGCGGTTCAATACCCATGGCATCGTCAAGGGCCAGTATGCCTGCAGTCGCATGCGCTGTGGGACAAACCCCGCAGATTCTCTGCATGATCTGCTCGGCATCGCGCGGATCCCGGCCCTGCATGATAAGTTCCATACCGCGCCATAAAGTACCGCTGGTCCAGGCATCTACTACCACATTCTCTTCGACCTCGACCTCAAGTTTAAGGTGACCTTCAATTCTGGTTACCGGATCAACAATGATCTTTGCCATTTATGCCTCACCTTCCTTCGCTTCGTCTGCCTTTTTGGGACCGATCCTGCCGGCGATTACGTTTCCAGCCAGGTGTCCCGCAATACCGAGTGCGGTTGCACCGCCCAGCAGGAGACCAATCTGGTCGGCAGTAACCGATGTGGCAGTTCCCACCGGCATGTCCGGCATTCTCTCGTACATCGGCCAGGCCGGAAACTGGGGTTCGGTACAGCCAATACACACGCCACCGCATCCTACACACCAGTTGTTGCCGTTGTTCCACAGGCGGGTGGTAGCGTCGCAATGGGCATACGGGCCCTTGCATCCCAACTCCAGCATGCAGCCCATCTCACCAAAGGTCTTGGCAAATATGGCGTTGTCAAAGTATTGCCTTCTCTGGCAGTTGTCATGGACAATCCTTTCGAAGAACATCTTGGGACGTCCAAAACTGTCCAATTCCGGCAAATCGTTGTAAAGGAGTACATGAGCGATGGTCCCAACCATCCAATCCGGGTGGGGCGGGCAGCCGGGCACATTGATGATAGGAACATTCTTTACCACCTTGGAAACCGGCTTGCAGTCCGTCGGATTAGGACTGGTGGCGGGAATTCCTCCGTAGGCGGAGCAGGTGCCGAAGTTCAGTATCGCTTTCGCCTTGCTGCCGATGTCCTTGACCAGTTTTTCGAATACTATCGGCTCTCCATTCTCTTCTTCTCCCACCATGCAGAAGCGTCCCTCAGCACCGGTGGGAACTGCGCCTTCCACTACCAGGAAGAAGTTCTTGGGATTGGTTTCCGCCACCTTGTAAATGGCTTCCTTTATAGCCAGATCACCGGCAGCGGCGCTTATATTGGGGTGATAGGTCAGGCTGATGACTTTGGTCAAAACCTCTTTGATATCGGGATGTACTGTATTAAGCAGTGAGATTGAGCATCCGGTGCATGATGCCCCCTGAATCCAAATTACGGGTGGGGCGCCAGCTGCAACTGCTTCCTTCATGAAGGGAGCCAGATACCCTGATAACGATATCACCGCAGCCGAACCCGCGCACATCTTAAGAAAATCGCGTCGATTCAGTTTGGTTGACACTATTTATATTCCCTCCCCAAGTGTTTTTTTAACTGGCACCATTCTCAACCAGATTCTGAATAGTCCCTTTATGCGTCAGCTCTTTTAATCTTCACCTCCTCCAAGAGCCATTCGATCCAGTCTTTAATCCCTTCTCCAGTACGGCCTGAAACCAAGAACACCGGTGCCTGGGGATTAATTTGGTCCAGGTCCCTGCGGAAACGCTCCACACTGAAGTCGGTAAACGGCAGGAGATCAACCTTGTTCAGAAGAATAGCCCGGGCTTCCCGAAAAATCAGGGGATACTTCAAGGGCTTGTCATTGCCCTCTGCGGTGCTTATGACCACCGCCTTGAAGTCCTCCCCCAGGTCGAACTCCGCCGGGCATACCAGATTGCCGACGTTCTCAATAAAAAGCAGATCAAGGTTTTCATTGGCCAGGCTCTCAAAAGCCCGGCCTACCATCCCGGCATCCAGGTGACAGGCACCTTCGGTGTTGATCTGTACCACCCGCACTCCTTTTTGCTCAATACGCCGGGCATCCTGGTCGGTATAAAGGTCACCCTCTATAACTCCCAGCCGCAGCTGATCATGCAGATGCTCAATACTCTTTTCCAGCAGGGTGGTTTTGCCTGAACCGGGTGAGCTCATCAGATTGACGACCAGCATTCCCTGCCGGGTGAATACCCTACGATTCTTGCGAGCCAGGAGCTCATTGGCTCCCAGGATATTGGTCTCCATGCGAACCTGTACCATCAGTTTTCCTCTCCTTCGTAGTAATCCAGGTACAGTTCCCGCCCCTGAATTATTTCAATACAGGTTGAATTGCACGATGGACAAACAAAATAGCAGTGGTCCTCGATTTGAAAAGCCTGCTGGCACTGTTGGCAGTTGCCCATGATTTCCCTTTCTTCGATCTCCAAACCCGCTTCTCTAAACAAATCGTCTGTTGTTTTGATAGCATCAAACGCAAAATGTAAGCTATCGGGAAGGGCCATGGATAATTTCCCAACCACCAGTTTTACTCGATTTACCTTTTTGATGCGGTACTCGGCAGCGCTCTCCTTCACCATCCCCAGAACACCTTCGATTAAAGAAAACTCATGCATTAAAACACCCTTTTTCATGATAGATACTCAGCCGGTCTTTTCAGGGGTGTTAGTCCCGACCTTTCCATAGGGGTTACTGATTATAAACAAAATTTATGCAGATCAGTTGAAGACAATCTTTGTATTCTTGATTTCCGTGATTCTAATGTCGGCTTCACAACTCCAAGCCATTTGTGCTCTGTCCTTACTCTGATTATTGTCAACGATTTCCCATAAAAAAAATCCAGCAAACGAAATGCTGGACTCTGCGCGCACAAAACAATCTTCGTGTATAACGAATACGCTTATTTATCGCTTACCTCAGCATCTCCTTTTCACAATGGAAGGCACACCCGTTTCCCGGTGCACCCGACGGCCTGAAATTCATAGCGTTCATCGCCTGCAGATCCTCAGGCTCGGAGGGAGGCTATTCTGTTTTCCATTAAAAAATCCAGCAAACGAAATGCTGGATTACTGCCTGCATAAACAAACGTCGCCTAACAACGACACGCTTATTTATCGCTTACCTCAGCATCTCCTTCTCACAATGGAAGGCACACCCGTTTCCCGGCGCACCCGACGGCCTGAGATTCATAGCGTTCATCGCCTGCAGATCCTCAGGCTCGGAGGGAGGCTATTCTGTTTTCCATTAAAAAATCCAGCAAACGAAATGCTGGATTACTGCACGCATAAACAAACGTCGCCTAACAACGATACGTTTATTTCGCTTACCTCAGCATCTCCTTCTCACAATGGAAGGCACACCCGTTTCCCGGTGCACCCGACGGCCTGAAATTCATAGCGTTCAGCGCCTGCAGATCTTCAGGCTCGGAGAGAGGTTTATTATTTATTTCACAATCTTAATTCTTGGTTGATTCTATAAAAGATTGCAAACTCCTGCAAATGACATAATTCTTTTTTTATTTCTATATGCCCTTGGAGACCCCGGGACCGGACGTACACGGTATACCGGGCTGATCTAACCATGAGTGTAACGGTGTTTATGTTCCTGTTCTCCATGCCGGTGGCTGTATTCTTCAATCAGGTTAACCGCCATGAGGAGAGATTTGTCTTCCAGTGCCTGTGCACTGGGGCCATCATAGACCAGCCGGTGGTCCTCAGATAAGATCAACGCCCTCCTGGATATCGCATGAGCCAAGTCCAGGTTGTGCGTGGCGGTTATAATCGTTCGTCCCATGCTGTTCAACTGCAGCAGAAGTTCTATCAGCCAGCGCTGGGTTTTCGGGTCCAGGCCGTTGGTGGGTTCGTCCAGGATCAAGACCTCCGGGTTGAGAACCAGAGCTGCTGCCACGGCCACCTTTTTCTTCTCCCCGCCGCTCAGCCGGTAAGGTGAACGTTCTGCCAGACTCTGGAGGTTAAGCATTGTAAGGATATCGTCTACCCTGGCCTTTACTTCTGCCCCGGGCAAACCCAGCTGGTTGGGGCCATATGCTACCTCATCCCAGACCCGGGTATTAAAAAGCTGGGCATCGGAGTTTTGGAAGATAAATCCTACCCGCTGGTGGTAGCGGCGGGCAAAGGTGCTGTCTTCCAACAGTGCTTCGGTAATTTCCTGTCCAAAAGCCCGGACACAACCAGCCGACGGGAATACGAGGCCGCAGAACATCTTTAAAAGCGTCGACTTGCCGGATCCGTTGGCACCCAGAAGGCATACACTGTCGCCGGGATCAATCTCCAGGCTCAGGTCCTGAAACAGGTTTTCACCCCCGGGGTAATAAAAAGTAATTCTATCCAGAGAGAATACAGGTGTTAGCAAATGAAATCCCCCATTGCGTTTAAATCCGGTTATGACAATCCGCACCAGCTGCTGGCATATCAGGAATACCTCCCGGTTCGGGGAAGGAATCAGGAACCTCCCCCGTGTAACATCGGGCTATCATGGCCTGATAGACTTCCTCAGACAGGTTCATGCTGCGAGCAAAAAGGGCTGCGATTGAGGTTCCTACCTGGGCTCGCTGCCCCGAAACCGGCATCCTGCCTACGGTCCGCAGGCGACGTGCCTCAAACATTTCAAGGGAAACCGTTAAGAGTACGAACAAGTAGCGATAGGTCATTTCAACAATCATAATAAAAAACGCCGGAATCCGCAGCACTCTCAGCGATTTGAAAATGTCCGCCGCTGGTGTGGTCATCAGCAGAAGAACCCCCATGGACAGCGAAATTCCGACCCTCAGAAACAACAGAAATACCGCAGTAACCCCCTGCCTCGTTACAAACAGGGCTGGCGGCCAGGTGATTCCCATCCACCGTTGAACTTCACCCCACTGGTAAATCATAAGCAGGGGCTCGCCATCCACAAATATGTTGAGGACCACCGGCAGTGTGAAAAGCAGGGTAATTAGAGGGATAACTCCCCAGATTCGCTTTTGCAGGACCCAGACCGGCAAGCGGGACAGATACATCAGAATTACTGTACCCACCCATAAAGCTAGGAGTAATGGAATAGACCTGATTATACTGGCCCCCACTATCAGAGCCAGCATTACGATAAGCTTAATATCCGGCCGAGCCCTCTGCAGCAATCCTTCCTGCCGGGCATACCTCTCGGTCTGCATATCTTCACAGATTACCGCCCGCATCTGGCGCATACTTTTGAGCAGGAAATTGCTCCTTTTTTCCTTAACTGACGGTTCGATCTTGGTATGCGGTTGCGGTTCCTCCATCATCCAATTCGGAAGCTCCATAAGATTTCCTTTCCGGAGGGGTGAATATTTGACCCCCACCGCCATTTTTAGGCCCTCTTCAGTCGCCGAACCCAAGGGCCGGGTTTAATTCCGGCGAACGGACGTTGGGTCCGAATTGTGCAACACCCTGCGAAGGTGAGGGCGGAAAGCAGCCGAGCGACAGGAGGTCGCGAGCCCGTCTCCGAGACATGGACGTCGAATTGACGGGTTACTGCTTTCCAACCGAACTGAGCAGTTGGTGTTGCCAATGCAGGACCCGGGGAGTGAGCGGAATTAACCCCGGACCGCCGCCCACCCGCTTGACTGCATAGATGAGCCGTCCCCATGCGCAGGCGGTTGTGGTTTCCCCACCGCCGTTTATATGCCCTGTTAGTCCCGAACCCAAGGGCCGGGTTTAATTCCGGCGAACGGACGTTGGGTCCGAATTGTGCAACACCCTGCGAAGGTGAGGGCGGAAAGCAGCCGAGCGACAGGAGGTCGCGAGCCCGTCTCTGAGACATGGACGTCGAATTGACGGGTTGCTGCTTTCCAACCGAACCGAGCAGTTGGTGTTGCCAATGCAGGACCCAGGTAGTGAGCGGAATTAACCCCGGCCCGCCGCCCACCCGCATGACCACATAGATGAACCATCCCCATACACAGGCGGTTGTGGTTCCCCCACCATAGCTTTCAGGCCCTCTTTAGTCGCCGAACCCAAGGGCCGGGTTTAATTCCGACGAACGGACGTTGGGGCCGAATTGTGCAACACCCTGCGAAGGTGAGGGCGGAAAGCAGCCGAGCGACAGGAGGTCGCGAGCCCGTCTCTGAGACATGGACGTCGAATTGACGGGTTGCTGCTTTCCAACCGAACCGAGCAGTTGGTGTTGCCAATGCAGGACCCGGGGAGTGAGCGGAATTAACTCCGGCCCGCTACCCACCCGCATGACCACATAGATGAAACGTCCCCTTGCGCATGCGGTTGTGGTTCCCCCACCGCCGTTTATATGCCCTGTTAGTCGCCGAACCCAAGGGCCGGGGTTAATTCCGGCGAACGGACGTTGGGTCCGAATTGTGCAACACCCTGCGAAGGTGAGGACGGAAAGCAGCCGAGCGACAGGAGGTCGCGAGCCCGTCTCTGAGACATGGACGTCGAATTGACGGGTTGCTGCTTTCCAACCGAACTGAGCAGATGGTGTTGCCAATGCAGGACCCAGGGAGTGAGCGGAATTAAACCCGGCCCGCCGCCCACCCGCTTGACTGCATAGATGAGCCGTCCCCATGCGCAGGCGGTTGTGGTTTCCCCACCGCCGTTTATATGCCCTGTTAGTCCCGAACCCAAGGGCCGGGGTTGATTCCGGCGAACGGACGTTGGGTCCGAATTGTGCAACACCCTGCGAAGGTGAGGGCGGAAAGCAGCCGAGCGACAGGAGGTCGCGAGCCCGTCTCTGAGACATGGACGTCGAATTGACGGGTTGCTGCTTTCCAACCGAACTGAGCAGATGGTGTTGCCAATGCAGGACCCGGGGAGTGAGCGGAATTAACCCCGGACCGCCGCCCTCCCGCATGACCACATAGATGAACCGTCCCCATGCCGGTCTACTCTTTCACAATTTTATATAAAATGCCTGTTATTCCGGCTACCAGAATGCAACCCACTAGGGCTGATAGTATGTAGCCGCCTGCTGACTGGGCGAAAGTAGCATCCAGCCCTGGTATGCCGTAATCAGGCAGGGGGCTGTGCTGCCAGAAATCAGCCAATTTCTCCAGCCCCGCAGGAATGAAACCAACCTCATCCGGAAGCTGATCCAGACCCCATTCCCCAAACGCAGTTCCGGTAGCCAGAAGTCCCAACGGTGACAGCAGTATAAAAAAGCCAAGTACCATCCACAATTTACGGTATTCCCTAAACATGCTCACTTCCCCCCAAGCCATCTATACTGACCCTGCCGGGGAATTATCAGAAGCAATCCCCGGATAGTTTTTCGCGACAAACCAGGTCCCCAAGGCTGTAACCAGGCCTTCAACTGGTCCGGCCAGGATTAAATGCTCACTCATCATGGCTGCCAGGGTAACCTTCAACGGCACTGGGAAATACAGGGGGGTTCCATCGGCAGCCTGAAACAGGTGGTACTGGGAACCGAATTCAATTGCCGTAACCAATGCCGCTGCATTCAGGCCCACATAGCCCGCAATAAAGGCGGCTGCCATTGCACGGGTAGAGAGCGCATCAGCCTTGCCCCTGATAAGCCGGTAGGTGTAGTAACCAAGCATAGGCATGATAAATGCGATGTTGAAACAGTTTGCCCCAATAGCGAGAACGCCCCCATCTCCAAAAATAAGGGCTTGAATAACAAGAGCAACCGATACCCCAATACAGGCTGCCCATGGTCCGAGAAGTATGGCCAACAAGACCGCTCCCACCGCATGAGCGGAACTGCCGCCGGGAATGGGCAGATTAAACATCATAATGGCAAATGAAAAGGCGGCTCCTACAGCCAGTACGGGTACTTCCTTCTTTTTCAAACTGGATTGGACTTTTTTTACTGCCACCCCCATGACCGGAATCATTCCGATCACAAAAGGTACCGCTGTTTGGGGGCTAAGATAACCATCCGGTATGTGCATTTATATACCTCCACTGTTTTTTACCAATAAAAAACCATGAAAACCACTAACCTCACCAATGACGAGGGTTAGTACCTTCATGGTACTGCTTGTGAATTCATGGAAATGTCGGTCTTTTAATCACTCTCGTCCTGTAATTAGTCTCCTGCCCTCACCTCCCAATGTGAACTTCCCTGGCGAATACGACACTTTCATAGCGCGCAATTACATCTGCTGTTCGCCATTATCGGCATTTTTCCTGCCTGGGAAAAAATTTTTCGAGATCCTTCCCTTGGTTGCTTCTTACGCCTGGCGGCAAACGGTTCTTGTTAATTGTTGCTTCCAGGAGAATAACGTGATCAAAAACTCTTGACCAGGGTAAAGGTGCTGGTAACATTTTTATGCGTTACCGAAAACAAATAGTTGCCCCGGGCAGTTAGAAATACTCGGCCGCGACCATCTTCGTCAGTCTTTACACGATGGGGATATTCCCGGTGATGTGTATTGGCGTAGGTAACCCTGACCTCTGCCCCCGCTACCGGTTCTCCTGATGATAGCACCTGGAATTCGTAATTTTCCCCCATTCGGGCATGACTGTAGCCTGCCGGAATGATTTCCAGGGGCAATCCCAGGGCCTGCAGGCCATGGTGGTGGTGATGCCCGATTTCCAAAACGACTTTGCCATACAGTTTATGGTCCCCGTCCTGCTTAACGTAGATCTGCAGCAGTCCATCCGCTTCCTGTCCCAGGTTTATCTCCATACTCCCATGGTGTTCCTGAACCGGTACCTGCCGGCTAACCCCATCGGTTGCTACAAAGCCCTCTATACCGTCCTGTGAACAGCCGTCCCCGGGCTTCATATTGTAGCCCTTCAAAACCCGCAGGATTACTTCCTCTCCCGCATGGAAATGGCCGTGATCAGTAGCAGGTTCAAGCCATATCTCCTTAATGTGCTCTGCTCCCGCTGCCTCAGGAATCTCCTCCAGCAGTATGCGGTGGCGAACCAGTTCCATCTCCACGATGCGGGCCTTGATAACCCGGCGCTCTCCGAATACGTTCTCCAGAAAAATACTGCCATCCTCGGCCGGCACAATCCGGTCAACACGTTCCATCAGCAGTTCTTCCTTACCGGACTTACTCAGATATACATTGGACTCACACAAGTTACTGACCCCCATTCTCCGCCAGACAGCCTGGACATACCGGACCCTGGGCGGTTTCTGTCGACTTGATGTCCATAACCCCTTCGCCGCAGATCACACACTGGATGGTAGCATGAATCCTTGCTTTGGCCGGGAACTCAAAATCGATCTCCTTCCAATCAAACAGGTCTTCAAAAGGCGTGCTCATCAGCCGTTCGAATATAGCTGCGGTCAAATCCTCTTTTTCCGCCGCCTCAGCCTCCGTCAAGCTGGCCTTTCGGACCAGTTCGCGATATCGTGCTGACTCCGGCCCGCGGTTACCCCCAAATTTCTGAGCAATACGGAGTGCCCGCCCTTTTTCCCGACTGGCAATGGTGTATACGTTTTTTCCATAGTCCTTAAAGACCAGGTTCCCCTTACCAAATGTGCAACCTAAAATTGCCTGAATAGCATCAACCCCGCAGGAATTGGTTTCGACCACTGCCAGCAGTTCCTCATCCACATCCGGATTAACCTGCAGTTCCTGCAGGGCAAATTCCGCCACGCGGATACCCATCAACAGGCCCGGGCAGATATGACCGTGAAACTGAATTGCTGATTCTACCGGGGACATGTTTTTACACAAACCTAATCCCACCTTTCCTGCTAATTATAATACACATACCGGGGGTTAAAACCCGGTTCGGTCAGTCCATCAATTCCCGTACCCGCTCTACCAGACGTTCCACCTGCAGAGGGAGGGATTCGTCAATCGTCCCTACAATATCCAGCCTGGACCGGTTTAATGGAATGAGAACCTTGATCGCATCTGATGATGCAATGGCCTCTGCCATCCGGGGACTGAGCTCACCGCCTAAGGAGTTGGCCGCAATTATTGCCACAGAGCCTACAATACAATCAACCCGTCCAGCGTTAAATACCACTGCATTTTCACCACTGGCACCCTCATTGGCACCGGCTCTAAGCATCGCGGAACTGGCTACCGCATTGGTCCCCAGGGCGAGTATGTATACCTCGGGACCAAACTCCTGGCGCAGTTTTTCAACGAGCAGGCGTCCGATTCCTCCTCCCTGTCCATCCACGACCGCAATTCTCAATCCCACCCCGCCTTTCCTAAATCTCCTTGTCCTGGGCTGCGTCAAACCAAACAACAGGAACTCAGCCGATTTCGTTGCTGGTGATTCCATAGATTCGTTCCACCGGCACCCTGGGCATTCCTCCTTTATACATGCGGCGGGTCTCAAAGATCTTGGTCATTCCGTATTTCTCCACCAGGCTCATGGCTGATTGATTTACTTCGGGAACGTCTAAACAAATCATCTCATCCCCTGCCTGCCCTGCTAATGCCTGAAAGAGAGCTTCCGCGACAAGGCAGGTATCCGCGAACAGGGGTCCGATCTTATAACCCTGCAGGCTCTTCCTCAAAACTCCATAACCCACCAGCTTTCCGGCCTCAATAAACCCGAAAGCAGAAGACTGGGGTTGAAAACACCAGCGGAGCAGGAAGTGGGGGCGTGGTGCCGGAAAGATCTCTTCGTCGTAGGCGAACAACTGGTTTAAGGTGACATTTCTTAGATCCACAATCGCGCTTGAAAGACATTGATCTTCCCGGACCCTTCGTATATCCGCAGCAGTACCCATAAACCGCAGGTTATGATAATAGGGAACGAATCCTCGCTTCTCGTAGGCCTTCTGCAACGGGGGAACGGCATCACACCCGACAATACGACAGTTAAGATACTCCAATGCGGCCATACCTAAGGCCAGGGCAATCCCTTGTTCCCTCACCGCCGGATCCACCATCAGCCCACCGCAAAAGCCATAATCATCATTAAATCTGGTTGTTGATATAAATCCTACAACTTCTCCCTCAACTTCGGCGGCAAAACCTCCCCGTGGATCTGCCATGCCGATGATCTCGCCATCATAGATGCCCGGGTTCCAACCTTGCTCAACAGCCAGTCTAATACCCAGTTCCCCATCTTTAACACAGGCGGATCGTACCGTTAACTTATTATTCTTCATTATTAGCTTCTCTCCCTTTTACCATTACATTCTTCAGCAGCAGCCGGGTTCGCTATCGTTATCCTCGGCTGAAGATTCACAGGTTTCCCAGGGGATCCAGTCCCCGGATATAGTCAAGCAATTCCCGGGCCATGTCTGTGCAGAGCTGGATACTGTCATAGTCGACCACTATACCGTTAAAGTACTGCATTATCATCAGGTCTCCTCCGCTAACCCCGGGGAGTATGCCGGTAAAAATAAATCCCAGTTCCTCCAGCTCCTGAGATGCCCACGGAGTCAGGGGATCGGCAAGACATAAATAGACCTGGACCTCCTTGACTCCCTCCCTTTTAATCTGATTCAGAATCGCACGAAAGCGGGCAGTAAAGTCCATACCGTAACAGTTTACAATTATAATGGCTGATTGGAGCCGGGGCTCGAACCTGAGCTTGGTCAGGGTTGGATGCACCAGACCCGCCGGACTGCGCGGAATTCCCAGGGAAACCGGAGTTTCCAGGTTCTCATATATCCTTAGAATTATCCCGGTGTGCTTTTCCGGGGGATAGATTGTAGGCGGCGTTTCCAGGGTAGCGGTTCGGCCGAAGGCTACCAGGAGTGATACCCTCTCTGTTACCTCCTCGTCAATGCCACGGAACGATATCCCGGTATGCATGTGGGCCAGATGAAATCCGCACTCCCGGAAATCATAATGGAAGGCTAACCGCTGGGAGAAGGTGTGGTTGGTGACCAGGGTGGTAAAGACTCCAGCCAGTCCAAGCTCACTAGCAATCCTGGCCTGTTCAACTCCTATCATCTTGTTGATCGAGCGTCCCTGGTATCTTGGCAGGGTGGCATTCATCCCTACCTCGGCGACTCCCCGAAAGTCTGAATCAAATATCAGAGCACTGTGAGATAGGACCTGGTTTCTGCCGTTTACCACTACCGTTGAAATCAGTTCCCCACTCTGGTTCAGAGCGACCATCCGCTCCGGGTAGTAGATATCCTCAAAATAGTATGAGTAACCATAGGCCTCAAAGAAACAGCGGGATACCTCAATACCCTGCTCCGGGCTCATGGGAAGAACCTGCAGATTGAATTCCAGTTCTTCCAAGATGGGCTGGCTCTTGTCCTCAACAAACGATTCATCAACTAGAGGTGTAAACGGCAGGTTTTTAATCAGACGAACCTCTTTGCCATGGGTACCCAGGTTCTGATGCTCAACCTGGTCCACCATTGACTTCATAAGAAAACTGCCTAACCCCTCCGCCCCGTAATCCGTGTCTGATTTCCCTGGCATGTATGTATGTACCTGCTCCGGGTCAAATGGTTTTCCTTCGTCATGAACAGTAACCACAAATCGAGTGGCCTCCTGGCGGCAGTTTATATCGAAGAACGCTTTCTCTCCGGGATGGAAGGCGTGCTTGATGACATTGGAAACCGCCTCCTCAACAGCCAATTCAATCTGCTGCACCTCCCTGGGCTGGAACCCCGCCAGCCGGGCCATTTCGGAGGTAAATCCCAGGATGGCCGGCAGATAGGTAAAATCATTAGGAACGATAAGTGTTGGACCCTGGTATGATGTTTTCATGCGATTCATCCTTTCAATACCGGCAAACAACCTGCTATTCTAAAAGCTCAGCCCGGATACCTCCATCAAAAGAGGTGAATGGTATTGCAAACTCCGGTAACCCGCTGACGTAGGGGGCAATTTCGTAGAGTCCGAAGTAGATCACCAGATGTCCGTCTTTCAGATAATAGTCCTGGTCGTCCGCAATTGACTGGAAGCCTGATTCCCCTTCGAAGAAGTTTTCGGGGCGAGAAGCAATCTGCTTTTTGATCTCATTATTGATTACCTTTTTGTATTCCACCCCCGGCTCGAATAAACTGGCCAGACTCAACTTCTTTCCCTCATTGAGATCGTAGTTGTAGGATTCCTGCAGAGTCATGCCGTGGGCTCCGCCTGTATACTGGTAATTGGAAACAACCAGACTTAGAATACCGTTCTTATTGTAGGTTACACAGTAACTCCAGTCGATCTCATATGGAGCAGCGGCCAGTTTTTCGGCAACCTGGGAGAGCCGGGTGATCTCCTCTTTGTCCTTCAGGGCAACGTTTTCAAGTTCTGCATTAATTCTAGCCTGCAGTTCCTCATCCTTTATACCGCTGACCACAGGTATCTTCATATTTATTGCCAGGGCATCCGTCTGGCTAACAATCTCCCGGCATTCGACAGTTACCGGCCCCTGCGAAAACACAGTTTGAGAGCAACCCACCAGGGCCAGGCCAAGACAAACCGTCATACTGGCAATTAAGAGCCGTTTTTTCACCATCACCCCTCCGTTCACGTTTATTTAAGCGGTTGGGCATATCCGTTATTTACCTCCATCTCCATTAATACTGCTTACCATTATAAATCTAATCGGTGCTTCATTGAGTATTTTTTCATTCTTCCCGCCGTGCCGCTCAAAGAAACGAGCTGCGGGGATGCAAGGTATTCATTGACAGTGATCGTGTTTACTCCGTCAGGATCTACTAATACAATGAAAGGTAGCTGATTCAATTGGCGGAAGGTTCTCCCACCGCCGGTGGGTAAAAGGATAAAACGGTGGTGTGGATTAAGGTTTTGGATCGAAGTATTATCGGGGAGGGAACTACATGCTTAATGTGACGGTTTCCACAGAAAATGGTTTAACCCTGATCAGCCTCGACGGGCGTTTCGACGGGCTGGGGGCGCAGATTTTTGACCGTAAGATCGAGGAGCTTAGCGAATGGCAACCCCAGTGGATCCTGGACTTCCGGGAAGTATCATACCTGTCGAGTGCTGGAATGCGCTCCCTGGTAAAGCTGGGAAAGAAATTACGGCATGAAAAGGGCGGCCTCATCCTGGTGGGGCTGTCGCCGGATGTGAGATGGGTGCTGGAAACCACTGGATTGCTGGAACTTTTCAAAGAGGCAGATACCCTGGAGCAGGCCATGGCCGCTGTCCGGCAGATTCAAATCATGGACAGCAGCCTGCAGGGTTTCAGGAGTTTACAGCGTGACTGCACCTTTCAGATCCTGTCAGATCAGGACAACTCCTTTGATCTATGGAATCATGCCAGCATTGCCTTCTTTGGTGGCCTGAACGCCAGCCATCTGATGGCGGCCAGTATGGAGGACCTGGGGATTGCTTTCGGGGTCGGCGGCCTGGGCGGGAACCAGCACAGTGCCTTTGAGAGTATGGGTTCTTTTGTTTCCCTGGGCAACCTGGCGGGAGTCTTGCCTGCCGATGGGTACAATCAACCTGACTTTATGGTGGTGAACCACCCCCGGGAAACCATGGCCTACATAGCATCGGCCATCGGTTTCAGCGGTACCCCCTGGTCAAGGATTGACCTCGGTGAAGGCCCCCCGGTAAAGCTGATTGATCTGGAAGAGGTAATCACCGAAAGACTCCGGGAAGCGAATAAAAACTACACTCTTACCGGGGTTATCATGCTGCTTGATGCCAAAGCCGGTCACGGCTTTTATTACCCGGACTTCGCCGGGCTGCAGGAAAACCGGTCTTCTGACCGGCCTTGGAACAACGCTCAAACCATGATTGTTGTAGGGCTTTACGGAAGCCCGGGCTGGACAGCCGGGGAAACCCTGGCACCTTACCTGGAGAGATGGGGGGCGAGGCCGGGTCAGCCGTTCTTTATTGGCAACGGGATACTAGCCGACATCCCCGGTTGGGATAGCATCCGAATCCCCGAGGAGCTCTCCCGGCACCTCTCGGGCTTTGATGTGCTGCAGGATATCATAGGAGTAAAGGATGACACGGAAGTGACCAGAGCCCGCATGTGGCTCTATACCCCGGGCACAATCCGCACCGGGGAGGAGAAGCGTCTGGCGGTTGAGGTGCTCGGACAGTATCCTCTATCCGAGGAATGGGAAATGATTACCCGGCGGCTCTACGCCGATGCCCAGAGGGTGGTTCTGGATCCGTTGCACGGTGGTTTCAGTGATGCCAAGCCCTTTAAAGTAACGGCTTACGATCAGGCCGGGCGGCGTATGCTTCCCACCGTCCTCAAGCTGGGACCCACCGATCTGGTGAGGGTTGAACTCGAAGCCCACCAGAAGTATGTGGAAAAATACATATTGAACAACTCCACCACCGTCATGGGAACCAGTACCTGTGGAAGTTCCAGCGGTATCCGCTACAACTTCGTGGGGATCAGCGGTCCTGACAGCAGCCTTACCTGGCTGACCAACCTGTACCGGGAAAAGCCGGTGGCGGAACTGCTGCCGCTATTTGACAACATCTTTACCCGTATCCTTAAACCCTGGTATGGTCAGCCGCGCTGGGAGTTGATCGCTCCTTATAAGGAGCACGATCCTTCCCAGTTATTCAGCGGAATATGCGAATTCGCCGCCAAGGAATTTGGGATTTCGCCCGATGTGGAAACCATCGAGTGTCCGGAGTTAGGAATCGTCCTCCCCAACCCCTTCCATTTTTTGAAGCACGAATTCCCCGCCCGGAAATCGTTAACCCAGCTATGGTATACGGGAATAAACCATGGGGATCTGAATATGCAGAACCTCCTGCTGGACGAGCGGCAGAACGTGTATATAATCGATTTCTCCGAAACCAGACCTCGAAACATTGTCTCCGACTTTGCGCGCCTGGAGCCAATTTTTAAGTTCGAAATGACAAACATAAACACTGAGCAGGACCTGGTTGATATGCTTAGATTTGAACAGGGTCTGGCCTCGGTCAGCACTCTGAGTGAGAAACCGCCGTTTATTTATCACGGCTCTGATCCCGAGGTGGAGAAGGCCTATCACATGCTTTGCAGGGTAAGGCAGTACGCTAAAACAGCAGTAATCTTCGAGGACGATCTGATCCCTTATCTTCTGGCCATGCTGGAGTGGACCTACCCGGTCATCGTCTACCGCCAGATATCACCCTATGCCAAAAAGCTGGCCATCTACAGCGCCGCCCTGATAGTACAGCAGATACTCCGGCTGCGCCCCTAAACTGGGTTTCCTATCATAATCAGCCTCATAGCCCGGGCGGCAGCATCGGAGACCAGCTCTCCGGCCCTGGTCATGGCCTCATCAAGGCTGATCGGTCCAGGGGTTATACTCATAATGGCATCGATACCGGCTTCATAGGCCTTCTCAGCCCCCGAACCGATAGAGCCTACTATGGCCACCACCGGCAGGTCATATTTTTTGGCCAGGCGAGCCACCCCTGACGGAACCTTGCCGAACAGGGTCTGGGCATTGATTTGTCCTTCACCCGTGATCACCAGGTCAACTCCCCCGGCCAGTTTGCTCTCAAATCCCAGTATCTCCAAGACCATTCCCAGCCCAGAGCACAGTTTGCCCCCTCCAAAAGCGACCAGCCCGGCACCTAACCCGCCGGCTGCTCCAGCACCGGCCATCCCCTCAACCTCAAGCTTTAAATCGCGTTTGATTACCCGGGCCAGGTTAGAAAGAGCCCGGTCCATAAGCGGCAGCATTTCCGGGCTGGCTCCCTTCTGCGGCCCATAAATATACGACGCACCGGTTGGTCCGCACAGGGGGTTGGTAACATCACTGGCGACCAGGATTTCTGTTTGCAGGAGACGGGGATCGGCAGCCGACATGTCAATGGAGCTGAGTCGCAGCAATCCTTCTGCACCTGGGCCGATTACGTGTCCATCGGCATCCAGGAGTCTAACCCCCAGTGCCTCAGCCATGCCGCTGCCGCCGTCATTGGTAGCGCTGCCCCCAATACCGACAATCATTCGGCGGCAGCCCTGATCCAATGCAGCCTTCATCAGTTCTCCGGTGCCATAGGTGGTAGTCACCATAGGGTTGCGTCTTTCATGGGGAACTAGGGCCAGCCCCGAGGCCTCGGCCATCTCGATCACCGCGGTCTGATTATCCCCCAGGATACCGAACCGGGCAGTTACCCTTTCCCCCACGGGGCTGCTCACCTCGGTATGGATAAACTGCCCGCCGGTTCCGGCTACCAGGGTATCAGTTAAACCTTCGCCGCCATCGGAAAGGGGGATCTGGATGATTTCGGCATCTGGCAGCACCTTATGTATTCCTTCTGCTATGCAGGATGCAGCCCTGGCAGCGGTCAAGCTTTCCTTAAACGAATCCGGTGCCACAATTATCCGTTTCATGTCTTACCTCCCCATATAGAGATTTTGCAGGCAAGGAGTCACGGCCACTCATGGTAATCAACGAAACCGCACTTTATCCGACATTAATGGGACCGGGAACCTGGTTCCCTCTTCCCATTCTAGAGGCGGGTGGTTTGACGGCGCCAGTAGTACCGATGATACGGATTCCCCTTCCACCGGGGTGGGTTGGATTTACTCTTTTCCAGGGTTCTGGTTACGAGATCATCTTCCTGTTCCCAGGCCAGGTCCATAATCCGTTTCATCTCCACATAATCATCGGAACCCTGATCCATCGAGTCGACCATCCTTATCCATGATTCCTCCAAACGGTTGCGTTCTGCCAGGTACTCCGGCAAATCCTGCAGTTGATGAGCAATAACCATGCGATGCAGCCTCTCCCTTTTCCTCCAGAATTCCATAGCCCTGTCGGTCTCGCTTTCATCAAACGGCATCCCTTCCCTGGTGTTAAACCACAGGGGTTTGAAAAGGGATAAGCAGGGAGTGGAACTGCCGGTGACCCAGTAGGTGCAGGTGCTGCCCAAAGAGGCCACGTAACTGCCGGTGGTATGGTCTCCAATGGGTGCCCCGCCATGCATGCAGACGCTTTTCAGGGAGGCTCGCTCATACTGGTACCCGTCTACCGAAGGGTGATGAGTACGCAGGATGTCCATCATCAGGCGGGTATCTATCGCTCCCAGGTTATCTTCCAAGCGGGACTGGCTGGTTTCCCTCCGGACACGCGACCCGCTGAAATAGGTGAACAGGGGATCACTGTAACAGCGGGCAAAGTCAAAATCCTCTTCTGATCTGCACCAGCCCTTTTCTATCGCATGACTTACCAGTTCCGGATGAGCCATATCGAAGGACTTCCCGATAGAGAGACAGTTGGAAATGCTGCGAACTCCCTTTACCTTCTCTGCTGCCCAGTACCTGCCAGCTGTCTCCAGGACCCAGGCCTGGCGTTTATCGGCGATCAGGAAGGAGTTGTGATAAGTAAACTTCTTTTCATAACCGCAGTTGCCCCCCTGACCGTAACGCTCCAACAGAGAGATGATAAGCTCCAGAGCCTCGTCGCTGGTTTGGCACCGTTCCAGAGCCAGCCGGATCATGTCCATACCGGTCAGGGCAGGCTCTCCGTATTTCTCTCTGGTAAAGACCGCTTCATTCCCGATGTTTAATCCGAATTCATTGCCGCCCATCTCACAGCCCCAGATCCAGCTTGGCTTAAGAAGGAATACCTCGTAGGTCTCCTGGCACTGGTCGATTTCAATGTAGGTACACTTGACCTTGGACCCAGGTTGGTATTGCTTCCGGGGTACATGTATCAGGAGATGCGGCTCATTGGGTTGGCGGTCACTGTTCTTGGCAAACAGTACCTTGCCATCCCTGGTGGTATGCCCGAGCGCTACCATGGTGTCACACATAATCACCCCCCCTTTCTTAATTTATATTCTATTATTTTGTAACCAGGTATCAAAGAAGGTGTCCGGCTTCCAACGGACGCAGTTTCCCATGGCTCGTATACTCCTCCCGGGCCCCCCAAAGCATAACCTTAATAAAATGGACTCTTTGCAGTAGTTTTTTAACCATCCTGTTGGTGTTCGCATAACATGAACTAAATACTAATAACGAGGGGAAATGTATGGCCAATTATCTGGGAAGCCGTAATTTAATGCGGGGTATGGAGGGCACCGATGTAGAATTACTGCAGCACCTTCTCAACAATCTGCCGGACCCGATGGGTTCACGGATAGCAATAGATGGCATCTTTGGGCCGGAAACCGAGGCGGCAGTCAAAAAATTTCAGCGTTATTTTAAGCTGACTGTGGACGGAATAGTGGGGCCAAACACATTTTTATTCCTGGGGATTTTAGTTCGGCCTTATCTTCCGCCCAGAGGGCAGGTATTTGGTTCCCGTACCCTTTCCAAAGGCAGCAGTGGATATGATGTGTGGGTGCTTCAGAACCGGCTGGCATCGCTGGCCAAGGATTTCGCCGAAGCCCTGGGCAAACCAGCCAACGGGTATTTTGATGAAAAAACTGAGCAAGCGGTCAAGATGTTTCAGAGAGATGTAGACCTGAATGATGATGGAATCGTAGGTCCGAGGACTTTTTACAAGCTCTATGAATACGCCAGGATGGGAGGCAGATATCTTCGCCGGGGACGCTGGGACCGCAATCAGGGCTATGATGTCTACTGGCTGCAAAGACACCTTAAGGAGCTTGGCTATTACACGGGAAAACTGGACGGCATATTCGGTCCTCTTACCCAACAGGCGGTAATGGCTCTGCAAAAGTCCGCAAAAATTCAGGTCGACGGCATAGTAGGTCCTGAAACCTTCTATCACCTGGCCGTCAATTAATTTCCGGGTTCCAAAAGCGCACCCAGTCACTGGTCACGGGATTGTTGCGCAGCCATCGGTACAAATAACGATGGCTGCAGTAATTCTCTTTAATTCAAATGCCAAGAAATATCCCGATAGGGACCTTAGTCAGCCTGGTCTGGAAATCTTCAGCATATATCCAGGACAAACTTTTCCGGGTATCGAGGAACGACACCCTTGTAGAACTCCTTTACCTGCACCATATCCTGGAGATAATTTCCCGTAGGATAAAACACGGGACCAACATTGGCAACTTTTTTCTCGTAGTCAAGTGACGCCAGTACGATGGGCACTTGAGCCTGTAACGCGGCATAATAGAAACCGGTCTTCCACTTGCCCTTTAACTTGCGGCTCCCCTCGGGGGCCAGCATAATAATCAGTTCCTTAGACCGATTAAACATATCTACTAATTGAGTAACCATATTCTCCGACCTGTCGCGTTCCACACCAATCGCACCCGTAGCTCGAAAGAAAAAGCCCAGAGGTGAGTTGAGCAGTTCCTTTTTGGCCAGATACCTTACGTTACACTTCATCAAATATAAGGCCGCTCTCGAGTAACCGAAGTCGTAATTGCTGGTATGGGGGGCAGCCACCAATATACATTTCTTGATGTCAGGAGAAAGCCTGCCTTCAAGTTTCCACCCGGTAATCCAAAAGTATAACCGGGATATTGTCCTCATAACCAATGTTCATTCTCCTCTACTTTTTTCCCCAAAAGACCTATTAGTTCTCGCTATTTGTTCTCTATCCGACTGCCTAATCCCTTTTTTCTTTTCAAAGAACCACAAAAGGACCCAATATTCGGGTCCCTTTGAAATTTTTCTGAAGTTGTTCAAAAGTAAGTCGGGCATGTTCAGTCTTTTGTGCCCGTACCCTGATAAATGCTGATTGCCGTTGCTAAACCAGGTCCATCACCGTTCGTTTCTTTCCCGGTACTTCCGGTTATGATCCCGTGAATAACCCCTGCTTCCATCTCCTGAACCTGAATTACCGGCATACTTCGGCCGCGGCCGGTGTGAGCGCTGAGGCATTCTCTCTTCGGTTAAATATACTGGAGTACGATCAGGTACTTTAGTCAAAAGCTTCAAGGCTGCTGATACCAAAGCGACAGAATCATGCTCCTCCAGCAGGTTCTCAGCCATCCCCCTAAAGGTTGCCAGATCCTGAGATTCAACGGTATTGACTAACCTCTCCATGGCTAAACGCTGCTGCCCCCGTACTACTTCCATAGCAGATGGCAGGGGGCGGCGGGCGATGGATCGTTTGGTCAAGGCCTCGATGGTTTTCAGGTAGGCTAGTTCCCGGGTATTGACGAAGGTGATGGCTTCACCGGTTTTACCCATCCTTCCGGTACGACCAATGCGATGCACATAACTTTCCGGATCCTGAGGTATATCGAAGTTATAGACATGGGTAACCCCGGAAATATCCAGACCTCTTGATGCAACATCAGTGGCCACCAGAATATCGATGATTCCATCACGAAACTGCCTCATGACTGAATCACGCCGGGTTTGTGAGAGGTCACTGTGAATCCCTTCAGCAGAATAGCCTCGTTTTGACAGCCCTTCCGATATCTCATCAACTCTCCGCTTGGTACGGGCGAATACAATTGCCATATCCGGCGATTGGATATCCAATAACCGGCAGAGGGCATCAAATTTCTGGTGGTTGCCAACTTCACAGTAACTCTGGCGGATGGTCGGAACCGTTACCTCTTTCGGTTGAATACTGATAAAAACAGGATCCTGAAGGAACTTATCGGCCAGATTGCGGATCTGCGGTGAGATGGTAGCAGAAAAAAGCATGGTCTGACGCTCCTGAGGAATCTCCCTTAGAATGTTCTCTACATCTTCAATGAACCCCATATTTAGCATCTCATCAGCCTCATCCAGAATTACTGCTGAGATGCTGTCAAGTCGCAGGGTTCTCCTTCTCATATGGTCCATTAAACGCCCTGGCGTTCCTACCACAATTTGCGGTCCTTTGGCCAATGCCCGAATCTGACGTTCAATGTCCTGCCCGCCATATATCGGGAGCGTCCTCACTCCCTTAAATTGCCCAATCTTGTTAAGTTCCTCGGCTACCTGCACCGCCAATTCGCGGGTAGGGGTAATAACCAGAGCCTTTACTCCGGTGTTATCACGTGATATCTTCTCCACCAATGGTATGGCAAAGGCCACAGTCTTGCCGGTTCCAGTCTGGGCTCGGCCAACAACATCCCGGCCTTCCATGGCCACCGGGATGGTTTGTTCTTGAATAGGTGTAGGCTCTTCGAATCCCATTGCTTGTACCGCTTGCAGCACTGGCTGACTGAGCCCCATTTGATAAAAAGAATACAATATTTCACTCTCCTTTAGGGTGGTTGCGCTTCCTATGACCACTTATATAGAAAATAATAATCATCACAGGAGATCACTATACAATCTAATCGTATTTCTGTACGAACAGCAAAAAACTCCCCGGATTTCATCTAACCCGGGGAGTTTCGGCTTGTCTGTTACCAATTACGCCGGGGTTGGGGTGAATAACAATCCCTACAGTAGACTGGCTTATCTCCGCTGGGCTGGAACGGCACGGTGGTGTCTTTACCACAGGTTGCACATACCGCCGGGAACATCTGCCTCTCCGTTCGTCCGTAACCTGAGCGTCCGCCCCTTGATTCCGCTTTGCGGGCTGCCCGGCAGGTTGGGCAACGTCCAGGTTCGTTGGTAAATCCCTTTTCGGCGTAGAATTCCTGTTCTGATGCACTGAAGGTAAAGTCGCTCCCGCATCCCTTACAGGTCAGGATTTTGTCCGAATACATCTGTTAACCTCCTCGTCTTGCTCATGCTACGGGAAGTACCTGTTAACTTACTCCCCCAGCCAATGGGCTTACGAGAAGGATAACGTGCCATCCACAAGCATTTGAGCTAAGGTCCATTGTAATTCATCTTGCAGGAAAAAGCAAACAACTCTTGAGATTTTTTCTACGATGTACGAACCGGGTTAAGCAAACGAGCAATCCAAGGGATGTTTTGATTAATAAGCTACCTCATGAAGTGTGCCGGGGAAGGAAGCAAGGGGACAGTCCCCTTGCTTCCGTCGGGATAGGAGGCTATTCCTTGCTGTTATAGTAGTAATAAAAGCCGATATGCAGGATCACCAGTATGCATATCACAATTCCCAGCATGTTGTAGGGATTGACCGTCACCTCGGGTCCAAAGATCGATCCCGCCAGAACTAGGATTCCACTGATAATAAGGAAGGTACTGATTGCAGCGTAGGCAGCTTTTCCGGTTATATAGTACGCCCTTTCGTCATACGGATTCAGGCCCCGATCCTCTTGCTTTTTAATCCGCCTGGTTTTTATGCTGCGGGCCACAAACACCGCCAGAGTGACAGCGATAAGACTACTTCCCAGGCCTACCTTGTCAATGTACAGGGCCCATATCCCCAGCCCCAGAAGCACCACTTGAAAAGCCGTACCGATCATGAAGCGAGCCTGTGTTGTCATCTATTCATCCCCCTTTCCATCTTCCAAGAGAAACACGTCCTCGATTCTTAACCCGAATACCCGGGCTAGTTTATACGCCAGTGTCAATGAAGGGTTGTATCTGCCTCTTTCCAGTGAAATGATGGTCTGGCGTGATACCCCCACCTTAGCCGCCAGGTCCTCCTGGGTTAAGGACTCCCTTTCCCGCAGTTCTCGAAGCAGGTTATCCATGAATTCCACCACCTGTTAATTGGTAAAGCTAGCTTTACATTAAGTATATTCGGGGACCGATCTGGATGTCAAGTTAGTTTTACATTTATCAATATAAAAAAGTGCCCCCTTCAGGAGCACCGGGACGCCAGGCTGTGTGAAAATCAGCACGAGAGCATAATGATATTGTAAATGTACAAAAACCACATATTCGCCGGCTTGCGAGTGAGCGACGTTGTGACGAGCCGTTACATCCCCCAACGAAGTTTTTCTGAGTCCAGGGCGGGACTATTTCGCCACGGATGGCGAAATAGTCCCGCCCAAAGAAAAACAAGTTGTGGGGATGTAGGCGAGGAACATAGGAGCGAGCCGCAAGATGGCGAATATGCTTAGCATGCATAATAATACGCAACAAATTCGGTTTTCACACGGTCTGCCGTCCCTCTGCGGGCAGAAAACATCCCTTTTTTATGTTTACATCTTACGATAGAAAGCCCATTTTTTTGGCTTCAAAGCGAAGCTGATCCCGGAAATCGGGGTGAGCGATGGAAATCAATGATTCAGTACGCTTCTTAATACTCTGTCCTTTAATGAGAACCGCCCCGTATTCGGTAACCACCCAATGGGTTTCCGTGCGGGGAGTACTGACGAAACTGCCATAATCAAGCGAAGGCACTATCTTGGAAATCAACTGGCCGTCCTTGCCCTGGACGGTTGAAGGGGTAGCGATGAATGACTTGCCTCCTTTGGAGAGCCAGGCTCCCTGGACGAAATCAGCCTGCCCCCCTACCCCTGAAAACTGATAAGATCCGATGGCCTCTGATGCACACTGGCCGGTCAGGTCAATCTGCAGGGTGGAATTGACAGAAATCATATTATCATTCTTAGCGATAATATAGGGATTATTAACGAAACCACAGGTATGCATCTCAATCATAGGATTCTCGTGGATGAAATCATACAATTCCTGGTTGCCCCAGGCAAAGGAACCTACCCACTTATAAGGCATGAACGTCTTTCTGGTTGAAGTAATTACCCCGGCTTTATAGAGCTCCAGCATACAGCTGGTCAGCATTTCACTGTGTACACCCAAATCACGTTTGTCCCGCAGGAACTTTCCTACCGCGTTTGGTATCCCGCCAATGCCCAGTTGAATTGTCGCGCCATCCGGAACCATATCCGCGATGTTCTGGCCGATCCTAATTTCTATATCCGTTAAAGGCAGGTCAGGTACGTAGGGCATCAATACGTGGTGCTCCGCTACAATGTCCGCCTCAGTGATGTGAATATGATTGGTACCGTAGGTCCGTGGCATATGTTCATTCACTTCCAGGATCAGCAAACGCCGCTCCGGGTTGGCCTTTGCCATTCCCCAGCCATAGTCCACATTGATTCCGGTGCTGAAGAAACCATGTTTATCCATGGGACTTACCCGCAGGATATATACATCTCCCTTTCGCAAGCCCCGGGCGGAAATGCTATCCATGTCACTAAGCTTAATCGGTGAATAAGTATAAAAACCTTCTCGGTTTCCTTTACGGGTAAAAGGCCCGACAAATGGGGTATCAAAGTTCACCCGGTCCTGGATATCCGGTTCAGTTAATGCCGTCTGTATTACCACATTACCGGCAAAGAGTGAAACCTTGCCCAAATCACCGCGCCTTATTCTCTGACCGATGGCTTCAAACATTCCGAAGGGTTGGCCGCCCCCTAAAGCGCAGTAAACTTCTTCCTCATCCTTAATCATGGCCGCCGCTTCATCAAGCGTCTTTAACTTGGACTTATACATGTCCAGCCATTTGTTGTACATATTTCCCCCTCCATCTCGCCCATATTTTTTACAGGATCTTTTTCTAAAGGTCTAACCAATAAACCAACCCATAATAATTATGAATGATGTTCCCATAAATTTCAATTCGGTAATTTGCGAACTAGTAGAATCCGTTTCTTCATTTTTCGCCAAATGGATGAAGGCTGATTTTTAATTTCAAATCAACTTTATAAATTAGATAAACATACGTTGGTTTACAGCCTGCGGACCTGGCTGTCACCGGATTTCAACAAAAGAAAAGCGGACCACGAAAGTCCGCTTGTTCCTTTGGATATTCTGCTATGATTACAATAAATTGCCTCCAGCCGGGTTCTTGGCGTTGGTGTTTCCAATCAACGGCTGATTGGTAACCGCTGCTGCGTTGCTGGTCAATTGGCTCTCAGCAAAGGCGATCATCTTGCGTACCATGTTTCCGCCAACGGCACCGGCGTCGCGGGAAGGTACGTTACCCCAGTATTCGCCCTGAATCTCTTTGCCAACTCCAAGCTCCTGAGCTATCTGGTATTTGAAATCGTATAATGCCCTGGATGCTTCAGGAACAAGCACGCGGTTTCTCTTCTGGCCTCTACCCATTCTTTTTCACCTCCTTTACCTTTGGTATGTCTATTGTTCCCCGAACCATAACGGTCATGCCTAGCACTTCTTGTTCAAGGTGTCAACCACTGCAATCACTAGCTGACTATTGATACTGAACCAGGTTTTGTCTTATATAGCTGTGATATAATTTAATGGATTTTTGAAAAAAGCTCTTCCAACGAGAGTCTTTGTTTGTTTTATGAAATAGATCCATTTTTTGTTTTGAAGGAGATAGAAATAGATGAAAAATGAATTGGTGTCCATAAGAACAGCCGATGATATGCTCCTTCACGGGGCTTACTTTGAAGGTAATCCCGGGCAGCCAGCGGCGATACTGCTGCATGGAGCGATGCAGAATTTTTATACCGGAATCGCGTCCTTCCTACCCACCATGCTGGCGGAACGAGGATATTCATGCCTTACCGCCAATGTTCGCGGTCATGATCTGGCAACTGCACCGGATGACGTTTGCCGGAAGGTCCAGGGTTCGATTTACGATATTTTTACCGATTGCGTTCTGGATATTAACGCCCTGGTTGAATTCGTCAGAGATAAAGGCCATAAGAGGATTGTGCTGATCGGTCACAGCCAGGCTGCATTTAAAATAATGTACGCCTGCGGTCAGATGAAGTACCCCGAGGTCCTGGGACTGGCTCTGATTAGCCCACCACCGTCAGCAAAGGAAATGACTACCTTCCTAATAGGAAACAAAGAGTATGCGCGGGCAATGAAGGAAGCCCATGAGGCCATCGCCCGTGGTGATGACTATCATCTTGTGGTATGTAAAAGCCGTGGTAACCTGCCTTTTGTATATGCCGCCCGGGCCTTTATATCATTTGCTGAAGCAGAAAACCTTGTTAATGCCCGTTTTCTGGTGCAGAAGGTCGAGTGCCCCATGCTGATAGTCCGCGGTACGCGGGATCTCCCACCAATGACCAGAGAACTGGCTGAAACCATGCGGGCGAACTCAGCACGATCGGATGTGTGCAAGTATGTGGAAATAGAGGGTGCCTCACATTACTATTCAGGCTGTGAAATTCAGTTGATCGAAACCCTGGTTGACTGGATAGGAACATTGGAGTCTATTTAATTAAATACCCATAACTTTAGGCATAATATCACCAAGTCGAATTTGACAAATTGTTCGGGAGGGGATCAATCTCCCCTGCTTAGACCAATAAGTTTTTTGATGAGGTGATAAATATTTTGTCCAGCTTCAACTACACAGAACCACCCAGCCCTTACTGGATTAAGTCCACCCCGGAGACCAGCTACCCAGCTTTGAAGGAAGACATTAATGCTGATGTGGCCATCGTGGGTGGCGGAATTGTCGGTATTACCTGCGCCTATCTTCTCGCCAATGAGGGTTTAAAAGTTGCCATCATTGAGGCGGACCGCCTTCTGCAGGGAACGACCGGACACACCACCGCCAAGATAACCTCACAGCATGCCCTGATTTATGACAAGCTGATGACGCAGATGGGGCAGGAAAAAGCCCGTCAATATGCTGAGGCCAATGAGAACGCCATACGGTTTATAGCAGATACGGTAACGGAAAAGGAGATCGATTGTGACTTTTCCTGGCGTCCTGCTTACGTCTACACCCAGTCTGACCAGTATGTCAAGCAGATTGAGAATGAGGAGAAGGCTGGTTCCAGCCTGGGGATTAAAGCCTCGGTGGTTCATGATCTTCCCCTGCCTTTCAGCATCAAAGCTGCTTTACGGTTCGATGGTCAGGCCCAGTTTCACCCTCTTAAGTATTTAAAGGCCATAGTAAAAATGCTGCCGGATTCGTGCCGCATCTTTGAGCAAACCAGGGCTATCAATATCGAGGAAGGAAAGTCAGCCGCGGTAATCACTGGCCAGGGCAAAAAAGTTGTTGCTTCAAAGGTGGTTATCGCCTCTCACTACCCGTTTTTCGACGGGGCTGGGATGTACTTTGCCCGGATGTATCCCAGTCGCTCGTATATCACCGGCATAACCATAGCGGAAAAATTCCCGGAGGGTATGTTTATCTCCGCCGAAAACCCCACCCGCTCCCTGCGATCCCAGCCAATGGGTGATGAGGAGTTGATACTGGTGGCAGGAGAAGACCATAAGACCGGCCAATCGAAAAACACCGCTACCCATTATGACAACCTACTGCGATTTGCTCACGATAACTTTGAGGTAAGGGATGTGAAGTACCGCTGGTCAACCCAGGATTACATCACCCTGGACGGGGTCCCCTATGTGGGAAACCTTACTGCTAAGCATCCCAACCTGTATGTGGCCACCGGGTTTGCCAAGTGGGGGATAACTAATGGCACGGCATCCGCCCTGATTCTTCGGGATCTGATCATCCATGGCGACAGTTCCTGGAAGGAAGTCTACACCCCGTCACGTTTCAATGCCGCCTCGGCGGTCAATTTCGTGGTGTCCAATGCTGATGTCGCCAAACACCTGGTGGCCGGTAAGCTTAAACCGGCTGAAGCCCTCAAGGACCTGCCGTCAGGTGAGGCCCGCATCGTTAGTATCGATGATGACAAGGTAGGCGCATTCCGGGATGATAAAGGGAACCTTCATCTGGTCGATATCACCTGCACCCACATGGGATGCGAGCTTTCCTGGAATGAAGCCGAACGCTCCTGGGACTGTCCGTGTCATGGCTCCCGGTTCACCTACGAAGGAGACATCATTGAAGGCCCGGCTCTCAGCAGACTGCATCACCCCGGAGAGGGACCAAACCAGGTTGAACCTAATGTAATCCAATAAGTCTGGAAGCAATGGAAGCAAGGGGACAGTCCCCTTGCTTCCCTTTTTCATCAAAGGGGAGAGTCCCCTTTGACGAAAAATCTACAAACGGAGGAATGTGCAGTTGGGAAACAAGATGGTCGAATGGCTTTCCAAGATTAAGACTTCTTCTCACGAGGTATCCCCGGACATCCTGGTTCTGCAGTTTACCATCGTCACCGCCTGCATAGTCGGGGACCCGGAGGCGGAACAGCCTGAATGGGTCCTGGTGGATACCGGGCTTGAGAATTCCGCGGATTTTATAAGAGATGCTGCAGAAAAGCGGTTTGGCCGGGGTAGCCGTCCCCAGGCAATCGTCCTTACTCACGGTCACTTTGATCATGTGGGTTCGGTCAAAGAACTTGCCGATTTCTGGGATGCCCCGGTTTACGCTCACGAGCTCGAGCTACCCTACCTGACGGGCGAGAGGGATTACCCGTTGGCAGACCCCTCGGTGAGCAGCGGGATGGTGGCCAAGCTGTCACCTACCTTTCCCCATACCGGCATAGATATCAGTTTCCGCGTTGCCAAGCTTCCGCCTGACGGCAGAGTACCGGGCATGCCCGGCTGGCATTGGTTTCATACCCCTGGCCATACCGAGGGGCACATTTCACTGTTCCGGGAAAAGGACCGGGTGCTCATTGTGGGTGATGCTTTTACAACGGTTAAACAAGAATCACTCCGGTCAGTGCTGACCCAGGATGAACAGATCAGCGGTCCCCCTGCCTATCTGACCACGGACTGGCAAGCAGCCCGGGAATCAGTAGAACGTCTGCAGGACCTTAACCCGCTCTTGGTCATTCCCAGTCATGGAGAGCCGATGCAGGGAGACAAGTTAACCCGCCATCTGGAGATGCTGGTCAACCACTTCGAGGAGATTGCCGTTCCGGAAGAGGGAAGGTTTGTTTAGCCGGGTTGGGGTCATTGGTTCATACCAGCAGGTCTTTGCGAGGGTAGCGCCAGTATGCAAATAAAAGGGCGGCTATGGTTACCAGAAACATGATGAGGAGATATACCTGTTCAATGGCACCGTTGGAGGCCAGGACGCTTGTCGGCTGGACGTAATGGAAAGGTGACAGGTATTTCAGCCACTCCAGCCGTTCATTGATGGCCGCAATAGCACCCAGCAGGTAGGTGACAAAGAATAGTCCTAACCCCACAGTGCTAGGGTTACTGTACCGCGGGAGCACGGAGGAAAGTGCGAAGCCTGCCGCCAGGAAGACCATCTGTGCGGCCAGCATACCGCTGAACATGGCCAGGGTCAGGGGCAGGTATTCATACCCCGGTTCTCTGAATGCGTGCAGCAGGAGGACGGAGGCAAGAAAGAGGACTATGTTGAACGCCCATAGTATGGTCACTATAGACAGGAGCTTCCTGGTTGTTATCTCCAGGCGGGAAATAGGCTGTGCGTAGAGAAACTCGATGGTGCCTTCCGACTCCTCCTTGATCAATGCCGAGGCACCCAGTGTCAACGCATAAATCGCAGCGGCCATTAAAATGTATTGTGCTATATAGGCATAGTATTGAAGCAGATCCGAGAAATCGGTCATCACGCTGAGGCCAAAGGCTTCTAATACCGCGGGCGGCAGGGCATCCAGCTTGTCTTTGGTTAAATCGGCCAGTCCACTCTCAGCCATGGACGGAAAAAAGGCCATAAACAGCACCAGCAGCACAGTCACAACGACCGACCATGTCAGCAAGCCTTTTAACAGGCGCCGGGTTTCGAACCCATACATATTCAACGTCTTTCCTCCTCCCGCTCATAATAGTGCATAAACTGCTCCTCCAGGGATGGCTCTTCAATGCGCAGATCATCGATAGAGTGTCTGGCCAGTGTTTTTACCATCTGATCTATATGCCCGTTAAAGATAAAAACATAAGTGCCACCGGCAGCCTCAATTTCTTTAATTCCCAGCTCTTGGAGAGAATTGGTGAGATCATCCTGAGACTTGACGATGATACGACGGCTGGCAGCACCTAGCAGCTCGTCAACCTGGCTCACCTTGATAATCGTACCCTCCCTGATGATACCCACCCGGTGACAGAAGCGCTGTACCTCCGACAGGTTATGGCTGGACAGTAAAACGGTTGTGCCCTCCTGGTTTACCTCCGTCAGTCGCGAAAAGAGACGGCTCTGGATGAGAGGGTCCAGGCCATTGGCAGGTTCATCAAGTATGAGCAGGCGGGGTTTGTGCATCAAGGCCTGCGCAATAGCCACCTTCTTCTTGTTGCCCAGAGACAGGTTGCCAATCCTCTTATCCACCTCAATCTCAAATTCCTCACAGAGCCGGTCCAGGTACGAACGATCAATATTTTCGTGAAAACTGGCCGCGTAATTCAACAGGTCACGCACCCTGGTCTCCCGGTAGTAATTTATCTCCCCCGGAACATATCCAGTAACAGCCTTAATGCGTGTGCTCTCTTTTACACAGTCCATTCCGAAGATGGTGGCCTTCCCGGAGCTGGGAAAAATGAAGTTTAACAACGTGCGGATCGTAGTGGATTTCCCCGCCCCGTTGGGACCGATAAACCCGAAAATCTCGCCCTCCTCCACGGTCAGATCAAGGTCTTCAATCCCCCGGCTTTTCCCGTAGAACTTCGTCAGCTTCTGGGTTTCAATGACCGGCATCGGTCACACCTCCTACCCTACTGACTATAGGTATAACCGGAATACGGGCGTTTTACTCCTGCTGAGACAGATCCGGTTCAGGTCCCACTTTGTTTGAGGAGATTTATTTAAGCATACAGCCCAATAAAACAAAGGCCCGGGAAATTCCCGAGCCTACAGCATTAAACTCAGCATTAATTCTGATAACTCACCAGTCTGCCTGCCAGAACTGCTGGTAAACCGATTTAGGCCTCTTTGGTTACCAGGCGTCGCTGAAAATAGATGAATACCGGCAAGGGGATGACTATCCAGCCCAGGCTCTTAATGAGTGAATTTCTGGCTCTATTAATCTGCCGATTCTTCTCCCCTTCAACCATGGCTTCATATTTGGCTTGCAGCTCTTCTTCTGATAGTGTTGGCGTTTCCGGAGTCGGAATATCGACGCCAGGCTTTATTTCGCGGTTATTAAGCTTAAACTCTTCAAAGGTCTGGTAGTACGGTGTGGGAGCAACCATGTCGGCAATTGCCATAAAAGCAGAAACAGTACCGCCAATAGTCATCATCAGCGTGGCAAACAGCACCAGGTACACATAAATATTCTTAATCACATCTTCTCCCTCTCTCTTTATTTCTTCCCGGTTTTTTACCCCTAAAAAAATGGCCAAAGCGATAAACAGGATTAGAACCAGCAGCACAAAAGGTAGAATTGCAGCAATTGTAATGATTCAATACACCTCACTCTCCAAATTGATCACAGGGATACTATCAAGTTGTTCGGGTCGCCGTGTCAAAGAGAATACATACTTTCTCTTATAATATACGCCAACCTGTATGGTGATCTTACCATTCTTTTCATCCTCCCGGCGGATGAATGAATCCGTGAGATCTACTTAATTCTATGAAAGATAAAGGGCGTGATTCCTCCGGGAGAAGAAATCGCGCCCTCCTGTCAAAAGCTTATTGAATTAACCTATTTCGGCACATATTTCAGGTTGGTCTTCATGATCTTCCCGGTGGCATTCAACGGGAATTCGGTCATGAACTCTACATATTCGGGAATCTTGTACTTCGCTATTCTTTCCTTGAGGAATGCCTTGACTTCCTCCGCGGTCAGACTGCCAGGCTCTTTTGGTATGATACATGCTTTAACCCGTTCACCCAAGGCTTCATCCGGCACACCTACAACTGCAACCGAACCGACCTTGGGATGCTCTTCCAGAGCTAGTTCAATCTCGCGAGGATAGATGTTCTCGCCGCCCCGGTTGATCATCTCTTTCTTGCGGCCGGAGATAAAGATGTAGCCTTCCTCATCCATGTAGCCCATATCTCCGGTGTGCAGCCAGCCATCAATGATAGTTTCTGCGGTAGCCTCGGGATTGTTTAGGTAGCAGGTCATATTGGCTTCGCTCTTGATGCAGATCTCGCCCTTTTCGCCATAGGGGAGGATGTTATTCTTTTCATCCATGATCTCTATTTCCTGCCCATACACTGCAACCCCAATGGACCCCGGTTTGGGGGTCACACCGGCGTTAGAGGTGGAATAACCGGTGACCTCCGTTAACCCGTATCCCTCCAAGACCGTGACATTGAATTTTTCTTTGAAAGCCCGAATCAGTTCAGGCGGCATGGGGGCCGCACCACTGAAGGCATAACGCAGCTTTAGTTTGGAACGGTCGATGGTACCCGGGTCTACCGAATTGAGAACATAGTTGTACATGGTAGGAACGCCCTGGATTAAGGTAATGCCATTCTCCAGCACCGATGGCCAGAAGTCAGCCGGTGAGAATTTCTCCCGGATACAGACCCTGATCCCCTGGAAGATAACCGGATAGGTCCAGCAGCACAAGGGATTGGTGTGGAACATGGGTAAAAAGACAATATACATGTCATCCGGCTGGTTGATACCAATCTGGGTGCGAGCCACACAAATAGACATCTGCGCCTTATTCGAGATTACAATACCCTTGGGTCTGCCGGTGGTTCCTGAAGAGTATAGCAGCATGAAGGGGTCATCCTTGGACGCCTTCACCAGGGCTTCGTCCGCCGGGTAAGTCGCCAGGATATCATCCATGGTAGTTTCCGCGATTTTGGCGTCGTGCTCTACCCTGGTTACCACCTCGACTACCGCTGGCTTGGTCCGGGCCATTTTGAGCCCTCTGGCAAACTCCGTCATGTACTCGCTGCTGACGAAAACCACTTTCGGCTTGGAATCATCCAGAACATGAGCAATTTCCGGTGCTTTCAGCATGAAGTTGATGGTGCCGGCAATACATCCCAGCTTCTGTGATCCGAACATATTGTAGTAGACTTCAGGAGAGTTGAGAACCATGGATGAAACCACGTCACCCTTTGTAACACCTTTGGCCTTAAGATAGTTTGCCACCCGGTTCGCGCGCTCATTGACCTGGGCATAAGTGATACTCTGACCGTAATACCTTACGAATTCCTGGTTGGCAAGTTCCTGAGAGCGGACGTAAACCATTTCGGCCATAGTATCAAAATCATACCGGAGGTTTCGGCCCTTGAAAACGGGCAGTTCATCAAACGGCGGCAATGTTCTAGTTTTCCTTTTGCTCATATCGTTCATAGTATACGTCTCCTTATTACTTTCTCGAATGTTCAGCTTGTACAGTTGTCAGCCAACTTTCGGCAGTAAAAACGGTTCCTTCTACAACGGTGGCACTCCCCATACTATTTCTTCTCCGCAGGTCTCATTCCCGCCAGTCTTCTGACGTTCTCTTTTCTCGTTTTAACGTCATATTGAGTTGTTATTGCGATCTGTTCCATAATCGGTGACCCGCCACCATGAAATTGCCCGTAACCCTTGGAACCCGCCGAATGGGAGCAGGTATAATCGATAAACTGGAGCCAGAATTTTATCTGGTCATCAATCGGTATATTGGGATTGCGGTTGAGGTACTTTTCCAGGAGTTCCTTGGTTTCAGGGTTGGTAAAATCCTTTTCAAAGGGGAAGGTTGCCGGCAAGCCGCCAGCGATGTTGCAGAGGATCTCCTGTTCATGGAACACAGCCTCGCCGGTAAGACATCTTCCGACATTGGCGTAAATGGAATGCGGGATATAGCTGCCAGGTCCATAGGGTACCAATCCTTTACCGGGCATGTAAACCTGAGGCGAGCCCAGGTGAGATGCGGTAAAACCGGCAGCGTAGCCAAGTTCACCGGTCATAATCAATTCAGACAGCATGGCTCTGAAATGAGGAGTCTTGTTGATGCCATTGATTTCAGCAGCCATACTGGCCAGGCCAATAATATAGTCAAGAGTAGCCGGTTTACACCCGGAATAGCTGTGGCGGTGGAAAAGGGCGAACAAGAGGGCTGCCAGGCCGCCATGCTGGGTTTCCCCGCACAGGAAGACTCTCTCCCAGGGAATAAAGGTATCCTCAAAAATAATATAGGAATCAGTATAGCCGCCAACAAAACCTTTGTGAAAGACCTCTCTATTGTAGTAATTATGGTAGCTCACAACCTGTTTAATCTGAGGATGATCCGATGGTATAGCGAAGCATACTGCATACGCCTTCTCATCGGGCATCAAGGCCCGGTTGGGAACTACCAGGATCTCATCGGAAATGGAGGCCTCAGAGATGTGGACCTTGCAGCCCCGCACCACTATGCCGTCAGCATTCTCGGAAACCACATGGAGGTACATATCCGGGTCGGTCTGCTGGGCCGGCCTTTTTAGCCTTTCACCCTTTTGGTCGGTTTGAGCACAGCTGGCTACCAGATCATTCTTCTGGAAGTATTCCAGCCATTTAAGGAAGTTGGCATAATAATCTGTTTTCTTATCCGGGTTCTTACTGGCTTCAAAAGATACGGCATTGATGGCATTGGCGGCGTCAATACCCATACATCTTTGAACACAACCTCCTACCAGGTTGCCCAGTGCTCTGGTCATATCCTGTTTCTTATGCAGGTCGTCAATACTCTGATGGATATGATTGAATCTGTTTATGGTTTCCCCCGTCAAATGCGAGGTGGCGGTACAAAGATCCTTATATTTCGGATCCATAGCCGCCTCAAAGGTCGTCCCCATCACATTGATGGCCGGAAGCTGCATGGGATCAAGGCGATCTATCTTTTTCCCATTAAAATAAAGATTCGGGTTCTTCTTTTTCAAACCTTCGATATACTGCTCTTTGGTTCTCATTATTAATCCTCCTAATTACAACTCCATCACCAGAGTGGACACCTGTCCGCCCTTGATGTATTGCGTCAATTTACCGCGGTGATGAAACCCCTGCTTAAAACCCGAAGAACCTCCTGGGATTTTCGACCAGCATCATATTAATCTGCTCATCGCTGACACCCAGTTTCTTAAGCTCTGGAACAACGTCCTGCAGGATATGGCCCCAGTGCCAGTTGGCAACCAGTGGTTTCGCTGCATCCGGCAGGGGGAGCGGTCTCCCTTTCCAGACAATAATGCTGTCATGACCAAGCATAATCCGGTCCGCATATCCGGCTGCGCAGAGCGCGGCAATAACCATTTCCCGTGTGGAGTCCGCCGGGCATCCGGCCAGCTGTTGCAGGCCGAACCGGTCAAGAGAGATGTAGACTCCTTTTGCCAGGGTATTCAGATGATACTGGATATCAGTGCTGCCGCCCATATGCCCTATATTTATGCGCTTGGGATCGGCACCATTAGCAAGAAGAAGGTCCGCCTGCTCGGGACCCATAGTACCTTCCTGGGTGTGGGTTATAATAGGAATTCCCTCTTCAGATGAGACCTTGGCAGCAGCCACGAAGAAGGCTTTTTCGTAATCAGTGATAACCCCTTTGCTGGACGCCAGTTTGAAGACCCCGGCCTTAATTCCGGTCCCTTCAATACCAACTGTGGTTTCAGTTTTCATGAGCTCATAGATGTCGGGCACGATGTCTTTCATGCCGGACCTCTGTTTGAAATAGGCCGGTGCGCCCTCGCCCTCGTAATAATAGCCGCTGGAAGCAATAATATTAAGCCCGGTCTTTTCTGATACTTCTTTCATAAAAAGCACGTCACGGCCGCACTCATTGGGGGTAGCGTCTACTGCTGTCTTCAAACCATACTGTTCAACCAGGGGCTTTATGGTATCAACACAGGTCTTAATAGCCTCTTCCCTGTTAAATGGTGCGACGCTGAAGTCTCCCTGAAACCCCGGATAACCGAAAAGCAGGTGTTCGTGAATGTAAGTCTTGCCAAGAGAATCCGAAGATACGGGGCCCGTTACGGTGTTAATCATTTTCGACATAGCAAATCCTCCGTTCAATTAAATTTGGGGGGCAAGAAATCAAGAAAACCTAAACCCGACTCACCTCCCCCGCATTAGAATCGTTCGAACCGGCGGAAGCCTCATGTGATTTCCATGGTATTAATTTATCGGGAACCTGGATGATATAAAGAAAGAGGGCAGTAAGAAGTGATCTTTGACATAAAGCGAGTGTACCTCTTAGTCCTGGGTTAAGAAGCGTCCACGTCCCGGATATCCCTAAGGGTTTCAGAAGAGCACCCACGGAAGGGTCACCAGCTTTCGCATGCAAAACGACAAATCATACAATTAAACGACAATTGCTTATTTATACTATAACAGTTTTACAGCCTGGTAAACAATACTTCAACCTGCCTTACATCCTGTATGCCAGTGCTTCAAAGCAGGACTCACTAAGCACACACAACCGTGTATTTAACGAATATTGTCAATATCCCAAGTACCCAGGGGTCTCGAAGTTTAACCTTTACAAGCTTTCCGACATAAACATCTCTGTCCTTTTTCTTAAGGAATTTTTATTCTCCAATCGCATGAAAGACCTTGCCTACTACCCGGCCGATTGTCGACTAAACTCGTATGTTTTCGTATGTTCTCGAATTTTGTATAATAGAGTAAAATTGAGAAGGGTAGTGTGGAGCGTGACGCTGCAAGAAGAGTACAAGAGAAAACTAGTATCCGCTGAAGAAGCAGTCAAGGTTGTCAAATCAGGTGACCAGATCGATTTTAGCAGTTTTAACGGCCAACCTGCATTGCTGGACCAGGCCCTGGCTGCCCGCAAGGATGAGTTGACCAATGTTCATATACGAGGTGCTTCAAGTCAAAGACCGGTCGCCTGTGTCGAGCAGGACCCGGAACGCAAGCATTTCATCTACAGCAGCTGGCATATGAGCGCCTATGAGCGCAGGCTGCATGATAAAAACCTGTGTAATTTTAACCCCGTGGCCTTTCATGAGCGTTCCCGCTATTACCATACTGGACACGTAGCGCCGGATGTAGGCATGCTGCAGGTTTGCCCCATGAATAAGTACGGCTATTTCTGTTTTGGCCCCCAGGCCAATAGTGTCAAGACTATCGTAAAGTACTCGAAAAAAGTCCTGGTCGAGGTTAACCCCCTCATGCCAATCGCTATTGGCAGGGATGAAGCCTGTCATATCTCCGAGGTTGACTATATTGTAGAGAACCCCGGGTTCCCCTTAATTGAGGTTAAACCGGCCGTTCCCACGGAAACCGATAAAGCCATTGCCTCCCATATAATCAAAGAGATCCACGATGGCTGCTGCATCCAGCTGGGGATTGGCGGCCTGCCCAACACCATCGGCAAGATGATCGCCGAATCCGGTATTAAGCATCTGGGAGTCCATACCGAAATGCTGGCTGACTCATATGTGGACATGTTCGAAGCCGGGTGCATAGATGGTTCCCGTAAGGTTACCGATCCTGGCAAGATGGCCTACACCTTCGCCCTGGGAACCCAGCGTTTATATGATTTTGTACATCTGAACCCGCTGTGCTGTATCAGCCCGGCATCATATATCAACGACCCAGCGGTTGCATCCCAGAATCCTAATCTGATTTCAATCAATAACTGTCTTGAGGTTGACCTTTTCTGCCAGGTATCTTCCGAGTCCGCCAATGGACGACACATCAGCGGCACTGGTGGTCAATGGGACTTTGCAAAGGCCGCCTACATGTCTGAAGGCGGTATATCCATCATTGCCATGTCATCTACTGCAAAAAGGAAGGATGGGACAGTGGTTTCCCGGATCGTTCCCACCCTTGGACCCGGTACAATCGTTACCCTGCCCCGCTGGTCCGTGCACAAGATCTGTACTGAGTACGGCATGGTCGATTTAAAAGGGGCCTCCACCTGGCAGCGTGCTGAAAGACTGATTTCCATCGCTCACCCGGATTTCCGCGATGATTTAATCAAAGAAGCCGATCGTATGCATATCTGGCTGCGCACCAACAAGATCGAGTAGTTCATATCAACCCGATCATCACAAAATAATAAGCTTAATTGCGTTTTATCAGAAACCAGGGTGCCCGATTTAACCGAACACCCTGGTTTTTTTTCTCCCGCGGTTCACTCCGTTGTTTCACACCTGCTCACCCGCAACAAATGATGCAAGGGGTCAGACCCCGTGCATCATCATCTCCAAAGTGATTGTCATTTAATAATCGACGGCTAAAAGGGGAATATTTTAACTGTTTGTTCCTTATCTCAATTTCATTGCATGACAGCTATTGGAGAATCATGATTTTAAATACTGAACAACTTCGACAAAAGGCTCATGAATTAGCCCTCACACACGACCCATATATCAGCAGCTGGCCACCAAAACGCCTATGGTGGGATTTTAACGAGGATGTCAAGAGCTTGCGAGCATTCCTGGAAATCCTCCGGGACGGTTCTGCCAGTTGCTCACAACCGGCGGAGGAATGGCTGCTGGACAATGCAGATTTCATCGAAGAACAGGTGCTGGTGGTAAAGCAGCAGCTTAACCGTTCGTTCTCGAAGAACCTGCCAAATCTCCGCAAGACGGGTGATAAGCGGATACTCGCCATCTGTGTTGACTATTTAAAGCATGTTGATGGCAGTCTGGATGAGGATTCGTTGACCGCCTACATCAACTCATACCAGCAGGTATCCGTCCTAAACATCGTCGAGGCGTGGGCAATACCCCTCATGATCAGGGTTGCCCTTATTCGGCACCTGGCACGGGTTACGCAACAGGTAAGGGAACGGCGCGAGGTGTGCACCCTCGCCGAACAGCTGCTGGCGCGAATTGATAGCTCCGAGCTTAATCCGGATATCCTGAAAACCGTCCTTGATCAAGCTGGCCAGGAAATGCCGCTCTCCGGCTCAATGATTGTTCACCTGATCAGGCACCTGCGGGAGCGGGCTGACGATTCATTAATGGTACAGGAGTGGCTGATGTGCAAGCTGGACGAAGGCCCGGCCAGCCTGGACCAGATCGTGTCCTACGAGTATCAGCTTCAGGCCCAGCACCAGGTGACAACCGGCAATATCGTCAGCAGCCTGCGAAATATCTCGCGCTGGAACTGGCAGGACCGGTTTGAACAGATCTGCATGGTGGAACAGATTCTGGGCGAAGAAGCGGCTGGCGTTTACTCTTTGCTTGACTTTTCCAGCCGCGATGTGCTCCGTCAGCGAGTCGAAAAACTTGCCCGCCGTATGCGGGTGCCGGAAACTCTGGTGGCCAAGGAGGCGGTTCAGCTTTCAGCCCAGGAGTACGAACGCTTTATCAAGGAGCAGGCGAGATGTGACAAAGTGGTAGAGAGTCAGGAAGATTGCAAGCAACTGCCGCGCTCATCATTTGTGGCTTACTACCTGCTGGAACCCGCCGGGGTCAAGGAATTGCAGCAGACCATGAAGACATGCGGCACCCCCAGGTATCTGCCGGAACTACATGTCTCGAGCCATGCGACCGGTTCCTATTTTCTGACCCTGTCACTGTTTTTGATAGTCGCACTCTTCGGGTTCGCAGGCTGGATAACCGGGGGGAAAACCATCACTGCTTTCCAGTGGACGGTAATACTCCTGGCGGTATTGCTCCCGGCCAGCGAGTGGGCGGTTACAGCAACCCACTGGGTGATCGAATGCGTGAAACGGCCCCAGCCTTTACTTAAATACGATTTCTCACGGGGAATTCCTCCCGATGCTACTACTATGGTGGTTATACCTGTAATCTGGTCAACGGTCAAAGAGATCCAGTCACTGGTCAGCAGGCTGGAATTGCATTACCTGGCAAACCGGGATGCAAACCTTCACTTCGCCCTCCTGGTGGATCTGACTGACTCGAATGAGGAGGCACCCGCCAGAGATCACGAATTAAATAAAGCAGCCCGTGCCAGTATTGAGGCTCTTAACCGTACTTACTCCACCCCGGGCGGGAGTACTTTTAATCTCTTCCAGCGCCGCCGGACGTGGAATGAATCTGAGGGTGTCTGGATGGGCTGGGAGCGCAAACGGGGAGCCTTGGTGGAGCTGGTCGAGCTTTTGAAGGGTAAAACTGATACCACCTGTGAGCTGGTGGCAGGTGATCCTGGAATTATGTCCCAGATTCGTTACGTTATAACCCTAGATGCGGATACCCAGTTGCCATTGGAAAGTGCCCGCCGGATGGTGGGGGCTATGCATTTGCCTTACAACCGTCCTGTTTTAAATAAGACCAGGACCCGCGTCATTGAGGGATATGGAGTGATGCAGCCCTGTATAAGCATCAGCCACAAATCAGCCCTGCGTTCCCGGTTTGCCTCCTTGTATTCCGCGGACCCGGGGATTGATCCGTATACATTTGCGGTGTCCGACCCGTATCAGGATGGTCTGGGCCAGGGGATTTTCACCGGTAAGGGCATTTTTGATGTTGATACCTTTGCCGAAATCCTGTGCGAACGGATTCCCGAGAACCGGGTACTAAGCCATGATCTGCTGGAAGGCGGTTTTTTGCGGGCTGGGCTTTTGTCTGATGTTGAACTGATCGATGAATACCCGTCTACCTTCAGCTCATATCAGAAGCGACTGCACCGCTGGGTACGCGGCGATTGGCAGTTGATTCCGTGGATGCTCCGTAATGTACATGACCGCCGGGGGCAGCTTCAGCCGGTGGACTTATCACTCCTGGTTCGCTGGCAGATGTTTGATAACCTGAGACACAGCTTACTGCTGCCGGTACAATTGGCAGTACTTCTTCTGGGTTTGACAGTATTGCCTGGTTCACCGGGGCGCTGGGCTGCCTTTATACTGGCTACCCTCTCCCTGCCGTTGATCCGCCAACTGGGAGCGATTAGACGGATGATTCTTCGTCCCCGGAGTCTAATCGCCGTAACCGGCCAGATACTGGTGACCGTCATAACCTGGCCCTTTCAGAGCGTTCTGCTGGTGGATGCCATCATCAGAACCCTGTATCGTCTGTTCGTGTCCCGGCGTCACCTGCTGGAGTGGGTCAGCGCAGCCGAGGTTGAACGGCGCAATCGGAGCGGGCGCTACCCGGTAATCTTGCATCTGTATGGAGGATACGGAATCATAATCCTATTTGCCCTGGCAGTGCTGATATCTGCCGGGCCAGGCGTTAAACCGGCTGGGCTGGGGCTTTGTATCCTATGGTCCATGGCTCCACTGGCAATACGCTGGTTGAACCAGCCCGCGGAATCGGTTGAAGGTCCGCTGGGAACAAAAGAGGAAGAGGAACTGCAAAAGCTGGCCAGTGGGATTTGGAATTTCTTTGAGGAATACGTAACGGAAATGGATAACTGGCTTCCGCCCGACAATATTCAGATTGAACCTCCTAATGGGATTGCGCATCGAACCTCCCCTACCAATATCGGGCTCTTTCTGGCCTGCACCCTGGCAGCCCGGGATTTCGGTTTTATTGACACGCCCGGATTGATTGAACGTCTAGAGCGAACGATTAGCACGGTTGAGTCCCTTGGTAAGTGGAAAGGCCATCTATACAACTGGTATGACACAGTTACACTGGAGCCATTGCCACTGCCCTATGTCTCCACCGTAGATTCGGGTAACTTCGTGGGTTGTTTGATCACTGTCCGGGAGGGGTTGGCCGAGTGGCTTAAGGCAGAGAGTCAGGGTGAAGATTACGGAATGGCTGAAGAAGCCTTTAATTTCGCCTTCGCCGGGGAAAGTGCGGCTTTGCCCAGTGAAGCTGCCAGCCATGACCCGGAACAGGCTGCGGAAGGCCGTCCTGTGCGCAAAAAGGGGTTTGAGGATTACAGGGACTGGCGGTTACGCGGGCAGGAATTGCTGACCCGCCTGGATGCCCTGATTGACGGAACCGATTTCCGGCCCCTGTACAACCGGAAGACCAAGCTCTTTCACCTGGGTTACCGCGTATCGCTGCGGGAAAATGACCAGGTGCTCTATGACCTGCTGGCCTCCGAGGCACGGTTGTCAAGCTTCATTGCTATTGCCCTCGGTCATGTTCCGGTAGCCCACTGGCACGCCCTGGGAAGGACCATGACCCGGGTTGGCCGCCGGGTGGCCTTGCTGTCCTGGTCTGGAACCATGTTTGAGTACCTGATGCCCTGGCTCTTCATGAGAACGTATCAGGACACCGTCTGGGATGTCACCTATCGTGCGGTCGTCAAGCGCCAGATGGAATACGCACACCAGCGCGGAGTCCCATTTGGGATCTCCGAATCCGGCTACTACGCCTTTGATTACCGGATGAACTACCAGTATCGAGCGTTTGGGGTGCCTGGTCTGGGGTTCAAGCGGGGTCTGGAACAGGATCTAGTGGTGGCACCGTATGCTACCATCCTGGGCTTGCCTTTTGCCAAACATCAAGGAATCAAGGACCTGCGGAAAATGATAGAACTGGGAGCACTTGGCCGTTACGGCTTCTATGAGGCCCTGGATTTTACCCCGGAGCGCCTGCCGGAAAACAAGACCAGTGCCGTCATCAAGAGTTATATGTCCCACCACCAGGGAATGAGCCTGCTGGCTCTGGCCAATATGCTGCTGCCGCAGAAGATATATGAACGGTTTCACCGTGACAAGCGGGTGCAGGCAGCGGAACTCCTGCTTCAGGAACGTTTGCCCGCCAAGCCGAAAATCATTAAACACCCGGCGATGGCCTATACACGCAAGACTCAGATCAAGGATACTGAATTCGGCGCCATGCGAGAATTCCAGAATGCAGATACCCCGGTGCCTGAGGTATGCTTGCTGTCAAATGGAACCTTTACCACCATGGTAACCAACAGCGGCAGTGGATTCATGCGTTACGGAGGTCTGTCCGTTTCGCGCTGGCGGGAGGACCCGGTCCTTGATAACTGGGGGAATTACATCTATATCCGTGATGTCACCCGCGATGTAGTCTGGTCACCCTCATTTCATCCCTGCCGGGTCCCGTCAGATGAACAGCGGATCCAGTTTTCACCTGACCGGGCTACATTCATGCGCGTGGATGGAGACGTACAGACCAGCCTGGAGATATGTGTCTCTCCGGAATGGAATGCTGATGTTCGCCGCTTGACACTCACCAATGCCGGGAACGAGGCCCGGATTATCGAGGTAACCACCTTTTCGGAGCTGGTACTGGCTCCTCCCATGGCGGATGAAGCCCACCCGGCCTTCAACAAGCTGTTCATCAAAACCGAGTACGCACCCGAGGTCCCGTGCCTTCTGGCTTGGCGAAGGCCTCGTCATGACAACGAAAAGGCCTTGTGGGCGGCTCATACCCTGATGGTCACCGGACCGGCCCTGGGTCCCATTGAATATGAAACCGACCGTGCCAGCTTCATCGGGAGGGGTCGCTCAATTGCCCGCCCGCAGGGAATCAGGACTCATCTTCGAGAAGCGGTCGGCTCGGTATCAGATCCGGCCTTCATCATGAGACGGCGGTTAAACCTGGAACCGGGAGAACAGGTGCAGCTCTACGCAATCACTGCGGTTGCCGATTCGAGGGAGGATGTGGTTGACATCGTCAGCCGTTTCTCCGGGAGCCTGGTGGTCGAACGGGCATTTCAGCTGGCCTGGAACCGCAGCCAGATCGAGCTCCGCCACCTGCACCTGACAGCCCAGGAGGCTATAACTTTTCAGACCTTTGCGGGCCGGGTACTGTTTAACCCACCTCTAAGAAAACGCCACAAGCAGGTTATTGTGACCAATTCCAAGGGGCAATCCGGCCTGTGGGCGTATGGTGTATCAGGAGACCTGCCGATCATTCTGGTGCGCATTGAAAACCAGACTAATATTCAGTTTGTGATTCGACTGCTGACCGGGCACGAGTATCTTCGCCGCCTGGGCTGTTCATTCGACCTGGTCATTCTGAATGAATCACCGGGAGGGTACCAGGAAGATTTACGGGAATCCCTGCGGCGAGCGGTGGAACACGGTCTAGAGAGACAGAGCGGAGGGCCGGGAAGTGTCTTTATAATCAATGGAGAGCAGATTCTGGAAGAAGACAAGATACTGCTGCTTTCTGCTGCCCGCATGGTGCTTCGGGCAGATGGTCCCAGTCTCCGGGCGCAGGCTAAGCCTGCCCGTCAGGATAAGGATCTGCCGTCTCTGCTGGCTCCGGAAAAACCCCAGGACCGGTTTTCATCCTCCCCTGACAATCTCCGGCAAGATCTACTGTTCTTTAACGGGTGGGGCGGTTTCTCACCTGACGGCAAAGAGTATGAGATCATCCTCAAAGATAAGAATCACCTGCCGGCACCGTGGATAAATGTGATCGCCAACCCGCAGTTTGGCTGCCTCATCTCGGAACTCGGGACGGGATACACCTGGTGGAAAAACAGCCGGGAATTCAAGCTTACCCCCTGGTCCAACGACCCGGTTCTCGACTACCCCGGGGAGATGTGTTATCTGCGGGATGAGGACAGCGGGGAGTTATGGCCGGCTGCTCCGTTCGGAGTCCACACCCAGCTTTATACCGTAACCCATGGCCGGGGATTCACCCGGTTCAGCCATGCCAGACACGGCATAAGCCAGGAGATGACTGTTTATGTTTCGCCCGTTGACCCGGTTAAAGTCATAAAACTGCGGCTGCAAAACCGGACCAAAGAAGAGCGGCGCCTTTCCGTTACCTACTATGCAGAATGGGTCCTGGGGGTACGGCGCCAGGAAAACGCCCCCTTTATCTTTACGGAATGGGATGAGACGGCCCATGTATTGCTGGCCTGCAACACCTACCAGGAGACATTCCGTGATGCAACCGCATTTCTGGGTATGATACCGCAGCCGGGGGAGACCGCTGAAACCCCGGCTGTAAATGCCGGGGAAAATCTCTCCTGGACCGGAGACCGCAACGAATTTTTGGGCCGGAATGGTACCTGGGAGATGCCGGCGGCGATGACCCGGGAGTGTTTATCAGGCAGGACCGGGGTCTTTCACAACCCCTGTGGCGCAGTACAGGCCAAGCTGGCGCTGGAACCGGATGCCGAGCAGACTGTTTACATTCTCCTGGGTTGTGAAGGCTCCCGGGAGGCGGCCGTCGAACTGGCACAAAAATACTTCACAGGCGGGGTATGTGAAAAGGCGTTTGAAGATGTCAAGGGATTGTGGCAGGAGGTGCTGGATAAGATTACGGTAACCACCCCTTCCCCTGAGATGAACGTCCTGCTCAACACCTGGCTGCTTTATCAGACCATTGCCTGCCGGATGTGGGCTAGGTCTGGCTTTTATCAGGCTGGAGGTGCTTATGGATTCCGGGATCAGCTGCAGGATTCCCTGGCCATACTCCACTCCCGTCCTGACCTTACGCGAGCCCAGATATTATTCCATGCCCGGCACCAGTATGAGGAGGGCGATGTCCAGCACTGGTGGCATGAAGAGACCCATCGCGGCATCCGTACCCATTTTTCGGATGATTACCTGTGGCTCCCTTATACAGTGGCCAGGTATGTTAACCACACCGGGGATACCGGCATTCTTGATGAAGTTGTGCCTTATCTATGCAGTGAACCCCTGCAGGAAGGCGAACATGAACGGTATGAACCAACACAGGTTTCCTGCCAGAGCGGCACGCTTCTAGAGCATTGCCTGCGGGCTATTGACAAGGCTTTGGGGCGAATCGGTGAACACGGGCTCCCTCTAATAGGGGTGGGTGACTGGAACGACGCCTTAAGCCGGGTTGGCTCAGATGGTCGGGGAGAGAGCGTCTGGTTGGGGTGGTTCCTCTGTGAGGTCCTGGATCTCTTTGCGGACCTGTTCCGGCGACTTGAGGATTCCGGGCGGGCCGAAAGCTTCCAGGATATGCGCTCCAAACTGGCGGACTCAATCAATGAGCATGCCTGGGATGGACAATGGTACCGCCGTGCCTTTACTGACGCCGGTCAGTGGCTGGGCTCAATCTATAACGAGGAATGCCGCATCGACGCCCTTGCCCAGTCGTGGTCTGTTATATCCGGTTGCGCCCCTGCCGACAAAGCCCTAAAAGCCATGCAGTCATTCGATCGAGAACTGGTCGACCGGGATTTATCTGTGGTACACCTCCTGACACCACCTTTTGAACATACAGAACCGAGTCCCGGCTACATCCAGGGGTATCCTCCAGGGATTCGCGAAAATGGCGGCCAGTATACGCATGGAGCCATATGGAGCATTATTGCCTGGTGCCGACTGGGATACGGAAATAAGGCTTTCGAATTATTCAATATGCTGAATCCTGTAAACCATACCCATACCGCCACCGAGGTCCGCAGGTATACCGGTGAGCCTTACGTTATGGCCGCCGATGTCTACACAGCCAAGCCGCACAAAGGGTGCGCCGGTTGGACCTGGTACACCGGGGCTGCGGGATGGATGTACCAGGCTGGTATTGAATGGATCCTGGGCTTGCGCCGTCGTGGAGAAAAGCTCTACATCTCTCCCTGTATCCCCAGCCAATGGCCGCAGTACTCGGTCAGCTACCGCCATGGCGAGACCCGTTATTTGATTACGGTAAAAAACCCTTCCCGCAAATGCAGCGGGGTAACCGGGCTGCAGGTTGACGGGCAAATAATTCCGCTTGAGGGGGAGACTGTGAAAGAAGGGCCTTATGTGGAACTGCACAACGACGGCCAGCTGCACCACGTGGTGGTAACCATATAATTTCGGGGACACCATACTAAATTCAATAATTCTAGCTTGTAGATATGTGGCAGTTTTTGTTATTATTAACATATGGCTAGACTAGCACGGGTAGTTGCCCCCGGCCTTCCCCACCATATTACCCAACGTGGCAACCGGAGGCAGCTGACATTTCTCAGAGAAGAAGATTATGAAACCTATCTTTACCTCATGGCCGACTGGTGTTCCAAGCACAAGGTGGACATATGGGCATACTGCCTCATGCCCAACCACGTACACTTAATAGCGGTTCCTCCATCAAAAGAAGATTTGACCAAGGCTATTGGTGAAGCACATCGGCGCTATACCTGTCAAGTTAACTCAAGAGAAGGATGGAAGGGGCATTTATGGCAGGGAAGATTTTATTCGTTTCCCCTTGCCGAGTCTCATCTATACGCTGTAGCACGGTACATCGAGCTTAATCCGGTGCGCGCCGGATTAACGGAAGTTCCCTGGCATTATCCTTGGAGTAGCGCTCATGCGCACCTTACCGGCCAGGACGATATGCTAGTTAGGGTTGGTCCTCTATTGGAGATGTTCGGTGACTGGCAAACGTATCTGGCCCAAGGATTGTCGGAAACGGAAGCCGAAATTATACGTCGACATGAAAGAACTGGGCGTCCTCTTGGTGACGAAAACTTCCTTGCCAGTCTTGAGCAGACAACTGGTCAGGAACTCAAACCCAGGAAAAGAGGTCCTAAACCCCGTAGCAAAGATTTCGGGGACACCATACTAAATTATTCTGGCGCGCCAGAATAATTTAGTATGGTGTCCCCGAAATAGCAAGGGGGAAATTCGACTTGCTTCCTTAGCGGAGATACCGAAGACTACTACTTAATCTCTTTGACACATTGATATGCCGCGGCAATAGCACCGGGCACTCCTCCAATTTGAACTGCCCAACTGGAACCGATGTAAAGATTTTTTACTGGCGTCTTTATGTTCGTGCTCAGTGCGTTTTTAAAGAACTCTTTTTTGGGATTCCAGCTCCAGGCGGAACTTGCTCCATCGGTATTTTGAGTAAACCTTTCATAGGTCAGGGGAGTTGCTGCATCCTTATATTCGATATGTTCCTTCAAGCCGGGAATAAGCGCCTCTGTTCTGTCTATTATGTTGTGCATCGCCTTTTCCTTCAGTAGCCTGTATCTTTCCCGGTTTCCGCCACCCCAGTTATCCATCCAGTGTTGAGGAGCCCGGCTCAAAATCATCAATGATGATTTCCCCTCGGGTGCAAGTGCGGGGTTTACCATGGAAGGCGAATAGAGGTAAAAAGCTGTTTTGCTAAAATAATCCTCATCTTCTGTATCGAAAATATCACAGCCAGGTTTGTATTCGAGATTGAATACATGTGGATACTTCATGTATCTTTCAAAATCTCCGATCGGGATATCCAGCACCAGGTAGACTGTGAAAAAGCTTTCAGAAACGGCAGCCTTTTCGATACTATTTCGCAGTTGCTCGGGAATAAGACTCTTATTGTCTAAAAGCTTTAAAAAGGTTTTCTTGTAATCCCCTGCGGAAATAACATAATCAGCCTCATAAATGCCCTCATTGCATGCAACTCCAACTGCGGTCCTGTTTTTTGTGATTATCCTGTCAACATGAGCCTTAAGCTTCAAATCTCCTCCCTGTTCCCTGAAGTTTTCAGCAAGAGTGTCCGCCCATGACTGCATCCCGCCTTTAACTGTCCAAACATCCTTGAATACTCCGTCGAAAGCCGTTGCTAAAAACACAGTTGATGACTCCGTATAGGAAAATTTGCTGAAAAGGTTAAATGGGAAAGAATCCTTCTCAAAATATCTTGACGCAAATTCTGATGATGTCACATTTCCAAACTCATTGGTAACTTTCATTAATTTCGGAAGCTTTGGTATATAAGGCAGTAATGATTTCAACATCTCCATTCTGCTCATAACAGGGGGCATGATCATATTGGAGCTGCCTTTTAAAACTGATAATATCCTGTCCAGGTCTGAAAAAGCCTTATCAAGTTCTTCTTTATGAACAGGATATGCATCACAAATGCTTTTCTTAAATTCATCATAGTTCTCGGGGGTCACATCAAAGTTATCTGCAACGACCCTCATACCAAGATTAACGAATTCAATCTTTTCGAGTATTCCGATATCCTTCATGGCTCTGGACACCGTTTCTATAGATTCAAGAGAAACGGTGCCACTCTCAAAATAACAGCCCTTCCTGTAAAACCCGGCCGTATAGCCTCCTGGCATGCTGTGGGCTTCAAATATGGTTACCTTATGACCTTTTTTTAGCAGCAGGTTGCCGGCAACAAGTCCGCCAATCCCGGAACCAATTATGATTATGTTCTTCATCTCTCCAAGCCCCACCCTTCCTCCAACTTCAAAATAATCTATGGTCTATTCACATTGTCCCGTGGGTATTTTTGCCAGTCAATTAAACCTCTATTCATTAGCCCTCAGCCGGTCAATTCTTAATAAGCCTTTTAGCGCCCAGTCAAGCATCAACCAAATGACTACCACCCCCAGAGCAGACCAGAAACCTGCCACCTGAAGCCCGCCGGAGATAAGCGCGGTAATCTGAATTATCCAGGTGTTGATAACCACGCCCAAAAGCCCCAAAGTCAGCAGATTCAAAGGCAGAATCATAACCATTATGATGGGCCTGAAAAGAAGAATAATCATGGCCAGAATGATCCCGCTCATCAGTAATCCGGTAATGCCCTCATAACGAATCCCGGGGAAAATATTGGCGGCCAGATAAATAGCCGTTGTGCCAATCAAGCAAAACATAAAAAATCTTCGCACGCTATCGCCCGCCTACCAGAGATCAATGTAAACCTTTGCCTTGGGGACTTCAACTTCAACCAGCCGAAACCTGCCAACGTTGCGAAGGTTTTCAATAAGTTCGGCAAGCCACTCGGCTGTATCGCAGGCAAGCTGATAGCCCCCGCGTCCGCTAAAGATACCTTTCCACATACCCAGCCAATTTGCGGCTTCTTCAACCGTCCCACCCAAAACCGACAAGCTGACCGGGATAATGATAGGGAATTTCCGCTCTAACCTCATACGAACTAAAAGCATCATGCTGCGTCTTTTAATCGACATAAATATCGACCTTCATCCGCCCATCTTTTTCGTCCTCAACATCAACCTCCACCAGCTTTTCCTCTACCAAGCCCTGATCAATTAAATCCACAAGCTCGGTTAAATCAATCTGGGATAAGTCTACTCCGCGTTTGGCCATTTCCTCCCGAGCGCTTTCCGGCACAAAACTCATACCAAAGGTCATGAACTTGGAGGTCGCCCTGATCAGAGCCAAAGGTACGTTTACGTTAACATTGGTTTTGTCCCCTTTAACCCTGATCCGCAAGGAACGTTTGCCCTCGGAATGTGAACTTATTCCGGTTTGCGTCACGTTTTCCAGGGCTTGCAGCAGTTCCATTCCTTCCTTGGCTGAAATCTTACCCTCCTGAATCATTTCCAGAACCTTTATTTTATCCTCATTCATAACCATACCCCTTTCATTTTTCCTGATTACCGGCCCAACTTTTTAAGCTGTTCCAGGGCTTCTTGGGAAGTAATCTCGCCTTTCTCCAGAGCGGAAAGAATTGCGCTCCGGTAGTCAGCAACCTCCTGGAAATCCGTCGTTTTCGACGGCTTGTAGCCGAGACTTTGTATTACCGTCTCCAGGCGATTTCGTACTGTAGGATAAGAAATTCCCAATTCTTTTTCTACTTCCTTTATGTTGCCCCTGCATCTAATGAAGACCTCAATGAAATCAATCTGTTCCGCAGGTAACTGGCAGAACTTACAATGTGAAAACTCACCTTCCATACTGCAACCGCAGCGGCTGCAGCTCAAACGGCTCACTGTAAGCTCGTTGTTGCATACAGGACATTTTCCCGGAGCTCGGTATTTCATTGCCGTTGCCTCCCCTTTCTTTTGGATTGTAATTATAATATATTACACGTTCTTAAATTATTCAATATGTGTATTCAATATTTTAAGTTCCTAATTAAATATATTAATTCTTGCCTCGAGAGATCAGAGATAGTTATTTCGATATTATCGATATATTTGATTGGCCGGTGGCGCACCCGGTAATCGCGCTCACCCACAAAAGGGTAGAATCATCCTTCTGCTGCCAGAAGCGAAGTGGCAATCACGAAAACTTCTCTGTTTCCATATAATGGCAACTGAGGTGCAGCCTCAAAAAACGAGTGGGGAGTGTTTTAAGTGGCAGTCGTGGAAGGAAGAATCGATGGCCGTGATTCAGAAGCCCTATTCCGGGCCACCGCAGACTGTTTGGACAGTGAACCGACTGGTTCCATTTTCGGGTGCTTGGAGGCGGAAATTAATGACCGGGATTTTCAGTACGTCTTTAGAGCAGACAGACCAAGCAGTGTTGTTACCACAACCGGAAGAACTCGCAGCGTGACGGTGGTTTACCGTAACGCTACTGTAACCAATATCACCAGCAGATTCACCGTCTTTAACGCAACCATTACCCTTGTGGCCAGAAGAAGATCCTCGGGGAGAATAGATGCTACACTCACTATCAGAAGGCCAGGCAGAGTCACCTTAAGAGTCTCGGGAAGATTGCGCAACGGCGTGATTATCGTAAACAGAGCGGTATCCTGCGAATTGGTTCAGTCCTAAACAAGTTAAAGGGATCTATACCTCTATTAAGCCTGCCGGCAAATTCATTGTCGGCAGGCACCCCCGAAACTAACCGTTTATCTTTGAACTTTCAGGTTTGACAGCAAGATAATTGTCTTTTTTTGATCAACCATAAAGGGTAAACATGCTTGCTTGTTGAAAAGCTATTGTTCAGGTGCGTGCTTTTTGAGCGGCACCCGACAATAGTTTGTTTTTTCTTGGAAACAATTTGAGCTAGCGAAAGGCTGTTGCCGTATATTTATTAGGAATTTGAAACAGGTGGACAACTGTTATGACCGCTAAAAATCCTGGGCTGTTTGGACGGTATTCCGTTGTTGTCCGATAATCAACTTGAATTGGAAATAGTGATGAAGGCCGGATTAAAACTTGTGTTCATGTGGCTGGAACACCGGTTGGGCCGCCCTTGAGCAACACAGAATGCATATTCGGAGCATAGCTGATCTAATTCGAACTGTACGGTGCAGGAAATAAAGGCGAAGCCAATAGTTGATTAGTAATATCACTTCCCCGCCTGTTCACAGCACCGCTCTGCGGGATCTGCAGATGATACAGGAGTACTTGCTCGATACCTTTTATTAATGAATCTAAACTACTTGTGGGGAGGATTACTGAGTAATGCGAAAAACGTTTTTAACCTGGCTTCTATTGTTCATGACAGTCGCTTTTTGGGCGGCGTTTTTGGTTTCATATAACATTCAAACCAGACAGGCTTATTCTAACGCCCAAAAACTTATTTATTTGAAAATTGATGATGTAATCAAGCAGATTGCCATCAACAATAAAAACCTGCGCGAAATCCGGCGTGAATCCGACGCAAATGCCCTGGCCAAAGTCCGGGCCTTTGCTCATATGCTGGAAATGAATCCGGCCCTGGTTGGAGATTATGAAGAGCTCGAAAAAATCCGTCTCCTGCTTGCAGTTGACGAACTTCATATTATTGATGAACGGGGTATTCTTTTTTCAGGTACGGTGAAGGAATACTATAACTACGATATGGCATCAGATCCGCAATCAGCCGCGTTTATGCCCGCCATTAAAAACAAGCTGTTCGAGTTAGCCCAGGATCCGCAGCCAAAAGGTATAAATAAAGAAATCTTTCAGTACGTTGGGGTATCAAGGAAAGATGCTCCCGGAATTGTTCAAATAGGCTACCGCCCGGATAAGCTTGCTCGTGCCATGGAGGTAGCAAATATTAAAAACCTGGCGCCAGGCTTTAGGGTCGGCAACTTTGGCAGCGTATTGATTGCCCTTAAATCGGGAGAAATTGTAAGCATCGGTGATGATAAATACCTCGGAAAAACCATTACCGAGTATGGATTTGATAAAAACAAACTATTGAACAAGAGCGGAAGCTTTGTTGCCCAGACCCCCCGCGGGGAGATGCTGGTATGCTACAAGACGAATGGAGACTATCTAATAATCGGCCAGCTGCCTACCGACGAGATGTACCTGAGCCGTAACAACACCACTGCTACCCTGGTACTGTTCAATGTCCTGCTCTTTGCTGTGATATTCTTCCTAGTCGCTAAATTGGTGCAAACCGTGGTAATCGATGGCATTTTTAAAGTTAATGAGTCACTGGAAGAAATAACCCAGGGCAACCTGGAAGAACGGGTTGAAGTCACTACCAACGATGAATTTAAGGCCCTTTCCAATGGCATCAACACCATGGTTGATGCCCTGAAAGACGCCATACAAGAAGCGGCGGCTCGCATTGATGCCGAACTGGCCTTTGCTAAAGCCATTCAGTTGTCATCCCTGCCCTCTAACTTCCCCGCATTTCCTGATCGAAATGAATTCGATATTTATGCATTTATGAATCCCGCAAAAGAGGTTGGGGGAGACTTCTATGACTTTTTCCTGATTGGTGAGGATAAACTGGCTATTATTATCGCCGACGTTTCTGGTAAGGGAATTGCCGCAGCCCTGTTTATGATGCGTTCCAAAACCCTGATTAAAAACTTGGCCGCATCTGGTTTAGGAGCCGCTGAAGTTTTTACAAAGGCCAACAACTCGCTGTGTGAGGAAAACGACGCCGGGATGTTTGTTACCGCCTTCATGGGGATACTGGATCTGAAGAGTGGCAATCTAGCATATGTTAATGCCGGGCACAACCCACCTATCATTAAAAAGGCAGGCAGAAGTTATGATTGGCTGCCCGTTAAGCGCACCTTTGTACTGGCTGCCATGGATGATGTGATGTATACAGAGCAGGAGATAAACCTCTCCCCGGGGGATAAGCTGTTTCTCTATACTGACGGCGTAACTGAAGCTACCAATAGAGACCTGGCCCTGTTTTCCGATGCTCGTTTACTGGATGATCTCAACCAGAATGCAATGGATGACAGCCTACAGGCCTTGGACATTATCCAACATGTCCGGCAAAGCGTGGACAGCTTTGCCGACGGCGCCGAGCAGGCTGATGATATAACCATGCTGTGCCTGCAGTATTTTGGATGACAGCGCACCGAATCTGAATTTGAGCCGATAGGAATCACCGAGGGCATCGCATTCAAGCCCCTGCTGGCCAATATTTACTGATTCTTGCAGTGATTTGATATCGCCTGACGATATAAATGTCAATATCTATTTCCTGGCGGCACAAAAAGCCCGTGAAGTTTACAGGATGCTCCAATTCGCTTCGCCAAATAATCATCCAGGTCTATGAAACTGACCTGAAATGGCGTAAACTCGGTTATCTTGAATGGCAGTGTCTTTTTATTATGGATCTCATTTTCATCATAGGTCAAATCGATGGTACCCCACATACCCCCGGAAAGGAGCATGGGATACTGGCTGACCGTTTCTCTGGGATATTTACGAAATTTTCGTTATTTGAAAGATATGCCGGCCAGTATTTATCCTCGGTTTCCACCAGCCTGGCTTCCAGATTGGCAATTACTTAATGGTGGCGGTTTTTTCTAATATAATACCGGATTTTTCAGCTTCTGCACCGTGAACAAAATTTTCTTTTAACCTGCTGACCACCATTTCCATATCAGAAAAAGATGTTTCTTCAGAACAGTAATTGTCGTTCAGAAATTCCACTATGTAACGAGGAAATTCATCTTCTCCAGTGTTTATGATGTGGGCTTTAGTGACTACCTTCCCACTGAAAATATGTTATTATTTCCCATTCATTATTGACGCTTAAGCCCTCTAATAGATAATGCACGCTTTCAAAAGCGCCCCGGATTATCTCCTGATCGGTGATTTCCTTAAAATTTACTACTAATCCGGACCAATATTTTCACTGTTGGCAAACTTACCGGTCAGTCTGGCCAATCCTTCCTTTACAAGAACATTACCTACCTGTTTGCTGAATTACTCTTTTATTTCATCCAATCCGTCAGATAATTTCTGATCCTTCTTCACACCGTATGGGTTCTTCTTGTCCTCTTTAAGAATATATATTATCGAAGGTTAATCGGCAATTTCCCGCCAGATCTATATAGCCACCCCCCTGATCACTGCAGATCTTTGCTGAGCACGGTGAATACCGGATAGGCTCGAGGTAGGTTTTGAACGCGCCTTGTTAGTTGATCTACAGCAACCTTGCTATCGGGGTTGTTCATTATTCTTATATTCGCAAACGATCCACCTTTCCGCGCCAGAATTATCCACCTGCAGAACTAAATCTGGCTGGTAAAAGTGACCAGCAATTGAAACGACGAAGGATATTCCCCTTTATAAAGGTGAATATCCTTAAAACAATCCAATATTGCTTTTTATCTGCTTTTAACTTTCTATTATTGTTTCACGCAACTAACAGTTTTCAGCATTTGTTAAACGCAGTTAAAACACTGAAGATATAAATTGTAACTTCTTGCCAAAGTCTATTTAAAGGGTAAATATAATGACCTATTGAGTGTAGTCTTTAACAGGATTCCGCTCTATTTATTATAATCGATGGTTCCAGTAAACGGATCGCAGATTCCCACCCTGACACTTTGGAGTCTCCATTTTCGCAAACATTCGTGTATATCTGGAGCGGGATCAAAATTCTTCCCATTGTTGGTACAAACATTAGGAATAATCACGTATGTGGTATACCCTGCTACTTTGCTAAAAGCGTTGAGCTGTTCCCGGGTATGCTCATCTGCATATGACGAACAGGTTTCAACTTCCATAATAAAATTGCCATTGTTGTTACTCGCGGCTACGATATCGGGGATATAGCCATTAACTTCATCAGGCGCACCATTAGGCCAGTCGATATGATCGGCAAGCACCTTATAGCCCCTTTTTTTCAGGTCGTTGGCCACATATCTAACCATGTTATCATGATTCTTTTGGGAATCAGCTGGACGTTTGGGATTGTTGCCTTTACCCAATTTAATAACCCTCCATTTCTCCAAACCCTGGCGAACTCGAAGTCCACCAGATTAGGAATCCGAAACAACTAATCTTCACCACGATCTAATTGGGTGTAGAGCGGCGATGAGTTTTTACCGGAACGGTTTTGTTTTTGCCACCTGGCTTCGCTCTCTTATACGGACTAACATGCACTATTTTATTACCTTTGGCGGTTTTGGCCATTTATCTCACCTCCTGTCATAAAGAGGACTTATCCACTAATAAGTGGAATCTTATATATAGACGGAACAGGAAGGAGAAAAGTGACATGCCGCGGGAAGGATTTTCTATAGATGATCTTCTTCATCCCAAGAAGCGCGAATACGCTCCAGAAACTTCACCTACCCATTATGCTTACAGAAACGCCAACAATGCCAGAAAAATTGCTAGAGAAATTCTCAAAAAGCTGAAAGTTAGTTCCCCGCCAGTCGACCTTCAACCCGTTTGTACCTTCATGATGGCCAACGTGGTATTAATAAAATCTCCCGATTCGCAATATTTGGGTAGGCTCATCAATGGCCGCATAGAAATTGTTGAGGGTCTACCTGAAGTAATATTCAGATCGACCCTCGCTCACGAACTGGGACATTTAGTTTTATCACATGATCTTAGGGGGAGGTGGGATACCCTTGATTCTTTGAATGATCCAGATCCACACGAAAAGGAGGCCTGGATATTCGCCGGGGAATTACTGTTACCCGATTCCCTGCTCCGCAAAGAATTTAAAATTAATCCGAACTTTGATCGTCTCGCTTATATCTTTAATGTCACTCGTAGTCTGCTAGGAGTAGAAATTACCAGGCGTAAAGGATATCTCTAATTACCTTCATTCAATGCGTTTTCCAGTTCCTTAAGGTATTGAAGAATTGAATCTTGTTGTTCCTGCCTTTGGTCGGGACTTTTATCTTTTTGGTCAAATGCCGCCCTGAAATGAGCAGCTTTTCCATAGTCCGATGAAGCTGTTTCCGCCTTCAGGTTTGCATAGCTCAATCTAAGCACCTGATTGGGATCGGCCTTTAGCCAATATGATATATGAGCCAGGTTACGCGGCGAAATCCGTTGCAGACTCCATTTTCTGTTCCTTATCTGCCCGGCAAATCGTGGATCAGCCCCCATTTTTCTTAAAACGTCTTTCCAGGTCCAACCCTTTTGTTCCATGGTTGACTCCAAATAGCTCCATATATCAAGAGTTTCAGAATGGGCCAATTTGTTTCGTAATTCTTGAAAACGTTGACGCATTATGGGAAGACGGTCCTCAGCCAAGCGATTATAATAGAAAAATTGAGCCAGTTCCGCGTCCTTATATACAGCTTCAAATGCTTCCGATATATCTTTTTTTTGTTTCAATGCTTCAAGTAATTCAGTTCGATCTTGACCTTTTTCCAGGCATTCAATGTACTCTGATAATAAGTTTTTCATTTCTTTTATCTCTATTTTCCCGCTCATAAAAAGAGCGTCCCTCCTTAAAACTCTTATAGAGTTCAAGATTTTACTTCAAAGACATTTCTTCAAGGTAAGCTATTATAAGTGATGCCCTGGCTATTCAGGATTTCCTTTATCGTATGTAACGCTCTCTTTTTTCTCTGTTTCACAGCATCAATCGTCATTTCTAAATCCTCGGCAATCGCTTTAAGAGATCTGTCGGCGAGGTGATGTTCATAGACAATATATTTGTCAGTTGGGGATAATATATCTAAAGCCCCTTGCAATGTAGAAGAGACTGCAATTTTCTCTTCGATTTGGGCCAATTTTTCTTGATAATCCCTGTCCACAAGAGGCAAATCTATTTCATGCCCCTCCCGGTTAACAGGAGATAATGACTGGTTTTTCAATTCGGATGACTTTGTCAGATCGATTAAATAATTAATACCAACCTTCTTTGCCCAAGCGAAGAGACTGGTAATATTTTTTGCCCGAATTGATATCGGGTCTTTTAGAAATTTCTCCAGGACTTCCATTGTTGCGTCTTCGGCATCAGCATACGAAAGATTGTGAAACTTAGACTTCAAGAACGGGGGCAGCCGTTTCATTAAGTATTCGGCCACTTCGTTTAGAGCCTCTGGATCCTGAGCCTTCGCCCGTAGTATCAGTCCTTCATCAATTGCCAACGGTTAACCACCTCTTTCCAGGCTACATAGACTATAGTCCATATGTTAGACGGTTTAGCAAATAAAAAGGTGACATGATTTCTGCCACCAAATGTACTTCAAAAAATATTTATAAAGCATCTACTTTTTGGTTTTGCCGTCTGATCGTACAAGCAATCGCAGGCGAACGTGGTAATTCTCCTCATCGTTGACTTGAGCTTCTTCACTGAAGTGGTTCAGATCCAAGCCACCTTTCTCGAAAATGGTTTTGCCTTCTAAATAGAGACCAGTGAGCTTGCACTGGCCGATCCATTCGGCCAGGGTGGCGTCTCCTGGGCGTTCCTTTTCAGGAACCGGCACCCCCTCTCTGGGTGAGATACGCAACATACGCTTGATACCAGAACTTTTTTACGTAATCAACGATTTTATTTTCTCTTCACTACAAATACCCAACTGGCCCTGCCTACTCCACTGTCACCGACTTGGCCAGATTTCTCGGCTTGTTGACGTCGCAGCCGCGGGCGATGGCCATGTGGTAGGCCAAAAGCTGCAGGGATATAACCGAGAATAACGGGGTAAATGTCTGGTCAATCTCGGGAATTCTAATGACTTCATCGCATTCCTCGATGGTTTTGGCCATTCCTTCTTTGGTTACTCCGATTATGGTCCCTTTGCGGGCCTTTACTTCCTTGATGTTAGACATCGTTTCCATCGCGGTACAATCCGTACTTGCCGGTTCATCATCAATTTTTTCCAAAAACGAATGCAAGCCGTTGATATCCTTTAGTTCTCCACCACATCAGCAAAGGGGCAGACACTGAAGCACTTGTAACAGAAGTAATGGTTGCCTAAAAACTGGGCTTGGTAGGTTTGCCAGAAATCACGGCTGAAGAACATCTTCTTTTGTTCTTCGGGAGGACTGCCGGCGAATTTTCTCCAGAAGGAGATGGTCCTCCCCAGGCCATAGGGCTGAGACACTTGCAGGCACTTGTTGTGGTCGGTAAACCCTTCTTGCTCTAAGGCTCCGGCCGGACAGCTATCCACGCAGATATTGCAATTGGTGCAAATTTCTTCGGTACACGGCGGGTCGGGCGGAATTTCGAGGTCGGTCAACACCCCACAGAATAAAATCCGGCTGCCCAGACGCGGATGAATAATCAGGTTGTTCCGGGCAAACGCACCCAGTCCGGCCGCTGCTGCGGCGTGGCGCAAAGAAACATCGGCAACAGGACCCTGTTTTACAGCGGGATTCATGTCCATCGGATAGGAGGGCGGTATGCCCATAGCCCTACCTTTTAACTTCTTTTCCACAAAGCGCGCCAATTCGAAATTGCAGTGACGACTAAACTCCATGGTATCAAGCCGTCCGGCCATGGCGATATTGGGGCTCAGGCTGTCACAGTGGGATGCCTCGCGCAGAACCATCACAATAATGGTTTTAGCCTCGGGAAAGATTTCCTTGATGGGAACGGACCGGGGACTATTATATTCCGATACGGCCGCAAATCCGACGTCGTCCATGCCCAGGCTCAGAACAAATTCCCGCACAGATTCTTTCATCTCACTCACTCCCCTCATTTACAGAAAATCTATGATAGCAAATAGATCCAGGTCATTTTGCGAACTACTATTTGTTAATAATATTAGCATACGAATATTGTTATTTCAAGTTAAATGCGAACGAACTTTTCTTGCGACAAATCTCGTGCAGTCTGGGATTCTCAGCGGCCAAATAAAAATATTTGCTGTTTCTAACCGCAAACTATAATCGAGAAGCACTTTTTAAAGACTTTTAAATTACTAATAAGAAACCGGCCACTTTATTGAAAGCGACCGGTTTGTTCCAGAACATTATTCCTTTGTTTAAGTCCTTCTTATCAACAGCTTGTCGATTTCTACCCGCTACTCCACCGTCACCGACTTAGCCAGGTTCCTCGGCTTGTCGACGTCGCAGCCGCGGGCGATGGCCATGTGGTAGGCCAGGAGCTGCAGGGGTATAACCGAAAGTAACGGGGTAAATATCTGGTCAATCTCGGGAATAGTAATGACTTCATCGCATTCCTCGATGGTTTTGGCCATTCCTTCTTTAGTTACTCCGATTATGGTCCCTTTGCGGGCCTTTACTTCCTTGATGTTAGACATCATCTTGTCTTCCAGGTCATCCTGAGTAGCCAGGGAGATGACCGGTACGCCTTCTTCAATCAGGGCCAGGGTTCCGTGTTTCAGTTCCCCGGCGGCATAGGCTTCGGCGTGGATATAGGAGATCTCTTTAAGTTTAAGGGCTCCTTCCAGGACCAGCATGTAGTCGAGTCCCCTCCCCAGGAAGAAGGCATTGGGAGCCTGATGGTACTTGTAAGCGATGGCTTCCACCTGGTCGGCGCTTTCCAGCACGGTCTGGATTTTTTCCGGAATGGCCGCCAGTTCCCGAACCATCTCAGCTATGACACCGGTTTCCACCGTACCCCTTTGTTCGGCCATGAAGATGGCGATCATGTACATCAGCAATACCTGGGTGGAATAGGCCTTGGTTGAGGCCACCGCAATCTCCGGTCCGGCCCAAGTATACAGAACAGCGTCGGATTCACGGGCCACCGAGCTGCCCACCACATTGGTCACGGCCAGAACCTTGATTCCCCGCCTTTTAGCTTCCCGCAGCACCGCCAGGGTGTCGGCGGTTTCTCCGGACTGGCTGACTACAATTAAAACCGAATTTTCCGGCCACAGCACCTCCCGGTAACGGAATTCGGAGGCAATATCCACCTCGACCGGTACCTTGGCCAGTTTTTCAATGACGTATTTGCCCACCATTCCTGCGTGATATGCGGTTCCGCAGGCCACAATAAAGATCTTCTTAACATCCCGAAGGAACGAATCCAGTTTGACGTCAGAGAATTCAACCCGACCATCAGCAAATCTTCCCCGCATGGTATCCCGTATGGCCTGGGGCTGTTCGTGGATCTCCTTGATCATAAAGTGGGGGTACCCGTTTTTTTCGGCCTGCACCGGATCCCAATCCACCGTCATGATATCCTTGTGAACCTCGTTTCCTCGCACATCGCTGAGCTTCACGCCCGAAGGGGTAAGCACTGCCATTTCTCCGTCGTCCATGACCCAGAACCGGTTGGTCCGGGCGAGAACGGCTGGTATATCGGAGGCCAGGAAGAACTCCTGTTCTCCAATCCCCACGACCATCGGGCTGTCCTTGCGGACGGCCACTATCTTGTCCGGCTCTTTCGGGGTTACCACCGCCATGGCGTAAGAGCCTTCCAGGTGTGTAACCGCAATCTGGACTGCTTCCGCCAGGTCCCCCTGGTAACAGTCCTCAATCAAATGAGCCAGGACCTCGGTATCCGTTTGCGATTGAAACACATGTCCTTTGTTAATCAGCCACCGCCGCAACGGGGCAAAGTTTTCGATAATCCCGTTGTGAACCACCGCAAAATTCCCCTGGCAGTCAATATGGGGATGGGCATTAGCATCGCTGGGAACACCATGGGTGGCCCAGCGGGTATGGCCCAGGCCGATAGTTGCCTGGGGACACCCGGCAAGGTTCTCCTCCAGGCGGGCTAACCGGCCTTCCTTTTTCTCAATCCAGAGTCCTTCTCCGGCTAAAACCGCTACCCCTGCCGAATCATAACCACGATATTCCAGTTTCCGCAAACCTTCTATAATCTCCGGGATGGCATCCCGGTAACCGGCGTATCCAATTATTCCACACACCTTTTTATAACCTCCTATATAGAAAACCACAGGCCGGGCCCTTTGTTGCTCCATTGCTGGAGGGTTTTGTGGACCGGCTGACGATGGTGGTACACCGAGGGGCATCCGCCGATTCTTTCGATTAACCCCTTCCTCGTCAACCCACACCTGGAATTACATCCGGCTATTATGGGTTCAGGCGCTTCTTATAACATTGACATTGCGGTATATACCGCATCAAATCCGGGATGAATAATATTGAGTTGACCGTCTAAGCATCTCCTCCTTTACTGCACTTTCAGTACGGCTGTTTTTATCTCATTTACCACCTCCTGCAACAGGAACTCATCCGGTCCCTGGGCCATGATCCTGATTTTGGGTTCAGTTCCGGAAGGTCTGACCAGGACCTTGCCCCATTCTCCAAGCTTTTCTTCCGCCTGACGGATGGCCTCCTTAATTTCCACACTATTAAGAATAGAGTCCTTATCCTTAATGTCAAGGTTTATTAGAACCTGTGGGTACTGTTCCATCTCACGGGCCAGCTTCGATAGCGGGAGGCCGGTCTCTCGCATGACCTCTGCTAATTTGAGGGAGGACAGGAGCCCGTCACCGGTTGTAGCATAATCAAGAAAGATAATGTGCCCTGACTGTTCTCCACCCAGCCGGGCACCGGTCTCCTGCATCTTTTCCAGTACATAACGATCCCCGACCTGGCAGCTCAACACCTCCACCTTTTCCCGGCGGAACGCGATATCCAGGCCGATGTTGCTCATGACCGTGGTTACTATTTTGGGGGGGGTAAGCAGCGATGAGCGGCGCAGGTGCAGACCGCAGATCACCATGATATAATCGCCATCAATAACATTGCCGTGCTCGTCTACTGCCACCACCCGGTCGGCATCACCATCATAAGCGATCCCCAGGTCAGCACGGTGTTCAAGCACTGCTTTTTTCAAGGATCCCGGATAGGTGGACCCGCAGCGTTCGTTGATATTCAGGCCGTTGGGCTGGTTGTGGATGGGTATAACCCTGGCCCCCATCTCCTCCCACATCTGAGGGGCCACCTCATACGCCGCACCATTGGCACAGTCGACGACAACTTTCAGGCCACTCAGATCCTTGGTGCCGCGATAACACCTCATTAAGAAATTTAAGTAATTCTGTTCTGCCTTATCAAGATCATAGACCCGGCCGATGTCACCGCCTTCGGGACGAGAGGTGATGTCTTCCTGGTTAAACACCAGCCTCTCAATCTCATCCTCCACCTCATCGGGCAGCTTGTAGCCCTGGGCTCCAAAGAATTTTATCCCGTTGTACTCCACGGGGTTATGGGAAGCCGAAATGACCACTCCACAGGAGGCCTGATACTTCTGGGTCAGATAGGCTACACCCGGGGTAGGTATAACCCCCGCTTTAAGTACATCGGCACCGACTGAGCAGATACCGGCCACCAGGGCTGACTCCAGCATATCGCCGGAAATCCGGGTATCCCGGCCGACCAGGATACGCGGGCGTGATATCTCGCGGGAAAGGACATAGCTACCGGCTCGCCCCAGTTTGAAGGCAATCTCCGGAGTCAGTTCCTGGTTGGCTATGCCTCTGGCACCATCAGTTCCAAATAGTTTCCCCACCGCTTTACTTCCTCCCTTTTCGCGAAACAATGATAATTTTTATTTCCTTCACAGCAGTTACTATAGTCTAATAAACTCGTATCAGATTGGTTCCCCATGAAGTTATTATTCGCCTGGCTTATCCGGCTTATCTTGCTGCCCGCTGGCAGATATATCAATCATGACCGTTACCTTGTCTGGAAATACCCTAGTACCTTCTCTTGGCGTTAGCTCGATCTCCTGTCTAAAGGATCTGTTATGACCGGTAAGATCTATAGGCTTGGTATTAACGGATTCAATCCCCGCTAATGCCTGTTCAGAACCTATCAGGGTTACCTCAGAAGGATCGGCTACTACCGCGCCTACTGTAAATCCCTCCGGCGGGCTTCCAGTCACGGTAGGTTTAACTGCGACCACGGTATAAGTCTGGCTCTTTTCTATGACCACATAGGTCTGCACCTGACTGGGCAGGATCTCAATCCCCTCAACCGGATTTCCTTTACGATCCAGTGCGGTCACTTTGGTCCGGAGGGCTGCTGTATCCTGTTGTGAGCTAAGATCAAGGAAAGTAACCAGGGACGCTACCTGATTTATTTTCGTCTGTTCTCCCCGCACCACGCATTTTGCCGGGGTTATATCAACCCCGGCCACCCGGAAGCCTGCCGGGGGTTCCTGGTTAACCCGGTGGGCAACCGGGAAAATATACTCCTGAATCTCAGTTATCTCAACTCTGACCTCCGCCGGTGTGATTGATGAGACCCGGGTACCGGGCATCGGTTGGACCTGTACCGGAACCGTATACACCCCGGGCTCCTTCCCGTTCAAGTCTAGATAGGCATTGATTTCACGGGCACTGCGTGGGGTGCCCACAATGCTCACCCTGACCTCCTCCGGATATGTCGCTGTTAAACCGGAACTTATATTAATGGCTTGTAAGCGAACTCCGGGGATTGCCTGCTGCCTGATGATCACATTCTCATTGGTGATAAAGAGCCACAACAGGACGGCCATGATTACTGAAATCAATTTCAAATGCCAGGTCTTAGTTTCAGTCATGACTAACCTCTCGTTTCCGCCAGATAGTCTGTTTACGCGGGTACTGGTCCCGGAGTTCCCGGAGCAGCATCTCTTTAAGCGTCTGGCTGTCAAGGGGCCTCATTATAACCCCTTCCCGGGCCAGAGCCAGAGTGCCTGTTTCCTCCGAGACCACTATAACCAGGGCATCACTTACCTCTGATATCCCTACGGCCGCCCGGTGCCTGGTTCCCAGACTTTTGTCCAGATTGGGGTTATCGCTAAGCGGCAGAAAAGCCCCGGCCCGGTGAATACGGCCCTGGTTTATTATTACCGCACCATCATGCAGCGGGGTGTTGGGTGTAAAGATGTTTATCAATAACTCGGATGATATCGCGGCATCGACGTCAACTCCGATTTCCGAATAATCTTCGATACCGGTCTCACGCCTCCAGACGATCAACGCGCCAATCCTGAACCGTGACAGCTCGATTACGGCTTTAATTACTTCCTCCACATGGCGTTCGATATCAGGTGTCTTTTCAATTATCCGGCTGGAGAAGAAGCTTCCCCTCCCCAGCTGTTCCAATGCCCGTCGCAGTTCAGGCTGAAACACCACCGGCAGAGCGATGAAGATTCCGGTCCATACCTTATTAAGAAGCCAGTTTACGGCACTGAATCCCATCCAGCGTGATACCGCTGAAAACCCCAGAAGTATAATAACACCCTTTAAAAGCTGCTCCGCCCGGGTCCCCCGGATGAGCAGCAGCAAACGATAGCAGACATACGATACAATCAGTATGTCTGCCAGATTGATCAGGAGTTTAGCTGGATCAGAAGCCAAGGCGGCCAACACTTCAAGATTCACAGGTTTTTCCCCCAAAAAAGTTACCCCTATTATACTAGAGTTGACCGGCACACAAAAGAATTACGGTTACGGGAGCCATAACCTTTCAACCCGGGATCCATGTAATGCAATCCCGACTAACCGTGCTCGGGCATGTTTATGGGTGAAGCCGCAATCCCTTTTACTGGCAGGATTGCCGAATGGCCGGTTTTGCATGCAGACAGAGAGATTATTCGAGGGTATTGGGAAATTTTCAGCTCTGCTTAAAGCCACGAAGAGCCGGAGAAACTCAGCCAGTGTGAAACCCCGTGCAGAAGGTATTGACTGCGGTTTTACATTGTCATTTTGTCTGGGACAGCCCGTAGGTACCCACCTCTTCGCCAATAGTCCAGTATTTCTGATGGCCATTATAAGCCAGGGGCTTCGCCAGATTGGGATTCACCCGGCCTTTATCGTCCAGCACTTCCTGTTCAGCGTGACTGGCCACAATCTCCGCCACAAAGAGGTCATGCGCCCCCAGAGGCAGAATATGCCTTACCTCACATTCCAGATTCACCGGGCATTCCTTGATCAGCGGCGGTTTTACCCGGGATGCGGGCAGGGGAGTAAAGCCAGTCGCCTGGAACTTATCCACCTCGCGTCCTGAAACCATTCCACAGTAGTCAACCTGGGAAAGCTGCCCAGCCATGGGCATATTGACTACCAGTTCCCGGGAACGGCTGATTAACTCGTATGAATAGCGACTCGGCCGTATGGCGATGCCGACCATCGGCGGCTGGGAGCAGACAGTGCCTGCCCAGGCAATAGTGATGATATTGGGTTTTCCATCCTGATCGACACTGGTTACCAGAACCACCGGCACCGGGTACAGGATGGTGGCAGGTCTCCTCTCAATCTTCATGCTTATTCCTCCTTCATGTCGCAAATTACCCCGGGATCTTCGGAATTGCCGCAGCCCGGGGGTAAATATTCTTTATTTAAACGATGTGTTTTTTCATATGGTGGGATTAGCGGGACTGTATTTTTGCAGCTTGAATTCTCTCGTATTCAGTCATATCCCTTAATGCTTCAATGGCTCCGATTAGATTGCCTTCCCTATCGTATAAGGGGACCGCCCGAGCCCATAAATTGTGCCTCTTCCCTTTCAAGGCAGGCACCTCCACCAAACCGGTCAGGACATAGTGTTCCTGTTTTATCTGTGCATAATCCCTCTCGATACTGTCGGGACGGAGTACCAGGTCTATCAGTATGGGTCTCCTTTTGCCATAGAAGGGGATGGCATACTCATAATTGCCCTTACCCAGCATCTTTTCAGCCGCTATACCGGTCATTTCTTCCATAGCATTGTTCCATACCGTTACTTTACCTTCCATGTCAATTGCCATTACCGCATCCGGCAGGTACTCAATAAAGTCAACCATGTACTGGTGTGATTCCCGAATCGCCATTTCTTCCATTTTGCGGGATGTGATGTCCCGGGCGATACCCTGAATAGCCACCGCCTCATGGTCTTTGTAAATAAGCCAGGCACTGACCTCTAAAATAACTCGGGCGCCGTGTTTGGTAACTATCTCAGTTTCGTAGGTAAGCGGTTTGTGCTTGCCTTTCTTCTGCTGAGCCATCCGTCTTCCAAAGGCGAGGTAACGTTCATGCTGCTTTTTGCTCTCCTCGGCAATTATCTGTTCAACATTCATGTTGAGCAGCTCTTCCCGCCAATACCCGGTGATCTTTTCCACCACCTTATTGACTCGGAGGTAATTGCCTTCCAGGTCATGAACATAGACAAGGTCGCTGGAGTTTTCAAACAGCTCCATATAGCGGTCTGTGCTTTCCTTCAGTTTGCGCCGGGTTTCCTTGATATCGGTCATGTCCCGGATGATTGCCAGGAGGTGTTCCCGGTTCTGTATGTAGGTGCTTTTGCATTTGACTTCTACCCAGAATACACGCCCGGAACGGTCTTTGGCCAGCCACTCCACTACCTGGGTCTGGGGGTTGTTCGAAGCCACCCTTTTTATCCACTGTATGATTACATCCCTGGTAAACGGAGGTTCCTCTGCACTCAGATCAGCAACCCCCAGCTGCTGCAGTTCCTCCAGGCTGTAGCCAAACATCTGACATGCCCTTTGATTGGCATCCAGAATACTGGCATTGCGAACATCATATATGAATAAGGCATCATTAACTTCATCAAAGATTGCGCGGTACTCCGTACCTGATGCGGTTAGACTTGTTTTTTCTCCGGGCATCTGTTGAATTACAGAAATGAGTCCACTGGGTGCTGGATAAATGGTTTCCCGATATTTTTGACCCTGGTATTCAAGCTGAACAACCTTGGCCTGTTTAGTCTCCAGGACCTGCATGTAAGCCAGGTGCGAAGGGGTACCTACGGCGTCAGGAAACAGGTCCAGCAGTTTGCGACCTTCCAATTCTGCAACTGAACGGTCGAACATTTCCGCATAAGCTTCGTTAACGTAGCTGATCTTCCAGTCTCTGTTGATCGATAGCACGGGCACCCCGATGCTATCTAACAGAACCCGGTGACTGACCTTGCTCTTAAACATTGAAGCCCCCCTTTCTATGTGAATATGACGCGTTCCGTTATTTAGAAGGTCAATTGACTATAATTCATATAAATTTCTATTCTTCCAATCTCTTGCCGTTCCTCTTTTTTATATACAGAGGCAATAAATAACTTTCTTTAACCAGTTGCGCCGGAGGGGGGCTGTTATTGCCCCTGGTTTAAGATATGCAAAAAATAATAACGCTGTTTACACAATGTACGCAGCGTTAATGTAAATGTTATAGCTGTGTGCCGAAATCAGCAGCTTGTTTTCTGCTTCTTGCTCTCTTTCAGCAACATGTAGTTTATACTGTCAACCAGAGCCTGCCAGCTGGCTTCGATAATGTTCTCCGAGACCCCGACAGTGCTCCATTTTTCTGCACCCCTGGTTGACTCGATCAGAACCCGGACTGTAGCCGAGGTTCCTGCGGTTCCGTCCAAAACCCGCACCTTGTAATCGCTGAGCTGCATCTGCTCAACAGTGGGGAAGAAGTCAGCCAGGGCCTTGCGCAGGGCGTTGTCAAGGGCATTAACCGGACCATCTCCTTCGGCAGCGGTGTGAACTACCTCATCGTTAACCTTCACCTTGATGATGGCCTCGGCGGCCATACCATCGTCCTCCCGTTTTTCCACCATGATTTTCAGGTTAACCAACTGGAAAAAGTCCTGGTACTGGCCGAAGGCCTTATGCAGCAACAGTTCCAGGGATGCCTCCGCTCCTTCAAACTGAAACCCTTCATTCTCCAATTCCTTTATCTCACGAATTATCTGGCGGCTGGTGGCATCGTACATGTTGACGTCCAGGTCAAATTCCCGGGCTTTATAGAGCAGATTCGACAGCCCGGAAAGCTCAGATACCAGGACCCGCCGGTGATTGCCTACTGCCTCGGGGAATGTATGTTCATAGGTCTGGGAGTTCTTCAGCAGGGCGCTGACATGAATTCCTCCCTTATGGGCAAAGGCGCCATGTCCCACATAAGGCAGGTTATTGGCATGCGGCATGTTGGCTACTTCGCTGATGTACCGCGAGGTCTCCGTCAGTCGCTTCAGCCTTCCCGGCGGGAGACAGAAGCGGTTCATCTTGAGCTCCAGATTAGGGATAATTGCACATAAATCCGCATTACCGCAGCGCTCACCATAACCGTTCATGGTCCCCTGCACCTGGGTAACCCCCTGCTTGACTGCCGCCAGGGAATTGGCCACTGCCAACCCTCCATCGTTGTGCACATGAATGCCCAGAGGTATGGTGATAGATTCTCCGATTTGCTGAACGATCTCCTCGATTTCCCAGGTCAGGCTGCCGCCGTTGGTATCGCAGAGGACCACCCAGTCAGCCCCTGCTTCCTGAGCGGTCAGGCAGACCTTACGAGCATAATCGGGATTATTCTTGAAACCGTCAAAAAAATGTTCCGCATCGAAGATGACCTCCATGCCCCGCTTCTTCAGGTACCTAACCGTATCACGGACCATGGCCAGGTTCTCCTCCAGGGTTGTTTCCAGTGCTTTCAGCACATGAAAGTCCCAGGCCTTGCCAAAAATTGTGGCCACCTGAACCTGACTGTCAACCAGAGCCTGAATGTTGGCATCCTGCTGAACCGTTATCCCAGGTCTGCGGGTGCTGCCAAAAGCGGCAACCTTGGCAAATTCCAGGTTGAGCTCGGATACCCGGTGGAAAAATTCAATATCCTTTGGATTGCTGCCTGGCCAACCTCCCTCAATATATGAGACCCCCAGTTGGTCCAGCCGGTGGGCAATCTTTAATTTATCCTCCACCGACAGGGAAATGCCTTCACCCTGTGAGCCATCTCTTAATGTGGTGTCATAGATATTGACGTTTAGCTTCTTATCCCCATTCTATAAACTCCCCTCTCTAATTTTTCGAGTGACTTGATCGCCCATCTGTTCGGTATTCACCAGGATCTTGCCTTTCTCATAGATGTCAGGGGTGCGGTAACCTTCAGCCAGCACCTGGCGGACCGCGTCCTCGATCTCTCGTGCCTCCCGGTTTAGATTAAAAGAGTAATCCAGCATCATGGCAGCCGAGAGGATGGTCGCCAGTGGATTGGCTTTTTTCTGTCCGGCAATATCCGGGGCCGAACCGTGGGAAGGCTCATACAGCCCCACTGCTCCACCCAGGGAGGCAGAGGGCAGCATGCCGATGGAGCCGGTTAACATAGAGGCCTCGTCAGTCAGAATATCCCCGAACAGGTTCTCGGTAACAATCACGTCAAACTGCCGGGGGTTGCGGATTAACTGCATGGCACAGTTATCAACATACATATGGACCAATTCCACATCGGGGTACTCAGCAGCCAGTCTGCTGACCACATCCCGCCATAAACGAGAGGTCTCAATAACATTGGCCTTGTCAACCGATGTCAGGTGTTTTCTCCTTTTACGGGCTATTTCAAAGGCCAGTCGGCAGATCCTTTCTATCTCCAGGGTGGAGTAAGCGCAGACATCAGTCGCTATCTCTCCCTCTTCGGTTTGCTTCCGGGTCTTTTCCCCGAAGTAGAGGCCACCGGTCAGTTCACGGACTACAAGGATATCAACATCGCGAATGACCTCGGTTTTTAGAGTTGAGGCATCTAACAGATCCGGGAACAGGAAAGCCGGGCGCAGGTTGGCATACAATCCCAGATTCTTGCGCAGTGGCAAGAGAGCACCAACCTCCGGGCGCAGTTCAACCGGTATGCTCTCCCATTTGGGTCCCCCGATAGCCCCTAGCAGAATAGCCTGGCTCTCCTGGCAGAGTTTAAGGGTTTCTTCCGGCAGGGGTTTTCCGACCGCATCGATGGCGGCTCCCCCCACCAGGGCTTCCTGAAAATAAAACTGGTGATTATATTTCTCACCTATCGCCTGCAGTACCTTAACGGCCTCGGGTACGATCTCTGCTCCAATCCCATCTCCGGGCAATACAGCTATCTTATACAAACTACTTCACCTTCTCCTTGACATAGTTTATCAGTCCGCCTTTATCGATAATGTCCTGCATAAAACCAGGAAAAGGCTCAGCCAGGTATATCTTTCCCCGGGAAAGGTTTCTGATCTCCCCCTTGACCAGGTCCACTTCCAGTTGATCCCCATTCTGTACCTCATCTATACACTGGGGACACTCCAGAATGGGCAGCCCAATATTTATCGAGTTGCGGTAGAAGATGCGGGCAAACGACCGGGCAATAACACAGGAAATACCCGCCGCCTTGATGGCAATAGGGGCGTGCTCCCGCGAGCTGCCGCAGCCGAAGTTCTTATCTGCCACGATTATATCGCCCTGGGCGACTTTGGCGGGAAAGGTGGGATCAGCGTCCTCCATACAGTGTTTGGCCAACTCCGCCGGGTCCGAAGTATTCAGGTAGCGGGCCGGGATAATGGCGTCGGTATCTACGTCGGAACCAAACTTGTGTACCTTACCGGTTAAGTTCATCTACTTCACCTCCCAGGGCGGGGTAATGACTCCCTTGATGGCAGAGGCGGCCGCAACCGCCGGTGATGACAGGTAGACCTCACTCTGGGGATCTCCCATTCTGCCCACAAAATTGCGGTTGGTCGTAGCCAGGGCCTTTTCACCCCGGGCGAGGATACCCATGTGCCCGCCCAGACACGGCCCGCAGGTGGGAGTGCTTACCGCAGCTCCGGATTCAACGAAGACCTCAATCAGTCCTTTCCTTAGGGCTTCCAGGTAGATCTCCTGGGTTCCCGGAAGTATGATGAGCCGGACCTCGGGGTGAACCTTCTGCCCCCGGAGTATCTGCGCCGCCATCTCCAGGTCCTCCATCCGGCCATTGGTACAGCTGCCGATTACCACCTGGTCGATGGTGGTCCCGGCCACTTCACTAACGTTTCTGGTGTTTTCCGGCAGGTGTGGCACCGCCACTATGGGCTCCATACCGGTCACGTTATACTCACGAATCTCGGCGTACCGGGCATCGGCATCACTGTAATAAAGGGAATACTCCCGTTTGTTCCGTCCCTTGACATAGTTAAGCGTAATCTCATCGGGAGCGAATATCCCGTTCTTCCCACCGGCCTCAATCGCCATATTGGCCATGGTGAAGCGGTTGTCCATGGAAAGGGAGTTTATAACCGGACCGGTAAACTCCATAGCCATATAGCGGGCTCCATCCACTCCGATATCTCCAATAACCCTTAGAATCAGGTCCTTGCCTCCGACATAAGGAGGAAGTTCCCCGTGGAATACAAACTTGATGCTCTCCGGCACCCTGAACCAGGCTTCCCCGGTAGCCATAGCCGCCGCCATGTCGGTAGATCCTACCCCGGTGGAGAAAGCACCCAGAGCTCCATAGGTACAGGTGTGGCTGTCCGCCCCGATGATCAGATCCCCGGGCAGAACCAATCCCTCCTGGGGTAACAGGCAGTGTTCAATGCCCATGCGTCCGATCTCGAAGTAATTGACAATGCCATGCTTCCTAGCGAAATCACGGATACGTTTGGCCTGTTCAGCTGATTTAATGTCCTTGTTAGGGGTAAAGTGATCCGGTACAATCACTACCCGGTTCTTATCGTAAACCTCATCTGCCCGGAGTCTCTCAAACTCCTCGATGGCCACCGGAGTGGTAACATCGTTTCCCAGAACCACATCCACCCGGCAGTTTAACAACTCCCCGGGATGGACTTCATCCCGCCCGGCGTGTCTAGCCAGGATTTTTTCCGTTATTGTCATTCCCATCTGAAGCAACAACTCCTCCCACCTGATCCGTTTCAGGCTTGCTTATTTCGTAGGCTGCCTTGTTAATCGCGTTGACATAAGCCTTAACACTGGCCTCAATAACGTCAGTGGACAATCCACGGCCCAGGACCCTGAGATTTCCTACTGCCACTTTGAGCACAACCTCCCCCTGAGCATCCTTCCCGCCGGTAACCGCGTTCAGCTTATACTCCACCAGAGTTCCTGGGAGTCCGGTTATGCGGTCAATGGCGTTACAGGCGGCCTCAACCGGCCCGTCACCGCAGGCCGCTTCTTCCACCAGCCCCTTACTGCCCAGGAGTCCAACCGTGGCGGTAGGCACCACCGTGCTGCCCCCGGTAAAATGGAGGTATTGCAGCTTGAAGCGCTCCGGTATTACCCAGATCTCATCCTTGACCAGGGCTTCAATATCATGGTCAGTAACCTCTTTCTTCTTGTCTGCCAGGTCCTTGAAGCGCGCAAAAGCACGGTTAAGTTCATCTTCATTCAGGTTGAATCCCAGCTCCTTGAGCCGTTCATTGAAGGCATGGCGCCCGGAGTGCTTACCCAGAACCAGGTTTATCTTGGGAAGACCCACCAGTTCCGGGCTCATGATCTCATAAGTAGTCCTTTCCTTTAGAACTCCATCCTGGTGAATCCCCGACTCGTGCGCAAAAGCATTTTTGCCGACAATAGCCTTATTGGGCTGAATGGCCATACCCGTTATCGAGCTGACTATCCGGGAGGTGCGATAGATCTCACGGTAATCTATATTCAAGTCCTTCTCATAGATTGACCTGCGGGTATAAAGTGCCATAATAAACTCTTCCAGGCTGGCATTACCAGCTCGCTCTCCAATCCCGTTTATAGTACCTTCTACCTGCCGCGCACCATTATTTATGGCTGCCAGTGAATTGGCCACGGCCAGCCCCAGGTCATTGTGACAGTGTACACTCAGGATGGCTTTATGCATGTTGGGCACCCGTTCCATGATGCGGCGGATAAAATCGCCGAATTCATCCGGTATGGCATACCCTACTGTATCCGGCAGGTTGACCACCGTGGCTCCGGCGTCTATAACCCGCTCCACCACCTGGCAGAGATAATCAAAATCAGTACGTGAAGCATCCTCTGCAGAAAACTCAACATCGCCTACAAACTGCTTGGCATAACGTACGGCATCCTCGGCCTGTTGCAAAACCTGTTCCCGGCTCTTCTGAAGCTTGTATTTAAGATGGATGTCGGAAGTAGCCAAAAATGTATGAATCCGTGGATTCTCCGAGACTTTAATAGCTCCCCAGGCAGCATCAATATCGCCCTTCGTTGCCCGGGCCAGACCAGCAATAACCGGTCCTTTCACTTTCTCAGCGATCATCTTGACCCCGTCAAAATCGCCCCGGGAAACGATGGGGAAACCTGCTTCGATGACATCTACCCCCAGGCGGGCCAGCTGCAGAGCAATCTCTAACTTCTCATGATAATTCAAACTTACCCCTGGGCTCTGTTCTCCATCCCGCAGGGTGGTATCAAATATATAGATCCGATCTGACACTTGCTCACCCTCAATCCCTCGTTATTATATCCATGTCCAGGAGTAATTTTCTCTCCATTCCCGGACAACAGGATAAGATAAGAGCGGGGATTTTTCGGCGTTCCTTTAGAACTCTCCCCGCTCAACTTCATTTTGATTTTATCTGCTCGGTAACAAAGTTGCCGGGTCTACTTTATCTCCTTTAACCAGGGCATCATGCTTCTAAGGCCTTTGCCCACCTTCTCTATAAGGTGCTCCTCACCTTGCTTTTTAAGAGCATTGTAGACAGGCTTTCCAACCTGGTTTTCCAGAATCCATTCCCGGGCAAAAGAGCCATTCTGGATCTCTTCCAGGATCTGTTTCATTTCCAGGCGGGTATCTTCGTTGATAATTCGGGGACCGGTGACCAGATCACCGTACTCGGCGGTGTCGCTGATGGAGTACCTCATGTTGGATATTCCGCCTTCGTAAATCAAATCGACGATCAGCTTCATCTCATGGAGGCACTCAAAGTAGGCAATCTCGGGTTGATAGCCGGCCTCGACCAGGGTGTCGAATCCGGCCCTGATCAGCTCGGTAACCCCGCCACAGAGTACTGCCTGCTCGCCGAACAGGTCGGTTTCGGTCTCCTCACGGAAAGAGGTTTCCAGTACCCCGGCCCGGGTAGCGCCAATAGCTTTGGCAAATGCCAAGGCCAGATCGCGGGCCTGCCCGGAGAAATCGTTTTCAACAGCAATAAGGGAAGGTACCCCGGCACCTCGCTCATACATGCGCCGTACCAGGTGTCCAGGTCCCTTGGGAGCCACCATGAATACATCGACATTGGCGGGCGGCTTGATCTGCCCAAAATGGATATTGAATCCGTGGGAAAACCCGAGAGCATTACCCGGCTTTAAGTAAGGAGCGATCTGTTCCCGGTAAACATAAGGCTGAACGGTATCGGGAACCAGGATATGAATTATGTCTGCAATTTTGGCAGCCTCATCAACGGTCATAGGGGTTAGTCCGTCAGCCAGGACCCGGTTCCATTCGGTTTCGGTTTCCTCGTCAACCGGTTTTCTGACCCCTACTACAACTTTGATCCCGCTCTCATGAGCATTCTGTGCCTGGGCATGACCCTGACTGCCGTAGCCGATTACGGCAATGGTCTTATCCTTCAGTAAATCCAGGTTCGCATCGGCATCATAATACATTCTTGCCATTTGTTAATCCCCCTTAGTTTAATTCAGTTGTATTTTCTCCATCACCGGCGGCCGGTTACCCCTTGGGGCCTCTCACCATGGCCACCTTACCGGTTCTAACCATTTCCAGTATCCCAAATGCTCGTAATGAATCTTCAATGGCATTGATTTTTCCTTCATCACCGGTAACCTCAATAATCAGGCTCTTTCTTCCGATATCAACTATATGGGCCCGGAAGATGTCGACTATCTGCATTATTTCGGCGCGCACCTGGGGATCGGCTTTTACCTTGAACAGGGCCAGCTCGCGATCCACTGATTGTTCCGCAGTTATGTCCATGATCTTGCAAACCTCAACCAGTTTGTGCAGCTGCTTGGTGACCTGCTCCAGGATGTTTTCATCACCATCAACCACGATGGTCATCCGGGATATGCTTGGTTCCTCGGTCCTGCCCACACTAAGGCTTTCAATGTTATAGCCCCGGCGCCGGAACAGGGTTGCTACCCTGGCCAGGACTCCCGGATGGTTGTCAACAGTAACTGATAGCGTGTGCTTCATGTTATCTGTCACCCCCCAACATGTTTTGCAGGCTTTCTCCTGGAGGGACCATGGGAAAAACATTAGCTTCACGGTCGACCCGAAAATCTATCATAACAGGACGCTCAGTCTCCTGTAAAGCACGACGCAGAGCCGGCTCAACCTCTGAGGCCTTGGTAACCCGCATTCCTACCCCACCGTAGGCTTCAGCCAGGCGAACGAAGTCAGGCTGGACCGCAATATCGGTATAGGAATAGCGTCCATCATAGAACAATTGCTGCCACTGGCGCACCATGCCCAGGTACTGGTTATTAAGGATGCAGATGATAATCGGCAGTTTCTGTTCCACCGCGGTACACATCTCCTGAATGTTCATCTGGATACTGCCATCACCGGCAATGTTGATTACCTTTCGCTCCGGACAGCCTATCTGGGCACCTATCGCAGCCGGCAGGCCAAATCCCATGGTTCCCAATCCCCCGGAGGTAATAAACGTACGGGGTTGGGTGAATTTGTAATACTGAGCTGTCCACATCTGGTGCTGGCCTACTTCGGTGGTTATGATAGCTTTCCCCTCGGTAACATCGTATATTTTTTCGATAACAAACTGAGGCATTATAGCTTCGTCTTTCAACGGCTCGCTGTATAATAACGGGAAATCATCCTTCCACCGGTCGATCAGCTCATGCCACTCGGTTCTTTCCGGCCGGGCCTTAACCCGGTGAATTATCTCCATGAGGACCTGTTTGACATCACCCACAATTGGGATGTGGGTTCCTACGTTTTTCCCTATCTCTGCTGCGTCAACATCTATATGGATCACCTGGGCGTTGGGGGCAAAACTGGCCAGGTTTCCAGTTACGCGGTCATCAAACCTGGCTCCAATCGCAATCAGGAGGTCACATTCACTGACGGCGTAATTGGCGTATCTGGTACCGTGCATCCCCAGCATACCCAGGCAGAGATGGCTGGTAGCCGGGAAACTCCCCATAGCCATAAGGGTTGTAGTTACCGGGATCTGCATTTTCTCCGCCAGTTCCTTCAGTTCGGGGGAGGCCCCGGAACTGATCACCCCGCCACCGGCATAGATTATGGGGCGACTTGATTCTTCAATAGCCTTGGCAGCCAAAACCACCTGCCCGGCATTCGGGGTTTTCAGTACCCTATAGCCCCGGAGGGACATCTCTACAGCCTCATCAGAGACTTCGATCTCTCCGGTCATAACATCCTTGGGCAGGTCTACCACCACCGGTCCGGGGCGGTTGGTCCGGGCAATAAAGAAGGCCTCTTTAATTACCCGGGCTAATTCTGCAGTATCCTTGACCAGGTAATTATGCTTGGTAATAGGCAGGGTTATTCCTGTTATGTCAACTTCCTGGAACGCATCCTTTCCAATCATCGCTACCGGTACCTGCCCGGTAAAAGCCACCATAGGTATGGAATCCATATAGGCATTGGCAATGCCGGTAACCAGGTTGGTGGCTCCTGGTCCCGAGGTTGCCAGGCAGACTCCCACGTTACCAGTCGCCCGCGCGTATGCATCAGCAGCATGCGCCGCTCCCTGTTCGTGTCGGACCAGAACGTGTCGTATATCGGATAGGTAGAGAGCGTCATATATGGGGAGCGCCTGCCCTCCCGGGTATCCGAAGATGACATCCACGCCCTCTTCCTTAAGGCATCTAATAAAAATATCGGTCCCTTTAAGCCTCACAGCTTCACCTCCTACTCTAAGGCCTGGGGAAAACCGCGCCCGTGCTGGCGGATTGAACCTGTTCCGCATAGCGGCGCATGTATCCCTTCTTTATCTTGGGTTCTGCCGGTTTCCAGGCTGCCCTTCTGCCTTCCAGGACCTGGGGATCAACCAGAAGGTCCAGCTTCCGGCCTGGTATATCTATGCTGATCATGTCGCCCTCATGAATCAGGGCAATAGGTCCGCCAACGGCCGCCTCAGGCGATACGTGCCCGATTGAGGCACCCTTGGTGGCTCCTGAAAACCGTCCGTCAGTGATCAGAGCTACCTCCCGGTCAAGACCCATACCGGCAATCGATGAGGTGGGGGTCAGCATCTCCCTCATTCCCGGACCGCCTCGGGGTCCTTCATACCTGATTACTACTACATCTCCGGGGTTTATCTTGCCGCCCAGGATGGCCTCGACAGCCTCCTCCTCCGACTCAAAAACCCTGGCCGGTCCCTTATGAACAAGCATTTCCTTCTCTACCGCACCCTGCTTTACTACGGCTCCATCGGGAGCCAGGTTGCCAAATAGAACCGCCAGTCCCCCGGTTGGGCTATAGGGATTGTCGAGCGGTCTGATGATGTCGTCCCGGAAACTCCTGGCCTGGGCAATGTTTTCGCCTACCGTAAGGCCGGTTACGGTCAGCACATCCTCATTAATCAGATTCTTTTCCGCCAGGCGTTTCATTAACATCTGAATCCCGCCGGCTTCCTGCAGGTCTTCAATGAAATCTGTCCCTGCCGGGTCCAGCTTGCATAGGTGTGGAGTCCGGGCACTAACCTCATTGACCATCTCCAGGTTCAGCCTGATTCCAGCCTCATGGGCTATGGCAAACAGATGCAAGACCGTATTGGAGGAACACCCAATGGCCATATCCAGGCTCAATGCGTTCTCAAAAGCCTCGCGGGTCATAATGTCGAGAGGCTTGATATCCTTCTCCAGCAGTTCCATGATCTTCATCCCGGCCAGCTTCGCCAGCCTGATCCGGGCGGCATGGACAGCGGGGATGGTTCCATTGCCAGGCAGTCCCATGCCCAGTGCTTCAGTAAGGCAGTTCATGCTGTTGGCAGTAAACATCCCGGCACAGCAACCGCATCCAGGGCAGGCCACCTCTTCCAGAAGTTCCAGCTCTTCGGGAGTCATCCTGCCGGAGATCACTGCTCCCGGTCCGATAAAGACATTGTTGACACTGACTCTCTGGCCCTTAAAGCGTCCAGCCAGCATCGGCCCGCCACTGACGAAGATGCTGGGAATGTTTAAACGGGCAGCAGCCATCAGCATCCCCGGCACAATCTTGTCGCAGTTGGGTATGAACACCAGGGCATCAAAGCCATGCGCAGTAGCCATGATCTCCACTGAATCAGCAATCAGTTCCCGGCTTCCCAGGCTGTATTTCATACCTATGTGGTTCATGGCTATACCATCACAAACTCCGATAGTGGAAAACTCGATCGGGGTTCCACCCTTCATGCGCACACCGGCTTTAACCGCCTCTGCAATCTGATCCAGGTTGATGTGTCCGGGCACTATTTCATTGGCGGAATTAACAATGCCGATCATCGGGCGGCTAATCTCCTCCTGGGTCAGACCCAGTGCATTCAGCAATGACCTGTGAGCGGCTTTTTCCAAACCAACTTTGACCGAGTCACTTCTCATATGAACCCTCCTAAATGGCTAGATCTCAGACCCGTCATGCTTGACCAATTCGCGGAAGTCATCTAGCAGAGCGGCAAAGACTGGCCCTGGTTTACCGTTACCAATCACCCGGTTATCAATCTTAACCACCGGGATCAATTCCGCGGCAGTACCGGTTAACCAGCACTCGTGGGCGGTAAAGAAATCATAACGGGTCAATACTGTTTCTTCAACCTTTATCCCCCGCTTCTGCGCCAGTTCGATGACTGCGTTCCGGGTAACCCCTTCCAGCATACCCAGGTGGGTTGCCGGGGTCTTGATCACTCCATCCCGGACCATGAAGATGTTATCCCCGGTACACTCGGCAACATAACCATCCTGCGTTAATAGTATCGCCTCCTGAACCCCGGCAATGGCTGCTTCCATCTTGGCCATGATGTTGTTCAGGTAGTTTAGGCTCTTGATCCTGGGGTTAACTCCTTCCGCGATGTTACGCCGCGTGGGCACGGTGATTACATCCAGTCCAGTTTCATACAGTTCCGGCGGGTACAGGGTAATCGATGATGCAATACATACAGTGGTTGGAGCCTCACATTTACGGGGGTCGAGACCCAGATCACCCTTGCCGCGTGAGATTACCAGCCTTATGTAGGCATCCTTCAGGTTATTCTGACGGCAGGTCTCACAAACGATTTCGCTCATCTCATCCCTGGTATAGGGGATCTCCAGATTTATGGCCTTCGCGGAATCGTAAAGCCGCTCAATGTGCTCTTTGAGGCGGAACACCCGGCCATAATATGCGCGGATCCCTTCAAAGACCCCATCACCATAAAGAAAACCATGATCAAATACGGAAACCTTAGCCTCCTCTTCGGGCACAAACTTTCCATTTAGATAAATGATAAGTCCCATTTACAGCATCTCCCTTCATTAATTCCTTATTGATAAAGTTCTCTAAGGTGATAGCTACCACTACCGTCTTAGTTATTAACTATTGATGAGATAATTTATTAATTTCGCCAGAATTTAATGGGTCCGGATTGCGCTGCACCATGGCGGGCGAGGACGAAAGAAGCCAAAACAACAGGTCACTAACATGCCCGTTAATCGCAACCTAAAGGTCGGAATTAAAATACCCCCTCATACCTAGCTCTCAAGCCAGGGACGAGAGGGCTTTCTGCGGCATCACCCTAGTTGTCGATTACGACAACTATGATAATAAGTACGTTCAGCCACTATCAGATTCCGATTTCCGGAATTTCAGATAGATGCCATACTATCTTAGCCAGCAAATACGGGCCTCAGTTGGTCACCCAACCGCGACCATTGTAAACCTTCCTTCCCCTCATGGCCTATGTCATATCGAACATGCAAAAGTATTTTTAAAAGTATAGGGAATTTGGGGTATCATGTCAAGCACTATTCTAACAGCCTTATTTACCCGGTATATCTACTTTCTGCATGTACTGCCTGAGATTTATTACACTCCTTACACCCATATCCTGGCGCAGCTTTTCATTGCGTTTCATATCCTTAAACATCGTCCAGAGCAGCCTTTTCCCTTCGACACTCTTGGCCGCATCCTGGGGGGTCATGCCTCGCAACGGCTTGAGCTTGGATTCAAACCACTTCTCCAAATACGCCTTTTTCAGCTGATCTTCAAGCTCCGGGTACTGTTTTTTTACATCAATGGTTATTAACTCAAAGATACCTTCACACTTGATCTCCATGCCCTCATACTCCAAATACTCGCGGAGTCCATCCTCGAACTGTTCCCGTACCCGGCTCAGATCTTTTTCGCCAAAAGCCGAGACAGTAACCCAGTTGTTCCCCAACACATATTCTGCCCGAAGAGCCCCGGAGGTTTTATCTTCGTATTCATAATAGACTTCAAAAGCCCCTGGGAATTTATAAGAAGGAGTCCGCAGGGTCTTAAGCTTGTTATACACCTTATCTTTATCCTTAAAGGAGTACCGGGCGGTCAGCAGCTTAAGGCCATCCTCAAACAGGAGTTCCTGTTTCTCATTCCTCAGCATGTCATGAAAACTTATATACTGTCCCGACAGGTAGGTATAGGCAGTGATAATCTCAACCCGATGATGAGAGAGTGGTTCCACCGAATTGCTTCGAACCACCAGATCATCTATATCGCTGGCATTGGCTTCGTTACGGGCGATTACTACCAATTCATCCCCATTGATCACAATGTCGGCCATAATATCCGACAGGAAGAATACCCCGCTGCTGACGCTTTCCTCGACCTCGGTCAGGCGCAGGTGGACTCCGAACGGAAGTTCCCCCACCTCACGGATGTCGTCAAACTCTTCCAGGCTCTCAAACAGGCGGTCCAGATCCAGAATCTCATATACATAACAGTGGACTTTATCCTGGAACGGACTCCCCTCCCGGTTTTCGTTGATGAGACGAAAGCCTTCTCTGGTCATATTGTTGATAAACCATCGCTGGTCATTCCGCACCAGTTGAAAGCAAAAGTCGCTGCGGTAGAGGTTTTCCTCCTCCACATGAATGCTGTAGGCTTTAACGGTACTGCGTCCGCGCGACACCTTAATCTCAATGGCCTGTCCTTCAACCAGCATAACATCGGCTTTCAGCATATCCTCCAAATCGCCCAGAATCCGCTGGCGGCAATTGGGTTCAGCAGTAAGCATAGAGGCAATGAGACTAACATCTTTGTACCTCTGCGCATAAAAGAAGGTATTGACAAGTTCCCGGGGTTCCAGTTCCGGACTTAATCTCAATACCAGATCGGACTCCGCCTTATTACTCAAAGCAGATTCAGCGCCCAAATACTTGCGATACAGGAATTTGCCAAGAGCCGGGCGCGTCATGTATTTGATGTTGTAGCCGTAGGCTTCCCTGATCATGAAACAGGCTTCTTCATACGAAATCCGGATCATATCGGGAAGCATCCGCCTATCTGCCTCGTACTCAGCGATGGGCATTTCGGATATGACAAAGAATCCGTGAATACCATCGGCATTATACGATAGAAAGAAACATTCCACATCCAAGAGTCCTTCATCGTTTATCCAGGCCACATCAAGAGTAACCTGCCCGGTATGACGGGTACGGGTGACATATGCTTTGAAGAACTCCTTTTTTTCATCTGCGGGGGATTCTTTCTCAACACCTTTCATCTGCAGTTTATCCAGTCCCCGGTTGCACGCGCTCTCTACCTCTTTCCCGTATTCCTCTTTAATCACATGAAAGAAACCGATCATCTCTGGTATCCCAAAAGATGCCAACCCGTCAATAACATGGGGGCGCAGGTCCCGGGGTATTTCATCAATTATCTCCATAGCCAGCAGCAGACCTTCGTTAGTCTTAACCAGGCTTCGAATGTCTTCACCCAACCCCCTGATAAGGGAGCGTGGTACAATGCGACGTTTCTTCTTTTCTCTCATACCCTCTCCTACAAACTGGGCATCAACCCAAAAATAATAGCTTTTAAGGACTCACAGACGATTATCATACTTAATGTAACACTAACCATTGCCAACCGCAATTCGGCTAAGAATCTTTCCTGGTTAGATTTCCAGACTGGCAGGGACATTCTAAATCAGATGATCCTGAACAGCATTACCTCCCTTGCAGTTTATCCTTTATAGTATTCCAGTCAAACCAGTTAGTTTTCTCATTTAACTTTCCAGGTAATCATTAATATCGTAATAATCGTTGTACGTTATTATGTTAGGGATTGACCAAATTTTCTGCAGGAATTGAAAAACTTGTGCAGAATTTGACATAAGAAGTCATGGTGAGATTGGAAGGGCTTTATGAGAAGAGTCAGTACCAGGTATCTGCAGCCGGGGATGACGGTTGCTCGCACTATTTACAGCAGCAGCGGCAAGGTTCTCCTGGCAGAGGGTGTGAGAATAACTCCCAAATACATAAAACGATTAACTGAGGTAGGAATTGCCTCAGTGTATGTCAAAGACGGCGTTTTTGATGAGTTGGAAAACATTCCGGATGTATTGTCCGAGAAGAGCCGCCTGGAGACCACACAACTGGTGAAGGACAGCTTCGTGGCTCTGGAAACCAACCAGCGGATAAACATTAAAGCCGTCAGGAAAATCGTCGACAGTATCATCGATGAGCTGTTGTCCAACCGGGACGTGCTTTTCCACCTGACAGATATCAGGAGTTACGATGATTATACCTTCTCTCATTCCGTTAATGTCTGCATCCTGGCTCTGATGACCGCGATAACCCTGGGGTATGACCAGTTGAAGATGAAGGAACTCGGAATTGGTGCCCTTTTACACGATATCGGCAAGATCCGGATCAGCAAAGAGATACTGGCTAAACCCGGAGAATTAAACTCCGAGGAGTATCAGGTGATTAAACAACACCCCAAGTACGGTTATGATATTCTAAGAACCTACGAGGATGTGCCGCTGCTATCGGCGCATGTCAGCCTTCAACACCATGAGCGCTGGGATGGCAAAGGTTACCCCCGGGGCTTGGCTGGTGAACAGATTCATGAACATGCCCGGATTGTAGCTGTCGCTGATGTTTATGACGCCCTCCTGGCGGACCGGCCGTATCGTCCTGCTTACTCGGTAAATCAGGCAGTAACCATCATCAGTCGTATGTCCAATACCTATTTTCAGCCGCGAACCGTTGCCGCACTGGTTTCAAATATTGCTGTATTCCCGATTGGCAGTGTGGTGATGCTCAGTTCCGGGCAGGTAGGGATAGTAGTCGATGTGAACAAGAACGCCCCCACCCGGCCCATTATTAAGGTGATGTTTGATCAGTATGCCAATCAGATGCTGAAATCTCATGAGATTGACCTGACCCGCCTCCATACCGTATTTATCTCCAAAGTCCTTTCAGAAGAGGAAATCTATGCTCTTCTGAAAATGGATTCTTCCGGAGTCGCCGACCTTTAAAGAAAAAATGGATCAGGGGGGCAGACCCCCTGATCCATTTTTTATGCGAACTTTTTGTGCTGCTGATGATAGTGAGTGTGCAGGAGCTCGTGGGACTTGTGCCCCAGGGGCTCATGAAGGAACTCATCGTACAGGGTTTTTACTTCCTGATTATCGTGGGACTTCCTCACCGGCAGCCGTTCGTCCTCGGTATAAATACAGTCTATGCGCTCGGCTCGTTTCATATTGGACTTGGTCAGAGGCTGACCACCGCCGCCGATACATCCACCCGGACAGGCCATAATCTCGATAAAGTGATAAGGTGACTCTCCAGCTTTAACCTGGTCCATAAGCTGGCGGGCACTGCCCAGGCTGTGACCTACGGCCACTCTGACTTTGGTCCCATTCAGATCAACCTCGGCTTCCTTGATCCCTTTCATTCCGCGGACGGCAGTGAAATTGACATCCTGCAGGGCTTCCTTGGTAACGACCTCGTAAACCGTCCGTAAGGCCGCTTCCATTACCCCTCCGGTAGCCCCAAAGATAACAGCCGCCCCGGTGTACTCTCCCATCCAGGAGTCGAAATTAGAAGGCTCCAGCCTGGTGAAGTCCAGACCGGACATCTTGAAAAGACGCCCTACTTCCCGGGTGGTAAGGACCAGATCCACATCCCGGTAACCGCTGGCGTTCATCTCCGGGCGAGCCGCCTCAAATTTCTTGGCGGTACATGGCATAATGGAAACAGAGTAGATCTTGGAGGGATCAATCCCCATCTTTTCAGCCCAGTAGGTCTTTACAAGGGCACCAAACATCTGCTGGGGTGATTTACAGGTGGAGAGATTATCCAGCAAATCGGGATAGAAGGTTTCGCAGAAGTTTATCCATCCCGGGCTGCAGGATGTAAACATCGGTAATTTACCTTTTCCTGCAGTCAACCTTTGCAGGAGCTCATTGCCTTCTTCTATTATGGTCAGGTCAGCAGTAAAATTGGTATGCAGTACATAATCGAATCCCAATTGACGCAGTCCGCTGACAAATACCTCCATATCCAGCTCTCCGGAATTCATTCCTACCAGCTCGGCGATGGCCACCCGCACCGCTGGAGCTATCTGAGTAACGACCACCTTATCGGGATCCGCAACAGCAGCCAGGAATTCATCAATCTGCTCATTTTCGTAGATGGCACCTACCGGGCAGGCATGGACACACTGGCCACACATGATGCATGGACTATCACTCAGTGACCCTCCCATCGAGGGCACAATCATAGCCTCATGACCACGTTTCTCAACACCCAGGGCATGAACGGTCTGAATCTCACTGCACGCGCCTATACAACGCCGGCAATTTATACACTTATCCTGGTCCCTGACCAGGCTGGGAGTCGAATGATCCCGGGCATACCCTTTTACCCTAAGTTCAAACGGGTTATCCCTGATCATGTACTCGGCTGCCAGATCCTGGAGTTCGCAGACGCCGTTTCTGATGCAGTTTAAGCAATCCTGGGGATGGTGCGACAGGATCAGTTCCAGGATGGTTTTTCTCGCCTCGATAACCCTGGGGCTCTTTGTTTTTACAACCATTCCGTCCCAAACCGGCATGGCACATGCTGCCGCCAGCAGTCTTTGCCCTTCAACCTCGCAGACGCATATCCTGCAGTTGGCTTTGACCGCCTGATCGGGGTGGAAGCAAAGAGTCGGTATTCTGATTCCGGCTTCTCGTGCCGCGGCAAGAATGGTTGAGCCGTTGGGTACAGATACATTAATACCGTCAATCGTTACATTCGCCATCATGCTCACTCCTTTCTTACCCTGTTACCTTCGCCTGGTAGTCAGCCATAAAATGCTGCATGGTGGTTAGAACCGGGGTAGGTGCAGCCTGGCCTAAACCGCACAGGCAGGCAGCGGACATAACCCGTCCCAGCCTTTCCAATAGAGCCATATCCCGGGACGTGCCTTTACCATGATTGATTTTCTCGACTATTTCGTGTACTCTCATGGTTCCTTCGCGGCAGGGAGCACATTTACCGCAGGATTCATGCTCAAAGAATTTTGCCGTACGCTCAACTACGTCGACAATATCTCTAGTCTCATCCATCACAAAAACCGCCCCGGAGCCAAGTGTGGCCCCGATTTTCTGCATTGAATCGAAATCAGCCGGTGTATCCAGCAGCGATTCCGGAATAAAGCCCCCCGAGTTTCCGCCAATTTGAACCGCTTTGAATCTCCTGCCCTGCGGGATTCCCCCGCCAAGACCAAAGATGAGTTCTCTAATGGTGGTGTTGGTTGGGACTTCGACGAACGTCTTATTGACCACATCGCCTGTCAGGGTAAATACCTTGGTTCCAGGGTAGCTGGCCGCCCCGATCGATTTGAACCAATCGGACCCCTTCTCAATAATTGCAGGTACATTCGCGAAGGTTTCAACGTTGTTAACCACGGTGGGTTGGCCCCAGAGTCCGGCAACACCGGGATACGGCGGCTTGTAACGGGGTTCGCCGCGCCTGCCTTCGATGGATTCGATTAAGGCAGTCTCTTCACCGCAGACATAAGCTCCAGCACCCATGCGTATTTCAATATCAAAATCTCCCAATAATCCTTTAACCTTAGCCTGAGCAACAGCCTGTTTCAAAATATCCACTACGTAAGGGTACTCTCCGCGGCAGTAGATATATCCTTTGGCAGCGCCGACCGCATAGGCACAGATGGCCATACCTTCCAGCAGGCTCTGGGGATCGTTTTCTATTATGATTCTGTCTTTATAAGTTCCGGGTTCACCCTCGTCGGCATTGCAGACTACATACTTTCGATCAGCGAAAGCCTGGCGGACAAAACTCCACTTCTGGCCCGCGTTAAACCCGGCGCCACCCCGCCCGCGCAGGTTAGATTTTTTAAGTTCGTCGATGACCTGTGATTGTCCCATCTTACGGGCTTTTTCCAGTGACTTGTACCCTCCGGTGTTAAGGTAATCTTCAATCTTAAGTGGATCGATTACTTGGTAATTGCGAAGTACGATCCTGAGTTCTTTTGCCATTAAGGTTCCCTCCCTTCCTAACGAAATTGGGACAAGATGCCGGGTATCTGGTCGGCGGTAATGTCCCCAAAAGGCCGGCTGTTTACAGTGATAACCGGGGTTGCCTGGCACTGTCCTACGCACTCGGTGTATTCCAGGGTAAACCTGCCATCCGGAGTCGTCTCCCCCATCTTGATACCCAGTTCCTTTGCCAGAGCCGCGACAACCTCAGCGGCACCGGCTATGTGACAGGGAGAACTTTCACATAATCGAATGACATACCTGCCCCTTCCTCCAATCTTGAAATAATAATAGAAGGTCGCTACCCCGTAGGCTTCGGCCGCGGGTATCGCAAAAGCCTTTGCCGCCTCGGTAATTGCTTCTTCTGGTATGAAATTGAATTCTTGCTGGATCGCATGGTAACACTCAATTAGACCGCCGGGAAGCCCCTTATACTGTTTGATGATGCTATTGATTTCAGCCATACATGTTACCTCCCCTCTTAAGCAGTGTTCCAATTGTATTAGCTGTTTTACAGCTAAGTAACGACAGCTACTGGTCAGGTTACAATATCCGAAGCAAATGGAATACTTTTCAAGATATGCTTCCACACAGAATTTATAAGTCCTTTATTAAAGGCAGCGCAAAGTCTATCTATTCCCCGCCGGTTATATGATGACGGTTTGCGCTTGTGAAAAAAATCGCGAGGTTGTATAATTTAATTATTACTAATGAGAATACAGGCTTGGTGCAGGTTTTTTACCGTAAAGTCTGGTTGAGAGCATCTCGTATTGACACAATGCTTCAGCATTGGACTGTAATTGAGAGCCTGAGGGAAGGATTATCTGACCCAAAGGTCTGGTAAAGACTCCAATACCTGAGAACAAGGTTCAACCTGAGTTTAAGGGGAGGTGTGATAATGGTACATTTTAAAGCTTATCCTGGAATGAATACAGGGTAGGCTTTTATTTTTATGGAGGTGTCAAGAATGTCAAGTCGACTGGGAGTTGTAGGAGTTGTGATCGAGGAGATGGGGGCTGTACCGCAGGTCAACCAGATAATCTCGAATCATGCCCAGATAATTGTGGGACGCTTGGGAATCCCGTATCGCCAGCGAGGAGTTTCAGTGATTTCATTGATTGTCGATGGCAGCACCGATGATATTGGATCGTTGACCGGTAAGCTTGGTGCTGTTAAAGGAGTCAGCGTTAAGAGCGCTTTAACAACCAAATAATTTTCCAGACGGAGGTTTTCCCCGGTGCGCTACTATCCGTTGCTGCAAGACCCGAATGAAGCTGTAGTTAAACAACAATTGAACAGTCTCCTGGCTGATAACCGTCCCGGGGTTCTGGAGGACCTGAGACTGGAGGCGGATGAGGTGCGCCGCCAGTGGGTGGGAGATGCGGTTCATGTCCGTGGCATTATCGAGTTCTCCAACTGCTGCATCCGGAGCTGCCGCTACTGTGGATTGAACCGTTTTAACGATCAGCTGCGGCGTTACCGTATGCCCCCCGATGAGATTGTTGACACCGCCCTGAAGGCTGCAGCTATGGGCTTCAAGACCATAGTCCTGCAGTCGGGGGATGACTTTTTTTATACCCGGGAAATGATTGCTGATATGGTCCGCGAGATTAAAAAGACCGGCGTTGCAGTTACCCTGGCAGTCGGTGAAAGGCCGGGGGAAGATTACCGGGCATGGCGCGAGGCGGGTGCCGACAGGTATCTGCTTAAGTTTGAAACCTCTGATTCCGGGCTTTACAACCGTCTCCATCCCGGGACCAGTCTTGACATCCGGTTACAATGCCTCCGTGATCTGAGAAGTCTTGGTTATCAGGTGGGCTCGGGCTTTATGATTGGGTTGCCCGGACAGACACCTGAGATTCTGGCAAGTGACTTGATGCTGATGAGGTCCCTGCAATTGGAGATGGCCGGAGTGGGACCGTTTATACCCCATCCCGCCACCCCTCTGGGCCTGGAACCGGCGGGAGAGGTAGCTCTGGCTCTGAGGGTCCTGGCACTCAGCCGGCTGGTGCTGCCCTGGGCACATCTGCCTGCAACCACCGCCCTATCAAGCCTGGACAAGGACGGGCGGCGACTGGGGCTGACCGGTGGAGCCAATGTACTGATGCCCAATATAACACCGCCAGAGTATCGCAAGCTCTACGAGATCTACCCTCACAAGGCCGAGGTGACCGACAGTCCCCGGGAACTGTACCAGGCCACACTGGATCTGATCCATGAATTGGGACGAGATGAAGCAGCAGACCCGGGACACGGACTGCCGCGAACAACGCCATTCATAAGGGAGGAATAGTTCCATGACATACAAAACCACCAATTTTATAAATGATCAGGAAATCTGGTCTTTGCTTGATGCTAACCGTAACCTGCCCCCGGACCAGATCGAGGCTATCATCGATAAGGCCAGCCTGGCCAACGGCTTGGAACCCTGGGAAGTGGCGGCCCTGATTCAGGTTAAGGACCCGGAGCTTTTGCAGAAGATGTTCACCGCAGCGCGGCAGGTAAAGGAGAGGATTTACGGCAAGCGCATGGTCTTTTTTGCCCCGCTTTATATCAGCAATTTCTGTGTTAACGAATGCCTCTACTGCGGGTATCACCGGTCCAATGCGGAAATGACCCGCCGCAAGCTGACGATGGATGAGATAGCCCGGGAGGTCAGGGTACTGGAGGAAATGGGTCATAAACGCATTGCGTTGGAGACGGGTGAGGACCCGAAAAACAACCCCATTGAGTATATCCTGGAGGCTATGAAAACCATTTACAGCGTTCAGGAAAAACACGGCAACATCCGGAGAATCAACGTTAACATAGCTGCCACGACGGTCGAGAATTATCGCAAGCTTAAAGAAGCGGGCATCGGGACTTATGTTCTCTTTCAGGAGACTTACCACCAGGAAACCTACGAAAAGATGCACAGAGCGGGTCCCAAAGCCGATTACCTGTGGCATCTGACCGCCATGGACCGGGCGATGGAAGGGGGCATCGATGACGTAGGTATTGGAGTCCTGTTCGGACTTTATGACTACCGTTTTGAGGTTATGGGACTCTTAATGCACAGCCTGCACCTGGAAGAGGTATTCGGGGTGGGCTGTCATACCATTTCCGTCCCCCGAATACGCCCGGCAGAAGGGATCAACCTGAACGCTTTTCCGTATCTGGTGCACGATGATGACTTTAAAAAGATTATTGCGGTTATCCGGCTGGCGGTGCCCTATACCGGCATGTTGATGTCCACCCGGGAACAGCCCGGTTACCGGGATGAGCTGTTCGCTTTGGGCATCAGCCAGATAAGCGCCGGTTCTTGCACGGGAGTGGGTGGCTACTATAAAGAGCCATCGGATGTTGAAAGACCTAATACCGCCCAGTTCCAAGTAGAGGATGAGCGAACCCCTGAGGAGTTGATTAATTGCCTGTGCCGCAGTGGCTACATTCCCAGTTACTGTACCGCCTGCTATCGCAGCGGACGGACCGGTGACCGTTTTATGGCTCTGGCCAAGACCGGTCAGATTGTAAACGTATGTCAACCCAACGCCATTCTCACATTTAAAGAATACCTGGAGGACTATGCCGGACCTGAGAACAAAGCCCTGGGGGAAAAGGTGATTGAAGAACACCTGCAGCAGGTTACCAATGAAAAAGTTCGGACCCGGACCAGGGAGTACCTGGAGTTGATTGAAAAAGGACGACGCGATCTGTACTTCTAACCTGAAATGAGGTGAGGCCATGCAGGATACCCCCAAAAGCAACCGCCTGCATATAGCTATTGTGGGCAGGCGCAATGGAGGAAAATCCAGTCTGATAAACGCCCTGACCAACCAGGATATCGCTCTGGTTTCCGATATTCCGGGAACCACCACCGACCCGGTTTTCAAGGCCATGGAGATACTGCCCATCGGTCCCTGTATGATTATTGATACCGCCGGGTTCGATGATACAGGTGATCTGGGTGAACTGCGCATCAAAAAGACTCGTGAGGTATTAAACCAGACGGATCTGGCCGTGCTGGTCATTGATCCCCTGGTGGGAATAACCGGTTCTGATCTGGAGATTAAAACGGAAATTGAAACCCGCAAAATACCCCTGGTAGGGGTGGTCAACAAGTCGGATCTGGCTGATATTGACACCGTAGCCCTGGAAAAACAGTTGGGGCTTCCCCTGATCAAGGTAAGTGCCGCAACCGGGCAAGGAATTGATGAACTTAAGGAACGCATCATCCAGGCGGCCCCCTTCAATTTTGAGGAACCCGCCATTGTGGGGGATCTGATTGAACCTGGTGATGTATGTATTCTGGTGGCTCCGGTTGATGGGGCTGCGCCAAAGGGCAGGCTTATTCTGCCCCAGGTGCAGACAATCCGAGATATTCTCGACCATGCGGCGATTTCAGTGGTGGTGCAGGACACTGAATTACAGGAAGCCTTGAATAAGTTGACTCAGAAACCGAAAATAGTAATAACTGATTCCCAGGCTTTTGCCCGGGTGGCCGTGGATACCCCTGATGACGTCGGGCTGACCTCCTTTTCCATCCTCTATGCGCAGTATAAAGGTGATCTGGTTGAGCTTATCAGGGGAGCCAAGGCCATAAAATCTTTACAGCCAGGTGATAAGGTATTGATCGCGGAAGCCTGCACCCATCACCGTCAACCCGATGATATTGGTAAATATCAGATCCCGCGCTGGCTGAGGCAACAGGCGGGAGGGGAACTGGATATCCAGTGGTCAAGTGGTATGGGCTATCCCGAGAACCTTGAGGAGTATAAACTCATCATTCACTGTGGGGCCTGCATGATAAACCGCCGGCAGATGCTGCACCGCATCCGCAAAGCCCGGGAGAAAGGGGTTCCTATAGTGAATTATGGGGTCTTCCTGGCTTACGTCAATGGCATCCTGGACCGGGCCCTAAAACCGTTTCCGGCAGCTGACAGGGCTTTCCGGGAATAAGCCGGGAATATTAAAAATACGGGAGGTTGTGGCATGTATTGGGAAAAACCAGGTCCTCAGAATACTGTGAACACCATAAACCTGGCGATCAAACGCGGAAAGGAACTTGGCATCAGGCATGTGGTAGTAGCTTCCTGCACGGGAGATACTGCTCTTAAACTGGCTAACCAGGGTTTTGACCTCACCTGCGTAACCCACCATGTAGGATTTTCCGGTCCCGGCCAGGATGAGATGCCGGCAGAAACCAGGCAAGAACTGACCGGCCTGGGGGTAAAGGTTTTAACCTCCACTCATCTTCTAGCCGGGGTGGATCGCGCAGTTCGCAATCATTTTGGCGGTGTGTATCCGGCCGAGATTATTGCCCAGACACTGCGAATGTTTGGCCAGGGGGTCAAGGTGGCGATTGAGATAGCCACCATGGCCAAGGATGCAGGGATGATCCCCCACGATACTGAGGTAGTATCAATAGCAGGCTCGGCGAGCGGTGCAGATTCCGCAATTGTCGTGGTGCCAGCCCACTCCAACCACTTCTGGGAAACCCAGGTTAGAGAGATTATCTGCATGCCGAGGGTCAAGAAATAGAACTGTCGTTTCCATTTGATACCTGTTATCTGAGGAAATCACCTCCGCAGCTAGAAAAAGGTGACAGCCCCGGCATCTCATATTTCAAGGTTTATCCGCCAAGAATATAAGGAAAAGGAGGCGAACCTAATGCGAATATTCGGCGGTGAACCACGAAAAGGTTTTCACTTTGAAATGCTTACCATCCCCTGGGCGTTCTTAAACGGCCTGTTCCTGGGCGGCTGGATCCTGCGGCAAGGACGCAAATTCTGGGAAGAGGGTCCCAGGGACTAATACCTGGTCTGTTAACATGGTTAAACGGGACAGGGGGACTGCCCCCGTGATTCACTCCCTGTCCCTGTTTACTTTGTTTGCTTACCCTGTTACGCCCTTGCCTGCCGGTTCCTCTCTTCCAGAATAATCCTGGTGGCCATCCGGGCAACCTCTCCGACCAGTGTAGAACACTTATCGGCCATTCCGGCCCGGACAGCAGCCTCGATATCTGCGGGGTCATACATATTAAAGAAACGTCCAAAGGCCTGTTTTTGGATATCCGCACATCGACAGGTACCATATTTCTCAATAAACTCGTCGTGTAACCTTTTGGAAAGAATGTTGGCCTTAAGCAGTTTCCTTTGGCTGCTAAAATCCTTTTTCTCCCGGCCAAATAAATAGCTGATGGCCATTACCCCGCCAGACAGCGCTCCACAGTGTCCATCACCGGTTAAGCCGACTCCGTCTGCCAGGGCTGTTGCGGCCTTAAAAACGGAATCATCTTCGATCTCCAGTGCCTCAAAGATACCCATTAATGCACACTGGGGACAACCCCCATTTTTTAGTTCGTAGTCTTTGGCCAAAGCAAATGCCCTATCCAATACCTCTTCCACCAAAAATCCCGCCCTTCCATCTATCGCTTAACTGCAAAAGATTGTTCACGGAGCCAATCAAAACATCCCCATGGCTCCTCTTAGATTGTGTTTCCCACCTTGAAACCTTCATGGATGGCTTCCATGGCTTTGCGCGGCTCCCGGGCGTCGCCCACAAGGTATATCTCAGGAGCCAATCCCTGCAACTGGTAGAATAAATGATTATCAGGTTTTGAACCCACAGCCAGGATCACGGTGTCCGCCTTAATTACCTGTACCTTGTCATCTGTTTCGACCACTACCCCTTCTTCCTCAATGGCTACTACCCTGGTGGAGGTTTTCAAGTCCACACCATACCGTCTCAGGTCATGATATATTACCCAGCGGTTTGACCGGCCAATATCCTGGGCAACCCGGGGAAGCTGCTCAATCAGGGTAACGTGTTTTATCCCCCGGGTGCTTAGCTGGTAAAGCCTTTCAGGATCCTCAACTCTGTGAACCGTAAGGAATTTTAAGGTATCAGCATCGATAGTCCCTGCATGGGCCAGGTGGAGAGCAGTTTCACAGCCGACTGCCCCCCCGCCGATGACTACTATTTCATCCCCCAATTCTATATCACCCTTCAGCACCTTCCAGGCCTGAATCACATGATGCTTATCAGCGCCAGGAATAGATGGGCTGCTCGGCAGAGCCCCGGTAGCGACCACTATCACGTCGGGGCCAAAATCCTTCACCTTCTGCAGGTCAGCCGCCTGGTTCAGGGTTATGTCTACATTTAAATCATTCAGGCTGTTGACCAAATATTCCACCAGATAACGGAAATCAGACCTCCCGGGAGGTACGGCCGCCAGATGCAGTTGGCCCCCCAGGCAATCGGCCTTCTCCCAGAGGGCTACCTTATGGCCACGCTCCGCGGCAACCCGGGCAGCCTCCATTCCAGCAGGGCCTCCGCCGATAACCAGAACTTGTTTAGGTGATTCGGCCGGAGTGATTTCAAGTTCGCACTCGTGACCCGCCCGGGCATTGACCAGGCACTCAACGATACCCATTCCAAAGGTGTGGTCCATACAGCCCTGATTGCAGGCAATGCAGCGCCGGACCAGACTGGTCTTGCCCTCCCGGACCTTCAGGGGAAGTTCCGGGTCCGCGATTAATCCCCGGGCTATGGAGATCATATCGGCCTGCCGGTTAAGGAGTATCCTCTCCGCCAATTCCACGTTGTTCAACCGGTTACTGGCCACAACTTTCACGTTGACCGCTCTCTTGATGGCCTGGGCGAGATATACATAGGCACCCTCCGGGACATTCATGGTTATCTGTGGCACCCGGCTCTCATGCCAGCCCCCGGTAACATTGATCAGGTCCACTCCCGCCTTTTCCAGTTCGCGGGCGAAGGCTAGAATCTCATCGTGCGGCGTGCCCCCGGGTACCAGTTCGTTTCCCGCCAGGCGAATGCCCACCGGGTAATCATCCCCCACCTGCCGTCTAACCTCCCGCACAACTTCCAGGCCGAAGCGCATGCGGTTTTCCAGGCTTCCGCCGAATTCATCACTGCGAAAGTTGGTAAGTGGTGAAAGGAACTGGCTCACCAGGTAGCCGGCGCTCCCTATGATCTCCACCAGATCAAACCCGGCCTCTCTGGCTCGCCGGGCAGCCTGGCCAAAGCTGGCTATTACCTGGTATACCTCATCTGTTGACAACTCCCGGGGCACCTCCCGGGTGAGCGGAGAATAAACTGGCGAGGGAGCCACCGACTGTACTCCCGACAAGAATGAAAAGGAATAACGCCCCGCCTGGAACAACTGGCATCCAATCCTGCTCCCATGCTTCTGCACCCGGGAGGTTAACACCTTGAGCCTGGGGATGTATTTATCATCACTTACCGATATCATGCTGTTGTATCCATGATGGTCTATCTGACATCCCCCAACCATAATAAGACCGGCGCCACCTTGAGCCCGCTCCTCATAAAACCTGTAAATCCGTTCATTGGCATAACCATCGTCCGTATATGACATGTGCATGGCCGACATAACGATACGATTCGGGATCTCCGTATTCCTGATGGTGATTGGCGTTAACAGTCTCATTCTTACTCCCCCATTCATTTCATGGCCGTATATTCCTATGTTGTAATTGTTCTACATAGACCATATTCATTCCTTTAATTTTTGGTCCGAGAAATCCACTAATTACTGAACGCCCAGATCCTCCCGGCTACAGTGTCCTGATATCATCCGGCTATTGGACAGCGAACTCTCATGGGCACAACAAAACAAAACAGGGAACCCGCAGGCTCCCTGTCTCCGAACTTACTTATTATTTATTGTTTCTTATTCTTCGTCGAACAGGCTGACATCCATGTTGGCGGTCAAGCCCTGGCTGGTCTTCATAACATGGGCCAGACTGTTGACCTTCGGTATTTCATAAGTGAAGAAGTACTTCATCGTCTGCAGCTTGCCGCGGTAGAACTTGGTATCACCCTCAGAAGGCTGCCCCTGCAGGGCTTTGTAAGCAACAATTCCTTGCATGAGCCACTGCCAGCCAACCGCCAGCAATCCTACCATTTCGAGGTAAAGGGTTGCATCGGCCAGGAATTCTTCAGCACCTTTCTCCTTTTGCACTCCGAAAAGATAGTTGGCTACGTCATTCATAACCTGCAGACCCTGGGCCAGAATATCCGCCTGGGGCTTGAGTTCCGGTATCTCGCTGGCGGCAGCAATGGTCTTGTTTGCCTCGTCCATAAACGCCTTGTAGGCCGCACCCTTTTTCATGGTGGATTTGCGTCCCAGGAGGTCCTGCGCCTGAATGCCGGTAGTTCCCTCGTGAATAGGATCTATGCGTATATCACGGAAGTGCTGTTCAACCGGGAAATCCTGGCAATAACCGTATCCGCCCAGACACTGTATAGCCGCTGAGGTCGAAAGAATCCCGTATTCCGCCGGGAAAGTCTTGACCATGGGGACCATGAAATCGACAAGCAGTTCATATTTTTCCTTATCCTGCCCGACTTCGGCCAGGTCCAGATATTTCGCCAGTTGAAGTCCCAGACCGAGACCACCTTCACAAACTGCCCTTTGGAAAAGCAGCATGCGTCTGATATCCGCATGTTCAATCAGCGGCACCTGGGAAGTAGTCGGGTCCTTCTGGTTGGCTTTTCTGCCCTGCAAGCGCTGCTTGGTGTATTCGAGAGCATCGTAATAAGCTGCGGTCGCTTTGGCCACCGCCGCAATCCCAACGCCGATGCGCGCTTCATTCATCATCTGGAACATGTAGGAGAGCCCCATATTAGCCTCACCCACCAGGTATCCCCAGCAATCATTATTTTCGCCCATGTTCAGGGTACAGATGGGAGACCCTTTGAAGCCCATTTTGTGTTCGATCCCGGCACACAGGATGTCGTTGCGCTCTAGGCTTCCATCGGCTGTAAAGCGGAATTTTGGTACCACAAAGAGGGATATCCCCTTGACACCTGCCGGCGATCCTTTGATCTTGGCCAGCATCAGGTGAACAGTGTTGTCAGTTGCATCCGTATCCCCGCAGGAGATAAAGATCTTCTGTCCTTTGATCTTGTAGTAGCCTTTCCCCGTGTCTTCAGCCATGGTGGCGATGTCAGCCAGGGAACTTCCCGCTCCCGGTTCGGTCAGAGCCATGGTTCCCTGCCATTCCCCACTCACCATTTTTTCAATGTAGAGATCCTTCAATTCCTGAGACCCGAAGTTGCGGATCAAATTGGCCGCACCGGTAGTCAAGGCCGGGAAACCGGTCATACCGCAGTTGGCTGCTGCCAAAATATATGAACAGGCCATGGTGATTGTCGTGGGGACCTGCTGTCCTCCTTCTTCATAAGACCAGTTGGCGTTTATCCAGCCGACTTCACCGCACATCTTCATGTACTCACGGTAGGCCGGGTTAACTTTGGCCTGACCATCCACATATTGTGGAGGATTCTTATCCAATTCCTGATAGAGGGGATAGAGGAAATCTACTCCGATCTTATAAAAGGTGTCAATGATCATGTCGAACGTCTCGCGGCTATGGTCCTGAAAGAATTCATACTGGCTGAGTTCCTCTGCATTAAAGACCTCATACAACATGAACTTCAGGTTTCTCTTGCTTACAAATTGTTCTGCCACTTTTTTCACTCCTATCGTTATGTGATCCGATGCTGCATGAAATTAGATAATACTACGAGTATTGGTCCTCTAAAAAACTGATGTAGCCTTCTGCCCGGTCGAGGCGATACCTCACCTCCTCGTAAACAATTTTCCAAATCCGAACCTACAACCCTATGACATTTAACGCACCAGACAAATCTAAATCGCCGTTCTATAACAGTATATCTGAATTCTCCAGTATCGGTAAACAAAATGTGACAGGATTCGCGCTGGTACTGCCCCACGGCCCGCTTAACCACCGGCTCCCCATGATCACCTGTAATCGCGGAGCTAACGGATGAGCCGCTGTAAAACGGTTCCGGTATAAACGTGCATTTTCGAACCAGATTCCCCGGACAGCACCACACTTCATTCGGGGTCAGGCTGAGCCGCATGCAAAAAAGGGGTTGTTCAAACCCCTTTTAAATCTGCCTTACTTTATTGTTTAATCCGCTGGCTGATATGGGCTGACAGGTTATCCCTCCAGCACCATTCGTTCCAGTTCCAGAGGCGGGATGTACCGGCCATCTTTGTAAGCCCTCATATTGCCGCCGGAAATCTCATCAATTAATATTATCTCCCGGTTTTCACCCACCCGGCCAAACTCGAATTTTATATCATACAGTTCGATTCCTTTTTTGGCCAGCTCATCCTTGACCAGCTTGCTGATTTTCCGGGTCAGGCCTTTCAATACCTGGTATTCGCTCTTGGAGAGTATTCCCAGCATATCCAGAGCATCTTCCGTGATAGGCGGATCCTGGCGCTCATCATCTTTAAGGGTGATCTCAACAAAGGCATCCAGCGGCTGACCTTCCTCGACATAGGCACCGTACCGGCGTAAAAAGCTCCCTACTGCACGGTAACGGCAGATCACCTCCAGCCCTTTGCCAAATACGGTGGCCGCCTTCACGGTCATGGTGGCATTCTCAATATCGGCATCTATGTAATGAGTGGGAATGCCGTTTTCCCGCAGCACCTCAAAAAAGAATCTGGTTAACCTGAGACCGGCCCTGCCTGCCCCTTCAATGGTTAATCCCACCGTGTTGGAACCCGGGTCGAACACCCCGTCGGTTCCGGTAGCATCATCCTTGAATTTCAATAAGTAGCTGCCATTTTCCAGATCATAAACATCTTTTGTTTTACCGGTATACACAAGCTTCATCACTGTAATCCCCTTCATATAGAATTGACACGTTAACATTATATCGAAAACATCCCCTTGCTAAAAGGCACCCGCACTGGTAAAACAACCGAAAAAAACAGGTATGGGGAGCAATTCGCACAAGAGAGGTATTAACAGAAGACGTCAGAGGGCGTGAAAACCGAGTTTGTTGCGTATTATTATGCATGCTGAGCATATTCGGCATCTTGCGGCTCGCTCCTATGTTCCTCGCCTACATCACCACAACTCGTTTTTCTTTGGGCGGGACAACCGGCATATGCGGCATCCATGCCGCGATGCCGGTATTTCGCCATCCGTGGCGAAATAGTCCCGCCCTGGACTCAGAAAAAATTCGTTGGGGGATGTAACGGCTCGTCACAATGTCGCTCACTCGCAACCTGCCGAATATGTGGTTTCTGCATACCTACGAGTCTTAATTTTCTCGCACTTTGTTTTCACACCCTCCGACCTACCCCTGACATCGTCGTTAACCGCGCAGGATTAAATCTTCCATTTGGAGAATAACTCCTAAACCATATCGGTATTTCCAAATACCCCGCGAAAGGAGAAAAGGATGCTTAAGAAAACAATGGCCGGTCCCATCAAAGTTATCCGCTCTGGCCGGAGTATAGGTGACTTTGTTCCCTACCAGGTTCATGCCTTTCTGTTGGAAGACGTGTTGATTGATACCAGCTGTGCCTGGGTCAGATCCGAGATCCTTGCCGCACTGGAAGGTGAAACCATTTCCAAAATCATCAACACTCACCATCACGAGGACCATATTGGAAACAACCGGGCAATACAGGACAGATTTGGGGCAGAAATTTACGCACATCAAAATGCATTACCTGTTTTGGAAGACCCCTTGATCCTCAGTCTCCTTCCTTACCAACTCCAGGTATGGGAGTACCCGGAGCCATCGCAGGGACTGCCTTTGGGGGATCATTTCAGTGCGGGCAAATACAGGTTTGATGTCATCCATACCCCTGGACACTGCGATGCCCATGTCTGTTTCTACGAACCTCAGCAGCGGTGGCTGTTTACCGGGGACCTATTCTGCGGGAAAGGATTTAAGTACCTGCGAGCCGATGAGGATTATAATCTGATAATAGATTCACTGCATAAACTGGCCCAGCTGCCAGTCGACACGCTCTTTTGCAGCCTTTTGGGTGTAGTACCTGATGGACGGTCCGCCCTGCAGTCGAAACTTGATTTTATGCAGCGGCTGCGGGATAAGGTCCTGGAACTTCATTCCCAGGGGTTTTCTCCGGCCGAGATCCGCATGGAAGTCCTCGGGGAGGAAGAAGTCATGACCCAGATGACTGATGGGCATTACTCCAAGCAGAACACGGTAGACAGCATACTGGGAATACTATAGGCTGCTCCTGCTACCTGGTTTGAAAGAGCAAAGGCCCCATTTCAACTCTTTCATAAGTGTGCCAATCACAAGGCTGGTCATAGCCCGGCAAAAGTGGCCAGCCATATTATGTTCTTCCAAGATGGAAGGTCATCATTCATTGGACATATCTGAGTTTAAACTGCCACTCTTCCATCCCAGGTCAAGACCGGGGATAACAACGAAACGGAGTTACTCTGTTTTGCTTCAGCACCACATGCCCTATGGCTGTCAAGCAATACACCGGTTGACCTCGCCCCGGTGCCGGAAGTAAGAACCCAGGAAACGAAAATACGCAACTCTGCCTGACAGCTCATGCAAGGCCTCCTGTACTGGTGAATCCTCGCTTCCCCCTTCAATATCCGCATAGAAAATGTAATCATGATTGGCCCCGGTTCGAGGCCTTGACTCCAACCGTGACAGGTTAACGTCCCGCTTGGCGAAGGACTCCAGCGCCCGGTACAGTGAGCCGGGCAGGTCCTCAAGCCCGAACAGGATCGAGGTTTTATCGCCCCTGATAAGAGGAGTTCGTGTAATGTTGACGAAGGTAGTCCGGTTTTCCATATCATCCTCCAGAGCACTGGCAATGACATGCAAACCATAGACTTCAGCCGCTCTATGCGATCCGATGGCTGCTGCTTTGCGCCTTTCCTGTCTGATGCAACTGGCCGCCTGCCCGGTACTGTTAACTATCTCCCGGCGGGCGTTCGGCAGCTGCCGGGCGAGAAATCCCTGGCACTGCAGGAAGGCTTCCGGCTGAGAGATGACCACTTCCACCTGAGTAAGGTCCATGGTTTCCCGAGCCATGAGACAGTGCCTTACTGGCAGGATACACTCTCCCCCGATGTAGAGTTCGTGCTGCAGGAGGTTGTTCATGGTAACTCCTATGGTTCCGGCTAGACTGTTATACAATGGAACCAGCCCTTCATCAGCCTTATCCTCCATAACCAGATTAAACACCTGGCTTATCTCGGGGGCATAGATCAAACCCTGCGTTTCCTTCCAGTAATTCAGGGCAGCATCCTCAGAATAGGTTCCGGGAGGTCCCAAAACCGCATACCGGCTCATATCCCATACCTCCCCACCGCAGCGGCTACCCGTGAGAGTTCAGGCATCATTTTCTGAAACTGCTCCGGGGTCAGGGACTGCTGCCCATCAGACATGGCTTTCTCCGGGCAGGGATGGACCTCTATCATCAAGCCATCTGCACCGGCAGCTATCGCCGCTCGGGCCATGGGCGCAACCAGGTGGGTATGGCCCGTGGCATGGCTGGGATCCACTATAACCGGCAGGTTGGAACGACTTTTAACCACAGCAACGGCCGACAGATCCAGGGTATTGCGGGTCCAGTGTTCGTGGGTACGGATACCGCGTTCGCACAGAATCACATTTTCATTACCACCGACCATGATGTATTCTGCTGCCAGCAGCCATTCCTCTATGGTAGCAGCCAGTCCCCGTTTAAGTATCACCGGCTTATCTATGGTACCCAGCTTTTTGAGAAGTGGGAAGTTCTGCATGTTCCGCGCCCCTACCTGAAGGACATCAACATATTCAGCTACCATGTCGACATCCCCGCTGTCCAGAACCTCGGTGACCACTGGCACTCCCATCTCCTGACCTATCCGGCGAAGTATCTTCAGGCCTGGCAGTCCGAGACCCTGGAAGCTGTAGGGAGAACTGCGCGGCTTGAACGCGCCGCCCCGAATCATCTGCGCACCGGCTTCAATTACCAGTCCTGCGGTCTCTCTGAGCATATGCTCATTCTCAACCGCGCAGGGTCCTGCAATGACTGCCAACGGAGCATCGCTCCCAACACGCAGCCGGCCAATACTCACCTGGTTGGTTACACCTCCTGGACACATGGATTTGATGCTGTTCTCCGCCAACAAAACCCCATTCGAATCCCTCCTAAATACTTGTTATTGGAAATAAAAAGGCCTCCCGTCTCCTGTAAAGGGACGAGAGGCCTGCTACCCGCGGTACCACCCTTTTTGAGCACGTTTGTGCCCCACTCTAAAAGGTACGGGATGTAAAACAATAAAGCCTTTCGTCCACAAGGGACGAAAGGCTCTTCCTTTCGCGTTACCACCCTTAATTGGGTCCGCGAGGTACGGGAATACATCCGATACCCCCTTTCTTTTAACGGTGAAAGATCCGCCCCAACCTACTTGCCGTCACGGTTTCAGCCGGGAGTTCCAAAGGGAACTTCAGTTCATTCCTTCTGGAGATGCTTCCAGTCGCGGCATCTCCTCCCTGGGAGAAGTAACCAGAACCTACTTTCCTCTGTCATTACTTCTGATGATATGAAATTAATTGATTTTATCATATGCGTTGAGAGCATGTAAAGTGTCGCTGTTAAAATATCCGTCTGTTTTACCGAACAGAACATTATATCAGGTAATAATTGATGCCATCCTGAGACATGCTATATAAAAACGAAAGGAGCCGTGACAGATGGACCTTGACAGGCTGACTGAAATTATGGAATCATCCGACCCTACCGCATTGGTTCATAACACCGCTGCGATATGGGTTGAATCAGTAAGCGGGAGTACAGCCCGCATCCGGTATCTTAATAGCAACCAGGAAGCTGTAGTTCCGGTATCTGAGTTGGTGGAAGTAGATCTGCCCGATCTGGAAGACCAGTACCCGACCGGATGGATTTCGAGACAATCCCCGGTAATAAGAGCGTAACACCAACACCCATTGTCCCCTATAAACCGGCGATCCGATTTTGCGATTGGATTGCCGGTTTACATTCTCAGCCTCCTATTGACTCACCGCGACTCACTGCCTGTTCATTCTGCGGTCGTTAAGAGCAACGTAATTCCTGTGCTTGGCAACGCTCTTGTAAGCGGGTCTTATGATTTTTCCCGCATTAACCAGTTCTTCGATACGATGGGCGCTCCAGCCAGCGATTCTGGCAATGGCAAAAAGGGGAGTATACAATTCCTGTGGTATTTCCAGCATTCGGTAGACAAAGCCTGAATAGAAATCCACATTGGTGCTTACACCCTTGTATATCTTGCGAAACCGGCCTATGACTTTCGGGGCTAACCTCTCCACATTTTCATACAACCTGAATTCATCTTGGAGACCTTTCTCTGCTGCCAGCCGGTCCACCTGGCTTCTTAATATAACGGACCGGGGATCGGAGATCGAGTAAACCGCATGTCCAACCCCATATATCAGGCCGCTGTGATCGAATGCCTCTTTGTTCAGCAGTTTGGCGAGGTAGGCTTCGATCTCCTCATCGTCATCCCAGTCCCTCACCTGCTGCTTCATATCAGCAAACATCTGCACCACCTTAATATTGGCACCTCCATGACGGGGCCCTTTAAGTGACCCTAGAGCAGCCGCAATTACCGAGTAGGTGTCAGTACCCGACGAAGTCAATACATGGGTGACAAAAGACGAATTGTTGCCCCCTCCATGTTCAGCATGCAGCACCAGAGCCAGGTCGAGAATTTTTGCCTCCAGAGGTGTGTACCGGCTGTCCGGCCGGAGCATATAAAGAATGTTTTCCGCGATGCTCAAGTCAGGCTGGGGGCTGTGCAGATACAGGCTTTGATTGCGGTAATAATGGGAATACGCCTGATAACCATAGACCGCAAGCGAGGGAAAGCACGCAATCAACGATAAGCACTGCCTTACTACGTTGTCCAGTGATATATCATCTGCTCTATCGTCAAAACTGTAAAGAGCCAGTACACTTCTCGCCAGCACTATCATCATGTCCTTGCTGGGGGTCTTCAGGATAACATCACGAACAAACTCCTCCGGCAGTTTCTGCCTGGCCGCCAGCAATTGTTTAAACTCGTCCAGTTCCTTTCTATTGGGCAAATTGCCAAATAGGAGCAGATAACAGCTTTCTTCGAAACCGTAACGTTCCTCCTGCAGAAAACCTTCCACAATATCCTTTATATCAATCCCCCGGTACATCAACCTTCCAGGCACCGGAATTATTTCACTCTCATCAATTATATAGGAATGGACTTCACCGATCCGGGTAAGACCTACCAGCACACCCCGACCGTCAACATCGCGCAGACCCCGTTTAACGATGTACTTCTTGAATAGATACGGGTTAATAAGGCTGTTCTTCTCTGCCAGGCAAGTCAGTCTGGTCAGTGTTTTCTCCTCAAAGTCCTGAAAGCCACGGATTACCATATCATCACCTATCCTGTTATCAATCTGATGAATATCTGTTTCTCCTTCTTTGATTAGCTTGCCATTTTTCAAGCCATCTCAGCAGATTCTTCAGGATTCGGAAGCAGTTTTTTTTGCAATGAAGTATCTTTGGTTCCCCTGGATCCTGCATGGTACAATAATGTAAGCGCAACAATTAACAAAGGAGTTGGACAATTATGGCTAATTTTAAACATCTCCTCATTAACCGAGAGGACAAGGTGGCAATCGTAACCTTAAACCGGGCGGAGCATTTTAACACCCTGAATCACGAGGTATGGCAGGAAATCTACGATGCCGCTGGAGCGGTACAGGCAATGGGCGACATACGCGCAGTAGTAATAAACGCTGCTGGTGACAATTTCTCGGCAGGCCTGGATGTCAAGTTCCTGTCCGAGGGTAGTTCGGAAGATATATTAAAGAACGCCAACTGGCTGCAGTCCATCTACACCGTATGGGAAGACTTCCCCGTACCCGTAATTGCTGCCGTTCAAGGGATTTGCTACGGCGGAGGCACTGAATTCATTCTGGCCTGTGATATAAGGGTTGCGGCCTCCAATTTGCGTATTGCCATCCCCGAGGTTCGCTTTGGTCTGGCACCGGATATGGGTGGAACTACCCGCTTGCCTAAACTGGTTGGTGCGGGTCAGGCTAAACGGCTGATTATCGGCTGTGAAGAGATCGACGCCCAGGAGGCCAAAGCAATCGGTCTGGTGGAAATAGTTGTCGAGCCGGATAAACTGATGGAGCGGGCTATGAAACTGGCGCATAAGATTGCCGGTATGCCTCCCGTAGCAGTTTTCATGGCGAAAAAAGGCATCAATCTGGCGGTTGAGAGCAGCCGCAGAGCAGGTCTGCTGTTTGAGGGAGCACAATCCGTTTACTGTTGCGGCACGGAAGACATGAAAGAAGCGGTAAGTGCATTCTTTGAAAAGAGAAAACCCGAATTCCACGGCCGGTAACCGGCATACAATACTTAACCCGACAAAATGATGCAAGGGGTCAGACCCCTTGCATCATTTGATGTTGCGGTACTTGCCGTCCAGTTCTTCGACCCAACCCAGATTCCGCAGTCGTCGCAGGTGAGTATAAACGTGGACCCGTTCGAAAAAGGCCTGGACCAGTTCGGCGGGCTGGTACCCGTAGAGGAACTTCTGGGCTGCAATCTCTTCCAGTGTATGGGCGGTTTGCAGGTATTTCAGCAGTTTTTCCTCGCGCTCGAATACTACCTCCAGATACCTGTCAAACTGTTCGTCGATGTTCTTCTCAATTAAGGACCGGTGTGCGGAAACCACCACCTGTGGTTTAAGAGCTTTCAAGCGCTTGATGGAAGCGATGAAATCATCCACATCGCTGGTTATGTTACCATACCAGGGACCGGTGGGAGTTAGAGCCACATCAGCGGCGAACAACACCCGTTCCTTCTCCAGCCAGAAGGAGTAGTGTCCCTTGGTGTGACCGGGGGTGTGTAAGGCCTGAATGGTCGTATTACCCAGATCCCATTTATGTCCCTCAGTAAACAGGTTATCTGTATGATACTCTCTCCAGTCAAAAGCCTCGAAAATCCAGTCCTGAACCGTCTGTCCGTTGAGGAGCTGAAAACCGTACCAATCAATGTACGTCTGGCGTGAGAATATGCCCTCCGCATCTTCTCGGGGCACAAACAGCTTTGCTTTAGGAAAAAGCCAGTTGAACATTACGTGGTCTTCATGAAAGTGCGAATTTACCAGATAGTCTACCGGGATATCCTTAAGGGTCGGCACATTCCTGTTGCCGAAGCCGGTGTCAATCAGCAGAATCCGCTCATCCTCCACCAACAGGGAATTAGCCACCAACAGTTTGACATCACTCGAGGCTTTAACCATCTTGATCCGGTCAGTAATGGGAATCAGCATGCGTTTCTCCTTCGGATACAATTCATGGTCTACATTTTCTCTGAATTGTTCCTTAATCCCTTTTTCGCCATCGCCCGCTGTTTTAATGAGCGATGTCGCCGGAATAAATGTTAAGCATTCGGCATCTGCCCATTTCTTCGTTTCACATCATGGAAAAAAATTTCACAAGCCTCGAATAAGGTCACTATTACCCCATGAACATCATAAGGTGTATCATCCCTTCTGGAAGGGGTGAATCGATTATATGGTCAGGGGGTGATCCGAATGACTACCGGCAAAGTGGTTTATAAGACATTGAACAACCTGCGCAGCCTTCATCAGGACTTGAGCTGCCATGCCCTGGACCGCAATCACCAGGAGATTGTGAATGCTTTTCAGGATTATGCTGATCAGCTGCGCCAAATGGAACAACACCTGGCAAACTGGATTAGACAGAAAGAGATTGACCAGTACATCCAATCTGAGCTTCTGTACAATCATATCATAGTACAGAATCCGGCAGGCCAGTAAATGTCATCTATTCGCCCTTCCCGGCCCAAGGCCGCCGGGACCCTTTTTACTCTTCTTTGTTCCCTCCATAACAAACTGTCCCCTGAAAGAATCAAGGACCGGCAAGCCGATCCTTAATAGCGGAACACTATAATTATCTTGGTTCTTCCCTGGTTTCTCACAACTGAATAAGTTCGCAATATCCTGTCTGTCAACAGCAACCCGGACGGTACAGTCAATAACGATTGCTTATTGGGAGAGTCCCTAAATCAACAAATGGAGCCAATTTCATCCCTCATCTGAACCCGGTCCTAAAATAGTAAGCCAGGATGGTCTGACCATAGGTCTGCCCATTGGCAAATGCCGCCGCGAAGGGATCCGGCATAGTTTCATAATAGTGAGGTGCTCCCCGGGGATATCCGGGTACCGCCCACTTGCCCCCCAGGTCCTCCCAGTTAGGCGCGATTCCTTTTCTCACCAGGGCATAGCGGGGACTTACCAGGTCAACCCCCGCCGGCAGTTCTTTCGTAGTCGCATAGGCATACAGGTGCTGAAGCTGAGCCTCTATTCCAGTGGCCGGGGTGTCAAAGAATGCCCCGTGTCTGCCCTCCACAAACCAGACCCTGGCCGGGTTCGCTCCTCGAAGCTGCTCATCCGCTGTTGCCGCCTTGCCCGTAGCGCTTAAGCCGCAGTAGTTGTTCTGTTCGGGAGTTACCAGCCCGCCAAATCTCCACCAGCCTGTTTCATGGGCAGCCTGGAAGAATGCAATATCACCTCTAATCCCGTATTGCTGCCCTTTCTGCAGGTAGAGCCGGGCAAGTTTGTAGTAGGTACTCGCAACGAAGTCAAGGATCTCGTCTCTCTGATCTGGCGAGTACTGCATGACTTCCGCCCTGCTCTTATTGATTTCAGAGGTTAGACGGATTATCTCTAAAGTTGTAACCTCACTGTACTGGTTTTCCACACGGTCCCGAGCACGGCTGATGTAGCCAGCGGACTCTGATTCGGTTATTCCCGGGTAAATCCGGGAATCTATGGCATCAAAAGCGACCTTAGCCATTTCCGCAGGTCCTGCCAGGGAAGCACCCATTATGGATATCCCCAGATACTGATGCTGAGGAGGTTCTGCAGGGGCTGGATCTTCATTTTGAGGCGAATCGGTTCCCGGAACTGGTGTCTCCGGCTCCGGTTGTGGTTCAGGTTTCGTTATGAAAACATAACGGGAGGCCCCATCCCAATCTACTTTCATCCCTAGGTATTCCGTGATTACTCGGATCGGCACCATGATGCGGCCCTGGATAATAACCGGATCGACATCACTGGGTATCAGAACATCATCAATGAATATTAAGGGCTTGGCTATGGATTCCCTGTCCGGCAACGCTGGCAGAGAACTCCGGGTTCCAGTCGCATTGGTATGGATCCAGGCAACTCTCACTTCCTCCAGCCATTGCACCTCCATCCCAAGCGCCTCCCCCACCGCACGAAGGGGAACCATGGTTCGGTCGTCGATAATCAACGGTGCAGGGTCACTAATGAGCTCTTGTCCATTAATAAAGCAGCAAACCGGCGGACTGGCCTCGGTTGGAAGAGTTACCAGGAGAAGCGGGATTCCTGCCAGAAGTGCAATAAACATGCGAAGTATCTTACGCTTTAGCAATAAACAACCCCCCGAAACAAGGAAACAGCTCTCTTTGCTTGCAGTCCCCGTTACTTTACGCCATTCTTATTGATTTATCAACAATTGGGATATAAAAAACTGCGAGTAGTGTCGTTTTTCCACATAACATCCACAATATCTTCACTTTTTTTCCTATTTTACCTTACCTCCTACAGGCAAACAAGAGAATGCGTTTTAATTGTCAGAAGGAAACTGGAAAAACAAAACGAAATATTCATATTATTACCAAATCTATTGTGGACTTCTATACCAATAACAAGGGGAGTACTCGTGAAGCAACCAAAACAAACCGTCCTAGTTGTTGATGACAGCCTTTTCAATATGCATATCATAGCAGATATTCTGAAGGAAGACTGCATTGTACTAACAGCCAGGAACGGAGTGGACGCCTTGCGTATTGCCTGCTCAAAACCACTTCCCGATCTGATATTGCTGGATATTGTAATGCCTGATATGGATGGTTACGAGGTATGCAAGCGTCTTAAGACTATCGAAGAAACCAAGGATATTCCGATTATCTATTTAACCGGGATGAACAATGAGCAGGACGAAGAATACGGCCTGAGCCTGGGGGCAATTGATTACATAACTAAACCTTTTAAGCCATCCATATTAAGAGCCAGGATCAAAAATCACCTGCAATTAAAATACTTTCGGGACCGTCTGACCCAAATGGGCATGGCAGATGGGTTAACGGGTATTCCCAACCGGAGACGTTTCGACGAGACCATGTTGGTGGAATGGAGACGAGCCATCCGCTCGGGTCAGCCGTTATCAATGATTATGGCCGATATCGACTATTTCAAGGATTATAACGATACTTATGGACACCTCCAGGGTGATGTATGTTTGCGGAAGGTAGCCAATAAATTGTGTGAAAGCCTGAAAAGACCAGGTGATCTGGTTGGCAGGTGGGGCGGAGAAGAATTCGCCTGCATCCTTCCTGAGACTGACAGCATCGGTGCCATGATTGTAGCTGAGCAATTGAGAACGGGGGTAATTGAGCTCGCCATTCCTCATATAAGCTCGCCAATTGCCCCGGTAATAACAATAAGCCTGGGGGTAACTACGGTATACCCTAAACCAGAACAAGATCCGGTTGAAATGATCAGGCGCTCCGATGAAGCCTTGTACCGAGCAAAGCGAGCGGGGAGAAACCAAATCGGTTGGGCCGGTGAGCAGTCGGCCTGTTCATAAAAATCACGTATCGGAAGCATTTCTTCTCTTGTCCATTACTAACACATCCTCTGAATCTCATGGTGGTATTATTATCCACTGTGACTAGGTTCTGCATTAACATCATTTGGTTTATAATCAGATCAAGGAATTGCATAATTGAGAGAACACACGGACAGTAAGCCGAGCGAGTTCAATGGCTTAGTAACCGGAGCAGGGTACTCGTACAAGCGGGTTGCCGGAAAGTGAACCCGCAATTATGCTGCCTAATTTGGATAGGAGGTTTGAGAATGCGTCACAGACTAATTGCCGTATGCACCGTCTTCCTGCTGCTGCTCGTCGTCAGTCCGGCCTGGGCAGGTGTGAATCTTGACATCAACGGAAGCTCATACTCTCCAATTATTGCCCCGCAATTGGAGAATGGCATAACGATGATTCCGACGTATGCGGTTGGTCGGGTTTTGGGGGCGGAAATAACTGTTGCTGACAATGTAATAACTATCACGAAAGGTGCCCGGACGCTTAAGCTCCTGCTCAACGATACCAGGGCCGATCTCGACGGAAACCAACTAATCATGCCCAAAGCTCCCGCTCTAGTGAACGGTGAGGTAATGGTTCCGCTACGTTTCATTTGCGAAACCTTTGGGGCCACGGTCAGTTGGGAACAAAAAAGCCAGACAGCGGGAGTGCAGTATTCAGAAAAACGCCAGGGTATGAGCGTTGACGAGCTTCTGATCAAATCCTCTGAAGCGATTCTTAAGTACAATACATACAAAACCAAGGTCGCAATAAGTATGGACATGGAGATGGCCAACAAGGCCAAAAAAGAAGAAACTTTTAATGCTGCGGTTAACATGGCCATGGATCTGGCCATGCAGCAAAAACCGTTAATGATTTACGGTAAGACCACCATTGATTCTCCAGCAGTGCCTGAGGCTCACAACTTACCTATTGTGGCCGCGATTGAAATGTTTATAAATGAAGAAGGGATGTTCATGACAATGCCTGAGCAAGAGGGCTGGTTTAAAATGAATATCCCCGGCATGGATATGGCATCATTAATCGAACAATCCAACAGCAACGATCCGGTGTCCTCCCTGCGGATGATGCAGGAATCCGGTGCTATTATGAGTTTTGGGGATGACCAGGAAAGAGACGGCCGAACCTACTGGGTAATTAACGTAACACTAGGTGCGGATAGTTTCAGTAAACTCTTCGAGAACGTCATGGGTCAGATGTCAGGCCTGCCAGGTATGGGGGATGAATCAAACCTCAATCAGGGTTTGAGTGATATGATGCAGGCTCTGTTCAAGAACATGAAAGCCGATATAGCATACCGGGTTTGGGTGGATCAGACCAGTCTGCTGCCAAACACTATGGATCTGAATGCGCGGATTAACTTGTTTGTTCCGGCAACCACTGTTGGAGATGAAACTACTGAACCGTTTGCTATGAGGATAACAGAAAAGGCAACCTATGAGATCTATGACCTTGGAAAGCCGTTTACGGCACCTGATGTAAGCCAGGCAAAGGACTTGAATGAATACCTGGAACAACAAATATCAACCACTCAACTCTAGGTCATATATAAAGAGATTAGCCTCAATACTGCCCTCTTCGGAAATACCGAATGAGGGCAGTATCTCTTTTGCGCAGTAAAAGCGCCGTCAATATGTTTATCAAGTATCTAGCATAATGCTCCCCATGGAACTTCCTTTTAAAACGCTGCCATCATATTGCTGCGCAACTTACCCCAGTCCAACGGCGTTAAGCATGTGGTTAATTCGGCACCATTGATGTATTATTAACACTGAAATAGATGTCGGTTAAAGAACGGGTAGCAAATCATACTGAGTACATGACAAAGGAGAATTTTGCTGTGGATTATCGAGTACTATCAGACAGGCTAAATTCGATTTTGGGGATGCACAACAATGCGGTGGGGATAAAACTCCTACAGGATAACATTTCATTGCCAGGCTATGATAGTGACCATAAATATACCTTTTGCCAGTTTGTCATGAAGGCACGGGACGGAAATAAGCTCCTGGTTACGCCTGATAATATTGCGTGCGCCAACGGGGGTTCCGCCTTGGGTCTGCTGCCGATACCAGAAAAGCTGATAAATGGTGAGCTTATGCATAGTATTGGGACTTTCGAAAAGAATGGCGCCATGAGATCCATGGAGCTTATGCCGCGTTTCAGACCAGGCCAGTTTTCCGGCATAGCTCTGGCGCCACTGGCAGAAGTAGATTTTGATCCGGATATTGTTTCCCTGCAAACGCTGCCGGAACACCTGATGTGGCTCAGCCTGGCCACCATATATCAGGACGGCGGACGGCTCCAGTTCAGTTCCAGCGTGTCCAACGGCACCTGTGTTGATACGCTGGTGGTACCGTATCTAACCCAAAAACTGAATGTGTGTTTAGGCTGTTATGGCTGTAGAAATAATACCGACATTCCAGATGAACACCTGCTGGCAGGATTCCCTGGAAGCCAGCTGGAAAGCATAGTAAACACTCTGGAAAAGCTCTCCCAAAAAGCAATGCCCAGAACCAGGGAAAAGAGATCATATGCGCGGTTGATGAACAAGTAATCCTGGCACCGTCAGCACCCGGTGATTAAGCAGTCCCAAGTCCCATGCTGAGAAATGAATCCGTACGTCAGTCTCACTGTGGTAATTGTTGTCGATAAACCAGGATGTACTTCCTTTCACCTCTTACGTTATCCGCTTGTGGTCCCGTTTTTTCCTAGGTCCACCACCTGATTCACAAGTTGGTCACGACTCCGTATGACTTGCTTTACCGGCGAGTCAGAACCTCCAGGAAATGGTTGGCTTCCCGGAGTATATGGTCGGCCAGCAACGGAATTATGATGGATTTTACCTGACAGGCCAGGATTAAGTCCTCGCCGGCTTTTTTGAAATCCCTCAGCTCCCGGGTAGCCCTGATTTCTTCCTGAATCAGCGGCCGCATGTGCCGTTCAAAACTCCCTCTCGCATGGAGCTGCTCCGCTTTCCGGCCCAGTTTGAAGAACCTTTCGGCGAACCGGTCTGCCTGCCGAATAAGCTTGGCTTCCGAAGGATCCAGCAGGTGGGCCACAAACTGGGCATGTTCGGCCATAATGTGATCCCAGAATGCCTTGGCCTCCATAATATCCTTCTTTTGATAAGGGTCTGTTCCCCGTTGGAGCCGTTCCAGGTATTTAATGTAGGTCTCAGCTTCCTCCCGCAGGTGTTCAATCATGGTGGGCAGGATATAGGTAAAGATGGTGCAGTTAAGCACCCCGTTAAGAACCCTGGTTTTGAATTCTGCCAGGGAACGGGTGAGATGAATAGCCTGGGAATTGAGCCGCCGGACCGCATCCCCGAGGCCTGGATCTTCATGCCCCGCTCTTAAAAGCAACTCCTTTTTGGTCAGTGCCGTGTCGATGTCTATGCCAGACAGGTCTTCTGTTTTTTCTTCCGCCTGCAGGGTTCGGTCAGTAACAATCTGTTCGGATTCAAGAACGGTGCTGCTCACATTGCCGTTGGCCAGTTTTACGGCCTCGTTAAGCAGATTGTTGAAGCTGTTCCTGAACTCACCGGCTTTCGCGACCAGTTCGGCGTTCTTAGGGGCAATACCGGCCTCCAGAATCAGGGCATGCTCCTTCATGATCCGTAAAAAGAAAAGGTTAAGACCTAATGACTTTTGAATAAACTCAATATTTGATAGTTGTTGATCCAAGATAATACCCCCCCATTTTATCTATGCTATCTTATTCAACTCATCAACATTTGCTCCACTTGCTGAATAAAAACGCCCTCAAACCGTCTCCTGGAATATAATGGGGGGCGGTACCTTCTCTTGCACCGCGAAAAATCTTTTGCTAGACAGGGATAGTAATCTTCAACCACCTGAGTTCTTCTTAATTTCATAGCTATAAAATGAAAAAACCGACCCAAGGGCCGGCAGCAATGATTCCTGTTTGAGAGTCTCTTTCCGGGATATTACAGATTTTCCCTCAACCTAATCTTTGCAGATTACAGGTAAGAATTCCTGCGAACGCTCGACTACTTAATCTTCGAGAACCCGCCTCAGGAATTCCCTGGTCCGTTCGTTAGCCGGGTTATTGAATATGACTTCCGGGACATCATCCTCCACGATAACCCCGCTGTCCATAAATACCACCCGGTTAGCCACCTCACGAGCGAAACCCATCTCATGGGTAACCACCAGCATGGTCAGCCCACTGCGGGCCAGGTTTTTCATAACCTTCAGCACCTCGCCCACCAGTTCAGGGTCCAGGGCGCTGGTCGGTTCATCAAATAAGAGGGCCTCAGGTTCCATGGAGAGAGCCCGGGCGATTGCTACCCGCTGCTTCTGTCCCCCCGAAATCTGGTTGGGTTTGGCGTTGATAAACTGGGACATACCCACCAACTCCAGGTATTCCATGGCGGTTTTTCTGGCGGAGGCTTTATCTTTCTTCAAAACCTTTATCTGTCCCACCATGCAGTTGTTTAAGACTGTCAGGTTGTTGAACAGGTTGAACTGCTGAAACACCATGCCCAGCTTGGCCCGGTAAACTGCATTGGATATATCGTGTTCCAGGATATTCTGGCCATGATACAGAATCTCTCCGCTGGTAGGGTATTCAAGCAGGTTCAGGCAACGCAGGAGAGTCGACTTTCCTGATCCACTGGCGCCAATAATACAGACCACTTCACCCTTGCTGACAGAAAAGTTGATATCCTTCAGGACCTCATTGGTACCAAAGACTTTTCGTAAATGCCTGATCTCAATAATCTTGTCCATATCTTACTCCCTGCCCACGATCCGAATTTGTGCCTCGGGGACCGTCTGCGAACCGTGGATGGTAAAAACAGACGGACCATCAAGCTTTACTTCAAAGTATCTTAGAATCCGGCTGACGGTAAAGGTCATAATGAAATAGATGGTACAGGTAATCGACATTGTCTGGAAGAAAGCAAAGTTTACCCCTGCCGCCGATTTGGACAGGAAGAAAAGCTCAGTAACCGAGATGACACTCAACACTGAGGTATCTTTTATATTGATTACAAACTCATTGCTGGTTGCGGGTAGAATGTTACGTATCGCCTGCGGCAGAACAATACTGGCCATAGTTTGGGTATGGGTCATCCCGATGGAATGAGCTGCTTCAAACTGGCCTTTGTCTATAGAGAGGATGCCGCCCCTTACAATCTCCGCCATGTATGCGCCGGTATTGATGGAGACAATAAATATCCCTGCAGGAATTGGATCCAAATGAACATTATATACCCAGGCGGCTCCATAAAAAATCACCATAGCTTGTACTATCATCGGGGTTCCCCGGAATACTTCAATGTAGCACAGTAACAAGAAATTAACTATTTTATAGCCGATTTTAGCCAGTGGATGGGTATTTTGATCGATGGGAATGGTCCGGATTACCCCGATCATAATACCAATAAAAAAACCGATAATTGTACCAGATAAAGCAATAATGAGGGTATTTCTGGCCCCTAAGAGAAATAGGGGCCAGTTGCCTTCCCAAATAAAAATAACCCATTCCAAGAAAGATTTCTCCACTGACAATTACACTCCCGTAAGTTGCGTTAATTATTGCGCAGCAGGTTGGTTTTTAATAGCATTATCCATCATTTCTATTCTCTGCTCTTCAGAAATTCCGGCTAAGATCTCATTTATCTTTTCAAGATCCGGGTTGCCTTTTTTAAGACCAACGGCTACGGCCACATCATCATCCGAAGCCACAAAGCCTTGACCTTCGGCAAATTCAACCATCACAAAATTGGGATTAGCAGCAGAAGCTGAAACGCCCTCCGGTCTTTCCGATACGTACCCATCAATAATACCAGATTCCAGGGCTACACGCATGGCGGGAAAATCATCCATGGCCGTCTGTTTTTGCACACCCTTAATTTGATCAATGACCGAGTAATGGAAAGTGTTCAACTGGGCCGTAATTCTGGCTCCGGAAAAATCTTGAATGCTGGTAGCATTTTCATAAGATGAACCTTTCTTGACTACCATTACCAGTTCCGATTTATAGTAAGGATCGGAAAAGTCGATAGTCAACTTGCGCTCCGCAGTTGGTGACATCCCGGCAATAATTGCATCGACGCTGCCCGATTGTACCGCTGGCGGCAGGCCATCCCAGGCTGTCTTCACGATAACCAATTCCCTGCCCAGACCTTCAGCGATAATCTTGGCGATTTCGACATCATAGCCGCCAGCAAATTGGTTACTGCCGGAAATCGGTACCGCACCGTTGCTGTCGTCAGCCTGCGTCCAGTTGAACGGAGCATACCCGCACTCAAGACCAACCTTGAATTGCTTGGGTTGATCAGTTTGCTGTTCGCCACCGCATCCCGCAGTGGTTATGAGCAATCCCAGGGCCAGGACTGCACACAGGGCCAGAGTCAACATTCTCTTCATTACAAGTATCCCCTCCACTTAATTAAATTGGTTCGTCCGTTTGCATCCCGGCCATCAAATCAACCCGGGCAGAACACCGGATTATGTACTGATGAACGATGAATGCCTCTGTTTAATATTAACACAAATACTACATGGACTGACCCTTCTAATCATAAGTCGCATATAAAAAGATAAATTCAATTGACAATTTAGAATCGTGGTTACCGATTTCCAGAAAAATATCCTTCTCCATAAAGCACTTAAGCTTCATAAAGAAGGATAGGTTGTTAGTGTAATTTCACTAAATGCTGATCTGCAAACTGCTTAATGCACTTCTAATGCTCGTCGTGATATCCCTGCAGCTTGCAGATAATTGTAAACGCTTCAGCTCTGGTGATATAACGGTTGGGCTTTACTGTACCATCCGGATACCCGGTGATAATCCCATTCCCGGCGGCGATTTCCATAAATGTGTATGCCCAAGCCGGTATGCTGTCATTGTCTGCGAAAATCATAGTATAGCCGCTGACTGCGGCTTTCTTATAAGCATTAACCAACAAGGCGCACATCTCTGCCCTGGTAATGGGTTGATCCGGTCTGAAGGTACCGTCCGGATAGCCCACCATGATGTTGCTTTTTCCTGCGATAAGGATAGCCCGGCGGGCCCAGGCTGGCAGAGGATCAACATAGGGGGATTCAGTATCTCCGAGGTTAGAGATGTCAAGATTCAACGCTTTCACAACCAATACCGCCGCTTCGGCCCTGGTAATTATGTTTTCCGGCCTTATGGTTTTATCCGGGTATCCCACAATTATCCCGTGCTCCAGGAGTGCTATTATACAGTCGTGGGCCCAGTGTCCAATGGCATCAGTGGGCGATTCAATATCGCTTTCAGGAACCTGATCATTGTCAATAATAGTTAATACCGCTTTACCAGGTGTGCCAATGTAAAAATCTGATGAGGGGCTGCTCAGTGTCAGGTTTACCGTTTCACTGTCCTCCACGTCGCTGTCATCTATCACCTGCACCGTAAAGCTCTTGCTGGTCTCTCCCGCCGCGAAATTAAGAGTTCCTGAAACATCATTATAGTCCAATCCCGGAGCAGCCGTGCCCGAGCTGCTGGCATACTTTACACTGGCTGCCGAGGTACCGCTGGTCCGATGCACCGTGATAGTGGCCGTACCCACATCCTCTTTTACCGAATAATCTTTCAGACTGAATTTAAAGGAGCCGGAGTAGCCGCCTCCGCCGCCTCCGCTGCCTCCCGAGGAATCATTATCAATAATTGTAAGTACCGCATTTTGAGGAGTCCCCGCACTGGCCCCGTTGAAACCGCTTAAGGTCAGATTAACCGTCTCGTCTCCCTCATAGACGGTATCATCTATGATCGGGATGGAGAAAGTGGCCTGGGTCTGACCCGCAGCAAAATAAACTGTTCCGGCAACAGTGGAGTAGTCAGAACCGGAGGTCGCCGAACCATCGCTGATGTAGTAATCAGCACTGGCAGCACTCGCGGTATTTCCGGTACGGGCAACTGTAATAACAGCAGGGCCTGCATTTTCCTTAACCGAATAGGCACCGTGGCTGAACTGGATGGTGGTTGGTATATCATTATCAATAATTGTCAGGACGGCCTGAGGAATGCTTCCTAAAGGCAATCCTACCGGTTCACTCAAGACCAGGTTCACGGTTTCCGCCGGCTCCGGATTTAGGTCATCAATAATCGGTATGGAAAGAGTCACCTCACCCTGCCCGGGAGCGAAATAAACTAAACCGGCAACCGTGGAGTAGTCCAGACCTCCAGTCGCGGTGCCGTCGCTGGTAGCATAGACTACGCTGGCCACAGCTTCCAGATCGCCGCCGCGCACCACCTTGATGTCGGCCTGGCCCGCATCCTCCATTACGGAGAAGCTGGCAGTTTCGAACTGAATGGCAGGGGGATAATCATTATCGATAATCGTTAACACAGCATTACTCAACTCTCCAATCACAAACCCGGCAGTTCCGTTCCCGTTGGTCACGCCATAATTCAGGCTAAGCTGGACTGTTTCATTTTCTTCATACAGATCATCTTCGATAATCGGTACCTCAAATGTCTTGATCGTCTCTCCTTCTGCAAAATCCAGACTACCCTGTACAAGCGTATAATCTGATCCTGCTTCGGCGGTGCCATCCTGGGCCTGATAGCCAACACTGAAAGCCACGTAAGGATCACCTTCACGGGCAACAGTAATGACAGCTTTGCCGTCACCTTCATTAACAACGTAATCGGCCGCACTGAACTGCACCGTTGGTGGGGGGACCGACCTGAAATTGGCGATGAACACATTGCTGTCAAGTTCGTGATCACCGGTGTCGGCAATCGCAAGCTTGATGTGGTTGGTAACTCCCGGTGTTACAGGTTGATCAATCGTCAGTACCGTTGTCAGGCCATCCATCTCGGTGTTAATGGGCGGATTTCCGCCAAAATCACCGAAGTCGTTATCCCTATAGTACTGGGAATTTTTTTCTTTATTTATATTGTCGATACAGATCCGATCACCTGTTTCCGGTACCAAGGCCACATTGACACCGTTAAGAATGAAGGCAAAAACATCATTAAATTGATTGACAAATTCATTATACTCATCGGAGGCAAATACATACTGGAAGGTCAGCCGGTCTAACTGCGGTACAAAATCAAATTCCAGAACGGTTGCGTCATAAGTTTTGTCCGGGGTTACAATCTGGTTCAAATCCGGATCTCCCGGCGTCTCCAGTTCTGTGGAAATTCCGTCGTTAGTATTAGGTCCCGGTACACTTAGACTGATATCCCCGGAGCCCAGTACAATGCCGTTTCCCAGGCCAAGGATGGCCGGATCGCCGCTGAAGGTCCCTGCCGAGCGGTCATCCCCAATAAATTGGACATTACTGTATTCAATACCTGGTCCTACCAATGTCTCGATCAGATCATCGACAGTCAACCCGGAACTAAGAGAATTCACTGTTATTGATTCTCCCGGTGCGGCCAAAATGGACATCTTTGAGCCGAGTTGCGCTGAAGTCTTGTTCTGGGAGCCTCTCGGTGCGGCCATCGCAGGATAGCTAGATACTATGGCCAATAGAAAAGCAGCCATTACCACCAAAGAGAGCAGCCTCTTTTTCCGTTTTACAATCAATTCAACACCTCCTTCTGTCAGGTAAAGAAGTTCTCATTGCACCTCCTTTAGCAATACTCTGATTTACCGCAAAATATCAGGGATGGCGTGTTGGCTCGTGAAACTACAGATGATGGGCTGTCCGGTGGGACCGGAATTTCAGGCTACCGCAGGAACACAGCAGGGGGCTTGGCCTTTTCCTTTCCCGGTCTCTTTCTTTTCCCCAGTGATGCCTTCCGCAGCAAAGGCTGACCAAACCATCCCTTGTTTACCAATCCCTGACAAATTTATAATATGGAGCAACCGGGTATGTCAGATAGGCGGGATTTGCTTTTGTTAGTCAGCATATTGCTCTACGGGTTCGAACACGGTGAGCAGGTGCTATTGCGCCCTTTGCCGGGTTAAGGTCGGTAAAATTCAGTGTTTAATGACATTCAGCAAGTTTCTTTGTCAGCAATTTAAAACTAGGACGAGTGACATAAAAAAGGGCTTTTGCAATCAGGTTGCAAAAGCCCTTCCGGTGATCGACTATTTGGAGTGTAGTGTCTCCCGGTACTGGGAAGGGGTGAGGCCAACCTTTTCTTTGAAGACCCGGGCAAAATGCCCGTGGTAGTTAACGCCACAGGCTGCAAACACCTCGGAAATGGAGAGGCTGTTATCACCCAGTTTTTCCTTGATTTTTTCAATCTTAATGTTCATATAGTAAGCATGGGGGGTGAGTCCTACGTGCTTCTTAAACAAACGTGAAAAGTAGTAGGGGCTCAGGGTGGCCGCTGCAGCCAATTTGCGCAGACTAAAATCCTCAAACCAGTGCTCCTCCATATATATCCGGGCTTTAGTAATCTCTTCTTTACCACGGTATACTCTCTTAACAAAGAACAGGACCGCAAAGCAAGCCGGATTACCATCAGAACCAATCAGGGGAAAACAAGTAATGTCCATTAGGAAAGTCTGGATATCCCTGACCTCTGTCTTACGAATCTTTGTCATCTGTGGGTAAGACGCAGTCAGGTCATGGAAATACACCGTTTCGCCTTCGAGTACCTGCTTGATCGATTCATTTATGCCCCAGCTGAGAACGATGGGGTCTTGAAAAACATTATATTTACCTAAATGGTATTGGGGATTAATACCGAGTTGTTCAATTGCAGCCTTGTTAATCATGATCGAGGTCCCGTCTGGAGAAAAAACCTGAATAGGGTACGGAAATAGTCCCACTATCATTTCCAGGAGTTCCTTATCTCCAAACACGGCCTGCAATGATCTGACCACATCGATCTCATGGTGTCTGATGAGATACTCCACTGCCCCTCCTTAACTTAAGGCATCACCAACAGGTTGATGGTTCAATATGTTAATGCTGTTAATTTTTTACAATTATAACGCTAAAGGTATGTTTCTTCCATGTGGTTTTTTGTTGGATTAGGATTTGCTGGCGACCCGAATCGACTCAGAAAAGAGGCTTTTAGATGGGCAGGGCACAATGCGGGGTACGGGATGATTATTTATGAACTATGGCAGGATTATACTTGGAGGAAAGAAGGAAAGTGTTCAACGCCAGGAGCTAAGGCGCTGGTCAATCAGGTCAATCAAGGTGAATAAAAAGAACCCCATCAAGCTCAGAACCACAATCCCGCCATACATATCCAGGTAGTCCACCCGCAGCCAGGCATCCATGATAAAGTATCCCATCCCATACTCGGTACCAAAGGTTTCAGTAAAGAACAGTATGGACACGGCGGTTCCTAATGCGAGGCGGGTTGCAGTCAAAACCTCGGAGAGCGAGGCCGGCAGTATTATCTCGGTAAACATCTGCAGCCTGCTGGCACCCAGTGAGCGCAGGGAACGGAAGATCTCCTGGGGAATGCTCATTACCGCATCCCGGGAGGTAACAATGATCTGGAATACGACGATCAATACGATCATGATCAGTTTGGAGGTTTCACCCAGGCCAAATAGCAGCATTACCACAGGGAGCAGAGCCAGCTTGGGGACCGGGTAGGTGAAGTAGACCAGGGGTGACAGGAGCCGGTTGACTCCCGCAAAGGCTCCCATCAGGTATCCCAACGGAACACCAATCAAGATGGACAACGCGATTCCTCCGATAATACGTCCCAGGCTGTAGAGGACATGGACTTCCATCTTGGTTGAAAATACCTCAGCAATATTAAGGAACACCGCGACTGGTGAAGGAATAATCGGCAGTCTGAAGAGCCAGGACACCAACCACCAGACAAAGAGTACTACTACCAGGCTGTACAATGCCCCTTGCCATTTATCTCTTGACTGCACCGAAATCATCCTTTACTCAATAGGTTGCGTAAATGCATCGACATCTTGAAATAATCATCGCTGAATCGTTTATCCTGATGGAAGCACGGGTTATCTACAACCTCCAGTATCCTGCCGGGGGACGGTGAGAATACCGCAACCTTGCGGCCCAGGTAAAGAGCCTCATCAACGCTGTGGGTAACAAATACCGTGTTTACAGGGTTGCGCTCCCAGGTTGCCAGAAAAAGTTCCTGGATTTCTTCCCGGGTTATTGCATCCAGGGCCGAAAACGGCTCGTCCATCAGAAGCAAATCAGGTTTAAGCATGAACGCCCGGGCAATGGCGACCCTCTGCTGCTGGCCACCACTCAGCTCTTTGGGATACCGTTTCAGCAGATCGTCTATACCCAGCTGCTTAAGCAGGTAATGGCCGTCTTCATTTAACGTGGTGCTGCCATTTTTAATCTTTAAACCCAGCATGACATTCTGGTACACCGTCTTCCAGGGCAGCAGTCCGTAGTTTTGCAGGATTAAGCCTATCCGTTGCGTCCGAGGATTTACCGGTTTCCCATCGATCAGCACACTGCCCTCAAAATCAGTCAGTATGCCCGACAGTACATAAAGCAGGGTTGATTTTCCACAGCCAGAGGGTCCAATAACAGTATAGAGGTCTCCGGTACCCATACTTATGTTGACTTTATTAAGGGCCTGAATCTCCCCATGTATGCTCCTGTATTTAACTGACAGGTCTTTAACTGCGATCACGATATCTACCTCAGAATCTGGTCATCCACTAAGTCCTGGTATTCATAGCTGCCCTTTATCAGGCCTTTCGTTTCCATCCACCTAAGAACATCGGCCACGATCTTTGGGTCCGGTGCTGTCGCCTTTTCGTAGGCGGGCAGGCGAAGGGAATCCTTCAACCCCGCAGGAAACCCTTGAACTTCAATAATGTATTCGGCGTAACTGGAGACTGGTTCGGCATTCAAATATTCGACTCCCCTGTTATAGGCCCGGAAGATTGCCTTGATCTCCTCCGGGTTCTGCTGCAGGCTTTCAGCCGTAAACGCAATCGCTCCAGCCTTGTTGGACATCTGGTCAGTGCTGGCCAAAACCCTGGCTCCGTTGTTCACACCCAAACCCGCCAGGGGCTCTGGAAGAATCGCCGCATCAATCTTGCCGCCCTGAAGCATCTCCAACCGAGTGGGCAGAGGCGGAATGGCCATCTTCTTGACATCTTCAGGCTTAAGTCCCGCCGATTCCAGCATCTTGTCCGCGGTATATTCCATGATGGTATTAGAAGAGAGTCCGATGCTTCGCCCCTTAAGCTCTGCCAGCGCATTAATACCGGATTCTTTTCCAGCCATCAACTTAATATCTCCATGGTTCTTGGATATTATCTTGAGATCAGTTCCTCCTTCATTAGAGAAGACAACCGCCAGCACATCGGTGATAACACCGTCCAATATGCCGCTCTGCAGGGCACTGTCTCGATCCTTGGCACTCTTAAAATGCACAATCTTGACCTTGACCCCCTCTTCCTCAAAGTAACCGTTTTTTTTCGCCATAATGAAGGGGATTGATTCCACATCCGGCATAACCCCAATGGTTATGGTTTTCTGAGATTCCTGGTTTTCGTTGGCCGGCGGTTCTTCACTGTTACAACCGGTCAGTCCAAGGCCAATTATGAGAGCTAGGATACATAAAAGTATTTTTTTCACTTACGACACCCTTTCATAATCAAAATTGGCCATTTCCCGGCCTGTTTTTAAAATTATAGCTCATCTGTTGTCAGATCTGCATGTGATTCCTGGCTCTGCCAAAAATGTTCATTGCATCGCTAGGCCCCCAGGCCGGAATTATGATTCTTTACCCTGTTCTGGTGCAAACTGCCGATCTGGGCTGCCAGCATACCGGACAGCATCAGGACACATCCGATGATCTCCGGTCCCCCCATCCTCTCATTAAGTATGAGGTATCCTCCAATGGCAGCAAACACTGTTTCCATGCTCATAATGATGGCAGCAGGGGCCGGGGGCGCGTTTTTTTGCCCTATTGCCTGCAGGGTATAGGCAATCCCCGACGAACAGATTCCACCATATAAAATGGGTATGTAAGCGGCCTGAATATCGGCCCAGACAATGTTTTCCGTGGCTATCGCCACCATCATACTGAGCACGGAGCAGGTGAGGAACTGCAGGCATGAGAGCTTAAACACATCTACCCGACGGGAATAATACCCGATTACCAGGATATGAAATGTCCAAAAGAACGCCCCTATGAGCTCCAGCATGTCCCCATACTGAATAGTCATAGACTCTTTGACACACAGGAGGTAAAGGCCGGAGGCAGCCAGGACACATCCCACCCAGGTACTCTTTCCTGCCGCTTGTTTCAGGAATATACCAACCACTGGAACCAGCACGACATACAGCCCAGTTATAAAAGCCGCTTTGCCCGCTGTAGTGTAAATGAGACCTACCTGCTGCAGAGAAACCCCCATAAATAGAATCGAGCCTGCCAGGATGCCAGGCAATACCGCACTCCTCAACTCCGTACGGGATTCCCTGGAATCACCACGGAAATGGATTATGATCGGCACCAGGGACATGCTCCCTAAGAAGAATCTCACGCCATTGAACGTGAAGGGACCAACATAATCCATGCCCACCCTCTGGGCCACAAAAGCCAATCCCCAAATAGCTGCGGTAATCAGGAGAAGAATATTAGATCTAAGTACACTCATTATTTACTCCTATGACGCCGGTTGAGGTGTCGGTACTTGCTGTTCTATAACCAGGCACTTATGTATTTTAACACTTTATACTGATCTTCTGAAAAATGAAAAACCGGTTGTGTAACCGGTTTTCGCACAGCTTATAGACAAAAAAACGTTTCAGGCCAAGGTCTTAAGCAGGTTTTGCTGTAATACACGCGAACAGGAACGTTGGGTGGTGATGCCCACGTCTAATCTGAGTAGTCTAGTGTAAAGCAGATCTTATTCTACCTTGTCAATAGTAATATCGTTCTATTGTCTCGCCTCACTGCTTGTATATCTTGCCAATCTCACAGGAACCGTAACCGTCTGGTCCGAAATCGATTTGACTACCCCGCTTTATCGATAAAGCCGGCTATCGTTCCCCCCGCCAGGACCTGTTCTCCATCGTAAAGAACGACTGCCTGCCCCGGGGTGATGGCCCTCTGAGGCTCCAAGAATACTACCTCAAGGCCTTGGTTTTCCAGCGGTGTGGCCGTGGCATTTACCCGAGGGGCGGCAGACCTGATCTTGGCGGTCACTTGCCTAGGACCAGGAAACGGTACTCCCGATACATAATTGACCCGGTCGGCAACCAGCCCTGGCTTGAAAAGCTCCTGGTTTTCTCCCAGCCAGACCTCATGATTCACGGCATCAATTCTGGTAACAAAGACCGGTTTCCCCAAGGCCAGGCCGAGGCCCTTCCGCTGACCGACAGTATACCTGTGTATGCCCTGATGGGGACCCAGGTACTTACCGTTCGAGAGCCGGAATTGTCCCGAACGGGGCACTTCGCCGGTATATTGCTCTACAAAATCACCGTATTTGCCTGATGAGACAAAACAAATCTCCTGGCTTTCGGCCTTATGGGCCACCGGCAACCCAGCATCTTCCGCCATGGCACGCACCTCTGTTTTATGAAATCCTCCCAGAGGCAGGAGTAAACGGGCCAACTGGTGCTGAGTCAAAGTATAGAGGAAATAGCTCTGGTCCTTCTTGGGATCCAGGCCCGTCAACAGAAGATACTCCCCATCCCTCTGCTGGACGCGGGCATAATGACCGGTAGCAATATAGTCAAACCCCATAGCCAGGGCCTTTTCGAGGAGGGTGCCAAACTTCAGCTTACGGTTGCACTCGATACAGGGATTGGGAGTCCTGCCTGCCAGGTACTCCCTGACGAACAGGTCAATAACCTCGGCCTGGAACTCGTCCCTGAAGTTCATAACATAATGAGGTATCTGCAGATGAGCGGCCACTCTCCGAGCATCATTTACCGCGCTTAAACTGCAGCATGCTTTGGAATCGTCGTCCTCCCGGGGCCAGATCTGCATGGTCACCCCAACCACTTCATATCCCTGTTTCTTAAGCAGCCATGCAACTACCGAGCTGTCAACTCCTCCACTCATGGCCACCAATACTCGTTTCTTCGGCACGTTGAACCCCTTCCATAAACCTGCTGGCACTGCTTCCAACAATGCGCGGTTATCCGTTGTCACCGGTAATAAAAAGGTTGCTGCACGGGAACATTAATCAGGACAACCGCTCTTTAGAGTATTTACAGTTTATACCCCGCGTAAGACGGAAAAAGAACCGCAGTAGATTTGGGATACTTGCCCTTATATTACACCAACAAGTCATAAGATTTACGTTCTTGTGAGTTAAACCGTTTTTGTGTCGGTTGTCGCAAGAAGCGGCTTCTTCATTTCACCCTGCCGCGATTCTTCATAATCGTTGCAGGCTTCGCAATGATTCTAAATAATAATATTCTATTGGATGTATTAACATTTTATGGTAATTTAGTTATATATTTCAGGCTAGCTATGGTCAATCCTGTATAAGGGCTTACCACAATACACAACCTCTTACAGTATAGCTTTTCGGATTTTCTTTCTTCCAGAGACATTATATACGGAAGGGTGGTGAATGGACTAATAAAACCGCAGCCAATCATCTTAGGCATGCTGGCAGAAAGGAGGAATTGAACTTGTCAGAGCTGGAAATGCTGGTTATTCCAGAACATATTGATGCAACCGGCGATTACGTAACTGCAACCTATTACCTGCAGACTGGCCGTAATGTAGACATCGTAAGAAAGATCAGTTCCATTGCCATAGAACAAACAACTGGCACCTGGGTGGCCGTTCCGGAAGAAACCCCGGAGGTACGGGAGAAGCATGTAGCCAAAGTGGTAGGTATCTATGAGGTACCGGGTAATGAATATGAAGTGCCTGTTAACCAGGATACCCGCCAGTGGGTATTTCAGTTGGCATTTCCTGCCGTAAACTTCGGACCTCAAATACCTATGATGCTTTCCACTATAATTGGCAACATTTCTATGGTCGGCCCTTTAAAACTGCTGGATATCAAGTTTCCTCCCGACTTCCTGTCAAGATTCAAAGGACCAAAATTCGGAGTTGAAGGGGTGCGCCAGCTGCTGGGGGTTTATGACCGGCCGCTCCTAAATAATATGATTAAACCCTGCACGGGATATACCCCTGAAGTAGGATGCCAGCTGTTCAGCCGTGCGGTTGAAGGCGGTGTTGACATCATCAAGGATGATGAGTTGATTGCCGATCCGCCATTTAACCCCATTGGGCAGAGAATAAAGCTGTATATGGAGGCCATCCGCAAGCACTATGAAGAGACTGGGCACCGGGTGTTGTATACCCCCAACATTACCGATGGTGCATTAAAAGTGCTGGATAACGCGCGGCGGGCCATTGATGCGGGAGCCAACGCGATAATGATCAATTACCTGACCGTCGGCATTTCCGCTTTGCAAGGCCTGGCAGAACACCCGGATATAAATGTCCCGATTATGGCCCATCTGGATTTTGCCGGAACCATGTATGAATCTCCGGTATCCGGTGTAAGTTCACACCTGATTTTAGGCAAACTTGCTCGAATAGCCGGTGCCGATATGGTGGTTTATCCCAGCCCATATGGCAAGTTCCCCCTCCTGCGGGAACGTTACCTGCAGATCGGGCACCATCTCAACAGCCCCTGGTGCAATATCAGCCGGGTTTTTCCCATGCCCGGCGGCGGGGTAATGCCCAACTGCGTGCATGCCATATATCGGGACCTGGGTCCTGATTGCATCATGGGTGCCGGTGGCGCGATACACGGCCACCCGATGGGACCGGTCGCCGGGGCCAGGGCAATGCGCCAGTCCATAGACGCGGTGGTCAAAGGAATATCCATTCTGGAGGCAGCAAAAGAACACCCGGAATTAAAGGCAGCGATTGATGCCTGGGGTGTTATGGAAGAAACAGAAAGCGGGATTTTTGAAATAAAAGGTTAGAAAAGGAGGATTCTTGTGGCAAAACAGTACACCCGTGAGGAAGTTAAGGCCAGGCTGCAAGCAGAAATTGCCAGTGGGAAACCCATAATCATTGCAGGTGCCGGAACCGGTATTTCCGGCAAGTTTGCGGAGCAGGGCGGAGTTGACCTGATCGGGGTCTACAATTCCGGGCTGTTCCGCATGGATGGCAAGGGCTCTCTGGCCGGGCTGATGCCTTATGGTGACGCCAATCAGATAGTAATCGACCTGGCCCACCGGGTATTCCCGGTGATCAAGGAAACCCCCATGGTTGCAGGTATCTGCGGAACCGATCCCACCAGGGAGATGCGTCCTTACTTCCAGCACCTGCAGCATCTCGGATTTTCCGCCATCATGAACTTCCCTACCGTAGGCTTAATTGACGGCCGTTTCCGCCAGGAGCTGGAAGATACGGGAATGGGATACTCGGTGGAAATCGAGACCCTGAAGATTGGCAAAGAGCTGGGACTGTTTACCCTTGGTTATGCCTTTAATGTTGAAGAAGCCCGGATGGTGGGTCAGGCCCAACTGGATGTCATGATATGCCATATGGGGCTGACTGCCGGAGGTTCGATCGGATCAAAATATGCTGAGAACAAGCTTACCCTGGAGAAATCAGCCGAACTGGTTAATGAGATGACCGCAGCGGCCCGCAACGGGTACAAGGATATCATGATCTTCGCCCATGGCGGACCGATCGCTTATCCTGAGGACACTCGCTATATTTATGAACACACTGAAGCCGTAGGCTTTTTGGGTGCTTCCAGTATTGAACGCATTCCCATCGAAGTACCGCTCAAAGAAGCGTGTCAGCAGTTTAAGAAAATTCCCCTTAAAAAGAAGTAGGTTCTCGGACTCCCTGTTGTCCAACCGGGCAACAGGGAGATTTTGAATTGTAAAACCAGCGGGGAATGTTGAATCAATGCACACCATAATAGATGTGGATACTGCTCTGTCATTACGAGACTATGAACCACCTGCAGATAACACCGTCTGTCTGGTGATTGATGTTATCAGAGCCAGCAGCACTATTGTATCACTCCTGGATAACGGCTGCCGCCGGGTCTATACCCTGGCCGGGGAGGAACAGGCCCGGGAACTGGGTTCCGGGCGGCATATGCTCACCAGTGGTGAATGGCAGGGGCGTAAATTACCGGGGTTTGATATGGATAACTCCCCGGCGGAGGCCAAAAGGTTTCCTGTCAGCGGTCGAGATGTAGCCCTGTGCACCAGCAACGGCACGCGGGTGATCGACAGGGCAAAAGACAGCGTACACCTGTTCATTGCCAGTCTTTTAAATGCCCGTTCCTGTGCCCGGGCAGGTCTGATAACCGCCCGGGCAGCTTCCTGCGGGATAACCATAGTATGTGCAGGACAGTATGGACGATTTGTGCTGGATGATGCATACTGCGCCGGTCACCTGCTGCAAGAACTGAAAATCCTGGCTGCAGATTGCGGGATCGAACTTCGGATGTCTGATGCATCCAAAGCCGCCAGTGCATTAACAACCGCCTATCCCGATGCCCGGACCGCATTTATGGAATCTGCCAGCGGGAAAGTCCTCCTGGAGCTGGGAGGAAGGGAAGATTTCGAGTGTTGTCTGCAGATCAACACCTCTCGGGCGGTTCCTTATATGCAATTGGAGGATGGCTTGATCTGGTTTTCAAATTGGGAGGAAGAAATATCAACCAACAAGGAGGGAAAACCATGACAGCTAAACAGATTTTAGTGGCGGGGATTCTTGATACCAAAGGAGAAGAAATCAAGTTCTTAGCCGAGCGGGTCAAAGCTGCTGGTGGAAACCCATCAATACTGGAGTTGAGTGTCGGTCATGAAGTAGGATGGGCTGATATCAGTCTGAGTGATGTGGTTGGCCGGGTAGGCAAGAAACCGCAGGATATATTCGCCCTGGATCGTAAGGGCGCATCTGATCTGGTGGCAGAAGGAGCAATCAAGCTGGTAAATGAGATGCTGGCTGCGGGGAAGGTGGATGGAATTATTGCCTACGGGGGCTCGATGGGGGCCAGCATTGCTACCAGGATCATGCAGTCACTGCCCATCGGAGTCCCCAAGATTATGCTAACGACTATGGCCTCCGGGGATGTGGCTCCCTACGTTGGCACCCGGGACATCTGCATGATTTACCCCATTGCCGAGGCCGGCCTCAACAAGGTCACTCGCGGGATACTCAACAATGCTGCGGGAGCCGTTGTTGGCATGGCCTCCGCCCCGGTCATGAAGGGAATAGAAGAAAAACCGCTGATCGGCTGTATGATGTTCGGGGTTACTACCCCCTGTGTGCTGCGGGCGTCTTCCATCGTGGAAAAGGCTGGCTACGATGTGATGATCAACCACGCGGTCGGCAGCGGGGGTCGCTCGATGGAAGAGCTGATCCGTGACGGTTATATAACCGGAATATTGGATATAACGACTCATGAAATCGCCGATGAGATGCTGGGCGGGGTGCTGGGCGCCGGGCCTGACCGCATGACCGCGGCTGGAGATATGGGCATTCCCCAGGTGGTAGCCCCCGGAGGTCTGGACCTGATTAACTTCGGGCCGAAAAACACTGTGCCCGAAAGACTTCTTAAGGAGACTGACCAGCCCGGACGGGGCCTGTATGAGCATAATCCTACGGTAACCTGTATTGGGGTATCCATGGACGAGATCTACCGGATCGGTGAACACATGGCTGCAAAACTTAATGCCGCCAAAGGTCCCAGTGTGCTGTGTGTACCCATGCAGGGCTGGGGAGCCTGTGACCTGGCAACACCAGACATAGAACTAGGGTGGGCCGGACCCGGGCCAGGCCCGGTATGGGCAGCCGACGAGCAGAATCCCAGGTGGTCGCGGCGTTCGGTGCAGTATGTAAAAGCTCTCAAAGCCAAAATCGACCCCAACAAGGATAACCTGGAGGTCATTCTGGTGGATAAACACATGAACGACCCCGCTTTCGCCGAGTTGTTAGCGGAGTTGCTCCTGGAAATGCTGAACGGCAAGTGGACCAAGGGAAATAAGGCGGATCTGCCATACGTTATTCCTTTTTAAGAGTTCAAATCAGGAGGTATAGATATGGCAGTCCAGTATAAACGCAGCGAAATACTGACCCGCTTGCGTCTTCAAGTGGAAAAAAACCAGGCATTGCTGATGTTCGGTGCGGGGACCGGGTTAACTGCCAAGTGCGCTGACCTGGGCGGTGCCGACCTGGTGGCGGTCTATTCTACTGCTATATGGCGTATGATGGGACTTCCCACCCTACTGGCCTGGATGCCGTATGAGGACTGCAACGCGCGGGTTAAAGAAATGGCGCGGGAAATAATACCCGTAGTCAAAAGAGCTCCCTGCATTGCCGGTATCGGTGCCCATAACCCGGCGGTGAACCTTGATAGGATAATCGATGAGATGATGGCCCTGGACTTTTCCGGCATCACCAATGAACCTTTTGCCGGTCTCTACGGGGAATTCTTCGCCAAACAACTGGAGGATGCGGGAATCGGCTTTTCTCGCGAGGTCGAGTTAATCAAAGCCGCGCATAAAAAGGATATCTTCACCGTAGCCTGGGCTTTTACTGAAAACGAGGCCCGCATTATGGCAGAAGCGGGTGCCGATGTAATAGGGGCTATTATCGGGGTGACCAGTGGCGGTCTGACCGGGGCCAAAGAGGTCATGACCCTTGAAAGAGCCACCGCCGAGGTGCAGAAAATGTGCCTGGCTGCCCGTTCCGTAAACCCCGATGTCTTCGTACTGACTCATGGCGGCCCCTTTGCCGATGCGCCAACCGCTCAGTACTCCATCGCCAACTCTGATGCCGATGGCTATGCCTCCGGTTCCAGCGGAGAGCGAACCCCCACCGAAAATGCTGTAATTGCAATCACCAGAGAGTATAAGTCCATAAAGGTAAGGCAGGATTAACCTGCTGGATTCGCTGGTTAGACACTTCTGCAATTTGAAACGGGGCACGGCTGCCCGAGGGCAGCCGTGCTTGTTGCTTCTCTTTTCAATCAGCCTTGCTTCAGGGAGCTATTAACGTCCTTGCTGCTACCTCTCCATAACAGCTGCATGGGGAAAAAGGTGCGCCAGGGAAATCTGGTTCGAAACCTGTTCCCTCCTGACAACCTTTTTACCAATCAATATCCTTATCCCATATAGATTTTCCGCCAGTTCCTTGCGCTGCGGCACGACCTGCAGCAACGGAAAACAAAGTAATAAAACATTTACCGGCATCCCATATACTTTTTGTTATTAAACTATTTTTCATTGGATATTCAAAAAATGTTATTATGCAGGATTTCACTGCTTTCGATAGAATTAGAAATATATGTATTTAATGGGGAAAGCACCTATTCTGCCAAAGCAAGGGAGGGGATGATAAGCTTGTTCTTTACGGGTCCAACAGCGGCAACCAGTTGAATATTGACAGGAGGAGGAATCAACAAAATGGCACTTAAAGTTGTTCCAGATACTGATTTCAGAATTCAATGGTTGGATTTATGGCACGATTACATCCATACCGTGCCCCAGATGTTTTACCATTCGGTCAAGCATCATGGCAATCGTAATGCACATATATACTGGAAAGATGACCACTGGGAAACTTTGAGCTATCAAGATTTTGCGGTCATTGCTGAAGAAATTGCAGCCGGTCTCATCAGCCTTGGAGTAAAAAAAGGTGACAATTTAGTAATCATGTCCCCTAATTGCGCTGAATGGGGTTGGGCCGATATGGGCATAGAACTGGCTGGAGGATGCACCACTACGATTTTCCCGAGCCTGGGAAAAGATGATGTTACATATATTATTAACCATTCACAGGTCTCTTACGTGTTCGCCGGAAATCCGGACATATCCGCCATGATCAATTCCTTGCGTTCTGAACTGCCTACCCTTAAAGGCATTATTTGCTTTCACGGACTGGAATCGGGCAATGGTAAAGATCTGTTTACATTAGATGATATACGAACAGCCGGGAGAGAGTTTCTGGTTAAAGGTACTACAGTAGTCAAAGAACGGATATCCAGTATTACCCCGGATGATGCCGCTACCACTGTCTATACCTCCGGCACCACCGGAAAGCTTAAAGCAGTCAGATTAAGTCACGGTGAAGTAACCGGAGGGCTCTGGCGTTGCCTGAGAAATCAAATGATGGGTAACATCGGTTGCATCACTGAGGATGTATATTTGTCAGTAATGCCCATGGCCCATATTATGGAACGTACTTACGGCATGTTCTGTGTTATGGCAGTTGGGGCATGTCTGGCCTGGGGAAGAGGTCCAACCATGGTTATTCAGGATATGCAGGAGATTAAACCAACATTTATGGTCATGGTCCCAAGAATGATGGACCGAATCTTGAAAGGACTCCGCCAGATTTTTTCCGCTACTCCGGAAGGCGCTGCCACCTGGGACTGGGCCATCGATGTCGCTATGCGCGCCGTTGATACTCGTATGGGCAAAGACGGTACCTTTGATATGAGTCTGGACTTTTTGGCCGAACTGGCAGGAGAAATCAGGGAGGAGTACATTAAAGCTAAAGAAGCAGTTTTTGATAAAGTACATGCAGCTATGGGCGGACGTTTTCGTTGCTTTGCTTCTGGTGGAGCTGCCATTCTTCCCGAACTTCACAAACCGTTTCTCGGCATGGGGTTCTTTGTAGCCAACGGCTACGGTCTGACTGAAACCCTTTGTGGTGTTGCAGTCGGACGTGCCACCTCAGTCAAGGTTAGCTGGAATGCACCGATCGCTCCAGGGCTTGAGTGGCGTCAGGATGATGACGGTGAACTGTTGTTAAAAGGCGTTGGAATCATAAAGGGGTATTACAATGATCCCGAATCCAACAAGGTTTGTTTCACCGATGATGGTTTCTTCAGGACCGGCGATATAGTGGAGTTTGACGAACATGGTATCATGCGTGTCGTTGACAGAAAAAAAGAAATCATTGTTATGGACACTGGTAAAAATGTGGCTCCAGCTAAATTGGAATCTTTAATCATGCAGAACATTCTCATTGATCAGGTGCTTATCGTCGGTGACGGAAAAAAATATATCACTGCGCTTATTTGTCCGAACTGGGATGAAATCATCAAACTCTGCGATGCTAAAGGTATAAAATATGAAAAAGAGCAGTTGCGTCGCGAAATCGTTAATGGCATGTCAGTCTGCGTAGAAGTAGGGCCTGATCTCGCCAGCAATGAATTCGTCAATCAAATTGTGGCAGAAACGGTCAAGTCGGCCAACCAGAAACTGGCTGACTTTGAACAGATAAAGAAATTTAAGATTCCCCGCAGAAAGTTCTTACAAAGACTTGATGAACTTACCCCTACATCTAAAACTAAGCGCAGAGTTATTTCAGTCAATTTCGCGGCTGATATTGAGTCGCTCTATCAAGATTAATACCGAGCACACAATCCACTGTTGTTGTCCCCTCCTGGCAGGAGGGGACAACAACGGGCATGGCCTGCCTGCTGTTATCCCCTTAGACCTTGTTCCGAATTATTGCTGTGAACAACCTTTGTTTACCAATCAATGTCCGGATTTTCTTTTATCCCGCAGAGCGTTTCCGCCAAATCCTTGCGGTGCTGCAAGTTTACCAGCCGGGTGATCATGATCCGCTGGGCTTGAGGTGATCCTGCACCATGCATTGATTCAGTTAGATAACCAACAGCGGCTGCTCCCTGGGTCAGATTCTCAATAAGCCTTAACATCCGCTGGCGGTGTTCAACCGGCACGTCAGCTCTGCTTGCGGCATATTTTTTCACCAGCGGACCGATAACCGGGTTTTCGAAATCCTTCTCGGAAGGCATGGTAACAAAGAATCCGCCGGCAATGTCCTGGGCCAGCCTGGCAATCTCATACGGGAAACGAGTAACATTCTGCTTACAGATATTGGCCAAGAGCTGATCAATCAGATAGTTGCCAGCCGCGGTCCTTCTCCCCTCTGCAGAACAGGCTATTCCACAGCCGTAGAGGGTTTCATTAAGGTGGCACATCTCAACCAGCTTATCCTTGATATGAGAGGCATTGGAGGTTCCCTGGTAATCAGCAATGGCTTTGGCAGCGCCGATGAGGGTATCACCCACTCCCACTTTACAGCCGCCATAGCTCTGCCGGTGGTAGCCAGCAAAACGCTCCACCACCATGGTCGTAAAATCAGTTTCTCCATCCATAAAGACCCTTTCCCACGGAACAAAGACATCATTAAAGATGGTCATTACTTCCTGGCCGCCAAAATGAATGTTGCCGATATCTACATTTCCACCCTCTAGTTTACGGGTATCACTGGCCTGCCGGCCGTAGACGTAGATCATTCCCGGTGCATCCAGCGGAATCGCAAAACATACCGCCCAGTCTTTTTCGTGTTCTTTCAAGCTGTTATTGGGCATAACCAGTATTTCATGGGAATTTATCATGCCAGTTTGATGGAGTTTGCAGCCACGAACCACGATGCCGTCTTCTTTTCTTTCTACTACATGCAGATAGGCATCGGGGTCAGGCTGTTGGCCCGGTGATTTGGAACGGTCACCACGGGCATCAGTCATGCAGCCGTCAACCACCAGGTCGTTTTCCTGGACATACTCCATGTATTTCGTGAAACGCTGGTGATACTGGGTGCCGTGAGCCTGATCAATTTCAAAGGTTGTACTGAACAAGGCATTGAAGGCATCCATACCCACACAGCGCTGAAAACAACTGCCTGTCTTTTGACCCAGCAATCGCTGCATCTTTACCTTCTTGATCAGGTCGTCAGTGCTCTGATGCAGGTGGGTAAAACGGTTGATCTTTTTCCCGGTCAGGTTTGAGGTAGCCGTCATAAGATCCTCATACTCGGGATCCAGGGCCAATTTGTAAGTCATGGCCACAGAGTTGACAGACGGTCTGATAATGGGATGATCAACCCGGTTCTCCACCTTCTCCCCAAACATATACAATTCAATGTCCATCTGCCTTAGCTCATCCAGGTATTGCTGCGACGTTTTCAATGGCATATTCAATCCCCCCCTTTGGTGACAGCTTTTCAGCTGCAGCTTGTTGAATTATTACTCAAGAATGAATTGCATTCCTTCCCCAATTATAACGGTTTCGCCCTTCTGATTCACACACTTGGTTTCCATCCTCACCATATGCTTCTCTTCCAGCTTCTCAATAATTGTGGTCTCTGCGGTAATAGTGTCGCCGATATATACCGGTTTACGGAATCTCACGTTCTGGCTGGCATATACATTGCCAAAAGTAAGCATGGTTACCGTTGTGGATATAAGTCCCATTACCAGAACCCCAGGGGCTATAACATCACCAAAGCGGGTGGTCTTGCTGTATTCCTTATCTATATGAATCGGGTTCATATCCCCGGCTAATCCTACCCATAGAACCACATCGGTTTCGGTTATGGTTTTGGTAAAACTGGCTGAGTCACCTACTTTTAAGTCATCCCAGCGTTTTATTCGTTCATTGTAATTCATACCGCTCCCTCCCTCGCTTAACGTAAGATGCTGTTGCTGATAACCACTCGCTGAATCTCACTGGTTCCTTCATAGATCTCAGTAATCTTGGCATCGCGCATAATTCTTTCCACCGGGAACTCGCGGGTATATCCATAACCCCCATGAATCTGCACGGCCTGGTTGGCTACCCAGTTAGCGGTTTCGGAGGCTTTTAGTTTCGCCATAGCGGCATCAGTGCCAAAGTCAAGATTCTGACTCTTTTTCCAGGCAGCCTCATAGGTTAAGAGCCGCGATGCCTTGATCTCCACAGCCATGTCGGCCAGCTTGAACTGAATGGCCTGCAAAGCGGATATAGGTTTCCCAAACTGCACCCTCTGCTTGGCATAGGCTACCGCCACCTCATAGGCTCCCTGGGCGATTCCTACTGATTGGGCGGCGATTCCGATTCTCCCGCCATCCAGTGTTGCCATGGACATTTTGAATCCTTCCCCTTCTTTGCCCAGCAGGTTCTCTTTGGGTATGCGGCAGTCTTCAAAAACCAGATCACAGTTCTGCGTACCTCGCAAACCCATCTTCTTTTCGAATTTCCCAAAGCTAAAACCAGGGGTTCCTTTTTCCACTATAAAGGCACTGAATGCTTTGCTCCTCAACTCCTTAGGCCCGGTGCGGGCAAATACCACATAGATGTCGGCGGCTTCAGCATTGGTAATAAAGATTTTTCTACCGTTCAAGACATAGCTGTCTCCATCCAGATCTGCCTTACAGCTCATGGCGATGGCATCTGAGCCTGCCCCGGCCTCAGTGAGCCCGAATGCTCCCAGCTTAGTTCCCTTTACTAATGGAATTAAATATTTCTGTTTTTGCTCTTCGGTTCCCCAGGCATAAATTGGCCAGGCACCGAGGCTTAAGTGCGAGGAAAGGGTGTCAGCTGCCGAGGGATCCACTCTTCCTAGTTCCTCAACGGCGATAGCATAAGCAATGTAGTCCATCCCTGCTCCACCATACTCCTCTTCAAAGGGAATCCCGGTAAGTCCTAGTTCTCCCATCTGATCAAAAACACTGCGGTCGAAGTACTCTTTTTCATCTCTATCAACAACGCCAGGAGCCAGAACCCCTTCTGCAAAGTCTCTGACCGACTGTCTGATCATTTCATATTCTTCACCCAACTTAAATTCCATCAGACTCTTCCTTTCTGTGCGTATTCGCTTACTTAACCTTCTCCCTTACCAGCCACAGAGCCTTTACTAGGCGCTGTAATAAAGCTTCATTGCTTCTTCTCTGATTTCTTCTCTGAAATCCGGGTGACTAATCGCCACCAGGGCATTAAGTCTTTCCAGATTGGTCTTGGCTTCCAACATAGCAATCCCGTATTCGGTTACTATGCAACTTACTTCGTTGCGGCTGGTGGTTACCGCTGTTCCCCGTGACAGTGCAGGAACAATTCGGCTTATTGTTCCTTTCGCCGCGGTTGAGGGCATAGCAATAATTGATCTCCCGTTTTTACTGAGGTGGATGCCGCGGATGAAGTCTACCTGACCGCCGACACCGCTGAACTGCCGCCCGTTGATCTGATCTGCGGCCACCTGGCCCAGAACATCAACCTGCAAAGCGGAGTTTATGGAAACCATGTTATCGTTTCGTCCAATAACCCAGGGATTGTTTACATAGTCTTCGGAGTGCATTTCGATGAACGGATTATCATCCAGCCATGCGTAGAGTTCCTTACTGCCCATAACAAAGGTAGAAACGATCTTGCCCTTATGCAGGGTTTTTTTGGCGCCATTAATGACACCCAAATCTGTCAGCTCCATAACCCCATCTGAAAACACCTCGGTATGGATCCCCAGATCGTTTTTCTCCTTTAGGAAGGATAGGATGGCGTCAGGTATAGCACCGATTCCTAACTGCAGGGTATCCCCGTCCCTAATTAAAGTGTTTACATGGCGGCCGATCGCTTTTTCCACCTCAGTAAAGGTGGGACGCTCAACTTGAATCAGTTCCTGGCTGCTGGGGACAAAATAGGAGATATCCCGCACATGAATGAATGAATCTCCATGAGTCCGAGGCATGTTCTCGTTAACTTCAGCGATGATCATTTTGGCTGCGCGAGCCGCCGGGAGGGTGTAGTCCACTGATATTCCCAGGCTGCAATAGCCATGCCTGTCTGGTGGACACACGGTCACCAGGGCTACATCAAGCGGTATGACTCCATCAATGAACAGTGAAGGGATCTCGGATATAAACCGGGGTATAAAATCGGCCCGTCCGCTGTTAATCGCTTGCCTGGTACTGGGACCGGCAAACAATGATACGTGGCGGAAAGCCCCTTCCATTCCAGGCTGGGCATACCTGCCTTCACCCATGCCGACCCGGTGTACAATTTTTACATTCTCAAGTTCATTGTATCTATCACTCAGGGCATTGGTCAGTGATCTTGGTTCTCCGCAGGCATGAGCAACCACTACCGAGTCTCCTGATTTTATGTGGCGTACAGCATCAGCCGCTGTACACGTCCTATCTTTATAGTAATCCTGCCACTTCATGTCTCACCCCTCCAATGCTAACCACATGTTTTCGATGGTAGATCTGGTCACTATTCAGGTCCCAGACGAGAAGAAAGAGACGCCTAGTCCCTTTCTTCTCGGATAACTAGGACTATCCGGTTAAGATATTGATATCCTCGCTAATCCTCCCAGATTGCGAAAGCCCGTACGGGACTGCCGGTCAGGCCAACCCATTTGAGCGGGAACATCGCATAATAGAAATTGTCGTGTCTTGGAATCTTGGTGATATTCACCAGAGCTTCGGTATGAATGACTTCTCTCTCCGCATGAACTGAATGGTTAGGGTAATCCAGGTCTGCAGGAGTATCCAGACTGGCAGCATCAGTACCAATATTCAACAGACCCTGATCCAGCAGCCAGGTAGTTGCTTCTTTATCCAACCCCGGATACTGGCTCAGAAAATAGAAAGGATCTGAAACTCCATATGGTTCAATACCGGTCCAGTAGAGCAGGCTCATGCCGGGCTTCAAGGCTACTTCTGCCGCATCCAGGCCTTTCTTTACTGCATCCAGGGTTATATGGGTACGACCCTTCACAAAGGATAGATCAATCCAGGCAGCGGGGGTGATCAACTCTTTCAGTGTGATCTTGTCCACGGATAGATGCGATTTATTGGGATCAAAATGGTAAACCGCATCAACATGGGTGGAGGTGTGGTCACAGGTTATTATTCCTTTTACACCAAACCCATACTTGTAGTTGCTCTTGTCTCCCAAGCTGAATACTGTTTCTGCGTGGGTTTTGTGCCACCAGAAATCAGTTTTCATATGACCTGGATATACGGGTACATCAGGACCTACGTCCTTGCCCAGATCCAGGAAGTTCAGTTTCTTACCCATGAACTCGATAACATCTATTTTTACGTTATTCTCACTCATTACGATACCCTCCTCAATTTGATTCAGTATGACAGATTGCTCGGTATTGAATTGAATTGCTGATTAAGCCACTTTCGCTTTAAGCCTTTCATTTTCCAACTCGGTATCAATGTCTTCCATGCTTTTGCCTTTAGTCTCACGAGCATAGACAAATAATACAGCCTGGATAAGAAACAATACCGCCAGGAAAATATAAACCGGGGTAATAGCATCGGTGGTAGCTTTCGGGCTGACCATGTTGGATGAACCTGCAAAAAACGCAACTATCACGGGGCCGATAAGTTTCCCGATACCTCCCATGCCGTAGGCAGAACCCATGCCGGTCGCGCGCAGATTGGAAGGCCAAACTTCGGAGCCATAAGGTCCTACCAGAGCATAGCCACCATCGGCAAAGAAGTAAATACCGATCATACATAGCCAAAACACGGAGATCCCACCGATGTAGTTACCGATATTAAATATGGCAACTACTAACATCAGGGCTGCGCCAGCCCCCAGAATCATTCCACTGACGCGGCGACCAATGTGGTCGGACATGAAAGACCAGAACCATCTGCCAATGAAACCACCTAAAGTAACAACGATAAAGAGCTTAGCTGCTTCCGCGGGAGTCCTGCCGATCACCAGAGCTAACAAAGCCGGTCCCCACATGGTAAATAAAGAGTAGCCAGTCTGTTGACAAATATTGGCTCCCCAGCTAGTGATAAGGCTGCGGGGATATTGAAACAGTTCGCCTAACTTGACACGAGGCTGGGGTGGCAGGTCATCGATCCACTCTTCGTCCTGACGTTTGACGTCGCGGAAATTATGATGCTCCTCAGTGACCCAATCCACAGCAGTGGCAGCCTCATCATACTTTTTGTTGCGGATAAGCCAACGGGGCGATTCAGGCACCCAAACTCGAATTACGAGAGCCATGAGCGCGGGGATTAATCCCACCAGGAAAAGACCTCTCCAGCCTATAAACGGGCTCAAATAGGCCGCACTGGTGCTGGCCAACAAGGTTCCAATCGGAATAAAAGCAGTTACGATCCCACCTACACGACCACGGTATTTAGCAGGTGCAAATTCCTGAACCAAGGGCATATCAACACAATACAGTCCACCCAAAGCCAGGCCGACGAAAAAGCGAAGTGCAACCAGGTATATCCAATTGCCTTCGGGGGTAAAGAACATGAGTCCCGTCATTACCCCACTAAATACGATGGTAAACATAAAAATTGGCCGGCGTCCTACTCTATCAGCTATATTGCCAAACAATATCGCTCCAACAATGGAGCCAACCCCCGCAGCGAGCAAAATACTTGCAGAAGCGGTATAAGTTAGCCCCCAGGGAACAGCAATAAAAGCAATAACAAAGCTGATGAGGGCCAAATCGAAGAATTCCAGCATATCTCCCAGGACAGCAGCACTGATAACCCTAACGTGATTCCCGGTTAAACGAGAATCGTCAAGCGTATTAATCAGTTCCGATGTATATCTTGCCATATTTTTTTCCTCCCTTATTTCATTTAAGAGAACCTTTGGCTTTGCCTCTACTTGACAAGTACCAGGTTGATCTTATTACCAGGCTGTCCAACCTCCATCAACCATTACAATCGAACCAGTTACAAAATCAGAGGCATCGGAAGCTAAATACAGTACCGTACCGGTAACATCACTGACCTCACCGATACGGTTTAACAGAATCCGTTGCTCAACATCTGCTTTGAATTCTGCATCTTTAAACATGGGCTCGGTAAAAGGGGTATTAATAAAGGTTGGGGCCACGGTGTTAACGGTAACGTTATACGGTGCCCACTCCCCCGCCAATACTTTGGAAAACTGGGCAACCGCGCCTTTGCTGGCACAGTAAGCCGACCGTTTTACATACCCGACCACCGACATTGCGGAACCGATGTTTATTATTTTGCCTTTATTCTGTTTAATCATTATGCGTCCGGCTGCCTGGCAGCAGAAGAATACCCCTTTAGCATTAATCCCCATTACCTTATCCCAGGCTTCCTCGGTTACTTCTTCACCCCGCTGTTGAATGTTGATACCTGCCGAATTTACGGCGATATCAATTCTTCCATAATGGTCGACAATAGCTTGATAGGCATCATTGATGGCAGCAACCTTGCTCACATCACAGAGATAAGCAGTACTGCTTCCTCCCCGGTTCTTAATTTCAGCCCGGGTCTGTTCCATTGCTGCCGCTGAGATATCAATGAGAGCTACCTGGGCACCGCTGTCAGCAAGTGCGAGGGCACATGCTTTGCCAATACCGTTGCCGGCCCCTGTAACTACTGCCACTTGTCCGCTAAGGTCAACCTTAATGTTCGGCATCCTGACACCCCCTTAACCAATAGACTCAACATTCGTATTCGTCCCTTGCCGCAAGGTTAACTCACCTTTCTTTGAGCTCGTCAGCCGAAAGATGGATATCTGGTGAGTCTCGCTGATACACTCATGCAACTTCTATGCCAGGGTTCGTTTCGTTTCACAGTTCCTTACTTGGATTCCCAGTTTTCCCGACAAAATAGCATGATACACTCCCCGTTTGACGCCGAAAAATCGCCACCCCCTGTTCCCGGAATAGAAATAAAATTTTTATTCCTGTCCACTATCTGGAAGCCATTAATTGTGTAAACGCCCGGTTTTCAGTCCCATGCATGAATCCGGGTTCCTTCTGGTGACCCATTTTTGAAACACCTATACTATTGGTACCCAATTACCAATCTCAAAAAGCCAAAATATACGAAAATGAAACGGCCGACCCATAAATGGGTCAGCCGTTTCATTTTCGAAATGGAGCTGGTTCTTAGTTACGCTTCGGGCGGATCCCTCCTGATCCCGTATTGAGATGCCTTGCGCCATAGCGTTGTTTGGCTGGACCCCAGGAATCGCGCAGCTTTTCGAAGACTACCGTACTTGTCTACGTATTTAAGGATCATCTGCTTTTCAAACTCTTCCACTTCGTTTTTCAGATTAACCGGGCCGAAGCTGTCATTCAGGCTATCGCTTTTTCCCCTCTTATCGTGGCTTAAAAAGCTAAAATCGTCGATCACCGGGTGAGCACTGGTGACAACTGCCCGTTCAATTACATTGCGTAATTCTCTGATGTTCCCCGGCCAGTCATAATCGATCAACACCCCTAAAGCTGAAGCGGTTACCGTCTTGTTAAAACCGTACTTGTCATTGAATATCTGCAGGAATTGCCTCACCAGAGCAGCGATTTCTTCTTTTCTTTCACGGAGTGCAGGAACATAAACCGGGATTACATTCAACCGGTAGAATAAATCCTCTCTGAACGTACCGTCAGCAACCATCTTACCTAAATCCCGATTGGTAGCCGCGATAACTCTAACGTCAACCTTTACAGGTTCAGAGCCTCCCACCTTGGTAAACTCATTTTCCTGCAATACCCTCAACAGCTTAACCTGGATATGCAGAGGAATCTCGCCCACCTCATCCAGGAACAGCGTCCCTTTATTGGCCAACTCGAACAGCCCGGCTTTGCCACCTTTACTGGCACCCGTGAAGGCCCCGGGTTCATACCCGAATAGTTCAGATTCCAGCAGCGTTTCAGGTATCGCGGCACAGTTGATTTTGATCAGTGGCTGATTACACCTCCGGCTGTGTTTATGCAGTTCTCTGGCGATAACTTCTTTTCCTACACCGGACTCCCCTTGAATCAATACGGTGGAGTCAACCCTGCTAACCCGCAAAATAAGATCAAGAAGATCCTTCGAAGCCTGGGATTCTACTACAATACTGCTTTCCTCTATCATTCTCATTTTTTCTAATTCTTCTTTATAGTGGCGGCTAAGTTGCTGCGCCTGCTCCACTTCCTGGCGCAGTTGTTCCAATTCGGTTAAATCTCGCGCATTGATAATAACCCTGACCAATTCATTCCGGTCGTTAAATAAGGGATTTCCTGTTACCAATACCTTCTTTCCCGACTTTAGCCTTTGCTCGATTGTCACCGGTTTACCTTGTTCAATCACCATCAAGGCAACAGAATGGTCATAGTATCCATCGCGAACCATGCGTTGCATGTCTTTGCCTATCAGTTCCTCCCTGCTCATACCGGTAATCCGTACATAGGCATCATTGACTATTAAGACATTACCGTGAGCATCGGTCTCACAGATACCGTCAAAAGAAGCCTGGATCACCTTATCCAATTCGTCTTTTAATTCCTGGGTCTTTTCCAGTTCACCGGATACCGATTCCAGATCGGTGATGTCCTTTATATTTACCAGGACATTGCTCAGTTCGCCCTTCTCATCGTATATCGGAAGACCGGTATATAAAGCCACCCTTCCCGTCGAAGTCCTTTCTTTATACATAACCGGCTGACCGCTCTCCAAAACCATCAAAGTTGCCGCCCGACGATAATAGCCCTTCTCAACCAGCTCATACATTGATCTGCCAATTATGTCCTCCGCTTTGTGTCCGGTCATACGGGTATAGGCTTTGTTAACATTAAGGACTATACCCTCCTTATCCGCAACAAAAAAGCTATCCAATGATTCACCCAGCAGGTTGTCCATCCACTCTTTGGTTTCTTTAGTCTGCGAAAGTTCCCGGGAGATGTTCTCTAAATCGGATATATCCTGCGCTACGGCAACTGCCCCGCCGATACTGCCATCCTCTTTAAGTATGGGGGTACGGTTGCTCAGAATGGTCTTATCGTTGTAAACAATCTTTCCGCTCACTACCGACCCTGAATCCAAAACGTCGGTCAATGCACCTTTGGGGAATGCCTCTGTATACCGGGCTCCGATCACATCCTCTTTTTTCAGGCCGAATAATTCTTCGGCTGCCCGGTTAAAAATCCTGATAATCCCTTCCTCATCTATGCTGACGATGGAATTATAGGCCGCATCTACCACTGCCTGCAGCCGGTTTCTCATCTCCGTAAGTTCCTGAGTATATACTCTCTTTGCATCAGATTTCGTAAACATTCCCGTTACCTTGCCGTTATGAAGTACCGGAAATCGTCCAAAGTTCAAGTCATGAATTACTTCCGCCGGTGTTTCTTCATACAGAGTCTTAACTTCCACCGTCATTATCTCTTTAACCGGTTGACTTAAATCCTGATTGTCAGCAATCACTCTATATAGATGCTTCTTGGTAACCAGGCCCAGAAGTTCGCCTGTTTCGTCAACAACCGGTGCACCGTCGATACCGTGCTCCAGAAATATGGCTGCGACTTCTTTTATGGAGTTGTCAGGGCTGATGGTAAACGGATTCAGTGTCATTAAATTGCGTATCTTCATGTTAACCCCAAGCCTCTCTGCTCTAATAATTTAATGATCCAAAAAACAGGTTGATTCCCACAGAGTCATAGGATGGTCTATAATGCGGGAACCTGTCCCGCCTTTTTGCCAAGGAAAAAAGCATAACCCTGCCGCTGGGGCGAAATTATGCTTTATGTAAGGGTTTACTATTACGTTATTGATTGATATGCGGGTTAACACTGCCACCTCGTTAATCAAGCACATTATATCAGCTTTTAAACTCCCTTGCTACCAACTATAATTTCCTGAAGGTTTCCTTGAGACCGGGACCTCCGATCTTTAATTGAGACCTTAACCAGGGAAGCATTTCGGAATTTTCAGTATGGTCATTGGATTCGGCGATTTCCTGTATCACCTGCCCTGCATTCAAGCCGTATAAATTTTGTCATATTATAGAAGGTATATGAGCTTATTTTGTCGAATTATCTCTAATTGTGTAACCCCGGAATGAACCTTCAAGTGCAGTCATTTCCTTGGGTAACTGCCAGGAAAAGCCTAATAGTAATGGGTAACCTGCTGTTAATAAGGTAAGAATATACTCAGGTATTTCGAAGCATCCAATTCTTTCGTAATTACCGGCGGATGCTCACCATGACAAGTTCTCAACGGATTTTCTGAAATCAAGACTTAGTGGAGGTATGATTCTTTGAAGGCCGAAAAATTAGCATTAATCATGGATGTGGCACAGGGCAGGGCTCCGGCGGACTTGCTTATTCGCAATGCCCGGGTAGTCAATGTGTTTACCAAACAGATTGAGGAGATGGAGGTTGCCGTAGCAGCTGGCATCATAGCCTGGGTAGGAAAGACCGATCCGGAAAAGCCCCGCCAGGCAGCAGCAGTGTTCGACGCCGGGGGAAAGTTCCTGATTCCTGGTCTGATTGATGCCCACTGTCATATCGAAATGTCTTTCATGTCTCCCATTCCTTTTGCAAAAACGGTTTTAGCCCATGGAACTACGGCTGCTATTTTGGATATGCACGATGTCTGTAATACCGGAATCCAATGTATGCATAGTTTTGCCCGGGAACTGGCCTTGACCCCTCTGAATGCTTACCTTATGATACCACCCTGTGTCCCGGGTACCCCCACCCTGGAGGAAGCTGGAGCCGAGGTGACCCTTCAGGATATGCAGGAAGCGATGCGTCTGCCGAACGCATGGGGGATTGCTGAAACCATGGATTTTAATCGGGTGTTGGCGCAGGAGCCTGAAATCATGTCGATATTAGCCTGGGGTCAGGAGCAGAATCTGCGTATTGACGGGCACTGCCCTGAGTTGTTGGGTGACGATCTGCAGGCTTATATAGCCGCTGGCATCCTGACCGATCACGAATCGGTATCGCTCCCGGAAATGCTTGAAAAATACCGTCTGGGAATGAAAGTAATCCTCAGGCGGGGATCTCTGGAGGAGCCCGTGCGGGCTGGTGATTTTACAGCAGCTCTGTCTGATACCACCAATGTCCTGCTGGCCACCGATGGCTGCATCTTCCTGGATGATATCCTTGACAAAGGCCATATGAACCGGGCGTTGCAGGCTATCGTATCCGAAGGTGTGGATCCGGTCACTGCCATTCAAATGGCTACCATTAACGTGGCCCGGGCTTATGGTGTCGACCACCATATAGGTTCCATTGCTCCGGGACGGCGAGCAGACCTGGTACTGGTCTCTGATCTGCAGAATTTTGATGTAGAAGCAGTGTTTCTCCAGGGAAAACAGTATGATGCGCGGACATACGCGATTCCGCCCTACACTCACCCGCCTGAAGTCTTGAATTCAATCCGGATGGGTGAGGTATCCCCAGAAACATTCCAAATCAAAGCCCCCATCACTTCCGGTGAGGCTGAGGTGCGGGTCATGACCATAATCGCTGGAACTGTTGCGACCCGCGAGGAACATGAACGGCTGCCGGTACAGAACGGTCTCCTGCAACCGGATGTAAGCCGGGATCTGTTGAAGGTGGCGGTATTTGACCGTTACCGGGAAGGAGGACACCACGCACTGGGGATTGTCCGGGGTTTTGGCTTGAAAAAGGGTGCATTTGGCGGCAGCGTTGGGCAGGACAGCCAGAATCTGGCGGTGGTTGGCAGCAATGACGAAGATATGGCTCTGGTGGTTAACACCATAAGGGAAATGCAGGGCGGAATAGTTTTTGCCGTTGACGGCCAGGTCATTGCCCGCGTAAGCCTGCCCATCGCCGGCATTATGAGCGGTATTGAGCCACGGGAACTGCAGCAGCAGTTCAAGCAGCTCCATCAAAGCCTGGCTGAAATGGGGAGCGAGCAGGATAATCCCTCTTTTGATTTATCTTTGTTGCTTACCTGTGCAGTAATCCCGGAACTGAAAATCACCAACCGCGGACTGGTGGACGCCCTCTCCGGTCAGTTTGTTCCTTTATTGCTGGAATAGGATCTTATTACAGTAATTGGTCTGAAGGTCGAAGCTATGAAGAAAACAACATAGAAAGGATGGTCAAATATCAATGTCACCGCAGGATTTGGTCAGCATCGTCGGAGCACTTGCAGACGCTATCGCATCGGGTTTAATCGCCTTGTACTATGGCTTTCTGGCATTCCCCACCGGTATAGCTTTTGCTCTGGCAGCCCTACTGGCACTGGTCTGGGGATTGGTTACCCCTATATCATTCCAGGCTGAAACTATAGTTTTAGCCGGTGCTATGGGAAAGAACCTCCGGGAACGAATTTCGATTGTTTTGCTCTGTGGTGTCGTCATGACAGGTCTGGGTATTCTAGGTTTGCTGGGTGCAATCGTCGATTACATCGGTGAGATAATCCTGGCCGGCATGCTGGCTGGAGTTGGGGTTATCCTGGTCAGGACCAGCATCGATATTGCCCGTGATAGTCTAAAAGCCGGTATCGGCTCATTCCTTTCCGCACTGCCGGTATGGTTCCTGACAGAAAACCTGGCCTATACCGTAGTCGTCTCGCTGATAGTGGGAACCCTGGTACACCATCTGATTAAAAAGGACTTTAATAAACCGGAAGATGAAATAGTGGATGAGAGTGATGATGCTCCCCGTACTTTTATGGAAAATGTAAAGAATCAATTGATACTGCAAAAACCGATTTTAAACTCCTGGCGCATCTGGAAAGCGGTACTGGCCGTAATTGCTCTGCAGATCGGCACCTTCATCAGTTACGGCACCATTACCGCATCGATGGCCAACACCGGTTTCTCCGTGGATAAGCTGACTATTATGTCCGGTCTTTCACAGGTGGTTAGCTCCCTGTTTGCTGGTGCACCGCTGTCCCCCATTGTATCGATTACCGCAGTGGCTGACCATCCAGTAAACGCCGGCATTGCTTTTATGGCCATCATGGCATTCATCCTTCTGCTTTTCCTGTTGCCGAAGATCGGCAAACTTATTCCTATCGGGGCTACAGCCGGGTATCTGTTCATTATCGGTGCGATTATTGTAATACCGGACAACCTGGTTGCGGCCGTTCAGGATGGGAATATGGTGGGTATAATCACCTTTGTTATAACCGCCATATCGGATCCGTTTATTGGGATGGTGGCTGGGATACTAACCCAGCTGATTATGTAGAGACAAGTTCTTTCGAACAATTATCTGCTGGACAACGAGGTAAGTGATATGTCTGAAAAAGAACATACCTATACACTGGAGATCGCCGGTTTGATCCGGCACCTGCCGATTATTCCGATTAGTGACCAGGTGAGTATAGCCAGTTTCGTAATTCTGGGTGATACCGAACTGGTATGCCGGGTAGCCCCGGAATTGATTAAGAAAATGCCTCCCTTTGATGTGCTGGTTACGGCTGAGGCCAAGGGAATTCCGCTGGCTTTTGAGATCTCTCGACTGCTGGGCATGAAAAACTATGTCGTTGCCAGAAAGAGCATCAAATCTTACATGGAGAACCCTGTGATTGAGGAGGTAAACTCAATCACCACCCAGAAGACGCAGATTCTCTCCCTAAACGGCGAAGATATCAGGCAGATTAGGAACCGCCGGGTGGCAATCGTGGATGATGTGATCAGCACCGGGGAATCAGTTAACGCTGTAGCCAGACTGATCGAAAAAGCCGGTGGACAGGTGGTTGCCAAAGCAGCCATCCTGGCTGAAGGGGATGCCGCCAAAAGTACAGATATTATTTATCTGCAAGAACTACCCATATTCTAACAAACAAGGGGACGGATCTCTCGTTTACGTTGCAAACAGGAGAACCGTCCCCTTGTTCTCCCCCGCTATACTTATATAAGATAGAAGTACATGTAAACACCTGCCGGGGGGAGGAGTGGTTCCATTGTTATCTGCATGGGAGAAATCAATTATCACGGGCAATGAGGAAAGAGAGCAATTGACCTTCAGCCCTTACGCCTGCTTCAGCAGTGCTGCTGAACGCTTGGAGATGGAGATCATTCCTGACTCCATGAATATCAGACCCTCATTCTTCCATGATACGGATAGAATCATCCATTCAAAGGCCTACAGCCGCTACATAGACAAAACCCAGGTTTTCTTCCTGTTTGAAAATGATCACATAACCCACAGGGTCCTGCACGTTCAACTGGTATCTAAAATTGCCCGCACTATTGGCAGGTTTTTACGGCTCAACGAAGATTTGATTGAGGCCATCGCCCTGGGTCATGACATTGGGCATACCCCATTTGGACACGATGGCGAAAGCTATCTGAATGAAATCTGCGAGGAGCAAGGGATAGGATACTTCCGGCACAATGCCCAAAGCGTGCGGTGTCTCCAAGAACTAGAAAAGGGAGGTCTGGGCTGGAATCTTACCCTTCAGGTTCTGGACGGGATTTTGTGTCATAATGGAGAGGAAGTCTCCGAACAGTATACCCCCGCGCCTCGCAAAACCATTGGGGATTTCAAGGTTGAATACCAGAAATCGTGGACGGAAAAGGACTTCGATAAAGTACTCAAACCGTACACGCTTGAGGGGTGCGTTGTCAGAATCTCTGATGTTATTGCCTATATAGGCCGTGATATCGAAGATGCCATCACAGTAAAACTGATCTCCCGGGATGAGATCCCCGAAGATATTGTAAGAGTCCTTGGTAACACCAACCGGGAGATAGTCGACCGGTTGGTTAGGGATCTGGTGCAGCATAGTATGGGACAGCCTTATCTGCGCTTTTCTGAGGAGATTGTCTCGGCTCTGCATGCTCTCAGAGACTTCAATTATAACAACATCTATTTCTCAACGGCAAAACAGTCTCAAAACGCCAAAATAAAACTGATGTTCCGACAGATGTTCGACGCCCTGCTTCAACACATCAAGAGTAACGAGCCAACCTCTCCAATTTTCGTCGATTTTCTCAATGATATGAGCGAGGCTTACAAAGCAAATACTCCTCCGGCTCGAATTGCAATTGACTTCATTGCCGGTATGACCGATGACTACTTCATGGATACATATACTACTCTATTCCTGCCGCAAAAATTCGGCCGGCAAATAAAATAGGAACATTCAGGAGGACTCATATCAATTAAGTTACTCGGATTTCAATTCTCCTGTTGCGAAGTTAATAACCGGGATATTTGCCGCCTCGCTGCAACCAGAAATGCGTATAATCATTGACGGTACCCGTTTAAGCTCCCCGATAACAAATAATGAGGTGAGAATAGAGTGCTAAAGGGCAGCGTTTCAAACCCAAGTACAAGCATCACCAAAATTATCAGGCAAAGACCTCTTACCATGTTTTTTGTTTTTTCGGTGCTTTTTTCTTGGGTTATTGCTTTACTAATGTTCGGCTTATTAGGGGAAGAAAATTGCACCTTTTCACACATCGCCTCTTACGCGCCCGTCTTATCAGCGATGATTATCTCAGCGATTATTAATAATAAAAGAGCAGAATTCAAACGTGGCATCTGGTTATTCGCTTTCTTTCTAGTGTTGATTATCGCTAGCTCTGTTCGCTGGGCCAGTCGCATATGGTGGAACCATAGTCTGGATTGGACTGTATTGCCCGGGGATCTCTTGGTGGTTTCACTGGCGGCTTTCGTCATCGCCAGCGCTTTTTCAAGTAATGAGGGTGTGCGCTCGCTGTTAAGGCCGTATCTCAACTTGCGGGTGCCCTGGATATGGATAATAGTTGCCATCGGGTTATGGCCGGCTATTACCCTTACCGGTAATTTCATCGGAGAATTATTGGGGCTATCCTCGCCGGCTCCACCTTTAAGACCCGATGTGCCGTTATTCCTGACCATACCCGTTTCTTTTATTTGGGCGATGTTCTTCAACGGCTCATTAGGAGAAGAAGCCGGTTGGCGCGGTTTTGCCTTGCCCCGTTTACAGCAGCGGTTCAGTCCTCTTGTCGCGAGCCTTATTCTAGGTGTTTTTTGGGGAGCCTTTCACTGGGTTTATTATTTCATAAACCTGAGCGGTCCCTGGTATATGTTCTGGGTACGGCTGGGAGATATTCCTCTGGCTATACTTTTCACCTGGTTATATAACCGGACCAAAGGGAAAAGCTTGCTTCCAGTACTCCTTATGCACGCTTCATTTAATGCCACTCTCGACTATCTGCCCCGAATCAAACTGACTGTTTATGCATTACTCGGAATTGTGGTATTGGTTGTAATCTTCACCGATCACATGTGGCAACACAAACAGCGGGATACTTTTCAGCTTGTACAACATATCTTAGAATAGAAATAAGTAACTAGCTGGATATTTTTGTTAGTGAGTGATATTATGGATGAATTGCTGGTGACCATCGAGCCAACTTTTCCTGACTCACAAATGCTTCAATCGCAAATACACGCGAGTTCAAGTCTGGCAGTTATTGAAACCTCATTTTTGACGTTCGGGGAATGCGCATGCGATCAATTCCATTTTCTGATCCCCCTGCATAACGCTCCGGCCATCAGAACAGAGAGTAAGCTGTATTCGTTGAGAGAAATGATGGTTTTTCCCTGCAATCCTATGCAGGCTCATCGGGTTGAAGACACCGGGATCGTTGATTTTAAGGCTTTGGTTCTTTATATGGAGAAGACACTTTTTCAATCGGTGGCCGAGGAGATGTTTGGTCATGGGTGTTTGGAGCTATATAATGATTGCTTTGTGTTTAGTCCCGCAATTAAAGAATTGGTCTACGCGTTTATCAACGAGTGCCACACTGAGCAGCCTGGCTGCTCTTTGATGCTGGAAAGCCTTTCTATGCAAACAGCAATTGTCCTTTTGCGTGAGTGTCATCATAATCTCTCTTTTTCATCGCTCAAACCAGCCGTACACAAAGACAATAAATGTATCAACCGGGCGATAGACTATATAATGGATAATTATCAGAACAAGATGTCTCTCAGGGATTTGGCCTCCGAAACCCATTACAGTCCATATCATTTTTCAAGATTATTTAAACAGCATACCGGAAGGACACCGTTTGAATTTCTGCTCGAGATTAGAATTGAGAAGGCTAAAACTCTGCTGAAGCATACGGACCATTCCATATCCGAGATCTGTTACCTGTCCGGCTTTAGCAACCATAGCTATTTCAGCCAGATCTTTAAGAAAAAAACCGGCGTGTCCCCTTCCCAATACAAGTTTAGTATTTGAGAAAGAACCCGGAGCAGACTGCTCCGGGCTTTCTATTAAACTGTAATTTCCCCGGGATACCTCAGCGAGGGGTTGTAACGACGGAATTCCCTCCGTTTTTCAAGGTCGGTTCCCCTATGATTATTTTGGAAGCGATGCCTATTTGAGCAGGAATTAGCCTTTATCAGCCTCCGTAAGTCAACCTGGCTTCCTGCAGTTGCGCGTTCCATTCTACTGTACAGCCCAGGTTTTCGGAGATGAAACGCAGGGGCAGCATGGTACGGCCAGGAGGCGCGAGAAAAGGCCGCACGTTCGGGTTGGCGGGATCGATCATTTGTTCCGCGCCATTTACCCGGGCGGTGTTTCTGCCAATCCATAATTCGATGGTTTTATCTCCTTTTTCAATGGTAACCTTCTGAGTCGATCCATCCCAAGTCAGAGTTGCACCCAGGGCATCGGCAACATATTTGATGGGGAGCATGGTGCGCCCTTCACGAACAACAGGAGCGGTATCCATATTTAAAGTCTGGCCGTCGACATTGTAGCTGGTCTTACCCAAATTTAACTGTATTACTTTTTTGCCGGTTTCCAGAGGGTTGGCCCTAAGAGTCGGCTTACCGCTGCCGGGAGTAGTAACACTTGCTTCTGCTGAAGGTTCTGATAGAAATATGGTGCCATCATCTTCAACTGCTTTGGCATATATGCGGTAAGTATAAGTGGTCCCGGGATCAACCAAGGAATCAAGGTAATCATTGGTGTCCGGGACGGGAGGCAGACTAATGTAATTCTGATGGTGAACCCATTCACCGCCCTCCTTTTTACGTTCGATTACAAATGAGGTTACTTTGGAGCGATTGAACCAGGATACTTTCACGAACTTATTATTTACATGATAAATACTCGCGGTAACATTTATCGGGGCATAAGGAACTGTGCGCGCTTTTATTTCCGATGTTGCTGCTACCTGGTTATTCCCGTTAAAGGGATTAATCGTATAGCAGTACCGGGTATCAGCCTCCAATCCGGTATCTACATACTCCTGCACATTGGGCCCGGTAGTAATCGCCGGTTCAAATGAATACCATTCATCCATTTTTCTGCGGTAAATAAGGTACCCGTCTTCATTATCGGCCTTATCAACCCAGGTGAGTTTAACCGAATTGCTGCCCTCGGTAACCGCCTGGAAATTGTCGGGCCGCGCCGGCAAATGAGGAAGTATGAATTTAACTATATCCGAATAGCTGGATCCGTTTGGATTGGTAGCCTTGATGCGGTAGTAATAGGGAACATCTATGATCATATCCTTCTTATCCAGGCTGGTATAATTTTTTGTTGTCAGATGATACTGTGCCGTTATAAAAATTTTGCCGTCAATGGAAGTTTGCAAATAATACTTGGTGTCCTTATTCTCGGGAGTAACCCAGGTCAGTTTTATGGACGTCTCATTATAATCAAGGGGTTCTACCCTGAAATTGTAGACCGGCAAGGGTTCTTCCGTGTAATACCAGTTGCCAGTGGTTGCATTGGAAACTGACGCATACTGCCCCCGATAGGCTTTCACCCGATAGTAGTACAGTTCATTGGGATGGAGAAGGTATAAATACCCCTTGTCAGAATAGGTAGTTATATTCGGTCCGACGTGGTCTATCTGATAGAATTCGCCGTCGTTGACTTTGCGTTCAATGATAAAGCCATCTTCATTGGATGAGTTATCGGTCCAGTTCAAGATAATTTGTCCATAATCGCTGTACGCCGCCAGATTGCTTGGGGCTTTGGGAGCCAAGCCGATGTTGGATGTATCCGCAATTATCTTGGGGTCGCTAACAACATTTTGGGGGAGCGTAACCAACGGGGTATCCGGCTTAATATGAGTCGGTGTACTGTCCGGTTTCGTTGTAACCGATGCACCGTGTGCGTGCCAGGGGATAAAAATGCCCAGGCAGAACAACATCAATGACATCAAGAACATTTTTTTCGACCAGCCCATCAACCTCATCTCCTTTTTTTCATCTGGTTTCGAAATAAATCTTTCGCCCTCTGATAGTCGTCTTTTACACGAACGGAATAACCATACTTCTTTCCGTCGGTGGTGACAAAACGCAACGCAAACGTAAACGGAAGTGTTTTCACCGCTTTCAGTTCCGATAGTTTCAGCAGGCGTTTCGCCCGACCTTGTATCAGCACCTCCTCCAGGGGCAGCGAGGAGAGCATTTCCTGAAGTTTGTCGGTAATGTCCTGCCAGGCTGTCATCCACTGCCATTTGCCAATATCCGTTCCCGCTACCACTTTATCCACTCCCGGCAGGGGAACAGTTAGAGCCCACAAAGATTGGTTCGTGATTAGGAGAGCATTTTCCGGGGTAAGCACTTGCCCGGTCCCTAATACTGCCACGCTTCTGGTTTTGCCATACTGCATAACCGCAGGTATAGCATGCACCAGGTGTTCTCCCGGTTCCAGCTCAACCACCTCGGGTGACGGCTCAGCGGCCACATTAAGGTCAACAGCAGACGCCCTTTTTAGGCTCACAACCTCCACAACGATGATGGCTATAGCCAGCAAGATTATAGCGACGCCAAAATACCAGGGAACTCCCAGGTAGATAAAGAATATGGCCATCAGAAAAAGCATGGCCGAAAAACCCAGGCTTTTACCCAGCCTGAGAATCAACCCGGCAATTCCTGTTTTCTGCACGACGGCAGTCAGTTTTTCCGCTCTTTTTTCTTGGTTAGTTTTCGTAATCATCCCTCACCTTCGACTCGGTACCAATCACTTCAGCATCATCTTTGAGATCCTGGTTACTTCGTCGCCTTCCAGGGTAACGGCGATTGTTCCCCCGTCTCTGTTTTTCCAGATATACTGTCGCATTTCCTGACCCTCGCTCGTGGTCAGCAAGAACTCAGTACCGGGACCCAAGATATCGTTAACCTCTTTTAGACTCATACCTTCTTTGAGCTTTTCGTATTTATCCAATGTCACCATTTTGGCACCGGACAATAAAGGACCCAGGCCATCATGGGATTTCGCGGTTACTATACCATCGTAAAAGGTAATGCTGAGGCTGGTCTTGTCTTCGTTGGTCCATTTATACTGCTTCAGCCTTTCATTGTCGACTACCGCTTCCCCCTCGGTCCCCAGTAATCCGCAGACATCTTCATAACTATCGCCGGCGTTAATCTGCAGGTATTCTTCCAGGGTGTAATCGCGATTGTCATTTACAACTTCGATTTGCTCCTGCCCGTCGTTTTCTCCAGCTGGTCTTCCCTGGCCGCAACCGGGCAGGGCAATGATAAGCAGCATAAGAATAATCAATATTTTTTTCATGACCTTAAACTCCTTCCAAAAGATTGAAAATGTCACCCATACGATATAGTATATAGCCCTCCAGGCAGCTTCATTTTAGTCCGCTTGCTGTCTTTTTTAGGTTAATTGCTAATGACACATTCAAAGCAGGTACATACCCTGGTAGGGGGCGGGTCAAACAGGTTTTCCTGGTTATCGGCGCTATGACCGGAGTGTTGAAAAGCAGTTGTATGGTGCTCTTGAGATATTTTTCGTACCAAAAGATTAGAGATGCTTTGCATTTGATAAGCCAAATGGCTGATGGAATTGGGTCTATTGAAGGATAATACCGGCGGGAAATATTAAGCCATTGAAGTTTACGCACATTATGATGGAGATAAAGATATATCAGACAAGACACCTGATTCTGTTGCTCCCTATTCGAAGCAAAGCTGCATGTCACAGTCAAAATGACTCTCATGCAGCTTTAACAAATTATCCTAATATAGTCGGTATCATTAAATGGGTGTGGCAGAGATCAACCATGGAGCCGGAAATGGCTCCACCATCTTTTTACTGTTGACTCGCGATACTGCTATATGGATTGCTTCAGTACGCTCCAAGCCGTTTTCCCGCAACAAAGCAGGAAGGGATGTTAGGATTTCAAAGTCCAGGGTATAAATCACAAAGTTCATGGTGGGATTAACGGCCAACAGACTTTTTATTTCACTATCGAGCCTTGGAGAAGCCACTATAAACGCTATGTCCGGCACCGGCAGCGTATCCAGGACACCGTTTGCCAGAGAATCAACAATTATGACGTTGTTCAGGCCAAATTTATCAACATTACATTTCATAGTATCCCGGTCCCGGCGGTCGTATTCCACCGCAATGACACTGCCCTCGGCAGCTATTATGGCGGCCTCCACCGCGATGCTCTCACCCGAGATTATACATATGTTGTCCCGATCCCCCAGATTGAGCTTACTCATAATAACAGCCCGGACTTCCCGGCACACATACTGGACAGAGCCGCAGGAAAAACGGCTGTTTTCCATGCCTATGTGATAATTCGTTGCCGCATTGGGGTTCAAAATCAACATAGCTGCCGAGGCATTGATCCCCCGGTTGATCATGTAGGAGACTTTATCGTGCTTGATCTCTCCGGTTGGCTCTGACCCCTCATTGTACCAGATATCGCAGTCCCCAAGTTCAGCATTCCACATGTCGTAAAAGATATCCGGATGTCCTGCGTCCGTAAAAACCAGCACAGCCCGGTTGCTCATAACAGTCGGAATCAGGTTCTTATTCTTGCCTGTAATGTCCAGCATCTTGAGTTTTGCCAGGTTGATATCAACGTGCCGCGCGAAATAATCGAGCCAAGACAAAATTACCTCATTAGTAAACATTGTCTGTTCCATAGGCAAAACCTCCTTGTCAACATTATCGTACCATATTTTTTGGATTTATTCCCAGTCTCAGTGGAGATTTAAGCGCCGGTATGCTCCAGCAGGCGTTCCCACTTTTGATCCACATAGGCTTGCGCTTCTTCAATCATCCATTCATTGCCTTTCTGGAACATGTGGCGGAATCTGCCCTGCAGGCGAAGAAAATCTTCCACGGGCAGCTTTTTCTTTGGTTTATATGTCAGGCGCCATACTCCCTCCTCTACTTCGTAAAGAGGCCAGACGCAGGTATCCACTGCCAGCTTGGTTATCTCTGCCAGCTTGGCCATAGGGTAATCCCATCCGCGAGGACATGGGGATAATACGTTCAAGAAGCAAGGGCCCTCAGTATATATGGCTTTGTAAGATTTGGTGTGCAGATCCTTGAAATTTCCTATCGGGGCAGTCTGAGCTACATAAGGGATACGATGAGCAACCATAATCTCAACCAGGTCTTTTTTTAACTGTTTCTTACCCCGCTGAACAGAACCTATGGGGGTAGTAGTTGATCGGGCAAAGCGGGGCGTAGATGATGAACGCTGAATGCCAGTGTTCATGTACGCCTCGTTGTCATAGCAGACGTAGACCATATCGTGACCGCGTTCCATAGCTCCAGAAAGGGATTGAATCCCAATATCATAAGTTCCGCCGTCACCTGCAAAGGTAATGAACTTAACGGAGCCATCCACTTTGCCACGGCGTTTCAAAGCGTTATAGGCTGCTTCCACTCCCGAACAGGTGGCTGCGGAGTTTTCAAAAGCCGAATGAATATAGCTGTCCATATAGGCAGTGTAAGGATAAATAAAGGTGGAGACCTCCAGACAACTGGTCGCATTAACCACCACCGCCCGATCCTCTTTATCCAGAGCCCGCAGAACCCCTAAGACAACGACTCCGGCGCCACATCCGGCACAGAGTCGATGCCCTCCGGTTAGACGGGCCGGTTTTTCCACTTCTTGTTTCAGGTTATATACCTTGCTCATGTTGTCTCCTCCTTTGACCTCTGTCCCATATGGGTATATATCGGCCCAGTCTCCCCGGTCGCAGCAATATGCGCCAACCGACCGAACACTTTTTCAATATCCTCGGTCTTTACGTCCCGGCCGCCCAGACCGTAGACAATATTAATCAGATATGGACGTTCCTTCAGATCATACAGAGCACTGCGGGTTTCAGCAAACAAGGGACCTCCAACGGCTGAAAAGCCTTCAGATTTATCCATAACGGCTACAGCCCTGGTCCTGGCCAGAGCTTGAGCTAGTTCCTCATTGGGAAAAGGCCGGAATACTCTGATTTTAACCAGTCCTGCCTTTACTCCGTCCTCCCTCAGCCTGTCAACTGCTGCCTTGGCCGTTCCGGCAGTGGATCCGATCAGCACCAGAGCAAGTTCCGCATCTTCCATCCGGTATTCTTCGAATAGACCGTACCGCCGGCCAGAAATCTTTTCAAACTCGGCGGCTACTTCCAGGATGCGAGCCTTGGCCGCCTTCATGGCCTCAGCCTGGAGTACCTTGTGTTCCATGTAATACGGGCTTACATCGTACGGTCCTACCGCCAGCGGATTTTCCTTTTTCAGCAGATAGTTTTCAGGGTTGTATTCCCCGACAAACTTACGCACAACATCTGTCTCCAACAATTCAATATTCTCTACCGCATGACTGGTAATGAATCCATCCATGCAGGTCATAACCGGTAAGCGTACACTGGGGGTCTCGCCGATCGGCATGGCCATAATAAAATTATCGTAGGCCTCCTGGTTATTCTCGGCATAGATCTGGATCCAGCCGCTATCACGGGCTCCCATCGAGTCAGAGTGGTCGGCGTTTATATTAATTGGTCCGGAAAGAGCCCGGTTGACACAGGCCAGTGTTATTGGCAAACGGCATGAAGCCGCCACATATAATAACTCGTACATCAGGGCCAGTCCGCAGGATGAAGTGGCACTGACGGATCTTGCTCCGGCGGCCTGTGCCGCAATGCACACGGACATTGAACTGTGCTCCGATTCCACGGTTACAAATTCAGTGTTTACCTCACCGTTGGCCACATAACTGGCAACATACTCCGGAATTTCTGTGGAGGGAGTGATGGGGAACGCTCCCATCACATCAGGATCAATCTGCTTTATTGCATAAGCGACAGCCTCGTTGCCGGAAAGGCGATTGCTCATCTGGCCACACCTCCAGGCACCATCGTAATAGCAGGGAAGGGACACACATCCTCACAGACGCCGCAGCCCTTACAGTGCATATAATCGAAATCCAGACGCTTCCCATCCTTCACCGGGATAGCACTGTCCGGGCAGAAAGGAACACATAGCATACAGTGCTTACATGCTTCCTCGTGAAAAACGGGGGTATTGGTCCGCCAGGTACCTGTATCGAAGTCCCGTGCGGTTCCTGGTTCATAGATCTCTCCGCCGGGGGTCAAATCCTGCCAGGGGGTACGTTCGTTGATATCCTTCGCCCTGATCATCCTACCTGCACCTCCTCCATGGATCTTTTCAGGGTTGCCATGTTCCCCTCGATAACCTGTGGCTTGGCAGCAAATTTGTGTTTAAAGGATTCTTCTATATCCGCTAAAAAAAGATCGGTTTTGAGAACACCACTCACCTTGACCACAGCAGCCAGCATTGGGGTATTCGGGAAGTTTGTGCCCAGAATCTCTTCCGAAATCCGGCGGGCATCAATGGTACACACTTTACCTGTCCATCCCCGCAGCCTGGGACGTATCTCCTGGGGAGAGCAGGGAGTGTTAATGATTACCGCACCACCCGCTTTCAGTCCTCCGGTAACGTCAATGCTGTCCAAGAGGCTTTCGTCCACCACGGCCACATAATCCGGATAATATATGTTCGAATGGATAGTACAGCGTTTCTCACTGATGCGGTTATAAGCTGTAATCGGCGCTCCCATACGTTCCGGTCCATACTCCGGGAATCCCTGCACGAATTTTCCTTGTAACCCGGCCACATCCGCCAGCAGCAGGCAGGCCATCTTGGCTCCCTGACCGCCCCGGCCGTGCCAGCGAATTTCTACCATATCATTGGTTGCCATCTCTTTCTCCTCCTCCAGTCATAAAGGTTTATAAAATTAAAAAGGCTTTCGTCCGCAAAGGGACGAAAGCCTGAAAGACATTCGCTATACCACCCATTAATACGACATACCATCATATGCGTTCCCGGTGACGGGGGAAAACCGTCGGAGCCTACTGGATTATTCGTTCGGTCCGCAGCTCAGGAGTGATTTTCGGCTTCAGACTACTGGTACCGGCTTGCACCATCCCCGGCTCGCTACAACGTTCGGCTGAAACTTACTCTCTCCGTCAATGCCTTTAACGTATTAAATTATTAATAAATATACTTAGTTGATCGTGTTTTGTCAATCACTCACTTAAAAATTTTACCTCAAGGGAAACGGTTCACTCATATCAAAATCTTATGTAGTGAAAATGTCCATAAGCAGTAAACGCGAGTACCTGCAACGGATGCGTGAACGCTAGTGTGGCAATAAGATCATCAATAATCTTGCCCTGGGCTTCACGGGTTTGAATCCTGGCGTAACGCCTTCTGTTTTGTCACTCATCCTCCGTTCTCTTAAAGATGTAAAAAGTATTGTATACTGGCTGCATAAAGAACTTTTACAATTTGGGCGATACATTAAAAATTAACGCCAATCCGATCCGGCGGAAAGGAGGCTGCTTTGAAAAAAATAAAAGCCCTCAAGCGCGAGCGTGTCAACCGCGCGCTGGAGAGCATTTTCGACTATCCCCTAACCATCGTGGAGGCTCCGATGGGCTACGGCAAGACTACAGCCGTGAGGGAATTTCTCGCGGACAAGAGAAGTCCTGTACTATGGCTTACCTTCCTTTCGCCCGAGGATACATCCGCCTTCTTTTGGGACAGGCTCGCCCTTGAAATTGGCAAGCTGAGCGGGGAAGCGGGCGCGAAACTAAAGAGCCTCGGCTTTCCCTCCGACGCGCCGCAAACGGCAAACATCCTGTCCATTCTAAATGAGCTGGACTTTGATGAAAACACCGTTCTGGTAATCGATGATTTCCATCTGGTCAAGAGCCATCACATAGGAGCACTGCTTAAGCAGATCGTCAAGGAGCAGCCGGACAACCTGCATATTGCGGTCGTCACCAGGGACACGACAAACCTCGATATTACTGAGCTTTTGGCTAAAGGGCTGTGCAATGTCCTGCTCCAACAGACACTGCGGTTCACCGATTCGGAAATTCGGTCTTACTGCGCATTGATGGGTTTTACACCGGATGAAGGCGAACTGAAAAAAATCAACGAGTATACCGGCGGCTGGATATCCCTGACATATCTGATCCTGCTCGGCTTGGAGCGTGGTATTCCCATAGAACGGAACGGCGCCATCAACGAGCTGGTGGAAAAAGTCCTCTTTAACCCCTACGATGAATCGATAAAGAGGTTCTTGCTGCGACTGTCCGCAATGGACAGCTTTACGGCGGAACAGGCTTTGTTTGTGACCCAGGAACCCGAAGCGGAGGAACTGCTCAAAAAGCTGCGCCGAGAAAACGCCTTCGTCGCCTTCGACGAGGCGACGAATGTCTACAAAATCCACAACGTGCTGCTGGATTTTCTGCGGATGAAGCAGAAGGATGACTTAGAAAGAGCGTCGCTTTACGAGCGGGTAGGCGAATGGCACCTGGCACGAAAGATGTTTATTCCAGCCTATGAATATTTCTGCCGCGCTGGCGAAACGGAACGGGTTCTCGCTTTTCTCGATGAGAAGGGGACTCTTTCCAATTCCCAGGCGCAGTTCGAAGGCTCCCTGGCGATGTTCGCCGCCGCGCCCCGCGAATTGTTGTTCCGCTACCCCTTTGCTTACCTGCAATATATCGGTCTTTTGCTGCTTAGCGCGAATCCTGCCGAAGTCGAAGACGGCGTCACGCGGCTGAATGAACTCAAAGCGATTTACGAGCAGCGGCAGGATATTCATCTCAATTTGAAAAACAGCGTTCTGGCTGAAATCAGCACTGTCCGGATCTTCAACGTTTTCAATGACGCTCAGAAAATGCTGGAATGCACATGGGAGGCTTTCCGCCTGCTGGAAGGAGGTCTGTCCCGTCTGTTTGAGAAGGAAAGCGAGTTTACCTTCGGCTGTCCTCATTTTTTATATTCGTATTACAGAGAACCGAACAGACTCAGAGAGACGGTGGACGTCATGGTAACCGGCTTCCCGGACTTTAGTCGCTTGACCGCCGGCTGCGGTGCCGGCTGCGAATATGTGACCCTGGCCGAATACGCGCTGGAAACCGGCGACTGGCATACTTCAGAGCTCAACGCCTTTAAGGCTATTTACAAGGCCAAAACAAAGGAGCAGACATGCATCGTTCTGTGCGCTACCCTGACACTTATACGCCTGTATATCCTTCAAGGCAGGGTCGACGAGGGACTTGAGCTCCTGCGGCAGCTAAAGATCGAAGTAGCAAGGGAAAACAACCCTGTTTACAACACAACAGTAGAGCTGGTGGAAGGATATGTTTACGGCTGCCTCGGACAACTTGACAATATCTCAACCTGGCTGCAGACCGGTGATATGTCCCCCGCGCACTTTTTTTACGAGGGTCTGGGCTTCAACTATATCGTCTACGGCAAGGCGGTACTGCTGTCAAAAAACTACATCAAGCTTGAAATCCTCACCGAAGAATTTCCAAGATATTTTTCGATCCTGCACAACCAGCTTGGCTTCCTGCACAACCAGATTTTTGCGGCGGCAGCGAAATATCGGCTTTACGGATTGGAGCAGGGCTGCGCTGCGCTGCGAAAAGCCTTCGACATGGCGCGGGAGGACCACATCGTCTTGCCCTTCGCCGAGTACGCCCCCGCCGTCATAGACATGGTCAGGCACATCGCCTGTACTGATTCGCGGGACGTATACATAAAGGAGGTGCTTGAAGTCTGCGGGCAGTACATGGAGAGCCTAAAGCACTCCACCCGGAGCGTAGCTTCCCTGTCGGCAAGGGAACTTGAAATCCTCACCCTGGCTGCAGAAGGCCTCAAGAGGAATGAGATCGCCGAAAAGCTTTATGTTACCGCAGGCACCGTGCAGGCCCATCTGCATAATATTTACCTAAAACTGGAAGTTGGCGGCAGGACGGCGGCCATAAAAAAGGCACAAAGGTTGAAGATTTTGTAATTTCTTATCAAAAATACACCGTTCGGTAGATACCGGAACAAAAAAATCATCCTCTATACTTCTCAGTATGGAGGATTTTTTATTCCCGAAACTTCCTCCAATATGCCCCTCGCGCATAACAGTGGACAACATGCTGTTCACCATACGAAAAGAGGAGGAAAATACCGATGAAAACAAAAACAAGACGGCATCATAAAATCCTATTGCTGCTGCTCATTGCGGCGATGGCGGTTACCCTGCTGCCTATCGCAGCCCAGGCGGCTCAAGGCAGCGATTTCGCAGTTACGGGTGATCCGGCGGGCTACACATACGGAGCAGACGGTAAGCTGACCTTTATTGCGCCCGGTGATTACACGGTGTCCATGGCAACACCAGGCTCATCAACTACCACGGATACAATCGTCGTAAACGTTTACGAAAGCTCGACGGTAAATCCTGTCAGCATTACTCTGCAAGACGTGAGCATCGATGTATCAGGCACATCCTATGCCTGCGCCTTTGACGTCAAGGACGGCTCCACCGTCAGTCTCACCCTTAGCGGCACAAACACACTGACAAGCGGTCACAACACGGCAGGCCTGCATGTGCCCTCCGGCGCTGCCCTGTTCATAGGCGGCGACGGCACGCTCTACGCAAACGGCGGAGGCGGGATAAACATATCTGTGAATGACGGTGGCGCAGGCATCGGCAGCAGCACGAATGAGAACAGCGGAGTCGTCACCATCACCGGCGGTACAATCTTCGCAGAGGGCGCTCAGTACTCCGCGGGCATCGGCGGCGGCTATTATGGCACTAACGGTACAGTAAATATCTCTGGCGGCACGGTCACCGCAAACGGAAAAAACGGCAGCGCGGGCATCGGCGGCGGCTCCCGTGGCGGCAGTGGTACGATCAATATCACCGGCGGCACAGTCAACGCCACTGGCTACAATACAGGCATCGGCAGCGGCAGCGACGGCAGTGGAGGTACGATCAATATCAGCGACGGTACCGTTACGGCAACGGGCATGTCCTGGGGTTCGGGCATCGGTAGTGGGCCGTATTATACCGGAACCGACATCACAATTATGATCAGCGGCGGTACGGTCAATGCCACTGCCTCCACTCACGGAGCAGGCATCGGCGGCGGCTTTCGCGGCAGCGGTGGTACGATTCTAATCACCGGCGGTACAGTAACGGCACAGGGAGGCAAATACGGCGCGGGCATTGGCGGCGGCAGATATGATAGTTGGGCCCCCGATTCCTACGGCTATAATATCACGATCAGCGGTGGTATGATCAACGCTACCGGCGGTCAAGGCGGCGCGGGCATCGGCGGCGGCTTTGACGGCAAAGATGGCGTAGATGTCAGCGGCGGTACGATCACTATCAGCGGCGGTACGATAACAGCGGTAGGCGGAGATGCTGTCGATGTAAGCTCTGACATGGCTCCGACAAGCGCAGGTGGCGGCGCAGGCATCGGCGGCGGCTGTAATGGGGGCGGCGGCAATGTCTATATTTCAGGCGGCAGCGTGAAAGCGGTACACGGCGTCTGTACCGGTACCGGGACCAGCGCGGAGGATATCGGAAAGGGTTATGCGGGCGTGGGCGACGGAATCCTGAAAAACTTTGATACTGCGGAAGGCGTAGACGTTTACCTCACTGAGTTGACGCTCGGTGGCGTGAGCGCCGCAACGGCGGTGTCCTCGATTATAACCGACGCGGCCTATACCTATGGCACATCAGGTATGCAAACCGATTCGGGCGGCAAGCTGTACCTCTATCTGCCTGCCGGTAAGAAAACCACGGCGGCAGTAACACTTCCATCGGCTTCGACATATACGGGCGAGGTCATGACGACGACTGATCCTGCCACATCGCGCGGCACGCTGTCGCCCTCGGCCGACGTGAGCACCTACGCCGAGTTTACGACGGCGGTCGCGGACGCAAATATTGGAACCATCAACGTCATCGGCAGTTTCGCCTTGGAGGGCGATGTGACCATCGACCGTGCGGTGACGATCACCTCGGCAAACGGCTCGGTTATCGCGGCCGGGTCGCATAGCTTGCTCGTCAGCGGGGCAGCAGCCGATGTAACCCTGAGCGGCGATCTTACCGTAATTGGCAGTAGCACTGTTATTTCTGTCGGCGCTAACAGCAAATTCACTTTAACCGGAGGCTCGATTTCGGCAAGCGGCAACAACAGTCGCGGCATTTTTGTTCAGTCAAAAGGTGTGGCCTATATCAACGGAGGCTCGGTTTCTGCCACTGGCGAGAACGCATATGGCATTCTTCTTGGATGGGCAGAAGACGGCATGGCTAATCTCTACATCGATATGTCCAATACCCCCTCAATTGATGAGGTTTATTATCTTTATTATGGAGATACAATCTCGTTCCTCACATCTTTTCCCGCGCCTTTTTCCGCTGTGCTGGGAGAGACAAAAACGGTGACCCTTACAGGGGGAGTAGAGTTTGGAGTCCGCACCATATGGGCTGGCTCGCCAGGCACCAGTTTGGAGCTTAATGCGGCCAATGTGCCACCAGACGATAATAATACATTCTCAGTGACACCGAATGCAGTCGGAACCTACAGCCTTGTACTTCTTGGATCGACGTATCGCAGCAACACCTACATCATAATTCCCGTTACAGTAACGTCAGGCTTTGCCGGCGGAGACGGCACGGCAGGAAACCCGTTCCGGATTGCCAATATAGAGCAATTGAACCGGGTGCGTAAATTCTTAGGCTCAGCGCATACGAACAAGTATTTTGTGCTGACGGCGAATATCGACCTTGGCGTGGCCCCGTATAATACGGGTGAAGGCTGGGAACCGATTGGCAATAATGTACTTGGAACAGATAATATGTTCCAGGGAAACTTTAACGGCAACGGCAAAACCATCTCCGGCTTATTCATTGACCGAACTGATGACTTGGTGGGCCTGTTTGGCGCCTGCTCTGACGCCAATATTCAAAACCTGGCCCTCTCCGGTGTGAACATTACAAGTAATGATAATGATGCAGGCTCCCTGGCAGGGTATCTGTGTGAAGCAAGTGCTGTCACCAATTGTTATGCCACAGGTACTGTGACCAGCCGAGGCAACCTCGCAGGCGGTCTGGTTGGGGTCGTAAGCAGCAGCACTATTACTAACTCCTACGCCACATGCTCGGTTGCCGGCAATACTGCCGGCGGCTTGGTCGGCGGTATAGGAGGCACTTCTTCGATTACTAACTCTTACGCTGCAGGCTCGGTTACCGGCACTTATTTCAGTGGTGGACTGGTAGGAAATAAACTAGGAGGTGGTACAGTAACAGCATCCTACTACAATAGCCAAACCAGCGGAAAGTCAGACAACGATGGCAGAGGAGAACCGAAGACCTCGATCCAATTGGTCCAAGAGGCAACCTTCAGCGGATGGGATTTCACTGAGGAAACAGGAGATTGGGACATTAGCGAGGGGGTATCATATCCCTACCTGCAGGTGTTAGTTCCCGCCTCTCTGCCCGCGCCTCCTGCGCTGACCGGAATCACGGTTGCACCTGAAAACCTAACGCTTACCTACGGAGGGGATACGGCAACGCTCACGCCCTCTTTAGTGGGGCCGGCTGGCACCCTTATACCCGTCATCACCTGGTCCAGCAGTAACACCAGCGTAGCCACCGTGAGCGACGGTGAAGTAACTCCGGTCGGCGCTGGAGATGCAACCATCACCGCATCCATCGCCGGCGGGACCATCAGCGATACGGCCGCGGTGAAGGTGAATAAACGGACGCTGACTATCGGCGGAAGCTTCACCAGCCACAGTAAACAATACGACGGAACTACCACGGCCTCGATCGATATCAACAACCTTACGCTGAACGGTATTGTCGGGAGCGATACGGTCACCCTGAATGCGAGTGCAGTCTTTGACGACGCGAACGTGGGTACAGGCAAGACGGTCAGCTTGGCCGGCTCTACCCTGATGGGAACAGATGCAGGCAACTACCAGCTTTCCTTCGCTGGCGCGCCTACAGCCACGGCGAACATCACAAAAACCACAGGAATCGCGGCACCCGATGCGCCGACCCTGCTGGATAAAACCGATACCAGCGTGACGCTGACGCCGAACGCTACCCTTGAATTTCGGGTAGACGGCGCCCTCTGGCAGGACAGCAACGTATTCACCGACCTGTCGCCCTCCACCACCTACACCTTTACTGCCCGGATAAAGGAGACGGCAAACAGCGAGGCATCGGCAGAGAGTGCGGGGCTTTTGGTTACCACCTATGACATCACGTACGCCGTAACCTATCTCCCCAACGGCGGCTCGGGCACGGCGCCGACAGAAACCAACAAGCCCGAGGGCGCGTCATTCACGGTCAAGAGCAACACGTTTACCGCCCCGTCGGGCAAAAGGTTCAAGGAGTGGAACACGGAAGCCAACGGTTCAGGTACGGCTTACGCGGCCGGCGCTACGGTGGTCATGCCCGCGGCTGCATTGACACTGCATGCCATTTGGGAGAATGTCTCCAGCAGCACCGGCGGAGGAAGCGGCGGCAGAGGCACATCTATTTCGACCTACACCGCAAGCGTTTCCACCGGCGGAAGCATACCGATTACCGTGGATACGAAGACAGCCGACGCGTCGCTGGATCTCAGCTCGCTGTCCGGGGGTCAATCGGACGGCGAAAGCATAATCGTTACCATGCCTTCCATGCCCGGTGTGAATAGCGTTACCGCAACGTTCTCCGCATCCACCCTGTCCGGCTCCGGAGAAGGCACCTTGACCCTGAATACAGGTATCGGCAACATAATCTTACCGTCTGATATGCTCTCCGGCACTGGCCTTACGGGAGAGGCGGGCGTTACTATCGGCACAGCGGACACCTCCAGCCTGCCCGACGATGTGAAAGCTGCCATAGGCGACCGGCCGGTGATCCAGCTTACCCTGACCATTGATGGAGAACAGACCGATTGGTCTAATCCTAATGCGCCGGTAACGGTGAGCATACCCTACACCCCGACTGCGGCAGAGCTTGCTAACCCCGAAAGCATCGTCGTGTGGTACATCGACGGCAGCGGCAATGTAGTAACCGTCCCCAATGGGCGCTATGATGCGGCAACAGGTATGGTTACCTTCGAAACCACCCATTTCAGTCACTATGCTGTGGCGTATAACAAGGTTAGCTTCAATGATGTATCTGCGAGCGCATGGTACAGCAAAGCCGTCAGCTTCGTCGCGGCGAGAGAAATATCGAAGGGCACAGGAGGCGGCAAGTACAGTCCCGAGGCAAAGCTAACGCGCGGTGAATTCATCGTCCTGATGATGAGAGCCTACGGCATTGCGCCGGACGCAAATCCGCAGAATAACTTCGCAGATGCAGGCAGCACCTACTACACTGGTTACCTCGCTGCGGCGAAGCGGCTTGGTATAACCGCTGGCGCAGGCAATAATATGTATGCGCCGGGTAATCATATTGCCCGGCAGGAGATGTTCACCCTGCTGTATAATGCGCTGAAGATCATCGACCGGTTACCATATGGGGTTTCCGGCAAGCAACTTTCCAATTTCCTTGACAGCGGCAGTGTCGCTGTCTACGCTCAGGATGCTATGGCATATATGGTACAAGCTGGCATCGCAAGCGGCAGTAACGGTTATTTATTCCCCGCGTCAACAACCACCCGCGCACAAATGGCGCAGGTGCTGTATAACCTGCTGGGTAAATAATACCAGCGATGTATCAAGGGGACGGTTCCTGCGTGTTGCACTAGCTCACAGAAGAACCGTCCCCTTGTGATGCATTAAAATAATAAGACATAGCTCACAGTAATACACTTAAATACTGTTGCTATGCCTCCCACCCTGTCTCCGGTGACCGGAACCTGCTTAAGACTTGTAATAAGCAAGATTCTCCATCAGGTCCGGATCAATATTACCGAGTTTTTTCAGCTTTGCATAACGCGCCTCCAGGATTTTGCATTGTCTGGCCCTGTCTCTATCAAATTGACTGATCAGCGCATTGTAATGCGGACTGTTCGTCAGGTTTTCGCGGACGGACCTGGAAAAGGGACAGTGTTTAAACAGTATATCCCGGGCCACCTTATTTAAACGCTGCAACCCGTTGGCCTCATAATTAATCCAGGTATGATAATCTGACGTAAATACCTCCGCCGGGTTACTGCGGTTTCTTTTTATTATGGTTTTAAGTTTTTCTTTGGCCTCCGCGGATAAGTCCCGGTTTTTCGCATAAAACTGGATGTAATCACAATAATCTGCATACAGGGAAAACTCATGGGCTTTATTAATCGTAAATCGGGACATGCTCTTGGAAAGGTCCCAACGGAATTTCGCCACAATATCAACCATCATATCATCCAGATTCCTATCGGAAAAAATAGGTAAGGCAAATCGTCCTGGAGTATTGGATTTACCGCTCACCACCTGCCACACCACAGCCCGGTTACCAAAACAAGGTATTAGAATAAAATCAGGCCACACCGGCTTCATAATAAGTTCGGGGGCCAACTGCACATTGGTGTGGGGGAATACGATCTCTCGATGAAACGCCGAGAAGTCAACGGCCAATATCTTATTGAGACTGGCCTCGATTCTGTCTGGCGTAACTAGGGCAGCTTCCATATCCCTGCTGATCATATCCCGATGCAGAATGGGAAGATAGCCGCTGATTTTCCCATAGCATAGTCGCTGCCCCAACTGGAACAGGTTGTTTATTTCATGATTGAGGCGCCCATCTAAATCGGCATCATACGCAGGTTTATCTTTGTCAGTCAATTCGTGACGACGCTTCTTTTCCATAAAGACATCCTGGTAATCCTGCCCGAATTCGTTGACTGACGGCTCATGCGTGCGGTTATAGATTTCCTGCAACCATGACTTAAGGGTATAGACTGAACCGGCTTCATAGCCTGCACATTGCTCAGCCAGCCTGAAAAGCATGTTGGTCTGTTCCGGGGTTAACAACCTTTCGTCCATATACCCGAAGTACAAAAACATAAGATAGAGCCGGCCAGGGTTGTCTTCTGCCTGCACCTTCTTAAACACCGACGTATAGACGTCAAAAAAAGTTGTGCTTAACTGCTCCCGGATCTGACGGCTGGAAACGTCGGAAAAAGACTTGTCTTTCATCCTGATAAAGATTTCCAGATTCGACTTAAACCAGATTGATTTTTCAGGGCTGACACCTGCGTATGCCAGAATCTTATCGGCACTGTTTTGCAGTTCTAAAGGAATACCAGGGGTTTGACCCGCTGCCAAACCAGATTTATTTAAACGGCTTGTTTCCATAATTCTGCCACCTCGACATAGCAGTCAGAAATGTTCTATCTGTCAAGCATTATTATCTTATTATTATACAACATATTCCATAATCCTCTAAAAGTCAAAAAGTGAACCAATAGATTATGTATTCTTGCAAAAATGTGGACCCCCCTACCTTTACTTGCCCTGGATGTAATTGATCGAAGCGGGATTATCAATCTTTCCTGATACTTGTTCCTGTGGCGGGTATAAAAATGTTATTTTGGCGGTCCCTGAGACATATGCCGGTATGCCGACAGGCAATTTAATTTTACCGGAAAGCTGCCCGAGATCGGCTCATAGTTTAAGTGTGATCATCCTGACCGGCAATACAGGTCGCCGGTATCTTCGTTTTTGATCCCCAAAAAAAGAGGTATTTTGACACTAATTGCGGAATAATAAATTATAAAACGCTGTCCCAAAGGGCAAACGGATACCGTTTGCCGGGACGGATAACGCAACAAGAAAGGAGAGTAAAAATGCCAGAAAGTATTTCATTGGAACGTTTCAAGCAGATGGTTGGGCAGGAAAACGGCACGACCGAGTGGATAACCATCGACCAGGACAGAATCAACCGTTTTGCCGATGTAACGGAGGACTGGCAGTGGATTCATGTCGATGAGGAAAAGGCAAAAAGCGGGCCTTTCGGAAAAACGATTGGCCACGGTTTTCTAACCCTGAGCCTTCTTTCCACGTTTTCATATCAGGCAAAGTACGTGCCTGAAGGAATCAAGATGAGTGTCAATTACGGCCTCAACAAGGTGCGGTTCCTGTCTCCGGTTCCATCAGGCTCCCGCGTGCGGTCTCATATGGTCCTTTCCGCACTGGAAGAAAAAGGGCCCGGTCAACTGTTGATGACTACTACCCACACCATCGAAATTGAAGGCCAGTCCAAGCCCGCATGTATTGCGGAGGCACTTGGTCTGGTATTCTTTTAATCGCGGAAAACTTCCTGAATGAGTCTGACACGGAGATAAAGACCCTGTCGGTCTCTGGGAAGAAAGCCATCAGACAAACTAATGTCCACCTTAAACGAAGTGGAAACAGCCTGCCAGCGTTGGCAGGCTGTCTATTCTTCCAGGGTTCATCAGAACACAAGGGGTGGCTCCTGTGTGAACCCCTAATCGGATCAGATGAGCCTTCCCCTTTTAAGAACCCGGAGGTGTTAAACATATTCACCTAATCCGCTAAGCATTCTTTCCTTTGCAGAACCTTGCCTCATCCCAACTATTAATGCTATATTTTTTAAACAAACCAACCTGTTCTTAATAATAGTCTGACATCGTTCATAGTGCGAAACCAGGCATGCTTAGCAAGCATTTTTAATTCCGTCACGGAAGGAGCTTCGAGTTATGTCTCAAAGATTATTGATCATTGGCGGCGTTGCAGCAGGCATGAGTGCGGCTGCAAAAGCCCAAAGAGTAAACCGTGACCTGGAAATCACGGTTTATACTGATGATGAGTACATTTCCTATGCAGGATGTGGGCTCCCTTATTTTATTGGCGGAAAAGTCACCGATAAAGAAAGCTTAATTGCCAGAACCGTGGCTGAGTTTGCCTCACAGAACATTAGCGTGAAAACCAGGACAAGGGCGGAAGAGATCCAACACGAATCCAAAAAAGTCATACTCAGGGACTTGCATAATAATCAAATTTTCGAAGACCATTATGACCGTTTAATCATCGCCTCTGGTGCCCGTCCCTTCGTTCCACCCATGGATGAGATCGATCTGGAAGGAGTTTTTACGCTGCGTACCATCCATGACAGTCTTAAAATTAAAGACTATCTCCAGAATCGGCGGCCTCGCAAAGCCGCCATAATCGGAGGCGGCTACATTGGCCTGGAAATGTCCGAGAACCTCCTGGAACATGGTTGTGAAGTCTGTATCATCGAAAGAGCTCCTCATATTATTCCCAATATGGATGAAGACATGGCCACGATTGTAACAGAATACCTGGAATCAAAAGGGGTCAAAATTCACACAGGAATTACTGTTTCCGGTTTTTATGGAGAACAGGCAATTACAACTATAAACACCAACAAAGGGGCGATGGACGCTGATTTTGTGTTGCTTTCCATCGGAGTACTGCCAAACTCCGAAATTGCAGCAGCGGCCGGTATTGAATTAGGCACCAAAAATGCCATCCGGGTCAATAACAAAATGGAAACCAATATTGATGATATCTACGCAGCGGGAGATTGCGCAACCACAACCCATCTCATATCTGGCCAGGAAGTTTATATCCCCATGGGAACCACTGCCAACAAACAAGGAAAAACAGCCGGCGAAAATGCAGCTGGAGGCAATACCTCTTTTAAAGGCGTGCTGGGAACCGGTATCGCAAGAGTAATCGAAATGGAAATTTCACGTACAGGTTTAAGTGAAAACGAATGCAGGCAGCTGGGAATCGATTATGTGGCTAAGAAAATCGTGTCCAAGAGTGCTGCTCATTATTGCCCGGTATCTCACGATATTTATGTCAAACTCATTGCCGACCGGACTAACAACCGGTTAATCGGGGCACAGATCGCTGGTTTTCAAGGTGCGGCCATGCGCATCGACATGCTGGCCTCCGCCATCACCATGCAGGCCACCGTCGAAGCTTTGATTGATATGGATTTGGCTTATTCCCCTCCCTTCAGTCCGGTTTGGGACCCGGTTTTAGTAGCTCTGAACCAGTTTTGATCTAGCAACGACTCACAATTTCTCGTCCCAAATTTTTGTCCGTTCCTCAAAGCTGACATGGCGGTGGATTTGGTGAAACATCCACACGTAACCGAACGGGTCTGTACATACTGCATTGCTCACGCCCATTTCAGGCATTTCGGTTATCGGCTGGATCTCTGTAAAACCGCTCTCGATTGCCTTCTCAAAGGTTGCCTTGATGTCCGGGACGACGACATTCAGCCACATCGGTTTGCGTTCACCGTCTTTAGGGGCAAAAAGCTGATACTCAGCGTTTTCATCAAGCAGGTGAAACCTCGTTCCGAAAATCGTGAATACCGCCTCGTTCAGACCCTGTTCGTACGCCGTAACCTCAACACGTTCCGCATCGAAAACACGCTCGTAAAGTTCAAGTGCCTTCACGCTGTCGCTTACAACCATATTAATTTCAACCCCGACCATTTCTGATTACTCCCTTTCCTTAATGGTGACGTGGACGCTATCGCCCGCTTGTTTGCCGATTTTGGCGCGAATGTCCTTACGAAGCCCGATAATGTAACAGACCGAGCCGTCAGTGTTCTTCACGCCCATATTAACAATACTGCCGTCATACGGCTCGCCGTCAAAGGTGGCGCGGACTTTGGCGCGCCCTTTGCCGAACTCCGCTCGGACGTCAAAGGGAAACTCGATATATGCACCGTCCATGTCAGGCACTTTTTGGATGATGGCGTCAAACTCGTACATTTTAGAATTCATATTCATCAGCCTTTAGCATTGTACGGCATTCCCATATAAGCATCGCCGTTTCGTAATTCATCAAGCATTTGTGCGAGTCTCTTTTGCCTGGTCTCCTCGCGTTTGCCTCGCGTAATCCACCCGATATAATCGTTTCGCTGATATGGTGGGCGGGCACGGTAACGCTCCCACAAATTGTTGTAACTGAGCGCGTCGGCCACAAAATCGGGGATGTCGTAGACTTGACGGCTCATTCTGGAACTATCGAGGTCGTTCTTCAATTTTTGTTTCCCCTCCACCTGGTTTACCCGCCAGCGTGTGATGTCGGCGATTAACATTTTGGGCATTTCCACATGTTAAATTACCTTCTTTATCTATTATCTCCTTCTTTATTTATTATCTCCTGATTTTTAAATGTCGCTTTCAGGTACGATAAAGCCAGAAGGTTTACCGGCTATGCAGATCTGATTCTATTCTCCCGATAGATAGGCTTTGTGTAATACTCACTCGGCACCGCGTCGCATCGAAGCAAAGAACGAAAGCCATTTGCATGAACAGCCCGCGAAAATCTATCAAAAGTTCTACCTGCCTTTATGGCATAAAAGTCCGCCCTCTAAAAAGGGGCGGACTTTTGCCTGCAACTTTCCGCGGCCAGGCTGTCATAATTCTTTCCTACGCCTGTGGTAATCTCCAGCCGCTTTGCCGCCGCAAGATAGTCGGTGTAGTAGTAATCCCTCCTTATGGTAAATTTAATAACGATTGTTCATCTCATTTTGTAAAACTCTCCTGTTCTTTCGTTAGGAAGCAGCGCCACACAGCCAGGCGGATTTATAACCGGCTGAGACATGAAAAGGGTTTCAGCCGCGATTATTCCTCCTTCCCCATCAGAACCCTGCGTTAACAGAAATCAATCCCCGTTCACCAAATGCCCGGAATCAGGCGATAACGCGTCTTATATATATAATCTTTATAAGCGGGCAGATCCCGCCGCATAACTTCTTCCTCTTTTTTAATCCTGAATATGATCACAGGTATGAAAAACACAGCGAATATCAATGCCCAATAAGAACCGAGGGCCAGCGGAGTACACAGTTGCATTAATAAAAGCCCCGTATACATGGGATGGCGAACAGCGGCGTAAGGACCGGTCTGAATAATCTGTTGATCCTGCTCCACCTGTATAACAGTGGAAGCATAGCAGTTTTCCTTAAAGACCATGAAAATGAATACATATCCAAATAAGACCAAAGCATTGGCGGCTATTACAACCCACACCGGAACTGCCGACCAGTGATACCGGTAATCAAATCCGGGAACAATGTAGATGAGTAAAGACAAAAATGATAAGATTTTGACGATGCCAGGCTGCGGTTCTTTTTCTTTGACGTTCAGGCGCCGGTTTAGTAGTCCCGGATTTTGTTTAATAAAAAAAGCAGTAATAAAAAGTGTCATTGCAGAAATTATCGTCAGCCAAATCCATCCTTGCCAAAACTCGATGGAACCCGCAGGAAGAAATAACACCAGGCCCGCCACGATCATAATTATTACCGGTACCGAATAGGCTTTAGATGCTGGCAAATTATTATCCCCCATAATTATGCCTCCTGACTTTAATTATCTTTTAGAATCCACTTACTCGTCGTCGGTTAACAGAAGCTTCTTAAAAAGCTGTTGATACTTGATTTGAGCAGGGGTCAGTACTCCGGCGACCTTTTCCTGATATAGGCTTTCCAGAGGCTGATTCATCGCTGGTTGCATGCGATACAGTTCTTTTACCGGAGGCATGCTGTTGACTAGAGCCACCGATTCACGAGCGAAAGCCTCGATTCGGGGATCATCTTCATCAAGGTGGGAAATTTCCGCCCAACGCTTGCCTGACTCCAAAGCCAGCTCATATTGTTGGGGGTGGTTTTTAAAATATTCGGCCAGGATACGAAAACCCTCCCGGTAATCATCACACCACTGGAAATCATCCAGGATACCGGACAACCTGCGGTGCTGATTATAAATTTCCGGGCAGGTATTCGAATATCTCTCAATTTGATCCGCCCCCAGTATCTCGGTGATCATTTGAAAGGAAGCGGACTCGAAACAGCCTTCGTCCAGCAACGGCGCATTGCTACTTAGAATAGTATCAATTTTAAGTATTCGTTCCTCCAGGGTTTGTTTCTCGCTAAGCAATTCGCTGCGCAAGGACTGCAAGACTTCCCCCGATGTTCTCTGGTTATCCGTATTTCCAATTACCTCCTTGATCTGTTTTAGATCCATGCCCAGAGATTTTAAATGTTTAATCAACCGCATCCGGTTCAGCTCTTCCAGTCCGTATAAGCGGTATCCCCCGTCAGTACGCTGCGGTGCAGGCAGTAAACCGATTTTATGGTAATAGTTTACTGTTTTTAATGTACTACCGGTCAGCTTAACAAAATCGCCGATCTTAATACGGTTTTTCACTGCCATCCCCCCTTCTAAGGCAAGTATAAACCCGGCCCTAAGGGCCGGGTCAAATTATTTCGAACGACTTAAATACTATTAAAATAGCGCCATGCTGCTCGGCGTTCTTCAGAGGGTGTTCAAAATGTGTTGTCATAATAGTGATTTCCAAATATCCGCCGGAAATTCGGAAAATAATCTTTACAACCAATATTATCGAAAGGTATTACCATCGATTAAAAGACATCAACATCCTCAGACCGAGTAACGACTGGGCAGAATAAATGCCTGTTTTATGATACCCTTTAGATACTCTCTCTGCAGTTTACTCCGCGTCAGATACCACAGAGCCATTAAGGCGAACAAAATCCCTATCATAAGAACCAGGACAATAAGGATAAGCTTTATGATGTACATATTCCCACTCCCCTATTTCTCAAACTTTGCTATCAGATTGGCAGTTATCGCTCCTGACGCAATTACTGTTGGGACACCGCCACCAGGATTAGTCGAGGAGCCGACCAGGTACAACCCCTTGATGCTCTTCGATTTATTCGCGGGGCGGAAGATAGTACCGGTGGTAAAATTCTGGGCCAGTCCATAGATGGCTCCCTCACCCAAACCGATCCTTCGCTCAAAATCCAGGGGGGTCGCAGCGTCGGCCACCTGAACATGGTCCTTTAGGCCAGGCAAAATGCCGTCTGATAAATAATTGATGACGCTCTCGATGAAACGCGGTTTTTCTTCATCCCAGTTGCTTTTGTTGAGTCGGTACACCCCCATCATCGTCAGGTTTAACACATGCTTTCCCGGTGGAGCTAACGTGGGGTCGGCAAAGGTGGTCCAAGCTATAAGCCCGAACTGCTTGTCAGGGATCGGTTTAGCAGTGCGGTTTCTCCAGTATTCATTTATTTCTTCGACCGTAGGAGCGATCAGGGTATGATGCGCATCCAGAGGCGGCTCGTAGTCGATCAGGTCGAGGACCCTAATTTTTATAGCCATCGTGGTGTAGATTTTAGAACTCCCGGCTCAGGTTGGACTACTATTACTCAGGCGTTGGCCAAGAGACTCTATTTCAAAGAATTTCAATCAGGAATAATGAAGATTAAACAATCTCTCTGTGCCAGGTGGGCACTGGACCCTCTGGTATCTAAAGAAAGACAGCTTGATCTTTTTATCAATATAATGTATTTCGGTAATGGGACTCTAAGGCCCCAAACAATGCCCTCATGGAAACAAGGGTTCGACAGCTCTTTAATTAGTGGGGTAGGGTCAAAATTGTACTGTTGCGCTCCGTAACAGTAAAACGTCATGCCTGCGGGGCGGGGCGTGGAAAAACTCGGCGCAAGCGCTTTTAATATTTTCCTGTCGGGGTCTGAGGTTCAGGCAGGAATACATCTTTTGAAACAGAAGATAGCCTTATCCGCTTTCGCGGGGTTTCAAGTTGTGGCGGAAAAAATTAAACAGATACATAAGTGAGGAGTGTCAAGCTTGCAGGAACGGGATATGTTGAACCCATTTCCAGAAGATACTCAACAATGGCGGCACAAAATTTTTCCTATACTTGGGCACATAAAAAACTATTCGTCCCGAGACTTTTTTTTGGATGCTATTGCTGGCATTATTATTGCTGTCGTACTGGTCCCGGAGAGTATTGCCTATGCCCGGCTTGCTGGTTTGCCTTCTGAAATAGGTATTTATGCAGCAGTGGTTGCTTACTTAGTGTATGCGCTATTCGGCCCTTCTCGCCAACTGGTAGTGGCACCCGTTTCCATTATGTCCTTAATGGTTGGTGCTTCCCTGGGACCACTCCACTATAATCCTCAGGAATACTTAGTTGCGGCTACGATTCTTGCCTTACTGGTAGGAATGATCCTCCTTATCCTGGGCTTATTCAAAGGAGGTTACCTGGAAAATCTTCTGTCCAAACCAGTAGGCATCGATTTATCACCGCCGGAGCTATGATTGTGGCAACAACCCAACTTCCTCATTTATTAGGTATTGAAGTCCATGCTGTTTCCGGTCCGCTTAAAACCCTTGATACTCTCTATCAATTAGCGTTACATATAACGGAACTGGATTGGCTGCCGATGTTGATTGGTGCAGTAGGGGTAGCTGCGATCCAAATTTCTAAAAAGATTAGTCCTTTTATCCCTGGAGCCCTGGTGAACATTTTTTTAGGGATTGCCATCATGTTCATTTTTGATGGTTTCCAGAGCGGTCGTATCGAGGTGGTAGGAACCATTCCGGCACATTTGCCGCATTTCGGTCTGCCCTGGCTTATCCCCGGAGAAAGTTGGCTTGAGTCTATTAAGTCCGTTGATGTTGGGAAACTTTTAATGATTGCTCCCGGCATTGCTCTGGTTAATATAATTGAAAGCCTTTCTATCTCCAAGGTAATGGCCGGACGTAATGGCGATAAAATCAATGCCGACCGGGAGCTAATCAGCATAGGCCTCGCTAACATGATTACTTCTTTCTTCCATGGCTATATAGTGGCCGGCAGTCTTTCCAAGACCTCGGTCAGCTATCAGGCCGGAACCCGCAGTCAGCTGTCAGGATTAGTTGCAGTCGGGGTGCTGGTTTTGGTTCTTCTCATCTTAACCCCTTTCCTGTATTACGTGCCGGTGGCCTGTTTGGGAGCCATTATCTTAGTTGCCGCTTACCACCTCTTCGACTACAAAGCGATTAAGAAGGCTTTTAAGCTGCGAAAATCCGAGGGATGGCTGATAGTGCTTACCTTAGTCTTAACCCTTTTGCTCGGCGTTGAAAAAGGTATTATTGCCGGTATTATCATTTCATTTGCCCTGTTCATCTGGAGTACGGCCCGGCCTAGAATCTATAGTTTAGGTCTCATACCTGGTTCGGAAACAGCGTACCAGGAAACTGGTGTTTGTCCGGTGGAAACCCGTGAGGACGAATTGATCATCAAGATTGACGGCCCGCTCTATTTTGCCAACGCGAATTACGTAGAGGAACAGATAATCAATATGCTATCTGCGAAACCCAAAATCAAGAGTTTAATCCTTGATGCTCGGGCCATGACCGATATTGATTTGTCCGGGGAATATGTGTTATGGCAGATCCTGAGAATTATGCTTTTGCGGGAAGCCGATCTAAGCATTGTGGGGGTAAATAAGACGGTTATGGATTTTATCACTGCTTCAGGATTTTATGATTTTCTGGGAGCAGAATGTTTCTTTGCTTCCATTCCCGAAGCGGTAAATGCCGTGCGGTCAACGCGTCAATGGTCCATCGACTTTCTAAGCAATACTCAAGTTACTCCTGCTGTGGATTGAGCTTTCGACGGTTTCCGAAAAAACGAACACCATTCTTAACTGTTGCGCAGTAATGAATAATGGGGGCCTCTATATCAGCGGCCCCCATAACTTGTACCAGACATCATAAGCATAAGAAATAACAGCAGTTGATCTTACTCCCCTTAACCCTCTAAATATTTCTGCCTTTTTCGCATCGTGCCGATGGTGCTGCAACTCCTTCTTGGTGAATTCTGTTTAGCGACTTTTATTCTACCAAGCGGTTGCGTCCATGTCCTTTTATTCTGGACGCTATTCAAATTTGCGAAACTTGTTGTACCCTTGTCTTCTTAAGTTTTCTTCTTACAATAGTTGGCCGGCAATTACGGATTATGATGGGTATGAATTTGGCCTCCGAAACACCATTCGGTGTCAACAGACATTTAAAAATGGTACTTCGTCTCCGGGCAGGACTGTGCATGTCAAAAATGAAATTTCCAAGACTATAGATTATAAGCTTTTCACGGTAGTACTCAAATGGCTGCAGCACATGTGGATGATGACCGATTACCAGGTCGGCGCCTGAGTCAATGGCCAACCGGGCCAGGGTTCGCTGACGGGTATTTGGTTTCAAATCGTCTTCCTTACCCCAGTGAAAAGATACGATGACCAGGTCAACCTGATCTTTGACTTTCCGAATATCGCGTGCGACCAAGCGATCAGTAGCCCTGGCAGCGGTGGCGCGGTTAGGATCGTAAGTCACCCCTACGTAGGGGTAATCGGTGTAGGCCAAAAATGCAATTCTAAGCCCTCCCCTTTTAATGATAAGAGGCTCGTGGGCAAGCGATTCGTTGCGGCCAGCACCTACACTTTTTAAACCGTATTGTTCTAGATAGGACAGTGTATCAAGCAGACCTATCCGACCATAATCAAGAGTATGATTGTTGGCAATACAACATACGTTTATGCCGCTGCGGCGAATGGCGGTAAGTACCGCAGGGTCATATCGAAATCTAATGTTTTTTCTAACCTGCCGGCCTCGTTTGGTTATGGGACCTTCAAGGTTGGCTAATACCAGATCGCCTTTACGCAATATCTTGGAGACATTTTCAAAAAGATAGTCGTATCCATGTTTTTTTCCTATATCTTTAACACCCCAACCAAACGACATATCTCCGACAGCCATAAAGCTGACCTGTCTTGTTCCGTTTTTTAATAGCTCACTTGCTGTCAATCCCCGCTCCCCCAATATACTGTCTGTCATATCGGTATGATATGATTTAATGCCAAATACTGCTACTTAGGTTCATTCATTTTTGTGCGCACAGGGGGACGGTTCTTTTGTGTCTGTTTAAGAATAATGGTAGAATCTGAAAAAAGGTCAGGGGTGGAAACGGATGCCCAGAAAGCCAAGAGCGAAAAGTGAAACAGGAATTTACCATGTTATTGTGCGGGGAATCGGCCAACAGGATATCTTCCATGAAAAAGACGATTTTCTAAGATACTTAGATACTTTGGAAAGAGTCTCGGTGGAAAGCGGAGTAAACATACTCGGGTATTGCTTGATGTCAAATCACGTCCATTTACTGTTAAAAGAAGATGATGGAGATATGTCATTATTCATGAAACGTTTAGGTGTAAGTTACGCCCATTGGTATAACTGGAAATACGAAAGAACAGGACACGTATTTCAGGATAGATTTAAGAGTGAATGCGTAGAGGATGACGCATACCTGTTGACAGTCATTCGCTACATTCATCAAAATCCCATTAAGGCATCCATCGTAAGTAACGCGGAAGAATATGAATGGAGCAGTTGTGCTACTTATTACAAAACAGCTCAAGACTTAACCACATTTCCTGACACCAGACTGATATTAGGGATTTTACACAGGGAAAAGCAAAAAGCAGTTGAAGCACTTCGGAAATTTACGGCAGAGGCTAACGAAGACTGCTGTCTAGATTGCAGTGAACCCAGCCGAATTAGTGAAAGTGAAGCATATGAAATTACCAGGAAGAGAATGAACGGTAAACAGATAACAGCTATACAGACAATGAATGAAAACGAACGAGATATACTATTGGGTCATTTGAGAAATGACGGATTAAGTATACGACAAATTTGCAGGATAACCGGCTTGCCATTCCACATCGTTCGCAAGGCTTAAATGACACAGAAGAACCGTCCCCTTGTGTTTCAATATTTATCCGCGTATGGTAAACAGCATGTTGTCCACCGTCAGACGCAGGGGTATGATGCTTTTTTCGCCCGGGACCGGTTCAGGCCAGCATATGGCCTTTTCCTCCAGCGTTATGTCTTTGAATCGGCTTAAATCCTCCAGACTGCTGAAAGGCATAGTTTTTATAATATCGCGCATATTGAAGATGATCTTGTTGCCGTGCTCGAATTCCACCAGCAGGGTATAATCATCATTGGGCGTGACCTTGAGTATTTTACTCATCGAGTGAAGCTCCTTCCGGATTTGTATGATATTTCGGGCATTCGCCGCTCCTTGCCATCCATGGCACCCTGGCATACTTTCCATCCGTGGGAATAAAAAATCCCCCATACTAAGAAGTATGGAGGATGATTTTTGGTTCCGGTATCTACCGAACGGTATATTTTAACGGAAAATTATAAAAGCTTCAGCTTTTGCGCCTTTTTCACCGCTGCCGTCCTGCCGCTGACCTCCAGTTTCAGGTAGATATTATGCAGATGGGTCTGTACGGTGCCGGCGGCAACATAAAGTTTTTTGGCAATCTCATCCCTCTTGAGGCCTTCCGCGGCCAGGGTGAGGATTTCAAGCTCCCTCGCCGACAGGGAAGCCGTGCTCCGGGCGGAGTGTTTCAGGCTCTCCATATACTGCCCACAGGCGGAAAGCACCTCCTTTAGGTATGCGTCCCGCGAATCAGCATGGGCAATGTGCCTGACCATGTCTATGACGGCAGGCGCATACTCGGCGAAGAGCAGAATGATGTGATCCTCCCGCGCCATGTCGAAGGCTTTGCGAAGAGCGGTGCAGCCTTGCTCCATGCCGTAAAGCTGATATTGCGCCGCCGCCCTGAAAATCTGATTGTGAAGAAAGCCTAGCTGATTGTGGAAGATGGCGAAATAGCGGGCAAATTCATCAGTGAGTATTTCGAGCTTGATATAATTCTTGGCAAGCAAAAGCGCCTTGCCGTAGACGATATAGTTGAAGCCCAGGCCCTGATAAAAAAAGTGCGCGGGGGACATATCTCCGGTTTGCAGCCACAGGGGGATGCTGTCGAGTCGGGTAAGGCAGCAGTAAACGTATCCTTCCACGATCTCGAGTCCGGTGTTGTAATAGATGTTGTTCGCTCGCATCACATCCTGCCTGAGCTGCCGCAGAAGCTCCAATGCTTCATCAACCTTCCCCTGATAGAGATACAGCCTGATCAAAGCATTATAAGCGCAGATCATAAGACCGACTTGTGCCTTGGTCTGCGCTTTGTAAATGGCTTTGAAGGCATTGAGCTCCGCCGCCTGCCAGTCGCCGGTTTCCAGCGCGTATTCGGCCAGAGCCACATAGTCGCAGCCGGTGCCGCAGCCGTCGGCCAGCTCGGCAAAAATCGGAAAATCCGATGCCATGAGCTCCGTGAGCTCTTTGAGGTTGCCCGGCTCCCTGTAACAGGTATAGAGAAAATAGGGGGAGCCCAAGGTGAACTCAGCCTCCCGCTTTTGCAGGCAGGAAATATCCCCGTTAAGCAGGCGCTGTGCCTCCTTCAGGCAAGCGGCTATTTCCCTGGCATCATTGAACACGGCAAAGATCCGGGTAAGATAAATTTCCGCAAGGACGCGATCTCTGCCATGCGGGATGGGTTCTTGGGCTTGCTCGCAAGCCTCCTGCAGCTCATTTAAGCGCATCACGCCATCCTGAAAAGCGTCGAGATCGCCGTTTGTCAAAATGATGGCGATATACTGCAAATAAGCAAGCGGATATTTAAGCAGCATCTGGCGGGGCAATGCGGCGAACAGGTCTAATCCGCCGTCAAAAGTGGCAGCATCGCTGGTGATAGTTTCCTCATTGTCCAGCAGCGCGAGGATGCGTTCCGTCTCACCCGCGCGGTAGAGATAGCCGTATGCGGTTCTATATTCACTGCGCGCCAGGTGCCATTCGCCAAGCCGCCGGTAGAGCGCGGCACCTTCCTCTGCATCCTTCTGCTTCCCCCGCAGGAAATCCAGCAGCACGGCGTGGATTTTATAGTCTCCCGCCGCCTCGTCGAAGGTAACAAATGCGTTTTCGCGACGTAACTTTTTTAGGGTCTCCTCTGATTTTTTGTCCTGCGTTACAAACACAGCCTGCTCCACCGTGAAGCTGTCCATCACGGAGAGACGCAGTAAAAACCTTTGGATGCGCTCGTCGTATGCGTTATAGAGCACCTTCTCCACCAACTCGTTGATAGCGCCGTTTCGGCCTACGGGGATACTACGCTCCATGCCGAGCATGATAAGATAAATCAGCGAAATCCAGCCGCCTGTGTAATCGGTAATTTTTCTTATCTCGCTCTCGCCAGCCGTGAAGCCCATCAAGGCGCAATAGTCCCGAATTTCACTGTCGGTAAACCGCAGCGTATTTTGCGTCACGACATTGCACAGCCCTTTTACGGAAAGCTCGGTGATATCCAGATTTGTCGTATCGCGGGTCAAGATGACAATGTGAAAATCGTCCGGCATTTCCATTACAAAGCGTCTGAAAAGCGCGGTCACCCGCATGCTTCTGGCAAGGTGGAAATCGTCGACGACCAGAACCGTATTGGGTTGATAATCCATCTCATTGACGATGGAGATAGCCGCTACTGTCTGTGGTGTGTCGGAAGGAACACCGAGCTTTTGGAGGCTGATCGCCGCCGCCTCGTCAAATTTACCGATTTCGGCCGCCAGCCTTTCCCAAAACCACGACGCCGTATCATCTTCGGATAAAAAGGAAGTCCATATGACAGGAGTGCCTTTTAAAGCAAGGAATTCACGCACTGCCGTGGTTTTCCCGTAACCGATGGGAGCCTCCACGATGGTAATTGGATAATCAAAGATACTCTCCAAAGCGCGGTTGACTCGCTCACGCTTGAGGGCCTTGAGCTTTTTCGTGGCGGTGCACCTCCCCTCCGAAGTATTGGTTCTATAAATCCATCGTCAATAATTGAAAAATTGTTGAGTCGAAAAAGTTCGGGAAGCAGAGGAACCTTCTTTTTGCTTCCTTGCATTTGGCATTAAATCAGTTATCATCTACCGATTTACATTTTTCTCCACCGTAAACTATTATCCTGCAAAGCGCGCACAGGGGGACGGTTCTTTTGTGTCTGTTTAAGAATAATGGTAGGATCTGAGAAAAGGTCAGGGGTGCAAACGGATGCCTAGAAAGCCAAGAGCGAAAAGTGAAACAGGAATTTACCATGTTATTGTGCGGGGAATCGGCCAACAGGATATCTTCCATGAAAAAGACGATTTTCTAAGATACTTAGATACTTTGGAAAGAGTCTCGGTGGAAAGCGGAGTAAACATACTCGGGTATTGCTTGATGTCAAATCACGTCCATTTACTGTTAAAAGAAGATGATGGAGATATGTCATTATTCATGAAACGTTTAGGTGTAAGTTACGCCCATTGGTATAACTGGAAATACGAAAGAACAGGACACGTATTTCAGGATAGATTTAAGAGTGAATGCGTAGAGGATGACGCATACCTGTTGACAGTCATTCGCTACATTCATCAAAATCCCATTAAGGCATCCATCGTAAGTAACGCGGAAGAATATGAATGGAGCAGTTGTGCTACTTATTACAAAACAGCTCAAGACTTAACCACATTTCCTGACACCAGACTGATATTAGGGATTTTACACAGGGAAAAGCAAAAAGCAGTTGAAGCACTTCGGAAATTTACGGCAGAGGCTAACGAAGACTGCTGTCTAGATTGCAGTGAACCCAGCCGAATTAGTGAAAGTGAAGCATATGAAATTACCAGGAAGAGAATGAACGGTAAACAGATAACAGCTATACAGACAATGAATGAAAACGAACGAGATATACTATTGGGTCATTTGAGAAATGACGGATTAAGTATACGGCAAATTTGCAGGATAACCGGCTTGCCATTCCACATCGTTCGCAAGGCTAAAAATGACACAGAAGAACCGTCCCCTTGTGTTTCCCGAAATAAAGGCCATAGCACGTTTTTCCATTTGAAAATCTTTAGGGTAACACATATAATGAACGCAGTTCATTAAGGGAAGGTTATTTATGCCTAAATTAATTGAGGATCCTAAAAATCTGATCCTGGAGCAAGCCAGAACGATTTTGGAAAAGGAAGGCTGTGCCAAGCTTAATATAAGGCAAATTGCTAAACTCAGCGGGGTATCGGTGGGAACAGTTTATAATTACTTCCCTACCAAAAAGGATCTGGTAATTTTTTTAATGATTGAGCATTGGGATCGTTATTATAATAGGTTGGATGTAATTGACCGGGAAGAAGCAGATTTTTATGTCAAGCTTAGAAGGATATTTGAAGAACTAACTGTTTTTGTCGGTACTTTTAAAGAAGTCTGGCTTAAGGTAAACGATGAAGTAATCGAAAGTATCAGCCAGGACCGTCAAGGCGAAAAAGATTTCCTTGACAAGTTGATTATACGGCTGGGAAAAATGATTGAGCAGGAAGATACTATTTCGTTCAAATTAGCAGCTCTAAACCTGGAACTTCATGACCTAGCCCAATTCATTATATCCAACCTTGTAATGCTGGCCCAATTAAAACAAATGGAATATACAAATTTCGAAAAAATACTTAAAGCATTATTAATATGAATTAGCCTTGAAAAACGCCAAAACCAAGTATTTGATTGCGGCTATATGAACAATGTTCATTTAATAAGAAGGAGGATTGAACACTAATGAAGATTTTGCGAGCTGTTGCTTTGTATCTCAAGGATTGGCGTAATTGGCTAACCCATTCTCTCATCGGTATTGGTATTTTGCTTATTGCTTTTCATATGCCGGTAAAACCTGTATATCGGATTTCCCTTATAGTGGTTGTCGTGACTTTTAATACGATCCGCATGAAACTCAATAAACAATTTGATAAGGAAGCAGTTGAAGAAATTAATTAGGGAAGGAATTTTATTATGAACCAGCCGGCTTCAGTAATTAATCAAGCAACAATGTACAAGCATTAATACGGGAATCAGTTCATTAGCCTGGTGGGCACGGATTCTGGATACAAGCTTCTTCTCCATGCTTCATCCTGCCTTTCCGTTTAATCGTATATCCGGCAAGGGAAAAAGCACAATTTATTTTACACACTCACAGTTTTTGGAATATGCCTTTTTTTCATAACATCATACCCCCTACCCCGCCTAATTTTAGTAAACACATGTTCCACCGCAAGAATTGTTCACCAACGAGATCAGTCATTATCTCTTTCTTCAATATTCGTGTTTTCAATTTCGTTTAAATTTAATAACATTTTTTCTAGCAGTGTTCTTGTCGTCGCTAAGTCCTTCTTATTAATTTCTTTGAACATATCTTTTCGAAAACTTGCGCCTTTGGGATCTATTTTTTTCCAAAAATCATGGCTTTGCTCCGTCAGTCTCAATCTTGTTACTCTCGCATCTTTCTTGTCTTTTTCTAATTTTAATAAACCTTTCTGCTGGAGTTTCAAAGCTACTTGTTTCACGTTCTGATGAGAACTTCCCATCTCGCTGGCCACTTCTTTCAGGGTCGGGGGGTAGTCAAATAAACTATGAATAGTTTCGGACAAAAACCATTGCTTTGTTGTTACATCAAATTCCTTAAATTCTCTCTCAAGCAATGTGTTCATCTTATTTGAGATTATCAGCAGTAAAGCAAAAATGATCGGCTCATCAGGAATTGAATTTGTCTTCGCAGGATTCAGAATAAACACCGCCTTTATTGAAGCATTGCCAGAATGGTAATGCATTACCTAATTGGATAATATATTACCTATCAATGTCTGTCAATATGTTTCTGATTATTTAAGGGGTGAGGTTTTGAAGGCAAATACTACCGATTAGTTCGAAAATGGTGGAGAGGGGTATACTGTGTCAAAGAGTACAGTTGGAAGAGGAAACTAAAAATGCCTTTATATCGAGGGGTTCTGAGTGCTCCACCTCCACCGATAACATGAATGCATAGGATGGGGGGTTCGATGCAGTTCCAGCATGTCTAGAGATGAAATAAACGCTGAAATTTCGGCGTTTCTAAATATCATGCTACCCTACTATAAAATGATACAAATGCACACCCCTGGTCAATCCTGATATGCTCCCCTTTGAGTAGACACCTGAAAAAACAAAAATCAGGACTACACAAAGGGGAGTTTTTTGTGGGAGGAAAAGGGATCAATTGGAGCAAGAAAATTGAAGCTGTAGAGAAATACAAGCGAGGAGAAGGTAGTCAGGACAGCATAGCGCGGGAATACGGAGTAGATCGATCTAGCTTGAAGCATTGGATAGCAAAATATGATGCCACAGGTCCGTCTGGGTTAGCCACCCCACATAAATACAACAGATACAGCGTAGAACTCAAAACCGCAGCAGTGGAAGCGTACCTGCGTGGCGAAGGAAGCCAATTGGAAATATGTGAGAGGTATCAAATTCGTAGCAAAAGGCAATTCCAGAAATGGATAGCGGTGTATACTGGTCATAAAGAACTTCGAGCTACCGGGGGCGGCCGGGAGAAAGGGATCTATATGACCAAAGGACGATTAACCACGTTAGAGGAGCGGATTGAAATCGTCAGCTACTGCATAGCCAATGGTAAGGACTATGGCGCAGCAATCGAAAAGTATGGCATATCCTACCAGCAAATATATAGCTGGGTACGCAAGTACGAGCAAAAGGGCGTAAACGGTCTTATCGATAAACGTGGGAAACGCAAACCATTGGAAGAAATGAGTGAGGTTGAACGTTTGCAGGCAGAGAACAAGATGCTCAAAGCCGAGAACAAACAAAAAGAAATGGAGATCGCTGTATTAAAAAAAGTTCAGGAGATCGAAAGGAGGCGGGGTTAAGCGGCGTCCGACAGGAAAGGCTCTACCTGGCTGTAAAGGAGCTGCACGAAAAAGAAGCATTCCCGGTAGAAAATGTCTGCAGGATCCTGGACCTGAACAGGTCATCCTACTACAAATGGCTCCACCGCAAGAAAAGTGCCCGTGAACAAGAGAACGAAGCTCTGCTGCACAAGCTTGGTTATCTCTATGCGGAATTCAACGGCATATATGGATACAGGCGGCTGACAGATGAGCTGAACGCCAGGTACGAAGCCAACTACAACTACAAGCGTATATACCGTCTTACACATATGGTAGGCTTAAAAGCTGTTATCCGCAGAAAACGACCTCACTACCAGCGTTCTACCCCGGAAGTTACAGCGGAGAATATTCTAAACCGTGATTTCACTGCTGAAAAGCTTAACGAAAAGTGGCTGACCGATGTCACAGAGTTTAAGTATGGAGACAATTCAAAACTTTATTTGAGCGCGATTCTCGACCTAAAAGACAAAGGTGTCGTCTCTTTTGCTATAGGACGTAGCAACAATAGCCAACTCGTATTTGACACCTTTGATTTAACGTTTCAAAATATCCGGAAGCCCACCCTATGTTTCACAGTGACCGAGGTTTTCAATACACCAGCAAGAAATTTAAGTATAGATTGGACAAGGCTGGGATGACACAAAGTATGTCGCGAGTCGGTCGATGCATCGACAACGGCCCAATAGAAGGTTTCTGGGGCATTCTCAAATGCGAAATGTACTACCTTGGAAACTTCAAAGATTACGACTGCCTAGTAGCAGCCATTGAGAACTACATATATTTCTATAACTACGAACGCCGGCAAAAGAAGCTGAACAAAATGTCACCGATGACTTACCGCCAATTTCTCGAAGCCGCTGCATAAAAAGCTGGACCCCTTCATCGAAAGGAGCCCAGCGAATGGTTTCATTTTTTCTTCTGTCTACTTGACAGGGAGCGGTTCATCCTTCAACGATTTCAAGGAGGGGTGTGCATTTTCGTCAGGGGGTGTGCAAAACTCTGATGCAGCATTATACAGCAGTTTAAAGAGAACCGTCCCCCTTGTCACTACTCATGCAAAAGCAATTTTCTAGTATTATCATTATTGTTGTTAACATTAATATACATGCATTTATGTTGATTCACTTTGCAGTAATGCTTATAGCAGGTTTTGTAGTCGCTCCAATATTTCTACATATCCGTGGGTTCCATTTACACGTATCTTCTGCCCATCCAGAATTTTATGAGTGGCATTATCTACTCCCACCACTGCGGGAATTCCATATTCCCTGGCCACTACGGCACCATGGGTCATTAAGCCATCTACTTCCGTAACCAGACCTGCCGCCAGCGGAAATAGCATAGTCCAAGCCGGGTCGGTATATGGCGCCACCAGGATATTTCCTTTCTCCATTTTTTCTGCTTCCAACATTATGATGACCCGGGCACGACCTTCCACCGTTCCACCAGATACCGGACTCCCGGCTAAAGCACCCGGCGGTACGTCAGATCCTGGTTTGATTAAAATTATTTCACCTTCACTGGTCATATGACGAGGGGACGGTTTGAACCGTCCCCTGATATGGAAGGGCTTTAACCTACGTGGCGCTATTCGAGCGGGTTAGCCCCTCCATTATGTCTTGACAGAGTATGCTATTTTTTCGGGTAAATAACCGTTACCTCCCTGATTGCCGGATTCCATGAGACCTCGCAGCCCAGGTTTTCAGCGATGAAGCGCAGGGGCAGCATGGTGCGGCCAGGATGAACGATGATCGGAGTCACCGCCGGATTGGCTGGGTCGATGGCTGTTTCCACGCCGTTTACCCGCGCCGTGCCGTTGTTAATCCACATGACGATGGTCCGGTTGCCCAGTTGGACTGTTATCTGGTCCAGGGCGTCATCCCAGTTGACTACGGCGCCCAGCGGTTCAGAAACGTAGCGGATGGGTAGGAGAGTGCGGCTTTCGGAGATAATCGGGGCGGTGTCCATGGTCTGCAGCCTGCTGGAGGTATCGGAAGGTCCCTGCACATAGTATTCGGTGGAATCAATATAGAAGCGCAGAACCGTCTGCCCGGTTGTAGCATCTGGAGCAGTAGTGTCCGGAGCAGTAGTATCTGGAACAGTAGTATCCGGAGTAGTGTCCGGAGTAGTGGTCTCTGCAGGCGTGGTCACCTGGTCCTGGTTAGAATAGGCTGAATTGCCGACATCGTTAAAAGCCCTAACCCTGTAGGTATAGGTGGTTTCAGGCTCGCAGGTGTCCATGTAGCTTGTCACGTCGCTCTCCACAGTGGCTATTTCAGTGAAGGCGCCGGTGGTCTTGCGCTCGATTCTAAAGCCTTCTTCTGTCTCTGACGCGTCAGTCCACTGTAAATATACCTCTGAGGCGGAGAGGGCTGAGGCCGATAGCGCGGTTGGGGGAAATGGCACAAACTTGAAGGGAACGACCAGCATCGTCCTCGCGCCGCGAATGGTAAAGTTATCGCCCTGATCGACACAAACCAATTCATCGCCAATAAACAGACGAACAGCCACCCTTACACGGCTTGAATTTACATTTGGCACTGTCCATGAATAGGAATTGGTATTCGGTACGGTCGCTATCTGGATCCATTCGGAATCATCGTACCTATACCGGATTTGAGCCTGGAAGCCTTCCCCGTTGCTGGTCCAGGTGATATTACGGGTTTCATTCCATGCCCATTCCTCGCCTCCAGCGGGAGAAGTAACCCGCACTACCGCTTCCTCTGTGGTGTCCGAAGCGATGTTGCTCAAATCAGAGAATTCATCACCTTTATACGCCCTTACGATGAAGTAATACTTTGTATTTGGTTTTAAACCGCTGGGGCCGTAGAATGTTCGATTTGCCGACTGCCGGCCGATTACACTGAAAGCAGCATGCCCTTCGCCCCTGCGATAAATAAGAAAACCGTCTTCATCATCCGAGTTGTCCTGCCAGGACAAAGCGATGCTGGTAGCGTCTCCAGCCACCGCGATCAGGTTGCTGGGCGCGTCCGGAGGTGCCCCCATCGCAGCTTGCGGAGCCAGCAGGCAGCCCAAAAACAGTAGGCATACCAACAGAGTTTTTATCAGTATGCTTTTCATATTCTACCTCCTCGTGTCATCTAAATGATTTTCGTTTTATTATTCTATAATGGCTTTGTAAAATATCTGTAAAATTTCCTAGCGCTTACAAGGAATTTTCAAAAGAACATGTAATATTACTTTTTATATAGAAGAAAAGGTGGGCTTGACATGGCCATCGCACCTTTGGTTTACACCCAGCTGTTACCGCCCCGCGTCAAAAACTCCCTCAAACGCACCCGCTTGAGGGACACCGGCCTAGCGTTTCTGTCCCACCGCGTAACCACGGTGGTAGCCCCGGCCGGGTATGGTAAAAGCATCTGGGTTTCCTCTCTGCTGGAGGAACCGGGCTGGCCCCCCACAGCGTGGCTCAGCCTGGCCCGTCACGATAAGGAGCCGTCCTTTTTCCTTTATCACCTGATCCACGCGATAAGAAGGATCCTGCCCGGGGTTGGCGGCCAATCCCTGCGCACTATGAATAGCTTGGAAGACACCGGCCGGGAGTGGCTGATCGCGGTATCTTCCCTTATCGAGGAAATACCCGTCGAAAAAAAGCTGGTCCTGGTTCTGGACGATTTTCACCTGATTGATAAAGGCGAGGAGGTACGCGGTATCCTGGATTACCTCATTCGCTGGCTGCCCACGGAAGCCCGTCTGGTTTTGCTGAGCCGCAGCAGCGTAACTCTGAACCTGTACCGGGAGCGGATGAATGGCGAACTGCTGGAAATCAGGGGCAATGAACTGTTGTTTTCAATTGAAGAGACTCGAGAGCTCTTGGGCCTGCTTGGTTTGACAGTGGCTGAAGAAGATGTGCGAATGATCCATAACTTTACGGAAGGGTGGCCTGCCGGGCTGCGCCTTCTGGGCATGCTGCTCAGCCGGGCAGGCGGTGACCTGGATATAACCATGTCTTCCTTAAAGATAAAGGACGCCGACCTTTATACCTACCTTAGCAACGAACTGCTTGACTACCTGCCGTCTGAACTGCGCGGTTTCCTGCTTGACGCCTCCCTGCTGCCGTACCTGGAGCCGGCCCTGTGCGATTGCGCCCTACAGTCCAGCGGCAGCGAGAGTATGCTTATCAGCCTGCACGAGCATGGCATTCTGAGCCAGGTGGCGGGTGAAACCACTACCTGGCGGCTGCACCACCTCATGGGTGAATTCCTGGCGCAAAAAGCAACTAGCCTGCGACCGCCGGACCATATCATCCGGATCAGGCGCCGCGCTTCGGCTTTTCTTGAAAGCAAGGGAGATATCGACAGGGCACTGGAACAGCTGGCAGCCAGCACTGATTGGCCCGGCATGGCTGCCCTGATCAAAAGGCGTGGCGACAAGTACTTCCTGCAGATCGGGCGCCTGGACGCCCTGCGCTCCTGGCTGGGCCGCCTGCCTGAGGAGGTCGTCAGCGGCGACCCCTGGCTTATGTATTTTCAAGGGGTGAGCATCCTGCACGGCCATCCAGCTGAAGCCATCGACATCCTGTCCAGGGCTACCGATACAGCCGATAAAAAAGGCGATTTAAAATGCCAGCTTCGCGCTCTTTTTTTAATGATTGCCGCCTACACCTTTGCCAACAACCTCGAAAAAGTTAAGGAGACAACCAGGAGAATACCGATTGTCGCTTCACTTATCAAGAGCTCCTGGTCGCGGGGTGTGGTGCTGGTGGCGGCTTTGAGCCGGGCTGTCTGGGAGGATAACCTGCGCCGGGGGGCCTGGTTGAGCTGGTTGTCCGGCAATGTCAAACTGGACCCGGAATCGCAGATGGGGCGCCTGATGTTTTCCGGCATGATCCAGTTTAGGCTGGGCAATTTATCTGCCGCCAAGAAACTGATCGAAAAAGCGCTCGCCGACCCCTATACCCAAGAGAACGAACAATGGACCGGCACGGCCAATACTATTTACAGCTTTATCTGCATGCTCACCGGCGAGCACGAAAAAATGGTAAAAATCTGCAAAGAGTTGGTGCGCTTGGGGCAGAAGTATGAAGCGCCGCACCAGTTGGGGGTCGCTTACCGCCGCCTGGCCCTCTTTCAACTGGGGAATGGACAGCTGAGCCAGGCCAGGCAGAAATTTGAGCTTTCCCGCGACGCCTTTGTCCGCGCCAATAATATTTTCATGGCTTATCTTACAGACCTGGATCTTATTCTGCTGCGCATAAAAGCCGGGGAAAACCCTGGTGACTTGCTTCAGGAGGCACAGTTTCTCATAGATAAACTGGGTACAGTCCCCGCCGGGCAGGGTTTTGACGACTACGCTTTATCAATAGCGGGGATCATTGCCATGCTAGCCGGCCAATTGGAGTTGGCCCGGCAACGTTTCCAGGAAGTAATCCAGAAATGCAAACAGAAGGGCGCGCGGCAGACCCTGGCCGGCACCCGCCTGCTGCTGGCAAGGGTGTACATGCTGCAGGGCGCCGAGGAATCGGCAGATAGCTGCCTGCGCCAGGCGTTGGGCGCCGCCGAAGCGGAAAAATGGGAGTATTTTTGGGACTGGCAGCCGGAAATTGTCTATACCATGTGCCGGTACGCGCTGTTGAAAAATATCCACCCTAATTGGGCGGCCTATCTCTTGCGGCGCTGGTTTCCGAAGCGCACCGGTCAGGAGGCCGGCAGCCTGCTGGTTTACCCGGACGAAAATGTGCGCAACTGCACCGAGGCGCTTTTACAGGACCTAGTGCGGCAAACGGAGACGCCGCTGATTCACGTCAACTGTCTGGGTGATTTTCGCGTTTTTGTTAATGGAGTTGAAATCAATCCGTCAAGCTGGAAAACCAAGAAAGTCGAAAGCCTGTTCAAATTCCTGGTTATTGAAAGACGCCAGCACCTTAAAGAAAAAATCATAGAAGAATTTTGGCCGGACGCGGAACCCCGCTTGGGAGACGTCAGCCTTAGGATGGCTTTGACTAACATTCGTAAAACCCTTGGGCTTACCGGTGAATGCTTGGTCCTCAAGCGCGGCATGATTTTCTTGAACCCTGAAATAAAAATATACACAGATTATGAGTTATTTACCTCAACAGCCCGGCAAGCCATACAAGATTGCGACTTGGACAATCCCGCCTGCCTGGATTTATTAGGACAGGCTGCCGGCTTATACGGCGGCGAGTTTCTACTGGATGATATATATAACGATTGGACCGCGGGCCTGCGCGCGCAGCTGCGCAAACTGTATCTAAAGGTCCTCTCCAAAAAGGTCGAAATTTTTCGCCGTCAGGGCAGGCTTATCCCCGCCATAGAGGTCTGCCGCCTTTACCTGGACCTGGAACCAACCGACGAGCCAATGTGCAGGACAGCTATGGATTTGTTGTGGCAAACCGGGCAAAAACAGCAGGCTTTGTCCATATACAAGAAGCTGACCGCTGACATCGCCAAAGAATTTAACTCCAGCCCGTCTAGTGAAACTATCGCGCTCTACGAAAAGATGAAATGACATATCATGTCAAGGGGGCGTCAGACTGTGTGAGAAATTCACCTGAATCGGAAGGTGTCAACAACCCCGTTCCCCCGTCACACCTTGTCACTCAAAATCTCTACATATCCCTGGGTTTCATTTACACGTATCTTCTGCCCATCCAGAATTTTATGAGTGGCATTATCTACTCCCACCACTGTAGGAATTCCATATTCCCTGGCCACTACGAGGATCCTCCCGGTGTTTGCCGCAGACGCTCAAGCAGTCTTTCGGCAGCATGGTCAGCTTCCACTTTGCCTGCCATAAAGTCAAGACGGTGCTGCCCCGGCTCCATGCTTTCTATGTGACCCAGAATGCCGGGAACCAATTGGGTTGGAGCCTCGCGCCAACGCGGTCTGGTCACATCGATTTCACCAGTTCCCCGCATACCATATCGTTCCAAGAAACTTAACAAAACAGGCAGAACTACTTCTCCGCCGGATATGTCCGTAAGTTCTTCAAAAAAGGTTGCGCTCTTGGCATGCTTCAGGTATTCGGATTACTGCCGGATGGTTTCGCACCACATCGGCTACATCACCCAGAGCTAAACCCATTTCAGTCGTTACATTGCCCGGTGGGGATTTACTGATGCTGGCCAACTCGGCTGCGTCTCCGAGCCACTTAATAGACAAATTCTCAAATGAGCTTGTAGCACAGGGGGACGGTTCTTTTGTGTCTGATTAAATGACACAGAAGAACCGTCCCCCTGTGTTTTACTGGCGCGATGACAATAAGTGGAAGGATTTCACCCTATCAAGAGAGAATAACCCACCAGAAATCGAGAAAGCCGCTCCGCTAAAACCACAGGAACGGCTTAAATACCAGCTTTTCAAACAATATAAAAGCCACCCACCGATAAAATATTTTTATCAATAGATGGTAGATAATCTGGTGGAGGCGGGGGGAGTCGAACCCCCGTCCGAAAGAACGACAGAAACAGTATCTCCGAGCGCAGTTCGTGTTTTGAGCTTCGCTATCCGGACGCCCACGAACAGGCTTCCCTCAAGCTATCCCTGTAAATTTCCCCTTAAAAGTCCCCAGAGAGAAGAGCTTTCAGGGTACCCTAACAAAGTGACGCCCTGCACCAGGCCGTTAGGAAACCTGGCCGGACGAGCGGCATTAAGCCGCTAGTGCGTAATTATCGTTTGCAGTTACTTTTTTTTGTACCGTTTTAACGAGGTGGCACCAACTCGGCTCGCTGCTCTTTCCACCTATTCCCCCGTCGAAACCATTACGCCCCCTTATTTATATGCTCTTTCCTTGACAATGCGATCAATATCGCGTTTGGCGTCTCGTTCGGCGATGTCCTGGCGTTTGTCGTGGAGCTTTTTGCCTCGGGCTACTCCTATGACAATTTTGGCCAGGCCATTTTTAAAGTAGACTCTCAGTGGAATCAGGGTGTAACCTTTCTGTTGAGTAAGACCGTAAAGCCGGTTGATTTCCCGGCGCTGCAGCAGTAGTTTTTTAGGCCTCTTCGGCTCGTGATTGAAACGGTTGCCCTGTTCATAGGGACTGATATGGAAGTTTATGACCCAGGCTTCCCCGTCCTTAATCTCACCGTAAGCATCCTGGAGGTTGGCCTTGCCTCCCCTCAAGGATTTGACCTCGGTTCCCTGCAGGACCAAACCTGCTTCCAGGGTATCATCTATATGATACTCATGGCGGGCCTTGCGGTTCTCTACTACTACTTTGACGTTTTTATCCTTCATCCGGTTCACCCCGAAAAATAAACCCTCGCCCCGATGGTTGAGATCCACCTGCAGCCAGGGTTTGTTGTCTGCTATCTTCGACTATCATTATATAACGTGGCATGCACTTGGTCAAGGACGCCGATGCCAGTCTAGCTGCGGTATTTCTTACGCGGCCTTGTTCCATTCCCGGACAGGTGCTCAGTCAGCTCAAAGTCCAGTTTTGCCTCCTCCACGTTGACCTTGACCAGTTCCACCTCGACCTCATCACCAATCCGGTACACCTTTTTGGTGTGTTTACCCACCAGAATCATCTGCTGGTCATCGAAGACGTAGTAATCATCAACCAGTGACGATATATGGACCAGTCCTTCTACGGTATTTTCTAGTTCCACAAAGAAACCGAAGGCGGTTATTGATGAAATCACTGCCGGGAAGGTTTCGCCGACAAACTGCTTCATGTACTGGGCGGCTTTGATGTCCACGGATTCACGTTCGGCCTCTTCAGCCTGCATCTCCCGCGAGGTACACTGCTCACCCGCTAAAGGCATCAGGCTCTCCCACTGGGCCTTCTTTTTCCCGGATAGCGATCCCTTTTCCAGGAGGTGGGTTAGGACCCGGTGAACGAGCAGGTCAGGGTACCGCCGAATCGGCGAGGTGAAGTGCAGGTAATAGGGTGATGCCAGGCCGTAATGTCCCAGAGGGACTGGCGAATACCGGGCATGTTTCAGGGAGCGGAGTATCATGGTGGATATAATCCGCTGTTCCGGCTTGCCCTTTACATCAGAAAGGACCTGCTGAAGCACCTCCGGTGTTACCTTTTTCTTATTGAGTCTGCGGTTGAAAAAGGCCAGGATGCGAACGACATTATCCAAGTCCTCATCATCCGGTTTCTCGTGCACCCGGTAGAGGGTAGGCAGTTTCATCTCATTACAGTGACTGGCCACTACCTCGTTTGCTCGAATCATGAACTCCTCAATGATGGATTCCGCAACATCCTGTTTCCGCTTCTCAATAGCCACCGGATTTCCTTGTTCGTCCAGGATAACCTTTGTCTCAGGAAACTCAAAATCAAGGGCACCCCGGTTGAACTTGCGCTGACGGAGGATGGCCGCCAGTTCTTGCATGGTTTTGAACATGTCGACGTATTCATGATACCGCTGCATGAGTTCTGGTTCCCGCTCCTTGAGAATCAGATTGACGTTGTTGTAGGTCATGCGCTCGTTGACCCGGATAACCGACTTGAAGATCTCGTAGTCTATTATGTCCCCCTCGGGGTCTATATCCATTACTGCACTCATCGCCAGGCGGTCTTCTCCGGCATTGAGACTGCAAATGCCGTTGGAAAGGTGAACCGGCAGCATAGGGAGCACCCGGTCAACCAGGTAGACGCTGGTTCCGCGCTGGTAGGCCTCCTGGTCAAGTGCGGACCCTTCCCTGACATAATGAGATACATCAGCGATATGAACACCCAGGCGATAGCCGTTTTCCAAACGGGTGATGCTTACTGCATCATCCAGGTCCTTGGCGTCATCGCCATCTATGGTAACCATGGCCCATTCCCGCAGATCCCGGCGACCCTCGATATCTTCCGGCAGCACCACGGATGGAATAGCCTGGGCTTCCTTTTCCACCTTTTTGGGGAAAGACTCACTGAGGCCGTACTTCTTTACAATGCACATAATGTCTACCCCTGGCTCTCCCTTGTTACCCAGAACTTCCACGATCCTGCCCTCGGCAAATTTATCCCGGTCAGGCCAGGCAGTTATCTTAACTAGGACCTTTTGTCCCTCTGTCACATTAACCTTCTTACTTTTTCGGGTGTTGATGGGATACAGTAACCTGGGGTCATCCGGAATCACCTGGGATATGGCTTTCCCCTTCTTGAAGGTGCCAACCACCTCTTGATTTGCACGGTTTATCGCCCGGATTACCTCACCTTCAGGCTTCTGCCCCGGGAGATTCCGTCCCTGGTTTATTCTGACCATTACCCGGTCCCGGTGCATGGCCCCGTTTAGATCCCGTCCGTAGATGAATACATCCGGTTGATTGGGGTCATCGGGCAATAAAAAGGCAAACCCCTTGGCATTGACCTGCAGAGCCCCCCGTACGAGGTTCATCATCTCCGGAACCCCATACTTGTGTTTACGGGTTACCACGATATCCCCGTCCTTCTCCATACGCCCCAGCAACTGAGCAAATTCAGCCTCATCTTCCACTTTCAGCGCGGATACGAGTTCCTGATAATTAAGAGGTCGATAAGATGCCTGCTTCATATAGTTCAGGACATTTTCCCTGGTTAAAATCATTCATTCACCTTCCTGGTTATTACTATGAGGAGTGCTCACTCCAAAGATAAATTCATCTATGTCTTTTCCTGATATAATATTCTCCCCGCCGAGCCCAAATATAAACAGGTTCTGAGCACACTGGTCCCGGAGTAAACTGCAGATTCCCGGCACTTACTCATCACCAAGCACGTCTTTGATAAATCTGTCAATCTCAGAACTCAGCAGATCAAGTTCCTCTCCCATGGTAGCTACATGGGGAGATTTCATCAGATAAAGGTACCGCATCCTGTTATGCGGCAGCCTTTGAGCCAGGATCTTGTAACTCCGGGGGTCCACCAGCTCATCTCTGCCCCCCTGTACTGCAAGAACCGGAATATCTATCTTTTCCAATTGCCCTACAACATCCTTGACCAGAGCCTGCATGCTGACCAAGGCTTTTAATGGTATGCAGTCGTAAGCAAACCGCCCTCTCCCCTGCATCTCGCGGTCCTCGTCACCAATTGATTTGGGTACATAATTGCGAAAGACTTTTATCACCCGTGCCCAACTGCTCTTCCAGTCCTGCAATACCAGCGGGGGGTTAATACATACTAATCCTCTTATGCCCGGTACTCGCGCCCCCAGTTCCAGAGAAAGCAAGGCCCCCATTGACAGCCCGATTACCACCAGCGGAACTGGCTGCTGCAGCAGTTTCTGGACCAGTTCTTCTACCTCATCATACCACTCAGGCCAGCGGGTCTGATTCAGCTGGCTCGGAACGGTGCCATGGCCGGGTAACAAAGGTGCATAAACCGAGTATCCTCTTTGGTGAAGGTTCTCGCCCAGGAATCTCATTTCCGAGGGTGATGCTGTTAGTCCATGAATGAGAAGACAGTTGACATGGCCTCCAATCAATTCAAACGGCCTGGCATGCGGGTTTATTTCATACATAGTATCTCCTCACACTTCACGTTTTCAGGTAGCTCTCATACGTGAAAACGCCAAAACAGTCTAATCTGATTCTACTACATAAGCTAATACTAATCACGAAAACCCTGAAATGCAAACCACAAAACCTCCCCCGCACGTGTCGAATCTCCACAAACCCCCGCAGTGGTGAGGTGGCGAAGACCGTAGGGTTCGAGTGGAGCAGCACCCGGCAAGGGTGATGCTGGAGAAGAGCCGAGCAGCGCATACAAAAGGCCCCGCATTCGTGAAGAGTGCAGGGCCTTGCAAACCATATTAGATATTACGGTTTATTTCTATTGTGCTATATTTCGTCCGGAATTCTCATTCCAAAGAAGGAACGATACACGAAGATCAGTGCGATGGCCAGGAATACCAGTCCGACTATAGGAGCTATGTCGCGGAAAGTCGGGGAGATAGCGATTTCCATAGCCAGCAAACCAAACAGGGTGGTGAACTTGATGATCGGGTTCAAAGCAACCGAAGAGGTATCCTTGAATGGGTCACCAACAGTGTCACCAACAACTGTAGCTTCATGAAGCGGAGTCCCCTTTTCCTGCAGGTCCACTTCAACAACCTTCTTACCATTGTCCCATGCACCACCGGCATTAGCCATGAATACCGCCTGGAACAGACCGATTATCGCAATTGCAATCAGATAAGCCACGAAGAAGGAAACCGCATCATTGTTCCCGCCACTCGGGGCCGACAGGCATGCGAATGCAAGCGCAAAGGAGAATAGTGCTAAGAAGATATTGAACATCCCGTTCTGTGCATACTGCGTACAGATCTTAACAACCTCTTTGGAGTTTTCGGTGTTAGCTTTAACACTGGCCGCTTCACCAAGATCAATATTGTTCTTGATGAACTGCACAGCCCTGTAGGCACCAGTTGTAACCGCCTGGGTTGATGCACCAGTAAACCAGTAGATTACCGCGCCACCGGCGATAAAACCCAGTAGGGTGTAGGGGTTAAGCAGGTTGAGGATCGTTTCCGGTTGCACCTCTAACACCTTCTGAATAACCAATATCAGCGAGAATATCATGGTGGTTGCACCAACTACCGCAGTACCAATCAGTACCGGCTTGGCAGTTGCTTTAAAGGTATTACCTGCTCCGTCCTGAGCTTCCAGATAGTATTTCGCTTTTTCGAAATCAGGCTTGAATTTGAAATCCTTTTCAATTTCCTTGTCGATACCATCAATTTCTTCAATCAAAGAAAGTTCGTATATGGATTGGGCATTGTCAGTAACCGGGCCGTAACTGTCAACCGCAATGGTTACAGGTCCCATGCCCAGCATTCCGAAAGCCACCAGACCAAACGCGAATATGGAAGGATAAATCATAATGGTATCCAGGCCGAACGTACTGGCGTAATAAGCACCAAACATAAGGCCGATGAATATTATGCCAATCCAGAATCCACTGAAGTTACCTGCAACCAGACCTGACAGAATGTTAAGTGACGGACCCCCTTCGCGGGATGCTTTTACAACCTCTGCTACGTGGGTCGAATTCGGGCTGGTAAAGATCTTGGTAGCTTCAGGTATCAAAGCCGCACCCAGAGTACCGAAACTGATTATTGCTGCCAGCACCGCCCAGATTGCCTGGAGTTCTGCCGGAGCCGAGGACGTCGGTCCTAACATGAGGTAGCTAGCACCAAATGTTCCGGCAATCGCAAGTATAGAGGTAATCCATACCAGACTGGTCAAAGGCTGCTCGAAATCAAAGTCATCCGCTTGGCCAAATCTGCTCTGACTTACAGCTCTATTGATGTAGAAAGCTACAAAAGAAGCAACAACCATCAAAACACGCATTACAAATACCCAGGTGAGCAAGCTGGTCTGCAGTGCAATCTGGTCTGCGGCCGGGAATGCGTTTCCTACCGCGAGAACGATAAAGGTAACAACTGCAACACCAGTAACCCCATAAGTCTCGAAACCGTCAGCGGTAGGTCCTACACTGTCACCAGCATTGTCGCCGGTACAGTCGGCAATAACCCCCGGGTTTCTGGGGTCGTCTTCTTTAATGCCAAAGACGATCTTCATCAGGTCAGAACCAATATCAGCAATCTTGGTGAAAATACCACCGGCTATACGCAGGGCACTAGCACCAAGGGATTCACCGATTGCGAATCCGATAAAGCTTGCTCCCGCCAATTCGCGCGGAACAAACAGCAAAATGATCAGCATCATAATAAGCTCAACACATACTAGAAGCATTCCGATGCTCATTCCGGCATCCAGAGCGATGTTCAAAAGCTTAAGAGGCTTTCTTTCAAGAGCGGTAAATGCCACCCTGCTGTTGGCCAGGGTATTCATACGGATTCCGTACCAGGCAACACTGTAGGAACCAAGGATACCTATTACCGTCCACATCAGAATAAACAAAACAGAACCTACCGCCATCTGCGAAAGGAACCCGAAGTAGAAGGCGATACATACGCCGATAAATGCAAACAGTATTGCGAGGAGTTTCCCTTGCTGAATCAGATAGGTTTTGCAGGTTTCATAAATGGTTTGCGCCACATCCAGCATTGACTGGTGGGCAACATGTTTTTTAACCTGGGCAAACTGGTACAACCCGAACAGCATGCCCAGTATACAAACCCCGATACCATAGTAAAGCAGAGTGTTTTGTTCCGCCGTAAGATGCGGAATCACAAGATCTGCTTCACTGGCAAAAGCCGCGACAGGCGTAAGGGCTATTACAGACAGACTGGCCATTCCGCCAAATATTACCTTGACCACGGTCCGGTACTGCCGTCCAATGTACCAGGCCAGGAAGGTCAAGAGGAAAAGAACCAAGCCGACTGATGCCACATTGATGTAGTTCATTATATTTGGTTCCATGGTACTTGTATCATCCTCTCCCATATTAATGTGCTTATGACTGCATGTGTTCAGCTTCAATTCTATAACAGGGCTAGAAGCAACGTAAGCGTCATAAACAGAACTGCCAGGATGGTGGATAGTTTTTCAAACAGCTCATTAGCGGCCTTATTCTTACCGAATATAGCCTCTGCACCCCCCGCTATACTACCCGAAAATCCTGCGCTCTTACCCGACTGCAGCAGCACGGTCGAGATCAATCCTAAAGCAACCAGAATGTCTAGGATTGTGACCAGAGTCTTAACCAAAGTCTCACCTCCCGCGCGGGAACTCCCTAAAGACCACATAAAATTTTAACATAGCCAGGCCCTACAGTAAACTAAAACATTACAACCTACCGGGAATGAGCAAAGATTCCCTTGCCTCGGAACACCCCTATTGCATCGAGTTCTTCCTCAATCCGGAGCAGCTGGTTGTACTTGGCCACGCGGTCGGTTCGGGCTGGCGCTCCGGTCTTGATTTGACCTGCATTGGTGGCCACGGCGATATCTGCGATGGTACTATCCTCCGTTTCCCCGGAGCGGTGAGATACTACACAGGTATAACCGGCGCGTTTTGCCATTTCGATAGTGTCCAGCGTTTCCGTCAGGGTTCCAATCTGGTTGACTTTAATCAGCACACTGTTGGCAGCTCCGGTTTTAATACCCTGAGCGAGCCTCTCTGTATTGGTGACAAAGAGGTCGTCCCCAACCAATTGGGTTTTCTTGCCCAGTTTCTTGGTCAGGAGTTTCCACCCGTCCCAGTCATCCTCTGACAGCCCATCCTCAATGGAGACGATTGGGTACTTCTTGACCCATGATTCCCAAAAGGCCACCATTTCCTCAGAACTAAGTTTTTCCGTTTCACCTCCCATCCAGTAATATCCGTCGCGGTACAATTCGGTCGCCGCGATGTCCAGAGCCAGGAATATGTCCTGTCCCGGTCTGAAACCAGCCGCCTCAATGGCCTCCAGGATAACCTCCACAGCAGCTTCATTTGAAGGCAGGTTGGGTGCAAATCCTCCCTCATCTCCCACCGAAGTCGTCAATCCCCTTTTCTGCAGGACTTTTTTCAGCCGGTGGTAAACCTCTACCCCCATGCGCAGGGCTTCCCTAAAGTTTTCTGCCCCCGCAGGCACTATCATAAATTCCTGGATGTCTACGTTGTTGTCAGCGTGTTTCCCGCCATTTAAGATGTTCATCATGGGAAGCGGAAGTTCTTTGGCATTGACTCCCCCAATATACTGGTAAAGAGGCAGGGCCATAAAATTGGCCGCTGCTTTGGCAACCGCCAGGGATACCCCGAGAATGGCGTTAGCCCCGAGTTTACCCTTGTTGGGAGTGCCATCCAGACTGATCATCAGCCGATCGATTCCCGCCTGATCGACACTATCCATCCCGACAACCTCGGAAGCAATTATAGTGTTGACATTGTCAACCGCATCCAAAACCCCCTTGCCCAAATACCGTTCCTGGTCTCCGTCCCGCAGTTCAACGGCTTCATAGGCTCCGGTGGAAGCTCCGGATGGTACAGCGGCTCTTCCCAGGGTTCCATCCTCCAGAACAACGTCCACCTCAATGGTTGGGTTACCCCGGGAATCAAGAATCTCCCGGGCGTAGACATCGGCTATCAGGCTCATACTATACATCCCTTTCATCATCGTTTATTTCGCCAGGACAACCGGTAAGGCCGCCTGGTTCTTGTCCTCCTTGCTGATATAAGACCTCACGATAACTCGCCAATATCCCTTACTCCATAATCAAGTTTTCCCCGGTCATCTCTTTAGGAATCGGCAATCCCAGAATACTCAGCATGGTGGGAGCAATATCCCGGAGACTTCCCCCCGGCTTCAGCTTTTTCCCCCGGTAAGCGTCGCCGACCAGGATGAAAGGCACCCGGTTAGTGGTATGGGCCGTATGAGGCTGTCCGGTATCCTCATCAGCCATAGTCTCACAATTACCGTGGTCCGAGGTCACAATAGCAACCCCCCCGGCATCCAGGACGGTTTTCACCACCTGTCCCAAGCACTGGTCAACCACCTTTACAGCTGTAATCGCTGCATCCATATTGCCGGTATGTCCAACCATGTCAGGATTGGCGTAGTTCATAATCATTACATCATAGATTCCTTTTTCAATCTCCTTGATTACCCGCTCCGTCACCTTGAAGGCACTCATTTCCGGCTTCAGGTCGTAGGTAGCTACCTGGGGGGACGGAATAAGAATCCGGTCTTCGTTAAGGTTGGGCTGTTCCACCCCGCCGTTGAAGAAAAAGGTGACATGGGCGTATTTCTCGGTTTCGGCGATTCTCAACTGGCGAAAGCCATGCTGGGAAAGGTACTCACCCAGGGTATTATGAAGGTTCTGAGGCATGAAGGCTACTGGAGCCTTGATATTCACATCGTACAGGGTAAAACATACATAATAGACCTCTGGATGCCGAATCCTATCGAAACCCTTGAAGTCACGGTCAACGAAAGCCCTGGTTATCTGCCGGGCGCGGTCGGCACGAAAATTAAAAAATATGATTCCATCGCCATCCTGTACCAGGCCAACCGGCTTTCCGAAGTCATCTACCACCACGGCCGGTTCCATAAATTCGTCGGTTATCTCTTTCCGGTAAGAATTCTCTACCGCCTCCCGGGCACTGCCAGCCTTTTGGCCTATGCCTGCTACCAGTGCTTCAAAAGCCCGCTGGTTACGATCCCACCTCTTATCCCGGTCCATAGCGTAATAGCGTCCCATAACCGTCGCAATTTTGCCGGTGCCCAGCCGCTTCATGGTCTCCTCCAGAGCCTCTATGTAAGTCAGAGCACTGACTGGCGGAACATCCCGGCCATCCAGGAAAGCATGCAGGAAAACCCTGGTCAGGCCCTCTCGCTGGGCCATCTCCAGCAGAGCCACAATGTGGTCTATATGGCTGTGAACACCGCCGTCTGATACCAGCCCCATCAGGTGGAGAGCACCGTTGCGCTTCACGGCATGTTCCATCGCCTTCTTCAATTCCCGGTTTTCAAAAAATCTGCCATCATGAATTTCCTGAGATATCCGGGTAATCTCCTGATACACTGTGCGGCCAGCGCCAATATTCAGGTGGCCGACTTCCGAGTTTCCCATCTGTCCCCGGGGCAGACCCACTTCCAGCGCAGAAGCTTCCAGGACGGTGCTGGGATAGTCCCGTTTTAACTTATTGAAAACCTGGGGATCAGCCAGGGCAATAGCGTTTTTTTCGCAGCAGCCCTCCTCTCCCCAGCCATCCAGTATCACTAAAGTTAAGGGTCTAGGTATCATAGCTCTTACTCCCATTCAACTGGCACAATGTATACCGATTTAAAAATTGATAATCGCTGCAAAGACTTCAGGATCAAGACTGGCCCCTCCGACCAGGGCACCGTCTATGTCATCCTGAGACATTATTTCTCCAATATTGGCGGGTTTCACACTGCCGCCATACAGAATCCGAACCTGTTCAGATTTTTCAAGACTCCACTCTTCTTTAATGATATCACGAATAAACCGGATCATCTGCTGAGCATCGGAGGCGGTAGCAGTTACACCGGTACCGATCGCCCATACCGGCTCGTAAGCAATCACCATTTCCGGATGTGGGGTAACCCCCTGCAATCCCAGCCTGATCTGCCGGCCTACAACCTCCTGGGCGTTTCCTGACTCCCGTTCCTCCAGGGTCTCACCAACACAGAGGATGGGGATCAATCCCGTTTCCAGAGCCAGTTTCAGCTTGTTATTGATCATCGAGTCGGATTCCTTAATAATCTGCCGGCGTTCCGAGTGTCCAATCAATACATACTTACACCCAAGATCCAACAGCATGAGGGGAGAGATCTCTCCAGTAAAGGCACCCTCTTTGGCCCAAAACATGTTCTGGGCACCGTACGCCAGTCGGCTCCAGTCCCTAGCGTTGTTGAAGACAGACAGGCAGGTAAAGGGAGGGATAATGGCTACATCAACGCCCTCATTCCAGGAGATTTCATGCAATGCTTTTATGTAATCACAAGCCTCCTGGCTGGTCTTGTACATTTTCCAGTTTCCTGCGATTAAGGGCTGGCGCATAGTCTCACCCCACCATTTGTTGTCGGAAATCACAGCTTACGAGACCCGGCAGCCGCTTCCCTTCCAGGAATTCAAGGGTTGCTCCGCCCCCGGTGGAAATATGGGTAATCTTGTTCTGCAGACCAAGATTGTAGACGGCAGCCAGAGAGTCGCCACCACCAACTACACTTACCGCCGAGGCGGATGCCACCGCCTGGGCTACCCCGTTGGTACCGGAGCTGAAAGCCTCGAACTCGTATACTCCCATCGGGCCGTTCCAGAATATGGTCCTGGCCTGATCGATATACTGCCGGTAGCTCTTTACCGTTTCCGGCCCTATGTCCAGTATCATCCAGCCGTCCGGAACCTGATCCACCGGTACAATCCGGTGCTCAGCGTCTTCCGCATAGTGATCAGCAACTACAACATCCACCGGCAAAAGCAGTCTGGTGTTCCGCTGCCGGGCAATATCCATAAGTTCACGGGCCTTAGTCAGGAGGGACTCCTCAAATACCGATTTGCCGATGTTCAGGCCCCGGGCTTTGAGGAAAGTATTAGCCATTGCGCCTCCTATTATTAATACATCCATGTTTTTCAGCAGGTTTTTCAAAAGGCTCAGCTTGTCGGCGACCTTAGCCCCACCGACAATAGCCACCCGAGGATTCTCGGCGCCATTCATCACCTTGCTCAACATGGTGACTTCTTTCTCCAGCAGGAATCCGGGAACCGAGGGCAGCAGGGTCGCTACCCCGGATATGGATGCATGAGCCCGGTGAGCAGCACCAAAGGCGTCATTAACATAGATATCGGCCAGCTCCGCCAACTGCTGGCTGAACTCGGGGTCATTAGCCTCTTCCCCCGGATAAAACCGGACGTTTTCCAAAACCATGATCTCTCCCGGTGTCATGGCTTCAATAGCTTCCTTGACCTTGGGGCCGACACACTCATCCACCTTGATCACCGGCTTCTTCATCAAATGGCCAAGATGCTCGGCCACTTTGTCCATCCGGAACTCCTCCGCCGGTTTACCCTTCGGCCTTCCCAGATGACTGATAGCAATTACCCGGGCACCCTGATCCACCAGATAGCGCAGGGTGGGCAATGATTCCCTTATTCGGGTATCATCGATGATGTTACCCTTTTTGTCGGTGGGAACATTGAAATCAACCCGCACCAGAACCCGTTTGTTATGAACGTCCACCTCTTTCAAGCTCTGCACTCGAAACGCACCTCCGTTATATCCCTTGAGCCGCCATGTAGCAGACAGCGTCTACAACCCTGCACGAGTACGCCCACTCGTTATCGTACCAGGCGATTACCTTAACCAGGTTTTCCCCCATGGCCATGGTTAAAGGCCCATCGATCACTGCCGAGTTAGGATTGCCATTGAAGTCCTTGCTTACCAGAGGTAAATCCGAAAACTCCATAATTCCAGCCAGAGTGCTTTGACTTGCCTCCTGTAATGCCTGATTCACCTCTTCTGCCGATGCAGGCTTTGCCAATTCCACCACCAGATCAACAATCGATACGTTGGGGGTAGGGACCCGGATAGCCATCCCGTTAAGTTTCCCGGACAGCTCGGGAAGAACTAGGCCTAACGCTTTGGCAGCTCCGGTGCTGGTTGGTATCATGGATAAAGCACCCGCACGCGCCCGGCGCAGGTCCTTGTGCTCCAGATCCAGTATCCGCTGGTCATTCGTGTAGGAATGAATGGTTGTCATAAGTCCTTTGACAATCCCAAAATTATCGTTAACCACCTTGGCAACCGGCGCCAGGCAGTTCGTGGTACAGGATGCATTAGAAACCACCCGGTGAGTGGCCGGGTCATATCTGTCGTTGTTGACCCCCATTACCATGGTAAAATCAACTTCACTGCCGGGAGCGGTAATTAACACCTTTTTTACCCCGCCCCTAATATGGGTGGCCGCCTGTTTACCTTTGGTAAACCTCCCTGTGGCTTCGATTACAATATCCACCCCTTCTTCATCCCAGGCTATCTTGGATGGGTCCAGTTCTGAAAAGAACCGGATTCGATTAGCTCCTGCCTGCAGGAAGCCGTCCCCGGCTTCAACCTTTTGGTTAAACGTTCCATGGACCGAATCGTACTTCAGCAGGTGGGCACCGGTTTTGGCGTTCCCTATATCGTTAATGGCCGCCAGTTCAATATCATCCCGCTCCTGGATAACCCGGGCAACCAGTCTCCCAATCCTTCCAAAGCCATTGATCCCAACCCTCAACATTACCATTGCCTCCTTTCTAAAATAGCTCGGGCTGCACCCTCATCTGTAATAAGAGTACCTCGTCCGCGGTTGATTAAAACCGCCTCAATGGCCCGAGCTTTATTGCTTCCTCCAGCAACTGCTACAACTATGGGAATGTTATTTAGGTCAGACAACTCCAGACCTACACCGGTTACACTGTAGACTATTTCCCCCTGGGCATCAAAATAGTAGCGGAAGGCCTCGCCCACCGCCTGCTGTTCCTCCAGTATTCGCAAAGCACCATCCGCCAGCCCGCGACGACTGGCCATTTCCAAAGCAGACCCTATTCCATGAATCAGGAGATCGCAACTCTTCAACTGAGCAACAATCTCTGCGACCTGCTGGTTGGCCAGGAGACTCTTCATGGTCTCCCCATCCAGGTTGTCGGGGATATGCAGGAGCCGGTAATGCCCGCCAATAGCTTCGGCAATATGGGCCGCGATGGTATTGGCCTGCTCCTCTACCTTTTCCCCCAATCCCCCGCGGGCCGGAAGAACCATTACATCATGTCTGGCGGGTCCGGGAGGAATGGCATTGCCCATCTCGGCCAGAGTGGCACCACCGCTTACAGCCACAATGCTGACTTCCGGTAAAACCTCCTTTAAATATCGGGCAGCGGCTCTTCCCAGGTCCTTTTTGGCATAGGGATCATGATATGAATCACCTGGTACCACCAGCACCGTATCCAGCTTTAGCCTCCGCTGCAGTTGTACTCCCAAAGAGTTCAGCCCATCCAGGTAAGGGATCACCTCATCAACCAGATGGACCAGTTCGAGCCCGTGATTTGTTAACATGATTCCACCAGGGGTTATCTCCAAAGCGCCCTGGTCCTTTAACGCCGCAATCTCTGAGCGGGCTGATCGTTCGGAGCAGCCGAGCCGTACGGCAATCTGCCTGCGTCCTACCGGCTGGTTGTATAATACCTCTCTTAATACCCGGTAGCGGAGTCGGGCTTCTGCCAGAGCTTCGGGAATAAGCCTCTCTAGATTGGCTATCAGCCGATCCAAACTCCTACACCTCCAAACTATTAGCCCACCAGGACAAATCCGTCCCACTAAGGATAAAAAATGACTCACAATTTTTATTTATTATAACACAATTGCCTGCTGAGTTGGATACAAGTCAGCTATTCTTTTTTTTAAAAAGCAGTGGTCCAAAGCGGAAATACAATAAAAAAGGAAGGTCTCACAGACCTTCCTTTTGTTGACATATTTAAAATTTCCATAAGGGTTCTGAAGCTTAACGCTTGGAGTATTGAGGTGCTTTACGGGCTTTATGCAGACCGTATTTCTTTCTTTCCTTCATTCTTGGGTCACGGGTAACGAAACCAGCCCGGCGCAACTGTTTTCTCAGTTCCGGATTGGATTTTACCAGAGCACGGGCAATCCCCAATCTCACCGCACCGGCCTGACCTGATACTCCTCCGCCGTGAACCCGTGCGATTACATCAAATCTTGCCGCCAGCTCGGTTAATACCAGAGGCTGCATGACGATGAGCCGCAGTGTACGGTTAGGGAAGTAAGTTTCAAATGTCTTGCCATTGATAGTAATGTTGCCATCTCCGGGTAAGAGCCGTACCCTGGCAACTGCGGTTTTTCTTCTTCCTGTTCCTAAATACTGAACCTTTGTAGTCATCGCTTTACCTCCCTACCCTCTCAATTCCCATTTAACCGGTTGCTGGGCCTTGTGAGGATGGTTAGACCCTCTGTAGACCTTGAGCTTTCTGAACATCTGTGCACCCAATGTAGTGTGAGGTAACATCCCTTTGACAGCTACCTCCAATGCCTTCTCCGGCTTTTTCTTCATCAGGGTTTGATAGTCCACCTGCTTTAGTCCACCCGGATACCCGGTATGGTAGGTGTATTTCTTGTCGAGGAGCTTGTTGCCGGTAAGTTTAATCTTCTCGGCATTAACAACTATAACGAAATCCCCGCAGTCAACATGGGGAGTGAATGTTGGTTTATGTTTCCCTCTCAGCATTGCGGCAATCTCCGCAGCCAGTCTGCCCAGAGTCTGATCGGCAGCATCAATGACATACCATTTTCTTTCCACGTCTTGTGGCTTGGCCATATACGTTTTCAAGCGGTTCCCTCCTACCGTTTCACACACCTGACACGGGGCGGGGTCAGGCAATTTTCCGTCATTTATTAATGTTACAAGTTCAATCTTCGCTTGTCAATAGATACCGAATTCTTTTCGGGGCCGATTCTGTTGACACCGTTAGTAGTCGACCCTTACCAGGTACAGCCCCCGTGCAGGGGCGGTGGGACCGGCTTTTGTCCGATCACCCGTTCTGAGTACTTCCTGCATCTGCTCGATAGTCATGGCCCCTCTTGCTATTTCTATTAGCGTGCCCACCAGATTCCTAACCATGCGGTAGAGGAAACCATCACCGGTTATCTCGAATTTTAGCCAGGGCAGATCTTCCTCAATGGTGAACCGGTGGACAGTTCTTACGGTATCCTGCACGTCGCTGCCACTGGCCATAAATCCCCGGAAATCATGTTTCCCGGCAATATGACGGGCCGCCTCCTGCAGCCGGGGCAGGTCAAGGCTCCTGGTATACTGGTAAGCGTATCTCCGGTGAAAAGTATACCCTTCCGATACCCGGTAGACTAAATAGCGATACGTTTTTGATCGTGCATGGTATCGGGGGTGGAAATCTGGTGCGGCTTCTTCACTGCAGAGAATTCTTACATCAGGCGGCAAAAAGGTGTTGATAGCCTGGCAGTACCTGGCGGGAGGTATGACCATCCGGCTGTCAAAAGCCACCACCTGGCCGAGGGCATGTACTCCGGCATCGGTTCGCCCTGACCCGATTACCTGCACCTCTTCCCTGGTAACCTGAAAAATGGCCTCCTCAAGTACCTGGTCGACGGTTCTTCGCCCGGGCTGTCTCTGGAAACCATGAAAGTCGGTGCCATCATATTCCACCACTAACTTGATGCGCATCTCTTCACTCCTGGAAAGAGGATTTATGTCCACAGAACCGTCTGACGGTGTGAAAATCAGTGCGAGAGTATGATGATACGTAAATATACAGAAACCACATATTCGTCAGCTTGCGAGTGAGCGGCGTTGTAGGGATGTGGGCGAGGAACATAGGAGCGAGCCGCAAGATGGCGAATATGCTCAGTATACATAAAAATACAACAAATTCAGTTTCACACCGTCAGACGTCACCTTGACCTTCCGGTTTAGACCCCTGACAGGATAATTGCCAGCACCATCCCGGTGGTAACTGCAATAACCGCGTAATCGGCCGGGGACATGGCTATCTCATGCAGCCGGGTACGTCCCTCACCACCGGTATAGCAGCGGGATTCCATGGCCAGAGCCAGTTCATCCGCCCGGCCCAACGCCCGCATGAAAAGGGGGACAATTATGGATACCAGGTTGCGGAGACTCTTTATCCAGCCTCCCCTAAAATCAGCCCCCCGCGAAATCTGTGCCATTATGATCTTTTCACCTTCTTCAAAAAAGACCGGTATAAACCGCAAGGCGATGGTCATTATCATTGACAGTTCATGGGCGGGAACCCCTATCTTACTCAGAGGTCTCAGAGTTCTTTCCAGGCCATCCGCTAACTGCAAGGGTGAGGTGGTAAAGGTAAGCATCTCTGCCAGAATAAACACCATGACCAACCGATATGTCATCAGGGCTCCCATCTGGATTCCCGTGTCACTCACCGAGAAGATCCACCATCTGAATACCACCTCGCCGGGTATCAAAAAGACCTGAAACGCTGCGGTAATGGCGACAACTATTATCAATGGCCGCATTCCGCGCCAATAAATCATTAACGGCACCCTGGCCGACAGGATAAAGATTCCGGTGAACAGTGCTGTAACTATAACCCCTGTCAAGGTTTTAACTCCAAGAACTGCAGCCATTGTAACCACAACCAGATAAAGTTTGGCGCGTGGATCGAGGGAGTGAACAAACGACTCACCCGGTATGTACTGTCCAAAGGTAAACGAATTCATCATTGATTCCTCAGGGCCTGGTCAATTTCTTCGGCAATGGCTGCCACTCCCACCGGTGTAACATCCAGGTGAGGATAAACCTGCTTCAGTTCATGAAGCACCTTATTCACAGTCGGCAGGGCAAGGCCTAACACACCTAATTCCTCCCCATCCTGCAGAATTTCTCGGGGCGTTCCTACTTTCAATATCTCCCCGCCAACCAAAACCACAATCCGGTCACAGTTGCTTATTATGTCCTGCAAGCGGTGGGAAACCATTACTACCCCCATTCCCTGTTCCTCGCGCAGCTTTCTCAAAAGGGCAAGGAGTCCCTTTCTGCCTTCCGGATCAAGCCCTGCTGTTGGCTCATCCAGTATAAGGTACTCGGGCTTTAAGGCCAGGATCCCGGCTATGGCTACCCTTCTCTTCTGCCCGCCACTCAGGTTTTGCGGCCTGCGCTGGCTGAAATCCTCGAAACTCAGGTCCAGAGCCTCCATAGCCCAACGGACACGTTCTTCCAGGTCAGGACCGGTGAATCCCAAGTTTCGCGGTCCGAAGGCGATATCGTCAAATACGCTGTTGGCAAACAGCTGATCCTCCGGAGACTGAAAAACCAGGCCCACCTTTTGCCGGAGCCTGGTGATTTCCCGGCCTTTCGTTTTGGCCGGATCCTGGTTGTTAATTAAAACCCGACCCTCACTGGGGTGCCGGATACCGTTCATCAACTGCAATAGCGTGGTCTTGCCGGAACCAGTGGGGCCGATTATCCCCAGCATCTCGTTGCTCTTAATCTCCAGGTCTATGTTCTTTAAGGCAGTGTTTTCCCAGGGAAGTCCCCGGGCGTACTGGAACCCTACCTTGGATAACCTAATTGACATACACTCACCCTGTTAAAGAGTAAAAGTAATCACCGTTAGATAAGAATTTCTTCAGTCCTTCACCCGCAATCGTTTGATCATTTCAACCACCTGCGCCTCGTCAAGTGCAAGAGGCAGATCGTGCCCCAACCTTCTTAATTCCTCACACAAAAGAACAGTGTCAGGGGCCTCCAATCCCCAGGTATGTAACTCATTTGTTCTGGTCAAAACCTGGTGTGGCGAACCCATCATAACCAGCTTACCTTGATCGAGAACCAATACCCGGTCTGCGGCGGCAGCCTCTTCGGTGAAATGGGTAACCAGGATGATAGTGGTTCCCTGATGCCGGTTAAGATCAACCAGGGTGCGCAGCACCTCGTCGCGTCCCCGAGGGTCAAGCATGGAGGTAGGTTCGTCGAGTACCATGTAGCTTGGCCTGAGGGCCAGGATGCCAGCTATCGCCACCCTCTGTTTCTGTCCGCCAGACAGCATGTGGGGCGGGTGTTTAAGGTATTCTTCCATTCCCACTACCGACAGGGCCGATCTAACCCGGTCTCGGATTTCCCCGGAAGCAAGCCCCAGGTTTTCTGGGCCAAATGCGACATCTTCCTCCACTATGCTGGCGACTAACTGGTTGTCCGGGTTGGAGAACAGGAGTCCTATGGACTGTCTGAGCATGGACAAATTTTTCTGATCGCGGGTATTGAGACCATCGACAATCACATCACCTGCAGAAGGTATCAATAGCCCGTTCAAAAGCCTGGTAAACGTTGATTTGCCGGATCCGTTCCTACCCAGTAAGGCCAGGAATTCTCCTGGCCTGATTTCCAAGTTGATATCTTGTAGGACGGGCGATTCCAGCCCGGGGTAATTAAACCATACCCCTTTAACTTCAATCATCCCTACTTGACTAACTCAATTATCGCCATGGGTGCACCGTCACCCTTGCGAAATCCGGATTTGATAATGCGGGTATAGCCTCCCGGCCGGTCATCATATCTCTTGGCCAGGTCGTCAAACAATTTGCGGACCACTGTCTCATCGGTCAGATATGACAGGGCCTGGCGCCGAGAGTGAAGATCACCCTTCTTGCCCAGGGTAATAATTTTATCGGTTACCCGCTTAATCTCCTTGGCTCGAGTTTCAGTGGTGGTTATCTTTTCATGGGCCAGCAGCGAGGTGACTGAATTCCTGAGCAAGGATCTTCTGTGGTCACTTCTTACTCCCAATCTTCTGTATCCCAACTGTGCTTCCCCCTTCCCTGCTAGTCTTCTGGTTGTTTAAATGAGAGTCCTAACTCTTTCAACTTCTGTTCAATCTCATCCAGGGATTTCTGCCCTAGATTCCTGATCTTGCCCATCTCTTCACGGGTTTTCTCCACCAGGTCTCCCACAGTGTTAATGCTGGCCCGTTTCAGGCCATTAGACGCCCTTACTGATAATTCTAATTCTTCTATGGGCATATCCGGGATCTTGTCCTTTTTCTCTTCCTCTTTTTCGACCAGGATCTCAACTTCAGCATGACCGTCATCCATCTCCGAGAACAGCTTAAGGTAGTTGACTAAAATCTTGGATGCCAGGCTGATACCCTCTTCGGGTGTAATAGTCCCGTTCGTCCATACCTCAAGCATCAGGCGATCATAGTCTGTAATGCGTCCTACCCGGGCGTTCTCCACCGTGAAGTTGACCTTCCTTACCGGGGTATAGATAGAGTCAATAGGAATAACCCCGATAACCTCGTCACCCTTTTTCTTCTGGTCGGCACTTACGTACCCACGGCCTCTTTCAACCGTTAACTCCATATTGAGTTCGGCCTCATCATTCATGGTAGCAATAAGTAGTTCAGGATTCAGGATCTCAACTTCCGCATCCCTTTCAATATCACCAGCTCGAACTTCTTTCTTGCCCTTTTGTTCAATCCGCAGGAGTTTGGGTTCATCACCTTCATATTTTAGAACAACCTGTTTGAGGTTAAGAATCACCTCGGCAATGTCTTCTAAAACCCCGGGCAATGTGGAGAACTCGTGCAGGATACCATCAATTTTGATTGAACTGATGGCTGCACCGGGGAGTGATGACAAGAGAACCCGGCGCAGTGAATTCCCCAGAGTTATCCCATAGCCCCTTTCCAGCGGTTCAATCACGAACTTGGCATAATGAGCATCAGTATCCTTCTCGACACACTCTATCTTAGGCTTTTCAATTTCGAGCATCTTTCACCCTCCTTCAGCTGGAGTATAATGCAGCTTGACCTAACGGGAGTAAAGCTCAACGATGAGGTGCTCAGATATAGTCGCCTCAATGTTTTCCCGCTTAGGAAGTGCCAGCACATGGCCCCTCAGGTTATCAACATCAAGCTCCAACCACTCCGGAGGAGTTCTGTACGCGGCTTGTGCCTGTATCTCCTTGAATTTTGGGGATTCTTTGCTGCGGGCTCTAACTTCTATTTCCTGCCCCGGTTTGACCAGGAACGAAGGAATATTAACCTTTCTCCCATTTACGGTGAAATGCCCGTGGCCGATAAGCTGCCTGGCTTCTTTACGAGAGGCTGCTAATCCCAACCGGTAAACGACATTATCCAGCCGTCTCTCTAATAAAATAAGGAGGTTTTCCCCGGTGATCCCGGACTGGCGTTCCGCTTTGTCAAAATAATTGCGAAACTGCTTTTCCAGTACCCCGTAGATCCTCTTGGCCTTTTGCTTTTCACGTAATTGTAAACCATACTCTGTCGGCTTCTTTGGTCTACCCTGACCATGCTGCCCAGGTCCGTAGGGTTTACGGTCTACAGCGCATTTAGGAGAATAACACCGGTCGCCCTTTAGGAAAAGTTTTTCCCCTTCTCTTCTGCACTGGCGGCAAACCGAGCCAGTATACCTTCCCACTGATTAAAAACCCCCTTTAAACCCTTCTTCTCTTAGGTGGTCTGCATCCGTTGTGCGGTATAGGTGTAACGTCCTTGATAACGCTTACCTCGAGACCAGCCGCTTGCAGGGAACGAATCGCAGCCTCACGACCGGATCCTGGTCCCTTAACATAACACTCGACTTCTTTCATACCATGTTCCATTGCTGAACGAGCCGCCAGATCTGCCGCCTGTTGCGCGGCAAATGGAGTGCTCTTGCGCGAGCCCTTGAAACCAACGGTTCCCGCACTGGCCCAGGAGATCGCATTGCCTTCTCTGTCAGTAATAGTGATTACGGTATTATTAAAGGTTGATTTGATATGGGCAATGCCAAAGTCGATATTTTTTCTTTCCCGTCTTTTGATCCTCGTAGTAGCTCCTCTACGCGCCATTTATCGCCTTTTCCTCCTTTACTTCTTCCTCTTGGCCGCCACAGCGCGGCGTGGGCCTTTGCGGGTCCTGGCATTGGTCTTAGTACGCTGTCCGCGCACCGGAAGCCCGCGGCGGTGCCTTAATCCCCGATAACAGCCAATATCCATAAGCCGCTTAATACTCATGCTGACTTCGCGGCGCAGGTCTCCCTCTACCTTGTGGTTCTTGTTGATTACCTCTCGTATTTTAGCAACTTCTTCCTCGGTTAAATCTTTCACCCGGGTATCGGGGTTTATACCTGTTTGCGCCACGATCTTACGGGCAGATGGTCTCCCAATCCCAAAGATATAGGTAAGGGCTACTTCTATTCTCTTATCACGAGGTAAGTCAACACCAGCTATTCTGGCCAAATTATTTCACCTCCAATTAACCTTGTCTTTGTTTGTGCTTGGGATTTTCACAAATAACCATAACCTTGCCCTTGCGCTTAATGATTTTGCATTTTTCGCACATGGGCTTAACAGATGGTCTTACTTTCATTTCAAGGGCCCTCCTTTATTTGAACCTGTATACAATTCGGCCACGATTTAAATCGTATGGCGAGAGCTCTACCGTGACTCTATCTCCCGGAAGAATTCTGATAAAATGCATCCGCATTTTACCGGAGATATGAGCTAACACCTTATGCCCGTTATCAAGCTGAACAGTAAACATAGCATTAGGAAGCGGCTCAATCACCTTACCCTCAACCTCAATGACATCCTCTTTCGTCACAAAGGGACCCTCCTTCCCTGTTTTCCTCCTGGCACTCTGACCACAAACTTCGCACCAATTTCCGTAAGCGGTGGTTTTCCAGGACTTCACCTCTCTCAAGGATTGCGGTTATTTCGGGTAACCCCCTGTTGATCATCTGAAGATGCTTGATGTTTTTGATTTTGGGATTATCCACTTTCCTCAGCTCACCATCCGCCAACAGGACAAACCTGTCATTAATAACTTTAATAATAACAAAAGGCTTACCCTTATCCCGACCAGCTTTGGAGACAACTAGCCTGCCGACTAATTCATCCATCCATGTAAGCACCTCCATTACTTGCGGGTCAGAATCTCCGGCCCTTTACTGGTAATGGCCACGGTATGCTCAAAATGAGCCGAGTAACTGCCATCTCTGGTAATTACAGTCCAGTTATCGGATTTAACCAGGACTTCATATCCCCCGACATTCACCATCGGTTCAATCGCAATGGTCATACCTTCGGTTAGCACCGGCCCCCGGTCGGGTCGACCATAATTGGGTACCGGCGGGTCTTCATGCATCTGTCTGCCAATGCCGTGTCCTACATACTGTCTGACAATCGAGAAACCAGCTTTTTCAACATGGCTTTGTATGGCATGGGAGACCGTACCTAACCTCGCCCCGGGCTGTGCCGCCTTGATACCCAGATAAAGTGATTCCTCGGCAACCTTTAATAATCGCTTAATTTCAGGATCGACCTCGCCAACCGGAACTGTAATTGCGGCATCACCGTGCCAGCCATTGACGATGGCTCCCAGGTCGATACCTACTATGTCTCCTTCTTGCAAGCGACGCTTACCTGGTATCCCATGCACAACCTCCTCATTAACCGAAACGCACACTGATGCCGGAAAGCCATTGTAGCCTTTAAACGAGGCCTTGGCACCTCGTTCAGCCAGATAGCTTTCGGCGAAACGGTCGAGGGCATCGGTGGTTATACCGGGCTTAACCAGCCCGGCCAACCTTTCCAGGGTATCAGCAACAATGAGGCCCGCTTGTCGCATGATTTCCAGTTCTTTTTTATTCTTAATGGTTATCATAGAACTCCAAAGCTTTTTTTACGTCCGCCCAAACTGCAGACCGGCTCCGGTTACCATCGATATTTTTGACAACACCTTTTTGGGCATAAAAATCAAGTACCGGGTTGGTCTGCTCGGCGTAAACCTTAAGCCGCTGCACTGCGGTTTCTTCCTGGTCATCTGCTCTTTGGAAGAGCGGCTCGCCGCACTTGTCACAGATTCCTTCCACCTTGGGAGGATTGAACTTTGTGTGATAAACAGTATTACACTTTTTACATGACCGTCTTCCCACAATGCGCTCAACAATTATCTCATCCGGAACGGCAATGTTCAATACCAGTTCGATCTTTTTGCCCAGGCTTACCATAATTCCATCCAGAGCTTCTGCCTGCACCACGGTACGCGGAAAACCATCTAAAAGAAATCCTTTGTCACAATCGGGTTGACTTAGTCTTTCTTTTACGATTCCAATGGTAACCTCGTCGGGAACAAGTTTCCCGGCATTCATATATTCCTGGGCTCTTTTACCCAGTTCCGTGCCCTGGCGAACAGCGTCCCGGAACATGTCTCCGGTACTGACATGGGGGATCTTAAAGTTTTCGATAATTGTTTCGGCCTGGGTTCCCTTCCCGGCACCGGGAGGTCCAACTAAAATGACGTTCATACTGTTTCATCTCCTGTCTTATTTAACAAACCCTTCGTAACTCCTGAGCAACAAGTGAGCCTCTATCTGTTTCATGGTGTCTAACGCCACCCCAACTACGATCAGAAGTGCGGTTCCCCCAAACCAGATGTTGGTAAGCCCGGTCAAGGCTATTACGAAGTTGGGCAGTATAGCTACGAAGGCGTAGAATACCCCGCCAGCCAGCGTAAGTCTACCCAATACCTTGTCAATATACTCTGCAGTCGGCCTCCCTGGGCGAATACCAGGCACAAATCCACCGTACTTCTTAATGTTATCCGCTACGTCCATGGGGTTGAAAACTACTGCTGTATAGAAGTAGGTAAAGAAAATTATCAACAGAGCATAAATAATGTTATACAGTGGACTTCCAAAATTGAAATAGGTATTCATCCAGCTGCTAAATGCCGAGTTTTGGAACCAGGAACCTATTGTGCCAGGAAACATCATGATCGACATAGCAAAGATTATTGGAATAACCCCGGCAGTATTCACTTTAAGCGGCAAAAAGGTACTCTGTCCGCCATATACTTTTCTGCCCACAACTCTCTTAGCATACTGTACCGGCAGCCTGCGCTGGCCTTCGTTAAGTCCTACCACCGCAGCTATCATTACCAGGGCAATCACAATAAACAGCAATACGCTAATATAGCTGGCGGTTCCGGCCTGGAGATACTCGAAAACTCCGGTCACGCCGCTGGGGATACGGGCTACTATTCCGGCAAAGATTATCAGCGAAATACCATTGCCGATTCCTTTTTCCGTTATCAGCTCCCCGATCCACATCAAGAGAGCCGTTCCCGCGGTAAGAGTTATTGCTATTATCATATACGATACAATACCCGGGTTTTGGACTACCGCACCACCGGCCCCCGAATAACGGCCTAAGGCAATGGCAATCCCGATGGCCTGAATGAATCCCAGAACAACTGTACCGTACCGGGTATACTGTGCAATCTTCTTACGGCCTTCTTCCCCTTCTTTGTTGAGCTGCTCCAGCCTGGGAATAACAACCGTTAACAGCTGCATAATAATCGAAGCGTTAATATAAGGGGTTATGCTCATGGCAAAGATACTGAACCTTTTGAACGCACCCCCGGAGATTACATCGAAAAACCCAAGAAACTGGTTCTTCAGCAATTCACTCAGGGCATCCGGGTTTATTCCCGGAACAGGTATATGAACACCCAGTCTAAACACCGCAAACATCAAGAGGGTGAACAAGACTTTTTGTTTCAGATCCCCGATTTTAAACGCTTGCTGTAATGAACCAAGCAACTATATCACCTCTATCTGGCCACCCCTGGCAGAGATTTTGCTTTCCGCCGCCTGACTGACCTTGTGAGCCTTTACCACCAGCCTCTTGGTCAGTTCCCCGTCGCCTAAAATCTTGACTCCATCCTGGACCGATTTAATCAAACCACTTTCAATCAGCAGAGCCGGGGTCACAACCGTATCATCATCGAACCTCTCCAGCTCCTTAACATTAACGATACTGTAAGTCTTTTTAAATATGTTGGTGAATCCCCGCTTGGGAATCCTCCGTTGTAAGGGCATCTGGCCCCCTTCAAACCCTATCCTTACTCCGCCGCCGGAACGTGCCTTCTGGCCTTTGTGACCTCTGGTCGATGTCTTGCCATGACCTGATCCTATGCCCCGGCCAACCCGTTTCGGTTTGTGAACGGCGCCAGCAGGAGATTGCAAATCATGAAGTTTCATCCTTAACCTCCTTAAGCTAAACCTCTTCGACCGTAACCAGGTGTTGTACCTTATTAATCATACCCCGAATCTGGGGAGTGTCTTCCTTAATCACGGTTTGGTTTAATTTTTTCAGCCCTAAACTTTTTATCGTAGCTCTCTGGGACTTGATGTGTCCAATTGTGCTTTTTTCCCAGGTGATTTTGAGCATTTTACCCAAAGGTACTACCTCCTAGCCTAAGATTTCCTGAATAGTCTTACCCCGCAGCCGGGCTACCTTATCGGCCTGTTTCAGCGATTTCAAACCTTCGATGGTAGCCTGCACCATGTTGTTGGCATTGGAGGAACCCAATGACTTGGTCAGAATGTCTTTCACCCCGGCCGCTTCCAATACCGCCCTGACTGGCCCCCCGGCAATAACACCGGTTCCGGGTGCAGCCGCTTTCAATAAAACCCGGCCAGCGCCGAATACTCCGATAATATCGTGCGTGATAGTGGTTCCCTTCATCGGGACTTCAATCATATTTTTCTTGGCGTCCTCAACGCCTTTCCGGATCGCCTCCGGTACTTCACCTGCTTTACCAAGTCCAGCACCAACTTTGCCCTCGCCATCGCCAACCACGACCACGGCACTGAAACTAAAGCGACGCCCGCCTTTTACGACCTTGGCTACTCTCCTTACGGTCACTACCTTCTCAATGAGTTCCGGTGCGTTTTGTTCCCTTTCGATCTTGGTTCCCTCCTTTAGCTAAAACTTTAGCCCGGCCTCTCTAGCCGCACCGGCCAGAGCCGCTATTTTGCCGTGATACTTGTATCCGTTGCGGTCAAAGATTACTTCCGAAATACCTTGGGCCAGGGCTTTGGTGGCCACTGCTGTCCCTACCGCCTTGGCCGCATCCATTTTGCTTCCATCCTTGATGTTGTCTCGCACTCCTGTTTCCAGGGTTGATGCTGCTACCAGTGTGTTGTGATTAACATCATCGATTACCTGGGCATAGATATGATTCAGACTGCGAAAGACGCATAGCCTCGGTTTCTCGGGAGTGCCCTGCACCTTGCGGCGTATTCTCTTATGCTTACCCATCCGCAGTCGATTGCGACTCGGCTTTTTAATCAATTCCGTGCCACTCCTTTCTCCCTTTATTTCTTACCGGCCTTTCCAGCCTTACGTCTAATCTTTTCATTTTCGTATTTTATGCCTTTGCCTTTATAAGGCTCAGGTCTGCGTACTTCTCTGATGGTAGCCGCAATATTGCCCACCTTTTCCTTGTCAATACCTTTGATGGTTATCCGGGTGGCGGCTGGGGTTTCAAATTCAATGCCCTCGGGTGGTTCGAACTCCACCGGGTGTGAATAACCCACGGTCAAAACCAGCTTTTTCCCTTGAACAGCCGCGCGGTAACCCGTACCGACTAATTCTAGCTTCTTTTCGAACCCTTTTTCAACACCTTGGACCATGTTGGCGACCAGGGCTCTGGTTAAGCCATGCAGTGAACGGTGCTGCTTCACATCGCTGGCTCTGGTGACTATCAGTTGGTTATTCTCCTGAGACACACTGATACCAGCGGGGATATCTCTTTGTAAAACGCCCTTGGCGCCCTTAACTGTAATATTTCCTTCGCCCAAGGTTACCTCGACACCAGAGGGAAGGTCTATGGGCCGCTTTCCTATGCGTGACACCTTACGTAGCCTCCTCCGTTACCAGATATAACAGACGACCTCTCCACCTACTCCTTCTTTCCGTGCCTTTTTGTCTGTCATCAGGCCACGGGAGGTGGAAATGACGGCTGTTCCGAATCCACCCAGAACCTTGGGTACATCATCCTTGTTGACATACACCCGCAGTCCGGGTTTGCTAATCCTTTTGATACCCGTTATAACTTTCTCGCGGTTGGGACCATACTTCAGATAGACACGAATTATGCCCTGTCTTCCATCTTCGATAAACTCGAAATCCTTGATGTAGCCTTCGTCTTTCAGTATGGTAGCAATCGCCAACTTCATCTTCGATCCTGGAATCTCCACGGTTGGATGTGAGACCATGTTCGCGTTTCTCACCCGGGTCAGGAAATCGGCGATGGGGTCTGTTGTGACCATAGTTCAACCTCCTTCTATTACCACTACCAACTGGCCTTGGTTATGCCTGGTATTTCGCCCCGGTGGGCCATCTGCCGGAAGCAGATACGGCAGATCCCGAACTTGCGCATATAGGATCTCGGTCTCCCACATACCCGGCATCGATTATACTCACGAACTCCAAACTTGGGGGTTCTCTTTTGCTTGGCAATCATCGCTTTTTTAGCCATATCTTCCCTCCTTACTGTTCCCTAAAGGGCATACCCATTAATTTTAGCAGCTCGCGTGCTTCTTCATCGGTTTTGGCGGTAGTTACAATAACCACCTCTAAGCCCCGGATCTTATCTATCTTGTCATATTCAATCTCCGGGAATATCAACTGCTCCTTAATCCCCAGGCTGTAATTTCCCCGGCCGTCAAACGCCTTGGGTGATACTCCCCTGAAATCCCGGACCCGGGGTAAGGCCACGTTAATCAGCTTATCCAGAAATTCATACATGCGTTCGCCGCGCAGGGTTACCTTACAGCCGATTGACATTCCTTCTCTTAGCTTGAATCCGGCGATAGAAGCCTTGGCCTTGGTTATCACCGGCTTCTGCCCGGAGATGGTTCTCAAATCTGATACCGCTCCATCCAGACTCTTGGGGTTCTGAATAGCCTCACCAACCCCCATATTGATTATCACCTTGTCTATTTTTGGTACCTGCATGGTATTGCGGTATGCAAATTTCTCCCTAAGTTTCGGCACCATTTCGCTCAGGTATTGATCTTTCAGTCTTGCCACGCTTAAGCCTCCTCCTCGGCCTTATTCCAAAACCTCACCGCACTTCTTGCAGCATCTAACCTTCTCACCATTGGCCAGTATCTTGCTTCCTATCCTGGTCGGTCGGTCGCACTTGCCGCACACCAGCATTACGTTGGAGGCATCAAGTGCCGCTTCGATGCGGAGGATTCCCCCCTGCGGTAAAGCACGGGTAGGTCTTTGATGTTTCCTGACTCTATTAATCCCTTCCACTGTCACTTTCCCTTTATCAGGAGTGACCTTCAGGATTTTACCCTTTCGCCCGGCATCCTTGCCAGCCAGAACTAAAACGGTATCACCTTTTTTTAACCGAACTTTCTGGCCCAAATCTAATCACCTCCGCTCTATAAGACCTCGGGGGCCAGCGATACTATCTTCATAAAGTTGCGATCCCTTAACTCTCTGGCAACCGGTCCAAATATTCTGGTACCCTTGGGGTTGTTATTATCATCGATTATCACTGCTGCATTCTCGCTAAACCTGATATAGGACCCGTCAGGACGGCGAATCTCCTTGCGGGTGCGGACAACTACCGCCTTTACCACATCACCCTTTTTGACTACTCCTCCGACACCGGCCTCTTTCACAGAAGCTACAATGACATCTCCAACAGTGGCATATCTTCTGAGGGAGCCCCCCAGTACCTTTATACACATCAGTCTTTTTGCGCCTGTATTGTCGCCGACACGCAGCATCGTTTGAGGCTGGATCACTGCGGCAACCTCCTTTCAGCCATCTATTGTAAGGTCTTGGCTCTCTCCAGTACCTCGACTACTCTCCACCTCTTGTCTTTGCTCAAGGGGCGAGTTTCCATGATTTTAACCAAATCCCCGATATTGCACTGGTTATTCTCGTCATGAGCCTTATACTTCTTGCTCCGTCTAACAGTCTTCTTATACAGGCTGTGCTGTACAACGGACTCAATGCTCACGGTTACAGTTTTTTCCATCTTATTGCTTACTACTTTACCAGTTTTGACCCGTCGTTGTCCCCTGTCCTCAGTCACCATTCAACCTCCTCTAGGCCCTATGTCCTTGTATTTCTCGCTGTCTTAAAACCGTTTTCGCTCGGGCGATATTTTTGCGAACCTCCCCGAGTCTCATCGGATTATCCAACTGCCCGGTGGCTAATTGAAATCTAAGATTGAATAGCTCATCCTTGTAATCTCTAACCTTTTTCTGCAGTTCCTCGTCGGTCAATTCCGCCATCTTCTTAGCCTTCACCAGCCTCACCACCCATTTCGTCTCTTTTAACAAACCTGCATCTGACCGGCAGTTTGTGTGCTGCTAACCTCATTGCTTCTTTTGCTACCTCTTCATTAACTCCGGCCAGTTCAAACATTACTCGACCTGGCTTAACCGGGGCTACCCAATGCTCCGGCGCCCCTTTCCCTTTCCCCATCCGGGTTTCAGCCGGTTTGGCTGTCAACGGCCGATCAGGGAAGATCTTGATCCATACCTTACCACCACGTTTTACATGACGGGTAATGGCAATACGAGCTGCTTCAATCTGGCGGTTGGTAATCCAACCCGGATCCAAAGCCTGCAGGCCAAATTCTCCGTAAGTGACTTCATTACCCTTGGTGGCATTTCCTTTTATAAAGGGCCTGTGTTGTCTTCTATACTTAACTCGCTTCGGAATCAGCATTAGTTTTGTTCCTCCCCTCCAGCCTTCACCGGAGGCCTGCGTTTGGGCTGGGCCATAACCTCACCCCGGTTAATCCAGACTTTAACACCGATCTTGCCATAAGTGGTGTTGGCCTCCGCAAAACCATAGTCGATATCAGCCCTGAGTGTATGCAGGGGTACCCTGCCCTCTGCCTGCCACTCAGTACGTGCAATCTCGGCCCCGCCAAGGCGCCCGGATACCGCAATCCTCATACCTTTGGCCCCCGCACGCATGGTCCGTCCTACCGCCTGACGCATCGCCCGGCGGAAAGCAATTCTTCTTTCCAGAGATGTCGCTACATTCTCGGCGACGATCTGGGCATCCAATTCCGGCCGCTTGATCTCAACGATATTCACGTTAACATTCTTGTTAGTGAGTGCGGCTAATTCGGCTTTAAGTTTTTCTACCTCAGTACCTCCACGGCCAATCAGGATACCAGGTTTGGCGGTATTGATCGAAACCTTTACCCGGTTACCGGTTCTCTCGATCTCAACCGTGGAAATTCCAGCGGCGTAAAACCTTTCTTTGATAAACTTGCGTATCCTGTAGTCCTCGTAGAGGAGTTCAGTAAAATCACGGTCTGCATACCAGCGTGAATCCCAGTCTCTAGTAACCCCTATTCTGAACCCTTTGGGGTGAACCTTCTGCCCCACTAAATCACGCCCTTTCTTTGACCACTACGGTTATATGACTGGTACGATGTTTAATCATATCACCCCTACCGTAGGCCCTGGGTTTAATTCTTTTCAGACTTGGCCCCTCATCAACGTATGCCTCTGATACAAACAGATCATCAGAATCCATGTCAAAATTGTGTTCAGCATTGGCCACCGCTGAATTCATTACCTTGGCAATCAATGGGGCAGCCTTCTTGTTGGTATATTTAAGAATCGCCCGCGCCTCGCGCACATCCTTGCCCCGGATTAGATCCACAACCTGCCGGGCCTTGAACGGTGAGACTCGTATATACCTTGCAATTGCTCGTGCCTGCACACCATTACCTCCCCTCAGTGTCTCTTACTGGTCTTTTCAGATTTGCCCGCATGCCCCCGATAGGTTCTGGTAGGAGCAAATTCCCCCAGTTTGTGCCCTATCATGTCCTCAGTTACATACACCGGGATATGCTTGCGTCCATCATGAACTGCCAGTGTGTGTCCTATCATCTGAGGCATAATGGTGGAACGGCGAGACCAGGTTTTAATAACGCGCTTCTCACCTTTATCGTTCATGAGTTCGACCCTTTTAAGCAGTTTTTCGTCGCAATAGGGACCTTTTTTTACAGATCTGCCCATTCCAGCTTGTAACCTCCCTTTCAGAGCTACTTGCGTTTCTTGACTATCATATTATCTGACGGTTTCTTCTTCCTGGTCCTGCCGCCAATGGCAATCTTGCCCCAGGGAGAAACCGGGTATTTTCTGCCGACCGGGGCCCGGCCTTCTCCCCCGCCATGGGGGTGATCAACCGGGTTCATTACTGATCCCCTAACCGTAGGACGTATGCCTTTCCAGCGATTTCGTCCCGCCTTACCGACAGATACGTTTTCATAATCCAGGTTCCCAACCTGCCCTATGGTGGCCCGGCATTTTACATGCACCAGTCTCACCTCGCCGGAAGGCAGCCTGACATGAGCGTAATTTCCTTCTTTGGCCATAAGCTGGGCAACTCCTCCGGCCGAGCGAACTATCTGCCCGCCCTTCCCCGGCTTAAGCTCGATGTTGTGTATCAGAGTACCCACCGGGATGTTGGCCAGCGGAAGAGCGTTCCCCACCTTAATGTCTGAGCCAGGGCCTGACATTACCTGATGTCCAACCTTTAAGCCGTTGGGAGCCAGGATATAGCTCTTTTCCCCGTCAAGATAGTGGAGCAAAGCTATATTGGCGGACCGGTTGGGGTCGTATTCAATTGCGGCCACCTTGGCCGGAACTCCATCCTTAATACGCTTAAAGTCAATAATCCGGTAACGGCGCTTGTGCCCACCACCCTGATGGCGCACCGTTATGCGTCCATTCGCATTTCGTCCCGCTTTCTTGGTAAGAGGAGCCAGAAGACTTTTCTCCGGTTCTTTCTTGGTCAGTTCCTCATAACTCAGGACTGTCATCTGCCGTTTGCCCGGTGATGTTGGCTTGAATTTTTTAATGCCCACTTTCGATTCCTCCTTAGGTGCCTTAAGGGCTACATTCCCTCGAAGAGCGTAATCCTGTGACCGGGCTTCAGGGAGACCACAGCCTTTTTACGGCTCGGCCTACGGCCTTCAAAGCGCCCCATTCTCTTCATCTTGCCCTGCATGTTCATGGTGGTTACCCTGTCAACCTTAACCTTGAATATCTCTTCAATGGCCTTTTTTATCTCGACCTTGTTGGCCCGTTTGTCAACCAGAAATGTATACTTGTTATCGGCCAGCAGGTTCATGGTTTTTTCCGTTACTACCGGCTTGATTATGATATCTCGAGCTTCTTTGGACATCAACCGTAAACCTCCTCTACCTTGGCCACGGCGTCTTTGGTAATCACAAGTTTGTCGTAGGCCAAAAGATCATAGACACTCATAAAATCGGCTCTAACGGGCTTGACTCCCGGGATGTTCCGGGCTGACTTTGCAACATTGATATCCCCGTCAGCAGTAACAACCAGGGCTTTTTCAAATACCTTCAAGGCATCCAGGACTTCAACCATGCGTCTGGTCTTGGGCTCCTCAAAGCTTAAAGCCTCCAGAACTACGATATCGTCATTGTTGAACTTCCCGGACAATACCGATTTTAAGGCCAGTCTTCTTACTTTCTTGGGCAGTTTAATTGAATAATCACGTGGATGCGGACCAAATACAGTGCCTCCACCCCTCCAGAGCGGAGAACGCCGGCTGCCGGCCCGTGCGCGACCAGTGCCTTTTTGGCGCCAGGGCTTTCTTCCACCACCCCTGACTTCTCCACGGGTTTTGGTGGAGGCGGTCCCTACCCGCCGGTTGGCCAGTTGAGCCTTAACAACCTGGTGAACTACAGCCTCATTGGGTTCGATCCCAAAAACGCTGTCACTTAAATCAATTTCACCAACCTGGGCTCCTGCCATATTGAATACTGCTACCTTAGGCATGATAGTAAAACCTCCTTCACCCTATGCCTTCACCGAGTTTTTTATGGAAAGCAACCCCTTGCGAGGACCCGGTACTGCACCCTTGACCAGGATGATATTCTTTTCCGGGTAAACCTTTACTATCTTGAGTTTCTGCACCGTTACTTTTTCTCCGCCCAGGCGGCCTGGCATCTTGCGGCCTTTGAAAACCCGAGCCGGTCCCTTGGCCCCTAATGAGCCGGAACGCCGGTGGTATTTGGAGCCATGCCCCATGGGACCGCGATGGAAGTTGTGACGCTTAATACCTCCTGCGAAGCCCTTACCTTTGGATACTCCAGTAACATCTATCAAGTCGCCTTCCTGAAACAAATCAGCCTTGATTTCCTGCCCTATTTCATACTGATTGGCGTCTTCTACCCTGAACTCTCTGAGCCATCTGGTCGGTTTAACCTGAGCTTTGGTAAACTGCCCCCGGTCAGGACGATTAACCTTCTTGTCTTTTATTCCTGAAAAACCTACCTGAATTGCACTGTAGCCGTCAGTTTCCGGGGTCTTTTTCTTCACTACTACACAGGGACCGGCCTCTATCACAGTAACAGCCATTGCCTGGCCATCCTCGCTGAAAACCTGAGTCATTCCAACCTTCCTGGCTAATAGTCCCTTTTTGACTGCTCTTAACACCTTTCTCCCTCCTAAATCAGCTTCCTAATCCCTGGCTTAGAGTTTGATCTCTATGTCTACACCGGAAGGCAGGTCCAGGTGCATGAGGGCATCTATGGTCTTGGGATTGGGATCTAATATGTCGATTAATCTTTTGTGGGTCCTCATCTCAAACTGTTCTCTGGAATCCTTGTTCACGTGTGGTGACCTCAGGATGGTATAAACACTTCTCTCGGTAGGAAGCGGTACCGGTCCTGAGACCTTCGACCCATTCTTTTTCGCGGTATCTACGATCTTCTGGGCTGACTGGTCCAGCAGTTTGTGATCAAATGCCTTCAACCTGATTCTGACTTTTTGCTGACCTTTCACCTAATGGTCCCCTCCTTAACTACTGTCATGTACACGGCCCCGGGCGTACTAAGGCGAAAGGGTCATTCGCCCTTTCTGCCTTATTGATTACTTCAACCGTTTGATGCATCTCCCAGGAACGCCCCGTTTAACAATACGGTACTGATTTCATCCAGCACCACGAACCAAATTGTTTTACACTTCAGCTACTTACGGCCCGTGCCGGAACTCCTGACAGTTTGCCTGTCGCTACCTTAAATTAATCGGCGCTGATTCCGGTAACTACCCCGGCGCCTACGGTTCTTCCACCTTCACGGATCGCAAATCTTAAGCCCTCTTCTATGGCTATCGGGGTTATCAGTTCGATCGCCATCTGGATGTTGTCACCCGGCATTACCATTTCTACTCCTTCAGGCAGGGTGATGACACCGGTTACGTCTGTGGTGCGGAAGTAGAATTGAGGCCGGTATCCCGGAAAGAACGGGGTGTGCCTGCCGCCCTCTTCCTTGGTCAATACGTATACCTCGGCATTGAAATTGGTGTGCGGTTTGATGGAACCCGGCTTGGCCAGTACCATTCCCCGCTCTACCTCCCGGCGGTCAACTCCTCTGAGAAGGGTACCTATGTTGTCTCCTGCCTGGGCATAATCCAGGAGCTTTCTGAACATTTCTACCCCGGTGCAGACTGTCTTACGGGTGGCGTCTCTCATCCCGACTATCTCCACTTCGTCTCCTACCTTGACCTGGCCTCTTTCTACCCTGCCGGTGGTGACGGTGCCTCTGCCGGTGATGGTGAATACGTCCTCAATCGGCATCAGGAACGGCTTATCTACAGCCCTCTCCGGCATCGGTACATATTCGTCTACCGCATCCATCAGTTCCCATATCGCCTTACAATGAGGGCATTCCCGCTCTCCGCAGCCGCATTGCAGGGCTTTGAGTGCTGATCCCTTGATTACGGGAATGTCATCTCCGGGAAACTCGTATTCATTTAACAGGTCTCTTACTTCCATTTCAACCAGTTCCAGGAGCTCTTCATCATCAACCATGTCCGTCTTGTTCATGAATACTACGATATATGGTACACCTACCTGCCGGGCCAGAACTATGTGTTCCCGGGTCTGCGGCATAGGTCCATCGGCGGCTGATACCACCAGGATGGCTCCGTCCATCTGGGCCGCTCCCGTTATCATGTTCTTAATGTAGTCAGCGTGTCCCGGGCAGTCCACGTGGGCGTAATGCCGGTTGTCAGTCTCATACTCCACGTGGGCGGTGTTGATGGTTATCCCTCTTTCTCTTTCTTCCGGGGCTTTGTCGATCTCATCATATGAGGTGGCTTTGGCGTTACCCTTCTTCGACAGCGCAAGGGTTATCGCTGCGGTCAGGGTCGTCTTGCCATGGTCTACGTGACCGATGGTTCCTATGTTTACGTGCGGTTTGGTCCTTTCGTATTTCTGCTTTGCCATTAGCTGCTCACCTTTCCTTTCAGTCTTTTAAAAGATGTTTTTAAAGGCCATATCTTCTGGCCACAATTTCCTTGGCTTTATATTCAGGTACCTCTTCATAGTTTAAGAACTGCATACTAAACGTGCCTCGTCCCTGGGTTCTGGAGCGGAGATCAGTGGCATACCCGAACATCTCCGACAGGGGTACGATTCCTTTAATAGATCTAATCCCCTGGTTCTCCTCCATGCCCGAAACCCGTCCTCTGCGGCCATTAAGATCACCAATTACCTCCCCAGTGTATTCCTCCGGTACTAATATCTCCAGGTCCATTACGGGTTCAAGCAACACCGGCTGGGCTCGACCCATGACCTCCTTAAAGCCCAATGCGGCTGCCATCTTGAAAGCACCTTCGGAAGAGTCAGTTTCATGGAACGATCCTCCGACCAGACGGATTTCAATATCCACCACCGGGTAACCTGCAATAATCCCGGCCTGCAATGAATCACGGATACCGCTTTCTACCGCAGAGACAAATTCTTTTGGAATAACCGAATTGTTGGTCTCATCTTTAAACTCAAACCCCTGCCCTTCGGGAAGCGGCTTGATCTGAAGTATCACATGGCCGTAATGACCACGCCCACCTGTCTGGCGTACAAATCTGCCTTCAGCCTTGGCCTTGCCCTTTACGGTTTCCTTATAGGCCACCTGCGGTTTGCCTATATTGGCATTCACTTTGAACTCCCGGAGCAAACGGTCGGTGATAATCTCCAGATGGAGTTCTCCCATTCCCTTGATAATCGTCTGACCTGTTTCCGGATCAGTATGGGTCACGAATGTAGGATCTTCTTCCCCCAGGCGCCCCAGGGCCTCACCAATCTTGTCTTCGTCTTCCTTGGTGCGCGGCTCTATAGCGACTGAGATAACCGGTTCAGGAAACGTCATGGCCTCCAATAAAATCGGGGTGCTTTCAACACAGAGCGTATCTCCGGTGGTGGTGTCTTTCAATCCAACCCCGGCTACAATATCACCGGCGTAGGCAACATCTACCTCCTCCCGGTGATTGGCATGCATGCGGAGTATCCGGCTGACCCGCTCGCGTTTTTGCTTCCTGGCGTTATATACTACGCTTCCCGCTTTTATTGACCCGGAATACACTCTAAAATAGGTGAGCTTCCCCACATAGGGATCCGCCATTATTTTAAAGGCCAGGGCCGTCAAGGGCTCGGAAACCTCGCTCCGGCGCGCAACGCTCTCTTCAGTGCGGGGGTCTATGCCAACCGCCATTGGTACCTCTGGCGGCGACGGCAGGTAATCAACTACTGCATCCAAGAGAAGCTGAACACCCTTGTTTTTAAAAGATGATCCGCATAGTACCGGAACTACCTGGTTACTCAAGGTAAGCCTGCGCAGACAACTCTTGATCATCTGGTTGTCTATTGGCTGTTCCTCCAGATACAGGTTTAGTATTTCTTCATCCAGTTCAGCCATACGCTCAATTAAATCACCCCGCCACTCCGTGGCAAGTTCCATCTCCCCGGGTGATAGCGGTCTTTCCTCAATCTCAATCCCCAGTTCATCTGTGTAAATGAATGCTTTCAGTTGTATAAGATCCAGTATTCCCTCAAAACCCTCTTCTGCCCCTATCGGCAGTTGTATCGCAACCCCCTTTTTCCCCAGGTCGCGATTGATCATGTTATATGCCCGGTAAAAGTCAGCTCCTATTCGATCCATCTTATTAATAAAGGCAATGCGTGGAACCTTATACCGGTCGGCCTGTCTCCAGACCGTTTCGGATTGGGGTTGTACTCCGGCTACCCCACAGAAGATTGCAATGGCCCCGTCTAATACTCGTAACGCTCGCTCTACCTCGACTGTAAAGTCCACGTGTCCGGGCGTATCGATAATATTAATACGATAACCTTTCCACATACAGGTGGTGGAAGCAGATGTTATGGTGATTCCGCGTTCCTGTTCCTGTGCCATCCAGTCCATGGTGGCTGTGCCCTTGTCAACTTCGCCAATCCTGTGTACCCTGCCCGTATAAAAAAGGATCCTCTCGGTTGTGGTGGTCTTGCCCGCATCAATATGCGCCATTATACCAATATTTCTTGTTTTTTCAAGCGGAAAAACCTCGGCCATAGCTAAACACTCCCTGCAGGCGACCGACCAGTCTGCTACCAGCGATAGTGGGCAAATGCCTTGTTGGCTTCTGCCATCTTGTGTGTATCTTCTTTTTTCTTAAAGGCTCCTCCGGTGCTGTTATACGCATCCAGGATTTCTCCGGCCAATCTTTGTTCCATGGTCTTTTCCCCGCGTTTGCGAGCATAACTGACCAGCCATCTTAAGGCCAGGGTTTCGCGGCGGTCGCTGCGAACTTCGACCGGAACCTGATAGTTGGCACCTCCAACCCTGCGGGGTCTTACCTCCAGAACCGGCATGATGTTTTTAAGTGCCTCTTCAAAGACCTCCAGGGGGTCTTTTCCGACCTTCTTACCTACTATCTCAAATGCTCCATAGCATATTTGTTCCGCCAAACTCTTCTTGCCATCCCACATAACCTGATTAATAAGTTTGGTTACAGTTCTGCTGCGATATACAGGATCCTCGAGTATATCACGTTTAGGCACAGGACCTTTTCTCGGCAAATTGCTTCCTCCCTTCGTAAAAACCGGTCACATGATACTATGGATTATGCAACCGATGTATTGATATCGTTTGGTTACTTCTTACCAGCGGTTTTTTTAGGCCGCTTGGTACCATACTTGGATCGGCCGCGGTTACGGTTTTGAACTCCGGCGGCATCCAGAGTACCTCTTATTATATGGTATCTAACCCCAGGCAGATCCTTGACCCTTCCTCCTCTAATCAGAACTACGGAGTGTTCCTGGAGATTGTGTCCAATACCTGGGATGTAGGCGGTCACTTCGATGCCATTGGTTAACCTTACCCTGGCCACTTTTCTCAATGCCGAATTCGGTTTTTTGGGGGTAGTGGTAAATACCCTGGTACATACTCCCCTGCGCTGCGGACAACTCTCTAATGCTGGTGAATTAGATTTCTTCTGTATCTCCTTGCGCGACTGTCTAACTAATTGATTTATTGTAGGCACTAATCCTGCACCTCCTTCCCCTGTTCAATAAGCAAAGCCACTGCGGCAGAACCTACCGCAATACCGCAGGCTTTGCCCAGTTGCTCCATACTCTCTACATACTGAACTTCAACGTTTCGTTCCTGGCACAATTCTATTAATGGCCTGGTCACATGCTTCTCAGCATCCAGGGCGATGTAGACTTTTTGGGCTGATCCTTTAAGGATCGCTTTTTTTACCTGCCTGGACCCTACCGCTTTGTGAGTATGATGCTGCAAACTATGCAAGTTTGCTAACCTCCTTTACCGGCATCACCCGCAAAACAGGAATCATTACCCAGCCAAAAGAATGTCACTTTGGGCGCACTTAAATATTGTATCATCCTGCAATTCCTGTAGTCAATTAATATCATCCAATTCGACTGCCAGACCCTTGTAGCGGGAAAAACCAGTCCCGGCTGGGATCAGTTTGCCGATGATGACGTTCTCTTTCAGGCCGATCAGGCCATCCACCTTGCCTTTTATGGCTGCTTCCGTCAAAACCTTGGTGGTTTCCTGGAAGGAAGCCGCTGACAGGAATGATTGGGTGTTCAAGGAAGCCTTGGTTATCCCCAAGAGCAGAGGCTGGGCAACCGCAGGCAGCCCGCGACCACGTTCAAAGACCCGGGTGTTCTCTTCCTCGAAGTCAGCCACATCGGTGAAGGAACCGGGCAGGAGCGGGGTATCCCCTCCTTCCTCAATCTTCACCTTCTTAAGCATCTGCCTGATCATAATTTCAATATGCTTATCACTGATATCAACTCCCTGCAGCCGGTAAACCTTCTGTACCTCCCGCAGGAGATAGATCTGTACCGCCCTCATACCTTTGGTTCTCAATATATCATGAGGATTGAGAGGGCCTTCCGTCAGTTCATCACCTATCTCAACAAAATCACCGTCACGCACCTTGAGCCGGGAACCATAGTGAACCACATAGCTCTCCAGGACCTCACCGTTCTCGTCAAGGATCTGCACCTCACGGCGGCCTTTGTTGTCGCCCATTTTGACAACTCCCCTCCGTTCGGTCACCACTGCTTGCCCCTTGGGCTTACGCGCTTCGAAAAGTTCTTCTACCCTGGGCAGACCGCGGGTGATGTCATCCCCTGCGACACCTCCGGTATGGAAGGTACGCATGGTCAACTGGGTACCCGGTTCTCCAATGGACTGGGCCGCGATAGTTCCAACCGCTTCCCCGATCTCCACCAGGTAACTGGTCGCCATGTTGCGTCCGTAACATTTCTGACAGACCCCATGTCTGGCTTTACAGGTCAGCACAGATCTTATCCTGACCTTATCTATACCCAGGTTTATAATCTCTTCGGCCGCCTCTTCATCAATCTCGTGATCATCGGGTACGATTACTTCTCCGGTTTGCGGATTGATGATATCACCAACCGCAAAGCGCCCGATAATCCTTTCATCCAGGCGTTCGATAACCTCTCCGCCTTCACGGATCTCATCCACAGTTATCCCTTCATGAGTACCGCAGTCCGATTCGCGGATTATTACATCCTGCGAAACATCCACCAGTCTCCGGGTCAAATAACCCGAGTCGGCTGTCCGGAGTGCAGTATCAGCCAGACCTTTCCGGGCTCCGTGAGTGGAGATAAAATACTCCAGAACGGTTAAACCTTCACGGAAATTGGCCTTGATTGGCAGGTCCAGGATTCGCCCTTGGGGATCAGCCATCAGACCCCTCATTCCCGCCAGCTGGCGTATCTGCTGGAAGTTACCGCGGGCACCAGAGGTAGCCATCATATACACCGGGTTGAAGGGATCCAGGTGAGCCTTAAGCTCATCAGTCACCTTTTCAGTGGCCTCATTCCAGGTATCCACCACCTGGCCGTGCCGTTCATCCTCGGTTATCAAACCCATCTGGTAATCGTTTTCGATTTCGCTCACCTTTTCATCGGCCTGGCTCAGAATGTCGTATTTGGCCTCAGGGGTCTGGAAGTCGGTTAAACCAACAGTTATTCCTCCCCGGGTAGCATAATCGAATCCAAGTCTCTTTATGGCATCCAGGGTACGGGCTGTGGCCTCATTCCCGTAGTCCCGGTAACACTTGTACACAATCTCGCCTAATTCTCTCTTGCTGATGACATTGTTATAAACCGGGAAATCGCTGGGCAGGGCTTCATTAAAGATAATCCGTCCCACGGTGGTTTCCACGATTCGATTATCCATTTTTACTTTGATCCTGGCGTGTAATCCGATTTCCTGGTTCTCCAGAGCCATCCGAGCCTCATCAGGTGATGAAAATGCCCGGCCTTCGCCTTTCTCGCCGTCTCTTTGCAGAGTAAGGTAATAACATCCGATGACCATGTCCTGGGTGGGAGTTACCACCGGCCGCCCATCCTTGGGGTTAAGGATGTTCCCGGTTGACAGCATCAGCAGCCGGGCTTCGGCCTGGGCCTCTGCTGAAAGGGGAACGTGGACTGCCATCTGGTCACCATCAAAGTCGGCGTTATACGCGGTACATACCAGGGGATGTATCTGCAGGGCTCTCCCCTCTACCAGAACCGGTTCAAAAGCCTGAATCCCCAGGCGGTGGAGAGTAGGTGCCCGGTTGAGCAGTACCGGGTGTTCCTGGATAACATTCTCCAAGATATCCCAGACCTCATCTTTGCCTCTTTCCATCATCTTTTTGGCCGATTTAATGTTTGAGGCAATACCACGATCAACCAGTTTCTTCATAACGAAAGGTTTGAATAGTTCCAGTGCCATTTCTTTGGGCAATCCGCACTGGTGCATCTTAAGATTGGGGCCGACAACTATTACCGACCGCCCCGAATAGTCAACACGTTTACCCAAAAGGTTCTGGCGAAATCTTCCCTGCTTACCCTTGAGCATATCGCTCAGACTCTTCAAGGGACGGTTCCCCGGACCGGTTACAGCCCGGCCACGACGGCCATTGTCGATCAGGGCATCAACCGCTTCCTGCAGCATCCGCTTTTCATTGCGGACGATTATATCCGGCGCACCCAGATCGAGCAGCCTTTTGAGCCGGTTGTTTCTGTTAATAACCCGCCGATAGAGATCGTTCAGGTCGGAGGTGGCAAAGCGACCGCCATCCAACTGCACCATAGGGCGCAATTCCGGCGGGATGACCGGCAGCACATCAAGAATCATCCAAATAGGATCATTGTGAGAGAGCCGAAATGCCTCCACAACCTCCAGCCTCTTAATAGCACGGCTCCGGCGCTGCCCGCTGGTATTGGCGATTTCCTCTTTCAATTCCAGAGACTGCTCTTCCAGGTCTACCTCTGACAGCAGTTGTTTAACAGCCTCCGCTCCAATTCCCACTTTAAACTTGTTCTCGTATTTCTCCCGGTAGTCACGATACTCCCGCTCATTCAATAACTGTTTCTTAAGCAGCGGTGTATCACCTGGGTCCAAAACGATGTAATTAACAAAATATATGACCTTCTCCAGGACCTTCGGAGACATGTCCAACAACAGTCCCATCCGGCTGGGAATCCCTTTTAAATACCAGATATGTGACACAGGGGCTGCCAGTTCAATATGTCCCAAGCGCTCCCGCCTGACCTTGGAGGTTGTTACTTCTACTCCGCAACGATCACATACGATCCCTTTATGGCGCACCCGCTTGTATTTTCCGCAATGACACTCCCAGTCTTTGACCGGACCGAAGATCTTTTCACAGAACAGGCCTTCCTTTTCCGGCCTTAAGGTTCGGTAGTTAATGGTCTCAGGCTTTTTAACCTCGCCACTGCTCCAGGACCTGATCTTCTCGGGACTTGCCAGGGCTATCTTAATACGTTCAAAGTTGTTAACATCTAACAAGCTTAAACTCTCCCTTCTCTAGTGAGTTAAGCGGTACCTAGAACTCGTCCTCTATGGTAATTAACTCTCCGGCCTCATCTTCACCCATTCCTTCTTCGGCGAAAAGTTTTTCGTCATCATAATCGTCATCCTCCTCCGCGTCGTCAGAGTTTTTCTTGGCAGGCGGTATGCGCGGGGCTCGAGGTGGTATAGGAATATCCAGCCCCAGGTCTCTTGCCTTATCAGTCTCGTTTATATCTTCATCGGCATCCTTTATGGCTATCTCGTGATCATCCTCAGAGAGGATTCTCACATCCAGGCACAAGCTCTGGAGTTCTTTGATCAATACTTTGAAGGATTCAGGAACCCCTGGCTCAGGAATATTCTCTCCTTTAACTATTGACTCGTAGGTTTTAAGGCGGCCCACAACATCATCGGACTTGACGGTCAAGATCTCCTGAAGGGTATAGGAAGCACCGTAAGCCTCTAAGGCCCAAACCTCCATTTCGCCAAATCGCTGACCACCAAACTGAGCCTTGCCTCCTAGAGGCTGTTGGGTCACCAGTGAATACGGTCCGATCGATCGCGCATGTATCTTATCGTCTACCAGGTGGGCCAGCTTGAGCATATAGACATACCCAACGGTTACCGGATTATCAAATCTATGACCGGTTCTTCCGTCACGCAGTTCTATCTTGCCGTCTTCACGCAGCCCAGCTTTCCTTAGATTCTCAAATATATCCTCCTCCCGGGCTCCGTCAAAAACCGGGGTTGCCGCATGAAAACCGAGGGCTTTGGCTGCCCATCCCAGGTGGCATTCCAGGACCTGACCGATGTTCATACGGGAAGGAACCCCCAGTGGGTTCAACACAATCTCGACCGGGGTGCCATCAGGCAAGAACGGCATATCTTCCACCGGAATGATCCGTGATATTACGCCCTTGTTACCATGGCGTCCTGCCATCTTGTCACCTTCGGAAATCTTCCTTTTTTGGGCGACATATACCCGCACCAGCTGGCTGACTCCAGGAGGTAATTCATCGCCGTTTTCACGGGAAAACACCTTGACATCTACAATCTTTCCTGATTCTCCATGAGGTACTCTTAAGGAAGAATCCCTGACTTCCCGGGCCTTTTCTCCGAAGATTGCCCGTAGTAAGCGTTCCTCTGGAGTAAGTTCAGTTTCCCCTTTGGGAGTTACTTTGCCCACCAGGATATCATCGGCGCTTACCTCAGCCCCAATCCTTATGACACCTCGGTCATCAAGGTTCTTCAACATGTCCTCGGATACGTTGGGTATGTCCCGGGTAATCTCCTCCGGTCCCAACTTAGTATCCCGGGCCTCACACTCGTATTCCTCAATGTGAATGGAAGTAAATACATCTTCCATCACCAGTTTTTCTGAAATTAAGATAGCATCCTCATAGTTGTATCCTTCCCAGGGCATGAAGGCAACCAGAACATTGCGGCCCAGAGCCAGTTCGCCCTGATCAGTTGAGGGGCCATCCGCAATTACTTCCTCGGCTTCCACCCGCTGCCCCTCAGTGACAATTGGACGCTGGTTGATGGAAGTCCCGTGGTTGGAGCGTGCGAATTTCAGAAGATCAAAACGATCCTCGGTCCCATCATCGTTTTTTGTCTCAATTCTTTTGGCGCTAACCTTTTTAATAATGCCCGGTTTACGTGCCAAAACAACCGCCCCTGAATCCTTGGCGGCTTTATACTCCAGGCCGGTTCCGACCAGCGGTGCCTCCGCTTTTATCAGCGGTACCGCCTGGCGCTGCATGTTGGCTCCCATTAACGCCCGGTTGGCGTCATCGTGCTCCAGGAAGGGGATTAATGCTGTAGCGACACTAAAGACCTGTTTGGGCGATACATCCATAAAATCAACACGTCCCGGCGTAGTTTCAAAGTACTCCGAGCCCTTGTGAACATTAATCCGTTCCTGGGTAAAGTATCCTTGCTCATCAATCTGCGCATTGGCCTGAGCTATTACGTGATCCTCTTCTTCATCTGCCGATAGGTATACGATCTCGTCCGTTACCCTCCCGGCTTCCTTATCAACCTTACGGTAGGGGGTTTCAATAAACCCGAACCGGTTAACCCGGGCATAGGTGCTGAGAGCACCAATCAATCCTATATTAGGACCTTCAGGAGTCTCAATCGGGCACACCCGGCCATAGTGAGAGTGATGCACGTCCCGTACCTGAAACCCGGCTCTTTCCCGGGTCAAGCCCCCGGGTCCTAAAGCCGACAGACGCCGCTTATGAGTAAGTTCTGAAAGTGGATTAGTCTGGTCCATGAACTGGGATAGCTGTGAGCTCCCAAAGAACTCCTTAACCACAGCTGTAATCGGCCGAATATTAATCAGCACCTGGGGAGTAAGAGTTTCAACATCGTGAATACTCATTCTCTCCTTGACTACTCTTTCCATCCGGACCAGACCGGTGCGAAACTGGTTCTGCAACAGTTCCCCCACCGACCGCAGTCTCCGGTTACCCAGGTGGTCTATTATATCAACCTTCCCTTCACCTTTAACCAGATTCAGGAGATAACCGATAGTGGCTGTCATATCTTCGACAGTAAGATGGCGGTTATCGTCTGGTATATTCAGCTCCAGCTTCTTGTTTATCTTGTACCGACCGACAGCTGCCAGATCGTAACGGCGGGGGTCAAAGAACAGGTTGTTTAAGAGCTGACCCGCACCTTCTACTGTGGCCAGTTCACCGGGACGCAGGCGCCGGTGAAACTCGATAAGTGCCTCTTCACGGTTGGTAGTGGTATCTTTCTCCAGCGTACGGGCAATTGTTTCATCATTATTATACAACTGCAGAATATCATCATTAGTTTCATACCCCAGGCAGCGTAACAATACAGTTACCGGTATTTTTCGGGTCTTGTCTATACGGGTATAGACGGCTCCGAAAGCATCCATTTCTAATTCGAACCAGGCACCGCGGTTAGGAATAATTGTAGCACCATACAGGATATTCCCGGTTAAATCCGGACGTTCGTTGAAGTAAACACCCGGAGACTTAACCAGCTGGCTGACTACAACCCTTTCCGCCCCGTTTATAATAAAAGTTCCCTTTTCCGTCATTATAGGCAGGTCGCCTAAATATACATCCGATTCTCTTAACTCTCCGGTTTCTTTATCAGTTAACCTGACCTTCAGCTTAAGAGGAGCCTGGTAACTGGCATCACGTTCCTTGCACTCCTGAACCTGATATTTTGGTTGACCAAGATGGTAACCAATGAACTGGAGTTGAAGCTTACCGGTGTAATCTTCGATGGGGAAAACTTCCTCTAAGGCCTCGCGCAGTCCTTCATTAAGGAACCATTCATAGGAGTTGGTTTGTACCTCTGTGAGGTTGGGTAAATCGATAACCTCGGTGGTTCTGGCATAACTAAGTCTTTTCCGTTTGCCGCAGTTAATGACATGAGCCATTAAGTTTGTCTCACCCCTTTTCGTAATCCTAAAAGAGTGAAAAGCAAGGTGCCATTGATAACCTCGCTTTTATTGCCTTGATGGTGTGACACTTGATATCCAATACACCCTTTAATAGTTATATGAATCGCAAGTATTAATGTTATCATAGCATTTTGCGGCAGTCAAGGGTACTTTTATAAAATTAATGCACATATTTCAATTATAACCGTTACTCCACGAATTTTATCACAAAGAAGGGGACGGTTCTCTTGAGAACCGTCCCCTGTTTGTTGTTTGTGATTGGAATTATTTGATTTGGGCGGTGCCTCCGGCTTCTTCCAGCTTGGCTTTAATCTCTTCAGCTTCCTGCTTGCTGACCTTTTCCTTGATTGGTGCCGGAGCGGAGTCAACCAGATCCTTGGCTTCTTTCAGACCAAGAGCGGTCAGTTCTCTAACCACCTTGATTACGTTGACCTTCTTTTCGCCGATAGCAGTAAGTATTACGTCAAATTCGGTCTGCTCTTCAACGGGCTCAGCAGCGGCACCACCAGCAGCCGGTGCAGCAGCTACAGCTACCGGAGCGGCAGCGCTAACGCCAAACTCCTCTTCCAATGCCTTGACCAGTTCTGCCAATTCCAATACCGTTAAACCTTTAACCAGTTCAATTACTTCCTGTACTTTACTCATTCTTCTATACAACCTCCTGTTAATTATTTATCTTACGATGCTTCCTTTTGCTCGCGTATGGCGTCCAAAGCTCGAACCAGACCTGAAAGGTTGGCTTTGAGCACATAAGCAAAACCATACAGCGGAGCCTGCAGTCCTCCCAGGACCTGCGCGACCAGTACCTCTCTTGAAGGCAGAGTTGATAGGCCTTTAATCTGATCAGCTCCGATTACCTTTCCTTCCAGGAGACCTACCTTAACCTCCAGATTCTTATGGGTCTTGGCAAAATCAAAAAGAATTTTTGCAGGTTCCACTGGTTCACTGCTGCTGAACAGGACAGCGTTGGGTCCTTCTATATAAGGAAGGAGATCTTCCATCCCAGCGTTCTGCAGGGCAAACCGGGTCAGGGTGTTCTTCAGCACCCGGTAGTCGGCTCCCACATTCTTAAACTTGCCCCGGAGTTCATTCATTTCTCCAACGTTCAGTCCGCGGTAATCGGTAAAAACAACCAGACTGGCATCCTGAAACCGGCTCTGAATCTCTTGAACTGCTTGTTTTTTGGCTTCAAGGTTTGACACTAATTTTTTCACCTCCCTTGCACAAATTAAAAAACCTCTGTGCCAAGGTACAGCACAGAGGTTGCATTGATATCCAACCTGAGCGTTAACCTCGGCGGGCAATTAAGGCTTGAGCCTCCCGCTGTCTACAGCCAACTCCTGATATTAATCAGATTTAATGTTATTTATTTGCCTTTCTGCATTACAACCACCGGGTTAACTCTGATACCAGGTCCCATGGTTGAACAAATACTGATTGATCTCATATACTGCCCTTTGGCAGCTGCTGGTTTGGCCTTAATCAAAGCATCGGCGAAAGTATTGAAGTTATCTTCAAGGGCCTCCATAGAGAAGGAAATCTTCCCTATCGGTGCGTGGACAATTGCGGTTTTGTCAACCCGGTACTCGATCCGGCCTGCTTTCAGTTCTTTAATGGTACGCGCTATATCGAAAGTCACGGTGCCTGACTTCGGGTTGGGCATTAAGCCACGAGGACCCAGGATTTTTCCGAGCTTGCCTACTACGGACATCATGTCCGGGGTAGCAACCGCTACATCAAAATCCAGCCATCCACCCTGAATCTTTTCCTGCAGGTCCTCAGCACCAACTATATCCGCCCCGGCTTGCTCAGCTTCCTTGGCTTTGTCACCTTTGGCAAAAACCAGTACTCTCCGGGTCTTTCCGGTCCCGTGGGGCAGGCTTACCGTACCCCTGACCTGTTGGTCTGCATGTCTGGGGTCTACCCCCAGTTTAATATGGACCTCAATGGTCTCATCAAACTTGGCCCGGGACAGCTCCTTAACCTTTTGCAGAGCTTCCGTCGGGTCATACAGCTTGTCGGCATCAATCTGTTTTGCCGCGTCCTGGTAAGTCTTACCTCTTTTCATTGTTCTTCCCTCCTGTGGTATTTACGGATTAAATCCTCCCACCTAATGAAACCAACGCTTATCCGGTTATCTCGATTCCCATACTGCGAGCGGTTCCTTCTATCATCTTGACGGCCGCCTCAATATCGTAGGCGTTAAGATCCTGCATTTTCATCTCGGCAATCTCTCTGACCTTGCTGCGGCTGACTTTGCCCGACTTGGTCTTATTGGGCACCCCGGATCCTTTTTCCACTCCGGCGGCCTTTTTCAGAAGATCTGATGCAGGCGGAGTCTTCAGTACAAACGTGAAGGACCGATCTTCGAAAACGGTGATCTCTACCGGTACTATGTAGCCGGCTTGGTTGGCTGTTCTCGAGTTGTAGTCCTTGCAAAACGCCATTATATTAACTCCGTACTGACCCAGTGCCGGTCCGACCGGGGGAGCCGGAGTAGCCTTCCCTGCGGGTATCTGCAGCTTGACCAATCCCATTACCTTCTTTGCCATCTAATGCACCTCCTTTTAGATTTTATCTATCTGCTCGTATTCCAGTTCGATGGGAGTTTCTCGACCAAACATTGATATGTTCACCCTGATCTTGCCGCGATCAGGCAGCACTTCTTTAACCACGCCTTCAAAGTTCTCAAAGGGACCACTCTTGACCCGTACATGCTGGCCAACCTGTACATCAATCTTTGGTTTGCCGCCAATTAGACCCATATGGCGCAGGATCTTATCCACTTCTTGCTTCTGCAGGGGTATGGGTTTAGTCCCGCTTCCTACAAAGCCAATAACTCCCGGAGTATGCCTGACCGTCATCCACGAGTCATCCGACAAGGTCATGTCTACCATAACGTAACCTGGAAAGATTCGGCGTTTGGTGACCTTTCTTTGGCCCCCTTTGTATTCGATCTCATCCTCCTCTGGGATGATTACATTGAATATCTGGTTCTCCATATTCATTGATTCTACGCGCTTTTCCAGGTTGGCCTTGACCTTGTTTTCATATCCGGAATAGGTATGCACAACATACCATTTGCGATCAGGAGATGAACTATCAACACCCTCGCGTTCGGACTCTTCAAAATCCAGTTTTAAGAAATCTCCATCCTGAATAATGGTCACACCACCTATGCAATGGCCTTAAATAGTAAATCCAAAAGGAAACCTATTATGCTGTCCAATAACCACAAAAGACCACTTACCAAAGCCACTGATACCAGAACCACCGCAGTGTATGCCATAAGCGCCCGGCGATCAGGCCAGTGGACTTTCTTTAATTCATTATAAACGCTGGTTAGATAATCCCGTATTCTGGTCCAGAGATTCGCCACATTGACTCCATCGGCTTTCTTCTTGGGCACGTTCTTTGGAGCACCCTTGGGAATATCCTTCGCGTTTTCTCTATTAGTATTCTTCGTTTCATTATTGGCCACTTAATTTCACAACCTTACAGGGTTACTTGCCTTCTTTGTGAACCGTATGCACATTGCAGAAGCGGCAATACTTCCTAAGCTCCAGCTTTTCGGGATGTTTTTTCTTATCCTTAGTGGTCATATAATTTCTCTGCTTGCACTGCGTGCAGGACATTGTAACGGCGACCCGCATGTTGGCACCTCCTGTAAAACAATCGCAACATTTAATCTATCACAATCAAAACCGGTGTGTCAATATCAAGGACAGGGTTTGGCACACCCTGTCCTGGTTCTACAAAAATTGATTACGAAGGTTTTCTTTAAATTAATCGGCGCTGATTCCGGTAACTACCCCGGCGCCTACGGTTCTTCCACCTTCACGGATCGCAAATCTTAAGCCCTCTTCTATGGCTATCGGGGTTATCAGTTCGATCGCCATCTGGATGTTGTCACCCGGCATTACCATTTCTACTCCTTCAGGCAGGGTGATGACACCGGTTACGTCTGTGGTGCGGAAGTAGAATTGAGGCCGGTATCCCGGAAAGAACGGGGTGTGCCTGCCGCCCTCTTCCTTGGTCAATACGTATACCTCGGCATTGAAATTGGTGTGCGGTTTGATGGAACCCGGCTTGGCCAGTACCATTCCCCGCTCTACCTCCCGGCGGTCAACTCCTCTGAGAAGGGTACCTATGTTGTCTCCTGCCTGGGCATAATCCAGGAGCTTTCTGAACATTTCTACCCCGGTGCAGACTGTCTTACGGGTGGCGTCTCTCATCCCGACTATCTCCACTTCGTCTCCTACCTTGACCTGGCCTCTTTCTACCCTGCCGGTGGTGACGGTGCCTCTGCCGGTGATGGTGAATACGTCCTCAATCGGCATCAGGAACGGCTTATCTACAGCCCTCTCCGGCATCGGTACATATTCGTCTACCGCATCCATCAGTTCCCATATCGCCTTACAATGAGGGCATTCCCGCTCTCCGCAGCCGCATTGCAGGGCTTTGAGTGCTGATCCCTTGATTACGGGAATGTCATCTCCGGGAAACTCGTATTCATTTAACAGGTCTCTTACTTCCATTTCAACCAGTTCCAGGAGCTCTTCATCATCAACCATGTCCGTCTTGTTCATGAATACTACGATATATGGTACACCTACCTGCCGGGCCAGAACTATGTGTTCCCGGGTCTGCGGCATAGGTCCATCGGCGGCTGATACCACCAGGATGGCTCCGTCCATCTGGGCCGCTCCCGTTATCATGTTCTTAATGTAGTCAGCGTGTCCCGGGCAGTCCACGTGGGCGTAATGCCGGTTGTCAGTCTCATACTCCACGTGGGCGGTGTTGATGGTTATCCCTCTTTCTCTTTCTTCCGGGGCTTTGTCGATCTCATCATATGAGGTGGCTTTGGCGTTACCCTTCTTCGACAGCGCAAGGGTTATCGCTGCGGTCAGGGTCGTCTTGCCATGGTCTACGTGACCGATGGTTCCTATGTTTACGTGCGGTTTGGTCCTTTCGTATTTCTGCTTTGCCATTGTCGCTAACCTTCCCCTTTCTAATATCATTTGGGCTTATTTCTATGTTGATACCCAAATTCCTGCTTAATACACCGGCGGTGCGAAGCTATACCAAGTATAAAAAAGGAAGTGAGATGTATACCCACTTCCTGACCTTACCTGGTAGCGGTGCAGGGATTTGAACCCCGGACACTGCGGGTATGAACCGCATGCTCTAGCCAACTGAGCTACACCGCCATATCGATGGAGCCCATAACCGGACTTGAACCGGTGACCTTATCCTTACCAAGGATACGCTCTGCCGACTGAGCTATATGGGCGAAAATAACATGGTTGCGGGGGCCGGACTTGAACCGACAACCTTCGGGTTATGAGCCCGACGAGCTACCAACTGCTCCACCCCGCGATGTAAAGGTTTTCGATGTTTAATTATATCTAGAACACAACTGTTGTCAATATTGATGGTGGAGGGAGCTGGATTCGAACCAGCGAAGGCGGTGCCAACAGATTTACAGTCTGCCCCCTTTAGCCTCTTGGGTATCCCTCCATATTTGCTTATCTGGAGCCGACGATGGGACTCGAACCCGCAACCTGCTGATTACAAATCAGCTGCTCTGCCAGTTGAGCTACGTCGGCTCGCTGTAGCATGCATAAACTATTATACAGGCCACAAAAGAAATGTCAAGGAATGGCCGGTGAAAAACCGGTACCTAAATTTCTTCCCGATCTTCCAAGTATTTTTCTAGTTTGCGTTTAACTCTTTGCAGGGCATTATCGATGGATTTGACGTGCCGCTTGAGGTCACAGGCGATTTCCTGATAAGACTTGCCTTCCAGGTAGGCCATCAAAACCTTCCACTCCAGAGAACTCAGGATCTCCCCCATTTTCTTTTCAATGCAGAAGAACTCTTCCTTACTGATAACAATCTCTTCAGGATTGGTTATCCGAGTGGTGGACAGGATGTCCATTAAGGTACGATCGGACTCATCATCATAAATAGGTTTATTGAGCGATACATAGGAATTGAGAGGGATGTGTTTCTGTCTGGTAGCTGTTTTAATGGCGGTTATAATCTGCCGGGTTATGCATAATTCAGCAAAAGCCCGGAATGAGGTAAGCTTGTCTCCCTTGTAATCGCGAATAGCCTTGAAGAGACCAATCATTCCCTCCTGGATAATGTCTTCCTTGTCGGCCCCGATCAGAAAGTATGATCTGGCTTTTGCTCTCACAAAGTTCTTATACTTGTCTACCAGGTACTCAGTGGCAGGCTGGTCGTTTGCCTGAGCCAGTTCGACGATTTCTTCGTCCGGCATTTCCTCTAATGTGTAGACATAATTCGTGTAGGCCAGCATACTCATCTAAACGCCCCCAGTAAAAAATTATCCATATGTCGGGTTTCCCCGGAGGCAAACCTGTCCTTTTTAACATAATTATTATAGTCACAAGACCGGAGAGGCGTCAACCGTTAGTCACTATTTGCTTCTCCGCAAGCGTTCTAGAATCTCTGTTATTTTCCAATCTTTCAGGCGTTGAAATAAATACCTTTCCGTAACCACAGGTTCCTTACTATAACTCTTCATTTCTTCGAGGGTTGCCGTCAGCTCTTTATAAAACTCCTGGGGGGTCATGCGCCAGGCGCCCCGGCCAAATGTTACCCACTGCTCGGTCTCGTCACCAGTCACCACATATGTTTCTTTATGCGCTTTCTGGACCATCTTTTCAATCGCCTGATCGGCTGTTTTCCCGCTCTTGGTAAATATGACCTCTATCTCGCCAATCCTCTGTCTGCTCCCCTTGCCCCTCTTGACCAGGTGACCATCAAAAACCAGTTTTATCTCATTGCCGGTGTATCCGGCATAGCTATTCAATTTTTCGATCAGCTTTTCCCGGGCCAGTTCCATTTTCTCATCACTCAGGAGTTTCAGATCAGGCCAGTTGTAAATAATATTATAGCCATCAACGATAATTAATCTAGCCATTGGCCTCAGCCGCTGCCCGCCGCTGTCTCACTACCTCAGCCAGTACAATGGCCGAAGATACGGAAGCATTAAGAGAATTTACCCGCCCCTTCATGGGGATATTTACCATCAAATCACAGTTCTCCTTTACCAGCCGCCTGATTCCACTCCCCTCTCCTCCCGTTACCAGAGCCACTGGTTCAGGAAAGGCCAGGTCATAGCAAGAAACAGGTGCCTGACTATCGGTTCCCACTATCCAGATACCCTGCCTCTTAAGTTCTTTAATGGCCGAAACCAGATTAGTTACCATGGCTACTTTAAGGTGTTCACTGGCACCAGCCGACGCCCGGGTAACTGCAGGTGTTACAGCACACGCACCATGCCTGGGTATAACCACCCCGTGTGCTCCCAGACATTCAGCGGTCCGTATGATAGCACCGAGGTTTTGAGGGTCCTCCACCCCGTCTAAAAGCAACAAAAGCGGGGCTTCTCCCTGATCCCCTGCCTGTTCCAGTATGTCTTCCAACGAGTAATACCTGTAAGGCTCAGCTTCCGCGACAATCCCCTGATGGAATTTCGAAGAAGCCAGACGCTCAAGTGCCGCTTTGTCGTCTCTGACTACTTTTATTCGTTTATCCTTGGCCACCTGCAGTATCGCCTGCAGCCGGTCGTCAGACTTGTCCCGGGCAATATGGATCACCCTGACTTTCCGGTTGGCTTTTAAAGCCTCCAGAACGCTGTTGATTCCCAGTAAGATCTCACTCAATTAATTATCTTACCTTTCTCTAATATCCTCACACCTGCCACAGGATTTCTCTCCTTCCCAGCATATGCCCTCCGTTTCACAGGTCGGCCCTGCTTTGGCAAAAAGAAGCGGGGCTACCTTCTTAACCTCGTCCAGCATGAGTTCAGCCAATTCCCGGATCTCCCACTGCGCTCTCAGGCAGAGGCGCTGGGAAAAGAAATTGTAGAGTGAACGAGTATTAAAGGTTAGAACAATCTTCGTTTCCGTGGCGTTGGGCAGTATGTACCTGGCATCCTCCCGCGGGACAATCTCCGCCAGCTTCACGTAGCTCTCCTGGATGGTGGTTATCACCTGGTCATAGATTTCCTTGGCTGCCGGGTTGTTCTCAACACTAGGGGGAACGATGTGTTCAAAAAGCGCCTCGCTGGTATACCTCTGGGATTTCTGAGAATAGGATGCTATACGGTGCCTCACCAACTGGTGTGAGCAAGCCCGGCTTATGCCTTCAACCGCAAACGTAAAACTGGCATGTTCGGTGGGGGACAGGTGCCCCACCTCAGTCAGCATTTTGACCATCCTCTCCACCTCCGCCGGGGCAAGAGCATCCATCAGGTTGTTTACCCCCCGGTTGGAGTAGCACATCCGGGCCGCCAGAGCCACCGTCTTTTCCGGTTCCGGGGTATGGGCGATTAGCTTTGCCTTCATGCCAATAATACCTCTTTTGTCATAAATGTTTTTTTCATTATAAGATAAGGCGGAGTTGTTCGAAATGCCAACCCCCAATCCTGTAAACGGTTTAGGGTGGAAAGTACAGTAAAAGGTAATCGTGACCGTTACAATATGGTGCTGCCCAGCATTCGGATAAACGGGAATCCCCAACTCTAGGCGTAGTCAATGAGATTCAGAATTTCCTCAAGACGGCTTTCATCGCCTTTAAGATACAGATAGCCTATCAGGGCCTCCAAGCCCGTACTCCACCGATAATCGGCGGTAACAGCATGCCGGGGAACGGAATGACTCTTCGCATTCCTTCCCCGCTTGACCACTGCCACTTCTTCTTCGGTTAAACGGCTCTCGATTTCTCGCAGGAACTGCGCCTGTTTTTCGGCATTTACCAGGTTCACAACCTCCTGGTGTATTTCCTTTATCTTCCGCGGCCTGTCAACAGTCTTCCGGCTGCGAATAGCCAGCTCAAAGACCGCGTCACCTACATAGGCCATAACCAGGGGCGACATTTGGTTCAACTCAGCAACCGATAATCCTGGTGATGTCAGCACTTATTTAACGAACCTCCACCTGGACCCCTCCCGGGTGTCCTCGAATACTATATTCAATTTTGCCAGGGTGTCACGCAACCGGTCAGCCCGGGCAAAATTCTTCTCTGTTCGCAGTGACTGCCGAAGTCCCAGTATTTCCGCCATGAGCGCCTCCAGGTCAGGCTCCGCTTCAGACTTGACCCGGCTGCCTTCTTTACTGTCCTCCAGGACGATTCCCTGGCGGCTTAAAAGTTCCCGCACCAGATCTCCGGTACGGTAGTCCTTCTCCTCGCGGGCTTGTTTCCTGAATTCTACCAGACTTGAGACAATTTCTCCAACCGTACTTGATGCGGCTGGGGACGCTCCCTCAGATTTCAGATTAAGTCCGATAACCTCAATCAGCTCATCGAATATTTGAAGGGCATGTTCCAGAGTTGGTACTGACCGCACCTTAACTTCAGCCAGATACTTGTTGATAACCCGGACCATGGAAAAAACATGGCTGAGAGCGAGGGCGGTGTTGAAATCGTCATCCATTGCCATGATAAATTCCGCTCTCAAGGTCTCCAATTCCCGGGACAATTCCTGATCGGCCGGCTTTACATCCTGGGAGCCTGGTTCCCGGCACGCCTCCTGCAGCAGGTACCAGGAGTTTTTAATGCGTTCCAGAGCTTTACCGGCTTCCTCCAGCTTAGTGTCATCAAAGTCCAGGGGACTTCGATAATGCGTGGATAGCAGATACAGCCTCACCACATTACCGGAGTATTTCTCCAGGATATCGCGTACAATGAAAAAGTTACCCAGTGATTTTGACATCTTTTCCTTATTAACGGTGATAAAACCGTTGTGCATCCAGTAACGCACAAACGGTTGACCGCTATAAGCCTCTGACTGGGCGACTTCATTCTCGTGGTGGGGAAAAATTAAATCAGCTCCACCGCCGTGAATATCCAGGGTACTTCCCAGATACTTCATCGACATTACCGAGCACTCAATATGCCACCCCGGTCTTCCTTTCCCCCAGGGACTCTCCCAGAAAGGCTCGCCGGGCTTGGCACTTTTCCAGAGCGCAAAATCATAAGGCTCCTCTTTTCTGGTATCCACCTCAACCCTGGCCCCCGACATAATATCATCCAGGCTGCGGCCAGAAAGCTTGCCATAGCCCGGAAATGAGCTGACCGCAAAAAAGACATCACCATCTCTGACATACGCCCGGCCTTTATCTACCAGTGCGGCGATAACCTCAATTATTTCCGGGATGTGCTGGCTAACCCGGGGATGCAGGTCCGCTTCTTTTACATGCAGGGCTTCGGCATCCCTGAAATACTCGGCAATATACCGTTCTGCCACTTCATGAGCTTCCCTGCCTTGTTCATTGGCCCGGTTTATAATCTTGTCATCAACATCCGTAAAATTCTGAACGTAGACAACCTCAAAGCCGCGATACTTAAGGTATCGCCTGACGGTATCGAAAACCACCAGCGGCCGGGCGTTGCCCAGATGTATATAGTTGTAGGTGGTTGGACCGCATACATACATCCTAATCTTGTGAGGATCTATACTGAGCAATTCTTCCTTTTGCCTGGTTTGCGTATTGTAAACTCTTATCATGATTGCCCTCCTTCTCCAGGTGGTGAAGCCGGTGTTCCAGCAGCGCTATCCTGTCCTGCAAAGCCTGCATAGCCTCGGCTATCGGGTCCGGCAGCAAGTGGTGGTTAAGATCCACCTCCTCATCCGGTCTAATGCGGGTACCGTTCATTACTACCACCCGTCCCGGCACCCCAACCACGGTGCAGTTGGGTGGAATATCCTTGAGTACTACCGATCCGGCTCCGATCTTTGCGTTGTCACCTATGGTTATTGAACCAAGGATCTTGGCTCCGGTGCTCACCACTACATTATTCCCTACCGTTGGGTGACGTTTCCCTTTCTCCTTACCGGTCCCCCCCAGGGTCACACCCTGGTACAGGGTGACATTATCCCCGATTATGGTGGTTTCTCCGATTACCACCCCGGCACCATGGTCTATGAAAAAGCCCTGGCCGATTTCGGCCCCGGGATGGATCTCTATCTGGGTCAAGGTCCGGTTTATCTGCGATACTATCCGGGCCAGAACCAGCCAGCCGCGCTTATAAAGCCAGTGAGCCAGCCGGTGCCACAGCAGGGCATGAAAACCGGGATAACACAGGAAAACCTCCAACCGGCTGCGGGCAGCCGGATCCCGTTCCAGTACCACATCCAGGTCTCGCTTTACTGTCGCGAAGATTCCCATTCTTTATCCCCCTTCATAGTATTATCGTTCCGGTACTTCCCGGACTCACTTAGAGATACAAAAAGCCCTTCGTCTGCGCAGAGACGAAAGGCTAACCTTTTCGCGGTCCCACTCTGCTTGAGCTGGGGCTCCACTCGATAGTCTTTAACGGAACAACCCGCAAAGATGCAGCTCCAAGGCGCACTTTCGCATACCGCTCAATCCGAAATGGCTCTCAGCCCGGTGACCATTTCTCTCTTGTGGTGAGACAGTATCTACTCTTCCTCTTCATAGCTATTATAATTTTAGGTTTTAGTTAGAATCATTATATGCAGGTAAACAATCTGTGTCAATCATCCATTATTATTCCACGGAATCCTACCACATATCAAGTTAATGGTGCAAGACGCTGCCTTATCTCCGGTACTCCCATCACCACAAAAAGATACGGCAGCTCCGGGCCATGGGGACTGCCGGTTAATGCCAGCCTGATGGGCATATAGACCCGCTTGGCGGGAAGCTGCATGGCTTTGGGCAGATCTTTCATAAAGGCGCGGGCCTCTTCCAGATCAAATCTATCCGGAAGACGTTCCGCAAATGACCTCAGCATTTCTCTGACCTCCGGTTGTTCCAGCTGATGAATAGTATCCGCATCATACCGGGGTTTAGCAAAGAATGGCTCAACCTCATTAACCACATCGCTAAGACAGACCATACGATCTCTTACCGCTTCGATGAGGATCTCATAAATCTCCGGCTCCATGTTCTCTACTCTTTCCCGGAAGGGAGAGGCTTTAAGGTAAGGCATAAGCATCTCCCCCAGGTTTTTAATTGGTTTCCTCTTGATATACTGGGCGTTCAACCAGTTCAACTTCTCAAGATCAAAGACTGCGGGGTTCTTGGCTACTCGTTGCAGGCTGAACTGCTTTATTATCTCATCCCGGTCCAGGATCTCCTGTTCACCTTCCGGGGACCATCCCAGCAAGGCCAGAAAGTTGAACACGGCTTCTGGCAGGTATCCTGCTTCCCGGTACTGCATAACTGAGGTTGCCCCGTGTCTCTTGCTCATCTTTTGCCGGTCCTTGCCCAAGATCAATGAAATGTGAGCAAACTCAGGTATTGGTAGTCCTAAGGCCTGGTAAATCAACAGCTGCCGGGGAGTATTTGACAGATGCTCTTCCGCCCGGATCACATGGGTTACCTGCATCTCATGGTCATCTATTACCACGGCGAAATTGTAGGTAGGAATCCCATCCGATTTCACAATAATGAAGTCCCCGATCTCTCTGCTATCAAAAGTAACTGGCCCCCGCACCAGATCGTTGACCACCAGATTCTCGCCGGAGGGGACTCGAAAACGTACGGTGGGCAGACGGCCCTGACTCAGTAAATGCTCCCTTTCCTCCGGGGTAAGGTCGCGGCATTTGCCCGAGTATCCTACGATATCGCCTTTCTCCAGCATGGCCTGGCGTTCTTCAGCCAATTCCTCCTCAGTGCAGAAACAGTGATAGGCATGTCCGCTTCTCAAGAGCTTATCTACATAATGGTGGTATGTATCCAGCCGTTCCGTTTGACGGTACGGGCCATTATCACCTCCTATATCGATACCCTCATCCCAACTGATTCCCAGCCAGGACAAGGATTCGATAATCTCCCGCTCATATTCGAGCGAAGACCTCTCCAGATCAGTATCCTCTATCCGCAGCAGCAATGTCCCTTTTTGGTTTTTAGCAAAAAGGTAATTGAATAGTGCTGAACGGGCACCGCCAATATGCAGCGGTCCGGTGGGACTGGGTGCAAATCTGACCTTTGTCTGTATCATACTTTACTTAACCGGCAAGTTATTGCCGATTCCCTCCTCCCGAGTATAGATTAAAAAGCAGCATTGGCTCAGCAAAACGATATGTGACACCCCCTGCTAAGGAGAAAATACCGAACCTGTTGGCGGAAGTCAAAAAAATCACCCCGAGCTACCGGCACCGGGGTAATACGTACCATGGTTAACATCAGCAGGTTATGAGCTGGTTAATCCTGGTTCAAAGAATTCCGAGCTTTGGCCCAGGAATCACGCAGCGTTACTATCCGGTTGAATACCAGATTCCGGGGACTGGAATCTACCGGATCCAGGGCAAAGTATCCTTGCCGCAGGAACTGATATCTTAAGTCAGGTGTTGCTTCAGCCAGGCCAGGTTCTAGCAGACAGGAAGACAGGACCTCAATTGAATCCGGGTTAATGCTGGCCCTGTAGCCCAATTCACCCTTCTCCTCCCCAGGGTTTTCGTTCTGGAACAGGTGGTTGAATAAACGTACTTCCGCCTTGATTGCGTGTGGAGCTGAAACCCAGTGCAGTGTTCCCTTCACCTTGCGATTTCCTGAGGCCATGCCACTGCGAGTCTCGGAATCGTAGGTGCACCGGAGTTCAACAATCTCTCCGGTCTTGTCATCCTTTATCACCCGCTCACACTTGATGATGTAGGCGTGTTTCAGACGGACCTCGTTCCCGGGTGAAAGACGGAAGAATTTCTTGGGTGGGTCTTCCATGAAATCCTCCTGCTCAATATACAGGACCCTGGAAAACGGGATTTTCCTTGAACCCATGGCCGGATTTTCCGGATTGTTTTCTGCGTCAAGCTCCTCCACCAGGTCCTCAGGGTAGTTCTCAATAACCACTTTCAGGGGACGCAGGACGGCCATAACCCGGTAGGCTTTCTCATTCAGGTCTTCCCGGATGCAGTGTTCCAGGAGGCCTATGTCAACCGTACTGTTGCTCTTGGCTACTCCAATCCGTTCACAAAAGTCGCGGATGGCTGCGGGAGTAACGCCTCTCCGGCGCAAACCTGATATGGTGGGCATACGCGGGTCATCCCAACCCTTGACGATCCCCTGTTCCACCAGATCCCGCAGGATTCTCTTGCTCATCACCGTGTTGGTAAGGTTGAGCCGGGCAAATTCAATCTGCTGGGGGCGGTCCTTGAGGCCTAAAACCTCCAAAGGCCAATCGTACAGGGGTCGGTGATCCTCAAATTCCAGGGTACAGATGGAATGCGTTATCCCCTCCAGATAGTCGGATAATGGGTGCGCGTAGTCATACATCGGGTAGATACACCATTTATCACCGGTTCGGTGGTGGGTTTGCCGCAATATCCGGTATAAAACTGGATCCCTCATGTTTAGATTTGGGGACGCCATATCTATCTTGGCCCGGAGCACGCGGGAACCATCCTTGAATTCCCCGTCGCGCATACGCTGGAAGAGATCAAGATTTTCTTCCACCGAACGGTCCCGGTAGGGGCTGTCTTTGCCAGGCTGGGTTAAGGTGCCCCGGTATTCCCTGATCTCGGTTGCTGACAGGTCACAGACATAAGCATGCCCCAGCTTAATAAGCTGAACCGCAAAATCATAGAGCTGTTCAAAGTAATCGGAGGCAAAATACAGCCGGTCTTCCCAGTCAAAGCCAAGCCACCTGACATCCTCCTTGATCGAATCGACAAACTCGACTTCTTCCTTGCTGGGATTAGTATCATCAAAACGCAGGTTGCACAGGCCCTGATACAGGGCGGCCGTACCAAAATTAAGACAAATTGACTTGGCGTGCCCGATATGCAGGTACCCGTTGGGCTCAGGGGGAAACCGGGTATGGACTCGTCCCCCATTTTTTCCGTTTTTTAAATCCTCATTGATAATTGCGTGAATGAAATTGGTTGAGCCGGGATTGATCATCGCCATCTTTTTGGTTCTCCCTTAAAATACTGTGAATGACCTTCCGAAGACGAACGGTCACCATCTATATAATAATAATAAATGAACAACTCGTCGAGATTCCATGCGGGTTTCAAATAAGACATCATTGCAACAGCACACTGGCCTGGGCGGCAATTCCTTCTCCCCTGCCGGTAAACCCCAATCCCTCGGTAGTAGTTGCTTTAATGTTTACCTTCACGGCATCAATTCCCAGGGCCCCGGCCAGGCGCTCTTTCATCTCTTCCAGGTAAGGAGCCATCCGCGGCCGTTCAGCAATTATGGTACTGTCAATATTTACGATCACCAGCCCCTGATTCGAAACCAGTGTTCCAACTCGTTTAAGAAGTATCAAACTGTTGATGTTATGGAACTCAGGATTGTTGTCAGGGAAATAATACCCGATATCATGCAGGCCCGCTGCTCCCAGCAATGCATCACAGATGGCATGCACCAGTACATCGGCATCGGAATGACCCTGAAGGCCCTTCTCAAAGGGTATTGGTACACCGCCGATTACCAGTTTTCGCCCCTCCACCAGACGGTGAACATCATATCCATTGCCAATTCTCATAGTCTTCTCCCCATCAAGCAGACCTCGGGCCATGTGCATATCATCAACAGTGGTAATCTTGAGGTTGCGGTAGTCTCCATTTACAACGCGAACAGGCCCGCAGAACTTTTCATAAATAACCGCATCATCAGTTCCCATGAACCCCCGGGCAAAAGCTTCACGGTAAGCCTCTTTCAGCCGGGATGCCCGGAAAACCTGCGGAGTCTGGATCTGGTAAAGCCGGGAACGGTCCATGGTGGCCGTAACTATGCCGTCAGGTCCCACCTCTTTGAGAGTATCCTTGCTGGGAATCCCGGGACAGGCAGCATCAGCAACCCGGGCAGTCTCAATTACCCGCAGAACGACCTCTGTTGACACTAGTGGCCGTGCCCCATCATGCACAGCCACCAGGTTCAATGATTCATCAAGAGCCTTAAGACCGGCCCAGACTGAATCCTGCCGCTCCAGGCCTCCCGGTACAACACGCTTTACCTTGCGATAATTAAAATGCTCAACTATGTCCCGTTCCATGATGGATACTTCCTGGGGGTGGGCAACAATTATGATTTCTTCAATATCCGGCAATTTTTCAAAGATATCAAGGGAGTACTTGATTACCGGCTGACCTGCTAATTCCAGAAACACCTTGTTAACCTGGCTTTGCATGCGTTTGCCCTGGCCGGCCGCAGCCAGAAGCACTCCGGTATCACCCAAAGAGATTCACCTCTTGCAATTTCTGCATGGTCTGATTGATACGGCTTCCTTCCTTGGACTTCTTGGTAAAGATCATGCGGCCTGCGGCGGTTTGAAATACGCTGGTCACCATTACTTCTATCTCCTGGCCGATTTCCTCCTGACCGTTCTCCACTACCACCATGGTTCCATCCTCAAGGTATCCGACACCCTGTCCATCCTCTTTGCCTTCCTTGATGACATTAACCTTCATGGTTTCACCAGGAAATACGATGACCTTAACCGCATTGGTAAGCTCGTTAACATTCAGAACCTTTATACCCTGCAGCTCAGCTACCTTGTTGAGATTGTAATCGTTGGTAACGATACTGGCGTCCAAATCCTTACAAAGCCGCAAAAGTTTCATGTCTACTTCGCGCTCTTCAGGAAAATCTCCTTCATGTATCCCGATTTTCATCCCCGGGTGTTTTTGCATTTTGCTCAGAATTTCCAGTCCCCTGCGGCCCTTGCTGCGCCGTATATAATCGGACGAGTCCGCGATATGACGCAGTTCTTCAATGACAAAAGCCGGAACTACCAGTTGCCCTTCAAGAAAACCCGAAAGAGCCACATCATAGATGCGGCCATCAATAATAGCGCTGGTATCCAGGACTTTATCATTCCTGTATAGAGCCAGAGAATCCTTCGAGCTATTTGGCCGGAAGAGATTCATAAAATCGTAAGCTTTTTTGCGTCCTATGTTCAGACCTAGAAATCCGCAGGCAAAGAAGGAAACAAACTTGATGTATTCTCCGGCAATGTCTATTACTACAAACGGGTACCCCAGAATGAAACCTACGGTTATCCCCAATAGCATTCCCAGCATACCGCCCAGAAGCACCTCGACTGAGGTTCGTTCCATGGCCGCATTGAAGTAATCCCAACCCTTTTTACAATAGAACAGCGTAAAATAGGTCAAGACAAAACTCCCCAGGGTCGCCACAAGTCCGATCAGGCAGATTACTTTCCAGTCGCCGCCCAGATATCCTTGACTCATTACGCTCACCCACGTCCCAATAAGAACTGAAATCAGGATGAAGAAGACTAAGGTACGTTTATTCATTGTTTTCACCTCCAACCCTTATTGTTCTTATTTTCTGGGAACATTATGCAGTGGCTCGAAGTTTCCTCCAGAAAAACTGGATGTTCCTCCCATTACGTTGCTGCCCACCCAACCGCAATATGTATTTTTTTGTCACTGCCCTAAAATTGACATTGGCTTCGAAGCAAAGATATAATTATTTTGAACCAGATGGATAATTCTTTGATGGAAAAGGAGGTTTCCTTTTCGTGAAGGACTTGATTTGCGATGAGTTTCAGAATAAAGTCAACGATCTTCTCATTCGTCATCACAGCATCCTCGATGTCTTGTCCAAACTTGCTGAATCAACCGCCCGGATTAACCGGGGAGTATGTAAATCGGTAAATGACTGTGGCTGTCTTTCTATTGAGGCCAAGAAAATACCTGTTCCCAAGGATTGTGAATCGTTCGATGAGCTGAAACAGTACCTGGATGCCCATGTTCGCGGGAAGCTCTGTCCCAACTGCGAAGAAGTCATTATTAATGAACTGGGCAAAAGCCTGTTTTACACCGCTGCGTTATGCAACATACTCGGACTCAACCTTTACGATGTGTTTATCCACGAATACAAAAAGGCCAGTGCTCTTGGTGTTTTCAATCTGACTTAACCTGTGCAAGTTAAAGAGGTCCGCTACCGGTAGCGGACCTCTTTAACATTTTTATTGAAGGCTGTGTTATCTGGTCCCGGCATACCATGCCAGTAACAACCCGATTGGATGAACAGCCTCACAAAGCATAAATAAAGGATTGCCGTACAGTCACCCCATCCTCTGGTATGGGAATTAAACCATGTATTCAAGGATCAGCTGTTCCTGCATCCGCTTCAGCCCATTCTTGATGGATTTTGCCCTCACTTCGCCGATTCCTTCTACATCATCCAGTTCTTCTATGGATGCCTGCATAATGCGAGGGAAATCTCCGAAGGTCCCGACCAGGTTTTCTATTATCTGCGCGGGTATCCGGGGAAGCTTTTGCAGGATCCGATAACCCCGTGGTGCTACCTGCATATCCAGTACACTGGCCGAGGTGCCGAAGCCAAGGGTTTTGGCTATGGTTACAGCGTCAGAGACATCCTCTTCAAAAGACTTCATAATGGTGTAGAAGATATCCTGCGGTGACCTGTCCGGGAACCTTGAGTAATCCCTGATCATTAGTACTGCTTCTTCTTCTACGTTAGACAGCAGTTCGTCAAGCTGCATCTTAACCAAGCGGCCTTCGTTACCCAGCTCGATTATGTAATTCTCAATCTCCTGTCCGATGTTCAAGACCATCATACACCGGAGGAGTGCCCGGCTTACCTCCGAAACCATCACCATATCCTCAAATTCGGTCCCGCCAAGCCTGATGATATCCTTTTCCAGAACAGTCCGGTATTTCTCCAGGGTCTGTAACGCCTGGTTGGCTTTCACCAGAATAGCCCCGATCTCATGCAGAACATAACTTTGGCTGGCCTTAAACAGAGTTACGATGCTCCTGCGCTGCGATATGGCAATTACCAGTTCCCCAGTCTGTCTGGCTACCCTTTCTGCGGTACGATGCCTGATCCCGGTTTCGCTGGAAGGCAGAGAAGGATCAGGAACCAACTGTGCATTGGCCAGCAGGATGCGTGATGCATCCTTATTGAGGATGATGGCTCCGTCCATTTTGGCCAATTCATACAGATTGGAGGGCGTAAGCTCACAATCCAGACTGAACCCGCCACTTACTAAGCTCAGAACTTCCGGGGTGTCTCCGACTACCAGCAACGCCCCGGTCCTGGCTTTTAGGATATTCTCCAGTCCCAGGCGAAACGTGGTTCCTGGTGCTACCAACTGTAGTGCATCCTGAAAACTGCCTCGATAAATGGCTTCATCCCTCAAGTTTCCATACCCCCGTTACCGTCGATATATCTTAAGGCCTCACCCAGGGTTTCTACCGCGAATACAGAGAGATCCATATCATTCAGATCCTCTTTCCTGATCTCTTTTGGTATCAAAGCCCTTGAAAACCCCATTTTCAATGCTTCCTTCAGTCTCTGGTTTATAAAGGGAACTGACCGGATCTCCCCGGATAAACCGAGTTCTCCAACTATTACCCCTCCAGGCAGCACTGGATGTTCGTAATAACTGGAAGCGATAGCCAGGGCTACACCCAGATCAGTCGCCGGGTCCTTCAGATTGGCACCACCAGCTACCTTAATATATATATCCTTGTTCCCTAATGCCAGACCCCCTCGCTTTTCCAGTACTGCTGCTAAAAGCGCCAGGCGGTTCCCTTCGATCCCGGATGCCATGCGGCGTGGATAACCGATCGAGGCAGTTACCACCAGTGCTTCAACCTCCACCAGTATCGGTCTGGTACCTTCAAAACTGGCCACAACCGTCAATCCGGGGAGACTGCCTCGGTGCTCCAAAAAAATACGGGAAGGGTTGTCGACCTCTATCAAACCAGTCCCGGACATTTCCAGTATTCCAATCTCGTTGGCCGGTCCGAACCGGTTCTTTACTGTCCTCAGAACGCGGTAATAATTATTATTATCTCCCTCAAAGTAAATAACTGTGTCTACCATGTGCTCAAGGATCTTAGGGCCAGCCAGAGAACCATCTTTGGTTACATGTCCTATCAAGAAGAACGGACGATCGGATGTCTTCGCGAGTTCCAGCAATCTTCCCGCACATTCGCGCAGCTGGGCAACACTGCCCGGTATGGAGCCTATTTCGGGAACATGTACGGTTTGAATTGAATCAACCATCACCACATCCGGCCTTACCTCTTCCAGGAAATTCGGCAGAAAAGAAAGATCGGCTTCGTTTAAGATATAAATATTCGTTCCCTGCGCTCCCAAACGTTCAGCCCTCAATTTCACCTGCCGGGGAGATTCCTCTCCCGATAGATATAGGACCCTCCTTCCCTGTCTGCCGAGAGAATCCGCGGTCTGCAGAAGCAAGGTTGACTTGCCGATGCCAGGATCTCCTCCCAGAAGGATCAAGCTGCCAGGAACTATTCCCCCTCCCAGAACCCGGTCAAGCTCACTATTGCCGCTGCTAAACCGCGGCAAATCCTCGGTAATGAGTTCTGTTAAGATTCGGGCTTTCTTTTCAGATTCCGGCGAAAACTTCCGGTGCCCCTCGCTGATCTCTTCAACCAAGGTGTTCCAGGAGTCACATCCGGGACATCTGCCGATCCATTTCGGCGAATGGTACCCGCATTCTGAACAGAAGTACAGTGTTCTAATTTTAGCCATACAGCCCGACCCTCTGGAATCCCGATCCGCAAAATCAGGAACAGAATTCCAATCAATTACTATTCATTTTAAAATTTTATGTTATTAAGTGCAAAAGGAAAAGGGCTTTTAGCCCTTTTCCTCCTTGCGTACAATAACGTTTTCTTCTTCAATATCCACGATAACCTTATCTCCGGTGGTGATATGACCCCTTAATATTTCCTCTGAGACCTTATCCTCAATAAGTCTCTGAATTGACCGCTTAAGCGGACGGGCACCAAACACCGGGTCATATCCCTCTTTGATGATCTGTCGCTTTGCACTATCGGTCAGATCCAACTCCAGACCCTGCTCCTTGATCCGGTCTTTGACCTGATTTACCAGGAGTTCAACAATCCGTCCCAGTTCCTCTTCGGTCAGGCTGTGGAAAACGATTATTTCATCCAGGCGGTTCAGGAACTCCGGTCGAAACACCGTTTTCATCCGTTCAATTATCTTATCCTTCATCTTTTCATAATCTACTGCTTTTTCCTCATGCTGATGAAAACCAAGGGTTTTCTCCTTGCCGATGCCTTCAGCCCCCACATTCGAGGTCATTATGATTACACTGTTGCGAAAGTCTACAGTGCGCCCTTTGCCGTCGGTCAAACGACCATCCTCCAAGACCTGCAGCAGGATATTGAAGACCTCAGGATGAGCCTTTTCAATCTCATCCAATAGGATTACCGAATAGGGCTTTCTTCTGACTCTCTCGGTCAGTTGGCCACCCTCGTCATAACCCACATATCCCGGAGGGGCCCCAATCATTCTCGAAACCGCATGCTTTTCCATGTACTCTGACATATCCAGCCTGATTAAGGCATCCTCCTGCCCAAACATAGCTTCGGCCAGGGTTCGGGCAAGTTCAGTCTTCCCGACGCCGGTGGGTCCCAGGAAGATAAAGGAACCGATCGGACGTTTGGGGTCTTTCAGTCCTGCCCGGGCCCGGCGTACCGCTCTGGCTACGGCTGTTACCGCTTCCTCCTGCCCGATGACCCGCTGGTGCAGGACCTCTTCCAGATTAGCAATGCGGGCCGATTCACCCTCTGTCAGCCTGGTTACCGGAACCCCGGTCCAGCTGGAGACGATGGTTGCTATATCCTCGTCCGTTACCATACCGCTGTCCAGATTACGGCGTCCCACCCATTCCTTGCGTTTCTGGTCGGCTTCTGCCTTCAGTCTCTGCTCCTCATCACGGAGCCTGGCTGCAGCTTCGTATTCCTGGGCATTAATAGCTTCCAATTTCTCTTCGGTTATCTTTTGCAAGGCAGCCTCAATGTCTTTTAGGTCATCAGGAAGAACATAGCTATCCAACCGTACTCGGGATGAGGCCTCATCAATCAAATCAATCGCCTTATCCGGCAGGAAGCGATCAGTGATGTAACGGTTCGATAACCTGGCTGCCGCTTCCAGGGCCTCATCGGTTATTTTGACTCCATGGTGTGCCTCATACCGGTCTCTCAACCCATGCAGAATGTCGATAGTCTCTTCCACCGAAGGTTCATCCACGGTAATCGGCTGAAATCTTCTTTCCAGGGCGGCATCCTTCTCAATATGCTTGCGGTACTCATCCAGGGTGGTAGCTCCTACACACTGGAATTCCCCACGGGCCAGGGAAGGTTTTAGTATATTGGAGGCATCGATAGCCCCCTCGGCCGCCCCCGCACCAACCATGGTGTGAAGCTCATCGATAAAGATTATTACATCACCGGCGTTTCTGATCTCATTTACTACTTTGGTCAGACGGTCCTCAAACTCGCCGCGATACTTGGTACCGGCCACCATCGATGACAGATCCAGAGCCAGTACCTTTTTGCCCGCTAAGACTTCGGGAACCTTGTTTTCGACAATTCTCTGCGCCAGACCTTCCACAACCGCGGTTTTACCTACACCAGGATCACCAATCAATACCGGATTGTTTTTGGTCCTCCGAGATAAAACCTGGATGACCCTTTCAATCTCTTTCTCGCGGCCGATAACTGGATCCAGCTTATTTTCCCGGGCCATCTGGGTAAGGTCTCGGCTGAAGTTGTCCAGAACCGGGGTTTTAGTCTTGGCACGCGGTTTCTTCATATATCCTGGCGGTGCAAAAGGTGACTCCTTTTCCTCATGCGTTCCCGGGTCTTGGCCGGGTTCCCTTCCCAGCAGCATCACCAACTGCTCGCGGACCGATTCCAGGCGTATGCCCATACCTTTCAGGACCTGAGCTGCCATCCCATCCTCCTCGCGCAGCAGCGCAAGCAGAATGTGTTCAGTTCCCACATAGTTTACTCCTTGAAACTGGGCCTCTTCAAAAGCAAGGTTCAGCACTCTTTTCGCCCGGGGTGTTATGGGAAGCTCACGGTTCGGGCCTTCCTGCCACCCACCAGTCTGGCCGCCCAGAACCTTATTGACCTCTTCTCTGATTTTTTCCAGGTCGGTCCCCAGATTGAGCAGTGCCCGGGCGCCGACTCCTTCTCCTTCTTTAATCAACCCCAAAAGGATGTGCTCTGTACCCACTGCTGCGTGGTTTAGTTCTCTGGCCTCCTCCTGGGCATGCAGAATTGCTCGCTGGGCTCTTTGGGTAAATCTTCTTATCATCTTTATCCCTCCTTCGTTTTGCTTATAGTATTTTTAATTACCTGGGCTCGGGTTATATCCCGTTCCGTGGTATCCATCTTTCTCCCTCCAGCAGCCTGTAAATGAGCTGGCCTGATGGCGACAATCAATTCATTGATGATCCGGCGCGGAAGGGAAGGGAGAATTTTTAAGTCCACCCCTAGTGCAACATCGGATAGAAGTGACAGGGCTTCATTGGATGTAATCACCCGTGCGTGGGTAATCAATCCATATGACCGCCAGACCTTATCCTCCAGTTGATGCTTCATCTCTTTCTGCAGTTTTTCCCGGGTATTCCTTTCCTGCTCCAGCACATGCAGAGTAACGGTCCACAGGTTATTGATAATATCCTCTTCAGTTTGACCCAGGGTTATCTGGTTGGATACCTGATAGAAATTGCCCAGGGCCTCCGTGCCTTCTCCGTACAAACCGCGAACTGTTAAACCAAGCTGTGTAATATTGTTAAAAACTGCTCCCTTCTGATGGGTCATGGTAAGTGCCGGGAGATGCAGCATCACTGATGCCCTCATCCCCGTACCCACATTGGTGGGGCACGATGTCAGGTATCCCCATTGGTCATCAAACGCGAATTCCAGTTCTTTTTCCAGTAAATCGTCAGTATCATCCGCATACCGATAGGCCTGGTTAAGCTGCAAGCCAGAAAGAAGGCACTGGATCCTCAAATGATCCTCTTCGTTTACCATGATGGCTATTGACCCTGTCGTATTAGTGATAATTCCCCGGTAGGGCGAAACCACCTCAGCATGTTCCGGACTGATGAGATGCTTCTCCAGAAGCATCTGTCGTTCCATATCCGACAGCTTGCTCATCGAGACCAGTTTCAGGTCAGGCACCTTCTTTAAACCATTGCGTATCGTCTCCCACACCTTCTCTGCAACCTTTTGCTCGGACATGAGCTGAGGAAAAGGAAGCCGGGCCAAGTTGCGGGCCAGCCGGATGCGACTGGTAATTACAATATCAGATTCAGGTCCATCAGCCGCCATCCAACTGACCACCGGACTCTTGATAAGTTCGTTCAATGACACCGCACATCACCTCGATTCCTGGTTTTTTTCCAGGTTCTTTATCTGATCTCTCAATTCGGCGGCTTTCTCATACTGCTCATTAGACACTGCGGCCTTCAATTGTGATTTCAACTGCTCAATCTCTCTCTGCAGTTTGACCCTGCTGGCGCCTCTTTTCGGCAGTTTCCCGGTATGGATCGTATTGCCATGGATACGCCGCAGGGTAGGTTCCAGCTGTTCCTTGAATTCCTCATAACATTGACTGCAGCCCAGTCTTCCATGTTGTCCGATGGCTTTTAGACTTATATGACAATTGGGACAAGACTTGCTGGTTATTACTGGCGGCTGAACCTCCCCCATATTGATAGGCCCAAAGCCGAAAAAGCTTCCCAGGAGTTTTGGCAATGACGCACCTCCCAGGTTAAAGAAGCCAACTCCCTTTTGGGCCGCACACTCGGGACAGAGATGCAGTTGCACCTGTTTGCCGTCATACATTTCAGTAATGGTCACCGCTGCCGGTCTGGATTTACACTCATCACAATACATCCCGTCATCCCTCCATTCCCTCGATTAAGCTCACTACCGCATCCATAATTCGGTATCTGACATAATCGCGTTCACTGGTAGCCAGATCAAGAACGTCACGGCTGATGATCGTCCGCAGCAGAATAACCTCCCTGCCGGTCAACAATCCGTTGGCCGCCAAATCATTTATTATTTCCTCCCCCTGGGCTTGACTGATTCCTGGCCTATCAAGCTGTTCCTTCATTGAAATCTTGCGAATCTTGATAAAACCGCGTCCCCCGCGTTTGCTTTCGGTTATAAAGCCCTCGTCCAGGGTAAACCTGGTTCCCAGGACATAAGTAATTTGCGAGGGGGCGCATTGGAAAGTCTCGGCCAGTTCAATCCGTTGAATCTCCACCTCATCATTTCCGCTGCGATCAATTAAAACTTTCAGATATTGTTCAATCCGGTCTGTCAGGCTGCGCATACGAGTTCTCCTTTGACTTTCTTTGACCTTTCATTTTCTATTTTATGCCCGTAAAATAAAAAAGCAAAGCCTGGCGATACCAGCCAATGACCAAAACGGGCGGTTATTACTGACTATTATTAACTTTCCTTTTGTTTTCTATTATTTACTTCAGTTTTGGCTTTCTAAGACGGGTGAAAAATGGTGACGAAGAAGGCAAGGTTCTTTTTTGAGGCTCATCAGGGATTTTAGGGGTATCCTAAAAATCAATCAATATCCTCCCAGTAGAGATCAACCTGGTCTCCGGAATTCACCGGGGTTGTAAAACCAGCCTCCAGGCCGTTAACCTTTATAACCAGGTTTCCGGAAGGCCTGGGGGTTACCGTTATTTGGGTCAGGAGGTCACTGACAATAGGAGAAAAATCCTGGGTTTTGACTTTTAAAACCGCCCCATCCTCCAGGGGGTGGTCCAGGGTTACGGTATTGCCATTCATTTGTACCAGAATTCCTCCCCGGTGAAGAACCACCGGCTCGTTATTTACGGTCAGTTCAAATGAGGTTTGGGTATCATTAATCTCCAGTACCTGGCCTAGAGTGGGTACGGCCTGAATAGAGAAATCGATATGGTCGCCGAACCCGGCGAGGCTTTCAAGAGCGGCATCTTCCCCGTTAATCCGGAGCCTGCAGGGGTTCCATTCCTGAGTAACATCCCGGTCATTAACGGAGAAGCAGAAGGTTCTGGCGCAGAGAGTTTCTTGATCAATCCCGGCGGAGTCCAACAACTCCGTTAGCGGTTGACCCATAATCACTTCCACCTTGGCCCGATCAGGAACCGTTTCATCCCAACTCTTTAACTGCCCATTGACATATACCTTCGGTGATATGGTAACCGGTTCCCCGTTCAGGAATACAGTGCCTTCAGTGTTATCAACCAGATCCTTAACCAGGATTTTGGCGTTCACTCCGTCCTGACCGGGAACAAACTCCACGTGATCACCGGCTTGTAAAGGGGTGTCAAAGGCAGCGGTTATCCCATTAACTTTAATGGTTGAGGGGGTGCCCAGGGTTCCCTTGAAAGACCTGAGGACTCCGTTAACCTCAGCTGTAAGTCCCATGCCCGGGCGCCCATATATATTGTTGAGACTGAATCCCGATGCCAAGAGGGCGGCGGAAACGGTAATCTCCTGCAGTCCCCAGAGCGGAACCTCCTGGCTATTGACTTTGACCTTAACCAGAGGAAGAGGACGGGATGTCATTGCGTTGAGACCAATGCCAATCGGGGTCACTGCCTGCGGGCCAGTCAATGCGGGATGCTCTCCCTTTATTCCTTCAAGTGTCTCCCGGGTACGAATACCTACTCTGTTAAGGGGTAATTCCAAAGCATTGGCCAGATCTTGCAAGAGTTCGGGGGTCAGGCTTCCTCCTCCCACACAGACGACTGCGTCCGGAGCCTTCTGGTTGATCGTTAAGATCTCCCGGGCGATACTGGTCGCCAGGTCCCTTATAACCGGCCTGATACGTTCGATTATCGCTGACGCTGTCTCTGTGATCTGGTTTTCCAGAACATCAACAAAAGTCAGGGTCTTCTTGTCGGACAATTGCCGTTTAACTTTTTCCGCAGTATTAAAATCCAGCAGGTACTGTTCAGCTAAACTCTCGGTAACCTCGTCTCCGCCCAGCGGTACCATGGCGTAAGCCACGATTTTTTCTTTTTGAACTACTGCAATATCGGACGTACCAGCTCCAATGTCCACCAGGGCCAGGTTTAACAGACGCATATGAGAAGGAATGGCAGCGGTAAGCGCGGCTATGGGTTCCAGGGTCAGGCTGCCAACCTCCAGGCCAGACTTTCTCAGGGCTGAAAACAGGCTATCTACAACAACCCGAGGCAAAAAGGTAGCTATTATCTCTACCCCCACCTTGTGGCCGGTCTGGCCAACCAGATTTTGCAGCACCTGATCCTCAAGGGTGTATTTAATCACACTGTATCCCACACAGAAATGACCATGGGGAGTATTATCCTCATTGACTATCTTTTTCTGGGCTTTTTGAACCGCCTCCAGTTCAAGGGCTTTTATTTCTTCCCAGGTTATCTCAAGCATATGAGGCCGAGAGGCGGTTGCCATCCCGGTGGCCGTCCTTAATGCTCTGCCAGCCGCAGCGACCGCAGCCTGTTTTAGTTTTAAGCCGGTGGCTTTTTGCAAACGGTCTTTTACGATGGCTATCTCGGCAGCGACTGCTTCAACATCATGGATCTGCCCGTCGTACATGGACCGTGCTTCATGCTCCAGGTACTCCACAGCCTGGACTACGATCTCATCGGATTTCTCCAGGAGGACACCTACAATCGAACGGGTGCCAATGTCCAATGCCAGTACCCGCTGAGGTTTTTTGGTTCTTTTTGTTTTCTGTTTAGCCATCAGATTATTCCTCTAATGCTTGGATAACACCTTCTTCGATAATAATTGGCAAATTTCCTGCTTGGGTATGGCGAGGAAGTCGGTGTATGTCGGGTGGTAGGTGAGGAGAGGATGGCTGGAGCCTTTTAATATTGTTGCTCCCCGGTCACAATACTCAGTACCAGCCTGGCGTTATGATCAGCCTTAGCTTTTAGGTCGGCCACCTGGTCAAGGATAAGCGATGAATCATTATCCGGGCTGGATATGGTCTGATTCACCATCTCGACAACCGTGTCCGGATTGAAATCCCCATTGCCAAACAGGGGTTTCTTATTGAATTGCTTGAGGAAGGTTTCCACCTTGGGATCATAAGATATGCCCTCGAAAGGTGTGCCGACACAGGCCGCAAATATCAAAGAGTGCAGCCTCATTCCCACCAGTAATTTTAAGTGTGAGATGAGACCCATTAGCTCGGTGGAAGTAAACTGGGTTTCCGCGATGGTTACCGGAGATTTCATCAGTTCCTTAATACGCAAAGAATACTCCAAATCAACAGGATGCTGGAGAGGAATCAGCAACAGGGGGTGGCCCAATTCCGCCAGCTTATCCAAGAGCCGGGCCATCTTCTGATCAGCATAGGTGTTCCAACTGCGCATGGAAATCCCGATTATTCCCAGGTTTTTTTGGAGTCCCAGCTCTGTGAGGTAGGATTCAGCCTGACGGACCTCGTCTCTGGCAGGACGCAAGGAGAAAACAGGATCAGCGGTTACCGACATCGGGGGCTGGTCAACACCAATAGATTTAAGCAATTGCGCGGATTGTGTATCCCTGAGAGTAATCAGTTCCACCTGGTTGGCTACCAGCTTGATAAGCCACCTGCTAAACCGCCGCTGAACCGGCCCTACACCCTGAGCGTAAAAGACCACCCGGGTTTTTAGCAGTTTGGCCAGCATGACAATCCCTAAATAATAGGGGATGGAAAGCGGACCGGTTACATCCTGCAGCAGGCTTCCTCCCCCGCTTATAAGGAGGTCCGCCCGTGACAGTTCTCGGATCAGCACCAGGGGATTAACCCGGCTAACCGCGCGAACTCCATGCACTACAGCTGTACGTGCCGGATTTCCGGACAGAACCGTGATCTCAAGGGTTGTGTCTACTGCTCTAAGCGAGTTACTAATGGCAGTAAGCAGGGCTTCATCACCCGCATTATCAAAGCCATAATAACCTGACAGCACTATACGCATTTGTACTCCTTGCCCAAAATAGTGTAGGTATGATTCATCATCAAAGTATTTGGACGGTTCCCGGTGGTCGTTTTGGTCTCCCGTCCCATTCAGGTATCACTTTTATTATCAAAGCTGGGGTCGGTTGTTACCTGCCCGGCCTTCCCTTAGTACCATCCATGCGAACCTTGGCAGAGCTAACTGCCTTTTAATTCTGGCCGGTTCACTTATCAGGCGATATAACCATTCCAGACCCAGGCGGCGCCATATCCTAGGGGCTCGTTTAACCTTGCCCGCCAGTACATCGAAAGTTCCTCCCACCCCAATGCATACCGGCACCCTGATCTCCTCCAGATGAGTGGCAATCCAGATATCCTGACGCGGCGCACCTAATCCTACCAGGAGTACATCCGGCCGGGCGGTTCTGATCTGTTCAATTATTTGAGGAGAATCCTCATCGGGAAAATATCCATGATGTACACCGGCAACTACCAGAGGCGGGTCTGATTCCGTCAGTTTTTGAGCAACCTTCTCGGCAACTCCTGGTTCGGCTCCCAAAAGGAATATCCTCCAATTCCGTTCCCGGGCCATTTCCAGGATCCTCAATGTCAGGCCGATACCTGTTACTCGCCTGGAAACATGCCAGCCAGCGCGACGTAAGGCCCAAACCACACCAATCCCGTCCGGCGTGACTAGCCGGGCTCTCAAATACATATCTCTTAATTGACGATTGTTTTGCGCCTGGTATATCATTTCGGCGTTTAAGGTTATTACCTGAGACGGTTCCCGGCTTTGAATTGATTCCTCAATAACCTGCAAAGCGCCTGCCATATCAACTACATCCAGGCGACATCCCAGAATTTCTGCCTGCTCAAGACCCAATGACATATCCTCCTGCTATTTACAACTAAAATCTTAATACTAATCTTTAAGGCGTGCAATTGTAAAACAAACAAACGGCAGGGGCGTTAGGTGTTAACGCCCCTGCACTTATTATTTACAATTAAGCTCTTGACCTTTACCTGCTGCCAGCTGAATTTATCAGCCTGTCCAGTGTCTGGTCCTCTGCTTGAACTACCTTCTGCATGACCTCATAGGCACGAACTACCGTGATAAGATCAACCATCTCCTTAACTGCGTTAACATTAGATGACTCCAAGTAGCCCTGAATTACCTGAGGGTCATCGGGGGGTTCAGGCACTTGATCACCTGCGGCATAAAGGTCATCCCCGATTTTCATTAACCCGGCCTGGTCAGGAAATCTGACGATATCCAGGGTATCAATCGTTACTCCATCTTGAACCAGATTGCCATGCTCGTCAACCACGAAATCCCCATCGATGTATATGTATCCATCAGTGCCCAATACCGGAAGCCCGTTGGTATTGACCAGCATCCCGTCGGAATCCACTGTAAAAGAGCCATTCCGCGTATAGCGAACCCCCTCCGGCGTTTCGATGCTGAAATAGCAATCCGGTCCCAAAGCCAGATCAAAGGGGTTTTCCGTTGCCTTGTAAGAACCGGTACTATGGTCAGTTACTATTTGATGAACTGCAGCCCCGGTTCCCAGGCTGCCAATATCTTGCGGCTTGACTGGCCGCGGGAGCGAGCCCTGCCTCGTGGTCTCCCCCATTCTTTTAAGTAAGAGCGAGGGAAATTCCTGCGATATTACCGTATCCTTTTTATAGCCTGCAGTATTTACATTCGCCAGGTTGTTGGCGAGGACATCCTGACGCGTCATCTGCAGCATCATCCCCGAACATGCGGTATAAAGCCCTCTTATCAATATCTCACCTCATTAGATTATCATTAGATTATTAAGAGCCAGGGAATGAGAGTAACCAATCACACCGTTCTCATAGAATTACATGTATCTTTTTATATTATCGGGTTTAATCGATCTATCTTTAGAAAAAATGAAGATAAGGCACCTTTTAATTGGTGCCTTTTTCTCATAAGTTGGCTCTTAAATTCAATTAAGGCCGCTTAAAGTACCCTGCGGGCCGCCTGTTTTTGTCGTGACAGGTAGCTGATATTGTTCAAGGCTTTCCCTGTTCCCAGGGCTACACAGGAAATAGGGTCCTCTGCGATATGTACCGGAAGGTTGGTTTGGTTGGAGATCAGCATGTCCAGCCCGTGAAGGAGAGCACCGCCTCCGGTCATTACAATCCCGTTATTCAATATGTCTGAAGATAACTCAGGCGGTGTTTTTTCGAGGACTTCCTTGACCGCATTAACCACGGCCTCCAACACCTCCTGTAAGGCCAGCCAGGTTTCCCGTGAGGTCACTCTGATGGTGCGGGGCAGTCCGGTTAAGAGATCTCTGCCTCTCACATCCATAGCATCCTCTTTGTTTTGATATGAAGGAAATGCGCTGCCGATCTGAATTTTAACCTCCTCGGCGGTCCGCTCGCCAATCAGGAGGTTGTACTCTCGTCTGATATAACGAATAATGGCGTCATCAAACTTGTCTCCTCCAATGCGAAGAGAGCTCCTGCAGACTATACCGCCTAATGACAGGACCGCTATATCGGTCGTCCCTCCACCAACATCAACTATCATGTTGCCAGTCGGATCTGATATATTAATCCCAGCTCCCATAGCCGCAGCTAGCGGTTCCTCAATTAGGAATGCCTGTCTGGCGCCAGCCTGCAGAGTAGCTTGCCGTACCGCTCGTTCTTCCACATCAGTAGCTCCAGTAGGTACGCAGACGATGATCCGTGGCTTAAACATCAGCCTGTTACCCACCACTTTACGGATAAAATAGGTCAGCATCTTTTCTGTGGTCTCATAATCTGCAATAACCCCATCTCTCAATGGACGAACCGCGACGATGTACCCCGGCGTTCTACCCAGCATACGCCGGGCCTCCTGTCCGACAGCGATAACGCGGTCAGTATCTTTATCAATTGCTACAACGGAAGGCTCCTGCAATACTATCCCTTTGCCCTTGCGAAAGACCAGGATACTGGCCGTTCCTAGATCAATCCCCACATCCTCGGAAAAAAACACCTGTGCCCCTCCTGTCAACCACTTATTATTCTTGTCGTTATTGCGATATACTTCGATGAGAAGGAGGATATTCCTTCATTTTATTACATCTAATTTCTAAATCTGATTCTGGGACATGTACTTTTGACGAGTAGCCTCCCCGCCTCTGAGATGACGTTCCGCCTTGTTCCTCAGCATTACTTTGCTGACTTCTTCGGCCAATTCTTTATTTATTCTGGGCAGGCGTTCGGACACATCCTTGTGGACAGTACTCTTTGATATACCAAAGACATCGGCAGTCTGCCTGACAGTTGCCGAGGTCCGAATTATGTACTTACCCACCTTTACCGCTCGTTTGCGAATATAGTTTTGCACCGCTTTCCCCCCAGCCTTTTTTAAATGTGTATTCGGCCAGGTTGCGGCGTATTCATTAAGGTCCTTGACAGGGCAGGGAAAATGATTAACGCTCACGGATTTTATGGCTGGTAATTATGGGAAAGGCGCCATTACGCCCATTAAAATATGACCGGAAAAACGCAGTTCGCTGGCGATTTTATGCCGATTCTTTCAATAGCTAACCTTGTAGAGGCTAATACCCTGGTAGTAGTGGTGCAGTATTTGCCGGTAGTTTTTCCCGCGCTGGGCCAGGCCATTCGCCCCGTACTGACAAAGCCCTACCCCATGACCGTTGCCCATCGTGGTAATGGCAACCGTCTCATCTGTAACTGCAATAGCAAACTTCGCCGATGGAAGCTTCAATGCCTGTCGAACCTGCTGCCCGTTCATGATGGTGTTTCCCCATGCAATCTCCTTTACGGTGCCATTTTCTGTTGCTTGTTGCCGCCGTGGAATTAGCGGGGTTTGTGGATCAAGGTTAAGGGCTCTTTGAAACGCTTCCCTCGAAATGTTCAATGTCTTTCGATAATAGGGAGAGCTCCTATCCCACAGGCATGATACCCCTTGTAGATAACCGTGCTCGTTGCCCCATACCGTGTGTGAGCTTTCGGTATGCCCTCCACAGGTGGAATGATAGACAGGTTCAACCAGTTCTCCTTCAAGGGTAATCACCTCGCCCCGGGTGGCCAGCACCGCCTGTTGAACTTTTTTGATTGCCCATTTATTGTCGGGATGACGTTTCAAATATGTAGACGGTGCAATGTAGGCCTGGCAATGGCTGATGTCGTCACATATGCTGGCATGTAACTCATGCCCGGTGTTGCTGAAATGTTTTTTTAGGGTATATGTGCGGGCGCAGACCGCCTGGGCTTTAAGGGCTTCGGATTCGAAACTGGCAGGCATCTCTGCTAATACAACCCCGACCAGATAATCTTCCATAGGTAAATCTACGACTGCTCTTTCACAGGTTAGAAGAAGTCTTATCATTAACTCACCTTGAAAACTTCGTTGTAACATGCTGATGATTACGGTTATGGCTGCAAGGATCAGCAACACAGTCAATATTGCAGCTCTTCGTTTTCTCACATTGCAACCCCTTTACATTCGCCTCAATACTTGTTTATGAATCCCGGGGTGAACACATACCTGGAGACCATATGCTGATCTGGTTCAGCCTGTTTTACGTGCAGAAGTGTTCAAGAAAACAAAAAGCCCCGTAATCACGGGGATTATGCTATAGCTTCGATTTCTAGTGTTTGAATTCAAACCATGCTACATGGCCGCAAGGTCTTTTTTTCTCTCCTCTAGCTGAAGATATTGCCTACGATACAACTCCATATTCTTCATTCGCCTGGCCCTTAACAGACTCTCTCTGCGCCTCTTGCGTTCCAGCCCTGTTTTCTCCACTTTGACGGTGATTATATACATCACAATGCCTAACACTACTTTGAACATTACATATCCAACGGCAACCAGCAGAAATATCTTTTGGAGTGCAGTCATGTGGCAACACCTCCTCCCTCATACTCTTCTCATACACTGTATATCTACGTACGAGCCGTGCTTAATCTCTGCTCACCGGTCCGGGCGAAAGATTTCGTAACAGCTTCCGGGCCGGCAATTTCTTTGGTACAACGTTTTTCCGGTTTTGTTGCCAGAATCCGATTTGTTTCATTGTCAGATATTATGTTATTAATTCTAGGAGGCCCTGCCAAAACTAGTCGGCATCCATCAACTTCTTTCGTCTCTCATAGTCTTCGTATTGCTTGCGGTATAATTCGCGATTTTGGAGCCATCTTTTTCGTAATATTTTTTCCCGTTTTTTCTTGAAAGCTCGAGCCTTTTTTTCTACCCGCAATGTAACCAGATACAAGGCGAAGAAGATGACTCCCTTGGCTAGAAGATACATTACAGCGAACAGGAGAAAGACTTTCTGGAGTAGGGTCATATACTCCTCACCTTCCTAAGCAGCCCGGTGCTTAAGATGTCTTTGCTGGCCTGTTAGCTGGGATTAGTTAAAAAAGGTTATTTTTGAATAGACCTGGTTTTATGAAGTGTATGCTAGATCTTACCGACAAGCATAAATGCGATTAACAATCCGTAGATGGTTAGAGTTTCAATGAAGGCTAAAGTGATGAAAAGCAGAGTGCGTACTTGGTCTGATACTTCTGGTTGACGAGCAATACTTTCTAAAGCCTTGGACCCTACATAGCCTTGCCCAAGGCTACCGCCCAAGCCGGATAGGGCAACAGACATGGCCGCTCCAATAGCCACCGTTCCTCCCATAACTCCTCCTCCTTTTCTCTCTGTATTAAAGCTAACAAAAGACCTTCAGCCATCACCCCTTTCTCCATATTACCCACCCAAATTGTTTCCAGGACTTGTGGAATGATGCATTCTGGCCTGAAAATTAGGACCAGTCTGCTTGCTACTTTTGTATAATATATTCTGTAAATTCAGGTGTTAACACTATTCGCCACACTTGCGGAATTTCCTTCTTTTAATCTTACTGTAATTGTTACACTGTCTCATTTTATTTTATGATCACAGAAGATATTTGATGAATGCAAAGAGGGGGACGGTTCTTGTTTGAGTCGATCAACTCAAACAAGAACCGTCCCCCTGTTTGTTATACAGTCTTATCTTTCAGTTCGTTTCTTTTATGGTGAAATTCTCGCCCTTTGTCTTCTACCTGTTTGGTAACGGCATATAACAGCAGGGCAAATACTCCTTTCACCACCAAATACCCCCCGATGAGTAAGAGGAAAAGTTTCTGCAGACTGCTCATTCAAGATGCCCTCCTGACACTAAAATGACATTCCTCCTACTAGAGGTATTTATTTTTTGCGTCATGTAATAATACGACTATGTTAATAAGCCGGGTTGCCCCGGCTTATTACACATTATTACGGCCGTTCTAATTCTGAAGCTCTGATTCTGGCAATAGCTCGGAGTAATGCCATCTGAGCACGAACATAGCTTATCTGGTCCTGTCTCTCAGCCAGTCTCCGCTCGGCACGCTCCTTGGCCGCCTTGGCTCTGAGCAGATCAACTTCCCGGCCATGTTCGGCGGTCTCGGCCAGAACCTTGGCTTCGTTGTCGATCACTTCCATCAGCCCACCACTGAGTGCCATATAATGGATGTCGCCATTCGGCATGGTGTATCTCAGTACCCCGATTTTCAAGCCGGCAACTATGGGGGCGTGGCTTCTCAGTATTCCCAGTTCCCCTTCCATCGCAGGTACTACTAAGAATTGCACCTCTTCACTCAGTGCAATGCGCTCCGGAGTAACCACCTCTAGCAAAAAGGTGTTATCCGCCATAGACTACGCCTCCAATCGCCTTGCTCTTTCAATCACCGTATCAATATTGCCGACCATAAAGAAAGCTGCTTCTGGGAGGTCGTCATACTTGCCTTCTAATACTTCCATGAATCCCCGAACTGTTTCCTGAATCGGTACGTAAATACCAGGTGCACCGGTAAACTGTTCTGCGACGTGGAACGGCTGTGACAGATACCTTTGAATCTTTCGTGCACGAGCTACGACCAGTTTATCTTCATCAGTCAACTCATCCATACCCAGAATTGCTATGATATCCTGCAACTCTTTATACCTTTGCAGAACCTTCTGCACACCGCGGGCGGTGTTGTAATGATCCATGCCCACAATATTCGGGTCAAGGATCCGGGATGTTGAATCCAGCGGGTCAACTGCCGGGTATATCCCCAACTCCGCGATCTGCCGTGACAGAACCGTGGTCGCATCAAGGTGAGCAAATGTGGTTGCCGGGGCCGGGTCAGTCAGGTCGTCAGCAGGTACATAAACCGCCTGGGCCGATGTTATTGACCCCTTAATAGTAGAGGTGATACGCTCCTGAAGCAGACCCATGTCGGTTGCCAGGGTTGGCTGGTAACCAACGGCCGAAGGCATGCGGCCTAACAGAGCAGACACTTCGTTACCTGCCTGTGCAAAACGGAATATATTATCGATAAATATCAGCACGTCCTGTCCCTGGATATCACGGAAGTATTCCGCAACTGTCAGACCGGTCAAACCTACCCGCAGGCGCGCTCCGGGCGGTTCGTTCATCTGTCCGTAAATCAGGGCGCACTTGGATAAAACGCCAGATTCTTTCATCTCATTCCAGAGGTCGTTCCCTTCACGGGTTCTCTCGCCAACACCGGTGAACACTGAATAACCTCCGTGTTCGTAGGCGATATTGCGAATGAGCTCCATGATAACAACCGTCTTACCAACACCGGCGCCACCAAACAGTCCAATCTTTCCGCCTTTAGCGTATGGACAAATCAGGTCGAGCACCTTAACCCCTGTTTCCAGCATAGTGGTGGCCGGGGTCTGGTCAGTCAAGAGCGGGGGTTTCCGGTGAATTTCCCAATATTCTGAGGCATCAACCGGACCCATCTCGTCAACCGGTTGTCCCAAAACATTCAGTATACGGCCGAGTGTAGCTTCTCCAACCGGTACACTAATGGCTGCGCCGGTACTCAGCGCGGTCATTCCTCTTTGAATACCATCGGTTGGCTGCAGTGCTACACAACGAACCACATCATTACCGAGCAACTGCATGGCTTCCAGAGTTACCTCGATCTCCATCGGAGATACAAAGCCCGCGCCCTGCATGCTGTTGTTAATTTTAACTGCGTGCATCAAATCCGGCAGTTCACCAGGTTTAAAGCGTATATCTACTACGGGGCCGATAACCTGGACGACCTGACCGTACGTTTCTTTTGCCATCCTCTACTTGCCTCCTTTTTTCAGAGCTTCCGCGCCACCGGAGATTTCCAATATTTCATTGGTAATAGAAGCCTGACGGGCCTTATTCATCTCCAGAGTAAGTATATCAACCAACTCTGACGCGTTTTCGGTCGCATTACCCATAGCCGTCATCCTTGCTCCATGCTCGCTGGCCTTGGACTCTAACATGGCGTGATACACCTGGCTCATCAGGTAACGAGGCAGCAGGCTAATCAGGATCTCGTCTACATTTGGCTCATAGATATAGTCCGGCGCAAACTTGGCGAATTCTTCTGCCTCGGCCGTAATCTCTTCAGGTGTTTCCACGGGCAAAACTTTTTGCACCGTAGGAATCTGTCTCATAGCATTGACAAAGTGAGCATATACGAGATAGACTTCGTCCGCCGCTCCTTCTTCATATAGTTGAGCGATGAATTGACCTATCTCCCGGGCCTGGGTATAGTCAAGCTTGTCACCCAGATTTATAAAATCTCCCTGCAGATTATACCCCCGCTTGCGATAGAAGTCGCGGGCTTTCCTGCCAACGGCTACAATGCCTGCTTCAACTGGCCGTTCGTCCTCACTGATAGCCTGATTGGCCCGCCTGATGATGTTGGTATTAAATGCCCCGCACAGTCCCCGGTCTGCTGTGACCACCACGTAAGTAACCCTCTTAATAGGATCGTGTTTTTCCAGCAGAGGGTGCTTGGCCTGCACCGACATCGCAACCAGCCTGGCAAGAACCTCCTGTAGTTTGCCGGTATAGGGACGAGATGCCTCAGCCTTCTCTTGTGCCTTCCTCAGCTTGGCTGCGTCGACCATTTTCATGGCCTTCGTAATCTGCCTGGTATTATTGACGCTTCGAATACGTCTCTTGTAGTCTCTTACTCCCTTTCCAGCCATTACTTACTCACCACCTAAGACGCGAAGATGGCTTTGAATTCCTGAATGGCCTTCTTCAGCCCCTCTTCATCGCCTATTACCTTGGCCTCTTTAATGCCCTTCAAGATTTCAGGATGGCTGCTCCGCATAAATTTGAGGAATTCTGCTTCAAAGGCCTTAACTCTGTCGGTCGGTATATCATCCAGCCAGCCGTTTACACCGGCATAGATGGATACAACTTGCTCTTCAACCGGGAACGGCTCATATTGGCCCTGTTTCAAGACCTCTTGCACCTTTTCCCCTCGATTCAACCTGGCCATGGTTGATTTATCCAGGTCGGAACCGAACTGAGCGAAAGCTGCCAGTTCACGATACTGCGCCAGATCCAGACGCAACTGTCCAGCAACTGATTTCATGGCCTTGATCTGCGCCGAACCACCGACTCGGGAAACCGAAAGACCTACGTTGATAGCAGGTCTCTGGCCTGCGTAAAAGAGGTCAGTTTCCAGGTAGATCTGCCCGTCAGTAATCGATATAACGTTGGTCGGAATATATGCGGATACGTCACCGGCCTGGGTTTCAATTATGGGCAGGGCGGTTATCGAACCTCCTCCCAACTCGTCGCTTAATTTACAGGCTCGCTCGAGAAGGCGGGAGTGGAGATAGAAAACGTCTCCAGGATAGGCCTCACGTCCGGGAGGCCTTCTAAGAAGCAGTGACATCTCACGATAGGCTACGGCGTGTTTAGAAAGGTCGTCATAAATGATGAGAACATCAGCATTCTCACCTTCCATGAATTCCTCGGCAATCGCCACACCTGCGTATGGTGCCAGGTAAACAAGGGGAGCAGGTTCGGAGGCGGTAGCCGCTACAATGATGGTATAATCCATGGCTCCTGTTTCTTCCAATTTCTGAACCACGCTGGCAACGGTGGATTGTTTTTGCCCAATGGCTACATAGATGCAGACCATATCTCTTTTCTCTCTTTGATTTATGATCGCATCGACACAAATCGCGGTTTTACCAGTCTGACGGTCACCGATAATAAGCTCACGTTGGCCTCTTCCGATGGGAACCATGGAGTCGATAGCCTTTAGACCGGTCTGCATTGGAGTGTTAACCGGCGCCCGTTTAACCACACCTGGGGCCACCCTTTCCACTGGACGGTATTTGTCAGTATTAATTGGTCCTTTGCCGTCAATTGGCTGACCCAAAGCATTTACTACGCGCCCCAGCATGGCGTTACCACAGGGTACGGACATGATTGTTCCAGTCCCTTTAACCATACTGCCTTCTTTAATGTGCGAATACTCACCCAATAACACAGCCCCGACATTGTCCTCTTCAAGGTTCAGCACCATCCCGTAGGTACCACCCTGGAATTCCAACAATTCTCCGGCCATGGCGTTCTGCAGACCATAGATCCTCGCAATACCGTCACCAACAAAGATGACGGTACCAACGTTGCTGACTTCGACCTCAGATTGGTAGCGCTCTATCTGTTGCTTAAGAATAGCGCTAATCTCTTCCGGTCTAATACTCATTTAATACCTCACCCCTATCTAGCTGATCTTAACTCTCTTGAGGCTTGATTTTAGCATGTCAAGTTTCTTTACAACGCTGGCATCAATAACCCTATCTCCTATCCGGACTTTGACTCCGCCAATTAAAGACGGATCCACTGTCAGCTTTACCCTGACCTTTTTGCCGGTTGCTTCCGAAAGGGTATTTTCCAGTTCCACAAGGTCCAGTTCGTTAACATGCTTGGCTGACGTTACTTCAGCCTTAAGGACATTCTTGCTTTCATCGGCCATTGCCTGATACTCATCAAAAATTACTCCCAGGTGATCGGCTCTTCTCTTATCCATAACCAGGTTCAGGAAATGCAAAGTGCTTGCAGAAACCCGGCTTGCAAACAGCTGAGACAGGATATTTTTTTTCTCCTGAGGCGGTACCAGCACATGAAACATAAACGCTTTGAGATCTTCATTGGACATGATAATGTCCACGACTTCACCCAATTCAGTCTGGAACTCGTCAATCTTCTTTTGCTCCTGGGCGATGGCGAAAAAAGCTTCTGCATAGCGCCTACCGACACTCTTGTTTAACATAGCAGATCTCCTGCGTCCTTAATAAAGTCCTTGACCATCGCCTGGTGGTCTTCTTCGGTTAACGCCCTGCCCAAGACTTTTTCAGCGGCCATAATGGCCAGTGTAGCTGCGGTATCACGCAATTCCGAGAGCGCCTGTTCCTTTTCCGCCTTAATCTCGGCAATAGCCTTATTTTTATGAGCCGTTGCCTCAGCCTCAGCCTTGGATATGATCTCGTTCTTCGTTTCTTCGGCTATCTGAGTACCCCGGGCTACGATCTCTTGAGCCTCTCTCCGAGCATCAGCCAGTTCAGCCGCCGAGTCCTTACGCATCTGTTCGACTTCAACCAATAATTCCTCAGCATGTCTCAATGAACTCTCGATAGTGTTGGTCCGCTCTTCTAACATGTTACTGACAGGATTGAACCCGAATTTATATAGTATGGCTAGCAACAGGAAAAAGTTAACTGCGGTCCACCCAATCTTTGCTATATCGGGAAAAGGTGGTACTCCTTCCTCCGATGCTAAACAGGAGGTTGCCAATCCCATTACGATAAGCATGCTCAGGAGTAGGACCGCCAGGGCTAACCATTTTCTTCTTCTCACAGGCATGTCTACCTCCATTCGTATACGGTAAGATAGTTTTGTGGGCGATGAGTTATTTCAACGATTGTCCTCTCATCGCCCAAACTACGCGTTAGACTCCCACTGTCCTCTGATGTTATTAAATCTTACCCACAAGCATGAACGCGATGAGCAGGCCGTAAATAGTTAGAGTTTCAATAAAAGCGAGTGTGATGAACAGCAGGGTTCTAACTTGGTCTGCGATTTCGGGCTGCCGGGCAATACTCTCCAGAGCTTTTCCCCCGACGATACCTTGACCGATTCCACCGCCCAGAGCTCCAACAGCTACGGCGAGACCGGCACCAATTGCGAACATCCCTTCCATTACATTTCCCTCCTTTCCTGCTTCAGTGAATGTTGCATTTCATGTCTTCACTGATCCGAATAATGACTAATACCATGAAAAGTTTAGTGGCCTTCTCCAGTAGCGGCTCCAATATAACTTGATGCCAAAATGGTAAACACAATAGCCTGAATTGCCCCTGTTAACAGTCCTAAGGCCATCATTGGCATCGGTATCAGGAATGGTGCCATCATCAGCAGAAAGCCAATTATCATTTCTTCCCCAAATACATTACCAAATAGACGGAGCGTCAGAGACAGTGGACGAGCTACTTCTTCAAGGATATTCAACGGCAGCATCAACGGCATTGGTTTAATGAAATGTCCGAAATAATGCATCTTGTGCTCTCTAAATCCGGATATTTGAACCGTAAAGAACACAATAATCGCCAGAGTGGCTGTGATGTTCCAGTCGCTGGTGGGCGCTTTAAAACCGTCAATATAAGCCGCCCCCGGGATTAGACCACTGTAGTTACAAACCAGTATAAACAAGAAAAAGGTCGACAGTAATGGCGCCCATTTCTTGGCCACCGACTCACCTAACATCTGCCCAAAGAAATCGAAGGTCCATTGAACTACCATTTCAAAGACATTTTGTAACCCCCGGGGGACCCTTTCCATTTTTCGGGTTGCAAAATACGCAAATAGTCCAATGATAAGTATTATGGCCCATTCGGTAACAATCAGATCTGGCACTGGCAACTTGTCCGCTATTGTAAACAGTGGCTCTTGCAACGCTGACGCAAAAATCAACTACTTCCCCCCCTTTCCTTTTAAGATTTGATATACCGGCTCAGTACCGTCCTCCAGGTCCGTTAACCAAACGTTCAAAGAATGCTCGATTACCCCGACTTACGACCAGAAAGACCAGACTACCGAGGACCATACCACATAATACCCCGATTATCAGATGTAATCCGTACCACCAGGTAAGCAGCCCTAATAGCAAGGTGAGTACCGCTATTCTGCCCATATACCTGACAACTATATGTTTGGTGGCTTCCCGGGGCGGCATCTCCCTAGCCTTTTTCATTACCTTGAGATTTAACCATACGGATAGACTGAATATCACCAGACCGATCGCAACGCCTAAGAATACTGTTATATTATACACCTTGTGCGGCCCTCAGTTCTTTATTGATCTTTATAATTGGGATCAGATTTATCCAACTTTGCTACCATTTTCTTGGCATCATCCAGCGCGGTAATTATCTCTTTACTGGGCGCGAACTTCCGGGCATCCTCTTTTTCTTCTTCATCGTGATCATGATTGCCGCCGTTCCTGAATGCCTGCTCATACATCATCTTAAGCCCGGTTGCTACCCCCAGCAGCAGCAGGATCAGCATCAAATAAGGTGCGGTTCCCAATCGGGAGTCAAGATAGCTACCGGCAAAATACCCCAGGGCTACTGAAGCAGCGAACGTGGTAGCCATGGATAGGGCATTACCCAGCGAATTGGCCCAATTACCGGATCTTTTTCCCATATTTTCTCATTTTTCTCCCTGGTCATTATTGACCCAAATTTGATTTCTCTATCTGGCGGCAAATTCCTCTTTTTTTCATGTTTTGAATAGTCTGAACTTTGCAGGGTTCTGGTACGTATATGATACGCTTATGGTACAGACATTTATCATTCTCTGCACACAAATAAAATTCCTTTCTCGCCACTACTCGTTTACATCTTTTACCAGATAGCCCTTGCGACACAGTTTATTAATATGGGTCTCAACAGCCTCCTCAATGTTAACCTGGTAGTTCTCCTCCATCACGAACATCATAGATACTGCGGTCTGGGCAACGTCCAACAATTCACTCATAATTGTGGCCACTGTCTCATCTTCCTTTACATGTACTGCCTCTCCGCTTAATCCCCTGAGTTTGCCAATAGCCTCTGCCAGCTCCCCGGCTTCTTCCATAAGTTTCAATGCCGTGGATTCCAAAGTAGGCGTTAACCGGTTGAGCCGAGGAAGGCTTATCGTCTTGGTCTTCATACCCTTCTCCTCCCCTAGAGCCGCATTTCAACAACTTCAACTCCTGCCTTGTTAAAGACCTCCAATGCCAGTTCATCATTAAAATCACCCTGGTGTACTACCCTTATCACCCCGGCATTGACGATCATACGTGAACATAACATACAGGGCTGATGGGTACAGTAGAGAGCTGAGCCAAGAGTAGACACCCCATACCGGGCAGCATTGATGATGGCGTTCTGCTCCGCATGCACTCCCCGGCACAATTCATAGCGATGTCCCGAAGGGATGTCTCTTTCCTGTCTCAGACAACCGACATCAAGACAATGCGGGATTCCTTGCGGGGCCCCATTGTATCCGGTAGCAATTATACGCTCTCCCTTAACCAGTAATGCGCCCACTTTCCGGCGCAGGCAGGTAGATCGACTAGCCACCATCCTGGCAAGCTGGGAGAAGTATTCATCCCAAGAAGGTCTCTCAACTGACACTTCCAACCCCCCTGTCGTTACTCAATTAAAAAGAGCAAGCCCCAGTGTCGCCACTTTTGGTTGCGTAACAGCCTGAGGTACTTGCTCCACCAGTCACAGTTCCTGAAGGTTTCCGGGTTAATCCCCGTATAACGGGTATTTGTCGCAAATTTTGTCAACAATGTCTCTGGCCAGGGCCTGGCTTGATTGATCCCGATCATTTAGGGCTAATGAAATAGCCTTTGCCAGCTCCACCATGTCTTCAGCGTTAAGCCCTCTGGAAGTGATGGCCGGGGTTCCGACCCTGATTCCGCTGGTCACGGTGGGCTTTTCAGGATCGAAGGGTATGGCGTTCTTATTGACGGTTATATTAACTTCTTCCAGTAATTGCTCAGCCTGCTTGCCGGTCAAACCCTGGTTCCGAACATCCACCAGCATCAGGTGAGTATCGGTCCCATCCGAGACCAGCCGGAAATTATGCTTTTTGAGTTCACTGGCGAGAGTGGCGGCATTCTCAATAACGTTTTTCTGATAGGCAAAGAACTCTTTCGACTGGGCTTCTTTTAAACAGACCGCCTTGGCAGCAATTACATGCATAAGTGGCCCTCCCTGGATACCCGGGAATACGGCTTTATCAATTTTGGCCGCCCACTCCTGATTGCAGAGTATCATTCCCCCACGAGGACCTCTCAGTGTCTTATGCGTAGTGGTGGTCACAAAGTCGGCATAAGGCACCGGACTGGGATGCAATCCAGTAGCCACTAGTCCCGCGATGTGCGCCATATCCACCATCAACAGGGCTGAAACCGAATCGGCGATGGCTTTAAAGACCTTATAGTCAATGGTGCGGGGATAGGCACTGGCTCCAACTACAATCATTTTAGGTTTTGCCTGGTGGGCAATCTCCATCACCTTTTCATAGTCAATGGTCTCCTTCTCGCTATCCACTCCGTAACTCACGATATTGAAATACGTTCCCGATATATTTACCGGACTGCCATGAGTCAGGTGCCCGCCATGAGCCAGATTCATTCCCATTATGGTATCTCCGGGTTTTAAGGCGGCAAAGTAGACGGCAGTGTTGGCCTGGGCTCCCGAATGTGGTTGAACATTGGCATGAGCAGCGCCGAAAACTGCCTTGGCTCTTTCCCTGGCCAGTTCCTCGACCACGTCAACGTATTCACATCCACCATAATAACGCTTCCCCGGATAACCTTCCGCATACTTGTTGGTCATAACCCCGCCCTGAGCAGCCATTACCGCACGGGAAACGAAGTTTTCTGAAGCAATCAGTTCAAGTTTCCGGGCCTGTCTCTGCTCCTCCTGATTTATCGCCTGGGCAACCTCAGGATCTACCGGCAGTACATACCTATCGATATAGTCCATTCACTTCTCCCCCTGTTTCAGGTATTTGTTTTCAATGTCCCTAATGAGATCCAAACGTCTTTGATGACGGCCTCCAGCATAGCTTGATTCCAAGAATCCTTTGATGATTGACTCGGCTACTCCTGAACCAACCACCCGTGCGCCCATAGTCAATATGTTAGCATCATTATGTTCCCGAGCCGCCCGGGCCGAGAATTCATCATTGCATACCGCAGCCCGTATTCCTGGTACCTTGTTGGCTGCGATTGCCATTCCCTGACCGGTGCCGCAGATAAGCACTCCCATTTCGGCCTGTCCATCTCTTATCCCAAGTACTACCTTTTCGGCAATATCGGGATAGTCAACTGGCTCGTCACAATTACAGCCAACATCCCTAACCTGGTAACCCCAACCGGCAAGGATTGGCTTCAGGTGTTCTTTTAGGGCATACCCGGCATGATCACTGCCAATTATCACATTCATTCCTACCACCTCATTGCTTTCAACAACCACCGGTGTTAATCCTTCAAGGCTGATTCCAACCTCGATTGTTTTAATGAATCTCAAATGCTCACTTTAAGACAGATTACTATACCTGGTTATCTGAATCACATGTATTTTGCATGATTTCTCGTTCCAGTTTTTCCGCCAGCAGTTCCATCAATTGCTGGAGCTCGTCCCTGCAATCCCGATAAGTATCCATATCTCCGCCGTATGGATCAAGAACATCCTTTTCCTGTCCCAAAAATCCGTACAGGGTGAATAATTTTTCATTTTCCCCAAAAACCCGAATAAGGTAATCCCGGTGACCTCTGGTCATGGTTACGATCCAGTCCGCCTCCGACAATAAACTTTCAGTTACCGGTTGGGCTTTATGATCCGATATATCAACTCCGATCTCCTCCATTGCAGTCCTTGCACCCGGAGAAGCACTTTCTCCTGTATTCGGATGGGTACCTGCGGTTATAACCTCTATATTATCCTGTAACTCAATATTTCGCTCTTCCAGGTGTTTTATGAAAAGACCTTTGGCCATCGGACTCCGACAGGTGTTACCTGAACAGATGAATACCAGTCTCTTCACGACCAACCCTCCCCTACAGAAGCATTTTAACCGCCATCAGGATCAGCAGTATGCCACCAGCAGCCTGGGCTCTCTTCCCCACCAGTTCGCTGAAATACCTTCCGCCCAGCCAGCCAAGGCCGGTCATAACCCCGGCAACAATTCCGGTGGTCATTACGGTATAGAGTATTGGGACCTTGGTGGTACCCAGACCAAATCCAACCGCCAGGGCATCCACACTGACCGATAACCCCAAAACCAGAACTGATGACCATCCCCCCAGGCTGACCTCCGGACCTTTTTTAAACAGTTTCTCACGGGCTTCACCAAAAGTGGCTGTGGTCTCGTAGCTTCCGAGGCCTTCTCTTATCATCTGAAAACCAATATAGGCCAAAACCAGTGCTCCCACAATGGCTGCCCATTTTCCCAGAAAGCTGCCCGCAGCTAGTCCCAGGTATAATCCCAATAGGGGCATTATAACGTGCATAGCAGCCACTGTTCCTATAAATCGCGTCCGGTAACTGCGGGAAGCCCCTGATAGTCCTAGCCCGAGTGCAACCGAAAAGGCATCAAGTCCCAGTGCTACTGCGACTGCAAAGACTCCTATCATGTTGTTCAAATTCTGGTTTTCCTCCTTCGGTCAAGCCAAGTACCATGTATGTCTTTAGCTTAGGTATTCCCTGGTTAAATTAATACTCCGGTTCATCGCAATTAATATAGTTTTTCAAGGTCAACATCAATATTTGCGATACCGCCAGCATGTTCCTCCGCAGGTATAAGCTGTTAATAAAGTCATTATATCCTATGCGGATGACCTTAGCTGCGTGCAGCCTCATAAATGCGGTCGGCGACTGCCACACCCAGTCCGGCTTCTTCTGGTAATTCCATAAACAGACAGTCAATCCCTCTGTTATCCGCGGTGCGGAAAATTTCAAAAAGCCGGCGTCCATATTCGGCGGAGCCTCCGTTAATAAGCACTGCTAAATCAAGATAGGCTGGCATTTGCTGCTTAGTTACCGCGACTATACCTACCCGCATCCCCCTGGCGACCTCGGCCTGGACCAAGTCAAGCATGGGCTCTCCGGCTTTTACCGGTATGATCCTGGCATTAGGCCGGTAATGAGGCATCCTGGCCTGAATACCCCGACGGGACTTGGGGCTTGCCGCCTTGATAAGCCCGGGAACCACTTCTTCGAGACGTTCACGGGATACTGCGCCCGGTCTCAAAATGGTAAAGGGTTTACGGGTCACATCCAGTATAGTCGATTCAATCCCCCAACCGGTAGTCCCGGCATTGACAATTCCTGCTATCCTGCCGTTCAAATCATTCTTAACATGTTCAGCGGAAGTTGGGCTGGGCCGTCCTGAAAGATTGGCACTGGTAGCGGCTACCGGCACGCCTGCGGCCTTAATCAAATCGAGGGCCACCCGGTGGTCTGGCATCCTCAAACCTACTGTCGGCAGTCCGGCGGTTACCAGTTTGGAAACCTTATCACTTGACAATGCGACCAGAGTCAGTGGTCCAGGCCAGAACTTTTTCGTGAGCAGAAGAACCTCCTCCGGAACGCTGCTCACCAGTGATGAGGCCTGCTCCCAGCTCATCACGTGCATCAGCAACGGATTGTCCATCCTGCGTCCCTTGGCCGCAAACACCCTCCGCACTGCTTTTTCATCCAAACCGTTGGCACCTACTCCATACACCGTTTCGGTAGGAAAGGCCACAGTTTCGCCCTCCCTGATAAGAGCCGCTGCGATTTCGATGATTCTGGGGTTGGGTTTGTTAGGGTCAACCCTGAGGTGTAGGGTCTGCATCATAGGTTCCTTTCTTCAGGACCAGAACCCGGTCGCGGTGACCCAGGTCCTTTAAGACATAATAACCCGACCAGCTGTCTCCAGCATACTGGCAAAGTTCCTCGGCCTGGGCAGAATCACCAACCTCCAGCATAAGGAACCCGGGTTCACTGAGATGATCAAATGCCTGGGGAATCAGTCTCTTGTAAAATACCAGGCCATCCGGCCCGCCGTCCAATGCTCCCCATGGCTCATATTCACGAATTTCTTTAGGTAAGTTCTTCATCTTCTCTGAAGGTACATAGGGCAGGTTAGCTGCAATGAGTTGGAATGGCCCTCCGGGCACATTTTCTAACAGGTCGCTGGAGGAGAAGAAAACTCTGGTTTCAACACCATTTTGAATCGCATTAGTCTGGGCAACTTCCAAAGCGTCCTGACTGATATCAACACCGTAGACCACAGCCTGGGAAACATATCTGGCAATACTTATGGCAATGGCCCCGCTCCCTGTTCCAACATCCAGAACCTTCACCTCTCCTTTATACCCTCTTAAGAGACGGATACTCTCCTCCACCAGGATCTCAGTATCCGGCCGGGGAATTAATACCCGCCGGTCCACCACAAATGGGAGTGACATGAATTCCCGCTGTCCCGTAATATAAGCGGCGGGTTCCCCCTGAACCCTTCTCTTAACCATATCCCGGTAACATGCCCGTTCCTCCTGGTTGGCTGGCCGGTCATGCTGAACATAGAGACCCAGTCGATCAAGCTTAAGGGCATGAGCCAAAAGAACCTCGGCTTCCAGCCGAGGTTCTGATATCCCCAGGCTCTCAAAGTGGCTTTTGGTCCAACTTAAAAGATCCTGTACCATCCATTCCTTACGCAATTTATTCCACCTGTTTTAGTCTTTCAGTCTGATCGTGTGTAACCAGTCCGCTGATGATCTCTTCCAAATCCCCTTCCAGGACTGCATCCAGTCTGTGAAGGGTCAGGCCTATCCGGTGATCGGTAACTCTGCCCTGGGGATAGTTGTACGTCCTGATTCTCTCGCTGCGGTCTCCCGACCCTACCATACCTCTGCGGGTATCGGCAATCTCAGCTTCTTTTTCCGCCCTGGTGATTTCAAGCAGGCGGGCCCTGAGAACCCGCATAGCTTTATCTTTATTCTTGTGCTGTGATTTCTCATCCTGGCAGGTAACAACTAATCCGCTGGGAATATGCGTTATCCTTACCGCCGATTGGGTGGTATTCACCGACTGTCCACCGGGGCCGCTGGAACAGTACAGATCAATACGTATATCGTTGGGGCTGATCTCTACCTCAACCTCCTCAGCCTCCGGCAGTACCGCCACGGTAGCCGCCGAGGTATGGATCCTTCCCCCTGATTCAGTTACCGGGATTCTTTGCACCCGGTGAACTCCGGATTCATATTTAAGCCTGCTGTATGCACCCTTGCCTTCCACCACAAAGATGATCTCTTTAAAGCCATTAAGATCGGAATAACTAACATCCATAATATCTGTTTTCCAACCCTGCTTTTCCGCATACCGGCAGTACATCCGGAAGAGAGTAGCGGCAAACAAAGCGGCTTCTTCACCCCCGGTTCCGGCTCGAATCTCCATAATAACACTCTTGTCATCATTGGGATCTTTGGGCAGGAGAAGCATCTGCAGGGATCTCTCCAGTTCAATTTTTCTATCCCGAGATTCTTCGAACTCCTGCTCTACCAGATCACGGAATTCAGAATCCAGTTCCTCCCGCAGAAGGCCTTCCGCTTCCGATATATCATTCAGAACCTGTTTGTAATCACGGTAGGTGTTTACGATATCCGTCAGATCGGATAATGCCTTGCTCAGCTTTTGATACCTGGAAAGATCTGATACAGTCTCCGGCTGGGACAGCAGTTCTGAAAGCTCTTCATACTTCTCTTCCAGACTCTTTAGTTTCTCAAGCATGGACATCCCTCAACAATCACTTAACTATTTGCTGGTACTACCGCCTGTAAGGCCTTTAAGGCAACCTCCACCTGTGCCTCATCAGGTTCCCCGGTAGTAAGCTTCTGCAGCCACAAACCAGGGGCCATCAGGCATTTAGCCCACCCTTTATCCGCATAACGACTGGTCAGTTTAATCAATTCGTAACCGAGGCCGGCTACTATCGGCAACACTGCTATCCGTGACACAACCCGCCACCAGAGCGGGCCTTCTCCCAGCCCTGTAAATACAAGAATAGACAGAACCATAACGATTAACAAAAAACTCGTTCCACAGCGCGGATGCAGTATTGACTGGCCCCGAGCATTCTCTACACTGAGCTGGTATCCGGCCTCCAGAGTGTGAACCGCCTTATGTTCAGCCCCGTGGTACATAAATACCCTTTTTATCTCCTCCATATGAGATATAGATACTACATAGGCAAGAAATACAAAAATGCGGAGTATGCCCTCTACCAGATTCTGAGCCCAAACCCCACCGATATAATCCCGGGTAAAATGTACAACCCCGGTAGGGAAGGCCACAAATAAGATTATGGCCAGCACGGCAGCAATGATACCAGTCCAGAATACCTCAGCAGTTGATAGCTGCTCCTCTTCTTCTTCGGACAGGATGGCTGATCTGTTAAGGCTTCTCAATCCTATTATCAGTGAATCAATCAGTACAACGGTACCGCGTATTAATGGCCAACCCAAAAACTTGTGTTTCTGCCAAAGGAGTTCCTGGGGCTGAGTCTCAACCACAATTTCACCATCCGGCTTGCGCACCGCCACCGCCACTGAATTCGGGCCTCTCATCATTACTCCCTCGATCACGGCCTGGCCGCCATATTGGAAATTGGTCCCCATATTCTCTCCCCTAAGAAAAATAGCAGAGCTATCTCTGCTATTTTTATTTCAACCCGTACTTTCTCTTGAATGTCTCGACCCTACCGCCTTTGTCTACGAGTCTTGACCTGCTCCCGGTATAAAAGGGGTGACACTTGGAGCAGACCTCCACTTTGAGATTCTCCTTGGTAGACCCGGTTTCAAAGCTGTTACCACAAGCGCAGGTCACCGTAGTCCGAAAGTATTGGGGATGTATTTTGTCTTTCACGGTTCTCACCTCTTCCTATCCTCTTTTGCCGCGAGGATTATTATATCAATTAAACATTTAAAATACAAGAATATGCAGTTGTTAAAAGCGCAGGCAAAAGAAGCGCCAGGCTGTGTGAAAAATCAGCATGAGAGCATAATGATATTGTAAATGTACAAAAACCACATATTCGCCGGCTTGCGAGTGAGCGACATTGTGACGAGCCGTTACATCCCCCAACGAAGTTTTTCTGAGTCCAGGGCGGGACTATTTCGCCACGGATGGCGAAATACCGACATCCGCGGCATGGACGCCGCGTATGTCGGCTGTCCCGCCCAAAGAAAAACAAGTTGTGGGGATGTAGGCGAGGAACATAGGAGCGAGCCGCAAGATGGCGAATATGCTCAGCATGTATAATAATACGCAACAAATTCGGCTTTCACCCAGTCTGGCGCCCCCATGCCTGTATCTAAGTAAGTCCTTTTCCTTTGCGGGCGGGATGAGTGTAGGATGCTATCTTAATCCCTTCCTGCCTGAGGACTTCAATCATCTGCCTCACTCCCAAAGCAGCCGAGCGCGGTTTTATGCTGGTAAAGAAAAAATCCGGATCAATATTAAGGTTTCGCAACTGTATCATCGGCACCCCTGTGTTGTGAACCAGCCGAATGATCTCCTCCACCTGTTCCTCCGAATCTGTAAAACCGGGGATGGTCAGCAGATTAATTGATACGTACACCCCGCAATCCCGGGCATAGGAAATGGAGTGTACAACATCCTCCAGGCCATAACCTACTGGCCGGTGATAGTCGAGATAATCTTTTTCGGAAGCCGACAGGAGGGTTACCCGGATAGCATCCAATCCGGCATCCACCAGCTTTTTGACCCCCGATGTATAACCGGCATTGGTATTAAGATTAATACATCCCTGGCCGGTACTATTTCGAATGATCTCAATGGAGGAAGCAATCAGGTCCGCGTTAAGCGCGGGGTCGCCCTCACAGCCCTGGCCAAAGCTGACGATTCCTTCCGAGGCCTCTTCCAGATGGAACAAGGCAACTTCCACGATTTCCTGAACACTGGGCTGGAAGCCAAGACGTTCCTGAGGTGACGGGACCGAGGAATGCCCTCGCGAAATACACCCCAGGCAGCGGGCATTACAGTGCGCGGTAGTAGGTATACCTCCCTCCCATCTCTGATAAAAGATGTTCTGGGCAGTGAAACACGAATAGTCCAGGCTGCAGTGAGCCAGTTGGCGCAGGATACGGTTTTCGGGGAACAGTTCCAGCCGGGACTGAACAATTTTCTCCAATTCGGGGGTGTTGTAGTGCCTTGGATGCCATTTGCGGTGCTCATCCGTTGGTATAGCCGCTGCCATTATCTCTCCGTCCCGGCAGGCCACAGCCGTATAACCCAGGATGGGAATCTCAGCAGTATTACGGGGAGCAGCAGTGGCGGGCAGCAAGGCTCTGGTAAAGCCCTGGGGCAGCAGGCAGGCCATGGCAACTGCCGGGTCGTTATACGGGGTCTTTTCACGGCAGGTGACCACAGAATCCGCATCTATTCCCACTGGATAATGACCGGGCATCATAACTAGAGAGCAGCCTTCCGGCAATGGTATCATATCCTCCTCCTCGGCTTCAATCCATTGCTGGCCGCTGCGCCCCAAGAAAGCGAGATGTTTGTCCTCCTGCATCTTACCGTTCTTATTAGAGTACAGAGTATTGAACATAATGCCCTCCCAAATGCATCTAAAACCTGCGCCGTCATCACAGGCAACCATAAACAGTTAATCCTGATTTCACATCGTGGCTCTTATAATACAATAAGTCCCCCGGTAAAGAAAACCGGGGGACTTAAACGAAAATGATGCACGGGGTCAGACCCCATGCATCATTCGGTCTTATCTGAGATATTCTATGGGGTTCACCGTATTACCCTTATAGTTTATCTGGAAATGCAGGTGTGGTCCTGTAGTACGCCCGGTTAATCCGACCAGGGCGATAACCTGCCCCCTTTTCACCTGCTGACCCTCTTTTACCATGCTCTTTGAGATATGAGCATACAGGGTCTCAGTTCCGTTAGCATGCTCAATAACAATTGTCTTGCCATAAACCGATCTGGTTCCTGAAAAGGTTACCTTTCCGGCCTGAGCGGCTCGAATAGGAGTCCCTACGGGACAGGCAATATCCAGTCCGTGATGGAATTCTCTCTTCCTCCATCCATATCCGGAACTGATTTTTCCAAAAACCGGCCAGGCAAATACACTGGTTATACTCCGGGATGGATTTGCCGTTGCCGCTTTTGTCAGGCTGGACCGGGCAGGAATATTTATCATCTGTCCAATTCGCAGTTTTGAGGGATCCTTAAGTTTGGTGTTGGCCGCGATCAATTGATTAACGCTGACCTGATACATCCCGGCAATTTTCCACATGCTGTCTCCGGCTTTTACCCGGTGCAGCCGGTGCCGATCTCCCGGTATATCCAGGTACTGTCCTTCCTGGATTACGCTGGTTCTGTCCAGGTTATTCATGGCCAGAATAATGTCAACATCTACATTTGAAGCCCGGGCTATGTCCCAGACCGTGTCGCCGCTCTGAACCAGGTATTTTCGAACCAGGCTGTCACTGGACACTGATAACATGCAGGGTGCAAAACCGTCCTGAGACCATCCCGCGCTTACAGGCAATGGCCAGCTTGTCAGAACTATCGTTACCAGCAGCACCAGGGTCGTGGTCCTTTTTTCCATATTTCCCACCTTCAAACAAAAATAAGGGTCAATCACCCCTATTTTTGCCCAAGGTTATGCCTTATATTCGTCCATTTACGATTATTTCTCGGAAAATACAATAGGTGCCACCCTCAGCAGGTCCCGGTTTGACTTGGTTTTGCGAAGGGTCTCGGTCATGACTTCCATGGTCTCCACCGTCTGATAGTTGCCAAACATACGGCGCAGGTTCCAGTTCAGCTCCAGTTCCTCTTTGGTCATCAGGAGTTCTTCCTTTCTGGTGCCGGACCGCTTTAAATCTATGGCCGGGAATATCCTTCTCTCGGACAGACGCCGGTCCAGGACCAACTCCCAATTGCCGGTACCCTTAAATTCCTCAAATATCACGTCATCCATTCTTGATCCGGTTTCCACCAGCGTGGTTGCCAGGATGGTGAGACTCCCACCCTCTTCAATGTTTCGTGCTGCGCCAAAGAACCGTTTGGGTTTATGCAGGGCGGCGGGATCCAGCCCTCCGGACAAGGTTCGCCCACTCTGCGGCACTACAAGGTTGTGCGCTCTGGACAACCTTGTCAGGCTATCCAACAGGATTACCACATCCTGTTTATGCTCCACCAGCCGTTTGGCTCGCTCCAAAACCATATCGGCCACCTTGACGTGGTTCTCTGGCGGCTCATCAAAGGTTGAACCGGTAACCTCAGCATTAACCGACCGCTGCATATCAGTTACCTCTTCAGGCCTCTCGTCAATAAGCAGGATCATCAATTCCACTTCAGGATGATTCTTGGTAATGGCATTGGCAATCTTCTGCAGCAAAACTGTCTTCCCCGCCTTAGGCGGCGCAACGATAAGACCGCGCTGACCTTTACCCACGGGACAGATCAGATCGATCATACGAGTGCCCAGTTCGCTCGAAATGGTTTCCAAACGAAACCTCTCATTGGGATGCAGTGGGGTTAGTGAATCAAAATGAATCCTCCGAGATGCTTCTTCGGGTGGGAAGCCGTTTACTGATTCCACCTTGAGCAGGGCGAAAAACCGTTCATTATCTTTGGGCGGTCTTACCTGTCCAGCCACCTTGTCCCCGGTTTTTAAGTCAAACTTGCGAATCTGTGAAGGTGAAACATAGATGTCATCTTGACTGGGAACATAGGCGAAGGGTCTTAGAAAGCCGTAACCATCAGGTAACACCTCCAGAATTCCCGATGCCGACAGCAGTTCGTTCGAGTGGGTAAGGGTTTTCATTATTTCGAAAACCAGTTCTTTTTTGCGGAGCTTGTAAAAACCAACCAGGTTTAATTCCTTCGCTATCTGGTAAAGCTCCACCAGTGTTTTGTTCTCCAGGTCTGCCAGGTTCAAGTAAGCTTCCTCCTCTCTACAGTATAGGATTGTGTATAACCCGTTATTTTGCTGCTGATGCCGATCGCACAGCAAGAGTATCAAGTTAGCTGGCCATGGGGGCTCCCGCTAGTAAAATATATTTATCGTGAATTTCCAAGGATGCAGAAAGACACCCCGATATCAGATCCAATTCTTTTTGGGGCAATAGGTAAAAGAGGCCGTCGACGCAACTGTTCCCATAGGTTTAGACAGGATTAGTAATTCTGAATAGATTCTCACCAACAATACTCCCAACTATACTGGTACGGGTTACAAAGGCAAGGGGACTCACCAAAAAGGTATGCCAAAACCATAGGTCGGATAGAAGTTGGTACATGAACCAAAGTGGCACTCCTGTAGCTGCTCAGTAAAAATTTTAGTTTGGGCAGCTGCAGGAGATAATGACGAATCTTTTAATTATTTTTCTACTAACCGATAACTCCTTTAAATAATCTATAAGCGGATCTTGATCCTATTATCCCTAAAAAGAGGCTTTTTATCAAGCTGGTGAGTAGCTCGAATATATCTGATCGTTCCTGAGACTCCCCTCATTACCAGGGTATGGGTCACAGCTCTTCTTGAAAAAAACCTGACCCCCTTAAGGAGATCTCCATCAGTAATACCAGTAGCCGCAAAGAAAACATCCTCTGATTTCACCAGATCTTCGATAGTAAGCACCTGGTTAATATCTCTTATCCCCATAGATAATGCTCGCTCTGTTTCACTCTCATCCTCTGGCCAGAGTCTGCCTTGAAAATCTCCTCCCATACAGCGAAGGGCAGCAGCCGATATAACCCCTTCCGGAGCGCCTCCGATACCCAGCAGTATATCTACACCTGATTCCTCATAGGCTGCTGCTACTGCGGGAGATACATCTCCGTCGGAAATAAGCTTGATTCGACAACCCGTACTCCGCACCTCTTCAATCAATTCCTGATGACGTGGCCGGTCGAGGATAACTACGGTTACCTCACGGATTGACTTATCCAGGGCCTTTGCTACCTCCTTAAGGTTCTCCTTAACGGGTGCATCCAGGCTTACTCTGCCCCTGCATTCCGGGCCGACCGCAATCTTGTCCATATACATGTCCGGGGCATGCAGCAGAGTACCACGGGGAGCAACCGCCATAACTGCCAGGGATCCGGTGCCTCCTTTGGCCAGTATGTTGGTTCCCTCCAGGGGATCAACAGCAACATCAACCAGGGGAGGTACTCCCATCCCAACTCTCTCTCCGATATAAAGCATCGGAGCTTCGTCCATCTCCCCTTCACCGATAACCACAATCCCGTCCATCTGAACGGTATCAAACATGGTACGCATAGCATTTACCGCTGCATCATCAGCAGCTTCTTTGTCTCCACGGCCCATCCAGCGAGCTGCGGCCAGGGAAGCCGCTTCGGTAACCCGGGCCAACTCCAGTGCTAATTCCCTCTCCACCAACAACACTCCAATCAAATCAAACCCTGTAGCTTCTTTGCATCTTCAACAAATCTGTCTATCCCCAGGTCGGTTAAGGGATGCCTGATCATTGCCTTTATCACCTTATAAGGCACCGTTGCAATATGGGAACCTGTTTTGGCTGCCTCCGTCACATGCATCGGGTGTCTGATGCTGGCAGCTATAACCTCAGTCTCCACTGCATACTGGTCCAGGATCATAATGATCTCCGCCAGAACATTCAGGCCGTCATTGCCAACGTCATCAATCCTGCCAACAAAGGGGCTGATGTAGCTGGCTCCAGCCCGGGCGGCCAGCAGGGCCTGATTCGCGGAGAACACCAGGGTAGCATTGGTTCTTATGCCTCGCTTGGCCAGATAGCTTATCGCCTTTAACCCATCCTCACACAACGGTATCTTGACCACGATGTTGGGATGGAGGCTCGCTAATGCCTGGCCTTCATTAATCATATCATTAAAGGTTATCCCCAGGGGCTCAGCATTGACCGGGCCTTCGACTATATCACAAATCTCTCTTACCATCTGGTGAAAATCACCGTTTTCCTTGGCTACCAGACTTGGATTGGTTGTGACCCCCGCCAGAAAGCCAAGTTCATTGATCTCACGAATCTCATCAATATTGGCTGAGTCTATGAATATCTTCATATATCCTCCTACTGCTTTTATCAAGGTGTCTGCAGCTGTGACAATGTGATCCGCAGGAAACGGTCCTGGCTTCTTTGAAAACTAAGGTGTGCTTAAAAGACGCGAACTTATCCGCAGAGCATCGTTCTGCTTGTCGCTAAGCCTTTCCGGAACTACCGAACAGCCTGATTTTCTCCCTGATCAGCTCAACTGCAGCATCTCTGCCGGGACCCAGAAACTTGCGCGGGTCAATTTCGGCAGGGTTCTTGTCAATCTCCTGTCTTACCTGGGCTACAAACGCCTCACGAATATTAGTATCGATGTTCACTTTTCTTATTCCCAGGCTGATAGCTTTAGTGATGGCTGCATCAGGAACACCGGAAGATCCGTGCAGAACAATCGGGATATTCACCAGCTTCCGTATCTCCACCAGCCGTTCAAAATCCAGCTTGGGCTCACCTTTATACTGTCCGTGAGCAGTGCCGATAGCTATTGCCAGCGCATCTACTCCGGTCTCTTTCACGAAAACCTCGGCTTCCTGCGGATCAGTAAAGAGGCTTTCTTTTACACTGATATCATCTTCTGTTCCCCCGATTTTGCCCAGTTCGGCCTCCACCGAGACACCTACAGGACGGGCAATATCGAGTACCTTTTTGGTTATGCGAATATTCTCTTCCAAAGGCAGCTGCGAACCATCAAACATAACCGAACTGAAGCCTCCCCGAATGCACCTTACCACCTGATCAAAACTTGTTCCGTGATCCAGGTGCAGGGCTATTGGAACCCGGGTACTCTCGGCGGCAATTTTAACCAGACCGATTATGTAATCCAGGCCGGCATACTTAATCGCTCCTTGACTCGCCTGCATTATTACCGGAGCTTGTTCCTTTTCGGCGGCCATGGCAATAGCCTGAACTATTTCCATATTGTTGGCGTTGAAGGCTCCAACCGCATATCCTCCTGCCTCCGCTTTAGCCAACAGCTCTGTCATTGGTACCAATGCCATTGTAAACCTCCCTTTCGAACTCCAGATGCCCATGGATGGCTTAGGACCTCAACAGGCCGATATCAGAGCATCCTTTCACTTACAGTGCTTGCTGTTCTGAACTCCTTAACAGTTCCTTAATCTATTATACCAAGACGCTTTGTGATATACTTTTTAAATCCTGGCTCTTATGCCTTTTTTGCTCAAACAGCAGGTTCCTGTTCCAGGACTTCCCTTACGAGGTTTCTCAAGTCAATAATATCGAATGGCTTTGTGATATACTTTTTTACTCCCACCTCCAAGGCCTTCTGGACCACCTCCATCTCCCCGTAAGCGGTCATCATGATGATGGGAATTGTATGGTCATACTTGATAATCTCCTCCGATGCCTCCAAGCCATTCATGTTAGGCATCTTCATATCCATAAGAATAATATCAGGCGTAGATGCCTTCACCTTTTCAATACTATCTTTTCCATCGACCGCTACATTAACCTCGTAACCTTCTTTTTTAAAAAGCTCCTCTAACAGGCGACGAACACCTTTTTGATCGTCTACTACCAATACCCTTCGTCCCATACCGCATCCCTCCGGCGACATTTGTGCTATTCTAAGTGATTCAATAATTGTATTTAATTTCCTCCCGCTGGTTAAAATTATTTCGGCTGCTTTCAGTTCCTCGCCTTCGCGGGGTGTTGCGCTCGGACCCCACGGTCTTTATCGACTATCTACCCAGTTCTCAGTCACGCGCCCCTCTCCCCGCACGTAATAACGTGGAATTGCGAGAGACGCGAGCGTCCTCTTAACTGGCAGCTCAATAATATCGCCGGTCTCGGCCTCCAGCCCGGCGGGGATTTCCGCGAGACAGAACTGCATAAAAACCTTGCCGCGTATATAAACCTGATGCTGCTTGACTGTGGCTGTAAGGTTTGTCCGGTTAAGATTTAAAAAAGAGGCGATTAGTTTGACCCACATTTTTAAAAGGTCTGTCAGCCCGGATGGTTTAGGCATGGCTTCAACACCAAAGCCATCAACCAATCCCACGGGAATGACAGCTACCCTGCTATCCCTTGGTAACCGGTAGGTACGATAATAACCTAAATAGCTGCCCTTTCTGAAATGACGAATCCCTGCAACACGGGCCTTGAAATGATAACACTCCCTCAGGTGGAAATCAGATCTTGCCTTGCCGGCTGGAAACTGTCCGTACAGGATGGTTCCCAGTCTCACCACATCCAGGTGCATATGCGGATGTCGTAAAAATGCACTGCTGCCACAGCAGTGTCTTAGGGGAATCCGTATGCCCTGCTGCTGGAGGCTTTCCAACAACGAAACGAAGCTGTTGAACTGTTGAATGGTAAGGGCGTCATCGGTAGCTTCGGCGAAGTGTGTAAAGATACCTTCCAAATCTATCTGTTCACTGGTGTAAGCCTGCTTTACAACTGGTTCCGCTTCCGCTGCTTCCAGGCCAAACCTCCCTAAACCGGTGTCAATCTTAATATGAACCCGCGCCTTTACCCCCAGCTGCCCGGCGGCCTCTTCAACCAGTAGTAAATCCCCGGCGGAACTTACCGTTACTATAAGGTTATTATCGATCGCGGCTATATAGTCCTCATAGAGCAGGGGTGAAAAAATCAGAATGTCCTCACTGACACCGCTATCCCTTAACTGCATGGCTTCCCTTAAGAAGGTGACGCCAAAAAAATCCACTCCGAGCTTTATAAGCTCCCGGGTTACCGGCACCGCTCCCAGCCCATAGGCATTGGCTTTGACAACAGCCATAAGCCGGGTTCCGTCCTGCATTCTCTTCCTGATCTCCTCCAGGTTATGGCTTATAGCATCAAAGTCAACCTCTATCCATTTATCTGTAATAGGCGACTTAGTCATGAGCTAGCTTTTTCCTCCAGCGGATTACTCGCCTGACAGTCTTATAGTAGATTGGCAGCACCCCGGTCCATAACCAGTAGAAAAAGGGGGAGTAGACCAGATCCCACTCACCGATAAACTCGGTAAATATGGCGGCAAACCCCTTTTTAAAACGGTAGAGACCGTACAAGGGGTTATCCTCGGATATATCACCGGAAACGCCCCGGAAATCATACAGGGTACACCCATTATCTTTGGCCCACTTGATCATGGTCCACTGCAGCAGGTAGTTGGGCATTACATTGCGATACTCATTACCTGACGCACCATATATGTACCAGGCTTTATCCCCCAGTATGAAGGCCAGCGTACCGGCAATGTCCTGACCCTGATACTCTGCCATAAACAGTTTGGCCAACCCGCGCTCCACCAGTTGCTCCCAGATCTCCTCAAAGTAGCTGTAATTCCGGATCAGAAACCGGTCTCGCTCTGCAGTTTCCTTCAGAATCTGGTAGAATCGCTCCAGTTCCTGCTTATCCCTGGCCTCGCGAATAACCACTCCTTTTCGTTGTGCCAGGCGGAGGTTGTATCTGGTTTTTGAAGCCATCTGTTCAAGGAGTATTTCCTCATCAGGGGTGATATCCAGGCGGAAGACACAGGTTGGCTGCACTCCCTCAAAACCCTCCGCCGTCGAGGTCTTTCTGAACCCCCGGGACGTCAGGTAGCTCCTGAAAGCTTCATCCGACTGCTCGATATCCGGGTCAATCTTTAGAAAAATTGCGCCATGTTCCCTGGCAATCTTATGCAGGCCTTTGAACAGGTGGTCGAGCAGGTTATGGTCATGAATATCGGCGACCGGACCCCGGGGAGCATAAAAGATCGACTTATTAAACCCGGGGATGGGCAGTCTCCGTTTGAGAATAAGTATGGCACCCTTAATCCGGCCTTCTTCATATAGTCCCACCGGCAAAGGCACCCAACCCATCTTTCTTTTGACCTCACCCCATTCCAGGGTCTGGAGAATATGCCCTTTGGGGTGGGTTGCGATGAATTGATGGTACTCACTGAATTGCGATTGCTCTGCTACTCTAACACTTATCATACTTTTCCTTCGCTTTCATATGTCGTTATAAATTAATTGGCTCACCTATTCTATACATCGGTGTCAGCAACGATAATTTAACCCATTTTGGTTAGAAATTGCTCTTGCAGGAAATGAAGCCCTGGGGTCGAATAACCTATTAACGTTTCCAGTAAGCATTTTCCATTGAGTGTAAGCCAGGTAGTGTGTCTCTTTCCGCGAGGCCTCGGAGTACGTTATAAACCAGTACCCCCGCAGCCGTTATATTACACAATCTACATCAGCAGGAGGTGGTTGAATTAAGGTTTCAGTTTAAATTATACCCAATTCTGAAAGCATAGAGGAGGTAATAGAATGAGAGAAGTTGTTATCGTAAGCGGTGCCAGGACAGCTATTGGCGATTATATGGGCAGCCTCAGCAGTTTAAGTGCCGTTGAACTGGGGGTCGTCGCCGGCAAGGCAGCAATAGAAAAAGCGGGGATAAAACCTGAAATGGTTGAAGAAGTAGCTGGCGGCCATGTTTACCAGGGCGGCAACAAAGGCAATACCGGACGCCAGGTTTGCCTGGGAATGGGATGTCCGGTAGAAACGGTCGCCTTGACCATCAACCAGCAGTGTCCATCATCGATGCGCGCCACGGAAATAATCAGTCAGGAGATCATGCTCAATAAAATTGATATCGGTATGGCTGTCGGCTACGAGAGCATGAGCAACTGTGTTTACATGGTGCAAAAAGCTCGCCAGGGTCTGAGGATGGGCGATGCCCCCTTTCTTGATCAACTTATTTACGATGGCCTTAACGATGCTTTTAATAATTATCATATGGGGATAACCGCAGAAAACCTGGCTGAGATGTATAACATCAGCCGGGAGGAACAGGACGAGTGGGCCTATATGAGCAACCAGCGGGCCTGCGCCGCCATTGCTGCCGGAAAATTTAAAGAGGAAATTGTACCGGTTGAGATCAAGACCAAGAAAGGGACCGTTTTATTTGAAGTTGACGAACATCCCCGCGCTGACGCCAATCTTGAGTCAATGGCCAAGCTCAAGCCGGCATTTAAAAAGGATGGAACTGTAACCGCCGGTAATGCCTCGGGTTTGAATGATGCCGGCGCCGCGATAGTTATAACCCACCGTGACAAGGCCAAGGAACTGGGTCTTACGCCGCTCGCCCGGATTGTCAGCACTGCTTCGGCAGCGGTTGATCCCAAGGTTATGGGCATTGGTGTGGTGCCAGCGGTGCAAAAAGCCCTGAAGTATGCAGGGTTGACTAAAGAAGATATTGGTCTCTGGGAATTGAATGAGGCCTTTGCCGCACAGGTAATTGCCTGCAACCGCGAGTTGAAGATTGATAAGAGCATCATCAACGTTAACGGTTCGGGAATATCTTTGGGACATCCGGTGGGTCAGACGGGAGTCCGCCTGATAATAACCTTAATCCATGAGATGAGGAGACGGGGCATCAAATACGGGGTGGCTTCACTCTGTGCCGGCGGTGGACCGGCCTGTGCCACTGTGGTCGAGCTGGTTTAAAATAATGCAGAACAAAGGGGTTCAGTTGATGATGCTGAACCCCTTTAACTATTTCTCACAGAATAATTTCCTATGAATGCTTCTTCCGGGCTGCCCCTACAAAATCTCTAAAGAGAGGATGAGGGCGATTGGGCCGGGATTTGAATTCCGGATGGAATTGGCAGGCTACAAACCACGGATGATCAGGCAGTTCTATCATCTCCACCAGGTTCCCATCCGGTGAGAGACCGCTGATTATCATACCGCAGGCAACCAGCTGCTCTCTAAACCGGTTGCTGAACTCGTAGCGATGGCGGTGCCTTTCCACAATCTCCTCCTGAGCATAGGCTGCCATGGCTTTGGTGCCAGGAGTCAACCGGCAAGGATACTGACCTAATCTCATGGTCCCGCCTTTTTCCACTACACTGGTTTGCTCTAACATAAGGTCTATCACGGGATAAGGGGTCTGAGGATTAAACTCCGAGCTGTGTGCATCTGTGAGGTCACATACGTGCCGGGCAAATTCGATAACTGCGCACTGCATTCCCAGGCAGATCCCCAGGTATGGGATTTGGTTTTCCCTGGCATATCGCGCAGCCAGTATCTTGCCTTCCACGCCGCGTTCTCCGAAACCTCCCGGAACCAGAATACCATCTAACCCTGCAAGCATTCCCACCCCGCTCTTCTCCAAATCCTCGGCGTAGATCCACTTTATTTCAACCAGTTCCTGGTGATAGATTCCGGCATGGTGAAGGGATTCAGCAATGCTGAGGTAGGCATCCTGCAGCTCTACATACTTACCGACCAGACCAATTGTAACCTTACCCTGAGGGTTAGTAATCCTGCGGACCAACTCGCGCCAGTCCTTCAGATCTCCATCGTTACACTTTAGTCCCAGCATCCTGATCACAATGTTGTCCAATCCTTCTTCAGCCAAGATCAATGGAACCTCGTAAATTGATCTGGCATCAATGCATTGAATAACCGCGTCATTTTCTACGTCACAGAAAAGAGCCAGTTTGGCCCTTAGTTCACGGGATAGTTCCTTTTCTGTCCGACAAACCAGGATGTCGGGATTTATCCCGATGCTGCGAAGTTCCTTCACGCTGTGTTGGCTGGGTTTGGTCTTTAACTCACCAGCAGCTTTGATAAAAGGAATCAGGGTGACATGAATATAGAGGACATTTTCCTTGCCTAAATCACTTTTAAGCTGACGAATGGCTTCCAGGAATGGCAGTGATTCAATATCCCCCACTGTTCCTCCGATCTCGGAGATTACCACATCGACCTGAGTTGCATGCTGAATCTGGGTTATCCGTTCTTTGATCTCATTAGTTATATGCGGAATCACCTGGACCGTCTGTCCCAGGTAGTCTCCGCGTCGCTCTTTATCGAGCACGCTCTTATAAATCTGGCCCGTGGTAACATTGGCATGCCGGGGCATGTTCTCGTCAATGAACCTTTCATAATGCCCTACATCCAGATCTGTTTCAGCCCCGTCCTCGGTAACAAAAACCTCCCCATGCTGGTAGGGGCTCATGGTTCCCGGGTCCACATTTATGTAGGGATCGAATTTTTGCAGTGCAACTTTCAGCCCACGGCTCTTCAGCAGTCGACCAAGTGAGGCAGCTGTAATTCCTTTCCCTAATGAAGAGACAACTCCGCCCGTTACAAATATGAATTTTGGCAAAACAAGTCCCTCGCTTTCAATACTTCCAAACAATACACTTGGCATTGTAGCTCTTCACAATTCAACGGTCAAATGTAAGAATAGTCCAGAACAACCACCTCGGGCAGTGAGTCAATCTCTCGGCCGGACACATTTAAATATGGCAGTTTTGCAACCCGATCATAGTGCTGCGTAAAATCCTCAACTGGAGTCAGATTGATCGCACAGGGTGGGGTTTTAAAATGCATCGGGACGGTCACTCGCGGTTTCATGGCTGCAACCAGTTTTACTGCCTCCCCTGCAGTTATGGTATAGGTCCCTCCTACCGGAGCCAAGAGAACATCCACCTTGCCTATCGCCTCCAGTTGATTGGGGTTCAGCAGATGTCCCAGATCTCCCAGATGGCATATGACCAGTTCCTCAGCTTTTATCACAAATATCGTGTTATCACCTCTCAACTGGCCCTGTCTCTGGTCATGAAAGCTCGGAATCCCCAGAATATCAATATTCCCGAATTTTGTCCTGCCAGGCGAAGATACCACCTGAGGCTTTCCCATTACCCAGTCCACCGTATTATGATCATGGTGGCCGTGGCTTATAGTTACCAGGTCGGCTGATACGTTGGGAATACGGTACCCGGTGGCTTCATCAAATGGATCTGTGATAATGCGGGCAGGTCCGGCTTCGATTAGAAAGGAAGCATGACCCAACCAGATTATCTTCATTATATCGAACCTCCTGTTAATAGCCTTACTGATCTCTTAAAACCCAGTAGCCCTCGCCGATATGGTTAAGCCGGTTATCAATGTTTATTCTGGTGTAAATCGAAGTCATAGTCTTGGCATCTTTGGGCTTATTCATCCGCACGATTATTTCTTCGATCAAGTCGCGGTAAAAAACCGGACCACCTTTTTCCTCAATGATAGTATAGGCCCAATCAGCCTCACTCTTCTTTTCCATTAACCATCGCCTCCTTCGTACCGGGTATGGATTACTATGTCCCAAGGTAACTCGCTAGGTCCACTTCTTAATTGTTTTCTCACCTCTCCAGATTTTATTGAATCAGTTGCAGTTCAAGGGCTCAAAGCCACCGGCTACATTCTCTCCGGTGCCGTAACCCCCAGCATGGTCAAGGCATTCTTCACCGTAATTTTCACTGCCTGCATCAGGATCAGCCTGGCATCCCGGAGCTCAGTATCATCAACCAAAACCCGGTGATGGTTATAAAAGCTGTGGAGGAGACCAGCCAGCTCAAGCACATAGTGGGGTATCCTCTGCGGTGCCAGCGTTCTGGCAGCAGCCATGATTTCCTCAGGAAACTCGGCCAGCTTTCGCAAAAGCTCAAGTTCTTCCGGCTCTGTCAAAACATGAAGGTTGGCAGCCTCCACCCGCGGTAAATCGATGCCCTGCGCCTGGCTCTGTCGCAGGATACTGCAGATCCGGGCATGGGCATACTGGGCGTAGTAAACCGGGTTTTCCTGGCCTTCTTTCTTGGCCAGTTCCAGGTCAAAGTCAAGATGGCTGTCGGGACTGCGCATTACAAAAAAGAATCGGGCGGCATCCCTGCCCACCTCATCAACCAGCTCATCAAGGGTGACCAGGGTACCAGTTCTTTTTGACATCCTCACAATCTCACCGCCCCGGTATAACCTGACCAACTGCATGATAACTACGTCCAGCCGGCTGGGGTCATACCCTAAAGCCTCCATAGCCCCTTTCATCCGGGCTACATGCCCATGGTGATCAGCACCCCATACATTGATCACCCAATCAAATCCCCGCCTGAACTTGTTGCGGTGATAGGCTATATCAGCAGCGAAATAGGTAGGAATACCATTATTCCTTATAACGACCTCGTCTTTCTCATCCTTGAAGAGCGTCGACTTAAACCACTTCGCCCCTTCCTTTTCATAAATATAACCTTTGTTAAACAGCTCCTCCATCACCGCATCAACCTCACCGGATTCATAAAGGGAGCTCTCATTAAACCACACATCGTACTCAATCCCGAAACGCCCCAGAGTATCCTTGATATATTCTATCCTTCGTTCCAGGGCAAAACCTGTCAATTTCCGCCGGCGGTCCTCAGAACTAAGTTCCAGCAGGCAGTCGCCAAACTCATTCAATGCTTCTTTTACAGTGTCTATTACGTCCTGGCCTGCATAACCGGAATCCGGCATGGTGAATGGTTCGCCCAGCAGTTCCAGGTAGCGGGCCTCTAATGAGGCACCGAATAACTCAATCTGGTTTCCAGCATCATTGATGTAGAATTCTTTTTCCACCTCATACCCGCTGGCATCGAGGATGTTGGCCAGTGTATCCCCGATAGCGCCGCCCCGGGCATTACCCATATGCAGGTCGCCAGTGGGATTGGCGCTGACAAACTCCACCTGTACCCGCTTTCCGTTCTTCCGAGCTGCCTTGCCATAATCATCCCCCAAGGCCAGAATACCCGGTGGTACTGTATAGAGCCAGTCCTTATTAAGATAGAAGTTAATGAAACCTGCTCCCGCTACCTCGATTTTCTGCACCAGGGACTGGTCAACCGACAGGTGTGAGGTGATCAACTCGGCAATCTTCCGTGGGGCCATGCGAGCCTCCCTGGCCATGAGCATGGCCACGTTGGCTGCGAAGTCCCCGTGATTTCTCTCCCGGGGCACTTCAATGGCATAGTCGGGAACGGCCAGGAATGCAAGTTCTTGTCTATTTTTAAGGTCCTCCAGGGTCTTGTCGATAGCTTCCCGAAAATGCTGCTTAATATCCTCGATGAAATTCACACTAATTACCTCCTAAATGGGACTGGATGGAGTGTTTGCTGTTATCTAGGGTTTGGCAACTATAACTCCGTTTATTACCGGTCCCGCGCCAAGGGATGATCAAAAAAGTCCTGTCCTGATTATCCCACCGGTGATTTATTTCCATATGTTGAGGGCAAATTACTACTAACCCGTTTTGAAACCAATTTTCATGGTGTCAATTCGAGTTTAACCAAGAAAAGACAGGGATTTAGATTTGATTGTACCCCTTGTCTTCTTTTGAACCTGAACTCAGTCTGTTTAAGGAGGATAACCTGATGCACCTCGCTCCAGGAGAACGGGCCATCTTGTCCTATTATGGCAACCCAATACAGGCGGAACGCGCAGTCCAAGAACTAAAAGAGGCCGGTTTCAGATCGGTAGAGGTCGAGAAAATACCTAAACTTAGCTTAGTCAGTGATGATTCACTTAGGTCTTACGCTCTAGGCCTTGCTCAACTGAGTCAATCAGTTGCTGAAGTGGATGGGCAGTTTCCCTGGACCACTAATCCCGCTGCTAATTGGACTGCAACCGAGCCTTTGGAGAACTATACTTATATGATTACTCTGGTGGTCAATAATCAGAATGCAACCCAAGCTCTATCCATCGTAAGAAAATATGCCTCTATTGTCAATTAAAAGCCAACCTGAAGATGGGAACCGCAGAGTGTGTGACAGTACAGCGGTGCTTATCAGCCGACTAGGCATATTCGCCATACTGCGGCTCGTTGCTACGTGGCTCACTGGCAACTGTGCCAATACAATTTCCGGTATGTTTACGCACCTATGCTATTCTGCATGGAGCTCTGCCGGCTCCCGGTCCCTAGCGGCTACTGAACCAACGCTCGAAAAAGGATTCCAATGGATGCCGGGATTGCTGGTAGATAATCTGGCGCAGGTCTTCGGTGGTAGCAGTTCGGAACCTGTAAGTGGCCAGGTAAGTTCTTAATACCTTCAGGACCTTTTCTTCCCCCAATTCTTTCTCCAACTGGTTCCAGAAGTCTTCTCCTCCCTGGTAGGCGGTATCGAAGTAGTTGCTTCTGGAGCCCATATCGGTCAAGCCCTGTTCCAGGTTAATAGCCTGCTTCCCTGTCTGGTTCTGAACCGAGCGGTATTCCACCGTCTTAAGATACTGCCGGGCTGACCAGTTTGCTAAACCCTCGTCAAGCCACGGCTCTTTCAATTGATTGTTGCCCACCATATCATACCACCACTGATGAGCAATCTCATGAGCCACCAGAAAGGCCCGCTGCTGCTCATCAAACTTCGGACTAAACACCTCTTCGGCCAGGAAAATTAAACCCGAATACTCCATCCCCTGGAAACCCTTCATGGGACCTTGTACCAGAACCAGCTGGGGACGGGCGTATGAACCGTAGGTACAACTGAAATACTTGATCACCGCTGCCGCCTGTTCTACAACCTGTTGTTCTATTGAGGGGTGCCGGCCATTGAAGAACCCGGCCACTTTGACTCTATCGACCGTAGCGGAATATACCTGATAATTATAGACTGCGGCCAGGGCAAAATCGCGCGCCTTGCTGGCGCTGATCAGCATGTTCTGCCAGCCATTATCCTCGGCCTCAATGGAAAGAATCTCTCCGGATGCAGCGATCTGGTAAGCCTCGGGAACCCACAATCTGACCATATAATCTGCACTCTGAGCATAAAACGGATCTCCAAACTGAGTGTTTAATGAGGTATGCCATCCATGTTCATCCTTAACATTTAAAATTGGATAGAAATGCCCCAGGAGGATGACCCCCTCTTTACTTCCGTAGCGGTAGGCAGCCTGGGGTATCCTGGCCTTCCACACTATCTCCAGTGTTAAATCTTCTCCCGCTTTTACCGGCAGTGAAAGATCAATCCGGTTGGAAATGCCCAAGTCATGACAGTCTGCGGTATAACCGTTTACCACAGCCGAAGATATGGTCAGCCACCCGGGATCAAAGCCTGAATAATAAGCAGATGCTGGCGCCGGGGTCGTGGCTTTATCCCGCATGGTATTGGGGTAGGTGGTCAGCCACAATTCCCCAAGATCAGTGTCCGATGTGTTCTTGGTGGTTATGATGGAGTGTCCCGCCACTTCCAGCTTGATCGGATCAATCCTCAAGCTCATGCGGTATGAAGTATACTCGGGGGCAGGAAACAAGTTGCTCTCAGAGCGAGGAACTGATTCTGTTGTAAGAATACTCTTGGCCGTTCCATATATTGCTCGCAGCCATACAAATGAACCCAAGACCACAACCAGGATTATCCACAGCCAGGCTTTGCTCTTTCTCAACTCCTCAAACCGCCTATCCTAAGATTGTTTTAATCCCTCATTTCCGCTATCCGGTTTACCAATGGAGCTACTAAGGGAATCGGTAGATACGTTCCCTGTCTCTGCGGAAATCCTGGTTGAGATAAACCCGGAATTGGTCAAGCAGGCTTGCGGCCTCGGCACGGGTTACAATATCCAGCGGGCGGAACAACCGGTTTCCTCCAATTAAATCTCCCTTGATTAAACCATAGTTGGTGGCAACGTAAACCGAATCTTTGGCCCACAGCGGAATCTGCGCATCGTCATAATACCCGGTGGTGTATGCAGGGGTAGGGGCCAGACTTTCCAAACCCATAGCTTTTACCATTATGGATATGGCTTCGGCCCGTGTCAGGTTGGAATTCGGGTTAAAGACTGCGCCATTACCCTGAACAATCCCTTTCCGATAAGCCGTCTGGATGTATTTGAAGTAGGGATGATTGTTATCAACATCCAGGAAAATTGGCTCTTCAACCGGCTCTTTTCGTCCTCGGCGTGCGGTTGTGGCTTCCTCTTCGGTCACCGCATCGCCAATCACCATCAGGGCTTTGATATACTCGCCCCTTCTTATGGCCAGTCCTGGATAGAAATAATCCCCTTGAATATCGAAAGCACCCAGTCCGCACAGGGCCTCAATCGAACGACGCGCCCAGTGCCCCCGGAGATCCTTGCACTCTTTTACAAACAGCCGCTTAACCTCGGGGGGCGATGTGTAGGCCAGGTTTTCTTCCCCCCTGTTTCTGGCCCTGTCCAATATGGTATCACCGCTAACCGTTGGCAGGTCATATGTAACCTTTAGCGCCTGATCCTCCTGCCGGTTTTCTACAAACCCTCCCGAAAAGCTGATGAGCTCGGGATTACTCTCACTATAATTAAGATTGCGCGACAGTGCGCGGTTCATCACGGCCCGGGCTGAACCCTGCCACTCGGAAACATCCGGCGGGTCGTCATCGGAGATCCATTCTCCTTGCAGTACTACTTGTACCGCCCGGGTTTCGCCTTCCCCCCACGCATTTCGGTATCCATCCGATTCGCCGCTCATCTCAACCGTTACTTCTCCTTCGCCACGTCCAATCTCATATACCTTTTTGAGATGCCAGTTGCCGGTCAGGTAATCGATCACCGTCTGGTGGTCAATAACTTTCGAGCCGTTAAAGAAAACCGAATCTTTAACCAGTTTGTACTGCTGACCATCGATGGTTATGCTCTCAGTCAGGCTGTCCAGGGTGGTGACATGCACCTCCTGGTTACCCCTCTTTTCAATACTGGTAGTCAGCTTGACACTCCGGCTAAGTTTGTTATCACTGCCGGATACACCTTCCAGCTTGTAACTGAGGGTTACCTGCTCATTATTATCCCTGACCCGGGTGGTCTCCTTGACGGTTCCTTTAAATACGGTGGGTTTTCCTGAAACAAACACGATTTCCCGGTATTCCTTATCATTCAATCCCATTTCATAGCCAGTAAAACTTAATGCCCGGGGACTGAATAATAATGTAAAACAAACCGTCATGACCATAAAGACCGCAGTTAATATGCTTCTTCTCTTCATAATAACTCCTTACTCAACCAGTATCAGAGTGGCATACATATCGGTTCCAGCGCCAACGGAAGCACGCAGCAAGTAAACCGGATCACCAACTCTTAGTCCGGTAGGATCTTGGCCCTCACCATTCCTGGCCGCCACTGCATACTTCGTTTTCAACCGCAAATCGCCACCGGGTGTTGACCAGGATTCTGTATACGACGACCAGTTGCTGACATTGCCGATATCCATTTCGTCGTTGCTGATGGCAGTGATGGAACCCCGGCTGATTCCTTCGGAAATGAATTGAATGCCGTCAAGGATAATCACTGCCAGCGCTTTATCCCCTTCAGATATCACATAAACGTCCAGGTCATCGTAATCCTCATCACTGTTATAGAACTTGGAATCGCTTATCCTTTCAACCCCATCTGAATCAGCAAACAGGAAGCGGGTACGGTAATCGTAATAGAATTCCGTATAACTGTAATTCCCGCGCCATTTATTGTCTTCCATCCTGCTGGTTGATCCGACCTCAAACCGGCTGCGGTCCAAAACCTCTCTTAAGTACCCACGGTAGAGGCTGTATCTTGATTCACTCTCTGGAGAATTCACCACTATCAGCCGCGCCCTGATTGAGTTGTCGCTCTCTCGCTCAGCGAATACCACCACATCATCCCCGGAATTGATGGCATCACCGTCAATCAAGCGATTGTCCCGGATTACTATCGTCCCACTGTCGTAGTAGAGGCGGTCAGGCTCATACTTCACCGTCAGGCAGTTCAAGCTGGCGTTAACCTCCTGAATCTTACCGCTTACCTTCCGCTCAGTGTCCTCACGTACCACCAGTTTAACTACCCTCTCCTGATCACCACGACGGGCGCTTACAAAGTAAGCATAATCACCCCTGTATTTCTCCAGTTCCAGGAGACTCAGCTTTCTATTGCCCAGGAAAGCTTCGATATCCTGAGCAGCTTCCAGGACTAAGCTATCAGAGCCTTGTGCGGTCATGTTTCCGCTCAGATAGCTAAACACATTGTCGAATCTTATCTCTCCAAACACACTGTTGACATCATACATGCGGGCAAGGTAGATCTTGTACCCGGCGTCATCTCTTCTTACATCAACCCGCACAATTTTCCGGTTGTTATCCAGGGTAAGCTTCACGTAATCTCCGGTTTTCAAGTCGTAATAGTTGGCCGACAGGCCGTTTATGTAATAACGAATATTACTGGCAAGAGCGTAGGTGAAGGGCCGGTCATTGTCATCTCGAATACTCAGCTCATCATTGCTCTTGCGGAACAGGTAACCATAAACGGAATTGGCATCCCGCGGCAAGGTCCCGGAAGATGCGTAGGTTACAGCACTCCTGATCTCAGATACCTGTGTTCCATTCAAGAAAAGTGAAACCTGCTGCCCGGAGATAAGATCATTCAATTGGGCGGGGTAGCCGCTCAGGTTTACCTTGCACAAGGGGCTTAAGGGATAGATGTAATTCTTTCCATCCCAACCGGTGACGTAAAGCTTGTTCCCCGAAACATCAAGATAATCCAAAACCCCTTCCAAAACACTCTGCAGCCCGGATGTTGCTTCTACAAGAAGGACCTCATTTTGCGGTCCCACCAGAACCCTGACATTATCACCCGTGTTAAGGAATCCACTCCTGCCCAGGTTCCTATTCTTGCATACTAGAAAATCCCGTTCCGGGTCGACTATCATAAAGAAGCTCTGTCCATCGTCCTGGACCACCTGGTAATGATTTCTGGTCGCACCAGGAGTCCCTCCTACAAAACTGGTGTTTCCTATCGTTCCCTGCAGGTTCTTGTAGCCTTTGGCTGGCAGATAAACCTGACTGGCCTTATCGAGCACGGCGGCCAGTTCGGCCCTGGTTATAGCCTGCCTAGGTTTGAAATTGTTGCCGGTGGTGCCGCTCATGATCCTGGCGCCGATTATGGCCTCGCAGTAAGGTATTTTGGATTTGGTGAACGACTTCCAGTCATTAAAGCCGTAAATTGCCTGCTGGGCCTGACCATACACCGGAAGGTAGTTAAGAGTACGGGCCATCCAGTAGGCGACCTCCTCCCGGGTGGCCGCCGCCTGCCAGCTCGTTTTCTGGCGTTCTTCATCAGTAATTATCCCCATAGCCTGAGCCAGAGCCACATAGTTTGCTCCCCAGGGGTTAAGATGCCCGGCTTCACTTCGGGGGTCAACGTTAATGTTCTGAGCCGCTTCTTCCAAACCGGCCAGGCGGATCAGCATTCCCAAAACATCCTCTCTGCTGGCGGCATTGGCGGGCCGGAACCTGGCGCCCTCCCCTCGCACGATCCCCAGAGCGGTCACGCGGTAAATAGCAGGCTGTGCCCAATGACCACTGATGTCCTGATACGAAGCGTTGTGGTAAAGCGAATCACAGTACAACACGCCGGAATAGGTTTCCGCCGCCTGCGTTCCGGGTACTGCTGCTGTGCTAAACACTGCTATCACCAGCAGCGAAGCTATAATGTTGAGGATTAACTTGTTAAATCCCATTCTCATACCCTTTCACCTTCACCTGCAAACAAGATAGGTATCCGGCCTGCTGACTCTCGCCGTCGCATAACCGGAGGTGGTGCCTACAAAAGCGGTCATATCACTCCATCTCCGGCTGTAACTATCGTACCCATACACCCGGAGAGGGGTCAACTGCGTGCCTCTATTATACCAGGCAATATTTATATCGCTGGCGAAAAGGTTCATTTCTGCTGTCCTTACCGGAGAATCCATGGAAGCCATCACGGTAAACCCGCTGACCACCTGGTAGGCCGGGAGATTAAGGGCTAATGATTCCAGATAAGAAGGTGAGGCTGGCGTCAGCCGCAGTCTAACATAAAAATCGGCATTCGTCCTCCTGAACTCCTGGTATTCCAAGGTTTTAAGCGCTCTTACCGGCAGATTGATGCGGAAATGATTGCTCACCACCTGTATGGTGGTAACCGAGTTCTTGTCTATTCCCTCACTGGGTATCAAGAGCTCTATCTGGTTCGAGGCTCGCTGGTTAGCATCCAATAGGATCTCGTAAGTAGCATAACGCCAGAAAGACAGGTCCTTACCAACTATGATTTTAAGTTCACCATCTGCTGACTCGATTTGAGTATTGATAGTATCTACCGTAGCGGTAGGAGGACGGTTGACAATATCAGAGCTGGAAACATATATGGGATTGGACTGGCACTCCGTGAACTTGGAAGCTCCATCGCTGTTGATGGTGCGAAGCCAGAAGTAATAACTCCTGCCCGCTTCGATATCCTCAAACATAAATTCAGTTCCTTCAGTTGTTCCCAGGTATTCACTCGATTCCAAATCCGAAGAATTATTTACATAGATCTCGTAACGACTAGGGACCTCAGACGCTGTCCAGTAAAGCTTAATCGCCCTTTGATTCCATATCCGGCCGTCAAAATCGGTGGGAACCGGGGCAATCGTCTCTTCAAAGGTAAAGCCATTGGGCAGGATGGCCTCAGCATGATCTGGCGCCGGGTTGCGGACCGCTACGTCGACACTCCCCTTGGCATGGGCTGGAGTAATTACTGTCAACTGAGCCGGGCTATTATATGTAACCGAAATGGCTTCGGTGTTCCCAAAGAAAACCCTGCAGCCGCTGCGGAAGTTCTCCCCGCTGATTACAACTGTGGTTCCGCCCTGAGTGGTTCCCCGGTCAGGCGCAATCCCGTTGATTACAGGTTCCCCCTCCACCCGCAGGTACGTGAAGCCGTTTATCCTGACTGTGCTGCCATAGTCGGTGGTGTTTATAACCAGGACGTCAACTGGGCGTTGATCCTCATCTGCCAGCAGGGTTATGGCGGGGGTTCGCACCACCAGTACGGTTGATGATTTCTCGAGTATCGTAGCCATCTGGCCGCCAAAGTATACCTCAATCCTGTCGGCAAAACCGGTGCCACTGATAGTTACGTTGGTGCCGCCCTTACAGCTGCCCTGCTCGGGGTCAATGGCCGTAATTACAGGTTCCGCAACCGGTGACACATACTCTATGGTATAATCTGCCTGTCCCCCATCGGGGTTCTTGATGCGCAGGATACGGGTACCGGTACGTTGTGCCGGTGGTATGATTATCCTGATCTGGGTTGCACTCAGCACCTGAATGTTGTCACAGACCACACCATCCATGGTGGTTTGACCTGCCAGTGAGGTGAAGAATGTCCCTCCCTGGTTGCTGAGCAGCACATCGGTCCCCGGTATGTTAATCGTTTTATCTGGATCGTTAGGATCTGGCTCGGATCTCGGTTTCACGAACTGGTCTCCAATAATTAAACCCCAACTGCTGTGGTGTCTTGAGTACTTGTCGGGAACCACTCTGGTGATGACAGGTTGGGAAGCCACAAAAGTAAAGGCCCCCATCTTGGTGTAGGTTCCGGTATCAGGATTGGTTATGGTAACATCTACCTTTCCCCCGCCGGGATAGGTTGGTGTGGTTACCCGGATCTGCCGGCCCTGGGTGCGGGTGATGGTATCATCCTTGATTATCACTGCCTGGTAGCCTCCAAAGGTGACGGTAGGCCAGCCGATTATATTGTTGTTCCCGTCTCGAGCAACCTGAAAATCACTGCCAGTAATAACTACCTCCAGATTCCCGGCGGAAGACCCCTGGCTGGGTTGTATGCTGTCAATAACCGGCCTGCTGGTAGGGGTAACATAGGTAAAAGCCAGCGGGGCGATAGCCGTACCCCCATCCGGGTTAACAACCATCACATCCACCGGGCCCGGATCCAGGCCCGGGGCCAACGCCGGTGTCTTGGCCCTGATCAGGCAACGGCTCCAAACGCCAATTGTTGAATCGTATTCCAGCAGCTCAACCTGCACTCCGGTGGCCGGGCGTCCTCCTATATAAACCTCCAGCCCCTCGCGGTAAAAATCGTAACCCTCGATAAATATGTCCACGCCTCCGTTAGTCGGGCCCCGATTCGGACGGATAGCAACCCCGTCCCCGTCAACATCCTCGATTCGGGGACGGCTGTTGGGGATCTGCAGCTCAAACCTCTCCGCGGCGGTTGCGGTACCGGTATCGGGGTTTCTCACCTTGATTTCGTAGAAGCCTGGAGAAAGCGGATTGCCTGCAGCATCGCTGCCCGGCACTGAAAAGGTAATCGTCCCGCTGTTGATCACCCTTACCTGATTCCCCGCCTGGGTAAGGACCTGGTCGCCGAAGAGCACCTGGGTGTTGGGATCAATGGCGAAGTACTGTCCAAAAATTGTTACCACCGTTCCCTGCTGACCATGTTTTGGGAAGAATTCGGTAATCTCCGGCAGGGTCAATACCCGGTGGTACATGAATCCATCCTCTATTACATCCAGCCGGATGCCATCCGAGGAAATATTCATCACCTCTACCGGAGTCCACTGCTCCACCCTGGAACCCGGGGGGGTAGTTACCGTAATCTTATGATTGCCATCTGTAATTTCTTTAATATTTGCCACGGTTCCATCTATAGTCACGATAACCCCGTAGCCGGTTGCCGGGTTATAGGCCTGGGACAGGAAACTGTTGTTTAAAACAGTAATTACTACTTCTTCGCCGCCCTCAACATCGCCTTCGTTGGGCTGCACCGTAATATTGGCCGGAGTGCCGGTGACATTCTTATACTGAAACCCATCCAGCAGCGAGCTCCAGCCTTTGTCGATGTTGATTACATATACGTTCTTTATCCCTGCTGTATCCCCGCCGGGGACCTCGAAGGTTATCCTTACCCCGTCAGGACGGACATTGTACGACTCAAGCACATTTCCATCAGTTCCAATAACCCGGTATCCGGGATCCACCACCAGTTCGAGCGGCAGGTTACTCCCAAAGACCACCTGTTTAAAGGTGGCATCAGCAATCAGGGCCGCCATAACACCCTCGGTTTCTTCACTGCAAATAACCTTGTTACCGATCACCACCCCGGAACCAAACATGAACTGTTCTCCGCTAACAGTGATATGGTTTCCGCCCGGTAGTGGTGCGAGGTCGGGGGTAACCGCTGTGATCACCGGGCTGCTGACATAGGTATATACCCCGGTGGCAGTCTTGCCATCAGTGTTTCTAATTATTACATCCACGTCACCCCGTTGCGGTGTGGTCGGAGTTGCTACTCTAAGGGTGATCAGGTTCCCTTTGCCCGGCTCGAAATCTCCCCTTTCCATGGCAAGGATGGTTGCTGGCTGCCCATCAAAGGTGACGCTAACCCCCTCATAGAAATTGTAGCCCTGAATCAATACCTCCTGTGAACGGAGATTGGGACCCCAATTCGGGGTGATTGCAGTTATCTCCGGGTCCGGGTAAACGCGGGTTATGGTAAGGGCATCCGGCAGGGTATCAACCTCTTGTAAAGGATAGTGCGTGTCATCGATACATGGCTTCCAAACCCCACCGTCATTATAGAAGGTGCTTTCACTGATGTTGATTTCCACATTAACCTTTTCGCTGGCCTTGTCTCCCAGGGGATAGAAACCGCTGTCCGCGGTAAGGTACTGTATGTTGCCAACCGTATTAAGAGTATTAATGGTAGCCGCAACCCCACCTGTGGTAACCTGAATGATCCTTTCGATTCGAAAGTCCTGTCCCTGGTAGTATCCGGCTTTCTCCTCAACAAGTATCAGCTGGTTTACTCCTGTTCCAATGAGGTCGTCAAGATCAATATTATTGGGGTCAGTAATAGCCGTATCTGTCCCATCCGGAAACTCAATATATTTATCAGAATCAGCCCAGCGGAAATAACTGAAATACTGACCCTGCAATCCGATGGAGGTAGGCTGGTCAAAAGGGACATTATTCGGGGAGACCGATTGCAGGTTCAGGTACTGGCCCTGGGTTGAATAAAAATACAGGTTGGGTTTCTGATCGTAAACCAAGTCAGGCTGGCTTATATCCACTATCTTGACTATAGCTGCTCCCTGCTGCCCCTGATACGAGGCCGGGACCGTAACCTTAAAGGCCGTCTTCCCTGCGGGCAGATACGCCGGAGGTTCAACGGTTTCGCAGTAACTGGCTACGGTGGTATGTCCCCCAATCTCAAAGGCAACGGTCATTGTCTGGTCAAACCTTTCCCCGACTACGATCACCTGGTTTCCCCCGCCGGTCGGTCCGTGATTGGGCAAGACCTGATCGACGACGATACCAGTCGGTAAACTCTTAATAGTGAGTGCGTTTTTATAAATCGCCACTCCCCGGCGTACCGCGCCATTCCATACCTCGATCTTTAAGTCACGGTTGGCGGGCAGAGGACTGGGAACCCTGACCCTGATTGAGGCAGATTGGACCTGTATCTTCTCGGCCTCGACCCCTCCTATGTACACCCGGGTATTGTCCGCAACCGTATTTAGGAAATTGGCGCCGCTCAAATCGAAGTTGGTGCCCACTATAATGGGGTTCGGGTTGGGATAGAATGTAGTCACATAAGGGCCGGGCACATTGTAGTAGGTTGAATCCATCCAGCTACTCGAATATCCCCCAACATTCTCAGCTTTTATCTGAACCTCCTTGCCCCGCAGAATGTTGGTTACCTCTATATAAATGCCGCCGTCATTATTATCCCGGTGCAAGGGACCTGCAGCATCAGGAAAATTGCCGAACTTAAGCGCCGAACCGTCAGGAGTATTCTTTTCCTTGAGGTAAACCTTGTCTACCCAGTCAAAATAGCCGCCTTCAATCTTGAGGTAGGTCTTCTTATCCGCCTCGTCCTGCGATGGGTTGCCTGCATCATCATACTTTTCTACGGTTGTGAAGGGATAGCTGTGGCTGATCTCCGGTGTTTCCATATATCTGAACGGATTGGCTTTCGGAGCGGAGGAGCCGTTGCTGTTGCTTACCACCAGGCTGTCTACCTGTTTAATCCCGGTAGCGTCAACCGCATGAGATGGAACCCTTGCGATAACCAGATTGGGGGTTGTCAGGATTATTTCATCAACAGCATCACCCAACACCAGAATTTCAGCACCAATCTGCAGGATGACTCTGACATCGGCACCACCCAGATCAGTCCCATGGATCATGATGTCCCCACCATCAGCAGGAACGATAGCCGGGCTTACTTCAGTAACCACGGGTGCTGCTGCCTGAGCCGGCAGGCAGGGAAAAAGTGTGATCAGCATCACAGTCAAAAGCAGAAAAGAAATGGTGCGGCGCATATTCCGGCAAACCTCCCCAAGCAAATGTCAACAGGATATCAAGAAATGTATCGAGAACTTGCCGGATAAAGTTTAGCCCTTAAGCACGCCTGTTAGAAGCCCCTGTCAGTTTAGTTGGAGTTCTTCTTAAATTTCCTGCGCTTTTCGGCAAATTGAAAAAATATAGGATAGCATGCCTTGTATTGGGAGGTAATATTGCTGAAACCTTCATCGAATCGGATATAATAAGATAGTCGAAGATTATGGGAGGATCTACATGCGTTACAGGTCTTTGGGCAACACCGGTTTGTGGGTTTCGGCCATTGGTTTCGGCGGAATACCCATCCAACGAGTTGAACAAGAGATAGCTTCCCAGTTGGTTCACCGGGCTTTGAATCTAGGGATCAACTTTTTTGATACCGCCCGGGGCTATACTGACAGTGAAGCCAAGCTGGGATTGGTTCTGCGGGAAAGACAGGCGGAAGCTATTATCGCGACCAAGTCAATGGCCAGAACCCGCAACGAAATGGAATCAGATATAGAAAAAAGCCTGCAGGCTTTGGGGACAGAATACATTGACCTGTACCAGGTCCATAATGTGAAGGATGTTACCACCCTCAATCAGGTGCTGGGTCCCGGCGGAGCCATGGAAGCCCTGCTGGATGCTCAAAAGAGCGGGATCATAAAGCATATTGGAATCACCAGCCACATAAAAAGCCTGCTGAAAGAAGCTCTAAACTACAAGGTCTTCGAAACTATTCAGTTCCCTTTTAATCCGGTAGAAACTGACGGTGTCCAGGAATTGCTAACCGTGGCTGAAAAACAGGGGACCGGAGTTATTATCATGAAACCCCTGGCAGGAGGCGCCATAAAGAATTCCAGCCTGGCCCTGCAGTATATTCTGGGGCATCCGGTATCAACTGTTATCCCCGGAATGGACTCGTTACCGCAGGTGGAGGAAAACGCCCTCATCGGATCGAGGTCAGAGAATCTCACCGCGGCGGAAAGGGATCTGCTCCAAAAGGAAGTAGAAGAACTGGGGTCTTCCTTCTGCCGTCGCTGTGAGTACTGCCAGCCTTGTCCCCAGGGCATCGACATACCCCTGGTGTTTCTCCTGGACGGCTACTTCACCCGGTATGGTCTGACCGACTGGGCCAGAGAGCGCTTCCGGGGCATGAAAGTCAAACCCGAAGTCTGCACAGAGTGTAAAGAGTGCGAGGATAAATGCCCGTACAACCTGCCGATTAATCAGATGCTAACTGCCGCCCGCACCCGTCTGGAATAAACCAACCCCTTGCTTCATTGGCCTTAACCAAGGTGCATCATCTGATGCATCCTCTCACTAATAATCGTCATGCCTTTCGCATCGGTCCCAATAAATGTTGGTAAAGTAATTCTTTTTTGATTGACATATCTATGCCCGTATTATTAGTATACAAACAAAGGCATATGGATGGAGGGTGAATAGCAAGTGGGCGAATGGTATAAAACTGGCTGTGTATTGTGTCCCCAGAACTGCGGCCTGGAAATCCTGATCGAGGATAATCGCATGGTCAAGGTGAGACCGGATAAGGATAACGTACGCAGCGAAGGGTATGTCTGCCGCAAGGGACTAAACGTCCCCTTCCACCAGCATAACGCTGATCGATTAACCCATCCTTTGAAAAAGGTAGACGGAAGATTCCAGATTATCTCCTGGGAACAGGCAATTGATGAGATCGCGATGAAACTGCGTGAGATCCTGGATGCCTATGGTCCCCGTTCCCTTGCGTATATGGGAGGCGGAGGGCAGGGCTGCCATTTCGAAGCGGCTTTTGGAGTACGATTGCTCAGAGCATTGGGTTCCCGATGGCACTACAGTGCGGTTGCTCAGGAATTCGGCGGGATTCAGTGGGTTGCAGGACGAAGTCTAGGAAGGCAGTATATGTTTACCGGTTCCGACCATCATGCAAGTGATCTGCTTCTAGGGATCGGCTGGAATGGCTGGATGAGCCATCAGATACCCCAGGCCCGCCGCGTGCTCAGCCAGTTTTCCAGGGATCCGGACAAACTGCTGGTGATTATTGACCCGCGCAAATCGGAGACCGCGGAGCGGGCTGATATCCATTTAGCAATCCGGCCGGGAACTGACGCCCTCCTGACCCGTGCCATGATCGCTATCATTCTGCAGGAAGGATGGCACAACCAGCAATATATTGATAAATATGTGAGTGGTTTCGAGCTTATTAAACCCTGGTTCCAGGACTTTGATGCCCGGTCCGCAGTTGAAGTCTGTGAACTTGACTATGAACAGGTGCGTGAGGTCTGCCGGCTGATCGCTACCCGCAAGACATCTATGCACCCTGACCTGGGAATCTTCATGAACCGTCACAGTACCCTGACCAGCTATCTGCACATGATCCTGCTGGCAATATGCGGGCGCTGGTGTGTACCCGGAGGCAATATCATCCCCGGCTGGCTGATGCCTCTGGGCTCGCATTCTGACGAGCGTGATCCCAAAGCCTGGCGAACCCTGGCCACCGATTTTCCAGCCATTGTCGGTACCTACCCTCCCAATGTTATGCCGGAAGAGATTATGAGCGATCACCCCGAGCATCTGCGGGCAGTGCTGATCGCCGGTTCCAATCCGTTACGCTCATATGCTGATACAACCGCCTATGAACAGGCATTTGGTCAGCTTGACCTCCTGGTGACCGTCGAATTGGCCATGACCGAAACGGCCGTACTGTCACATTATGTTCTCCCGGCCCGATCAGCCTATGAGTCGTGGGATGGGACCTTTTTCCCTCATACCTTCCCGGAGGTTTTCTTCCAGATGCGCCGACCCATCCTGAAGCCCGAAGGGGAACCAGTGGAAGCGGGGGAGGTCTGGGTACGGCTGGCCGACCGCCTGGGATTAATCCCTCCCATTCCTGACGAACTGCACGAAGCTGCATCCCGGGGACGGATTGAGTTTGGTCAGTCCCTGATAAAATACCTGCAGGCCAACCCGAAAGCGGCTGGCATGATGCCGTTTATACTGGCCAAGACTCTGGGGCGGGTGTTTGGTTCTGTCAATCTGGCCTCCCTCTGGGGCATACTGCAGACCATGCCGAAATCAATCCGGGAAAACGCCGCCCGAGTTGGCTTCAAGCCCGGACCGCTGATGGGGGATGAAATATTCCAGGCGATACTGGATCACCCGGAAGGATTATGGATTGGCCGGGTGGACCCGGAAAAGAATATGGAAGAGTTGAAGACAGAAGATGGGAAGATAAACGTCTACGCACCGGAGATGAAGGACTGGTTGCTCTCGGTGACCCCTGAGAGTGAAAAGAAAGCCCTGGAGATAGATCCTGATTATCCGCTGATTCTCCTCGCGGGGCGCCATATGGATATGAATGCCAACACCCTCATGCGCAATCCCGAGTGGAACCGGGGACGGAGAGCCTGTACCCTGGCCATGAATCCACGGGATGCCGAAGAGATGGGGCTCTCCGATGGTCAGATGGTAAGAGTCACCACTGAAGCCGGTTCTGAGGAGATTGAACTGGAAATCACGGATGCAGCCCGTAAAGGGCAGGTCATAATGCCTCACGGCTTCGGACTGGTGTATAACGGGAAGAAGTACGGCGCCAACGCCAATCGACTGAGCAAAAACACTAATCGGGACCGCTTTGCTGCCACTCCGCTGCATCGCTACATACCCTGCCGGGTGGAAGCATTGTAATTATCCTTGGCATTTATAAGGAGGTCCAAGTGCGTAAGATACCGATCGCCGAAGCAGTTGGTCTAACCCTCTGTCATGATATAACTCAGATCATCCCGGGAAAGGTGAAGAAAAGGGCCTTTAAACGGGGACATGTGATTAGTGCCGAGGATATACCGGTCTTACTCAGTCTGGGTAAAGAGCATATCTTCTGCTGGCAGGATGATGAGGGGCTAATCCACGAGGATGAGGCCGCGTTAACCCTGGCAAAAGCCGCTGCTGGAGAAGGTTTGAAGTGGACTGATCCTAACCAGGGTAAGGTGAATATTGTGGCCGGTATTGACGGCCTGTTAAAGGTGCAGGCCGATGCACTCGATCGAATAAATGATATTGACGGGATAATACTGGCCTCCCTGCACAATAACCGAGTGATAAAACGCGGTACGGTTGTAGCCGGAACCAGGATTATTCCGCTGGCTATAGAAAGCGAAAAGCTGGACCGCGCTCAAGAGGTATGTGTTGGTTATGGGCCATTGCTCAGTATTAAGCCTTTTCGCCCCCTCCGGGTGGGAATCGTTACTACCGGTAACGAGGTCTATAATGGACGTATAAAGGACGGTTTCTGCTCGGTGTTAAACCAAAAGATCAGTGATTTTGGAGCATCTCTGCTGCGGCAGGTAATAGTCCCCGATGACCCGGATGTAATCTCAGGTGAGATAGCGCAGTTGATTGCTGATGGAGCTGAACTTATCTTTGTAACCGGAGGCATGTCGGTTGATCCTGATGATGTAACCCCTGCCGGAATCAAAAGATCAGGCGCCCGGGTGGTATTCTATGGAGCACCGGTTTTGCCTGGTTCGATGCTCATGCTGGCCTACCATGGTGAGATCCCGGTTTGCGGGATTCCAGGTTGTGTAATGTTTAACGGGATAACCAGTCTTGATCTTATTCTCCCTCACCTGTTGGCTGGCGAACGCTTGAACCGCTCCTGGGCGGTTCGCCTCGGGCACGGCGGATTATGCCAGGAGTGTCCTGAATGCCATTATCCGGACTGTGCTTTCGGCAAGGGATCTTAAGTTCTCGGAGGTCAAAGAGCGATGCTTACCAATATTGATTACAAAACCGCTCAGGATATTCTTCTGCAGCAGGCCATTCCGCTTGCTGCGGAGGAAATTCCCCTGGTAAAAGCATTCGGACGCATAACCAGCCATGACTTGAGAGTCCCCTTCCCTGTACCACCCTGTCCTCAGTCGGCAACGGACGGCTTCGCTCTTCACCCGGCTGACCTCAATGCTTCAGGTTCTCTCCGCCTCGTAAGCTTGAAGTTTTCGGATATCCCTCATTATCAGCTGCAAAAGGGCGAAACGGTTCCTGTCAGCACCGGTTTCCCCGTTCCCCAGGGTACGGGAGCGGTAATTCCTCATGAAAAAGTCGAGATTCAAGAGGGTTACCTTTTAGCCAGATACAGTATGAAACCGGGCAGCAATATTAAATTGACAGGAGAGGACTTTAAGCCAGGTGAAACGCTTTTGGAACCCGGCAAACGCTTGACGGCGGGTATGATCGCAGCCACCGCAGCATTCGGGATAAATAAGCTTTCTGTATACCGGAAACCCAGGGTTGGTATCCTGAACCTTAGCCCCTACCACACCTCAAAGGTAATAAACCGGAACAGCCACCTGCTTCCTGACAGCAACGGTCCTCTGCTGGCATCCCTGCTGACCCGTGACGGGGCAGAGGTTGAGTGGGTAGCAGACCTGAGTGATAAAAGCCTTGATGAATTGAATACCCCGCAGGAAATAAATCTGCTGCTGACCATCGGCGGGACTTACGCAAAAGGGAAGAGTGAGGCCCGATCTCTATTGGAAGAATTGGGAGCAACCGTGCTTTTTTGGGGGACCAGTATACAGCCGGGCGGACATAATGGAGCCGGTGTCTTAGGTTCACGGCTGGTAATCTGTTTATCGGGAAATCCTGCCGCCTGCGCGGTCGGTTATGAACTCCTGGCAGCACCGGTTATAAGCCGGTTGCAGGGAATGGATCCTGCCCTTTCGCGTATCCTGGCGACCTGCCTGAATGATGTTTCAATAACCGGGCGTAACTCCCCGCGTTTCTTGAGAGGCAGAGCCAGTTGCGGTTTTAATGGATGGGAAGTAGAGATTCTCCCCGGACAAAAAGCCAGCATGATCAGATCCCTCATGAATTACAATTCACTCATAGAGATCCCCGGTGGAAAAACGCATATCGCCGCTGGCGAACAGATTGAAATAATAGTGGGAGCAAGGGGACAGTCCCCCTGCTTCTCCAGATATTGTTAATGATTCTAGACCACGATCTGCAACTGCTGCAATTTTTGAGCGGTGGGTTGTCCTTCCTTGTTCCAACCCCTGATCTTGTAATACAAGGGCAGCATTAACGACAGGTCCACTTTGCTGTTTGTACATACGGGATCTATGGCTTCATTGGTAAGCCGTGGCGGCAGAGTATCATCCGCACACGTCAGTCCCTCGCGGATATTAAACACCCGTTCCATATTATATGAGCGTTCACCCAGCTGCAGAAATCTTCCAGTCGTCATACTGAGCCCGGTAGCCAGGCGGATGGCCTCGGCGTGAGGGAAAAGATAGAGGCTGTTGAACGGCAATGCTCCCGGTAAAATTCCACCCAGTTTCCCCAGCAAAAACCGGCTGCCGATCATTGACTGGCCCAGCAGCTTAAGACCGACTCCGCCGGATTTCATTTTGTACACCAGATTGGGGATCAGGGTAAATGATGTGAACAGGCAGGATCCGGCTGCAGAAATGGCTTCCATCCCGTTTTGAAAGAGCACGGTCAGGGCTGGTTTGCCCTTGCTGGTCTGCGAGTCAATAAACAGCGGTCCCAGTGCTTCCAAGATAACGAGATACCCTGCATTCAGATGACATCCTCCCCGGTTAGCGGTAGCATAGCCCAGACCCATTCCCACTGCTTTACGGGGATCATAAGCCGCTAGTTCCAAACCCTTGCTGTGAATGGCAAATTCATGACCACCATATTTCTCAGCCAGGGTTTTGACCCCGTCAGCAAGTTCGCTGTACTCACCCTCCCGGTACGCAATCTTGTTAATGGCTTCCGTAATCCCGGCTGTTTCCCCAAAGCACAGACCAAAATCCCTAATGCCCCGTTCCTTTAGTTCCATCGCAAAACCAAGAACGGCGCCCAGTGATATGGTGTCAATCCCTAACAAGTCGGCCTGGTGATTCCATTCATTTATAATTCCAAGATCAGAGTTTTCCAGGTTTGAACCGAGCATTCCCAGGGTTTCATACTCCGGACCTTTAACTTCCTGGTCTCCCAGCATCACCCTGCGCTCACATCTGATAGGACAGCTAAGACACCCCGAGTTCCGGGTCAGGAATTTTTCCGCCAGGTATTCCCCGGAAATCTGATCCGCTTTTTCATACCTTCCCTGCTGGTAGTTGCGGGTGGGCAGAATCCCCGCATCGTTAATCTTCTTAACAAAGTTGGCGGTACCATAACGGGGCATTGTCTCTCCCGTACTTTCGTGTCCCTGCAGAAGTTTGATCCACTTGCGGTTGAAATCCCGGAAGGCTCCGGGCTGAGCAATGGTGATCTCCTGCTTCCCAAAGGCTACCAGGGCTTTAAGGTTTTTGCTGCCCATAACTGCGCCAACTCCGCATCTCCCAATCACCCGTTCCCCTGATACCGCACAGGCATACTTAACCTGGTTTTCACCCGCCGGTCCAATAACCAGCGTTCCATACCTGTGATCAAACCGCGACTGGGTTTCCTCAGTAGTCAGGCCCCACAGCTCAGAGGCATCTTTGATGCTTATTACCCCGTCAATTATTTCTATGAAGGACGGCTGCTCCGCTCTGCCTTTGATGATCAGCCCTTCATACCCGGCCCTGCGGAGCCTTACCCCAAAGGTCCCCCCGCAGTTGGATGAGGCAATTCCTCCGGTCAGCACATTCTTGGTGGTTACGTTGAAACGGCTGGAAGAAGGTGCGCCTGTTCCAGTAAGCGGACCGGTGTTGATGATCAGAACATTTTCGGGAGAGAGCGGCTCAACCCCTGATGGGAGTATATCATATAGGATTCGTGCCGCCAGGGCCTTGCCACCAAGATAATGCTCAAAGTAATCCCTGGATACTGGGTAATCACATATGATTCCTGTCGAGAGATCCACCTCCACATAACGTGGCAGTTCCATCCTATCTCCTTCTTTCTCTATTGTTAAAGGTTACACAAGCCTGTCTAATCAGATGGTAATCACACACGACCGTTGCTGTCAATATTTGGCTGCGGCACAAGGGTCAGATCGTTAGCTGTTTAAACTCTATCCCTATTAATAATCCGATTCCGCGGACGTCCTCGGACAATAGGGTATTTATTCTTAAGCTCCAGGTTCTTATCCAGAAAATATCGCCCGTTCTTTTGGGCTTTGCCCGGCAGGTCGAGGTCTCTGATCAATTTGATGGCGGCAAGACCCGCCGCGCAGGCGACAGTGTTGACTACTTCCGGTATTCGTTGGACATCTAGGCAGACAGGAAATACTGGCAGGTTGACGATGACCGATTATCTCCAACATCAACATCAGCGAAAACAGTTGTCTTTTGCTGATTGAAACGGTTATCCAGGAAAGGATGCGATTTTCCCCAATGACGCTATTTGTGCTGTTCGATAATTCTAAGCAGGCAGGCTTCGAAACGCTCGTCATCCGCCCTGGTCCTCTTTTTGGGCCCCTTGGTTCGGCCCCCGGCCCGGCGGGTCTTGGCTTTGATTTCTCGCTCTTCCAGCAGGAATTCGATGCGATCAGGGCGGTATTCCCGGCCAGAGGGGCTTAAACAGCAGGCACCTTTACCGATGACCATGGCCGCCAGTCCCCAATCCTGGGTTACCACCACATCGCCGGCTGTAGTCAGGTTGATCAGCTTTATATCAGCCTCCTGAGCATCGTTCCCCACCACCACGTGGTGGTCGGAGGTAATGTTGTGATTAAAGCTGGCCACCGTCCACACCGGAATCCCAAGGTTCTTTCCCACTGATGCGCAGATTTGCAGCACCGATCTGGGGCAGGCATCAGCATCAACCAGGATTTTCAATGTATAACCTCCGTGTCACATGCGCGATAAAAACAGGCACAAACTTGCTCCCTTGTTGCCCTGAATTCAAAAAACCATTCCAGCCCGCTATTCACTGGGATGATCCGTACCTGCTGCATCAGCAGGCCTTTGACCTGACATACGGGTTCCTCCTCCGGCAAGCACCACATGCTCCATAAATAACGCCGCTGTCAGGCCTACAATAAAACCATTCCCCAATAACGGTCTCAGGGCAACCGGGAAGGTACTGATCACCCCGGCAGGCAAAAACGCGATCGTGGCGCCTAACAAAAGCGGCAGTCCCACAACCAGCATACTGTCCAGTGATGGCTCGTCTATGGCTTTGAAAACTACGAGGAGTCCGGTCGCCAATTGAACCGACATGATATAGATGAAAACCACGCCGATCACCACTGAAGGAATCATGGCAATAAACCCCATCAATGCCGGGAAAAAGGCCGCAATAAGCAGCCCCAAAGCGGCAGGTATTAAGGTAAAGCGGGATGCGCAGGCAGTAGATACTATCATCCCTGGACTGCCGGAGAAATTGACCGGCCCGATAACCCCCATAAGCCCTGACAGGATATTGCCGAGACCGGTTACCGACAATCCCCGGGTGATTCGTTCTCTCATACCGGAAGGATTAACGATCTCCCCTACTGCCTGAATCGAGCCCAGATCGTTGAAGGACAGGGCTATGAAACACATAATAAAGGCAACAACCACCGCCGGGTCAAAGGTCAAATGAATCTCCGGATAGCCCGGGGAAACCACCCCCCAGCCAGGAATTACCAGGCTGCCCCTCTGGTGGCCGAACAGGACAACAAAGGCTAACCAACCGGCAATGAGGGTCCATAACATCAGAGTAGATTTCCAGATGCCCGATAAAAATCGGTGTGCAAGAAAGGTTAAGACCAAAACCATCAGCACAAACAAGAGGCTGGTCAGCGGCGAGACTGTCGTCCCCTCAGCGAGGATGAGATTTAAAATGGTCGGAATCAACGTAACCGCAACCAGCAAGAGGATCACGGCGATAACCCTTGGAGTGAAAAACCGGATAAGCCTCCCGAACAGGCCGGTAATTGCCAGTAACACGATAAATACCCCACCGAACAGAATAGAGGAGTAAACAGCATCGGCACCGCTGGCCTTGCTCGCAATTATTCCAACTAATAACACCGAAGAAGGTCCCAAGACCAGAGGCAGGCGGTGTCCCCACAATATCTGTATGATCATGGTTATCCCCGTCACCAGGGATAACCGCTGCAGGTACAACACCTGACCGGCGGCTTCCGTAAGCTGAAGATCAGTTACCACTTTGCCCAGAATGACGAGTGGAGGAACGGTGAACACGAACCACTGCAGACCGAATGCCAGCCACTGCCCCCAGGGAGGCCATTCATCCAAACCATATTTAAACATCATGATTATATACCCTCATTTGGCTGCCCATACTCCTAATTACTTGTGCTAATGTTCAGTTTAAATGACCAGGACAGCCCTCGCAAACGATAACAGTCTATCTGCTGGACCAATGTCCGTGCATGGCGCGGATGCTGGCCAGGTGCTCTAAAGATTTATAGATCACTTTAATTGTCTGAGAAGTATATCTGCAGTTTAAGCTTATGCAGGTACAGATTGTAATTATTGAAAAAAAAGACCCCGTCCCATACATGGTAACGAGGTCCCTTATCCCAGTTGACCGGTAAGATGGTGAGATAACCAGCCTTCTCTTAACGAGACTCCGGGCTGCATATTAGGTCAGCTAATCTGTGCGTATCCCATTTTTCCGTTAGCCAAGAACTCCTCCGGCTGGTTGACAACCTCAGTTACTCTCCCTTCCCAGGTCCTGAGTGTTACCCTGTCATCCTGCATATCCAGGATATAGTTTGGCATAACCGGTATTTTTCCATAGCCGCCGGGGGCATTTACAATATAAGTAGGTACCGCCATTCCTGAAGTGTGACCCCTCAAAGATTCCATGATATTGAGTCCGGTACGGATACTGGTCTGCCAGTGTCTGGCCCCCCGCACATCCTTGGCATGGAAGATATAATATGGCCGGACCCTAATCCGCAGCAGTTCATGATTCAACTTTCTCATTACCGTGGGAGAGTCATTTATGCCTTTAAGCAGTACCGCCTGGTTACCCAGAACCACACCCGCCTCTGCCAACCTGCTGCACGCATCTCGGGCTTCAGGGGTAATCTCCAACGGATGATTAAACTGGGTATTGACATATACCGGGGGATAACGACGAAGCACATCGCACAATTCCGGAGTCACCCTTTGAGGTAAAGTCACCGGGGCCCTGGTGCCAATTCGCTTAATTTCCACATGGGGGATCCGGTGCAGTTCAGCCAGTATCCATTCCAGGTACTGGTCATTCAGCAGCAATGCGTCTCCACCGGTAATCAAAACATCTCTTATCTCGCTGTTCTCAGCAACATAGGCGATTGCCTCAGATATATCACCTCTTTGGGCATGATTGTCAATCTCCCCAATGTTGCGCCTCCTTTGGCAGTGACGGCAGAACATGGCACACTGGTTGGTTACGTTTATTATCAGCCGGTCAGGGTACCTCCGGGTGACACGGGGTGCAGGCGAGGTCAGAGCCTCGTTCATAGGATCGAAGCTTCCCCCGTCATCCAACTCACGGATATCTGGTACTGCCTGGTAAAAAATTGGGTTGTCCTGGTACTCATCAGGTACCAGACTCAAATAGTAAGGCGAAATTGCCCAGCGAAACAGTTTTCCAACCTTCTCTACCCTTTTTTTCTCTACCTCTCCCATACCAAGAATCTCAGCCAATACCCCGGCATCCTTGATCCGGTTCTTGAGCTGCCACCGCCAGTCATCCCAATCCCGCTGGCTGCCGCCAATATAGTCGAGAATCTGCTGTTTCCTGGCTGCCGCTCTTTCATATGTGGTTAATCCGGTTTCAATACTCTCTGAAGCTTTAATGTAGGAAAGTGCATCCAGGCTTAACTGTTCGGCTCTGATCAAGGCCTTTTGCCTGGCATCATCTAAAACCCATCTTTCTCTCATGCTTCTCACTCCTTTATTCACAAGGTTTGGTTTAGGAATGTCACACTCGAAAAGGCCCGGTTGTCAAGATGACTCCATAATCGGTTGGGCATAAAGCCAGCGATCAGGTGTAGCAAAAAAGAACCAAAGAAAACCTTTGGTTACATTTGTGCATGACTCCGGTCTCCCTTTCAACGCTTACGAGGTTAGCTGACGGGTTCGGGCCGAGGGATAGCCCTACCGGAATAAACCGGATTCACCCCATATTGTTGGGTCCCCCGCTCCCTGTTTCCAGGGATTAAGCGATTTGACACAAGGTCAGTATTTAATTGTCAAACGATACGCTTTGCCCCTTACACAAAACAACAGCAGTCTGCCTAACCAGATAAGATTCGGCACTAAATAAAATGAAGGGTCTCCCCCTTCACTAAGCCTTTCCCGTAAATTGTCGCCAATAAGGATAATGTAATACCTCTTTTTTACAGCTTGGTCGGGGGCATGCACGAAATGATTGGTGATATTCCGAATTTGATTTAACGATACCATACAAAGCCACATCTAGTCAAGGTTTTGTGCTGATTCCGTCTAATACCCAATAAGAGGCAATTTGATATTTAGAATACCAATACTGATACAGCACTCATGATGATTCTCATCCGCATAGATTCTATTGCGTAAATAAGCTGCATTATTGTTACCCCAGTAATCACCTTCCGGCAATCGGCACCCGATGTTTGAAAAATAATACTACATCAAATTCAGTTATGATAAACGGTTGCTATGTGCAGTAATACAACTGTTCCTCTCTCTTTATAAGAGACAACCTCTCCAGCCGTTCAAGATGCACCGCGATCCATGCCTTCTCAAAGAAGTTATAGAATTCTTTCAAATGTTTCGGTGCCCTCTGGTGGAATATGTGATTGTTTACCATGTCATCAAGAGTCTGGGGAGTCTTCAAGGCCTGAAGAAGACGCTCCTCCTTCACATATATCTGATCGATATAGTCTGCAAGTCTTTCCGGAATACGGTCTCTGATAACTCCAACATGGGAGGATATTATGGTTGATGGCTGCATATCCTTGATACGTTGAACTGACTCGATGAAAACATCAATATCACTGCTGGCGCCTCCATACCATGGTCCTCCGCGAGAGAGGTCAATATCCGCCGAGTACAGGATGTCGTGCTGGGGAAAGTAGAAACCACAGTGTCCTGCCGAGTGCCCGGGGAGATGAACCACTTCGATTCGCGTTTTACCGGTATCAAATACCTGCCCATCCACAAATTCTCCGGTTACCGGGCACCCCTGGATATTCATAAACTCGGCATATTCAAGGCCTAATTCTTCCTGCCCAAATTTCACAAATGCCAGCAACTCAATATACTTCTGCCGGGACATCACACCCGGCGCATCAAGGTTATGAACCCACACCTCTGCCCCGGGAAAGGCATTATGGTTGAGGGTGTGATCCTCGTGAAAATGAGTGGTGAGCAAAATATCGACTCCCCGGGGACCCAACGTATCAACGATTTCTGGTCCGCTGCTGGAGTCAATCAATACCCGCCGGTCATCGGCCACATACAGGCAATTGCACCGCGGAGGTCTGGCCCGATACGGGTCTTCAACAAGAAAAATATTACCGGTTACTTTTTTTAACATCAGAATTCCCTTTGAAGATATGATATTTCCACACTAACAAAGCAAATAAGGCGGCACAAGGAAGCAAGGTGAGGTGAAACTATGGAAGCATATATTCCCAGATGCCGCTCTTTCGACTAATTATTTACAGTTTATCAAAATCCGTTCTTTGGGTAAACATCGATGGTCGTCAACATATTCCTCCTAGCAATCGGACATTCTGAATCAGCTTATTATGGTATCGGGTACCCAGACAATACGTGAAAAAGAGCGGCTACCCGCTCTTCTTTCAACTTGCTTGGATGGCAGCGGAATACTATTTTTCTGCCAAATTAGGATCCGGCTCAATAGGTATCGTGGTGTCCATATGCCCCAGTATGGATTCCAGTTTATCTCCCTCCAATAAGAACTGGACCTTTTCGACTCCGGGGATCTCGGTCAAAGTATTGACAACCGAATATATGGTCATAATCTCACCCGCAGATCCTCCCCGGTGCTTGGTCTGAAACTCTTTGGAGAAATTCACATACGCCACCCCGTTTACAACCGTTACCGATAACACCCGGGTTCCCTCAGGTATGGTGGGGATAGAGCCTTTCTTCTCCGGCCCTTTAACCAGTTCCTCCACTACCGCCGCCTCCAGGGTTCCATCCTTTTTGTCTACGTTTCTGGTCTCTGGCACCAAGTACATGGCGTCTTTGTCCCCAAAGTAGAGAGTCACTATCTCCTTCCCCTGGGCGGGTTGGCCACTAATATCTGGTGTGCCGCTATTTTCTGAGGTTCCAGGATTTTTGTTTTTGGATAAGGAATTCTCCTTGCCACACCCGGTCAGAAATAACCCCGCCATCAGCAGTACCGCAAGAGCCACCGCGGCCATACCTGGCCATCCACGCTCTCTTCTTCTATATTGATTCATAGATACTACCTCCCCGCAATTTGATGGACTCAGCCTATAGTCAGTATATCAGGCCAATATTTCAGGGGGGTTATAAATTGTTACTCTCAACAGTCCGATTTTGGCCATCATCGATTATCAAAATTTTGGCCAAAGCAATCCCTCCGGTTATGAGACATTGATATTCCCTGAATACATTATAAACGTATTATCCCTTCCAGGGCTAACTCGGCAGGGTTCCTGCCTGGAATTGGAAGGTGAAGTTCAGCGTAGTGGTGGGGTTAATATAGATTTTCAAAGTCGCTTCCGAAGCTGTCCTTCGGGTTCCGGGGGAAAACTCCAGATCAAAAGGCACACCTGCTTTAATCAACAGGGCTACAGCAGTGTTAAGCCGGCTGACTTCTATGGTATCAGCCCGGATCAGGGTCCTAATAATGTCCAGGGCTAAAATTGATTCCAAGGATTTCTTGGAATGCGTCATTCAGATCCCCCCTAGCTACATTCTATGTCACCAGTTTAGTAATGGTTTGCAGTGCGTATCCATTCTGCAGCATGCGGGATTACAGCCTGGGACATGCTAAATAGAAAATGAAAGGAGGAATACCATGTCACCAGACTCTGATACCGTGACCGCTCAACGGAGAGTAACCGGAATCCAACTGAACGACGGGCAGATACTGAGCATAGAAGAAGCTCTTAGTGAAACCAATAAGCAGCACGTTCTGGGCCTTTTTGCGGGAGTCGACCGGCATGGCCAAAGGTATCTCAAAGTCAGATTGAACGATCAGGCCGAGGAAAACCAGGATAGCGTGTCCATAATCTAACTTATTGCAGTCAAAGATGTGGCGGGACCACTTATTATTTACGGAAGTGGTTCCGCTTGTTTTTGCAGTGTTGCCGCAATCCCTGCCAGGTTATTCCAAGATGCCATGTTGTTGACGACTGCTTGGGTTATGATAAACTAAAACCTGTATCAGTTGTTCAAGAAGGGAAGAACACTTGTGGAAGACTTCACTACTTTTATCTGTTTTAACTTAAAGGCTGCCAACAAAAGGGTGGAACGATACCTGACATCCGAGTACGGGGAATTTGGAATAAATGTCGCTCAATCCTTTATCATTCTGAGCTTGCTCTTAAAGGACGGCTCAACCCTGACTGAGATTGGTAATCGGGCGCAAATTGAGAATTCATCACTTACCACCATGGTTGACAAGCTGGAGAGTATGGAGCTGGTAGAAAGGCGGCTCGATCGAGAGGATCGCAGGGTTATAAGAGTATTCCTTACCAGCAAAGGTCGTGAACTGGCTGAAAAAGTGCTTGACGCCGGGACGAAATTTAACCAGTTGTTAAAAGAGGCTCTAAAGGGCGAGGAGGTTGCCTTACTCAAGTCACTGGACGTCATCAGCAGAAGCCTGGAGTAGTTTTCGTCTTTCGCCGGCTCCTAAGGAAGCAGGCGCATTTTTTTATAATCGCAGGATCATTTCGCATTTTTCAGAGTAAAGTATCTGCCCATCAGTAGTTTCTCCTGTCATTTTTTAATCTTGACGCGCCCCGATTTAAGCCTGTATACTATGCATAATTTTCCATTTCCTTTCTCATACTTAAAATGAGCAAGACCGGGGGAGATTAAAGTGACTCAAGGTATCCAAAGAACTCTTGATTCCCAGTCTTCCAAACTGGAGGAAAACACCGTGAAAGTCGCCATTTTTGATTTTGACGGAACGCTGACAACCAGGGATACCCTGCCCTGCCTGGGGAAAGAATGGATTAGACAAAAACGCTCCCGCGTCCGGTATATAAGGACACTCCTGTCGGCTCTTCCTTATATAATCCTGTGGAAGGCCGGGGCTCTGTCACGGGAGCAGATGAAGGTTCCGGTAATGCATAGGTTTAATAGAATTTTTCGAGGAATGACCGGCGAAGATATTACAAGTTTTTTCGGCCTTGCTTACCATAATCTTAAGGAATTCCTTAACCCGGCGGTGATTGAAGAGATTAAGAGCGCAAAGAGCGCAGGTTTCTACACCGTTCTGTTGTCAGGGGCTCATGCCGGGTTGTTGAGGTATGTCGGTGAGGACTTGGGGTTTGACTGCGTGATTGGAGTGGACCTCCCTCTTTGCAACGGTTTTTATGACCACCGCCAGCCATCGTTCTTCATTGACGGTCAGGCCAAAGTAGATCTGATCCATCAGCACTTTGCCGGCCGTGAGATCGACTGGCAGGCCAGCCGGGCTTATGGCGACAGCTACGACGACCTCAAAGTGCTTGAAATTGTGGGCACCCCAGTGGCAGTTAACGCAGAGCCGAGGCTCGCTTCCTATGCCCGGAATAAGAACTGGCGCATTCTTTGATAAACCAAAGCAATTACTTTAGATAGCTTTATACACTCCTCCCTCCTGCTCTTCAACCAGACCCAGCTTTTTCAGCCGCTCCAGATGGTTTCGGAGCATGGATTTCTCCCAGAACAGGACAGAGAGTGAAGGATGCTGGCGGTATATCAGGTGTTTGTCTGCCAGTTGGTCGATTGTGCTGGGATTGTCCTTAACCTGACGGAGTATTCTCTGCTCGCGCTTAAGAATCCGGTCACGGTATTCTGTCAAAACCGGTCTGGGATTAGAAAAAACCTGGTTAACATGACTGGTGACCACCGCTGCCGGTCCCATTTCTATAATCCTGTCAATGGAAGCAATAAATTCGCCGAGGTCAGTCTGTGACTCGCCATACCATGGTCCAACCTTGGTTAAGCAGATATCCCCCAGAAAAATCAGGTCTTCTTCGGGGAAGTAGAATGAACAATGCCCCTTGGAATGACCAGGGGTATGCAAAACTATGAACTTGGTGGAACCGCAATCAAATACCTGCCCGTCATTTATTTCTCCGTCCACACGCCACGGCTCAGGAAGACTGCTGGGATCTAATTCTCTCAGGTTATATAAATCCTGATTCATCATTTCGTCCCATCCGTAAACAGCCAACACTTTCTCAAGAGATTGAATGCAAGGATGTTCGATGGGATGCAACAGGACCTGGGCTCTGGTGAATAACTCGTTACCCCGCACATGATCATAATGATGGTGGGTGTTTATCAGTATGTCTATATTCTCGGGATGAACCTGCTCCAGCGCTTTTCCAGCCCCGCTGTCGATCATCAATCGAATATCGTCATCGACCAGCATACAATTCCCATAAGTGTAGCCATGCTGGTTAAAAACCACAGAAACGTGTTTGCCCACCTGTAACAACATTCCCACTACTCCTTGTGCGTATTTTTTGTTATTCGATTATTATTGTATTTCGTCACCGGAAGTAAATTTCCTTTTATTTGCACGGCGGGGCGGCCGTTATAACCAGAAATCACCTCACCATTCATGGTGATAGAATCCCAAGAACACAAAAATGCATCTTAAAATACCAGGTGAATTCAAAAAGGCAACACGATTATCAACTCGGGTTTAATACGGGGGTAATTAATGTGGTCATTTTGATGTGAAGCCTAAAGGCATACGAGAAGATTGGTGAATGGCAGTTTACTGGTAAGTCCCTTTACAGCAGTCGGGTTACTCTTGTATCACCTGTAAATTTCCGAAAACCACACTGGATTTAATAAACAGGTAATCTTCGCCTTCAACATAACCTTTGGATCTGTAGGTGGAACTTCCAAAATTAACAATGGCCCCATCAGGGAATTGAGTCCTGGCGAAAGCAGAATCAACACTGATTAATACTGGCATTCCAGGACTAATCCGGAGCTCGCCATTCGAAAAGATTACATTTACCTTCTTCCTCTCCGATACCTGCGCGGTGACTCCCTGAGGCAATTCGATTTGCCCATTGGAAAATATCAGATTGTACTCCTGGTTTTTTTCATCGATCACCAGAGTTCCCTTGTTAAAGGCTATCATGTTGGCCTTTTCGACCGTCCATCCTCCCCACAGGATTATTATGCCGAGGTAGATTAAGCCCAGAGCCAGAATAGTCCTCACGACCGGAATATTTAAATGAAAGTAGTGCTTCAGAATAAGCACTATCCCCGTCGTAATCAGCAGAAGTCCTACAAGATACTCATTACCTGGTCTCATAACCCGCCTCCAGTCAGACTGCTTTTTATTATGTCCCGGTTCAGTTCCACTTCATTCTTGATTACCGGTTTCCGGCATGCACAACAAAGAGGTCCCGGATATGTTCCGAGACCTCCTCTCCACACAGATTGTCCACATTTTACTCCACAATTTTGATCGTTACCGGTCTCCGCCCCCAGAGAATAGCCTGGTTTTTGCTATTCATGAACATATCTACCCGGTTCCCCTTGATCAGGCCACCCGTATCTTCAGCGATATAAATACCATTGATACTCGGCCAGGTGTCACAGGTTACGTATACCTTCGATTTAAGAGGAATTACTGACGGGTCTACAGCAATGGTTCGTCTCTCCTGGGGCCAAGTCATGGTTGCCGTACGATAGCCGGTATGGGTGTAAGCAGTAGCTATACATACCAACTCTCGACCTATCAGACCACGGCTGGCTGCAGTCGATGGACGAACCGTTCTGGGAGAATCCAGCGGAACCTTCAGCTTGTTACCAGCATAAATGTATTTGCCGATCTTGTTCAATCTGTACATCTCATCTACTACTTCCCGGGTATTCCGGTTAGGGCAGTGGGTCTGGGCAATTTTCCATAAAGAATCTCCGCGTTTTACAGTTACTATCTTGTATGGAACATTCGCGGAAGCCAGGTTAGATATATCGACGCTGAGCAATGTGCTTCCTGCCAGTAACACAATCAGGAGTCCTGCCGCTATTTTTTTAATCTTATCCATTACTCACCCACCTCAACATCTGCAGCAACAGGTAAAACATACTAAGACCTACCACCCAGGACATTCCAACTCCCAGGGTTTTATTGACTTGGTCAAAGGCCTTATCTGAGTCACTCGCTGTGACCACCTTCCTTTGCTGGTATTTGGGCGTAGTAACCCTTTTGTAAAATGCGTTATCCAGATTCTGCATTTTAATACTCTCCTCCCATACGGTTATTAATCTGATCCGGAAAGTCTCCGATCATGTAGTCAATTATTTCCAATTGATTGGTTTTAAAACATCTCGTACCCTGCCGGCCGGTTTCCGATGGTGTTAGAGACATGAAATTAACACCTGTATGACAATCATTTTTTGCTTACAAATCATGTTGAGATTTTTATCCATTGCGTGCAGGATTTAGGTGTTTTTTTCTAGAAATGGGAGCTTGAGCATAATGATAATGATGTATTGAGATTTCAAAGGAGAGGAGGAGAGAATGATCCCTGGTGGCCTAAAATCCTAGAAAGGATATATGGAGTGAAGGAGGGGTTTGTTTTGCTAAGTTATACTGCGGAATTGTTAGAGAAAAGACCGTGGGTAACAAAGTATGACATTGGAGTGCCTGCAGAGATTAACTTTCCGGATTTTCCGGCCCACGAGATGCTTCGTCTCGGAGCCAATCTGGACGCAGAAAAGGCAGCTACCTGGTTTTACGGCACCGAAATCAGTTTTTGGGATCTTCAACTTAAGGTTATAAGGATGGCTAACGCTTTTGTGGAGTTAGGGATTGAAAAAGGTGACCGGGTAGGTGTATTACTGCCCAACTGCCCGCAATTCATTATTTCCTTTTGGTCCTTGATTTCTATTGGAGCTATTGTGGTAAACTTAAACCCCATGTACACCCTGGGTGAATTAACCGCGATTGGCGAAAATACCGGCATGACCGGTCTGATTACATTTGATACCGTTTTGTCCCTGGTCAGGCCGCTGCACCAGAAACTTGGCTTAAAGCAGGTTCTGGTTACCAAACTGACTGATTTCGTTTCGGGAGCCGGTGTCAGTACCCGGGAAGAACTGGGCCTTGAGGACAACTGGCTGCATTTTTCACAGGTTCTGGAGAACAGCACCAACGAAATACCCCCGGCTGTACCCGTAGATCCAGAGGACCCGGCGGTCATCCAGTTCACTGGCGGAACTACCGGCGTACCTAAAGGGGCCATCCTCACCCACCGCAACCTGGTAGCGGCGGCTCACAGTGTGCTGATCTGGGGTGCACCAATTCTTAATCAATACCCCTTGGAAAGAAGGTTTACCATGGCTGTACTGCCATATTTCCACGTCTACGGCGAGATTGTAGCCATGTGTTACTCCATTTTAAGCACCTCAACCCAGGTAATCCTGCCTCGATTTGAGATTGACGAAGTCATGAATACCCTGGCTCTTTTCAAGGACATCTCATTTTTCCCGGCGGTGCCCACCATGATAGATGCTATTATCAATCACCCCCGCGCTCAGGAATTGAATCTGGGAGTAAAGTTCGGCATATTTATCAATGGAGCGGCACCCATTCCTTTGGAAGTGTTAAATAAGGCCAGGAATATGAACATCTTCATAGCCGAGGGATGGGGAATGAGTGAAACCACCTCGCTGGGAATTTGCAATCCCTTCCGCGGCTTGAAAAAAGCACTGAGCATTGGCCTTCCATTCCCCAATACTGATATTAAAATCGTTGACATCAACACCGGAGAGGAACTGCCCCGGGGTGAAAGAGGCGAAATCGTAATACGTTCGCCGTTAGTTATGAAAGGTTATTGGAATAACCCGGAGGAGACTGCCAATCAATTGAAGAATGGTTGGCTTTACACCGGAGATGTTGCCTATATGGATGAGGATGGCTACATTTTCATCGTGGACCGTTCCAAGGACCTGATCATCGCCGGTGGTTATAATATCTATCCTCGCGATATTGATGAGGTTATCTTCAAACATCCCAAGGTCAAGGATGTCATAACAATCGGAATTCCCGATGAATACCGGGGAGAGACCGTCAAATCCTTTGTGCAGCTGGTGGAAGGTGCCACTGTCACTGAAGAAGAAATTATCAATTTCTGCCGCGAACACCTGGCAGCCTACAAGGTACCAACCAGCATCGAATTCAGAAGCGAGCTTCCGCGCTCGGGGGTAGGGAAGGCTTTGCGGCGGCTGCTTCGCGAAGGCAAATGATTATTCAATGATCATCTACTTTGATCCCGTCAAAGTTATGGCACCATTCTTCAATCCTCTTTGCATCTGATAGCCCCGCTTTACCAACAGGCCGCGGCAATATTTAGCTATTTTCCCGAATTGTCGCTTTATGGGTCCGAGAACTTTCTCCAGCTTAACTGGCTGGGAATGCTAAGCGATCTGCAAAATTAGACGTAATGTGCGTAAATTGTCGTATATTTTCTGATTATTGTTTCTCGTTATAATGTTCATAATATTTTAATTGTTCGGAAGGATAACCGGGGTCGCTTCTCGAAACAGTTTCCAAGTCTTATATATACTTTGGTTATTTGTAAAAGGAAGGGGTGGTTCGTGAAATCACTTATTATTCGCCATCTAAATTATTCGTAATGAGATTGGAGGTAGAATGATTTGATTATTCCGGATGAATTGTTAGCAAAAAGGCCCTGGTTGCGCCATTATGATCCGGATGTACTGCCGGCAATCAACTACCCTAGCTTCCCGGCCACGGAAATACTGCGCAACACTGCCAACGTCGAGGGAGAAAAAGCAGCGACCTGGTTTTATGGTACGGAGATCACTTATTGGGATCTGCACATCACAGTTATCCGCCTGGCAAATAAGCTGATCGAGCTGGGGGTAAAGAAGGGTGATAGGGTCGGAATTCATCTGCCCAATTCACCACAATTTGTTATCGCCTACTGGGCTTTGCTGACCGTGGGTGCTATTGTAGTCAACCTTAATCCCATATACACCAAGGATGAGTTGGTATTCTGCATCCAGAACACTGAAACGACCTGTTTATTTACCTTTGACGGGGTTCTTCCTATAATCAAGGCTGTCAATGAAGCCTGCAACATACCCTTGGTTATTGTAACCCGGATAACCGATTTCGTTGATGCTGCCCCTACCAGCACCCGGGAAGAACTGGGCTTGCCGGATGGTTGGCACCATTTTACAGAACTCCTGGAACAGAGCCAGAACACTATTCCGCCCCGAATCCCCATCGTCCCCGCCGACCCGGCCATCATCCAGTTTACCGGGGGCACCACTGGCGTTCCCAAAGGTGCGGTTCTGACCCACCGCAACGTGGTAGCGGCCAGCTTCCAGTGTGATATGTGGGGCAGTTCGGTCATTGGGCGTCTGCCAACCTCCAGGAAACGCGTCCTCTGCACGCTGCCCTTTTTCCATGTTTATGGAGAAATTGTGGCCTTGTGTACCTCAGTGAAGAATGGTTCCACCATGGTTATCCTGCCACGTTTTGACCCCGACGAGGTTATGAACACCATTGCAGCATTTCCGGAATATTCTTTCTGGCCGGTCGTGCCTACCATGCTGCAGGCGGTCCTGTTCCATCCCCGGGCCGAGGAAATCAATATGGCCAAGCGGTTCGCCCTGATCAACAGTGGTGCTGCACCCTGTCCGCTGCCACTCATCCAGAGGGCCAATGACCTTAATATCTTCCTCAGCGAGGGCTGGGGTATGAGCGAGACGACTTCCCTGGGGGTCACCCAGCCTATTCAAGGGGTTAAGAAACCTTTAAGTATAGGCATACCATATCCTGATACCGATGTTAAAATCATTGATCTGGCCACCGGGGAGCCGGTCAAGCAGGGCGAGACAGGCGAAATCTGGATCAAGTCACCCCTGGTCATGTCGTATTACTGGAACAACCCGGAAGAAACCGCCGACCAACTCAAGGATGGCTGGCTGAGGACCGGCGACCTGGCTTATATGGATGAGGACTATTACATCTTCATTGTGGACCGTTCCAAGGACCTGATCATCGCCGGCGGGTACAACATATATCCCCGCGATATAGATGAGGTTCTCTTCAAGCATCCCAAGGTCAAAGATGCGATCACCGTAGGCGTACCTGATGAGTATCGCGGGGAAACAGTAAAATCCTTCGTGCAACCGGTTGAAGGCGTCGAGGTCACTGCGGAAGAACTGATAGCCTACTGCCGGGAGCACCTGGCTGCGTATAAAGTGCCAAGAAGCATCGAATTCCGTTCAGAACTTCCACGCTCCGCTGTAGGAAAAGCGTTCCGGAGGAAACTGAGAGACGAAGAGATTGCCAAGATGAATAAAGAGAAAGCATAGTAAAAACGGCAAACAGCCACAATCAGCGGCTTGAGATGCCGAAGCAGACTACACCAGGAGCTATGCTTTAGAAAAGAATATCGATACAGTCGATACGAGGGGGAGTTTGGCAACTCCCTTCGTTTTTTTCAGCACACTGTGTATTCCCGCCAACGAATCCCGCCAATTGATAATCAGCAAATTTAGATTAAATTTTCGCAATTTGTCATATTCTTTCGAATAATTTACTTTCATTCCAATGTTCTAAATATTTTAATGGTTATTGAAGGAAAACCGTACCTGGCTCTAGAAACAACATTTATTGCTAATTCCTGTATTAGTTGATTATTTTCGTCATGAAAGGAGGGCTTTGTGAAATCTATAGGTATTTGCCAGCATTGCTATTAACAAATGAGATTGGAGGTAAATGATTTGCTTATTCCAGACGAATTGTTAGCGAAAAGACCCTGGCTAAGTTATTATGATCCTGTTGTCCTTCCAAGTATCAACTATCCCAATTTCCCGGCGACGGAAATACTGCGCAACACAGCCAATGTTGAGGGGAACAAAGCGGCAACCTGGTTTTACGGAACGGAAATCACTTATTGGGATCTGCACATCACAGTTATACGGCTGGCAAATAAGTTGATTGAACTGGGGGTTAAGAAGGGCGATAGGGTAGGAATTTACCTGCCCAATTCACCACAGTTCGTTATCGCATACTGGGCGCTATTAACCGTGGGGGCGATAGTCGTCAACCTTAATCCCATGTACACCAAAGATGAACTTCAATTCGGTGTCGAGAACACCGGGATGACAGGATTGTTTACCTTCGACACGGTTCTTCCGAATGTCAAAGCCGTATGTGAAATCATTGATATCCCTCTGGTGGTGGTCACCAGGATCACCGATTTCATCGATGCCGCCCCCACCAGTACCCGGGAAGATCTTGGACTACCGGACGGTTGGCACCATTTTACGGAGCTTCTTGCGCAGAGCACCAACACCATCCCGCCTCGGGTACCCGTCGTTCCCGCAGATCCTGCCATTATTCAGTTTACCGGTGGTACAACCGGTGTTCCCAAGGGCGCGGTTCTGACCCATCGCAACGTGGTAGCAGCCTGCTACATGGTCGAAATGTGGGGCAGTTCGGTCATTGGTCGTCTACCAACTTCCCGACGTTTTGTATTCTGTACCCTGCCATATTTCCATGTTTATGGAGAAGTGGTGGCCATGTGTTACTCGGTGCAGAGTGGTTCCACTCAGGTTATTCTGCCGCGGTTTGAGGTTGAAGAAGTAATTAACACCATCGCATCGTTTCCCGAGTTCTCCTTCTGGCCATGTGTACCAACCATGCTGCAGGCAGTGCTTAACCATCCCCGGGCCGAGGAATTGAATCTGGCAAAGCGATTTGCCTTGATTAACAACGGGGCTGCACCCTGCCCGCTGCCACTCATCCAAAAGGCCAATGATCTTAATATATTCCTCAGCGAAGGTTGGGGGATGAGCGAAACCACCTCACTTGGAATTACCCAGCCCATTCAGGGGGTCAAGAAACCTTTAAGTATAGGCATACCATATCCTGATACCGATGTTAAAATCATCGACCTCGAAACTGGCGAGCCGGTTAAGCAGGGTGAAACGGGCGAAATCTGGATTAAGTCACCCCTGGTCATGTCGTATTACTGGAATAACCCGGAAGAAACAGCCAACCAGTTGAAGGATGGCTGGCTGAAGACAGGCGACCTGGCTTATATGGATGAGGACTATTACATCTTCATTGTGGACCGTTCCAAGGATCTGATAATCGCCGGCGGCTACAACATATATCCCCGCGACATCGATGAGGTTCTCTTCAAACATCCCAAGGTCAAAGATGCAATTACTGTAGGCATACCTGATGAATATCGCGGCGAAACGGTAAAATCTTTCGTGCAGCCGGTTGAAGGTGCAGAGGTCACTGCAGAAGAATTGATTGCCTACTGCCGGGAGCACCTGGCCGCATATAAGGTGCCGAGGAGCATTGAATTCCGTTCTGAGCTTCCTCGTTCCAATGTTGGTAAGGCCCTTCGAAGGTTACTGAGAGACGAAGAGATTGCCAAAATGAAAAAGGAAAAAGCATAGTATAAGTCGGTTCGATAGGTGCTGTCAGTCACCATAAAAGCCGAAACATGAATCACCAGAGTTCTATGCTTAAAGACAGAAAATCGATATAGTCGATACAAGGGGGAGTTGGCAACTCCCTTCGTTTTTCTCCATACACTTCAGATCCATGTAAAGTATCTTCCCAACATCACAAGCGTTACTGATTTGTCTGTAAAGCTGCATGTCAACACCTACCACTAACCAACGGAATTTATTCAACGCCAAGGCATATATTTTTATATATTCGGGGACGTGCCTTTAATGCCTGCGGATACTCTCGCGGAACGAACCACGCAAACAAAGCAGAGCAATCCATCTCCCTGGTAAAAGGAAGGCACTTAACCGTTAATTATGCGTTGTTAATAGGTCCGAAGCAGGAGGTGTTTTTTATGTATTTTGTACCCGAGGAAATCCTGGCCAAGCGGCCCTGGCTGCGGCAATATGATTACGATGCACCTGTTACCATCAACTATCCCAGGTATCCAGCCTTTGACATGCTCCTCAACACGGCCAACTATACCCCGCACCGGGCAGCCACCTGGTTTTACGGAACCGAGATAACCTTTTGGGAACTATATCTGACTACCATCAGGCTGGCCAACACCTTGATTGAGCTGGGAGTCAAGAAAGGAGATCGGATTGGGATACTGCTGCCCAACTGCCCGCAGTTTGTTATCAGCTACTGGGCATTACTGGCTACCGGCGCTATCGTGGTCAACGTAAATCCGCTGTATACCCCGGATGAGCTCAAGTCAGTCTTCCAAATGACAGGTATGACCGGGCTAATTACCTTTGACATGGTCCTGCCCAATGTCCGAGCCGTGCTTAATGATTATGAGGTACCGCTGGTTATTGTCACCAGGCTTTTTGACTATATCAACGGAGCAGGGGTGAGCACCAGAGATGACCTGGGTCTGGAGGCAGAATGGCATCACTTTTCAGAGCTCTTATCCAAAAGTACCAATACCGTTAGGCCCCGGATTCCCATCAAACCTGAAGACCCGGCGCTGATCCAGCTAACCGGAGGAACTACCGGGGTACCGAAAGGGGCAACTTTGACTCATCACAATCTGGTCACCGCCACCCACCTGGTTGGACTCTGGGGAAGATCGGTTACCGAGAAGGTGCCCATCGAAAGGAGGGTAGTCCTCTGTACCCTGCCCTATTTCCATGTCTATGGTGAGATCTGTGCCATGAGCTATTCCATCTTTACCACCTCAACCCAGGTAATCCTGCCGCGTTGGGAGATTGAAGAGGTTATGAACACCATAGCATCGTTTTCGGAGTTCTCGTTCTGGCCATGTGTGCCCACCATGCTCCAGGCGGTGCTGAACCACCCCCGGGCTGAGGAGTTGAACCTGGGAGTAAGGTTCGATTTCGTAAACACCGGGGCTGCCCCCTGTCCGGTCGAGCTGATTGAAAAAGGCAAAGACATGAACATATATATGAGTGAAGGCTGGGGGATGAGCGAAACTACTTCCCTGGGGATTTCCAATCCAGTTACCAATCTAAAGAAAGTGGGGAGCATCGGCATCCCTTATCCTGATGTTGACATCAGAATCGTAGATATTCACACCGGCGAAGACCTGCCGGTAGGAGAGCGTGGGGAACTGGTCATCAAATCGCCCCTGGTCATGAAGGAGTACTGGAACAATCCTGAGGAGACGGCGAAACAACTCAAGGACGGATGGCTGCGAACCGGAGATATGGCCTACGTCGACGAAGATGGCTATGTCTTTATAGTCGATAGAACCAAGGACATGATAATATCCGGCGGCTACAACATCTATCCCCAGGAGATTGATGATATCATCTTTAAGCATCCCAAGGTCAAGGATGTAATAATCGTGGGCATTCCAGATGAATACAGAGGGGAAACGGTAAAGGCATTTATTCAACCAGTGGAAGGAGTAAACGTAACTGAAGAAGAGATTATTGCTTTCTGCCGGGAAAAGCTGGCTGCCTACAAGGTTCCCCGCATTATAGAGTTCCGCTCTGAGCTTCCCCGCTCCATGGTCGGGAAAGCCTTTAGGAGGATCCTGCGTGATGAAGAGATTGCGAAGATGAAAAAGGACTCTGAATAAATTATTTGTTTTTCTATCATAAATGAACCTGATAAAGCCAGGTTGACACATAATGACAGTGCCCTGTGATACAGGGAAATGTGTTAACCTGTTGTCGCCAGATCTTCCGAACCGGAATAAGTATAAAGCGTTATGATACAACTAAGCACCTTAACAAAGCGAGGGATAGATACTTACCTTTCTATCCCTCGCTTTTTTAGCCAGTCCTGGACGGCAAAGCCGGTTCCAAATGCCCATGGTTTTAATTTCGAAGGAGGAACGACCCTGATCTCCTCTAGTTCCTTGCCCATAATTATTTCTCCCTGGGCTCGAACATGATAGGCAATAATCAGTTCATTGGTTTCATAAAACGGGTAGAGCCCTATTAAATCCACTATTTCCGCGTTTAAACCCAGTTCTTCCTTAACCTCCCGCAGCACCGCCTCTTCAGGACTCTCTTTTTTCTCGAGAAAGCCGGTTACCAACCCATACATCTTGGGAGGCCATGCCTTATTACGGGCGAGCAGTACATTGCCGTTGTATTCCACCAGTGCTGCTACCACCGGCAGGGGATTATCCCAGAATACATAATTGCAGGCCTCGGATTCACATGCCAGATACTCCCGGTCTTCAATCCTGGTCAGGGACAGCCGATGCCCGCACTGGGGACAGTACTTCATCTTGATCATTAATTTTGACCTCTTCTGCAAAAAGATATCGCAGTCAAATTATAGCATAAAGATATTGTCATAGTTTATGCTATTTAACAAGCTGTTAACGCGACAGCTGAAGCTGTGAAAGGGGATCTTGGATCATGCTGTCTTTGAGATTTTATAGGGTCTACGAGACTGGAAACGAGATTGATTTGGACAGATTGGAGACACACCTATCTGAAGGCCACAGCATCGCCCGGGTGCGTTTCTCCCGTGTTAAAACCAAATCCATCATAATGGAAGCACGTCCCCTGCTGCTGAAACTTGACCCTATTCAGATTCAAACAGAATGGGGTGACCTTTTTTTCTCGGCCCGGGCGAAGATTTACGACATTGGTACTATCAGCATTTGTTTGCATCATGAAAACGATACTAATGAACAAGGAACCCTCGAAAAACTGGCCCTTCATTTTGCCGGTCAAAGGGAACTTGATAGCATCTTTGCAGGCCATTTAAACTCTATTCAGGGCATCCTCCGGCCTCACCTTCACTCCATAAAGGTAGACCCGGAATTCTACGAAGACTACAACCTGTTCTGGACCTCCGCCCCGGATCCGGAATCCGATCCGGTAGCCGTGCTGATGGGGGAAAAAGCGGATTTCAGTTCGTCAATACGCAATGAGATTCTCAAGAATTCCTTGAGCTACAGCAGTGACGACTTTGCAATTGTCTCCTGGGACACCGCTTGGCTCTGCGACCCGGAAGATCCTACTGATCTGGCGGACCTGATTGAATACGCCAATGTTCAGTTGCTGCAGCTTCGTTTCTACGATACCCGGCTTTCATTACAGATGGAGAAGATGTACGATCACCTGGAGTCAGCGGACCGGATGTCCCGGTTTCAGCGTTTAAAAAAGTATCACCTGATTATGAGCCAGTTGATGGAGGTACACGCCGAGATCACCGAGACCACGGAAAAAATTCAGAATCTCATCAAAATCACGGAAGATGTTTATTACGCCCGCGTTTATGCGATTACTCTTAATGTGCTGCGCTCAAGCCAATGGACCGAAAGTGTTCAGCGGAAACTTGATGTTATTCACCGAAACTATACGATGCTTAGCAATGAGGTTAACATCCAGCATTCCAATTTCCTGGAGTGGACAATCATTATACTGATTGCCCTGGAATTTGTCTGGGCAATCTGGCAGACATTTGTTTGAGTTGTGCATGTCCGGCCTCTTACAGTCTTGAAGATAATCCCTGCTGCCAGGAACCCGATTTTTGCAGTTACCGGCCGGTTTAATCATAATGCTGCAACTGGACGAATTAACTCGCAGCCACACCCAAGGGGTCAAAGCTGCGTATGTAATCCAGCAGCTTCCGTCCAAACTCGGAATGGACCTGGATGCTATCATAATCAACCACAACCCCGTTGTAGTATTGCATAATCATAAGATCCCCCCGATCTATCCCGGGGATGATACCGGTAAAATTAAAACCCATCTGCTGTAGCTGGTCCGCAATGTAGGGCGTAAAAGGATCTGTGAGATTGAGATGGAGGTCAATCACTTGCAGCTTTTCGCGCTTAACTCGATAGATTGCTTCTCGGACCCGTTTAAATATATCACTGCCATAGCGATGAAAATGAAGAATTAACGTTCCTCTTACGCTGTTAATGGCTGATTTCAGGATGGTATCCCCGGTCAATTCCTGCAAATCGGCGGGCTCTCCGAACACCACTTGAAGGTTTAGATTACCGTAGATGCCTGATATCATCTCACGATGAGCTGGCGGCGGATATAAAGTCTTAGTACCGATCGGAACTACAGGTAAAAACATGGCTATAGCAGATCCCCTGGCAGGTGCCGTATCGGCTATACCCTTGAAAGACAGACTTTCGGGAAACTCAGCCAACAGGAACCCGGTTTCACGAAATCCCCGCTGCCAAATTATTTTCTGTGAATAACTGTGGGTCGTTACCGCGTATGTAATAACACCCCGGATAGACTTTTTCATACCCTCTTCTCCAAGAACCATAGCTAGCTTATTAACGGCCCCGGAGCCTTGAAATCTTGGTCTGGTAGCAGCCATGCCCAGTTCGGCCAGACCGGGAAGATCCTCGTCAAATATCAGGGCCGAATGAGATACCACCTCACCTTGTTGGTTAACCGCTACGGCTGAAATAACCTGGTCAGTCTGATTCATTGCCGCTATGCGCTCAGGATAATAAATGGCTTCGTACACATAGGAGTAGCCATAAGCCTCAAAAAAGCAGCGAGAAACCTCAATCGCCTCTTCAGGTTTCATCCGGCGAATCTCCAGTTCACCAGGATCTACCCTATGAATCTCCTGACCTGTTACTGGCGACTTAATTGTGCCTTCGCTCGCCTCCATCAGTTCTGTTATCAGTATGGATGGAAGGTTCTTGATAAGACGTGTTTCTTTTCCTTTCCTTCCCAGATTGCGATACTCAATCCGGTCCATGAGCGACTTCATTAAATGACTTCCAAGACCGGCCGTATCCGCTGTAGAAAGGGTATCGGCGGCATGATATTCAAGCGTCTGCGATGGATCAAAGGGAAGCCCTTGATCGCATACTGTAACCACTAAAGCGGTAGTCTGGATTTCGCATTTTATCTCAAACATGGCCCGTTGTCCCGGAAGGAACGCGTGTTCAATAACATTTGTAACTGCCTCCTCCACAGCCAGTTCAATTTGAGTCTGTTCTCGTTCTTCGAAGCCCGCGAGCCTGGCAAAACCCTGAACGCATCCGAGAATCACCGGCAGGTATTTAAGATCGTTTGGCACGCTCAAAGAGCAGCCCTCAAATTCAAAGTCCATCATATTACCGTCCACCCCTTCCAAACAATTAAATTGCGCATATTTATCGAATGCGTGATAACACCTTGGGGGCCATTTTATCTGGCCGCTAATATGCCGCTCCAATGACTCTTCGACAAGAAACCCCTCTCTCCTCCTGCCTGCATTCCCAATCGTCATAAGCTGCTGTGCCTGTTATAATACATAAGAATCGTGGCATCCCGTTAGTATTCGGATCGATGGGATATCATAATTACATCGCTGCCAACTAAATAAATGAAAGGAAGACATCAATGACAAAAAAACCGATTGTAACCATCACCATGGAGAACGAGCAGAAGATAAAGGTTGAACTGCGGCCGGATGCGGCTCCCATAACGGTGGAAAATTTCATTAGCTTGATACAGCAGAATTTCTATGATGGACTGAGCTTCCACCGGGTCATACCGGGGTTTATGATCCAGGGGGGCTGCCCGGAAGGCAATGGAACTGGTGGCCCGGGCCACACTATTAAAGGCGAGTTTACGGCCAACGGGTTTCCTAATCCTTTAAAACACAAGCGAGGCGTAATTTCCATGGCCCGCACCAACCGACCGAACTCGGCTGGTTCTCAGTTTTTCATCATGGTGGCCAATGCCCCGCACCTGGATGGGAACTATGCCGCCTTTGGGCAGGTGTTGGAGGGAATGGAAGAAGTGGATAGGATTGTTGAGGTCAAACGCGATCGAAGCGATTGCCCGTTGGAACCCCAAATCATGAAGACTGTAACCGTCGAGACCTTCGATTGATTTCACTGGGGGCAAGTAGGGGACGGTTCCTTACTTACCCCGAGTCTTTTTTTTCTTAAGCTTTGTTCCGGGTGCGCTGGAACAGTTTTACCGCTTCTACAACAGGTATTACTGCAAAAGCCAGTGCCGTGGCGGTCAGGAAATCATTGGCCATAAGAGGCACCAGCCTGAATGCTGTATTAAGCCCGGGAATATAAATCACCACGATAGTCAGCATAAATGATAGCAGCATCGCTCCCCACAGGTATTTATTGTGCCTCTGCATATTGAATATGGATCCATGAAGGGAACGCATGTTAAGAGAGTGGAAAATTTCACACATGGAAAGGGTCAAGAATGCCATGGTCATGCCGGTCCCCTGAGACTGGGAGTGCCCGATGAAAAAGGATGTCAGAGTCAGGGCGGCAATAATTACACCTTGATAGATGATGTTAAACCCCACACCATTAGAGAAGATCCCTTCCCTGGGATCACGGGGCGGGCGCTTCATACTGTCAGCCTCGGAACCCTCCATGCCAAGGGCGACCGCGGGAACTGTATCGGTAATAAGGTTGATCCACAGTATATGGATAGGTGCAAACAACCGGACATTGAAAAGCATGGCCACAAAAATAGCCACTACCTCACTCAGGTTGGAGGCCAGCAAAAACTGAACCACCTTGCGGATGTTTTCATAAATCCTGCGGCCTTCCTCCACCGCTGACACTATAGTAGCGAAATTATCATCGGCCAGTACCATATCGCTTACATTCTTGGTAACGTCGGTGCCGGTGATCCCCATGCCCACACCAATATCAGCGGTTTTCAATGCAGGCGCATCATTGACCCCATCCCCGGTCATAGCCGTAACCTTGCCCTTTTTCCTCCAGGCCGTTACAATCCGCACTTTATGTTCCGGCTGGACCCGGGCGTAGACGGAGTATTGCTCCACCAGTTCCGCAAACTGCTCATCAGGAATGAGAGACAGTTCCGCTCCGGTTATGGCCTGGCTGGCATCGGTTACAATCCCCAGCTCTCTTGCAATGGCCACCGCCGTGTCCTTATGATCGCCGGTGATCATGATGGGTCGTATGCCTGCTTCGCGGCACTGGTTTATGGCTGTCAGAACCTCAGGTCTTATGGGGTCAATCATACCTGCAAGGCCGGTGAAAGCCAGATCCCTTTCCAGGTATTCCGGAGAAAAGCTTTCTGGAATTTCCTCGTATTCCCTTATTGCAAAACCCAATACCCGCAGAGCCCTGCTGGCCATCTGCCAGTTATGGGAAAGAATCTCCTGCCGGCGGTCATCAGTCAGCTCCTCCACGCCGTCAGGCGTCGCTATCCGCGTACAGGCCTTTATAATCTCATCAGGCGCCCCCTTGGTGTACTGAACATAACCGCCTTCCGGCTTCTCATGGACCGTTGACATCATCTTGCGATCAGAATCGAAGGGAGCTTCACCGCGGCGGGGCATAGTCTTTTCGAGCACGTGTTTATTCTGATTCTGCTCCATAGCGTAATTAACCAGGGCACACTCAGTAGGCTCACCCAGCACCGTGCACTGCTCTGAAACCTGTACATCATTACACAGGGCCATCGCTGGCACCAGGGTTTGGGATTCACCGTAGATCTCGACCACTGTCATCTTATTCTGGGTCAGGGTCCCAGTCTTGTCGGAACATATAATCTGGGTACAGCCCAGGGTCTCCACCGCCGTGAGCCTGCGGATGATGGCGTTGCGTTGGGACATCTTGGTTACGCCGATCGACAGTACTACGGTTACTACCGCCACCAGACCCTCAGGTATGGCAGCCACCGCCAGGCTGATGGCGGTCATAAACATCTCGAACACATAGCCCCCAGAAAACCCGCCATTTCTAAGGACACTAAAAACAAAGATAAAAACACAGATCGCCAGTACACCTGCACTCAGGACTTTGCTTAAACCGGCCAGTCTGATCTGCAGGGGTGTTTTTTCATCAGCGGTTCCGGCAATAATATCGGCTATCTTGCCCATCTCGGTTGCCATCCCTGTCGCTACTACAACGCCCTCACCCCGGCCGTAAGCAACACTGGTTCCCATATAGGCCATATTAAACCGATCACCCAGCGGGACATCCCTGGTGTCCGTTTCTATTGCCTGGCTAAACTTCTCAACCGGAACCGATTCACCGGTCAAGGATGATTCCTCCACTTTTAAACTGGCGGATTCGATGATGCGCATATCAGCTGGAACCGAATCCCCGGCCTCGATCAACACTATGTCTCCGGGTACGATGTCTTCCGACTTTAGCTGGATTACTTCGCCATCCCTTCTTACCCGGGAAAAGGGCGAAGCCATCTCCTGCAGGGCTTCAATAGCCTTTTCCGCCTTGCCTTCCTGATATACCCCCAGGACGCCATTTAACAGAACCACGACCAGAATGATAATCATATCGGCGATTTCACCGAAGGCTCCCGATACTATCGCCGCAGCTATGAGCACGAGTATCATCGGATCATACATCTGCTCCAGAAATCTGGCCAGTAACGACTTTTTTTGGGCCTCCTGCAGCTTGTTCGGACCGAACTTCGCCAAACGTGTGCCAGCTGTCTCAAATGACAAACCTTTGACCGAGACCTCTTGTGACTGCAATACCTCTTCAGCAGACTTCAAATAATACTTCACAGACAACCCCCCATGAATTGCTACTCGTCACAACCCTGTTCATTCCAATCGCAGTAAGCCCGACCATTAAAAAAGGCAAGACCCGTCCCGCGTCTAAACGCCCGACAAAGGTCTTGCCCAACAACTCGATTGCTCCCGGATGCTGTACATCGTGATGACGGTTGCAATTACCGGCTAATCCGGTCGGCTACTCCCCTTTGAAAAAAGAGCATCGTATGAAATGAGAATATCCTGCGCAGAAAATCTTGTCAACAATTTATTTCCGGATCATCTTCTTTTTAGGTTCCTATTTAACCGGAGGCATCCGGTGCAGAGCAACCAGGAGTTCAACAATCCCACTGTAGCTCCGGTTGCCGGAAGACTGCGAGTTTGCTTTCAGGTAGATATCATTGATCCGACTGGAAATGCGGCTCCACAGCCCCCGGTGCTTTTCCCCAAACTCTCGAATTTCTTGCAGGTCTCTGATTACACCCGGGCTCAGGCTGTCTCTCAGGTCTGCAAACAGCTCCTGATCCTTCCCGCTGATATCATTCAAAACATAGGTTAGTGCCAGCAGGGTTCCCGAATATTGAAAATCGTGATGGGGGTTCGCAATACAAGACAAATAGCCTACGAAATTGGCCTCTCCCTCACGAGCAATCCCCCGCTGGTGTGCCATCTCATGGCAGGCACTGAAAGGAATCATGGCATCAGGAACACGGGTGTTGACGTTGGCCTCCCCGGTAAAGGGAATATAGAAACCGTACATGCCAGTATAGCTAATGAGGGGGGAGAACAGCAAACCCTTGGCTCTTCCATACTGGCCCTCCAGACGGGGATACCTGTCTGCCAGCAGATCATACCCGGCGACCGCCTGGTCAAACACCTCCGGCCGGTTTTCCAATCTCATAACCCCATCATTATCCTCCTCCACCTCATCCCGGAGCTGATTGGCCTGATCAACCAGGCTTTGGCCCAGGTGCTTCAATTCCTCTATCGCGATTTGACTGGTATCAAGTCCGGCCATTTCAGCAAAACTCAAACGGTAATAGTTTAAACCCCACAGTCCCATAAACATCAGGTAGAGCAGGCCGACCACAGTAATAAATGTTGTAAAACTACTTAATATGCCTTTTGCTTGTTTTCGGCTTCGTCGCATCAGGCCATGGATCAGTTCAAACAAGAGCCATAGGACCAACAACCCTATGAGAATTTCAGCCAGCGAAAAAGGAAAAATACCCGTTAGGCGGCTTAATGGCGGGATGATGGCTTTATAAATACTGTTGGCATAAATAGTCTCAATCAGGACGGTAGAACGGGAAATAAGCCGTATTCCAACGATAAGTACAAGCACAATTGTCAGGTTATAGGTTTTAATTCTCATGAATCTATTCTCCCCAAACAGTCCGGAGATCAGAGTTGCCGCCATCATACCGCTTAAAGACCGGATTCGCCAAGTGATGGTACTCCGTCGGGCGAGATGTCTAACAGGAATTCCTGGTTTACCTAAGGTATCCCTGTTGTCTCAGTTTAAACAGGCCTCCTTTTTGAAAAGGAGGCCTGTATTTCAGTTAAAGCGTGCATCCGGATTATGCTTTCTCCGTTAAGGCAGGTTGGAAATCCGGGTCTGGTATGGTTCCCGGGGCGGAGCTGGAGGAACCATTTCCGGATAGCCCATAGCCAATACCGCTACCACCTGGTAACCTTCCTTCACCTGCAGGATTTGACGCGCTGCCGGGTTACCACCTATAGAGAGCCAAACACTGCCTACTCCCCGGTCCCAGGCTGCCAGGCTCATGTTGTAGGCTGCCACTCCTGCCGTTATCGGGTTTTCCACAGTCTCCAGATGATCCTGCGGCGGCCTGCTTAAGACAGCAACCATGTAGGGTGCGCCTCCGAAGTCCTCCATAAGGCTCATGATGCCTTGTCTGGCCGGGGCAGGAAGATCTGGGCTGGTTAGAACACTCTCCTCCATTACCTTGCGATAAAGCTGGTTAAGACTCTTGCGGGTTTGAGGCCCGATTACAGCAAATTCCCAGGGTTGTGAGTTGCGATGAGACGGGGTCCAGGTAGCAGCCTCCAGAATTTCAGTCACAATATGCTCCGGGATCGGGTCAACCTTAAATTTGCGTATCGTACGACGTGACTTGATTAATTCCAGAGCATTCATGCAATCACTCCTTCGCGTGAATTCACATCATGGCAGTTCTATCATAAGGTTCTATAATATTTGTTCCCCGCCGGGCCGCAATTAACGCAAGTATCCGTAAGCACCTCAGGGATACTACCCTCCCCGGGAACAAAGATCTGCAATCACCGTAATCTTTACCCCAGTTTAACTGCGGTACCACTGGCCGCTACCATCAGCATGCCTTCCCGGATTACCTCATAGTCTATATCGATACCAACTACCGCATCAGCTCCTAACCGGCGAGCTTTTTCTAGCATCTCATCTACTGCAATGGTGCGGGCCTGATTCAGCTTGGCCTCGTATGCGCCGGAACGCCCACCAACGATATCGGTAACACTGGCAAAAAGGTCGCGAATAACATTGGCTCCCATAATCGCTTCTCCCGCCACCAGACCAAGATACCTCTGTATTGTTTTTCCCTCGACGTTCTGGGTTGTCGTTAATATCATCGCGCATCCTCCTTTTTTGGTTATCATAACCGGAAACACTTGCCTGTGCAATTCTTACCAGGAAAACCTTTACTTCGCAAAAACCAGGGTAAAATAGCTGGTGGTCTCCATCAGGTCATTATTCATTATGACTCCGGAATTGGTATGGTCAAGGACTTGAAAATCCTTGATCCCCTGGTTCTCGGCATGGCGAAAAGCCAGGGCTAAAGAAGCGGGTGAGTCCAGATGATCGTCCCCAAGGTTAAAAAGGGTAGGATAATCAAAGTTCCTCATGTGAATCAGGGTCTGGGTGTCCTTGTTCTCAGCTTCCCGGCTTATGAGGTAGTGAGAAAAGTCTACCGATGCCACCAGGACAGTTTTGTCATTCAGGTAAGGCTTGAGCCCGTTTAACAGATTATCCACTTCACCGAAGGTTACCCCATGGTGCAGAATGATCGGAACGATTTTGGCCTGTGGCAGGTAGTGATGTACAAAGGGCACCAGACTGCCGATGGAATGCTCTGCTGCCAGAACCGCCTCATCCTGAACTGCCAGATGACCGTCCAGCAGCCCTTCGACAACCCTGGATTCGGTCTTAACCTTTCCTTCTGGGGTCTGCCAGCCACAAAACCCGGTAATAATCTTCCCTCCCCGGTTCTCATGGTTGGGGCCTACGATGATTATCACCTCAGGGTTCTGCCGGGATAGACCAGCAAAATAATCAGCGATCAGGTAACCGGCCACCAGGTGATGGGGTACCACTCCGCTGACCTGGTGACCCCTTATTTCTACCGGCCCGGATTTTGCGGAGCCAAGCGCATCAGCCAATTCCTGCCGTGTAACAAAACTGGGATGAGCCGGATTGGGCCTTTCACCGGAACTATTTTCCCCCACCTGCTGACAGCCGGTCAGGAGCAGCAGGAGCCCAAACAATCCGAATCCAACCCATTTCCCGATCCTTCTCATTTAATCTTGAGCCTCGCTTCGTCTCCCTGAGTGAATATCCCCCGGGCTGTGACGTGACTTATAACCGGGGCCTCAGCCTTATACTCCCCGGGAGATATCACCCGGGCGAAATAAATAATCTGCTGGGTATCCTTGCGTGAATCCTTAGCTACCGGGAAGGTCAGTTTCTGCCCCTTAACCTCGGTGGGATACGACCACCGTGGATCATTCACACCATAATCATACGGCCGGGGAACATAGGCCAGCCCGGCTGGCAGAATATCTACCACCTCATACCATCCCCCCGGAGCCTGGCCTTTAATCCCTGCGGTGACGACAACCTTGACCAGATCGGAGCGCTTGAGAGAATTGGTCTTAACTCCGTTAACCTGGTACTGGCGGCTTAGCGAGAGTCCCTCGCTGGAAACGGCTTGACCTGTGCTGTACGGCTGGGAGTACCGGGTCATCACCCCTACTTTACCCCGGACCTGGCTGAACTTGATCCGCGGGAGATCCTGGGGCAGAAGCGTAATTCTGAAAGTCTCGCCATCCTTCAAGCTGACATGGTTGGTCTTTCCGTTCATGTTATAGCTGAAGCTTACCGACTCGGAATTCATCCGCTGCAGGTTAAGTTTAAGGATCTGGATCTGCTCCAGGAAGTTTACCAATTCTGCTGCCGGGTTCTCCAGTATATACTGGTAGAGCCTGTTTGTCTCCGCCTGATTCAGACGGGCTGCCAGAACTGCCATCTGAGAAGTGGCAGCTACCACATCATCCTGATCCTTACCCACCTTGATCCTCAGGGTATTCCCCAAATCCTGGGCGTTCTTCTTCAGGATTTCCCGGTAAACCTTAAGGGCTTCGGACCCATCTCCAATTTCAAGCAGGGCGGTGGCCAGGTTTATCCTCACTGCCGGGGCCAGTTGCTGGTCCTTTAACTCCTGCTTAATCTGCAGCAGGACCGGCTCATCCAGGGCTGCCAGTCCCAGTAATGCCAGGCTGTGGTCCTGTTCTTCCTCATCCAGGATCTTATAAAAATAGCCGATCAGAGCCGCCTGGTCAAACCTATCGGCAGAAGTACAGGCCACCAGGGCTGACACGGCCAGATCGCTCGACGCGTAAGGCAGTATGCCGATACCCCCGTCTTGCTGCTGGTATTCGACTACTGATTCTTCGTCCTCCGTTATAAAAAATGATTTCTCCTCCGGGAAATACTCCCGCAATAGCCTCCGGGCTTCCTGCCGGGCCAGTTTCTGTTCCACCCGGCTGCCTCCCAGCCAGCTTAACTGGTAAAGCCCATTAAGGTATTGACTCTTTTCGTAGTCGCAGAAGATGACCTCGGTTGGCTCTACTTTACCTCCTGTCAGCACCAGTCCGTTCTTCAGTATCTGGTGGTCGCTGACATTCCGTTCCTGCAGGGATTTGACAACTGTGAAGGCCCGGGTCACTGCATCCTGGTACTGGCCGCTGCTGGCGGTAACCGTCAGGGTATGATCCCCGGCCTCCAGTTGAGGAAGGCTCCAGTCAAATGCGACGAAAGCCTTACCCTTTCCGCTTCCCACTACCTTTTTCCCTTTAGGCCCGGTCATGGTTATTTTATAGTCTATCTGCTGGTTGAGGCCCAACTTGGCCCCATACCCCCGCAGGATCACTACCGGAGAGTCCCCCTCCAGATAGGTATCACTCAGGCCTACCTCCACAAAGAAAGGAAGCCTCACCGGGATCTGCCGGGTTCCGCTGGCAGCCTCAAGATCAGGGCTGATAGCGTGATAAGTCACCCGCCAGGAGGTCAGATTGTCGGGCAGCTTAATCTCAGTTGCTGCCTGGCCATCACTGCCGGTCTCCAGGGTAGTAAAAAGAACAGTATCCCGGAAATCCTGGCGCTCACCGCCGCCTTCCCCACCCTTTTCTGCACCGCCTCCTCTATAGTCGGGGGTTAAGTGTGATCGCCAGTTCTCCAGATAAAGATAATAATGGTCTCCGTAAATGCTGCGGAGCAGATCTACCTGCTGATCCCCTAGGGCGTACAAGGCCTCGTCAACCAGGTTTAAATTCACCCGGGCGTTCTTAACCGGACGGTCCTTGGGATCAGTGACCCTCACCACCAGTTTTGCCTGGTCCCCGGGACGGTACTCTGCTTTGTTACTTGTTATTGTGACTTTCAAGGCCCGGCTCTGGCTGGCAAAAGGCACACTGTATGGATCCGCCAGGTGGTAGGTCTGTCCATCGAAGTACACCGCCTGAATGTTGATATTGGGGATGTCGTCAGCAGTAAATTTAAACTCATAACGCGGGCTGGTGCCAACCCGGTATGATGCAATCCGGTCCTGCCCCTGCAGGAACAAGACCCTCCCCTCTTTGACCGTAAGCTCCCTGGTGTTTTCCATTAATGACAGGCTGACGGTTTCTCCTGATTGATAACCCTCTTTTTGACTCTGGTCCTTTAGATAGTAATACTTAAACAGGGGATCATTAAAAGAATTGATGTAAACCCTGGTCCGGGAAGTGCGCCCCTCCGAGTCCTGGGCAGCGAGTTCCACGAAATAGATCTTCTCCGGATCCATTGTACCTTTATAGGTGGCAAAGCCGTCCTGGCCCGTATTTATTGTAAATTCGCTGATTAACTGTTCCGAACGCTGGTACTCATAATTCTTCACTACCTTTTTGTTGATAAAATCATACCGCTGGCCACGCTCAATCTTGTTCCATATTTCTTCATACAGGGTCCCTTTAATCTGGCCATTGGCCACCGGGCCCCGTACGAATGCATCTTCCCCAAAAGAGAACTCCTGCCCGGCCCGGGCCAAATCAACATGGCGCAGCCGGGCCTTCAGGTTGAAGACATTTCCATCCTGTTTGGCCTCGGCAGTGAGATAGACTTTGCTGGGGAATACCCGCACCCTGCTGTCTGCATTAATAGCCCCGATCTCGGGCATGTTGGCACTTACACTAATATATTTGTAATCATAGAGACCGTAATGGTCCGCCGGGATTTTGCCCACCAGGGGAATGCGGGCTTCACCTTTCTGATCAGTGGTTACTTTACCTATTTCACCATCCAGGTAATGATTCAGTTGAATGCCAGGCACCGGGGTACCTTCGAAAAAAACCGTTCTTATCCTCAGGGTGGTTGTTTCGCCTTCCATAATCGCCTTCTTCTCCGGCTCAATGGTCAGTTGGTAGGCCGGTTTATGGTAGGTTTCAACCGAGAACCCCCGCGATAGGATCGTGGTGTTCCCGACCTTGAAATCCAGGAAGTAATAGCCCGGTTTCAACACCGGCAGCTCACACCGGCCTTCAAAGGTGTGGTTCTTAATAGGCACCTGCTGGCTTACAAGGGGAGGCTCAGTCATCTCACCGTAATAGTAGCGGCTGTAGCCCCGCAGCTCCATGGTTATTCCCTTCAGTTGGTCAGTGCTTCCTTTGCGGGGGGCTAAGACTCCCCAGAAATTAACGGTATCTCCGGGCTGGTAGAGCTCCCGGTCCAGGTACACGTACTTCCAATAGTCCTGAACTGCCATCCGTTCCTTGGCCCACTCATTACGCTCCATGGCCAGGGGAACCAGAGTTTCTTTGTTCCCGCTCTTCAGCAGGGCATAACCGGTCTTGGCCTCAAAGAGATTCTCCTTTGTCAGAACTACCCCGGGGCTGTCACTGCTTACAGCCAGCCGCCGGTCGTTCACCAGAACCTGAATGTCCCGGGCAGGAACATTATCCGCCAGGTCATTGGCCCAGAAAAGGGTTCCCTGTTCAGTTTGAGCGCGGTAAACCGCCAGGTCGCTTACCTGGAACCAGATCTGCCGCACCGCTTCTCCGGAACGGCACTCGGCCAGGTAGTAACCAGCCGGGAGGGGCTCAGGCAAGGTGAAGTAATGTGAGAACTGGTCAACCTGTATAAACCGGGTATCATACCCGGCTACCTTGTCAAGGCCCTTTACATCTTCCCGGTGGTTAAACCTAACCCAGTAGGACCAGCGGGGAATCTGATCAAGCTTGGTCAGGGACCGGGCAAACGCACTGTGATCCGGGTAACGGTAAAGATCAATGTGCAGGGGGGGCAAGCTGTTGCGAGCATTAAAATATGCGGGAAAACAGGGAGCTTCCGTGGTGGAAAACTCGGTCAGGCTCTGGTTCACTTCAAAGGAAAAAGCCTCGCTTGATCCGGTCTGAAGAGGGGCGGTTTCGAACCTGATCACCGAATCATCGGCCAAAGTCTCCTTGCCGTTCGCAAGCGGCATCCCCTTTTTTAAAGTCACCGTGTAGAGGGTCTCTGGTTTCAAACCCTGGGGGACAAACACCAAGGTCTTCTTATGCTTCTCCAGTCTGCCCTCCGCGTGAGGTGAGATGCTGAAATACTTCCGGGCAGTGTCCAGATCATACTCTTCATGGGTTAGTATGAACTCAATCCCGGTTTCAACCGGTACTTCGACGGCTTCATTTCGTGGCAGCTGACCGATAACCCGAAAACTACCCCGGGTCTGAAAGGCCCAGCTCAGCTCTTCCCGGCTGTTTCCGGTGGGGTCAAAAGCCAGGCGATAAACTGTATTGGCAGCCAGCTTCTCTTTAGGGGTGATCTTGTACTCCCGGCCTCCTGCTCTTTTCTCCAGGTCATATGTAAATTCGGGACTGATTTTAAGGTTCTCCTTCACCGTTTTGGTATTTACCGGTTCTCCGGTGCGCAGTAGAAAAGCTGATTCCGGATCAACCCCGGTATTGTCGTGCTGAAGAGCCGTAATGGTTACCTCCCCGGCATCGGCAGTTGAAGGACCAAACCAATCCATACCCCAGGTCAGCCCCAGCAGAACTACCAGGACCATGCCTAAGCCCAGGAGGCTTTTCCAGTTATTTAAAATGAAACTTCGCAGAATCCCTGCCAGTGTTGATTCCAGTTGTCCAGAATCCTCTCCAGGACTTTCCCGCATTTCCTGATCCATGTTTAACGGATCATTACTCATCGCCATCACCCTCTCCGGATAATTCTTCTCTTCTTCAGGTCTTTGAGATCAACTGTCAAAAAACCTGCACCCTGCTTTTATTTAAATACGCTGATGGGTGGTTATTCTTGCCTCAAGCTGCGATAAAAACTAGGATAATAGGAGATTAATCGCTCCAGGTTGAAATAACCTGCCAGCCGCAGGAGAGCTTCATCCGGTGCAAAAAAGCTGTATAATTGGAGTAGTTCAACTATCAACTTGGACAGGTTGAAAAACATGAATTAATTTTAGGAGGTTGAATGAGTGTCATACAAAACCGAAATCCAAGACAACATCGCTATCTTTACCATCGACAACCCGCCGACGAACTCGCTTAATACCGAAGTATTAAAGGGGCTTGAAAGTATCATTGACCGGGTTAACTCGGAAGAAAAGTTAAAGGGTTTAATTCTTACCGGGACCGGCAGAATATTCTCCAGTGGGTTTGATCTCGTAACTTTTACCACCTTTGAGGGCCCGGAACACATTATCCAATGGTTTAAGGATGATGAGGAGATAATGTACAAGCTTTTCACCTGCTCCAAGCCGGTTGTGGGGGCCTTAAATGGTCATGCAAGTGCAGCCGGGTTGATCGTGACCCAGGCTTGCGACTACCGGATGATGGTGAATGACCCCAATGCCAAGGTGGGAATGCCCGAGATCAAGCTCGGAATGTCCTTGTCCCCGTGCCACAGCGAGATAATGAAGTTTGGCCTTGAAACCAACAAGAACTGGAAGGAAGTCATATATAAAGGAGAGAGAATCCCCGCTCCGGTGGCATTAGAGATGGGGATCATTGATGAACTGGTTGACGAGGCGGAACTGCTGGAAAAAGCCAAAGCGAAAGTATGTGAGTATATCGATACCCCGAACCGTCCCTTTATTGCTATGAAAAAAGGGCATAGGAAATTCGCGGCTCAGCAGGCCCGGGAAGCGATTGACACAGCCGATTTTACACATCTGGTTGCGACCTTTACCAATCCAGATGTCATTAATCAGTTAAAGGCATCTCTGTCCAGGATGATCACTAAAGGCAAATAGGCCTTGCCAGTTGCCAGCCCGTTAAGCGTGCAATTCAAATAAAATACCACCACTCTTGAACTGTTATGCTCCCCTTTGAGCAGACACCTGACAAAAAATCAGGACAACGCAAAGGGGAGCAGTTGATCTTATTGATGGCGGTCTATGTATTAGTAGCGTCCCGGCTATAACTTCTGTCCGCATTCAGGACAGAACTTGGCGCCGGGAGTCAACTTCTCTCCACAACTGGGGCACTCAGTCTTCGCTTTTAACCGGGCTCCACACTCGGGGCAGAACTTGGCATTGCCCTGCAATGGTGCCTCACATTCCGGACAAGAGGCACGAATATTCTCCCGCCAGTTTCCGGCAGCCAGTTTCTTATCTTCCTCGGACATAGCGGCGTGAGCCCAAACCTCTTCTACTGACCGGCTGGCCTGGGCTGCGGCCATCTCGACACCCATATCGGGAGCACATTCTTTACACAATCCCTTTTTTACATTCCAGCAACTTTTTCTGCAAACCCAACTTGAACAGCGCGGGCACTGAATAAAATCCGGCTTGAGTTCTTTCATTGCCTCGGTAAAAGCCTCATCATGAGCCTTTTCCCAGGTCACTGAGCGCATCCGCTCACCTACATTGGCGGCACTGTTGAATATCCCGCCAAACAGGCTGCCGGCCGAGTCTAAAACCTCGGTTATTGTGCCGGATACGGATGCTTTAAAACGAGTCCGAAAGCCACTGCCGCAACGATCACAATAAAACTCGAATTGAAATCCTTTATTGGTGCTAAGGTCGGAATAGTTCCGGGTAAATTCAATTCTCTCTCCCATGGCTGCTGCCTCCTGAAAAATCATTCTGATGTCATTTTACCAGAAGGGTTAGCTCTTTTTGCGAGTCATGCCTTATCTAACAATGCCAAATTTATCCTTGCAGCCGTAGTCAAGATCGGTCACCCTAAAACTCGCAGGAGTTGACAGTCCTGGGGAACGGAATCACATCCCTGATGTTGCTCACCCCTGTCAGGTACATGATGAGCCGCTCAAACCCCAAACCGTACCCGGCATGTTTTACGCCACCGTGCTTCCTCAGCTCAAGATACCACCATAGGTCCTCCTTATTTATTCCCATCTCCGCAATCCTCTTCTCCAAGCGGTCAGCTCTTTCTTCCCTCTGGCTGCCTCCAATCAGCTCTCCTACCCCCGGAACCAGCAGGTCCATGGCCGCTACCGTTCTTCCATCATCATTCTGCCGCATGTAGAAGGCCTTGATATCGAGGGGATAGTCAGTCACAAATACTGGCCGTTGAAAGACCTTTTCCGTCAGGTAGCGTTCATGCTCGGTCTGGAGGTCGCTTCCCCACTCCACCGGGTATTCAAACCTCTCCCGGGAGCCCTGGAGGATTTCCACAGCCTTAGTATAAGTAACATGCGCAAAATCCTGTTCAACAATAGACAGTAACCGCTGCTGCAGCCCTTTATCTACAAATTGAAAGCAGAAGTCCATCTCCTCAGGCGCGTTCTCCAGAACATACCTAATAACGTGTTTTACCATAGCTTCCGCCATACGCATGTCATCCTGCAGGTCAGCAAAAGCCATTTCCGGTTCAATCATCCAAAACTCGGCTGCATGCCGCGCGGTGTTGGAATTCTCCGCTCGAAAGGTTGGCCCAAAGGTGTATACATCCCGGAAGGCCAGGGCAAAGGCCTCCGCCTCCAACTGCCCGCTCACAGTAAGATTGGTCTTGCGGCCAAAGAAATCCCGGGTAAAATCTACTTCCCCCTGCTCAGTCACAGGAGGGCTTTGAGGATCAAGGGTGGTTACCCGAAACATCTCCCCGGCACCCTCCGCATCACTGGCGGTAATAACCGGTGTATGCACGTAGACAAAACCCCGTTCCTGGAAGAACTGATGAATGGCGAAGGCAGCCAGTGACCTGATGCGGAACACCGCCGAGAAGAGATTGGTCCGCGGTCTTAGATGGGCAACCTCTCGCAGGAACTCACGGGTATGTCGCTTGGGCTGGATAGGATAATCTTCGGGAGCCTCCCCTTCAAGGACAATCTCCCGGGCCTTTATTTCAAAGGGCTGTCTGGCCCCGGGGGTCTCCACCAACACGCCCCGGACTGTAACCGCTGAGCCAACCCGGTAACGAGCCACCTCCTCATAATTGCTGAGTGAGTCTCTATCATAAACTACCTGCACGGTATTAAAATGAGTGCCATCATTAAGGGACAGAAAGCCAAATGATTTCTGGTCCCGGTTGCTCCTGATCCAACCGCTGACCTCCACTTCCTTATCAGCATACCGGCCGGTGTCCCTCACCAGTTGACGCACCACCGTCTTTTCCATCTCAATTCCCCCGTTTCTTTTCAAGCCTTACCCTTATACCTCTTTGATGGAAGGGCTACGCCTCGTGTTCTTCTATGTTTATTATGATATATCCTGTCTGGTTTGAATCCAAAAAGGGAAGCAAGTGGGGTAGTGACTGCCCTCTTGCTTCCCTTTATACGTCGACAGGGGGACGTTTATAAGCGTCCCCCTGTCGCCCTTATTTGTCTGTCCCTGTCAACCACCCGGTTGGGATAATAATTTGTGGCCTTATTATCATAGAGGCGGTCGAACCGGGTCAATTACCTCATTTACATTAAAAAGGTCCTCTAATGTCTCAGGTTGCTGCCAGAAGGCGATCCCATCGATATGACGGCGATCCATTACTATCGAATCCGCATAGTATCTCAGGTATTCCCTCGGGCCGACTCCGCAGAAAACCTTGAATCCGCTCTGCTGCAGGTATTTAAAGCGCGGATCAGTGGTGGGCACACTGCTGCCATAGGGATAAATATATATATCGGTCGGTCCAATCAAGGACTCTACTTCAACCTTCCACTTTTCAGTATCTTTTATAAGATCGCTCAGACTGCGCCGGGCGGTATCAATGTGTCCATACCCGTGGGAGGCAAACGACCAGCCTGTTTCCTTCAATCGCTTAATTACCGCCAGTGCCTGTTCTCTTTCGGCAGCATAGGAAGGCGAACTGATAGCATCGGTCTGGTATCCCAAAACCCCGTTGAAGCCAGTCAGAGCAATTATACCCTTGGCTCCTTTATATGAAAAGTCAGGGTGTTCGGCAACAAATCTGTCCAGGATGGTAACAACTTCCGTGTCATAGGCTGTATATTCCTTCCCCTCCGGGCTGACCAAATACGCAGCCACATTGCCCTCACTGTCTAGAACCAGCTTGTGGTTCATGCCGTTTTCCTTCATGTAGGGATAGAAGTTCAGGTCATCTATTGACAGGATAAGCGGCTTCTTGTTCTTCGGCAGCCATAACTCCTTCCTGACCAGCTCGGTCTTGCCATTATTTACCCGTTCCTCAAATATCTCATGGGTATCAATCAGCATATAACCCTTTTCGTACAATGACCCCAGTATCTGGTTAAACTCCCTGACCGTGACCATAAACTCGTTTAATCCCTGGGCCTTCTGATCATCATCGAAGGCCTTCTCCGCGTAAACAATCAACGGATGGAAGAAGATGTGCTGTACCGGACCGTTATATAACATCAGCTCAGCGGCCCGGGTCCGGTACCTGGCCAGCTGCGCCTTCAACAGAGCATCACCTGGGTAAACCTCCAGAGCCTGCTCTACGATGGAGATAGCCTGGCGCTCGTCGCTTAACCTGCTTGCCTGTTCGGCGGTAATGAGAGCGTGGCATTTCCTCAGATTGGCCGGGGTCAATCCCGCCTGATCAACCAGATTCAGGCACGATTCTATCTCCTCATATTCCAATTTGTCACTTAAATAGTTCACAACCATTGCATCCAGCCTGGACTCCAATAGACCCTCGAACCGCTCTTTAAAGAAATCGTTCCCCCCGGGAAGGAGTCCCGCCGCCTGGTGATACAAATCACCCGCCGCGGTGTACTGGCCCTGGTCGAGCAGGCTTGTAAAACGGTTGGTTTGAACACGGACGTAGGCATTCGTTCCCAACCAACCGATTAAAAGCAGCAGAGCAACCGCCAGAATGGGCCAATAGAATTTACCCCGGGCGGGACTTATGACTACTGTAGTTTCATTGGGATCTACAATACTTGGCTCCATGCTCAATCCCCCTTTTATGATGTAACCAAAAACCATATCAGTATGGCCTGTGGTATTAAGTCACGGATTCTCCAGTACCGGCCAACCTCGCGACAAATATTGTAAAATAATTGCCGGTTTGATCGTTTTCTGTCTAATATTAATACGACTTTGGGTTCGCATAAGTTTCATGCAATTCCTGTCATTTCGGCTTGTCGCCCCGAATTCTTCAAAAATTGATTCCTCCGTGAAAACTTCAACCTGACTTTTTGGTTGGCATCCAAATCTGCAATCAAATTTTTCGCAGGAGAATTAAAGCTGAAGCCTTACCTTATTGTTAGATATTTCATTGTCAAGCTGATTTATCCATGCCATAATGTTGTCGTATGCCGATTAGCCAAACACCGAAGATACCGATGATTGTGGGGGGAAGAGGATGAACTGCCAGGATCTCTACCTAAGCAAGCTGATCAATGTTGACCAGGCACTTAGGCACATCCAAAGCAATCAGGAGATTGTCTGCGCCCTAGGGGCCTGTGAACCGGCAATCCTGCTTAGCCACCTGCACAAAATTAAGGACCGGGTTGAAAATGTCTCGGTAGTAAGTGCTATGCTGCAGGGGCAGTACGACTTCTTCATGAAGCCCGAAATGAAAGGTCACTTCCTCCTTAACAGCTGGTTTTATACCGAAGCGCCCCGCAGAGCTCATCCGTTGGAGGCGGTATCGTATGTCCCCCTGCAACTCCACCAGTTCAGCCGGAGACGAATCGCCTACCGAGCTCCCGACATTTTTATCGGATCGGTCTCGCCCATGGATCGTCACGGCTTCTTTTCCCTGTCACTGAGTACGGTTCACGAAAAGGACTTCATTGAAAAAGCCGGTCTGGTCATCATGGAAGTTAACCCCCGTTTACCCCGTACCCATGGAGACACCAATGTTCACATCTCAGAAATTGATTACCTGATTGAGGTAGACCATGAGCTGCCCGAATACCCGCCGGTCATACCGAATGAAAAGGATTATGTTATTGGGGGCTATGCGGCTGATCTCATAGAAGACGGCTCTACCATTCAATTTGGATACGGCACAATACCCGGAGCTATCGCGCACGGCATGAGGCAGAAAAAGGATCTGGGGGTGCATTCCGAACTGTTCTCCGATCCCATCCTGGAATTATGGGAGTCCGGAGCGATAACCAACCGTAAGAAAAGCTTGTGGAAGGATAAATTTGTTACTGATATCGCCCTTGGGACCCGAAGGCTTTACGATTTTCTGGATGACAACCTGGCGGTAGAGTTCCTGCGGGCGAGCGTTCTGAATGATCCGGCCATCATCGCCCAAAACCACAAGATGGTCTCCATCAACTCAGCCCTGCAGATGGATCTAACCGGACAGTGCTGTGCCGAATCGATCGGACCCCGTCTCTTTAGCGGAACCGGTGGTCACCGGGAATTCGTCCATGGTGCTACCAACTCACCGGGGGGTAAATCCATTCTGGCCTTCACCTCCACCACCCAGAAGGACACGGTTTCACGCATAGTACCATTCTTTGAGCCAGGAACTATCGTGACCGCCTCGCGGGTAGATGTGGACTATGTGATTACTGAATACGGGGTAGCATGTCTGCGCGGGCGCAACATTCGGGAGAGGGTGAATGAGCTGATCAGAGTGGCCCATCCCGATTTCCGGGATCACCTGCGCAGTGAAGCCCAGCGGCTTCAGATGTGGTAATAGAAAGGCTTAGCAATAGCGGGGGTGCTGCCAGGCACCCCCGCTACATTTTAAGTATTCACCGCAAGTTAAAAGGGATCATTTACTGGAGATCATGGCAGCGATAAGAAACACGAATTCCAGGTACAGTAAATATCTTCATCGTCACCTGTATTATTTCCGGGCTCTTACCGGAACCTGAATTTCTGTAATCCAATCCTCCGGGTTCTCCTTGTTCCAGATCCCGTCAATGTAGGACTCTCTCGGCAGTCCCGCAATCTCGTAACCATTTTCCTCAATCCACCGGTTTACAGCGCTGTACGACATACCGATGGTATTGTAGGGTCCCTTATGGATGATGCAGGCCGCTGTCGGTACACCATCTATCCTTTTATACTTGACCTTTTCCCCATCCTGAGCTGGAGCCACGACCGCCTCGCAAATCTCAACATCGATATCTTTTTCTTTATACTCATCATCATGAAATAAGGTGAAACAGTACCCCGGGGTGGTGCACCGGACATTATCCTTTTGCATGATCGCTCCCATTTCCGGGTATATCTCGTTGAAGGTATCGTAGTTCGGAATCACCCTTCTCATCGAAGCCACTATTACAGAGGGAAGTTCCTTAAGTATGACATCATAACTCATATACTCAGCCTCCTGTCTCAATATTTTCAGGTAGTTCTCTACCTGCTTCAGCTTCATATGCTCGGATTCAATCGTTTTTGATATAAACTGCTGTTTGCTTTCCAGGTAATCGATCATCTTTTCCGTGGAACAATCATGCTCCAGGGCATCAACGATTTCACCGAGCGAGAAGCCTAACTGTTTTAGGGCCAGAATCCGGTGGAGACGCGGCATCTGACTGGCCGCGTAGTAACGGTATCCTGTGGTCTGATCAACGTAGCAGGGACTGAGGAGTCCCAGTTCGTCATAGTACCGCAAAGTCTTAACCGTAACCTTATTCATTTTTGAGAAAACACCAATCCGGAACATGATATAATCTCCTGCGCATTCGATTATGATCACATACTAAATCCTCCCCCTACAGGAGAGTCAACTCTTTCGAGAAATTTTTTTGTAGCCTATTTAGTTCGGATGACCAGGTGACATCCTGCCGGTGATAAACCCTTCCGAAGTTGTATAACGCTAATTCAAAGCATCCATATAACAAAAACGGCTGCCACTTTAACGTGGCAGCCGTTACCCGCTATTCTACAAGAGAGGCTTAACGTTTCTTGATGCGCTTGATCTCCTTATGGATTTGTTTCCATTTTTCTTTTTCCTCTAAAGCCTCAAATAGGTTTTCCTTGCGTGAGATGTAGGCCATTTCTTTTTGCAGTTTGAGATAGCTCTGGTAGCGGGACCAGTCAAGCTCTCCAGATTCCAGAGCTTCCATCACCGCACAGCCTGGCTCTCCCTGGTGCCGACAATCAGTAAACCGACACCGGGCACTATATCCCTCAATATCCTCAAAGGTGCTGCTTATGCCCTCGGTTGTTCCCCAGAGCCTCAGCTCACGCAAGCCGGGAGTGTCAATTACCAGGCCACCTTGGGGCAGCATGTGCATCTGCCGGTGAGTGGTGGTATGACGTCCCCGGTCATCCTGGGAGCGCACTGAATGGGTTCGTTTAAGCGGTTCACCCAATAGGCAGTTCAGCAGGGTAGATTTCCCAACCCCGGATGAACCCAACAGGGCCACAGTCTTCCCCATCCCGAAATACGGGGTAAGCTGATCAAGTCCCAGGCCGGTTTCACAGCTGATCGCATGAACAGGCACACCGGGAGCAATCGAGCTTATCTCTGCAATTTTTGAGTATACATCCTCGCACAGATCAGCCTTGTTCAGAACTATGACCGGATTAATCCCGCTTTCCCAGGTCAGAACCAGATAGCGTTCAATTCTGCGCAGGTTAAAATCTCGATTCAGCGAACTGACGATAAACAGGGCATCGATGTTGGCAACCAAGGCCTGCTCTTCCTCGTTTTCACCTGCAGTCTGGCGGGAAAACTTGTTCCGCCGGGGCAGAATCCCCCATATAATCGCCCGGTCATTGTCAGAACCCGATGTTATTACAACCCAGTCCCCTACCACCGGAAAATCACTACGACTATGGGCATCATGACGGTATCTTCCTGAAACCTGGGCCAGGGTTTCACCCTGCTCTGTAAATACCCGGTACAGGTGTTTGTGTTCTGCAGATACCCTTCCCACGCCATATTCTACTTCGGAAACCGCCGGTAACAATTCATCCCAGGCGGAATCCCATCCCAATTCTATTAAATCCAAAGCGGATTCCTCCTTAGCTCTACGCCGTAGAAGAACCCCGGTTAACACTGAGGAGTCTACGGCTTAATTTAACGCCTCTGGTTTAAGACTCCTGCAATCTCCAACATACGCCATCCTCCTTTTTTTGTTACGCAACCAGTATATCATGGCAGGGTGCAAATGCAACCAATCAAACACGGAACAACGGAGCAATCTTTCCCCACAGTTGGTTCAAGTCATTACAAAAAAAGGACCGGGGTTACGGTCCTTCAACAAGTCAGCAAGAATTCTTTAAAGGCTTTTTATTCTATGCGGTATTGCTCAATTACATGGGAAGTGTTTACAAAAACACAGGCCGCTTCTGCGCGTTTCAGGGGATCATGAGGTCTAAAGTAGTTGTTGTTACCCTTCATAATGCCGGTATTGGTAATGAAAGCGATGGCCTGTTCTCCTTCCATATCCCTAGTGTCCTCATAGATCGGCATCATCATGATGGTTACGACCGGGATTTTCTTGACGGTGAAGCACCGGGTGATGGCCTGGGCAACATCCAGTCGGGTAACTGGTTGCTGCGGTTTGAACTCCCGCGAAACACCAGGCAAAACCTGATTGATGGCCATAAGCATCGCCGCTTCTGTATACCAAGTCCCTTCAGGTACATCGTCGTAATAGTCTGTGATCTCCGGGTCTTTAAAGAACTGGATATCACCGTAATCCAGTTCAAACATCTTCTGCAATACCACAGCCAGTTCCGCCCGGGTCAAGGACTGGTTAGGGAGAAACCTTCCATCTCCGAACCCATTCATGATTCCCTTGTCAACGACGGTTATTATCTGCTGCCGGGCCCAGTGATTGTCAACATCCGAAATTTTGGTGGGCTGGCCTGCAAGTGCCGCCGTTGCAATCAGGATCATTAACATAACTACGGTCACAAAAACTGCTGTCTTCCGCATGGTTCTATCCTTTCTAATAGCATTCTACCATTAGATACGGCAGAACCAGGGTTCTGCTTGCAAAGGCCCGTTCAGTTCAATAACCTTGCCATTTTCACCCGTTTAATGATACAAACCAGAATTTAAGCCGGTTACAATGCAATTTACTTGGGTTCCCAGTAGCATCTCTTAGGAGAGGTTATCCTGTCCTCCTTCTTGAGCTTATTCATGGCCTTGTCCACTTCCTTTTTGTCAAGACCGGTCAGTTCGGCGATTTGGCCAGAGCTCAGAGGCTTACCTGCCTTACTCATGGCATCAAGTACTTTTGTCACCGCGTCCATCTCTTCACTCCTCTCATGTTTTGATCTCCAAGAACATTGTTTGCCCTTTTGGATATATTTTATTACTCAAACCCTGGCCGTCAATCTTGAGCAGACAAAAACAGGAAGTCTAGCCTATTCACAGATTCGCTGAAATCCTGCCAAGCAATATTTTGCTATATGCCGTTCTTTTCAGCACAGGGTTTAGGCTGCAAGTAAACGTCCTCCAACCATATCTTAATTCCCCTGCAGGGCTCGAAACTTTTCTTTCACGTACTCGGGAATCGGAACGCTTTTTTTCAGTATAGGGTTATAACAAGCATAGACGTTTTTGGCGGTAAACAGTATTTCCCCGGTTGCTTCCCTTACCATGGCGTATTCCGCCTTATAACTTTTGTTACCTACTTCAGCAATTCTCAGATTAATCTCGATGACATCATCAAAGAAAGCCGGGCTTTTGAATTCAAGGTACGACGTAATCAGGGCGATATCAAACTGCGATTCTTCGAAGTTGGTCATTCTTAATTTAAGGTGCCGGAAAAACTCGGTGTTGGTGATTATGATGTAATTCAGGTAGTTGCTGTTCATGACAATCATCTGCCCGTCGATTTCAGTATAACGGATTCGGATCTTATGACTGAAGTGATACCCTTCTAGCACTATGCTTCGCCTCCTGGTAATTTGCTGTTCAATATCTTAATTCTACCGCTTCTTGATCCCGACGGAAATCAGCCGTAAGCACATGCCGGTTCGTTAGCTCAGTTTATTGACAAATAGCCCTGATCGAAGCTATAATAATATTTCATACCGGAATAAAATTATAATATATCATATTTTCGTGTTCTCGTCAAGCATTATTTCATGGTCTTGTGAGGGAGTGATTGTTTGGCCGACATCTCAAGGTTGATTATGGCTCTTGTACCCATATCCAGAGCGAACGCTATCAGCAAAATCATCAGTACTAATCAGCAGTCCCAAAAACACGGCCTGGTGTTGACGGAAAAGGACGCTCTCCAAATAATTGATGCACGAAACGAAGCCCTTAAAACAACAGGGCGCATAGAACTGGGCTTGGGGGTTATTAACAAGATAATAAGGATGTTCTGTCGATCACCCTACATTAACCAGGTGAATTATGCGGACATGATATGTGAACTGGTGGAGGCATTTTACTGCATGAAAAACGAGACCCGGGAGCAGATAGGTGATGATGACCTGATTTATATCATGAGAGATTATTTCGATAACCGTTGTTTTGGCTCAATTGAACTCTTAACCGGGCGTGAACTGGAGAAACTGGTGGATGAAATCCGTTTTGGCCGTTATTATGGCCGGCTCGATGATAGGGAAGAGGTGTAGTTTTGGGTAACTTTCTTGTCAGGCAAACCGGTTTTAACCCGCAAAATATTGATGCCAATGACTATTTGCTTACGTTGCTGGACGAAGCCCTGCGGGCAGGGTTGATCAGCGAGTCTACCTTGCAGAACTTGCAGCTGCAGATTATGGAGGTTTTGAAAGACCGGATTACCAAGTATACCAGTGGTGAGAGCAGTTCAATTCCCGTGGAAGCTGCCCAGAACCTTCTCCTGTCGATCCTCTTCTGTATGGATACGTTCTGCCTCAGTTTCCCGACGCCCATCAAGTGTTTAAACGAACTGCTGGACAGGAGCATGAGGGAAGTCTACCAGGAAGGTCTGGCACTGATTAAATCCAAGGTTAACGAAGCTAAAAAAATATTTAAAGAGGTTAGATCCACGAGAATCAGAACATCTCTTATTGCCTACAACTCTACCATCAATGAGGCCATCCCTGGATTCTTTAAAAGCTACGATGCTGCCTTTAACGCTCACGACACAACAGCCAGCATTGACTATCCCCTGGCCAGTGACGATATAAATGCCAGAGGCGTTGTATACATTCAGCAGTACCTTAAAAAAATGAAGATGGAAAACATGTTCTGCCAGCGGTTTGCCGAGAAAGAAATAGACCAGCTTCTCGAGAACTACGGCCAGGTGTACCGCATCTTCTATCCCGAGTTCCTGATCAACATTTTTGAGATTGTCCTCATCAATGCGATATTCTCCGTAATGGCCGGGGAAAAGGCTACCAGCCTGACCCTTCACAAAAGCCAGGTTGCACTGTTAAGAGAAAGGCTCAACGGACTTGAAGTATCAGAAATAGGCAGCCTGTTAAGATCAGCAATCGAACGGGTTATTGAGGAATTGGGAATAAAAGACCCTGAGATGACGGCTTACACCTCTCACTGCGGGGAGAATCTGCTTCCCCGATTAATCAATGCCGTACAACAGGATGCCCTGCAGCGGCTGGCTATCCCGGTTATGGAGAGTGAACCTGAACCTGAAATCCTGTTCAAGCTGGGCGAAAGCATGAATGATGAAGACTTTCGTCGGCTGGTTGAGGATCTGCTGGTATGCGCTGACCCAACTGAAAAAGCGCAGATGATCCTGACCCGAATCAGATCACTGGTCGATTTTACTGATATTCTTAAGGCCGATTGCCTGTTTGGCGACGAATACCGGGTCCTGTTCGATCTGCTGGGTGATATGGAGCTATCGATCCTCGCCAGAATCATCCTGGTTGATGAATTACGGGACCGTCCGGACGAGTTCTCATTCGCCAAAGCAATGTCCGTTATCCAGATGTCAGATACAGTGTGGGTTAACCAGCTCTCCGGTTTTTTACAACAACTCAGCCACGAAAGACAGCAAGCTATTGAAGACCTGCTTAAAACCGAAACTGGTATGGTTATTTAACAAGCCTCTGAGGGTAGTCACGGTCGCTTTGCTTCCTGCCAGTGGTGTTTAGGGTTATTCGACGATCTCTACAAAATGGCTCGGATATTCTGCCAAGTGAAGATATAAGAAGGACATAGCTTCGCCTCCGGAAACTGGTTCGGTATTAATATGTTTCCGGCAAGTCCAGCAATGCGCGTAATATCTATGAATACCATCCCCACCGGCTGCCGCCTCAAGTTCAGCGTCAGAGAGCTTGACAGCCAGATGTTTCCGTAACTCATCCGGGGTGAACTTCTTTTCTTGTTTAGACACTATTTACCTCTCCCTTCTCATTTGACATTAACCATATAAATTAAGAATAAATGTTATCTGTTATAAGTTTATACGATTTGCCAGTTAATGTATCTCAAAAGAATTACTTCTTTTGAGATACTCCTTGCATCCTTTTTTCAGGACCAATGAAATCGCAAAACACTGAATCAATTTCAGGCTCGTTCTATCACTCTACCCTGCCGGCTATCCTCTTCTCAATCTCTCTTATCATCCACTCAGCGCCCTGGCGGCTTAGGTGGCAGTGATCGCAGTAGTTGCTGTGATCTCCGGTGAAGAACTTGTACTCCGGGGTGTTAAAATCCCAAACATAGTCGCTATCATTAAACAGGGGATCGAGTTCCCGGTGCATTTCCTGATAAAACTCGCGTTTCTCGTCATAGATCTCATACGGCCGCGGGTAGTAGTAGGCGAAAACCTGGATATCGTTTTGGTGAGCCAAATCAATGAGAGCTTTTAAGTCATGCTTAGCCTGTTCGGTAACCTTGAACTGGTCCGTTCCCCACTTACGGCCCTTGTTCAGAGCGGCATCAATGGCCTGGTCCACGTCCTGCCTGTCTTTGTAGCGGTTAAAGTCATAGTGGCCGTATTCGTTGTAGTAATTCCTGGTCCCCCGGTATTGATTTCTGATTTTGTCGCAATAATAGCGGTACAAATCTACGGACCCCAGAGCACTCCAGTAATCCTGCTGGCTGAGATAGCCGGTCTTTCTCCCTGAGTCCTTGGTCAGGTAGGGGTCCAGGCAGATGATGAAGTACTTGACCTTTTGATTATGGGCTATCAAGTTTTCCGCCATAATCCTCAACTCGGTGAAATTGCCGCCGTTGATAGAAGCATTATAGACCCGCAGGTTCTCAAATTGTGCCGGGTCAAGGTTGTCAGCCAGTGAAGGCCCCCAAATCACGCCTTCAAAATTGACGGGGATGTAGTTATAGGTGTATAGATACTTGGCCCAACGTTCCCAGTCCCGGGATACCGGTTCCCGCTTCAGCCCGGCGGCATCTCCGAACAGGCCGAACTCGTTCAACCTGCCAATCAGCAGCACAATTAACAACAGCCCGAAGGCAGCAAGTATCATAGATCTGGTTAAGAACTTTCTAAAAGTCATTGTAGATAAACTCCTTGGGGACACTGGAATTGAGGAACAGCACGCTGACGATAACCAGTATAGCGAGAAGGTAAACCTTACGATTCATGGGTGAGATATCCAGGGTGAAGCTGTTCGAATTCTGTTTAAGCAAAAGCATAACAACCGCGATGATCGCAACAGGAATGGTTAGATAAGAGTTGGCAGCAGTAATTGATGTGAAAACATTAAAGCCTCCCCATGCTGCCGGATAAAACATGCCGTGTAAAACCCGGAGCGCGTCGGTAAAATCCGCCGCGCGGAAAAATACCCAGGCCACGTTGACAAAGTTAAAGGTAATAAACCAGGCCAGCAACCGGGGAAGCTTAATGCCCAGTTTCTGCCACAACCTCTGGACAACCATGGCCAAACCGTGCAGAAAGCCCCAAAACACGAAGGTCCAACTGGCACCATGCCACAGCCCGCTAATGAGGAAGGTGATCATGATATTGCGCAGGGTTTTCAACTCACCCTCTCTGCTCCCCCCTAGCGGGATATACAGGTAGTCGGTTAAGAACCTGGTCAGGGTTATGTGCCACCGACCCCAAAAATCCCGAATACTTACTGCCCGGTATGGCGAATTGAAGTTGAACGGCAGCTTGATATTCAGCATCAGAGCCACACCCATAGCCATGTCGGTGTACCCGCTGAAGTCAAAGTAGATCTGGCCGGTGTAGCTGAGAGATGTAATCCACCCCTCAATCATGGAAAGCTGGGCATTAGTATCAAAACCGGCGGCGGCCAGTTTAGCCAGGGTGTCAGCTATAACCACCTTTTTAAACAGGCCTATGCAGAAAACATACACGCCTTTGGCCAGGTTCTCTGAATTAATACTTTTTAGTTCCTGCAACTGGGGCACCAAATAACTATAGCGAGTAATAGGGCCGCTCACAATTTTGGGGAAAAAGGTGATGTAAATGAGATAATCCATCAGGCTGTAGTCTTCCACCTGCCCGCGGAAAGTGTCAATCAGGAAGGCAATCTGCTGAAAGGTAATAAAACTAATACCCAGCATCATGAACGGCTGTGGGGGATGAAAGCTCAGGTCTACCAGGCCACCCAGAGCTGAAAGCGCAAAATCGAAATACTTGAGATAGACCAGCAATCCTATGTTCACACCGATGCCGGCGATCAACCATCTTTTCGCGGACTCGGTTCTTGTCTTTCCTGGTGGGAAAAACCAACGCGGTATCAGGTAGTTGACCATCATTGAAACAACCAGTACCGCCAGGGCGGACAGTCCCGCATACCCGTAGAAGAACAGTGAAACTGCTACCAGCCAGAGTTTGGATTCCCTTATCCAGTTTCTATGGATCAGCAGTTGATATACAATAAGCACCACTGGCAGAAAAGCCAGTATAAATAAAAATGAATTAAAGCTCAATAGAATTTCTCCCGGTTTATTCCGGCAAAAGGTTCCCGGTACGGGCAGAAATTCGACACAGTAAAGCGAATCCCTTTATGAACTTAATGTCAATCCAATAGCAGCTTTGCTTTAAGTTGAATAACAAGCAGGCATGGTAATTATCAAAATAACCCGGATAAAAAAAATTCTAATCATTATCCGTACAGTAATCCCTAAATTATTGAGTATTTGTTAAGTAGTCTATAAAGGCTGCTCCGTGAGATACCAAGTTCTTGCGCCACCCGGCTTCTATTGTATTCGCACTCCTGCAGGAGTCTTCGTAACCGGTACTCATCTATTTGATCTCCCAGTGTTGACTTGGTGGAGGCAGGGTCCGCAGGAACAGGCTGCTTTTGTTTGGCCTTTATTGATGGAGGCAAGAATTCGGATGTTATTATATGACCCGAGGTCATGTTGATGCTCCGTTCAATCGTATTGCTCAATTCCCTCACGTTGCCCGGTCATTTCCTAGTCGGTATGAAAAATTAATACAATTGACAATCCAATTAATTCATGTAATGTAGGAATTGTGTAGTACGTCAGAATAATTAAATTGGGGGGAGGAATTGTACGTGAGGATTGTTGCTATTAATGGAGGGCCGAGAAAAGCCAAAATATCCAAAACCACTATGCTCCTGGAAGCGTTTCTGTCGGGTTGCCGGCGGGCAGGAGCCGACGTTGAAGTAATCAACCTGAGGGAAAAAAACATAAAGAACTGTATCGGGTGCTATACCTGTTGGATTAAGACTCCCGGAGAGTGTGTTCACAAGGACGATATGAAGGAAATCCTTAGTATTCGGGCTGGAGCCGACCTGGAAGTGTGGGCTACCCCTCTTTATATCTTTGGTCCCACGGGGATGTTTAAGAACTTCCTTGACCGGTCAATCCCAATGTATCAGCCCTACATCATTGAGAAGGATGGACTATGCGCCCATCCCCCTCGTGTGGACAAGATCGCGGATAAGGTTTTCATTTCGGTAGCCGGATTCAGTGAACTGGATCACTTCAAGCCCATGTCAGACTGGCTTCATTACATGTCAGGTCGTGGCCTGGGAAAAATAAGGGCTGAAATCTACCGCCCAGCCGCGGAATTTATGAGCGCGCCTCCGCTTAAGGCCAAAGTGGATGAGATTCTGGCAGCAACGGAAAAGGCCGGTTTCGAATTCATTACCGAGGGCAGTATCCGCGAGGAAACCATGAAGGTCATCCAGCAGGACTTTATGCCTGATAAAGCGACCTTCCTGGACCAGGCCAACAAGTACTGGGACTGGGAAATCGACCGCTGGAAGAAGAGAAGAGAGCAGGGCCAGGCCTAAACATTTATCCTGACTGCTGTCCACTCAATAGTAACCCCGTTAAGCAGAACTTATATCTAATTAGGGCCGACACTTTCCTTGATGTCGGCCTGTCTTTGCCAGGTATATTTTGGCAGGAGGTTGTTAACCCTTAAACTGCCAAGGATTTTTTTGTGCTGCGGATATTGAAAAATGATCGTATCTCTGTAATTGGGCATTTCCTGCTTTCAAGTACGAGAGGATGGCTTTATACAAACTTTACGGATATTTCACCGGTTGTTCACATTTTCGAGCTATAATAAACGTGTTGTCAATGTGACCTGGCTTTATAAATGTTTTAAGAGTATTGCCTTAATGGCGGATTGGAGACAAGTATACTATGAATTTTGAACAGAATAACCCAAGCAAGCCCAAACGATCTCCGGTTGATATCCTGAGAATTGTTCTCGCGTCGATCGCGGCCCTGGCTGCAGTTACATTACTGGTGCTGAACATCTTATCATTCCTGGATACGGTTAATTATTACCTGGCTATGGGATACCCATCTGCTGAGGTCTACAGGCAGTTGGTGCCATCCCAGCTCCTGCCGGGCGTCTTCGAACCCCTCGCCATTTACGGGGGCATGGCCTTGCTTCTGCTTTATGTCGGCCGGCTAAATCAAAAGGTTGCTGACTGTCAAGCATTGTTAACGTGTTCCGAATCTGACGGTGTAGTCGAGGAAAGCGTTGCGGAACCAGAGCCGATCGAGGAAACTAATACGGTGCCAGACAGCGATGAAGATAACGAGCAAATCGAGCCGCAAGTAACAGATTAACCTGGGACACAGGGACAGGTTCGACAAGTTCTCTGTCCTGCTTTTTCAAAAAGGACATAACCCCTCCCCCATAAAAAATCCCGTACCACCGCAGAAGCGTGATACGGGATTTTATTACGCTCAACCTGCATAAAGTTTAGAACGGGTGTTATTGTACCTGTCCCGGACGGTATTCCTCATTTATCCACCGGTACACATCATCATAAACCTTTCTTATTAAAGACACCTCGCTGTTTTTCGCGTCAAGCAGGGTTTGGGCAAACCCCACATAATATGCGTTAGAGGTGTTTCCATCCATCTCCAGCCTGGCTGCCTGATTCATTTCCTTGTAAAACAGGTCATAGTAATACCTGGATGTAAGCGCTCTATTATCAAACTCCAACTCTATACCCATACCGTACTGTTTGGCAATTCCCGCCGCCCGGCCCATGCGGTCTTCCGGGGGATCCTGTGTTGCGTAATAGTTGGGCTGCAGGAAGGCATGAGTAAATCCGAGGGTCTTCCAATCTTCAATCCCCGGCGCACCGAAATAGGGAATCCACACAAAATTGTGGCCATAACCCCTCACCAGTTGTGACACATCCTTGACCAGTTCCGCTTCTCCCTCAACCGTTGGATCGATAGATTCCTTATACCAGTAAATTCCCGCCAGGCTGAGGTTGGCAAAACCCGCCTGATTCCATTTCTTCATAAGCTGGCTATAGTACCATTTAACCGCCTGCAGTCTGTTTTTAAGGGCCTGCTGGCTTCCAACCTTGTTTTTGGAGAAGGATAAAGATGTTCCTCCGCTATCCAGAATGCCGAATTCCTCCTGCTTACTGTCCGGATAAGGGAGTGTGAGTATGACCTTCTGTCTTTCTACGCCAAACACCTCGGCATTGAACATATCCATGGCATCATCCAGAGCCTGCAATTGCTGTCCCGGTGTGAAGAGATCCTCAAGATAGGAATCCCATGCGGCTTTGGTGCAGGGTATCCCGGTATAAGGCATGAACTGAATGGTATCAAACATTCGGCCTTTGATTTGGCCCCGAGAGTCGACATAAGCAACCAGGGGTACAAAATCATCAGCCGTTAAATTCTTTAAATCAGTCTTGTCTCCGGTAAAGACCAGCAGGATATCCTGGAGGATGGGGTCTCTCAAATAGCTTCCCGGTGAGATAACGCCGTTATTCACCAGAGCGAGGATAACCGGTTTCTCTGGCATTATCCCCCCTCTCACCGAGAGATGTCGTGCAAAAACGTAGATATCGACCGGAAAGCTGATCGTCAGATAACGAGTTGCAAAAGGCGGAAAGGAGAGGGAAAGAAACATGTTCCCGCTCTTCTCTAACGGGTCAATTCCGTGCAGAACCTCTCCCAGCTGATACCAGGAGACACCATCCGCAGAAACGGAAACTTTCAGATACTCGGGAAAATATATCCCCTGGCTGGCATCCTGCTTGAACTCCAACGATAGGCTGGAAACCGTCTGCAGCCTTCCCAGGTCAATTACAATGTCGCGGCCATCTTGACGTAAAAAACCCGTCCAAACATCGCTCTTGGAGGTAAGTCCATCAACGGGACCGGAATAGTTTTTGTATTCAGTTGCTTGAAAACTGGTATCCGGGGAGTGTTGAATTACTTGATAGTTTAATGTCAAATCCTTACCTGCATCATGGCTGGGAATAAGCGGTGCCTGTCCAGTATCAGGCTTGCTTACCTCAACTGTAACCGGATGAGAAATCCGTCCAACATTAACGGTTAAGACCCCGCTTCCCGGTTGACTTCCATATACAACAGCATCAACGGCCACAAGTTCCGGGGTGTTGGTCCCGTATACCGGGGTAAAAACCAGGGGGTAAGCCTCCTGGCTAATTCCGACCTCCCGGCTTTCCCCGCATGTAAGGACTAGTTTCCCCGGTGGTAGCTGCAGTACCTGCTGAGCTTGATGGTTGCGAAAATCCAGGATTTTCTCCACCAATACCGCAGCTTCAGCGCGGGTCAAACATTTCCTGGGAAAAAACCGTCCACCGCTGCCCACCATCCACTTCTGAGCAGTCACGTATGATACACTATCCCGGGCATACTGCGAGATTTGGCTGCTGTCCTGATAAAAGGCGGGCTCAGGCACCTGCCCGCTATCTCCAAAAGCCCGCTGTATGATGGCGGCTGCATCCTGACGCAATAGCGGTTGATTTCCGCCAAATGTTTGGCTGCCGGATCCATGAACAATACTGAGCCTGGCAAGGGCTTCAACATATCCCGTTTCGGCCTTACCCGGATTCAGGTCTGTAAAGGTTGGCTCACTGGGAAAAAAGGGCTGAACCCCCAGGGCTTTAGCCAGCAACACCGCAAAATGCAGACGGCTTATCTCCTGGCCAGGCCGGAATTCTTCGGAATCCAGGCCCGAAATCAATCCCAGGTTAGCCAGGTTAATGATTGCGGCCTCGGCAAAACACCCCTTAATATCCTTAAACGAGGAGATAGCTCCCTGAGCCTGCGCATTTATTGGACTAAACCAGCCAATACAAGATACCAACAATACGGCGACAACTGTTTTTAATCTCATAATGCCCTCCGTTAGCAATAACCGTAAATCAATTGTATCAAGGAACATACGCGGCATGTTTTGCATGTATTACTATAGTTTTCCCTCCTCAACGATAATTTCCTGTTCAAATCAACAGATACTTTGCGTTAAACCTAAATTTCAGCAGACTTGTTTCAATCTCGTCTTATCATTTGTAGTTCACTAAACTAGACTGAACCCGGGTAATTTGGGCCAACGCAAGCTACTCCACCAGCAGGATAACTAACATAATCTGTCGAAATTTTTACCTTATATAGATTATTATGTTTTTTATATGCCTTATCCCGCTGTCACTGTTGTTATCTTTAACAGGAAGGGGGGTGGCAAGCACAAATGGCAGGTGGTTCGGCAAGATTTGTTGGAAGAGGAAATTGGGGGGATATATATGAAACTAAAAGTGCGTACAAAGCTTATTATCATTACGGCTGTCGCTTTGATCGGGATTGCATTAATGCTGTTTGTTGCCAGCCAAAGCACGAAAAATCTGGTTTCTGATTTAGTATCGAGCCAGTACGATCACGGGTTTGTCAACAGCAGTCTGGTGCTTAATGCCGATCGCGACCTGTATCAGGCCTTACTTGCACTGCATGCAAGTGTTCTTGTCGAACCTAACTCCAAACAGTATACAGATCAAAAGCAATCTTTTTACGAAAACATTGAACAAGTAAATCAAAGAATGAACGAAGCACAAACAGACATACAGGACATTCCTGTATTGTACCAGACCATTCAGGCGACCGAGGGAGGATACACTGCTAAGAAATCGTATGATAGTTTCTGGAACGAATATGATCTGTGGTTGAAGGATGCTCAGGAACTTTTACGCTTGTATGAAAGTGGGGCCGCCTTTGATCTTAATGACAGGTTAAGGAACAATGACGTGCAATTTGAAAAAGCCCGGGAACCTATTAACCAAATTGGCGAAATTCTTGATAAATACGCTAAACTATCGGCTGAAGACAGCAGAAATGATAGCCGTACCACTCAACAAACAATGCTTGTGATTGGGATATTTACAATTCTTCTTTTATCGTTTTTAAGCTACCAAATCATCAAAGGTATTATGGCATCTGTTCAGCGACTAACAGTTCGATTGGAAGAGGTGTCAAACGGAAATTTAAGCGTTACGGAAATAGCTGAACAGGGAGATGAACTACACTATCTCGAACTGGTTATTAATCGCATGAATATGAGCCTGCGAAAACTGATTCAGGAAGTGATTAGTTCAGGCGAATTGTTGGTTACTGCCAGTAAAGCGTTGTCAACTTCGAGCTCTGATGTGCTTGAAAGAATTAAAATGATTGGCTCTTCGACCCACACGATTTCTCTGGGGCTGGAGACTGTTTCCGCAGCAACTGAAGAGGTTAATGCATCCAGCGAGGAAATCAATACCTCCATATCCTTATTGGCTGACGAATCAACCAAGGGATTTGCATTTACGCAAGAAATGGAAACACGCACCCTTCAGGTTTTAGAAGACATTAAGGCCACCCAAAGGAGAACCTTTGAGACATACGAAAACATTAAACAGGAAGTGATCAATGCCATTGGGCAAGCCAGAGTAGTCGATGAGATTTCTAACATGGCATCCGCCATTTCGGCAATCGCGGGTCAGACCAACCTGTTAGCATTAAATGCTGCTATAGAAGCAGCCCGTGCTGGTGAACAAGGACACGGCTTCGCGGTGGTAGCCGATGAAGTACGCAAACTGGCCAGTGAATCTTCAAGCACCGTAAGCGGAATTCAACTGCTAACGGGCCAGGTTAGTGATGCAATAAAGAATCTTACATTAAACTCAGAGCAATTACTGAAATACATAAATGAGAATGTCGTAGAAGCTTACGAAGGTTTCGTCGGAGCCAGCGAGCAGTTTGGTACAGACACCAATAAATTTAAGAATCTCAGTAACCAGGTAAACAACATGAGCAGCCAGTTATCTAATGCGATTGATGAGGTATCACGAGCGATTGAATCGGTGACAGCTACGATTTCGGAGAATGCAATTAATTCACGAGAGATTCTGGTTAGTGCCGCAAAAGCTCAGGAATCCATGAATGAAATTAACGAAATGTCAATTGCTTTGGAACTGGAAGCGAAGAAGCTCCAGATGCAGATTAGCAACTTTAAACTTTAACATCAAGTTTATAATGTCATCTTATGTGAACACGGGCGGTACGCAGAGTTTTCGGTTAACCTGGAAACCCTATGTGCCGCCGGTTTAACCTTTCCTAAAAAGGTTTAATGCCAGCTTACTTGTGGTAGGGTTCGCCTCTGATTATCTTGAAGCTGCGGTAAATCTGTTCCAGCAGCATGAGGACGGCAAACTGGTGAGGGAAGGTAAGCGGAGAGAAGGAAAGAACAAGATCGGCCCGTTGGAGTAACTGGGATGCCAGGCCATGAGACCCACCGATAACAAAGACCACCCGGGATTGCCCGTGATTCATGAGATCTTCGATTTTGCCAGCCAGGGTTTCTGAAGTCATGGACTGGCCCCTGGAATCAAGGATGATAAGGTAGTCTCCTTCCTTCAGAAAGGATGATACCCTTTGCCCCTCTTTTTCCAATACGTCAGCAATCTGGGCCGGGGAGGGATTGGGCGGAGTTTTCTGCTCCAGACCTTCAGTATAATCAACACTGATGTAAGGACGCAACCGGGTCAGGAAATCCTTGACCCCGGCATTCAAGTATGGTTCACGCACTTTGCCCACCGAAATAACCAGGAAGCGCATACACACACCTCGTATTGCAATAGCAAGCCCGCCTAACTCACGAAATCTCGTGTACCTGGCGGGCTAAGACCATTGTCTCACAAATAAACGGAAACAGGAATTCCCCGTTGCATTTTCTTCCGTTATTTCAAACAGGATTCCTGGGGCATTAATTGGTCTGCAATACCCTTCTAATGCTGTTGCAAATGACTATCCAGCCGAAAACACCGTAGGCCCACCCGGTATCAGCTATCACTGCAGAGTGTTACCTTGCAGGTAAAGTTTTTTAACTTTTCACCGGGACTTCTGGCCAGGCGTGTAACATTCAATGTGGCCTGATCTCCCACCTTGCAGTTAAACATGCATTCCTGCAGGTCATAGATAGTATGAACCTTCTTGCCATTGACGGCTCTGATTATATCATAGTCTTTCAGTCCAGCTTTCTCAGCAGGCCCCCCCTTTAGCGGTTTAACCGCCACCCCGTGGTTCACGGGAAGATTGTAATAAGTCGCCAACTCGGCAGTTAACTCATTAACCACCTGCAATCCTGCCACCGGACGTTCCACCCTGCCCTTCTTGCGCAAAGCATTCACGACTTCGACCACCTGATTGGAGGGAATGGCAAATCCCATGCCCTCATAGCCGGACACCGCAATTTTAACCGTATTAATTCCAATTACCTCACCCCGCAGGTTACACAGCGCACCACCCGAGTTGCCTGGATTTATAGCGGCATCTGTCTGGATCAGGCGAAATACAAACCCCTCTTCAGTAGTTAAAACCCTATTCAACCCGCTTACCACTCCGACAGTTACGGTACGGGCGAATTTCTCACCCATGGGATTGCCGATAGCCACTACCTCCTGTCCCACTGCTAGTTCGTCGGAGTCGCCAAAATCGGCCGTAGTGACTTTGATACCCTGAACCTTCAATAATGCCAGGTCAGTTCGCTGATCTTTCCCTATAAGCTTGGCTGCTTTTTTGCGGCCATCGTGGAAGGATACCTGAATCCTATCCGCATTATCGATAACATGGTTGTTGGTGACAATGTAACCGGAAGGGTCAATAACTACCCCCGAGCCACTCTTGGTTACCGTACGCTGGGAAAAAAAATCACCTTCGTCGCCATAGCTAACTATGCTTACTATGGACGGGCTTAAATCGCGGGCGGTCTGAATAACAGAGTCGCCGTTGCTCGCAGTGGCCTCACTCGGTTGGCGATTGGCCAATAAAGGCTCGACCAGTTGGGCGGAAATAAAGCCGGTTGCTACCAGCAGCACCGCAACCAGAGCCATTATCATCGCTCGTTTCACTTACTCACCTCCGTCGAAGTTAGTATTCGAATGAAGGGTGGCGAATATGTACCGGGCGGTTTTAACGAGACCCTCCTTGATTCACAAAATCGCAACTTTCTTTTATATTCGAGCAATAATTAAGCAGTTAAATACAAAAATAGTCATCATTCGCTAGAGGATTGGCTCCATTGCTGGTGGAATATGATGGTAGATGTTGGATGCTCTAAGAATGCTGTAAAGGAGAGAAGAATTCTTGCTTCAGTTGTCAAATGAAGCGGCCAATTGCTTCTACAATTTTTCAATAAAGTCCTTTTCCCTTTCCCCCAGTGGCCTGCTAGGTATTAATTATGAGGGCAAAGTCGTCTTCGCCAACAACGAGATGCTCGAAATATTGGGTTTACCTGCGAGGAAAGTTTTTGGATGCAATATCCTTTCGCTGTTTACCAGGCTATATAAGAAACAAGGTTTTCTGAAGACTTGGGAATGGTTGAGGCATATCTATCAACCAGATGCGTATCTGGTCACTATACAAAACAACTATGGCAGGATGCTTAATCTAAAGGTTACGGTGCTTGAATTGGCCGATATGGGACTCCTTTTTATCGCTGATCACTGTGATCGACCCGCTGGTTTCTCACAGATCGGCAACATAATCATTGAGCAGCTGCCAATCCCAGTAGTATCAATACTCTCGGACGGTAGAATCAGCACCTTGAACCAGGCCTTTGAGGATATTACTCACTGCCGTTTTTTGGACTTCTATGGCCGGCCGGTTGCGGAACTTGAAGGGTTATTTCCGGAGTTGCCGTCCAAGCTTCTCCATACTCTGTATGAGGCACAACCCTTATGTGAAACGATCCGGATGAACCGGATTAAAAGACCGGTGTTCAAACTGGAAACCAGGCCCATCACCGTGTGGGGAGAGGTCAGGGCGGTAATTGCCTGCTTACATCCGCTTGAAACTACTGAGATTGCCCAAAGTTCTGGGCCTTCGAGCCAGAATCATAAACTGATTTCGGATCTGGTTGAAGAAACCGCGCACAGGGTGAGAAATCCTCTAACTGTCGTCAAGGGGTTCATCCAGCTTTACAAAGATGATCCGAAAAACATCCCCTGGGATTTGCTGCTGGCTGAGGTGTCCGGGATTGAAAGAACCCTGCAGGATCTAATGGTTTTCTCCCGCAACTACCGAGACAAAACCGAACGGGTCAACCTCAATCAGATCATTGCGGATCTTTTTCCGGCTATAGAAGTCACAGCTTGCCAGCAAGGGGTTTGGGTAGAACTCTATCTGGACCGATCACTGGTCAACATTAAAGCAGATTCCGAAAGAATTAAAGCTTTGGTCAACCACCTGACAGCCAGCGCTCTGCACGCCATGCCGGAAGGAGGAATTCTGACTATCCGTACCATGTTCGACAATGATGGGGTCATACTGCAGTTGACAGACAACAGAGTGTCAGGTAAGGATTTGCTGAATGGCGAACTCGAAGTTTCAGATGATCAAGAAAATAACGGTTTAGGGTTAACTGTCTGTGAGCATGTGGTCGACAGCCTGGGGGGATGCATCCAGGTTACGCATACAGGAAACCAATATACTATAGTTACCGTTACTATCCCGCGAAATGCGGGTTAGCAACGAAAGTAACTTGAGTATATATTTCTATTTGCCATGAATGATCTTGCCGCAAGTAATAAGTATTTGAGTTATGTGTTATTTCATTCTAGGAGATTATTTTTACTCCCAAACCAGTTAATTTCCGCTCGATATCCTCATATCCCCTGAATATATAGTGAGCATTTTCGATTACAGTCTGGCCGCGAGCAATTAGTGCCGCAAGTATCAAAGCAGCACCCGCTCTAAGATCGGTGGCCTTTACCCGGGCACCATGAAGCTGTTTAACGCCTTCAACCACGGCGGTATGCCCTTCCACCTTGATCTTGGCTCCCATTTTTCTGAGCTCATCAACCATCTGAAAACGGTTGTCAAAAACGTTTTCTACAATCACGCTGGTTCCCTCAGCAATGGTCAGTATAGCCAGCATCTGGGACTGCATGTCGGTAGGGAAACCCGGATAAGGTAATGTTTTAATGTCTACGGGTAGTACTCTGTCTGTTCCCTGTACCCTTATCCCGCCATTAATTTGAGTTATACGGGCTCCGGTTTCCTCCAATTTGGCTTTAATGGGCAGGAGATGGGTAGGAATTACGTTTTCCACCAGAACATCTCCGCCGGTAACGGTCGCGGCTGCCATATAGGTCCCGGCTTCTATCCTGTCCGGGATCACCGCATAGCGAACCGCCTTTAGTTTCTCGGCGCCCTCTATCTTAATTAAATCGGTACCGGCACCTCGAATCCTGGCGCCCATGGCGCTCAGGAAATTGGCTAAATCGACGATCTCCGGCTCCTTGGCGGCATTATCGATAATGGTGGTACCGGAGGTAACTGATGCCAGCATCATTATATTTTCCGTAGCACCAACACTGGGGAAATCCAAATAAACCCGCCCTCCTTGAAGAGCGGCGGCTGTTGCTTCAATATAACCGTGTTCCAGATTTACCTTGGCTCCCAGGGCCTGCAGTCCTTTCAAGTGCAGGTCCATGGGGCGCGAACCTATATCACAACCTCCGGGCATGCTTATCCTCGCTTCCCGTTTCCGCCCCAGGAGTGATCCCAACAGCAGGTTTGAGGCCCGCAGTTTTTTGGAAAGCTCATATGGACTTTCCGGAATAACATTATCCGGCACCTCAATAACCAATACCCCATCATCAGTCCATTCAGTAAAACATCCTTGATTGGTCAGAATATCTAATAGAACCTCAACATCTTTGATCCTGGGCACATTCTCCAGTTCTGTTCGCCCCCGGGCCAGAATGCTGGCAGCGATAATCACCAGGCTGGCATTCTTAGCTCCACTAACTCTAACTTTTCCCTCTACGCGTTGACCGCCTTCAATGACCAGGGAGTCTCGCATTTATTAACCTCCTCGCCCATGATGCGTCTACACAGCAATATCGAGTTGCTGCATTTCAAGCATTTCCTGTTCAAACCTATCGAAAGATTGTCCAGTTGCTTTAGCAAAGGATTGCTTCATATCATTACCCTGCCCCAGGTATTCCAGAATCGCAAACACCTTGTCTTCACCATATTTAGCAACAATCATTTCGGTAGCCTGGAGGCATTGCCCGTAGGCTATGCCTTGATCCAGGTGATCAAAATCCCTCTCTAAAGTCACAAAATCATAGTATTCCACTGATTGATTATTATACTTCGCGGGGTTGAATAATTCAAATCCAGTTATCTTTTTTTCCACGTATTGTGCTACACCTTCTGTGTACCAGCGAGGGTAATTGCCCAAAGTTATATAGTCCACCAGGAGATGCGCAAACTCATGCGCCATAGGTCCTTCTCTAATAAATGTTTGCCTTTTATCGCCATCAGTAATCCACTCATCCGGGTTCAAGATACGAATAGTGCCGCCCCAGTAAACCCCCATGGCTTTTTCTGTCTTATCCCAGCCAAAGGTTTTCGCCAGACTTGCCGAGTCCGGGTACATAACCACCATGGTTGGTGCTGGTGGTTCGAAGTTAAACATTCTGATTACCGGTTCAAATATTTGCTCTGCTGCCTCGGAAACAATCGGAGCGTTTTGACGATTGGCTTCGGTGTATTTGATTATAAAGTGTTCGGTATCCAATCGCTCAAAGTTTCTGGTGGCAAAACCTGTATTCTCTCGCGATAAGAACCGAGACCAGTTAAAGACCACCTGTCTAGGATTAATACTGGTCTTTAACCAGGAAAACAACGCCAGAATTGATATCGCAATCATCAATCCTAAAATGGGCTTGATGATAAAAAGGTTTCTCTCCCCCAACACAAATGGCCCCTCCTTCCCCGAAACATATTATACTATCCGGGACTGGCTAAAGGGGGGTCCAATTTATGGGAATGGGGTTAAAGTAAGAATGCGGCAAAGTTATGCCGCATTCTTCATCTATTATTCAATTTCCCAAACTAGTTAAGATACCTCATCGGATTCTGATATGAGCCTCCGCTGATTACCTCAAAGTGGAGGTGGGAGCCGGTGCTCCTGCCGGTCGAACCCACCCGGGCGATTACCTGACCTCGTGAGACCTCCTGGCCAACATTGACCAGAATGCTTGAACAATGTGCATACCGTGTCTTAAGCCCATTGCCATGATCTATCGTAACCATGAGCCCGTAAGTGCCTTGACGTCCCGCGGAAGTTACGGTTCCATTGGCCGCAGCTCTAATTGAATCCCCGGTGTCGCCATCAATATCGATTCCTGTATGTCCCCGACGTGACCCGTACCCTGACGTAATACCACCTGATAACGGCCAGCTCAGGCCTCCAATATGCGACCCGCCACGAGATGCGGTCATGGTGTAACTGCTTCGGGTTCCGGTAACTACAATCCGGTCCACCGGTTCACGGGTTATCACTTCGGACAGGACCTTATTTTCAATTACACGGCCATCCTTCTTGGTAACAACATAGGTGATCTGTTTTTCTCCATTCTCCCCTTTTTGTTTAACCTGGGTTGAGGAAATTGATTTATTGGTAGTCACTCTGGTTGTATAGGGAATGACCTCCGTCTTCTTGCCTTCAATAACCGATTCAACACTAACCAAAGGATTACTGCAGCTTATAAGCAGTTTTTGACCGAGCTTCAGGTTTTCCGTCTTAAGGTTATTCAGGGCCATGATTTTGGCAACCCGGGTATCATGATTCCGCGCAATCATCCACAATGAATCGCCTTCCTTGACCGTGTACTCAATCGGAGCCGTGTCACCCGTCTCCAACAGGGCTGAGGCATCTGCTGCACTCATCACCTCACGGGCAGGGAAAACCCCTTCTTCAATCTCAACGTTTTCAGAAAAATTGGCCTTGACTATCTTTTCATTTTCAGTACAGGCGCTCAGACTAACCTTCAGGTCGGAAAGGATCTGGTTGGCTGTGGCAGCATTGGCGACACAAACAGTTGGCTTGCCGTTGACCCTTATTCGAGCTGCAGTGGTTTGTAATAGGAGAGATTCCTCAAGTACTTTCGCGATGTCAGATTGACTGGCAATCTTATCTTTGGTCACCAGGACCATGCGATACTGAGGTTGATAGGCTAGAGTTATGCGGTTTCCGATTCTCTTCTCTTCGCGGGCGATTGCCTTTGCAATTTCCGCTTCTGCTTGTGTTTTATCTTTAGCGATAAATAATTGCTTCTTATTAATCTCAACTGCGGTTGCTTTGGTTTTTTGCTCAGATATTATATTAAACGCTAAATATGTAAATATACAAACCAGCCCGATAATAAACGGGATTATAACTTTTTTTTGCTTCAAGATTACCTCCATAAAATACCCTTTCTATATGATATCCTTTACCCCCGTAATTTGAGAATAAAAAAATAATTCTTCGGTAAAGGAGTTAATTCCTGCCTAGAAAACAAAATAAATTAGGAAAACTCCGGCCAGGGCTGCTGAAATTGTGGCAACAGCTACATTCCACCTTCTCCAATAGAACAAGACAAACGCTAATAGGCCGGTTATCATAGTTGGAGCATCAATCACCGCTGTGTGCATCATCCTCAATCCCGTTGCCAGGATAATGCCGATGACTGCAGCGGTTATCCCTTTAAGAACCCCCTGTAAAGCGGGGTTTTCCAGGTGTGGTCTAACATACCTGTCCGCAAGATAAGCAACAAGTATGGCTGGAGAGATAACCCCCAGGACTGCCACCAACCCGTATCCGATATGACCCATATTCAACCCTATCAGGGTGGCGGTATTGGTCGCAAATGTTCCGGGTACCGTCTGCGCAACTGCAATAATATTAAACATCTCGTCATGGGATAACCATTTATAACGGTCCACAATTTCCATAAAAAAGAGTGGAATCATCATGTACCCGCCACCAAAGCCGAGCAAACCGATCTTGAGAAATAATAAGTACAGCTTGAGATAGAGCATTTATTCTACCTCCGGCCGCGAAAGAAATAGGTATCCCAGAATGCCAGCTCCCAAAAGAATAATAAGCGGGCTTATCTGTAACTGGCAAAAGAGCAGCATCGACACCAGCCCCACCAACAATGCTCGATGCCCTCTCCAGGAGCGGTTGGCAAGATTGACCGCCATTCCCAGAATAATTCCTACCACAGCTGCCTTAAGGGCTTTGGCGCCCGCACCCAGCCACGATGTGTCCGCCACCGACAACAGCAGGTAAAATAATCCGCTGGCACAAATGATACTGGGAATAGTAACCCCCAGAACGCCCGCAACCGTGCCGGTCCAGCCTCCCATGCGGTACCCGATTATTGCTGCGGTGTTGATTCCCATAGCACCAGGGAAGCTTTGGGCCGTTGCCATTATATGCAGAAATTCCTCGCTGTCAATTTCCAGCTGCTGACGGGCAATCTCCTCCAGATAGGGAAGCATGCTGATGCCTCCACCCAGAGCCAGGAACCCCACTTTGATAAATGGCAAGTAGGACTTAATCGCTCGAACCCTCCATTCTCCTGGCAGCCATATAAAAAGAACATTCCAGGCGTTTCTGGTGCATTAAGCATGCCAACTGGTGGGGTACCGATAGATCCCCATTCCGAAAGTACGCCAGGGCATGACAACCGCCTCCGCAGTAAAACCGGGCCCAACAGTAACGGCATTCCTTGTGAGCAAGTGTATTGCCGGCAAATCTTTCGCGTACAGAATTATCAAGCTCTTTTTTATTGACATTGCCCATCTTGAACTCCGGCATGCCGATAAATTGATGACACGGGAAGATATCCCCCTCCGGGGTTACGGCCAGGTACTCAATCCCCGCCCCGCACCCGGTGGTTCTTTTAGCCAGACAGGGCCCCCGGTTAAGATCAAGATTGAAATGAAAGAAATTAATGGGCTTGCCTTCCCGCTCGTGCGCAAGAATAATATCTGCCAGTTCTTCATACTGGGCGGCGATATGCGGCAGGTGTTCCTCCTTTAATGCAATACCTGATTCACCCCCGGTTACTGGTTCCAACGAAATGTTCTCAAAACCCAGGCTTGCCAGGTGCAAAAAATCTTCACTAAAATCCAAGTTCTGGGCCGTAAAGGTTCCCCTTACATAATAACTGACCGGCTGTGCAGCGACCATATCTTGAATCCTTGGGGTGATACGCCGGTAAGTCCCTTCTCCACCCGGAAGGATCCGCATGCGGTCATTAGTTTGAGGACGGCCATCCAGGCTCAGGATAACCGCTATTCTCTCGGCCATCAGGTATTCCCGCACCTCTTCATCAAGGTCCAGGGCATTGGTGGTCAGGGTGTAGTTTATCTGTTTCCCCGCCTGTAATGCCTTGTCCCGCCCGTAGTCCACCGTTGCCTTAACAACCTTCATATTTAATAAGGGCTCACCACCGAAGAAATCCAACTCCAGGTTCCTTCTCGGTCCACTGCCGCTGATCAGGAAATCTACCGCCTGCCGCGCCACTTCCAAATCCATAAGTCCCTGAGATTGGCCAAAGCTTCCCTGCTGGGCAAAGCAGTACCTGCATCGCATATTGCAGAGGTGAGCCACGTTGAGACAGATGGATTTCGGGTAAAAGCTGCCATAATCAATGTCGATCTCGATTTCCTCAGAAAACAGGCTCCCGGCTCGGCAAGCCCCCTCAATCTCTTCTCTGATATCCATTGCGGATTCGGACGGATACTCGGCCTCAGCCCGGCTCATGGCCAGATCCCAGTCCCCGTGAGTACGGATGAGTTCCTGGATAAATGTGACGGCCTGGTTGTCCAATACATGAACAGACCCTGAGTTTACATCCAAAAGGATATTAAGTCCTTTTATTCGAAACAGATGAACATTGGCCGAGAAGTTGTAATCACGCAGGTTAATCACGAGCAGACCTCCATAAGCATTAAAACCCTACCAGTCGGGTAGGGTTCATCTCAAATATTGGATTATAACGCCATAAATTCAAAGTCGCCGGGGAATATACGGTGTCTTGTTCTTTTTATTAAAGTGTGGAAACAACCAATTATTTTTTGCAAACCTGATTGCCAATAGTGCATGATGTCTTGCAGGCAGATTGGCATGATGCCTGACACTCTCTGCAATTAGTATCTTTGCCACTTTTCAAATTAGGTTCAACCACAGTCTTAAGGTGCTTACCCATGGCTTCACTCTCCTTATAAAGGTACAAATCATTATTAACAATGGAGCGGGAAAAGGGATTCGAACCCTCGACCCTCGGCTTGGGAAGCCGATGCTCTACCACTGAGCTACTCCCGCATGTATATGGTGCCTCAGGGCGGACTCGAACCGCCGACACGCGGATTTTCAGTCCGCTGCTCTACCAACTGAGCTACCGAGGCAGGCCTCTGCCAACCATTTGATAATGGTGGGCGATGAGGGACTCGAACCCCCGACCTCTTGCATGTGAGGCAAGCGCTCTAACCTGCTGAGCTAATCGCCCGCTGGCGAAAAATATCATACTAAATCATAGCCGCTTTGTCAATGTCACACCGGTGTGAACAGATCTCTGGTTACCATGGTTTGATCCCTGCCCGGGCCTACTGCTAACAGCGAGTGGTTTACCCCGCTTAGCTCAACCATCTTATTGACGTATTGTTTAGCCGCTGCCGGCAGGTCCTCAAAACGCCGAATACCGTCGATATCCTGCTGCCAACCATCCAATTCAATAAAAACCGGCTCACACTCCTGCAGCACTTCCAGGCTTTCCGGGAATTCCCGCAGGGTTTGACCCCGGTACTTGTAAGCCACACAGATTTTTAGTTTGTCAAAGCCATCCAATACATCCAGTTTGGTGATTGCCATATCGGTCAGACCGTTGATCCTCGCAGCATACCGCAGGATAACCGCATCCAGCCACCCACAGCGCCGCGGCCTCCCGGTCGTGGTACCGTACTCATCACCCCGCTGGCGAATATACTCGCCGGTATCGTCGAACAATTCAGTGGGAAAAGGTCCTTCCCCTACTCTGGTGGTGTAGGCCTTGACCACACCCACAACCCGGTTAATCCTGGTAGGACCAACACCTGCCCCCACACAAGCACCCCCGGAGATCGGGTGCGAAGATGTCACATAAGGATAAGTGCCGTGATCAATATCCAGCAGGGTCCCCTGTGCTCCTTCAAACAACACCTTTTTGCCCTCATCGATGGCCTGGTTAACCAGCAGCGAAGTATCTGTAACCATTGGCCGCAAACGTTCTGCGTAATACCGGAACTCATCCAGGAGATCTTTCAATACAAACACGGGGCTGCCATATATCTTATCCAGGATACGGTTCTTGTCCTCAACAATCGCTTTGAGTTTTTGAGGGAACAGTTCTTCATCCAGGAGGTCGATAACCCGGAAGCCGGTTCGGCTGATCTTATCAGTATACAGCGGACCGATTCCCCGCTTGGTGGTACCAATTTTACGGTTGCCATTTTCCTGAAGTGAATCTAATTTCTTATGATACGGCATAACAATATGTGCCCGGCTGCTGATTTTAAGATTGCTTACATCTATCCCCTTGTCACGCAGTCCATCAATCTCCTGCAGCAGTATCACCGGATCCAGTGCTACGCCGTTGCCAATCACCGACACCTTATCTGGATACAAAATCCCTGACGGAATGAGGTGAAGCTGGAACTTGTCATTCCCGACTACTACTGTATGTCCCGCATTACTGCCTCCCTGATATCTCACAACATAATCAGCTTTTTCTGCCAGGAAGTCAGTAATTTTACCTTTACCTTCATCACCCCATTGGGCTCCCACCAAAACAACCGTGGACATGGACCCACCTCCTGCGGATGGCCTCAGACCGAAGTCACACCTAATCTTATCAATTCATCTCACTGAAGTCAATTAACCACACTTCCGGTAAAACCGGAATTTACTATACTTTATTCCTCTTCCACTCTAACGTTAACTTCCGCCATCGCCTTCGAGTGCAGCCTGATTCGCACCGGATACTCACCCAGGTGCCGGATAGGTTCCTTGATTTCAACTCGTTTCTTGTCTATGTCCACCTTATATTGAGCTTTCAAGGCATCGGTGATCTCTTTGGATGTGACCGCACCAAATAACTTGCCGCCTTCCCCGCACTTGGCCTGAACTACAACTGTTTGTCCCTCGATTTTTTCCTTTATCCATATGGCCTTCTGCTCTTCCTTTTCTTTTCGTTTTTCGAGCTGCTCGTTCTTCTGCTTTAATTCACGTAAACGAGCCTCGGATGCTTCAACCGCCAGGCTTTTGGGAAGTAAGAAATTGCGGGCATAACCATCAGATACCTGCACAACTTCTCCTTGTTTTCCTAACTTTGGAACATCTGTTAACAGGATCACTTTCATGCCGGACTCCCCCTTTTTCCATCTAGATTTCGGTAATCTATTAAGGGATCAAAGACCCCTAATACAGTAATAAACAGGCACGCCTGTGTGGGCAGAAACATCATAGCCAGGGCGATAGCAACCAGCACCCAGGTTCTGACCTTCCAGTGCTTGATAAGATAAAACGTCAAGCTCAACCCAAAATAGAAGGCAATGGGGGCCATAAGAAAAATAACGTTGGCTCCAATCTGGTTAACCGGTCCCAGGTTCCAGTGATCGCCCACCAACCACAAGGCCAGACCGGCAATTATAACCCAATCAAGCTGCCACGCCATGCGATGCAGGCGAAAAGGCGGGCTTGGCAACAAACCACGACTGCGAAGAAGGAACTTGCCCGCCACGACCCCCAGCAGTATTCTTACCCAGCTCTCCAGTATATACAAGCCGGGACGCAGTATTGCCAGGCTCTGCAGGAAATTGTCAAAGTACGCCTTGAGAACCGGCCGGGTCAGCCCGTGAGCAGCATAATACTCGTCCAGCCCTGAAGCCTCCAGAGTCGGTAGGAAGATGTAGTTAAAATAATCAGCAAATGCGGTCTCGATGGCATGAATACCCAGTTGACCCGTCTGCAGGTAGAGCTGATGGAGCCAGAACAATCCAAAACCAATCATACCGGCCGCAAAACCGCCAGCCAGCACCTTCCCCAGTGAAAAATAGCGAGTAACCAAATAACCCGCAGTGCAGCCCGGAATTATTGATAATAAAATAAAATTTACAGACGCTGTTTTAAGTGTGAACAATGCGATCGCTGTAAATGACAGGGTAGTTACCCACAGGAACCCTGATCCTCGTTGGCCGGATACAGTAATTATGGATACCGCGAGAATGCTAAACAAGCCGATCCACTGAGGCGCAAACTCCAATCCTAGTCCAATACCCAGCATGGACGCAAAAAAACCCAGAAGCTCAAAGGTTCTGTTCACTTCTTCTTGTTCTCCAGATAAGCCAACAAAGCCGAAAGATCCCCATACCACTTTTCTACTTCGTGAGCTTCGTTAATACTTAGCTTGAGCTTGCTCTCAATCTTGAAATCGATATACTGGAAATTAACTCCTACTCTTTTTCCCAATATGTAAGTAGTAATAATTATCGTGGCCAGGCAATCTCCTATAGCTTCGTCGCCAGCCTTGAGCAGGCTTTTTAAAAGAGCAGCGACTGATTCCACCAGCTCGGCTTTGAGCCATTCAATAGTTCTTAAATTTTTTGCAATATCAACCTGGTTTTTCAGATTCAGAATATCCACCTCCGTCAAATGTCCCATCTTACTTCTCTAACATCGGGAGGTTTTCCTTCTGAATACTGTATTATTGCTTAAGCAGAACAATATAAAACCGCAAGACGTTTTCCATCTTGCGGTAATCGGTCTATTCAGATGTAAAGGGAAGCAGTGCGATGTTTCGAGCTCTCTTAATAGCAGTGGTAATCTGCCTTTGATGATGCGCACAGTTGCCGGTAATCCTGCGTGGTAATATCTTTCCCTTTTCTGTAATGTACCTGCGTAAGCGGGGTACATCCTTGTAATCAATATACTCTATCTTTTCCGCACAGAAATTGCACGGACGTCTTTTTTTCTTGCGTTCTTTTTTCAATCGAACACCTCCCTAGAAGGGTATTTCGTCATCGTCTGCTATGTCCACTCCACCGGGATCAACCTCTCGGCCCAACGAATCCCAGCCATCATTATCCTGGGGTCGCCGGGAGGCTCCCGTACCAGAAGCTTTGTCCAGGAATTTAACGGTGTCGGCAACCACCTCGACCGCTTTTCGCTTTTGGCCCTCCTGGTTTTCATAGGTTCGAGTCTGCAGGCGACCCTCAACCGCGACCAGGCGCCCTTTGGTCATGAAATTGGCGACGTTTTCCGCCAGCTGTCTCCAGACAACAATGTCGATGAAATCGGCTGGCCTCTCACCCGCTTGATTGGTATAGGGACGGTTTACGGCGATACTGAAAGTACACACTCCAACTCCGTTGGCGGTATACCTCAGTTCAGGATCTCTGGTAAGACGTCCAATCAATATTACTCGATTAAGCATCCTTTCCTCCCCCCCTATTCCTCTTTGCGAATGATCATGTGGCGCAGGAAATCGTCATTGATCTTCAATACCCTGTCCAACTCATTCACAGTTTCAGTGGTTCCTTTGAAATGTGCCAGCATGTAAAGACCTTCGCGGAAATCTCGGATTTCGTATGCGAGTCTTCGCCTGCCCCATACATCAAAATTCACCAGTTCACCATTAGTTTGAGCAATGATATCAGCAACCTTGCCTTTAGCTGCCTCTACCCCCTCAGATGGTAACTCGGGAATCAAGATGAACATCATCTCGTATGGACGCATCTTGTCACCTCCTCCCTTCGGACTAAGGCCCCGGGATGAACCCAGAGCAGGGATACCATATCAGTATAGCAATCGCTCCATCAATTGGCAAGCTTACAACTGACCCCTTATCAAAAGGTTGGTCAATTCTGTTATTGGCTTTTCAATTATAAGGTCCTGGTTATAGAGGCCTTTTAGAACTGCTATCTTATCACCCTTAGTGGTGCGCTTGAATCCTATAATACAGAACATCAGCTTATCATCCAGGGATGCTACTTTAACCAGGTCTCCTTCCCTAAATCTATGGTTGGTAACGTCCCTGATAGGCACATTATTTCCTCCTCCCAAAGGGTTCCCTGTAACAATTATATGTAGTCTAAAGGCCAATTTGTTAACCGGTCTGGTCGCTTTTAACCACCTGGACCATGCTTTTTTCAAACTGAGATCGAACCATCATTACCTGATGTCCGCACCCGCAGCACCGGATCTTTATATCAGCCCCAACTCTGGTAACCACCCACTCCCAACTGCCGCACGGATGTTTTTTCTTCATCCTGACAGTATCTCCGAGATTGAATTTTTTGATCTCCACCCCGATCCTCCTTCACCCTTGCGGCTCATTAAGTGCCGCTTTAAACAAAGATGAGCTTTGTTTTTATGTGCATGCCGCCTTACAGGCGTTCGTTGACTGTTGTCGTCTAAATAGTAATCACCTTGTCGGCGGCGGAAATTCGCTCCAATATCGAATACATGTTGCTCACCTGGCCTACCATCAGCTTGTTTTTAAGGTTATAAAAATCAAGGCAGGTCCCGCAGGAAAGTATCTCTATCCCGGATTGTTCCAGTTCCAAAAGATGATCCAGGACCTCAGACCCTTGAGAGGTTAAGGCTACCCCGCTGTTAATGAAGATCAATGTGGTTACAGTATCTTTCATCTGTGCCAGGGTGTAGAGAAAACTCTTCATCAGGATCTTGCCCAGGGCATCATCTCCCCGCCCCAAATACTGCCCGGTAATAAGAATGACACCATGGTTAAACTCGATCTGTTCTCTTCTGGTTGCGGTTTTCTCAATATGAATATGATAGTCTTTGCCCTGCTGTTCCACTTCAACATTGTAGCCCAGCCCCTGGGCTAAACGGCTGACATTTTCCAAAGCGGCCTCATTATCTACCACTGTTATCACCGAATCTCCCGCCTCAAGAGCTTTCTTCGTCAATATAACCGGTTGAGGACAGGAGAGTCCGCGGGCATCAATGTGATCCTGCATTATTACTCACCTCTCGATACTTTAATAAGTCCGGGGCCGGCGCTCAATACCTTTCCAACCAGCGTGAGCCCGACTGCGTTATTTCTGGCTTCCTTCTCCAGTTCATATCTCTTGGTGTTATCAACCGCTATCAAAAGACCTCCTGAAGTCTCCGGTGAATACATGAGATCCAAACGGGTTCTGTCCACCTCTCTCGAGACTTCAACCCGTCCTTGCAGGTAATCCCGGTTGGCATACGCCCCGGCGGGGATGAGTCCCATGCCCGCCAGTTCCTCTACCTCTTTCAATAAAGGCAGGTGGTTGGCCCACAATTCAATCTGTATCTGACTGCCAGCGGCCATTTCCATAGCATGCCCCAGAAAACCAAACCCGGTTATGTCAGTAGCCGCATTGACTTCCACCTTCATCATTATATCCCGGGCGGCTTTGTTCAGCTGCGACATTGAATTGACCGCGTCTTCAATAACTTGTGGTGGTGCCATTTCCCCTTTGATCGCAGTAGTTACAATGCCAGTTCCCAGAGGCTTGGTCAAATACAGGCTGTCACCAGGTTTAGCCCCCTGATTGGATACCACCTTTTGCGGATCGATGACCCCGGTAACGGACAGCCCGTATTTTGGCTCCTGGTCGTCCACCGTATGACCCCCCACCAGTACCGCACCGGCTTCCTCGATCTTGGAAAGCCCGCCTTTGAGTATCGCCTGCAGTACAGAAGTATCCAGACATTCGGGAAAACATACTATATTCATGGCAGTCAATGGCTCCCCACCCATGGCGTACACATCGCTTAACGCATTGGAAGCAGCAATCTGACCGAACAGAAAGGGATCATCTACCATGGGAGTAAAAAAGTCTACTGTCTGAATCAGAGCCACCTGTTCCGACAACTTGAAAACCCCGGCATCATCAGCGTGTTCAAACCCTACCAGCAACCTCGGATCTGGACGCAATTGAATTCCGGCCAAAACTTGACTCAGGGTCCCCGGACCCAGTTTGGCCGCTCAGCCGGAAGCCCTGACCATCTGGGTCAGCTTCAGTTGGTTTCCGGTCAACATCCTCCCCCCTTTTCTATTCGAACTTCTGCATAAATGCTCTATAAGCCTTAAAAGTGGCATAGATATCGGATTTGGCCGCTACCTCAAAGGGTGAGTGCATACCCAGCAAGGCTACGCCACAGTCCACTACTTCCATCCCGTAACGGGAAAGCAGGTGGGCTACCGTTCCGCCCCCACCCTGGTCAACCTTACCTAATTCCCCAACCTGCCAGGTGACATCATGGTCATCAAACAGCTTGCGTATCCTGGCCAGATACTCGGGATGGGCATCGTTTGACTCCGACTTGCCCCTTGATCCGGTATATTTGGTAAGGGATACTCCCCGGCCAACATAAGAGGAGTTTTGCTTTTCAAAAGCACTCTCATAATTCGGATCATAAGCCCCGTTGACATCAGCGGACAGGGCGTAGGAATTCCGCAGAGCCCGCATAACCTCATAATAGTCGGAACGGCCGTTATGGTTCATCAGATCTGCAATGGCATTCTCCAGCAGATAGGAGCGCAGTCCTGTGTTGCCAACACTGCCTATTTCCTCTTTATCAGCAAAAACGCATACCGCAGTTCGTGAGGGTATGGTAACATCCAGCAGTGCCTTAAACGAGGTAAATACACATACCCGGTCATCCTGACCATAACCCCCGATCAGGCTGCGGTCAAATCCAATCTCCCTGGCCTTCATCGCCGGAACCATCTGGATCTCGGCACTGGTGAAATCATCTTCCTCAACATCATATTTTTCCTTGAGGATTTTTTTGATCCCCTCTTTAATCTTATCTTTCTCGGGGCCAGGTTCCAATGGGAGGCTTCCCACCAGGATATTGAGGTCCTCGCCACCGATCCCTTCACTCATCTTTTTCTCCATCTGGTCCTTGGCCAGGTGAACGAGCAGATCGGTAATGGTAAAGACCGGGTCATTCTCCTCTTCCCCGATTCGAACTTCAATCCTTTGCCCGCTCTTTTTTACGATTACCCCGTGCATGGACAGGGGCAGGGCAGGCCACTGGTATTTCTTAATCCCGCCATAATAATGAGTTTTAAAAAGGGCCATACCTGAACCCTCATAAAGGGGCACCGGCTTAAGATCTAGCCTCGGGGTATCGGTATGAGAGGCGACTATATTAAACCCTTCTGCAAACGGTTTCTGCCCGATTATCGCGGCAACGGCAGCTTTGCCTTTATGCTCAATAAATACCCGCTGTCCGGGCCGAAGTTCACCCAGGTCTTTCAGGTCAATAAAGTCTTTTTCCCTGGCTTGCTCCTTTAAAAAAGATACTGTCTCCCGTTCCGTCTTTGCCCGGTTGAGGAATCTTATATACTCCTGCCCCAGGGATGCCATCTCGTGTCTTTCACTTTCCGAAGCCTTCAGCCAAGCGTTCCGTTCTTTTTCCAAGCTAACTACCTCCTCAAGTTGTCTGTCCTGACTGGATACCAGTTATTTTGCCCATTATTTGAAATATGCCTTCCAGACAAGGAAGCAAAAATGACCCGTCAAGATATGTGTTCAAGTCAACCGCTGCCGGAAACCCGGTTTCGGATAATGAGCGGATCACGGGCATGGCCAACCCGGCTAGGATGGAAAAGATGAGGATTACCTTCAACGATTCAAAAACCGCTCCCCCGATACGGTTCCCCACACCAAGTATGCCCCATCCGAAAACCATACTCAGGATATGCCATACTACCCCCAGTACCCTGGTAACCAGAAACAGTATTAGTATGAACACCAAACCGGAGATCACCAGACGAGCAATATGGAATATTAACCCCTGGTAAGCATAAAGGCCGGAGTTTAAAAGGGTTGACGTCATGCCCCCGAGGTCATCAAACACCGGCATCGGCAGGCGTTCAGACAGGTAGCTGGCTACAAAAGTTATTAATGAATAGTGGGTTTGCAGGTAATCGGTCACAGGTTCCCATAACAAAATAGCTGCCCCTATGCCCAGCACAAACGTGGCTATAGCGCCTACGCTGGCGATCAAACCTTTCCTCAATCCTGCAAAAACGCCGTAGAGAACCATGACCACAAAGATGCAATCCAAGACATGGATTCCCATACTCTCTCCTGATATTTTGAGATTCAGTAATCCGGCCAGATTCTTATCGGATACAGCCAGCATCATTTTCCGGATTGACCGAAGCCTCCAACTATTAGGGGAATTATACCATGGAATTCTCCGCCAATAAAATGCAGCAAAGACGTGACCTTTGAGGCCACGCCTTCTAATGGGTGACTTGGCGGAGGCGTCATGCTAATTGAAAGCAGTCTCTTAATAAGTTTCATTAGTATCAATATATCCTGGAATCGTCGGTTTTACGTGAGATTTAAGAATTAAGGCTGCCCTCGAATTTGTAAGGGCAGCCATAAAATACTGTTAAGTATTTTTTATGCTTGTTGCAGGATTCTAAGAAAATGGTTGGCTTCCCGGAGAACATGGTCAGCGAGAAGAGGTATTATGATAGATTCAATATTACATGCTAAGATTCCTGTATCAGCCGCATCTTTAAACTGAGCTATAGCTCGGGTTGCTGCAATCTCCTTTTTTACTAAAACTTTTAGCTTTTGGTTGGGGACTCCTTGCTTTTGAACATTTAAAACCCGCCTTCTTAACCTGAAAAACTTATTGGCAAACATATTCGCCTGCCGGATTAAATTCGTCTCCGTCGGGTCTAACAAATGGGCAATAAACAAAGAGTGTTCTGCCATAATTCTGTCCCAAAAGAGTTTTTCCTCGATTATTTCACGCTTGGCACTGATCGCACGACGTTGCTGTAATCTCTCCAGGTGATTAATAAAGAAATTAGCCTCCCGGCGGATATGCCTGATTAGCAGCGGAAAGTTGTAGGTAAATATTTGACAGGTCAGCATTGCATTCAACACTTGAGTCTTAAATCTGACCAGTCTGCGAGTTAATAAAATTGCCCGTCTGTTTAAGCTGGAAACTTCGTCTGCTAGCCTGGGGTTTCCGCTGCCAGAAACTAACCGTCTTTCCCGAGCGGTTAAAGCGGTATCAAAGCGGACTCCAGTCAGTTTTTGGGTTCTCAGTTCGGCCTGCCTGGTTTTATTAGTTACTACTTCTCCTGATAAAAGGACTGCTCTGCTTACGTTCCTATTGGCTAATCGTACTGCTTCAGTTAATAACTTGTGGAACTCATTCTTGAATCGGTTTGCCTGGGCAATCAGCCTTTCATCTTTGCATACAAACCCGGCTTGCAGGAAAAAGGAATGTTCCTTCATAATTCGCAGGAAGAATAGATTTAATTCTAGTGATTGCTGAACAAATTGGCCAGGGCTCAATGTTTTACTCAGTTTCATCACCCCTTAAGGTTTTCTATATTCTATTCATCATGGTAAATATTGGTTATTGCGGTTTGCCGTATCACCTGGCCAGCCGAAGAGAAAGTGTATGGGAGAAGGGATATTTTAACCTCACTGCCGGTAAGATCTGTTCAGCGCGGGCATAAGATTGATGCTTAATAGCTTTTACGCTATAGCTAAACTTCTTTCTTTCCAAAATAAAAAACCCCATTCGCTATCCTTTAATACCGAAATGGGGTTTACTCATAAGCCGAGCAATGCTTAAATACTTGGATTGGCGGAAGCGTGTGGGAATCGAACCCACCCACCGCAGGATCACTACGGCGCAGACTGGATTTGAAGTCCAGGCGACCCACCAGGACCGATCCGCTTCCACGTCATTTTTTCATAGAATCTACAGGGGTATAACCCAACGTATATATTAACGGATTATTTCTAAGAAGGCAAACCGGTTACTGCTCTACAATTACGTCCAGGATCTTGAAGTCATTTTGACGTAGTGAGATAACTATTTCATCTGCTTCGGTGGTATCGATACGCAGGATTAAATCATAGCGGCCCCGTTCTTTTTCCACCAGGACGATGTTTTCAACACTTACGCCGTGTTGAGCGATAATCCCGGTTACGGCCGCTACTGCTCCTACCCGCTCATCAACCTCCATGTCGATGCGGGTACCGGGCCGGTTGACCCCCAGTATATCGATAAAGGCATCGAAGATATTGGTTTCGGTGATTATGCCCACCAGGTTGCCGTTCTCCAATACGGGTATTCCTCCAATCTGGTGCTCCCGCATCAGTACCGCTGCCCGTTCGACATTGGCATCTGCTTCGATGGTAATAACCTTCATGTTCTTGGGTAAGACATCCTTGATCCTGGTTTTGGCCAGCAGGTAGTTCATCTCGAAAATGCTTAAGCTGGTGGCAGAAGACGGTGATACCTTACTGAGGTCCTTGACGGTGACTATACCCACCAGTTTGTTCTTCGACATAACCGGCAGTCTTCGAATCTGGCGTTCCTGCATCAGTTGGAACGCATCTGCTACCGAGGTATCTGGGGTTACAATAGCCAGATCCCGGCTCATCCTCTCCCTGACCTTCACAAACCTTACCCCCTTAGCCGCCTAAATAAGCTTGTTTAACCTGATCGCTCTCCAACATATCCTTGGCCTCGCCTTCGAGGACTACACTCCCGGTTTCCAGTACATATGCCTTATCCGCAATTGACAACGCTATACGTGCATTCTGTTCCACCAGGAGAATCGTGGTGCCATTGGCATTGATATCTTTTATTATATCAAAGATATCCCGCACCAGCAGGGGAGCCAATCCCATTGAAGGTTCGTCGAGCAGCATCAGGACCGGCCGGGCCATTAGTGCCCTGCCGATGGCCAACATCTGCTGTTCTCCTCCACTCAAGGTACCGGCCATCTGCTTACGGCGCTCCTTGAGTCGGGGAAACCGCTTGAAAACGTTCTCGAAATCCTCGGCCACGCCTTCTTTGTCCTTGCGCAGGTAGGCACCCATCTCCAGGTTTTCCTGAACCGACATGGCGGGAAAAACCCGCCTCCCCTCCGGCACCTGAGATATCCCCAGAGCCACAATATCCTGGGCGGGACGCGAAGTTATGTCCTGGCCTTTAAACCGGATGGTCCCGGACTTGGGACGGAGCAGACCGGATATGGTCTTCAGGGTTGTGGTTTTTCCGGCGCCGTTGGCGCCAATTAGGCTTACGATGCTTCCTTCGCTTACACTTAATGAAACATCTTTAAGGGCATGAATCGGCCCGTAGTAGACGTTGATTTTCTCAATCTGCAACAAAGCGCCTGCCTCCTCTCCCGAGCTCCGCATTGTATCCACAGGCCTGCCTCTCCCCGGGTGGTATTCCGCTTCCTGCTATATATTTCGACGTTCCACGACAGTGTCCTGTTCGGCAGCGAAACGGTTTAGGGGTAGCCTGACATGCCGCATTCAGCGGGCAATCTTTATGCGGTTATCACCGATCCGTTTGGTATATTTTATCCGATCAAAATACTCCAGCAGGGGAAGGGTATACTTCCTGGAGGTCTCCCATATATCGCGGGCCTCGGCCAGTGACAGTTCTTTCTTATCGTTAAAATGCTCATTCAATTTGTTCCAGGCCTGTTCCAATCCCGATCGGGAATAATAGACTCCTTCGGCAATCTTGACAACCTGCCCGGATTCTTCAAGATAAGCAATAATCTCCGCTGGCTCATATCTGGAATCGGCTATTGCTTCCTGAATCTCTTTCAGGCCGGGTGGTGCCAGGGGGTTATCCTCCAGTATTCCCATCACTTTTTGTATGGCCTTCTCGGCATCCGAATCGGGTTCAGCCGCAGCACCAGGAAGCCTGACATGCTTGGGATCATTAGCCAGCACGCCTTTTTTGGTTTCTAAAAGGCTGAGGAGGGCATTAAAGACCTTGACCGGATATTGTTTGAAGTAGCGGCTGCGCAGTTCTTCGCGGGGAAAACCGGGGCGCAGGGGGTACTTTTTCCGGTAGTCTTCCAGTACCCTGGTGATGGTCTGTCCGGTATAATCCATTCCCAGTGTGCTGATATAGAGGTCGCGGTTCTCTACCTTTATATGCTCCGCCATTTCCTTTTCACAAAGATCCTGTAATACTTCTTTGGTCTCCTCTGGATTGTTATTAACAACCGCCGCCAGGTCTTCAAGTGATACTATTCTCTCCGGTTGTTTGTGCAGTTCCTGCAGGATAACTTCCTCCAGATCGCCTTCTTCCTTGACCGCGATTTCCTCTAGGACCGCTTCATTAAACCTCTTCTGTTTAGGAGGGTGAGGATCAATTACCACACCACCGCCAATGGTAGTTACTGGTGAGTAGAAGCGGAGCACAAACCGATCGCCTTTGATACATACGACCGGCTCTTCCAGCACTATCTGCACGTAGCCATTGTCTCCCGGCTGCAGTTCGTCATGTTCCAGCAGCACCAACCGTCCCAGAGACTCATCAGTTCCCAGGTGAAACCTTACCCGGGCCCAGTTCTTTAGCGGTCGGGGGCTATTTTTAAGTAGGCGCAGGCTCCCGCTGATGCGGTAAGTGGGTTTGAGAAATCCCGGGGTAGCCAGGACATCCCCTCTATGGATATCAGAAGTATCTACCCCCTGCAGATTAACTGCTACCCTCTGTCCCGCCAAAGCCTCTTCCACCTTGTGGTTGTGCACATGCAGGGTCCTCACCCGCACTGGAAGCTCTCCGGGAAGGACCTGCAGGCTGTCATTAAGCCGGATACGGCCAGACCAGAGGGTCCCGGTTACTACCGTGCCAAAACCGGTCATGGTAAACACACGGTCAATGGGTAGTCGGACCTGCCCCAGGGCTGGTTTTTCCTGTACCTCGGCCGACAGGTCTTCAATTAATTTCAGGAGTTCGGGGATGCCCTCCCCTTCCGTTGAGGAAACAGCAATAACCGGCCATTCCTTAAGCTCAGTGCCTGCCAGATATTCTCTTATGTCATCCTCCACCATCATCAGCCACTCTTCATCGACCAGGTCCTTTTTGGTGATCACCACAATCCCCTGGCTGATACCCAGCAGCCGGATGATATCCAGGTGTTCTCTGGTCTGAGGCATTATCCCCTCATCAGCAGCAATTATTAAAAGCACCAGGTCCATTCCGAAGGCTCCGGCCAGCATCTGCCGTACAAACCTCTCATGACCGGGGACATCCACAATACCGGCTAATTGACCGTTAGGCAGGGTTAAAGGAGCAAACCCCAATTCGATGGATATGCCCCTTTTCTTTTCCTCCTTCAGCCTGTCAGTGTCGATTCCGGTCATGGCCCTTACCAGTGCGGTTTTGCCGTGATCTATATGTCCCGCAGTTCCGATAATCAGTCTTTTCATCGAAGAGCCTCCAGACCTTGGCGTAGTAGTCCTGGTATCAATTCCTCTTCTCCATATTGGAGGGTTCTTACGCTTATAATGATGGCACCTTCTTTAATTCTTGGCAACACAGCCGGTTCCAGGGTGCGCAGCCTGTGTACCAGTTGTCCGGGATCAAATCCAAAACCAATCTCCACTCCGTACCCGGCCAGTTCCTGGAGGGGGTAGGCCCCACCTCCAACCTTGTCGTTTATCTCAACCACCTTTATCTCCGGTGGCTCGCTCCAGTTCTTTAATTCGTCTCTGATTGACCATGCCAGCCTATCCGCGATATCCTTTAACTCGGCAGGATCCCGGGTAAGCATCCATAAAACCGGTACCTTGTCCTGAGGACAACCGTTGATATAGCTGCTTAGGGTTGCTTCCAGACCAGCGATGGTCATCTTATCCACCCTTAATGCACGCAAGAGGTGGTTGCGCTTCATGGCTTCGATCAGGTATTTTTTACCTGCAATTATTCCCGCCTGGGGGCCCCCCAGGAGTTTGTCGCCGCTGAAGGTAACCAGATCCACCCCGTACTGCAGGCACTCCTGAACAGTGGGTTCCGCCTTCAATTCCCACGGGGAAAGATCGATTAGACTGCCGCTTCCCAGGTCCTGAACCACGGGCAGATTCAACCGACGTCCCAGGTCAACCAGTTCACTTAAAGCAACTTCATGAGTGAATCCAACTATGCGGTAGTTTGAGGTATGAACAGCCAGGAGCAGGGCAGTCTTCTCTGAGACTGCCTTTTCGAAATCTGAAGGATAGGTTTTATTGGTGGTACCGACCTCTACCAGCCTGGCCCCGCTCAGGGCCATGATCTCCGGTATACGAAAAGATCCACCGATCTCCACCAGTTGACCCCGGGATACAATTACTTCACGTTCTAGAGCGAGGGTGTTTAACACCAGCAAGACCGCCGCCGCGTTGTTGTTAACCACTAATGCGGCCTCAGCACCAGTAAGGCTCAGCAGCATTGATTCAAGGTGCTGATAGCGGGAACCTCGCTTGCCCTCTTCCAGGTCCATTTCAAGATTGGTGTAGCCTTGGGCCAGACGAGCGATATATTCAGCGGTTTGTTGAGATAATGGAGCCCGTCCCAGATTGGTATGTAAAACTACCCCGGTGGCGTTAACAACTCTCCTTAAGCTTCCGCTTTGCAATGACACCAGACGCCGGATAACCCCCATGACCACCCAATCCCGGGCTTCACTGCGGCTCCGTTGACGGCCGGTACTCATGATTTCTTCTCTCAAGATGCCCAGCTCATCTCTCACTGCCTGTACCACCAGATCCCGGGCACATTTACTCTCAATTTCGCGAATTCGCGCGTCCTTAAGGACCTCGTCTACCGATGGCAGATTCTGTAGTCCCAACATCTAAACCCCCTTGTACAATCGGGCTATTATCCATTGGGCGGAACTGGATAAACCCTTTAAGGAATTGACAATGAGCTTCCCTGTTAAGGCAGCCAGTATTACTATCCCCAGCAATCCTAACAGGGGATACACTGTTCCTACCAGAAACGCGAAGCTCTGGAACGCCAGGGGCAAGGCCATGGTTACGGTGATTATCAAGCAAAAATTGTACCCGAGCCCGCTGAAATCACTGACCCGCTGCGCAAAGCCATAGGCGTTGGCAATAGCGGTTGTCAGGATACCAATCCATAGTACAGCCATGTAAACCGCTTTTGCCAGGGGTGATATGGCGCCTGCGACATACAGCATCGGGATTTCGTAGTGTACGATCACCGGCATGCCCGGCAGGAGTGCGTAATGACACACCAACGCTACCATGCCCAGCATCAGCCCGCCGATAAACGCGCCCCGGATTCCCTCCCAGAAGGTGGTGATAGGCTGGTATTCAGCCAGAACCACCATTGCCAGACTAAAATTGTAGGCCACATACAGCACGCTCGCCAGGGTCCAATTACCTACACTGGGGTTAATAAGATGCTCCGGTATTGCGCTGGAAGGGCTGACTCCCCCTCCTATTATTGCGGCATAGCCTGCTACAGTTAATAATAGCAGAAATTTTATAGGGACCAAAAGGTTATAGGAGTTAACCATACCTCGGCGCCCGGTGAAAAGAAAAATCAATACAGCGAAGTAGGCGAGCAGTATTCCGGTCGTTTTAGACTGATTGATATGCTCATAAAACACCGCACCGCTGGCAGCAAACATGGTACATATACCCAGAAATAAAAAGACAGCCAGCAGGGAATCTACTATTGCACTATACCGATTTCCAAATAGGCTTTTTAAAACTGACTGGTAGTTGTCCAGTTGATGCGTATGTACCCAGAAAAGCAGTAGGGCTCCAAATAAGGCAAATAAGGCGCCAGCCAAAATGACGCCCCAGTAACCTGACGAACCATAGCTTACAAAGAACTGAACCAACTCCTGTCCGGAGGCGAATCCCGCACCTATTACCGCCCCCATGTAACCCCAAGCCACGGCCAACGTACTTCTTTTCATACTTCACCCCCTAAAACCATTTATATCGGCGGGTCATCTGTCCGATGCTGGTATAAAAAACTTTTTAGGGGTGAAACTAGTTACCAAACGCAAGGGGAGGTTTATATAGGAAATGTTGCCTGGTTCAACCAATTGCATTGAATCATTATCGGTTTTTTACGAAGATCCGTCATGTACCCGGAGAATACATCAATCTATCAGTGATTTGCTTGGTTCACTCAATTCACGGCAGCGGGATGTGGTAGTCCTGTGCATTGGAACAGACAGATCGACCGGCGATTCCCTGGGACCATTGGTAGGAACAAAACTGAATCAGCTGAATTATGGCGGCTTTGATGTGTTTGGCACCTTGGAGCAACCAGTTCATGCCGTTAATCTGGTCAGCGTAGTAGAGAGCATTAAAATCAGGTACCATAATCCAATTATCATTGCGGTTGACGCCTGTCTAGGCAAAGCTGAGCGTATCGGATACATAAATGTCAAACCCGGGGTTCTATATCCAGGTACCGCCCTGCAGAAATCTCTGCCGGCCGTTGGGGATCTTCACATTTCAGGCATTGTTAATGTCGGAGGTTTTCTGGAACATCTGGTTCTGCAGAACACTCGTCTGAGTCTGGTTGTTAAGATGGCCGAGGTGATTGCGTATGGTTTGGCAGGCTGTAAAAAGTAGGCCGTATATGGGATCCAAAAAAATTTACGAATCATGCCTCACAAGAAGATGATTCGTTTTCACTGCTGGTATTCTGGTTTTCGGGGATCCAATTGGTTAGTCCATAGCCTATTGCTGGCGATTTTCCTTTACATCCGTTAACAAGTAATGCTTGATAAATGTCATATCATCCATATTTCAAGCGGGGCTTAATGATCTTTAGAAGAATACTTCTTCATATATTTCTCCACGGATTTCGGGTCATCCTCAGTCAATTGCATCCTGCAATTACCCTGAATTATGCCGCCTTCCTCGACGATTAAGCTCTTACACTGTACGCCACCCTTGATACTTCCGGTGGGAGCAATCTCCAGGCGACCCTTTGCCTGAACAGTTCCTTCCACTGTTCCAGAAACCAGGATGTTGGTAGCTATGATATCCCCTTTAACGGTGCCTTTGTCGCCGAGAACAAGATCACCCTTGATATCCAGTTGACCTTCAATCCCTCCGTCAATACGCACGGAGCCATCGGATTTGAAATCGCCGTTAAAGAACACTTTTTCGCTTATAACGGTCTCGATGCCTTCATATGGGGCCTTCTTGTTCTTTCCCTTCAACATTAATAATACCCTCCCTACTATTTATGGAAGGTAGACCATGGGGTCCACCGCCTTGCCGTCTTTTTCAATAGTAAAATGTAAATGGGGGCCGGTACTCCGGCCTGAACTGCCCACTTTTGCAATCACGGTACCCTTGGTAACGCTGTCTCCTGACTTAACCAGCAAACGTGAGTTATGAGCATAACTGGTTATTAGCCCACCTTTATGACGTATCTTAATCAGGCGTCCCCATCCAGCAACCCAGCCGGCCTTGATGACTACCCCATCTGCGGCTGCACGAACCTCACTGCCCAGCGGAGCCGCAATATCTATCCCATCATGGTACTCCCGTTTTCCCCCTTTTCTGCTGAATGGAGAGCCGCGCCAGCCAAAGTAAGACGTAATTTGGCCTTTGAGCGGCCAGCAGTTGGGAATCGATCTGAGCTCATTAGCATTGCTGGTAGCCAGGCTGAGTAGTTTTGTGGTTTCCTTCTCGTGTTCATTCAGCAGGAATTCAAGACTGGATATTTGTGTGGAGATACTTCGCAGGTCATCTGCCCGCGCGAATCGTGAAACTCCGCCCATACTGCTTCGTGAAGGATTGACGGCCGGACTTAATGAAGACGGCGATCCTACCAATTTTCGTATCCGCTCTTGCTGTTCCTCAATACGCTCCCTCTGTTTCTCGATTTCCAGGAGTCTGTTATTAAGATCTGTAACCAACCTCTTCTGTTCCTCATGCTGGGCTTTAATGCGCTTGGCTTCACTCAATACATGACGTCCTTGAAATATGTTCAATCCCGCAAGCACTAATAAGATCGATATGAAAGCGATCCCTATAACAGCGCCTTTTATTTGCCTGTGAGATAGCGAAAGCCTTTTCGCTTGAGCTCCTGAATTCGGAATAAGGAGAACGGTCAGTTTCTCATTCTTCCTCTTCTTCTTAAGGTTTTTCATGGGGTTCCCCCCTGTTCTTGGCCATAAAGATAACCTGTTGCTCCTCCTCGCTCAACGGGTGACTGGATTTAAAGAATTGAACCTCTTTTGCATATATCCGCGTCTCAGAACGGCCATGAATTCCGGTTAGAACCAATCCTGATCCCCTTTGGTTCAGTAAGGCGAGCGAGAAGGAAAGATCTCCCCCAACGTCAGGAAAGCCTTTATATCTGAGCAGAGCTACCCTGTCAATATGATCTGGCAACCGGGTCTCAAAATTTGCGACCCTGCCCTCTAAAATTCGCAACTGGTTTAATGTATCTTCCTGTTTCCGGGTTACTTGCTGTATTATTGATTCCAGGTTCCCCTCTTCGTATGAATCCATAAGAGAAGAATAAAACTTAAGCAAGTCCTTATTTGTCTTATTTCTCTGACGAATTATCACACAGAAGACAAGGAAAACGACGGTCAAGCCCAGTTGCAACCATAAAACGTAATCATTAATGAGTGGAATCAAATCTTTCAACGTATTGCCTCCTAACGCTTATCTTAAATAATATCAATCTTATTAGGAATCGCTCAACCGTTAAATTAAACTAGACATAAAAGGAGGGTAAAAGATTGAATATACTATATTTCGACTGTTTTTCAGGAGTAAGTGGGGATATGCTGTTGGGAGCCCTGGTGGCTCTGGGTGCTGATCTCTCTTTGGTCGAAAAAGAATTGAACCTGTTTCTCCCCCAGCAGATTACGCTAACCGCTAAACCAGTAGTGGTCCAGGGGATAACCTCCTGGGATGTAGTGGTCGGGAACACCTCTTCTGTCACCTTCACCGGACTGCGTGAGGTAACAGACATTCTGCAGCGAAGTCCTTTGTCCGACCATGAAAAAGAATTATCCTTAGAAGTATTTACCCGGTTGGCGGCCTGTGAGGCCAAGATACATGGGGTGTCCATAGATCAGGTTCATTTTCACGAGCTGGGTGCAATCGACACCATTGTCGACATTGCTGGGTTCCTGTTAGCCTTGCGACAGCTAAATATTCAGGAGATATACTGTTCCCCCCTGCCAATGCCCCGTGGTCTTGTAAAAATGGCACATGGCCGGTATCCTCTCCCGGCTCCGGCAACCCTGGAACTATTGAAAGGCATTCCGTGCTATGGAGTTGAAGCGGATATTGAACTTGTAACCCCCACAGGAGCAGCGATACTAAGTACATTATGCCGGAGATTTGGTCCCTTGCCCTCCATGACTATCGGTAATGCAGGCTACGGTGCCGGCAAAAACAGACGTCCTGACGTTCCGAACCTGCTAAGGGTAGTCTCCGGAACGGCTGCCCGGTCACACCTCAAGGAGGAAACGGTGGGGGTAATCGAAACTAATATTGATGATATGAGTCCCGAGTACTTCTCCCGTCTGTTTGAAAGGTTTTTTGAGCTTGACGGAGCCTTGGATCTGTCAGTGCAGAATATCTTGATGAAGAAGAATCGACCTGGTTTTCAGGTTAAATGCCTAGTGCATCCCGACCATATCCGTTCCTTTATAGATCTGTTGCTGGAGGAAACCAGTACCCTGGGAGTCCGTTACCGCCTGGAGAATAGACTGGTTCAGCCGTGGCGTCTAGAAGAGGTCACAACCCCCTGGGGAAAGGCCATGGTCAAGGTTTGGCAAAGCGGGGATGGTACGTTAAGGGCAGCACCGGAGTACGAATCCTGCCGGGCATTAGCGGCTCAAGCGGGCATCCCCATGCGGCAGGTAATAGCCCAGATCAATGGATTATATAGTCGTTGATCATCTATACATTACTGGATAACCCAGGGTAGCTTAGTTGAATATTCGTCGGAGGCAGGTAACAGGATGAAAGCTGTAGGTTAGCGGCTCACGGCTATTACCTAAACGAGCGCACACCGGCGAATCAATATTCACGTATTATTTCCTGGATCGCAGAAATTAACTGGTTAACCTCCTCCAGAGTGTTCAGGTAGGAGAAACTAACTCTTACCGTACCTTTTTGGAAGGTGCCCAGTGTTTTGTGCGCCAAGGGTGCACAATGCAATCCTACCCTTACCGCTATTCCGTAAACCTGATCTAATATGAATCCAACCTCTGACGAGTCCATTCCCCGAACATTAAAACTGATTACCCCGACCCTATCATCCGGTTCCTGGGGGCCGTAGATCTCAACCCGCTTGATACTTCTTAACCCTTCTATTAAATGCCTGGTTAGTGCCCGTTCGTGAGCAGCAATCTTTTCAACACCAGTTTGCATGACGAATTTAATCCCGGCCCCTAAACCTGCTATTCCTACCGTATTCTGCGTCCCGGCTTCATAACGGTCCGGAATCAGGTGGGGCATTTCAAGATCCTCTGATTGACTGCCAGTTCCCCCGAACTTGATCGGTTGCATCTCAATGCCCGGGTGCACGTACAGGACACCAATACCGGTTGGCCCAAACAATCCTTTATGCCCGGGAAACGCAACCAGGTCAGCATTCATTTCCTGTACGTTAATAGGAAGCATACCTGCGGTTTGCGAGGCATCGAGGAGAAACATAACCCCGCGATTCCTGCATATTTGACCAATTGCTTCAGCCGGCATAATCCCACCAGTCACATTTGAAGCATGAAGGGTAGCTATCATCCGGGTATTCCTTTTTATTCTGCGTGCGATTTGCTCAGGATTAACCATCCCATACCCATCCGCATCAACCACATCCAGTTCAATCCCCACGCTTTTCAAGTGATAGGCAGTTCTGGCTACTGCATTATGCTCCATGCTGGTGATTATCAGGTGGTCCCCCTGGCGCAGACTCCCAATCATTGCGAGGTTTAACGACTCGGTAGCACTGGATGTGAAAATGATCTCCTCCGGTCGTTTGGCAGAGATCAATTCGGCTATCTGTTCCCGAACTTCAAGCACCATTCGCCCCGCTTCCAGGGCCATTTTGTGTCCTCCACGACCGGGATTGGCTGAATTGTGAATAAGGAATTCCTCCATTGCCTTCCAGACCGGAGCAGGTTTGGGGTAGGTGGTGGCTGCATTATCAAGGTATATCACGGCTTTTACTCCTCTGTCTAATCGTAATCATTTTAGACATTACCGTTGTATTTCAGTTTTACTCTGCAACAGCAATAAGGTTATAACCCGGGAAAATGATCACAGATGTTTCACGTGAAACAATTAAACAACACTTACTACAGAATTGCAAGAAATCGTCTAAGGTGTTTCACGTGAAACAATTTTGGCCTTCTATAACAGAAGGCCATATTAACTGATATTATATTCACCTGCTGATAAATAATCATTCTGGAGATTCCGCGATGTTCACAAACACTCTAATCTGCCTAATCCTGCAATATGCTGTCCAATTGATGTCTGGCTGATCCGTTGTCTGCACCGCAAAATGTTTCACGTGAAACATTAGACTAGATCAGGCCAAGGATCTCCATTATACGGTTAAGCTCTTCATCATCGTGAAAACTAACTTCGATCCTGCCCCCTGTCTTGCGTTTGATTACCCTGACCTTGGTATTTAAGTATTCCTCAAACCGCTGTTGTACCATCATTAATTCGGGGTCCCTGTCAACGATGTTTGGGCTTCTTTTGGGGCTTTCATCGGCACTGGCAGCTTCTGTATCGCGAACCGACATTCCCTGTCCAATTATCTTCTTTGCCAGAGTGACCTGTTGCTCAGTTTCCTTTACAGCCAGAATTGCACGGGCGTGACCTGCAGTAAGCTTGCCGTTTACGACCATCTCCCTGACTTCCTCGGGAAGATTCAGTAATCGGACTGTATTGGCAATGTGCGCCCGGCTCTTTCCTATTTTGCAGGCCAGATCCTCCTGAGTGTAGCCATACTGGTCCAACATTTCCCGATAAGCGTTTGCTTCTTCAATCGGATTCAGGTTCTCTCGCTGAAGATTTTCAATTAATGCCGCTTCACAGGCTGCCGGGTCATCCATCTCCTTAATTACAACCGGCACCATTTCCAAACCGGCCAACATCGATGCTCGCAGTCTTCTTTCCCCTGCAACCAATTCATATTTTCCATTATCCATCGGCCGAACCAGCAGCGGCTGCAGTACCCCATGCTCCTTTATCGATTCCGCCATTTCCTCAATGGATTCCTGATTGAACGTTTTTCGAGGTTGATTTCCCTTTACCACTATTTTGTCCAGACTAACCTCATTTCCCTGGACATCCAGGGTTTCGCCTCCCGTAAACAGGGCATCCAAACCTTTCCCTAATACACGCTTACTCACGTTCCAACACTTCCCTAGCTAATTCTTGGTAGACCTCTGCTCCCTTTGACTTGGGATCATACATCACGATTGGCTTGCCAAAACTGGGCGCTTCGCTTAACCTCACATTCCGAGGAATAATCGTTCGGTACAACTCTTTTTTAAAATGGCGTTTAACCTCATCAACCACCTGAATTGACAGGTTAGTGCGCCCGTCGAACATAGTCAGGACAATGCCTTCGATCTTTAATTCCGGGTTTAGTCTCCTCCTGACCAGAAAGATACTGTGCATCAACTGACTTAACCCTTCCAGCGCATAGTATTCGCACTGGATAGGTATTAACACCGAGTCCGCGGCACTCAGGGCATTGACGGTTACCAGGCCAAGGGATGGAGGACAGTCAATGATCACATAGTCATATTCCCATTTAATGGACTCAATGCTTGCCTTCAGCCGGGTTTCCCGCTGGTTGACAGATGCCAATTCTACCTCGGCTCCGGCCAGTTGTATGGTGGCAGGGATTAGATCCAGATTAGGAACGCTGGTTTTTACGATTGCTTTCCTAGGATCAACACCTCTTATCAGGACATCATAAACACAAGTTTTCAGCCTGGCCCGATCCACGCCTAGCCCGCTGCTGCAATTACCCTGTGGGTCGATGTCAATCAAGAGAATACTCTTTCCCTGTAATGCCAGACAGCACCCGAGATTAATCGCGGTAGTTGTTTTACCTACGCCCCCTTTTTGATTGGCAACCGCCATTACCTTTGCCACCAGCCTGCACCTCTTTAATAGTTCTCTGAAGTTCATAGTTCTCTGGTGCTGATAAGTTCTCCTCCCATAACCCGACCATATTTGGTCTTTTTTAATTTAATTTTCCTTCCCGCCGGATATTACCCTCCGTTCTTTGGTTCAAAAAACACAGACCAAAATCAGTAATGCGGTTAACTCTATGATCGTTTTTCGACATTTATAGTCGTAGATTGACTAACTTCGGCGAATTGTAGCCCGCTCGGCTAGTCCATCAAACCAGAGGCTCGTTGGAGAATCTCGGTTATCACGAGTGACCTGATTACCGGCAAAACCTATTTGTTATTAGCCTGAATTTGACCAGCATACATTCCTGTCTCCTTACTGCCTGAAGGGGTTAAAAATATTATTTAATAACGAATTTTTAAGTAGCCTTGCTGGTGGTATTTGTTGCATAATGTTGGATAAGCATCTTGAATCCAGAGGAGGAGGCTCATGATTAAGACACTACGCGGCAAGATTCTATTATCTACTGGTATTGCCTTATTATTTATGCAGCTCTTGCTGGTTGGGGTTCTACTGTGGTTCAACGGTGTTCAGCGAGACCTTTTGGAAACGATGGAGCGCCAATCTCACGAGGATCTTATACATACCATAAAACTCTCCTACGATGAACAACAGAATTTGGCCCGCATTGGTGTAGAGAGTGTGGCCAAAAACCCGGAAGTGATTAAGGCCTTTGCCAGTCGTGATCGCGACCGGCTTATTGAACTGTGCCTGCCGATTTTCGAGAGTATTAAGGAAATTGGTGTTAGCCAGTTCGGCTTTGTTGATGAGAATTTACATTCATATCTTAGATTGCACAACCTGCAGCAGGCAGGAGATGACATATCGTATCGCCCCTCATTAAATAAGGCCCGTGAGACAGGACAGGTTGTAATTGGGCTGGAAGAAGGAAAATCGGGCTTTGGATTTCGCGCGGTAGTGCCTTTGATGGACGATGGGCAGTTTTTGGGTGCTGTGGAGTATGGATTTGACTTTGGAGAAAGATTCGCCAAGGACCTTCAACAGAATACTGGGGCCGAGGTTTTTCTATACAAGTTTGAAGCAGGGGAGACTTCACTGATCTCTGGAACATCCAGGGAAGATAAGTATCAGGTTACGTCATTTAAAATACAACAGGCTTTAGCTGCATTACAACCAGTGCGTGAAGAGCTTGAGCAGGGTGTAGCCATAATCTACCCCTTCACAGATGTTAACGGCCGGGGAATGGGCTTTATTAAAGTATTTCACCCCGGCGGGACCCAGGCCATGTCGAATAAGGCGTTGTATCAGGCTTTGTTCTTGTCCATTATCGCCTGGTTATTAGGCCTAGCGGTGATTTATTTCGTGGTATCCCGTGGTTTGCGTCCCCTTAATATGGTGGTTGAAACCATTGAACAGATGAAGCTGAAAGGTTTTTCTCACAAATTTACCGGTGCAAATGCGGATAACGAGATTGGCACCATGATTAATTCCATACAGGAATTGGCGGAACTTCTGCACAAGAGCATGAATTCCATGCAGGAAAGAAGTCTGGAAACGGCCAACTCCCTGCGCAAATTGAATTCGGAAGTCAGTATTGCAAAAAATGCAGTTGCTGCCGTGGTTGAGACCACCAGCAATTTTTCGGGACAATTCAATCAAATGGTTGAAAGTACCCGCCAGGCCTCAATTGCGCTGAACGAAATCGCAAAAGGAGCGGAGGAGATCGCCGGTTCAGCAACAAACACCGCTGAAAACAGCAATCAGACCAATCAAAAAGCATTAGATACCAGCAACAAGGCCAACCAGGTAAGTCAAGATATTGATCAGATGATACAAGCCAGCCGGACAGCGGTTGAAAGCGTGGCATCCATGCAGAGCTTGTCTAATGAGATTGGAACCATTTTGGAGGTTATATTGACGGTGGCCGAAGAAACGAATCTCCTGGCCTTAAACGCCGCCATTGAAGCAGCCAGGGCCGGTGAACAAGGCCGGGGATTTGCAGTAGTGGCCGATGAAATAAGAAAGCTGGCAGAGAACACCAAGGAGTCTACGCGTTCAATCGGCATGCTCATTAACAGCATCAGTAACAGTACTGCCGAGGTAGTGGCCGCTATTCATAATATTGACCGGGCAACTGGTTCCAGTGCGCAACTGGTCGGAGAAATACTGACCGATATACATGATATTACTTATAAGGTTGGTGGTATTAACACCCAGATAGAAAACATCGCCGCTGCCACCCAGCAGCAAACAGCAGCCAGCGAAGAGATATCGGCGTCAATGAGTGAGATTGAGAATTTTGGGCTGGTTGCTCTGGAAGCCATGCAAGGGATGGAAAGCAGAATTGAACAGTTGAGGGAATTCATTCAACATACTGAGGATGCCCTTATTGAAACCAGTGCAGTTTCGCAGCGCTGGAGTTACTATGAGCTCCAGGAAAACCTGACTCAACGTCGTGCCGAGCACGAGGCCTGGGTGGCCAGGGTTCGCCGTTTCGAAACGGTTGAATTCGATCCGACAAGATGTAAATTCGGCCAGTTCTACTATAATTACCGTCCTAACAACTCTGAATTAATGCGGGTCTATGATAAATTCGAAGAGCCTCACCGCCATCTTCACGAGGCAGGTCATAGAGTCATCGAGCTGGCTCAAGCAGGACTCCGGGAGGAAGCAGAAGAGGCTCTGCAAGCACTGGAGCAGGAATACCAGAAAGTCCGGGCTGTCTTTGATGAGTTCTATAATGTACTGGAGAGATTATTCCTGGAGGGCACATATATTTTCTAAGGGAATAAGACTGCGGTGAGCAGATGAACCTGCTCACCGCCACAGTTTAAGTTTTCAGACCAGATCCATTGCAGTCTTGGATAGGAACTGAAATACCACATATACCTGCTTCTCATTCGTTTATTATCAAAAAGAACCCGTGAGACAAAAACTGCTGACCTTTGCCGTTAAGGCAATGTCTTCAACCTGCCGTCTATTTCCGGATGCTCTTAGGTATGCGAATTACGAGTTCCACCGCCTCATCGTATTCCTTTTCCATAATCTTCATATCAACTCCGTTGCTCTTTGCCAGCATAACCGTCTCTCGAATCGTATTCACAAATATTCTGGCATCCTTTATCACGCCCGACACATTTCTCTTGGTTTCTTCTTTTTTTATTTCCCGGGAAATATTCTGTCTAATTCTCTCGACAGCCTCTTCTGTTTCTCTGACATTGAGATCATTATCATATATCATTCGCAGTACCATCATCTGCTCATCATCAGAGTCCAGTTTCAGGAGTGCCCGGACGTGTCTCTCGCTAAGGGCATCCGTAGAAATCAGTTTCCTGACATTTGGACTTATCTTGAGCAACCGCAGTTTATTCGCTATGGCAGATTGACTCTTTCCCACTTTCTGCGCGACTTCTTCCTGGGTGAGCCCAAAGTCATTGATTAAACGGGCATAAGCAAGTGCTTCCTCAAAATAATTCAGGTCCTTGCGCTGCAGGTTCTCGATTAGACTTAAAGCCGCCACCTGCTTATCATCGAGTTCCATCAACAGAGCCGGGATCTCGGTCAGGCCCAACAGTTTACACGCCCTTAATCTGCGTTCACCGGCAACTAATTCATAACCGGTCTCAACTCTTCTCACCACGATAGGTTGAATGAGGCCTACCTCATGAATTGATCCCGCCAATTCCCGGAGTTCCATTTCATCAAATTCCTGGCGCGGCTGATAAGGACTAGTTGTTACTTCTTTAACAGCAACCTGTATCAGGTTGTTTATACTTTCTGTTTTACCGAGCAGTTTTCCCCAGGTTCTCAGCTTTCTCACCTCAATCCTCTATATAACCCGCGGCTTAAAAAACGAAAGGCATCTGTCATGTTTGACTGCCAATTATCATAGCGGCCTCTTTTTCGCCAATCCACCCTTGCGGGGATACAGGAGCGGGCATTCCTTCTCCTTGAGTACAAAAACCAGGCAGTTCCTCTTATCCCCGATTTCATAATTCTTCACTTGATGCACGATTCCTCCCAGTACCTTCAGGGCATTCTCGCTTCCCTCAATTTCCTCGCCAACCCGGGCACTTTTCCAGGCCACCAGCATTCCACCGATCTTCAGGAAGGGAAGTCCCCACTCCAAAATGGTTGGCAGCCCTGCTACCGCTCGGCATGTAACCACATCAAAATGACTTCGGTATTCATCACCTTTACCTAGATCCTCCACCCGGGCTCGGATAACAGCAGCATTCTGCAATCCCAACTTAGAAACCAGCCCCTGCAAAAACTGGCTCTTCTTAAGATCAGATTCCACCAAGACAAAATGACTGTCCGGTTCGCGAATAGCCAGAGGGATTGCCGGGAACCCCTGGCCGCTGCCCATATCTAAAACCTGTAGTCCTTTAAGGTTAATAGCCGACAGTAATGATTCACTATCGGCTATATGCTCCCTGATTTCCTTCTCGGTTGCGCGCCGGCTGATCAGATTCTGGGTCTTATTACCTTCTATTAACTCGCCAACATACTTATTAATCATCATTTTCACTTTTGTCTTCTTAATTTCTCGAGATGTATCAACAGCACGTTGATATCCGCCGGAGATACCCCCGCGATTCGCGAAGCCTGCCCAACTGAGGACGGCTTAACCCGCATCAATTTATACCTGCCTTCACTGGAAAGCCCGTTAATTGACTCATAATTTAGATCCTCAGCTAACCTTTTTTCTTCCAGGGCCTCGAATCTTCTGATTTGTTCATTCTGCTTTTTAATGTAGCCTTCGTATTTACACTCAATCTCTACCTGTTCCACTACCTCTTCATCGTGATGGCTTACTAATTCACCACTGCTAATAAGGTCTTCCAGGGTCACTTCCGGCCGGCGCAGCAGCTGCCACAGAGTAGTATTATCGCGCAGTTCCCGGGTTCCTTTCTCTTTCAGCATCCGGTTAATGGCCAGGTTATCTGCATTAATTGTGGTGTTATTTAATACACCCATTAAGTCGGCCATTGCATCACGTTTCTTTTCCAGTTGTGAATACCTGGCCTCGCTGGCCAGTCCCAGTTTATATCCCATTTCTGTAAGGCGCAGGTCGGCGTTGTCCTGCCTTAGGATTAACCGATATTCTGCCGAAGAGGTTAGCAGCCGGTACGGTTCATCTATGCCCTTTGTAACCAAGTCATCAATCAGCACCCCGATGTAGCCTTCACTGCGCCTCATAACATACGGCTCTCTCTCTTTGATTAATAGCGCCGCGTTAATTCCGGCGATCAACCCCTGAGCAGCCGCCTCCTCATACCCTGAAGTGCCGTTTATCTGCCCGGCAGTGAACAATCCTCTAATACCCTTGCACTCCAGTGACAGTTTTAATTGGGTAGGTATTACGTAATCATATTCAATAGCATAGCCCGTCCGGATAATGCGAGCGTTTTCCATCCCCGCAATGCTGTGAAGAATATCTGCCTGTACATCCTCGGGCAGACTGGTGTTCATTCCCTGCACATAAAATTCGTTAACCCGTCTCCCTTCAGGTTCCAGAAATACCTGATGGGAATCCTTATTGGAGAAGCGAACCACCTTATCTTCAAAGGAAGGGCAATGCCGGGGCCCTACTCCCTTAATTACACCGGAATAGAGCGGTGACCGGTGCAGGTTATCCCGAACAATATTATGGGTGGTATTATTGCTATGGGTTAACCAGCACGATATCTGTGGTTTCAGTATCCGGGGACTCATAAACGAGAACTTGAGGATGCGATCGTCTCCCGGCTGTTCTATCATTTTTGAGTAATTCAGAGACCTTCCATCGACACGGGGCGGGGTTCCGGTTTTAAACCTTCCCAGAACCAGCCCCAAATCCTTCAAAGACTCCGAGAGTTTGTAGGCCGGGAACTGCCCGTTGGGAGCACCTTCATAGGTTAGATCTCCGATTATTATACGCGACTTAAGATAGGTCCCCGTGGTTATAATAAGGCACTTTGCGCCAAACCTAGCTCCAGTGCGGGTAAACACTCCAGAGACCGCGCCATTTCTGGTCTCAATGCCTTCAACTTCTGCCTGCACCAGTTCAAGGTTTTTTTGCCCCAGCAAGGTAGCTGTCATAACCTGCTGGTACTCCTTTTTGTCTGCCTGAGCCCGTAAAGCTCTTACGGCCGCACCCTTACCGGTATTAAGCATCCGCATCTGTATGCTGGCCTCATCTATGTTTAAACCCATCTCTCCGCCCAGGGCGTCTATCTCTCTCACCAACTGGGCCTTGGCCGGTCCGCCTATAGAGGGATTGCAGGGCATCAAAGCTATGTTGTCCATGCTCAGGGTGATCAATAACGTAGAACACCCCATGCGGGCGGCAGCCAAAGCAGCCTCACATCCAGCATGTCCCGCCCCCACCACTACTACTTCGTAATCTCCGGCCTGGTAATAGTTCATCTTCTCCCCCCTATTTTCCTATACAGAAATCAGCAAATATCCGTTCCATAACATCTGCTTTAATAGCTTTTCCTGTTAATTCTTCAATCCACGATACCGCTCCCCACGTATCCACGGCAATACCATCTATCGGCAGCCGGTTTCCCACTCCAGCGATAGCATCCTGTACATGGTTCAGGGCGGCATTTATGGCCTGCTCCTGCCTGATGTTGGTCATAATCTCCTGTCCGGTCTCTTCCGGTTCTTTCTGGCCGATAATCAGTTTTTCCAGAGCCTCTTCCATGTCCTCGATTCCGGTTTCCTCCAGGGCTGATATCTCAACTATGGCTACTCCGGGAAACCTGGTTCTTACCTCATCAACATTTAAAACACGGTTCTCTATGTCTTCCTTATTTATAACAATCAGCTTCCGCTTGCCCTCAATCTGCTGCATTATATCCAGATCATCATCTGAGATTCCCGTAGACGCATCCACCATGAATACCACAATCTCTGCCTCCATCAAGGCCTCCCGGGTTCGCTCCACTCCTATTTTCTCGATAACATCCTGTGTCCTTCGTATTCCGGCAGTATCCATTATGCGAACGGGAATGCCTTTTATATAAATAAGGTCCTCAATGAGGTCTCGGGTTGTTCCGGGTATTTCTGTTACGATGGCCTTCTCCTTTTGGGTGAGTACATTTAACAAACTGGATTTGCCTACATTAGGTTTGCCTGCTATTACCACCTTAACCCCGTCGCGGTATACCCGGACTCGCTTGCTTCCGGCCACCAGTCTCTTTAACCTGGCTTCCACCACCCGAAGGTGTTCTTCAATCTCTGCCCAATCCGGTTCCCCGACTTCCTCGGGAAAATCGATGCTCCCTTCCAGCCGTGAGTTTATAATTATGAGTTCATCTTCCACATCTTTGAGGGCTTTACTTAACGCACCTTCCAGATTCCTGGCTGAGAGAGCCAGAGCCTTCTCACTCCTTGCTCTGATAAGATCGATGACCGCTTCGGCCTGAACCATGTCAAGGCGCCCATTCAAAAAAGCCCTTTTTGTAAACTCACCTGGCTCCGCTAATCTGGCCCCTGCCATCATTACCAGTTCCAGGCATCTGCGGGTCGCTATACCCCCGCCGTGGCAATTGATCTCCACCACATTTTCCCCCGTGTAACTGCGGGGTCCGTCCATTCTGCTGACCAGTACTTCGTCAACAAGATAACCCTTCTCGTCTTTTATATATCCCAAATTCAGCGAATGGGTTTTTAATTCTTTGATCCTTTTACCGGATCTTGCCTCAAAGATCCGGTCCACAACTTCAGGAGCGTTTTCGCCGCTTATCCTGATAATCGCAATTCCACCCTCACCCGGGGGGGTCGAGATAGCAGCAATACAGTCGTTCAAGGGTATTTCCTCCCAAATAAAAAAAGGCCTTGCGGCCTTATTTTTTTAGCGATATAACGACTTTCCGGTTGGGTTCTTCTCCCTGGCTGTAAGTCACTATGTCCGGGTCACCCTGTAAGGCCGTGTGAACAACTCTTCTTTCGTGTGGCCCCATGGGCCTCATCACTACGCTGCGCCTGGTTCGTTTAACCCTCTCGGACAGGTTAACTGCCAGGCTCTTAAGAGACTCCTCCTTACGCATTCGGTAATCCTCTACATCAAGGATAACCCTGACCCGTTCCTCAAGTTCTTTATTAACCATCAATCCCAGGATAAACTGGACCGCATTAAGCGTTTCTCCTTTTCGCCCGATAAGTAAACCCATGTCTTTTCCAGTAATATTTATTCTTACTACCCCATCCAACATTTCAATACGGTCAATCTCGTAACTAATTCCCATTCCATCCAGCAGAGCTTTAAGTTTTTCTCCAGCCAGTTTCTCCGGGCGGTTTTTAACATCAACCTTTACTACCGCTGGCTTATTGCCTATTATTCCCAATATGCCCCGGCTTGGTTCTTCCAACACTTCAATAACAACATCATCAAGACCTAACCCCAACTCCTCCAAAGCCAACTTAATGGCCTCATCAACGCTTTTTCCTCTTTTTTCTAAGCTTTGCATCAGCGTTTCCTCCTTTTTCCCTGACGGCTTCGGGAACTAAATCACTCTCATTATCCTTATCACTAACCCCACTGCTATCCGCAACGACCACTTGTCCTCCTCCAGCCCCGGAAACCGCTAAATTCCCCTGTTTTCTGTAGTTAACATACAGCTGCTGCAGGATATTGAGTATATTGAACACCACCCAATAAATAGCCAGACCAGCCGCGAATTTCAGCGCTATCCAACCAATAAACAGGGGCATAACCATCATCATGGTTTTCTGGGTCGGATCATTCGCGTCAACCGTGCTGATCTTCTGCTGCAAATAGGTGGTTACGGCCGTCAATACCGGTAATATGTAATACGGATCGGGCAACGAGATATTTGGTATCCACAGAAAGGCAGCATGTGCCGGAACCGCATATTTAAAGTTAATCAGAGCTTGATAGAAGGCGAAAAGAATTGGCATCTGGATTAATAAAGGTAAACATCCCCCAAATGGATTTACACCATTTTCTTTATACAGCTTCATGGTTTCGGACTGCAGCTTTTCAGGGTTCTCCTTGAACCTTGCCTGCAGTTCCTTTAACCTAGGCTGGATCTGCTGCATTTTCCTCATTGATTTCATCTGGGTGTTAGTCAAAGGATATGTTACCAGCTTAATTAATAAGGTAATAAGTATAATAGCCAGACCGTAGTTTGCCACACCCGCCAGGTCAGTTACATAATAACAATACTGAATTACCTCGCTGAAACCGTTAACAATTGCCTGCCACAAATCCTTCTTTCACCTCCTGTATTACGGAACCGGGTCATATCCACCTTCATGAAAGGGGTGACACCGCAAAATTCTGCCCAAACTTAACCAGATTCCCTTGACCGCTCCGTATTTCCCCAATGCATCTACGGCATACTGGGAACACGTTGGCGTAAAACGACACCTGGGCGGGTAGAGACGGCTTATCGTCTGGTATGCTCTAATTATTTGGATTAATGCTTTTGACATCTAGAGCCCAACCCTTTTCAGTAATTGCTCCCCTTCATCAACTATAACCTGAAAACCAGCCTCATTGATACTGGCGCGAGCAATTATGACGACATCAAATCCGTTCTTAAGACTGGTATCCGCTTTTCTGACAAACTCCCGTAATCTACGCCGGGCTCGGTTACGAGTCACCGCATTGCCTACTTTCTTACTGGCTATTATGCCGTACCTGTTCCTGTTTAACCCATTTTTAACCGCATAGATAACCATCAGCCGGCCAACCTGTTTTTTCCCTGCCCGAAAGACAAACCCGTACTCTCTTTTCTTGCGCAGGGTTTTGTCTGTCTCCAGCATTTTAAACCTCTCGTAGAAAATTAAGGCCGGTTAACGGCCTTAAGCACTCAATCTGATGCGTCCTTTTTTCCTTCTGCGGCTTAAAACCTTTCTGCCGCCGGAAGTGGACATCCTTTTCATAAAACCGTGCAGTCTCTGTCTCTTCCTTTTCTTCGGCTGGTATGTTCTCTTCATCTGAAGTAATTTCCCTCCCTTGAAATTCCAATGCATCTTTCATTATATTTTGCCCATTCAGCCATGTCAAGGAAGCCTCTTTTCCTCATTATCTGTTCTTCAATTTTATCTGGGATAGTGGTATCATGATACTAGATTTTTTGCCTGGAAAAGCAAACCTATACACACAATTCACAACCTTATCATCGTGTTATCCACATTTAAACAGGGGGACACTATGGAAGACTACTCTGTAATATGGGACCGTGTATTATCTCTTGTCCGTGACGACATAGGCCCTACCAGCTTTGATGCCTGGTTTTCCGCCACCGTATTTGAAAACTGTGACAACAATCAGTTTTGTATTTCGGTACCAAGCATTCTGGTAAAAGAATGGATACAATCACGCTATTTTCACCTTCTAAACGAGAAAATAAACCTTTTTACACAGTATCCGGTGAAGCTGAAACTGGTGGTCAGGTCATCACCTATGAATGATCACTCCGGTAATCCATTAAACCCTAAATACTCTTTTGACTCGTTTGTGGTTGGGAACAGCAACCGTTTTGCTCACGCGGCCTCATATGCTGTAGCTGAGGCTCCCGGAAAAGCCTATAATCCTCTATTTATATACGGTGGAGTTGGCTTGGGTAAAACTCATTTAATGCAGGCAATCGGCCATCATATTCTTAATAAAAGCCAGCTTGCGACCGTGGTATATTCCTCGTCCGAACAGTTTACCAATGAATTAATCAACTCCATTCGCGATGATAAAACCAGCGAATTTCGAAATAAGTACCGCAATATTGATATTCTTCTTATAGATGATATTCAATTTCTGGTTGGGAAAGAAAGAACCCAGGAAGAGTTCTTTCATACCTTTAATTCACTGTACGAAGCTAACAAACAGATAGTCATATCAAGCGATCGTCCTCCCCGGGAAATACCAACCCTTGAGGATCGTCTTCGTTCTCGCTTTGAATGGGGCCTGCTGACCGATATCCAATCTCCCGATCTTGAAACCAGGATAGCTATATTAAGGAAGAAAGCACAGCTTGAATCCCTGGATGTTCCCAATGAAGTTATGCTTTACATAGCCACCAACATTCAATCAAACATAAGAGAGCTGGAAGGAGCACTTACACGGGCGGTAGCTTTTTCAAAAGTCAAAGACCAGCCTATTACCATGGACATGGCTACAGAAGCTCTGCAGAATATCCTGCCCGCGCCGGCTCCCCACCGGATTACAATCGAATCAATCCAGGAAGCTGTGGCTGCATACTTCAGCATCACCACGACTGACCTGAATTCCAAGCGCAGAACCCGGCAACTGGCTTTCCCCAGACAGATAGCCATGTTTTTATCCCGGGAATTAACCGAACTATCCTTGCCGAAGATCGGCGAAACTTTTGGTGGGCGAGATCACACCACTGTTCTTCATGCGTACGATAAGATAACCAGGGAAATAAAAAGCGATCCGGTTTTGGACAAGATTATCAGCGATTTGAAGATAAAAATTGAGTCGTATTAGACTGGCTGTTATTAACTAAATGAGATGTGCTTTCTTTTTAACATCCACCAGGCCATACACAGCCGTCGCTTTAATGACTTTTCAACATATCAACCGGTACTACTAATACTGCTAAAATATAATTATATTAATACCCAGCCCAATCTAGAACCAACGGAGGTGCCAAATGGAATTTTCAATTAACAAAAACCTGCTCTCGCAAGCAGCCTCCATCGTCCAACGAGCTGCATCAACCAGAGACACGATTCCCGCTCTTTCTGGTATTTTGATGACTGCAGAAAAAGATTCACTAATACTTCAAGCAACCGACCTGGATATGGGAGTAAAAAGAATTGTTCAACCCGTAAATATAGTTCATGAGGGAAGTGTGCTGGTAAACGCCAAATACTTCAGCGACCTGGTTCGTTACCTGTCAGATGAAGAAGTTACAGTATCCCTTGACGAGGCTAATAACAAGCTTAACGTTATCAGCGGGACATCTTCAAGTTTTCTTAACATCTATAACCTTGAAGATTTCCCAGAAATGCCATTAAATAAGGTTTCTTATATTGGTTCCATTCCGCAATCCGTTTTAAAAAGCTTTATTCGAAAGACTGTTATCGCAGCTGCGGTAACGCATTTTAAGCCTGTATTTACCGGAATTCTGTTTGATTTTTCCAGTGATTCATTTACCATGGTGGCATCGGATACTCACCGGCTGGCAATCATTAAAAGTGAACAGATCAGCAGTGAAATCTTACCTGGCCAATATATTATTCCAGTCCGCATCCTGAATGATATCGCTCGTATACTGGAAGACAGCGATAACGAAATTAATATCGGCCTGGCTGAAAACCACATTGTCTTTTATTCTCCGAATCAAGATTTTTCTAGCTCGTCCCGGCTGATAGAAGGGCAGTATCCCAACTACATACAGGTTATACCAAGCAGTTTCGTTAACACTTTCTTGATCGAATCAGGTTTGCTTACTCAATCATTAGAAAGGACGTCGCTGCTGCCTTTTGACCCGAAATTGATACAGTACGTTAAAATGAGCTTCAGTCCGAGCCAATTAGTAATTTCTGCATTCTCGGAAAAAATGGGAGAAATGACTGAAGTAATAACTGATATCGAGGCCCAAACCGATCAACCAGTAGAGTTGAATTTTAATACCCGTTACCTGCTCGACGCCGTAAAACTACTTAACTCTGAAACAAAAAATATACAGATAAGTTTATCCGGACCGCTAGGCCCAGCAGTAATCAAAAACCCGGATGATGATAAATACACCTATGTGCTGGTCCCACTCCGGACCGGTTAAAGAGGAACAGGTTTTGTATATCTCGGAACTGTATATAAACGAGTTTCGTAACCTTGAAAAAATTAAATATCAACCAAATAAAGGGGTTAATATCCTGGTAGGGAATAACGCCCAGGGTAAAACTAATTTTTTGGAAGCCATTTACCTGCTGACCTCCGGGTCAAGTTTCCGGACGGGACATGACAAAGACCTGGTAAGGATTGGGCAAAATCATTTTTCGGTCCAGGCGGTTTATCATTATCTTGATAAACATTACTCAGTCGCTCTCCAGTACACAGTTGGGAAAAGAAAACAACTCACCATTAATAATAAAAGACACACTCTATTCCACGATAAACTCACAGCAATCCTGTTTATACCCGATGATCTTTTCCTGATAAAAGGTTCTCCCCATAGAAGGAGAGCGTTCCTTGAAAACCTGCTCAAAAACCTTTCCCCGGAATACAAAACATTTTCCGAGAATTACGACCACTTATTGAACCGGAGAAACACTATACTCAAAAACTACCCGGTTGATTTTAACATGCTGCATGCACTAGACCATGTTTTTGCGGTTACCGCAGCCCAGGTCATCCTTGCCAGGCTAAACATTCTGAAACTGCTTGATGAACTGACCCAGCAGTACTATATGTTATTGGGCGGCAACGAGTCTCTTAATTTGAAATATGCCCTAACTTTTCCGTTGCCCGGAGGCAAGGTTAATTTGGAGGCGATAATAGACGTTATTTCCGAAAACCTCCAGGCTGTACGGCCCAAAGAAATTCAAAGAAGAACAACCTTGATCGGCCCTCACCGGGACGACATTAATTTCTATTTAGATCAGAACAATGCACGCATTTTTGCTTCTCAGGGACAGCAAAGGAATGTTGTAGTTGCATTAAAAATGGCAGAAGTTGAGACTTTTAAAAGAATCCGAGGGACTTATCCGATATTCCTACTTGACGAGGTACTGGCTGAGTTAGACCTTAAAAGAAGGACAAAATTGCTGGAACTTTTACAGAAATCACCTTTTCAGACTTTCATGACTTCAGTGGATAGTTCACTGTTTAGCGAGATTAATGGTAAAATAATTTGGTTGGAAGAAGGAAGACTGCTAGATTGAAAGGAGATTTTAGCATGTTTATTCACCTGGGGAGCGATCAGATGATTCCCGCCGAAGAGGTCATCGCGATCCTCAATATTGATTCATATATAAACATCTCATTGAAGGAGATAATAGAGATAGGCATAGCTGAAAGAAATCTTCATTCCATCTGCTCAAGAGAGCGGGCTAAATCTCTGGTAATTACCGCGAATAAGGTATACCTTTCTCCAATATCCTCAGTTACTTTATATAAGAGATCCCAAATCAGTACCAAAGGGGGCGTACAATGAACCACGAGGAAAATGGTTACAACGCGTCTGATATTCAAGTTCTTGAGGGTTTGGAGGCGGTTCGGAAAAGGCCGGGAATGTACATTGGCTCCACGGGTTCAAGAGGATTGCACCACCTGGTTTTTGAAATAGTTGATAACAGTATAGATGAAGCAGTCGCCGGATACTGTGATACAATCGAGGTTATTATCCACCAGGATAACAGGATAACCGTCATCGATAACGGGAGAGGAATTCCGGTAGATATGCACCCCAAGATGGGAATCCCCGCGCTGGAGGTCATATTAACCACTCTCCATTCAGGGGCCAAATTTGGAGGCTCCGGATATACCATTTCCGGAGGCCTTCACGGGGTAGGTCTTTCGGTGGTAAACGCATTATCTTCAGAGCTTTCCATTGAGGTGGCCAGAAATGGTGAAACCTATCTGCAGCATTATGAGAAAGGTAAGCCGGTTACGCCGCTTCGCACCAATGGTAATGCGAACTTCAGCGGAACCAAGATAACTTTTATTCCGGACCCCGAAATCTTTGAAGAAACCGTCTTCTCTATGGATGTTATCGCCCAGCGATTGCGAGAATTATCCTTCCTAAATAAAGGCATCAGGATTATATTGCGGGATAAAAGAACCGAACAGGACAAGGAATTCTATCATACCGGGGGAATCAAGGACTATGTGGCCTATCTAAACAAAAACAAAGAAATAGTTAATCCCCGAACCATTTATTTTGAAGTAAAAAAAGAAGATGTTGTGGTCGAGATTGCTATTCAATACAACAACAGCTATACCGAGAATATTTATTCCTATGCTAACAATATTCATACCCAGGAGGGCGGAACCCATGAGGTAGGTTTCAAAAATGCGCTGACCAGGGTAATAAACGATTATGCCAAACGCAGTGGTATCCTTAAAGAGCAGGAGGGGAACCTGGCGGGTGAGGATATAAGGGAAGGGATGACTGCTATTGTCTCGGTCCTGGTTCGGGAACCGCAGTTTGAAGGCCAGACCAAAACCAAGCTGGGGAATACCAATGTGAGAAGCATTGTGGAAAATGCGGTTTACGAGAATGTAACCGATTTTCTTAATGAGAATCCAACTGTGGCCAAAAAAATCGTTGAGAAAGCCCTTGCTTCACGCCGTGCCCGGGAAGCGGCCCGCAAAGCACGCGAGCTCACCCGGCGCAAGAACGCACTTGAAATCTCCACCTTGCCGGGAAAACTGGCTGACTGCAGTGAGAGAGATCCCGCATTATGCGAGTTATATATTGTAGAAGGTGATTCCGCCGGGGGATCGGCCAAGCAGGGAAGAGACCGTAAATTTCAGGCGATCTTGCCCCTCAGAGGCAAGATCCTCAACGTAGAAAAATCGCGGCTGGATAAAGTCCTGTCCAATGAGGAAATAAGAGCCCTCATAACCGCTATCGGCAGCGGTATTGGAGAGGATTTCGATCTAAGCAAATCCCGGTATCACAAGATAATTACCATGACCGATGCTGATGTTGACGGTTCTCATATCCGGGTTTTGCTCTTAACATTCTTCTATCGGTACATGCGCCCGCTGGTAGAAAACGGCTACGTCTATATCGCGCAACCTCCGCTGTACCGGCTGCGCAGGGGATCGGAAGAACATTATTTTTACCGGGACCAGGATTTACAGTCCTTCTTATCCCAACAGGAAAACAAGAAGTACCGTATGCAGCGGTATAAAGGATTAGGGGAAATGAACCCCGAACAGCTGTGGGAAACGACCATGAATCCCGAGAACCGCACCATACTGCAGGTATCCATTGATGATGCCATCCGAGCGGACCAGATTTTTTCTGACCTGATGGGAGAGCGAGTCGAACCCCGCAAGGAGTTTATTCAGGAAAATGCCAAACTGGTTGCCAATCTGGATGTTTAGGGCAAAGTAACTTTAATATTCGGGTAGTGCTGCCCCAACTGGTTAATGATTCTATTAAGAAAATATGTATAGACGGATTAAGGCAGGAATCTAAGCAGGACCTGCCTTTTCTATTTTTGTTATTAAAGGTTAACCTGCCTTTGGAGCGTCAGAATGATAGATATTATCTTTTTAATCTGCCCATATTAATGATACAGGTAACTAAACAAGGAGGGGCGTTGTTAATGGCAAAGATGGTTAACACAGTATTGGGACCCGTATCTTCTGACAATCTGGGAAAGACTTATATCCACGAGCATATTCTGTTTGGATACCCCGGCTTTCAAGGTGACATGAGCGTAGCTCCCTTCAATTGGGACGAATCCCTGCAGCTCTGTATAGGCGTTATTAAACCACTTCGAGAGAAATACGGTCTTCAAACCGTGGTGGATGGGACTCCTAATGAGTGTGGCCGAAACGTGTTGTTCATGAAGGCAGTCGCAGAGGCAACCGGTGTCAATATAATTCCGGCCAGTGGCTACTATTATGAAGGGGAAGGGGCACCTGCCTATTTCAAGCAGAGAGCCGGCATGACCGACATACTGCCGGATGTGATCGAGATTTTCCGAACCGAAACTAAAGTAGGAATTGAAGGAACCGGTATTAAAGCCGGGGTATTCAAGGTGGCCTCAAGCAAAAATGAGATAACCCCTTATGAAGAGGTCTTCTTTAAAGCTGCCGCTAAAGTCTCCTCGGAAGAGGGCATTCCAATTATTACCCACACCCAGGAAGGGACAATGGGACCAGAACAGGCCGATCTTTTGATTGCCAATGGAGCGGATCCTAAAAGGGTGAATATCGGACACATGGGTGGCAGTACTGACATCTCGTATCATTTGGAAGTGTTGTCCAGGGGAGTCTATATATCATTTGACCGTTTTGGCCTCCAGGGCCTGGTGGGATGTCCCCGGGACGATGTGCGGGAGACAGTAATCGCCGGGCTGTGTGCGGCTGGATATGCGGATCGAATCATGCTGGCCCACGACTGTGCCATTAAATGGCTGGGTCGGCCACTGCCCATTCCAGAGGCAGCCATGCCTTTGATTGAAAACTGGAACTGGGCCAATATCCTGGAGAATGTCGTACCGGCGCTGAAAAAGATGGGTATAAGTGATGAGCAGATAAATCTAATGCTTGTAGAAAACCCCAAACGGTTCTTTGGACACTGAGCAAGCACGGGGACGGTCGGACTGTCCCCGTGCTTCCTATCCTGGGGAGTGACATTCACTTGTCACTCCCCAGATTGTTTTCTTCCACTTTTATTTACAACCTGGATATCAGTGAGGTTTGAGGATTACCTTTACACAGCCTTGATCCCGGTTGGCAAACATGTCGTATGCCTTCATGGCATCACTGAGAGGCATTTGATGGGTGAAGATGTCATCCGCTCTCAATCGGCCTTCCTTAATATAACGAAACAATTCTTCCGTATAATTCTGAACCAGGGCCTGACCGCATTTCACCGTAAGCCCGCGAGCGAAGATATCACCGATCGGAAAGCCGTTGGCCTTGGCACCGTAGACTCCCACCAACCCGAGGGTACCGCCCTGGCGCAAAGATTTAACCGCCCAGTTTATTGCGGATACTGAGCAAACCGCCGGCTGATCTTCTGGTCGAAAACCAGGGGGATCAGGCATGCCCAGACGTCGTAAACCCGCCATGGCTGAGACAGCCAGGTGGGTGGGCTCTGCCTCAAATCCAACGGCATCAATGGCAACATCCACCCCACGCCCACCGGTCATTTCTTTAATCACTTCACCCGGATCATCGTGTTCTTTAAAATTAATTGTCTCCACACCGGGGTTTACCTGTCCCGCAAATGCCAACCGGTACGGGATATGATCCACAGCGATGACCCTCTCAGCCCCCTTAAAGAGACTGCATCTCTGCACCATCAGGCCAACCGGGCCGCAACCGAATACTGCCACGGCATCACCAGGCTTTATCGCACAAACGTCTACAATCCAGTAAGCCGTTGACAGGACGTCAGATATTAGCAGAACCTCTTCATCCTGAAATTCATCCGGTATAGCGATAGGACTCACGTCGGCGAATGGCACCCGCACGTATTCAGCCTGGCCTCCAGAAATGCCGCCATAATACCCGCCATATCCAAAGATGCCGCCTGCTGTGCCGTGAGGATTAGAGTCACTGCAGTGACTCCACAGGCCGCGGTTACACATCTCGCAGTGACCGCAGGCTACCGGGAAGGGAACCAGGATACGATCACCCTTACGCCATTTCTTTACCCCTGAGCCTGCCTCCTCGACCGTACCCATGAACTCGTGACCAATAATGGTCCCATCTATCAACTCCGGGACCAATCCATGTAAAATATGAAGGTCGGAGCCACAAATAGAGGTGGAGCTTACTCGCAGGATCACGTCCCCCGGATCAATTATTTTTGGGTCGGGCACCGTTTCCAAAGTAATGTGGTAAGGCTTGTGATAGACAACGGCCTGCAAAACGTAGCCTCCCTTTTTATCTCATTAAAGTATTTATGGTGGAGTTTGATTCTTGTTGCTTATTATCACCGTAACGAAAAATGGCTATCCAGTTAAATACGAGGTCGGTGATGATTCGAATAGATCCTAGAAACTCTGGGCAAAATGGACCAAGTAAAAATCTTTCAGAATTTGGGCAAAATCAGACCAAAACTGAAAAAGGAGGATTTACATGGACAAAACCGGGACCTCGCTGGCGATTAAATTTGTAATGACCTTCATCGTGACGGCCATTGCTTTCTACTTCCTGGTGCGTAACCCCTGGAGTTGGATTTTGGCTGTCTCCATTGTAGTAACGGCTGTAAATTACCTGATAGGAGATCTGGTGATTCTCCCAAGCTACGGTAATATAGTTGCCTCAATCGCGGACGGCGTCATGGCAGGGATCGTGGCTTATATAATAAGCTTGCTATTTGCCACGTTCGACACTACTACTTCTGCATTGCTGACGTTCGGAGTATTGATAGCCATTGGCGAGTACTTCTTCCACCAGTATTTAGTCAAGACCGACGAAGTTAAATCTTAATCGGCCAAAAAAGCATGAATAAAAATCTAGTCGGCAAATTGTATTAGATTTTGTTAATCTTCCTAAGGCCCATGTAAAAATTGGCCGCATCCTCTATCAGGTGCGGCTTTCTATTTGGCGGCAAAAGAAAAAAGCCCGGAGTCTTACCCGGGCTTTTTGTGGACGGGCTGGACCTAGGATCCGGCCATTTGAGACAGTGATTGTGAGATCTTGCTGATTTCGCTGGAATCCGCACCCGGTGAAGGGATATACCACCCTTTACTGGTTGCCATTTGTGATAACTCGTTCTGTGATTGTTCGCATTTGTTGCGCATAGTTATAAATGTTTGACGGAGCTGAGGGTTGAAACATTCCAGAGCCATCCTTGTCAAATCAATAGCTCCATGTTTGTGCATTTCAATGCAATCTGATGCAATATCCCTGTCTTTAAGCATGCTTACGAACCTCCTTATGATAAGAATTGTCTGAGTGTTTGTACGTTACGACTTGCTTCCTGCGATGCCTTGTTTAGATAGCTTTTAAGGGAAGCGTCGGTCGCTGTTTGTGCATAGGCGGCAAACTTGCTTGCAGCCAGGGTTTCCTCCATAATTATCTCCCGCAGGCTGTCCAATTCCATATTGGTCAGGTTGGGCATAACTTCACCTCCTCTAACAGGAATGAATCACTATCAAATATACTGCCCCGGGATGTTATACTTTATGACCTTCCTGCGGGAGAATGAACCAAGACACGAGATGAGTTTCACGAGGCAAAAGAACTCGGCGATGCCTTCTGGATGCGAAATCAGGCCATGAAACAGAGTGTTTAAGGGATAATCTGAGAGTATTTTCTAATAATAAAGATGTGATCAGAAACAGGAGGGATTCTTTTGGAAAAAGCTATCGTTGTATATGGTTCTAACACTGGTAACACCGAAACTCTGGCCGGCGCTTTAACGGAAGAACTGAAATCAAGATTTGATGTGACGACTCGAAACGTGATTGATGTCACCCCCGAGGAAATCTTAGGCTACGACCTCATAGTTCTGGGCTCTTCAACCTGGAATGAGGGCGAATTACAGGATGATTTCCAGGAGTTTTTCGAGGACATGGACCGCCTGGACCTGAGTGGAAAGAAGGTAGCCGTTTTCGGACCTGGAGACAGCAGCTGGGATGAGTACTGCCGGGCGGTTGACTTGTTAGAGGAGAAATCGCAACAACTCAAAGCCAATCTGGTGGCACCGGGGTTTAAATGGGATGGAGATATTGATGAAGAAGCTATTGCCGAGATAAAAAAGTGGGCCTCGAAGCTGCATTAAAAAATCATCCAGGCTGATCCTCATAAAAACAGCGTCTGCAGACGCTGTTTTTTATGAGGATCAGGCATGCGAGAGGAAACTGTTTAATCCCGGCCTGATGTGATAGACTATGTTTGTGCAAATTGCGGACTACTGGGTGTAGAGGAATTTATTATCTGTCGGTTAAGATAATCTCAGATAAACATGGGGGGAATCATATTGAACGCCGAAGGCTCCAAAATAATACCGATTGACATTGAACATGAAGTCAAGAGGTCATTCCTTGATTATTCAATGAGTGTTATAGTGTCCCGAGCGCTGCCGGATGTTAGGGATGGTCTTAAACCCGTGCATCGTCGTATCCTGTATGCGCTTTATGAACAAGGTATGACTCCTGATAAACCGCATCGAAAGTCAGCCAATCTGGTAGGGGAGGTTTTGGGTAAGTACCATCCCCATGGAGACTCGGCGGTTTATGATGCCATGGTCCGAATGGCACAGGATTTTTCCTTCCGTTACCCGTTGGTTGACGGACATGGCAACTTTGGCTCCATCGATGGTGATTCTGCTGCAGCTATGAGGTATACTGAGGTCCGTATGGCACCTATAGCCATCGAGATGCTCACTGATATTGACAAGAACACGGTTTCATTTAAACCAAATTACGATGATACCCGTGAAGAGCCGGAAGTGCTGCCTTCCAGGGTCCCCAATCTGCTGATAAACGGCTCAGCGGGAATTGCGGTAGGTATGGCAACCAACATCCCTCCCCATAACCTGGGTGAGGTGGTAGACGGGTTAATTCTGCTGCTGGATCAGCCTGATATCAACATACATCAATTGATGCAGGTGATTATTGCGCCTGATTTCCCGACCGGGGCGATAATCAATGGAATTAAAGGCATCCGGGAGGCATACACCACGGGCAGGGGATCAATCAAGGTACGCGGCAAGGCTGAAATTGAGGAGATGAAAAACGGCAAGTTTCAGATCATAGTAACCGAAATCCCATATCTGGTAAATAAGGCCCGTTTAGTTGAAAAAATTGCTGAATTAGTAAGGGATAAAAAGATTGACGGCATAACCGATCTGCGGGATGAGAGCGATCGCAACGGCATTCGCATTGTCATTGAAACCCGGAAGGATGTTTCTCCTCAGATTGTTCTTAACCAGCTCTACAAGCATACTCAGATGCAGGAGACCTTCGGGGTAACGATGCTGGCCCTGGTCGACTCAGTTCCTCGTGTTCTAAACCTGAAAGAGATGCTGTCTCTTTACCTGGATCACCGTAAAGAGATAATAACCAGGCGGACCCAGTATGAACTGGAGGTCGCTCGCAAGAGGCTCCATATCGTGGAAGGCCTGCGTATAGCGCTGAATCACCTGGATGAAGTCGTCAGGCTGATAAGGAATGCCGAGAACGACAAGGAAGCTCGAGACGGGCTGATGCGGGAGTTTGGTTTGTCGGAAGAGCAGGCTAATGCGATACTGGATATGCGGTTGCGCCGATTGACTGGCCTGGAGCGTGACAAGCTGGAGGATGAGTTCCTGGACCTCCTGGAGAATATTCATGATCTTGAGGATATACTGGCTCGGCCGGAGCGGGTTATAGCTTTGATCAAGGATGACCTGGTAAAGGTCAAGGAGCGATATGGTGATGCCCGGCGAACCAAGGTCGAACAAATTGAATACAGCGAAGATGTTGAGGACCTTATACAAGAAGAAAGTATCGTTGTAAACCTAACCAACAGGGGTTATATAAAGAGGCAGCCGCTGAGCACCTATCGCAGCCAAAAGCGGGGTGGCCGGGGCCTGGTTGGCACAACCACCAAGGTGGAAGACTTTGCTACGGAGATATTTGTCACCAGCAACCTGGCGACCATTCTCTTCTTTACCAATAAAGGCAAGGTATACTCCTCGAAGGCATACCATATTCCTGAGGCCTCCCGCCAGGCCAAGGGGACTCCGGCGATAAACTTCCTTTCCCTTGGTCCCCAGGAAAAGGTGACCACCATTATCACCGTTAATGATTTTCAGGAGGAACAATACCTCTTGATGGTAACCAAGAGAGGAACGGTAAAGAAAGTACCCGTAGCTGCTTTCGAGCACATAAGAAGGAATGGAATAATCGCTATCAACCTGAAGGAAGACGATGAACTGGTGGGAGTGAAGAAGACCCTGCCGGGGGATAAGGTTATTCTGGTCGCATCTACAGGAATGGCAATAGTGTTTGATGAAGGTGATGTAAGAGCCATGGGGAGATCAGCGGCCGGGGTTAAAGGCATTACCCTGACCGGTGATGGGACAGTGGTGGATGTTGACAAGTTCAAGGGAGGGGCTGACCTGGTCCTGGCTACCGAAAAGGGGTATGGGAAGCGCAGCGCCCTGGAATTATTCAAGGTACAAAAGAGGGGTGGCAAAGGACTTAAAGCCATCAATTTATCCGAAATGACGGGTGCAGTAATCGGTGCCAAGGTGGTAGTTGATGATGAGGAACTGATGATACTTACGGGCAACGGTATCGTAATACGGTTGGCGGTTGAGGATGTATCACGACAGGGCCGGTACACACGGGGTGTAGTATTAATGAGGCTCGATGAAGGGGATAGGATTGTCTCAATAGCTCATTTCAAGAGTGAAGAGGAAGTTATATAATTGTTAGGTAACCCTGGTTTTGATAAAATTGATCGGTAAAAGGGGGAGACTTGAGATGGCCCAAAAAGGAACATTCGCGGTTAAAAAAGGATTGGCCCAAATGCTAAAGGGCGGGGTCATTATGGATGTAACTACTGCCGAGCAGGCTAAGATAGCAGAAGAAGCAGGAGCCTGTGCGGTGATGGCACTAGAAAGAGTACCTGCTGATATCCGCGCCGCCGGTGGGGTAGCAAGGATGGCTGACCCTACGGTTATTCTGAGGATCATGGACGCAGTCACCATCCCGGTGATGGCCAAGTGCCGGATCGGCCATTTCGTAGAAGCGCAGATATTGGAATCACTGGGAGTGGATTATATTGATGAGAGTGAAGTGCTGACCCCGGCAGACGAGAGGTTTCACGTAAATAAAAACCAATTCAAGGTGCCGTTCGTATGCGGTGCTCGTAACCTGGGAGAGGCCCTCCGCCGGATAGGGGAGGGGGCAGCGATGGTCCGCACCAAGGGTGAACCCGGAACTGGCAACGTGGTGGAGGCCGTCCGCCATATGCGCCAGGTTATGGATGAGATCCGCTGGCTTAAAGGGCTTCCAAAAGAGGAGCTGATGACCGCTGCTAAAGACCTTCAGGCACCTTATGAACTTGTGCTGGAGGTAGCCAAAACTGGACGCCTGCCGGTAGTGAATTTCTCGGCGGGAGGTATTGCCACTCCGGCAGATGCAGCGTTAATGATGCAATTGGGGGCCGATGGCAACTTTGTAGGTTCAGGCATATTCAAGTCCAGCGATCCTATGGCAAGAGCCAGAGCGATTGTGGCTGCTACCACCTACTTTGATGACCCCAAAGTCCTGGCCGAGGTCTCCAAGGATCTGGGAGAGGCCATGACAGGTATAGAGATCAACACCCTGGCACCTGAAGAGAGGATGCAGGAACGTGGCTGGTAAGAAGATTATAGGCGTTCTGGCCCTGCAAGGTGCATTTGCCGAGCACCAGGCAGCTTTACGGCGTTGCAGGGCGGAAGTTATTCGGGTCAGAAGCAAAGAGGACATAAATGCAATAGACGGCCTGATCATTCCCGGAGGAGAAAGCACTACCATTGGACGGCTGCTGGTCGACTACGATCTGGGGGATAGTATAATAGAACGCAGCAAAGCCGGAATGCCGGTCTTTGGTACCTGTGCCGGCATGATAGTTATGGCCAAGGAGATACCCGGCTCTGAACAGTATTCGCTGGGTTTAATGGATATCTCCGCCCGTCGTAATGCTTTTGGGCGCCAGGTGGATAGCTTCGAAGCGGATCTGGAGGTTAAAGGGCTGCCGAAACAGGTTCGAGGAATTTTTATCCGTGCTCCTTATGTCGATCGGGTATGGGGACAGACAGAGGTGCTATCTATGTATGACGGCAAAGTAGTTATGGCCAGGGAGAATAATCTCCTGGTCAGCTCGTTTCATCCCGAACTAACCCCGGATCTTACTGTCCACCATTACTTCCTGGACATGATATAAAAGCATTGTCAAGCTTTATCAGGTATAATATAATACTGAAATAAGTTATATGTCGAAACATAATGAAGGGGAAAAGGTAAGTCCGACTGGTCAAGAGAGCCGGTGGTTGGTGCGAACCGGTGCAGGGATTTGCCAGTTCCGCCCTGGAATGGGTTGCGAGGAGCAACAACGGTGATTCCGTTACCATCAAACGAGTGAGTCAGCCGGTGCTGACTAACAAGGGTGGCAACGCGGGAACCTCTCGTCCCTGAGAAAGGCGAGAGGTTATTACTTTATTTGTAGGAGGGTATTTATGACCGTTGAGCAGCAGTACTTACTTTTGCCGGGACCGACTCCAGTTCCGACCAGTGTGTTGCGGGCTTTGAGCAAGCCCATGATCAATCACCGGGGACCGGAATTCAAGGAGCTGATAGAAGAGGTTACCGAAGGCGTGAAGAAAATTTACCAGACCAATAACGAGTTAGTCATTTTCCCTGCCGCCGGTACCGGGGCTATGGAGGCCGCCATTGTTAATTTCATTTCGCCCGGAGACAAGGTTCTGGCGATTTCAATAGGTGTATTCGGGGACCGGTTTGCCAAAATTGCGGCTGAGTTTGGTGCGGATGTTCATAAATTGGATTTTCCCTGGGGACAGCAGGCTGATCCTAATATGGTAAGAGACGTAATAACCCAGGACAAAGACCACCAGATCAAGGCGGTCCTGGTTACACATAATGAAACCTCCACCGGGGTGGTCAATGATATTAAAGCCATAAAAGATGCTTTGGGAAACCATCCGGCGTTGCTGATGGTTGATGCGGTAAGCGGACTGGGAGCTATGAATCTTCCTACTGATGAATGGGGTTTGGATGTGGTGGTCAGCGGTTCGCAAAAGGCATTCATGCTGCCGCCGGGGTTGTCCTTTATGAGTGCCAGTCCCCGGGCCATTGAGATATCGAAGAACTGCAAAAATCACAAGTTCTACTGGGATCTGGATTCGGCTTTAAAATACTTAAGAAAAGGTCAAACCCCTTACACTCCAGCGCTATCCCTCTTTTATGGATTGCAGGAAGCTCTGAAGCTGCTGCTTGACGAGGGACTTGAAAATGTTATAAAGAGACACAAGTTCTGCCGGGATCTGGTAAGGACCGGGGTCAAAGCAATGGGGCTGAATCCGCTGGCCGATGATGCGGTAGCCTCCAGCTCATTAACCTCGGTACTGGCTCCAGAAGGGATCGGAGCCAATAAGATCCGCAAATTACTTCTCGATCGTTTCGGGGTGGTAGTAGCCGGAGGACAGCAGAAACTTGATGATGTTATATTCCGTATCGGACATCTCGGTTTTGTTCGCCCCCTTGACCTGCTGGCGGCCTTGGCTGCTTTGGAGATTGTTCTTTATGAAAATGGTTATCCAATTAAAATAGGACAGGGAACAAATAAGGTTCAGGAACTGTTCGTAAAAAAGGAGGAAGCTTAGATGACGAAACCTAAGGTAATTGTTTCTGAGAGGGTTTCGGAGAAAGGTTTAGCCCTGCTGAAGAAGGAACTGGACGTTACTTTCCGGGATGGCATCGATCGCCAGGAGCTGTTGGAGATTATTGGCGAATACGACGCCTTAATCGTGCGGAGCGTAACCAAGGTGGATGAGGAACTGGTCAGTGCAGGGAAGAAGTTAAAGGTGGTAGGACGGGCAGGCAATGGAATTGACAATATTGATGTTCCGGCCTGCACCCGGCGGGGAATCATTGTCGCCAATACCCCGGACAGTAATACGATTTCGGCAGCCGAGCAAACTATCGGGTTGCTGTTAGCCTCGTCACGGAACATTCCCCAGGCCAACGCCTTTGTTAAAGGGGGAAAATGGGACCGTAAGCCATTCCGAGGGGTAGAGTTGTACGGCAAGACCGTTGGGATTGTAGGCCTGGGCCGGATAGGCTCCATGGTTGCTGAACGCCTGGCATCCTTCAACATGAAGGTCATAGCTTATGATCCCTATATTCCAGATGAGAGGTTCGTCAGGTTTGGAGCGGAGAAGAAAAACACCCTGGAAGAGCTGGTTAGGGAAGCGGATTTTATAACTGTTCATACTCCTCGTAACCAGGAAACCATGGGCATGATAGGCAGAAAAGAACTGGCTATTGCTAAAGATGGGGTAAGGGTGATCAATTGTGCCCGGGGGGGCATTATCAACGAACAGGCCTTGCTTGAAGCACTGGAAAAAGGCAAGGTAGCCAGTGCCGGATTGGATGTCTTTGAAGAGGAACCCGCTGAAAACAACCCGTTGTTTGAATTTAAGAATGTGGTTGTGACCCCGCATCTGGGAGCAGATACCAAAGAGGCCCAGGAACGCGTGGGGGTTAATATCGCGGAACAGGTGATAAAGGCCTTGAAGGGAGAAATAGTTCCCAACGTGGTTAACCTGCCGACCATACTTCGTCAGGACCTGGAATTCTTCCGGCCATTTATCGAGTTGGCCGAGGCTATGGGCAGTTTTTATTATCAGATTGAGAAAGCGCCGATTGATCGCGTGGAGATTACCTATTGCGGGGAGATAGCCAATCATGATAAGGAGATACTGACCATCGCATTTCTTAAAGGGCTGCTTACTCCCGTGCTGTCTGACAGGGTTAATTACGTAAATGCCAAGATTCTGGCCGAGGAGCGGGGAATCAAGGTCTACGAAAAGAAAGGCAAAAAAGAAAAAGGTTATATAAACCTGATTAAAGTTAAAATCTATAACCACAACTATCAACTGGATATTGCAGGGACCCTGACTTCCACAGGTGAACCGGTGATTGTGGACTTTAATGGTTACGAAACCGACATCCTGCCGACAGGTCATGTGGTTATAGCCGCCAACGAGGACCGTCCCCGGATAATTGGGCCATTTACAACAGTTTTCGGTGACGCGGGCATCAACATCGCAATGATGCGAGTGGCGCGAAAGGTTAAAGGTGATATAGCGTTGATGGTGGTTAACGTGGATGCTGAAGTGGACCAGGAGACCCTGGCCAAACTGAAAGCCATTGATGGAATAAGTAATGTTAAGGTGCTAAGTTTCTAAGGAGGCAACATGCTAGATCCCAAGCTAATTAGAGCCAATCCCGAAATGGTAGCGCAAAAACTGGCCCTTAAAGGTTCTTCCACCGGACTGGACGATTTTCTCAATATGGATGAGGTGCGAAGAAGGCTGCTGGTGGATGTGGAAGAGAAAAAAAGCTTCCGCAACCGGGCATCACAGGAGATTGGCAAGCTTAAGAAGGCCGGGCAAGAACCGGCGGACTTAATGGCTCGCGTGAAAGAAATCGGTCAGGAGATCAAGGAGCTTGATGACCAGCTTAAAGCCCTGGAAGAGAAGATAGCGGACGCACTTTTAGTTCTGCCTAACCTTCCCCACGACTCGGTTCCGGTGGGGGCAGGGGAGGAGGATAATGTTGAGGTAAGAAGGTGGGGAGATACCCGGGAGTTTGATTTTTCTCCCCTGCCTCATTGGGACCTGGGAACCCGGCTTGACATACTGGACTTTGAAAGAGCCGCCAAGCTTTCGGGAGCCCGGTTCACCGTTTATAAAGGAGCCGGAGCTCGTCTGGAGAGAGCCCTGGTAAACTTCATGCTTGATCTCCATGTGGATAAACATGGCTACCGTGAGATATTTCCTCCCTTCATGGTCAATGCCGAGTGCATGCAGGGGACCGGGCAACTGCCCAAGTTTGCGGATGACATGTTTAAGATTGAAGGGCGCGATATGTTTATGGTGCCCACAGCTGAAGTGCCCCTTACCAACCTGTACCGGGAAGAGATACTGAATGCTGGCGATCTTCCCATCTACCTGACGGCTTATACCGCTTGTTTCCGGGCGGAGGCCGGCTCCCACGGGCGAGACACCCGCGGCATAATTCGTCAGCACCAGTTCAACAAGGTAGAGATGGTTAAGGTTACCAGCAGTGAGCAGTCTTATGAAGAGTTGGAAGGGATGACCCGTGATGCCGAGGAGGTATTACAGCTTCTTGGCCTGCCGTACCGGGTGATAGCCTTGTGTACCGGGGATCTGGGTTTCTCGGCGGCTAAGACCTATGATATTGAAGTCTGGCTGCCCTATTACGGCGAATACCGGGAGATATCCTCGTGCTCCAACTGCGAAGACTTTCAGGCCCGCCGGGCTAACATTCGTTACCGCCCGGAGAATCAGAGCAAGCCGCAGTACTGCCACACCCTGAACGGTTCAGGTGTGGCAATAGGCCGAACCGTGGCCGCAATCCTGGAAAATTACCAGCAGGCCGATGGCTCGGTGATAATTCCCCAGGTCCTGGTTCCCTATATGGGCGGATTGGACAAAATCAAATAAAGCGGATATGATAGATAAGCATATGAGGTTTGGGGCTTTGGAGGACGGATGCCTTCATTGACAACGCCAAATTTTCTGTGATATACTTCTACATGCACTCAAGAGGAGCGCCATTCCGGAGGGGTGTCCGAGCGGTTGAAGGAGGCGGTCTTGAAAACCGTTGAACCTTTGCGGGTTCCGTGGGTTCGAATCCCACCTCCTCCGCCATGAAAAGCTAATAATTACGGAGAGATGGCCGAGTAGGACGAAGGCGGTCGCCTGCTAAGCGATTAAGCGGCTAAACCCCGCTTCGTGGGTTCGAATCCCACTCTCTCCGCCATATTACGCGCGCCCGTAGCTCAGCTGGATAGAGTAACGGACTACGAATCCGGTGGTCGCAGGTTCGAATCCTGCCGGGCGCGCCATAGAAATTAAGAACCCGCCATCGATTTGGCGGGTTTTTTGCTGTTTGTATTTAATTATTTGTTGCGTGATAAGCTATAATATAAATCTCTTTTATTTGTCCGCTCTATCAATTCTATTTCAAATCCATCCGGGTCTTTAATATAAATTTGTTTAGAGATTTGCTTTCCCCAGATGGAAACTGCGGTCGAATAGACAAAATCGCCTCATGGAGAAAATAGGGGCCAATCCGGCGATTTCACTGCCGACAGGACCAATAACCCTCAAAAAGCAAAAAACGCGCCTCTGAGGGCGCTCTAGAAGCTGGCGCTATGTTACTTTGCTATTTTAATTCGAGTTCTTGCTTTAAAGCCTTCTGTAGAGTTTGAGAAAAGTTGATTCCCGCTTTTTCGGCTTTAGTATTCAACCAGCTAGGTATACTTAAGGTTTTCTTGACTGCGCGATTGTCGTTCTCTCGGCGGTATTCATCGGTATCAACATCAATTAAATTGACAAAGCTGCCTGATTCAACTTTTATATCGTGGAGCTTACTTGGAACTGGAATAGATTCGTTCTTGTTTTCCGCATCGCACAGCCACATTGAAATGGCATCACGAGTCATTTCGATGGCTTCGACCAAACCGGTTCCAAAAGTAAAACATCCTGGTAGATCAGGAACAGTAACGTTAAAAAACTCATTTTCAGGGGTGAAGACAACCGGATAGACGTATTTCATAGAATTCCACCTTTCATTTATTAATATATTGCACGCTGGGGCTTATTTCAGCCCCGCAGCCTTGAGAACGTTATGTAATGTGCCAGCCGGGATGTCCCGCTTATGTCTTGGAACCCGAATTTTAATTCCAGGTTTGTTGGGGTTAGTTGCCAGGTGATGTTTCTTTCCCTCCTCAATATGCCAACCATGTTCTTTTGGCAGTTTTAGGACTTCCCGTTCAGTCATCACCGGCACCTCCTGCATAGCCTAATCTCATTATAATACGTATTTATACGTGTATTAACAGGTAAATGAGAGAGTGCTTCGTGGGCTTTGATTTCTTGAATGAAATTTGATATCATAGTTCACGTTAGTCGGTGTTTTCAAAATGATAACCAAACACCTTTTGCAAATAATTTGCACTTAGCAGAAACACGAATAAATATAGTAATAACGGGATGCCCGGAAACATGGATGTAGGACCGCGAAACTGTTAGTCGCAAGGTTCAAATCCTGCCGGGCGCGCCATTATTATGCGCCCGTAGCTCAGCAGGATAGAGCATCGGTTTCCTAAACCGGGGGTCAGGGGTTCGAATCCCTTCGGGCGCACCATATGAACATAAACCTCGCAGGATTGCGGGGTTTTTAATTGCCACACAGACAACCTTGTAATTAGACTGCGATTCTGGAGATGGCTTCCTTGACAGTGTCAAGGGCATAACCTACAATCTTAAGTGCAGGTTTTAGGGAATGTGATGGTGATCCTTTCGTGGATGATGTCTATATGAGGATAGCACTCGGATTAGCGGAATCAGCATTAGAATCAAATGATGTACCTGTTGGTGCGATCATTGTAGTGGAGAATTCGATAGTGTCCAGGGCCTTTAATGAAAAAGAAAGGACTGGCGATCCTACTGCACATGCTGAGATGCTGGCCATCAGAAGAGCGACACAGCGACTGGGAATCTGGCGGTTGAGTGATGCCACTATGTATGTCACTCTGGAGCCCTGCGCCATGTGTGCAGGAGCCATGATACAGGCCCGTTTGGGTCGTCTTGTTTTTGGGGCGTTTGATCCCAAAGCGGGGGCGGCCGGTTCGGTGCTGGATATCATGGATGTGCCCTGGTTGAACCACCAGGTTACGGTTAAGTCAGGAGTCTTGGAGGCTGAATGCAGCCAGATCTTGAGTTCCTTTTTTAAAACAATACGGAGAGATGGCTGAGTCCGGTTTAAGGCGCACGACTCGAAATCGTGTGGGCGGGTGACCGTCCCGTGGGTTCGAATCCCACTCTCTCCGCCATGGAAATAAATAAAGGGATTTGCGGTTCAGGACAAATCCCTTTTTCTATGCGTGCAATTAACAGCGCCATTCAGGAAAAAGTGATTAGAGCCACTCCTCTGAAGAGTGGCTCAATGAAATTTCATCAGATTATTGCGGCACCAACGGGCAGGCAGCATTGTAGTTATTAATCCAGGTGTTGCCAAAGATGAAGAACTTAACCTTCCTGGGGCAGCAGCATTCAGGTTCCTGTGGTTCATAGTGTGGTCTGCGAGCGTGAGCCGGGGCCTTGACTGGGGATTCAACCTGAACCGGAGCCTTAACTGGTGCTTCAACCTGAACCGGGGCTTGCACCGGAGCCGGTGGCTGAACCGGGTTTTGGCCAAATATAGCGGCCAGGATTTTGTCGGCATGTTGAGCTACCGCGGCAATATTTTCAGGAGTAAGAGCATTTGGCATTTCCGCCATCTTACAATCCTCCTTCCTAGTCTTGATTGAGTTACACATTCAGATTAAATTCAGTAAATCACACCTTTACTCAACACAGGGTACTAATCCGGGGCAAGCGGCGTTGTAGTTGTTGATCCAGGTGTTGCCAAAGATAAAGAACTTAATCTTCCGGGGGCAGCAGCACTCGGTGCCGCTGTTATTGCCACAGAGGTCGATTCCCCGAGCCTGGTTCTGATTTACCAGTGCTCCAATAATCTCACCGGCGTTCTGTGCTACAGCAGCAATATTTTCGGGAGTTAAAGCATTTGGCATTTCGGCCATCCGACAGACCTCCTTCCTGAATATGGTAGACAATATAGAGCTAGCTGGAAAGAATTTAAGTCAAAGCTGCAATTGACAATGCGGCCAAGAACAAATGATTATTTCCTTTCAGGCGGATTTACTTTGCATTCTGAAGAAGCAAATCGGGACAAGCGGCGTTATAGTTATTAATCCAGGTGTTGCCAAAGATAAAAAACTTCACCTTCTTTGGACAGCAGCACTCGGTGGTGGCTGAATTGTTGCCTTTTGGAGCTGGACTCATCCGGGCACCCCCTTATATCGTTATGTAACATAATATGGCGATATTGGTCAAAAGTTCCTTGTCATTGCATGGAAGTATTTTCACTAGATACCCTTTGACAGGCTGCATTGCGGTTAAAAATCACAACATTGCCGAACACAATAACGGTGGTGTCTGATCCACATCCCGGACTGTCTTCTCTGAAAAGCCCTGATTTTAATATTTCGTTTATTACCTCAGGACTAAATACCGCCGGGTCAATTGGATTGGCCTCAGACAAGCAGGGTTTATGGAAGGGACACAAATGACACATGGAATGAGTTGAGCCAGTGCTGCAAGCAGAAAACTTTTCCCTTTGTTTTACGGAACATTCGTATTCCCCATCTATTCCGTTTTTTAATCCCATATATTTGCCCCTGCGCTTTTCATGCCTTACAACCTTCACTTGTAATCACTTCCTTGGGTAGCGTTGGTGGTAAGCTAACAAACCGAATCAGTCTAACTACATTATATTTCCAAGCAGAACAAATTGTGCTTTGTCCCGAGATTACCGCATTCTTGTAGCATCGGGTGCATTGCCTGGCTGATCTTGATATTGAATACCTGATAGATGGTAAGATTAGTAATATCAAAGGGTAATTATGATGAACAGTTAAGGTCTTATTGGGAATAATGTTACCGGTCAAACGGGGCCAAGGGACCGAGAGATCAGTAAATGAAGGTTCGATTAAGCTGGGATAAGACAAGTGCTGGTGTTTGCGAAAGGGTGTTTGCAGGTGAGTTGTTTAGGGAAAAGTGCTGATCCTGAACGTGTAATCGAGCGACAACGTATGGTGGAAGAACAGATCCGAGTCCGGGGAGTGTCTGACGAGATAGTTATCCAGGCTATTCTGGAGGTGCCGCGCCACCGTTTTGTCTCGAATGAACAGCAGGCATTTGCATATGAAGACCGGCCTCTGCCAATTGGGTATGGACAGACCATAAGTCAGCCGTACATAGTGGCCTTCATGATCGAGGCCCTTAAAATCACCTCAGCCCATAAAGTTCTCGAGATAGGCACCGGCTCAGGTTATGCAGCTGCAGTATTATCTCGGGCTGCGGCTGAAGTATATTCGATAGAAACCTTGGTACCATTGGCCGAAAAAGCCAAAACGACAATTCAAGATCTGGGGTACACAAATATTCACCTGCGTACTGGTGATGGGACTAAAGGCTGGCCAGACGCCGCGCCTTTTGATGGCATCCTGGTGTCAGCAGGTGCCCCGGTAGTGCCTGAATCCCTGGTTGGTCAGTTAGCTCCAGGCGGAAGGCTGGTTATTCCGGTTGGAAACCGGATTGACCAAAGTCTGCTGCGCATAACCCGGATGCCGGACGGTAAACTGCTTGAGGAAGATCTGGCAATAGTTCGGTTTGTTCCCCTGATCGGGGATGAGGGCTGGCAGGCCAGATAATGACGGGTTTAATAAGGGGTTGGTTTATTAAGCCAACCCCATTTTACATTAACAAGGATTCAATGTTTAGTTTTTCAAGCGATACCTAGTCTTTAGCGGCTGCCTGTTCTGCCACCTCGGCCTTCAAGATCTTGCGCATGATTTTGCCGGTGCCGCTCTTCGGCAGAGATTCGCGGAATTCTATGGTGCGGGGATACTTGTAAACCGACATTTCATTCCGGGCCCATTCCACCAGTTCCTGTTCGGTGATTTTACCTACCCATTCGGGTTTTAGTACCACATAAGCCTTTACATCCTCACCCCGGTATTCATGAGGCACTCCAATTACACAGCACTCAGCTATTGACGGGTGGTGGTACAGGTACTCTTCAACCTCAGCCGGGAAAACACTGTAGCCGGATGCCTTTATCAGTTCCTTAGTGCGGCCGCAGACATAGACATAACCCTCTTCATCCAACTTGACTATGTCTCCGGTCTTCATCCAACCGTTTCCGAGGAATGTCTCGGCGGTGGCCTCGGGTTTGTTCCAGTAACCAATGGCTACTGACGGAGCCTTTTGCCATAGCTCTCCCTCTTCGCCAACTGAAACATCTCTGGTTTCGTCTTCGAGGTCTGCTACCCGTATGTCAACCGCTACCATCGGTATGCCTATGCTCCCCAGTTTGTTGCGTTCCAGGGGATTGAGAATAGTTGCGGAAATGGTCTCACTCATGCCAAACCCCTCCACCAGGTTGCAGCCGGTCATTGAGCGATACTTTTCGACAACCACTGGCGGCACCGGTGCGCCGCCGGATATCAGGGCGCGCAGTGATGAGATATCGTAGTTCTTAATGTTCGGGTGATTGATAACGGCAATGTTCATGGTGGTGATGGCCAGCCATACCGAGCACTTGTATTTGGCGATTGCCATCAGCAGAGTCTCGGCATCAAACCGGGCAATGAGTATCATGGTAGCGCCAAGGTATACCGGAGCGTTCATGCTATTGGTCATCCCGGTGACGTGGAACAGGGGCAGGACGGTCAGATAAACATCCTCAGCGGTGGCTTTTACCGACATAGGTGCCGAAGTAGCATTGGCCATTATATTTAAGTGGGTAATCATAGCTCCCTTGGGATTACCGGTGGTTCCCGAGGTGTACTGCAGAAGAGCCACATCGTTGGTAATATCAAGTTCGGCCATCTTATCCAGGGGTTCGCTGGCAATAAACTCCTTCCAGTCAATGGCACCGGGATAATCAACACCCTCAATTGCTAGACCCGGAGGTATCGGAAGGGTGGGTTCTTCTGGTATATACTCCGCCAGGGAAGTTACTATCACCGATTCCACTGATGACACCTTATCACGGATGCTCTGCAGAATGGGGAAGAGGGCATCCTCTATTATGACCACCTTGGCGGTGCAGTCATTAAGCACGTAAGTCAGCTCGCCCCCCTTGTACATGGGACTCCCGGCAATAACGATCGCGCCTAAAGCCATGGTGGCATAGTAAGAAATAATGAATTGCGGGCAGTTCTCCAGAGCCAGGTATACCCGATCACCTTTGGCGACCCCCAATTTTTTCAAGCCTCCCGCGGCCTTCCAAACCAGGGTTTTCAGTTCCTGAAAGGTGATCTCCGTTCCGTAATAAATGATGGCCGGTTTATTGGCAAAACGGTTCGCATTATGATATAGATGCCAGACTATGGACTCTCTCCCGTATTCAATGGAGTGCGGCCAATAATCCGGCCAAACCTTTTCCCAAATCCTCTCCATCGGTTTAATTTCCACTATTAATTCCCCCTCCTCAATTAAATCGCGTTGTCTTCTGCAATAGACTTCAGCGCAGTCCCCCTTTCACTGATTTTTGGCAACATTCTGGCATCATTGTAACATTCCCTGTAAGTAACAACTACTGAAAAAAATAGCATTTCCGGTCACTTGCAGTGGCCAGGATTTGACTATCAATGGGTGGATTAAGTCCCAAAACGAATAGGGGCTTCGGCAGACAAAGCATGGCCCTCAGATAGAGTAAGCCGTATAATATGACACATATAAAAACGTGTTGCCATTAAAAGGAGGGTTAAAAGATGGGCTATAACCGGGTAACCCCAGAGATTATTGGCGAGCTTGTCAGTATCGCTGGGGCCCGTAACGTGTTAACGGGTCAGGACCAGATGTTTCCCTATTCGCACGACGAGGTCGGTGAGGACAAGTGGAGACAGATGCCGGAGGCGGTAGTCAAACCGGAAAACACGCTGCAGATTGCCCAGATTATGCAACTGGCCAACCGGGAGTTGATTCCGGTAACCCCACGGGGAGCCGGCACCGGTCTGGCCGCAGGAGCGGTCCCATTTCATAGAGGGATTGTCTTATCCCTGGAGCGCCTGAACCGGATCCTGGAGCTTGACCGGGATAATATGTTTATGGTGGTTGAGGCGGGGGTTACTACCGGTGAGGTGCAGCGACTGGCTCGTGAGGAAGGGTTTCTGTACGCGGGGGACCCCTGCAGCGCAGACAGTTCTTTTATCGGGGGGAACATAGCAACCAATGCGGGCGGGAACAAGGCGGTCAAATACGGTGTAACCTCAAACCACGTTTATGGACTGGAGGTAGTGCTTCCCCAGGGTGATATCCTTAACTTGGGAGGGAAATGTGTCAAGGATGTTACAGGATATGATCTGATTCATCTGCTGGTGGGCTCAGAAGGTACGCTGGGGATTGTTACCAGGGCTTACCTTAAGCTCCTGCCGCGACCCCAGTACAATGCGGTACTGCTTGCTCCTTTTAAGGAAATGCACGAAGCTATCGCAGTGGTCCCCAGGGTTATGAAACAGAGCGGGATAATACCCACTTCCATAGAGTTTATGGATAATTTGTGCATTAGGTCCGCAGAAGCGTTCCTGGAACGGGAACTCCCGAACCATGAAGCCGGGGCGTACATAATAATTGAGCTGGAAAGCACTACCCGGGTCCATTTGGAACAGGACATGGAAACAGTGGCCGACCTGCTGGTTGAAAACGGCGCCATGGATGTACTGGTGGGGGATAATCCGGTGACCCAGGAAAGGATCTGGAAACCGCGCCGGGTTCTGGCGGAAGCCCTTAGAGTAACCAGTCCCGTTCACAGCCTGGAAGACATTGTGGTACCGATGAGCGAAATACCGGAAACCGTGGCCGAAATTCAGGTCATCGCCGACCGTCACCATATCAAAATAGCCTGCTTTGGTCATGCCGGTGACGGAAATATTCACGCCACCCTGCTCAAGGAGGGTTTAACCGACACTGAATGGCCGATGGTACGGGACCGGGTGCTGGCGGAGATCTATGAGAAAGCCTATGCCCGGGGTGGGACGCTCTCCGGGGAACACGGGGTAGGGGCGAAAAGAAAGGAGGCCCTGGCAAGGTTTATTGACCCGACCAAGCTAAACCTGATGAGGGCCATTAAGAAAACGTTCGATCCCAACCTGATACTGAATCCGGGAAAAGTTTTTTAAGATAAGACACCCAGGAAATTGCTGGCAAGAATGATTTCGCAAGGTCATGCCAGCCAGCAGCCCGTTTTGCCAAACTTGTTTGCCCGCCGGGGTATCAGGTTATGCGTCGCAAAATACCTGGGGGTGATTATCTGCAATAACCGGAAATCTGGTCGGGATAGGTCATATGTAGTACCACCTCATAACCTATATCACAACCTTGCTCCTGCAATCGCCCTCTGACGGTTCTTTCCGCCAGTGAAGGCAGGTTATTCTGCTGGCTGAGATGAGCTAAGAAGACCTGCATAGAGGACTTCCGAGGAATACAGGTTAGGAGATCGGCTGCATCGTTGTTGGAAAGGTGACCTACGGCACTCCTGATCCGTCGCTTCAAGTAGAAAGGATACGGCCCATTGTTAAGCATATCCAGATCGTGGTTGGTTTCAAGAACCACTGCATCAGCATATGCCATGGCCTCCCTGACCACCGGAGTAACCACTCCCAGGTCAGTTGCTATCACGTATTTGGATTGCTGGTGATAGATACAGAAACCAACCGGGTCGACGGCATCGTGAGAAATAGGAAAGCGCTCCACTTTAACCTGACCTATTCCCATGCTATTGGGCAGTTCCAAGCGACAATCACTATCCAGCTTATCTCTAAAACGAAGCATATTCCAGGCCTGGGGACGGGCGTAAACTGGCAGGTGGTGTTTCCGGGCGAGGACCTCAACCCCGCTTATGTGATCGGTGTGCTCATGAGTGATTAGTATGGCATCCAGCTCTCCTGCCTTTACGCCGATGCTGGCTAAACCTCGCTCAATACGCCGGGCACTGATCCCGGCATCAATCAGAAGCCTGGTATTGCCCAGTTCAAGGAAGATGGCATTACCGCTGCTGCCACTGGCCAAAATTTGTATTTGCATAGAAGATATCCTTTACTTACAATATAAGTCGCCCTAATCAGAATGTGCCCAAAAACTAATACGTCATCACCTGCTGCTTTTCCTGCAAATAAGGACACAACAGGGAAGGGGAACGGGATGGTTCTGCTGTCATATCGGTAACTATTCCCGGTCATTCGGGGTTCAAATCCGTACAATGGTTGGCACTTGCGATTAGGTGCAATTCCGGGTAGAATATTATAGTCAGTCGTTGTTGAGTCATTCAAACACGACCTATGGAACAACTGAAGAATTGCGTGGAGAGATGGCTGAGTGGTCGAAGGCGCTCGACTGGAAATCGAGTAGACGGGTTACCCCTGTCTCGAGGGTTCAAATCCCTCTCTCTCCGCCAGATAAATATCCCTTCCCGGATTCGGGCAGGGTTTATTAATAAGATTTGCCGCGCTAGACGGGGAGGTAGCGGTGCCCTGTACCTGCAACCCGCTGCAGCAGGGTCGAATTCCTGGCCCCGGGGCTGTCTTGTGAGGTCTGGCCCGAGTAAGTGATAAAGATGTTCAGGTCCTACGCAACGGGAAATTCTGAACCGTGTCAGGTCCGGAAGGAAGCAGCACTAAGGGATCAATCTCGTGTGCCGTGGGGCAGCCTGAACGGAGTTAACTGCTCTGGTAACGCTCGGAAGGTAGTTTCAAAGCCAGGTGCGCGGCATATTATTTATTAAATCTGATACTCTCTTTAAACCGGGGCTACCCGGTTTATTCATATCATGGACAGCTTTCAAGAACTTGCTCACTTTGGATACCAACACAAGGTTGAAGAGGAAAATGCGGCTTCACGACGAAGAATGGTGTTAGACGAAACTTCTACTGCAAGGATGGTGAAGGTATGAACTACCTCACCCTTTACCGGCAATGGCGTCCCCAGACTTTTAATGAGGTGGTGGGTCAAAGGAATACTGTGACCGGGCTGCAGAACGCAGTCAGGGAAGGCAGGCTGGCTCACGCTTACCTTTTCTTTGGTCCCCGTGGAAGCGGGAAAACCAGTGTGGCCAAGATAATGGCCAAGGCAGTGAATTGCTCCAATAGCAATAACGGCGAGCCTTGTAATGCCTGCCCGGCATGTCAGGACATCAATAACGGTTCGTTTATGGACGTGCTGGAGATTGATGCGGCATCCAACCGGGGTATAGACGAGATTCGGGACCTGCGGGAAAAAGTCAGGGTATTACCTGCTCAAGGCAAGAAAAAAGTTTACATCATCGATGAAGTGCATATGTTAACCACAGAAGCCTTTAATGCATTATTAAAAACCCTGGAAGAACCACCCGATTCAGTCATCTTTATTCTGGCTACAACTGAAGCAAATAGAGTTCCGGCTACTGTGCTGTCACGCTGCCAGAGGTATGCGTTTACCCGCCTGTCAATAACCGAAGTAATAGATAGGCTGAGAGAAGTGGCTGGTGAAATGCAGATTAAGGTGTCCGACCATGCCTTTGAAGTGATGGCCCGGAGGTCCAATGGCAGTCTCAGAGACGCTCTCAGTATAATGGAACAGTGTATTGCGTTTCGTGACCATGACATTGATGAGTCTCAGGTAATGGATGTTCTCGGTCTGGTTAACAATGAGGTGCTGTCCGCCATTTATAAGGGGATGCTGGAGCAAAAGGTGGAGGAGGTCTTAAGCCATCTGAATTCGTTAATCAAGCAGGGGAAAGAACCGGTGCAGATAGCCCGGGATGCAGCATTGTGTGCCCGCGACATAATGCAGTACAAACTCCTGGATAAAGAGGCTGATCTTCTGGTGATGCCAGTTGCCGATTTGGAAGAGCTTACATCAAACTATCCTAATTTAACGGCATCACAGCTTTCCAGAGTAACCAAGCACCTGCTTAAGCTGGCGGATGAACTGAGGTTCAATGAGGGGCAGCGTTTTGTGCTGGAGGTTGGCTTTCTGGAGGCCATGGAATTTATGGCTGAATTGAAACCGGATAGCGTTCCGGTTACCCAACACACCAGGCAGCAGGAAAAACCCCGTAAAGCCAAGCCTAATCCCTCCAAGAAGTGGGATGATGTTATGGAAAGGGTCAAAGCGGTTAAGGTTACTACGCATGCGTTGTTGGTCCCGGCGGTAATGCTTGGTATTACGGATGGAGTCTTAACTCTGGGATATCGCCCCGAACTCAAGTTTCACCGGGAGAAGATGGAGGAGAAGGTTAATCAGGAAGTCTTGCAGTCAGTTCTGGCAGAGGTGTTAGGGCACCCCGTAGAAGTGAGGTTTATTACCCTGGAGGAGACCGCTGAACAACCTCCGGTGGTGCGTAAAGCGATTGAGATCTTCGGTAAGGACAAAGTCAAAATAATAGAGTGAGGAGATGTTGGCATGGGCTTTGGAAACATGGGTAAGATGTTGAAACAGGCGCAAAAGATACAGCAGGATATGGCCAAACTGCAGGAGGAGTTAAAAGAGAGAACAGTTGAAGCCTCCGCAGGAGGCGGTGTAATTGAAGTGACTGTAAGTGGGAAGCAGGAGTTGCTGGCGATCAAACTCAAACCCGAAGTGGTTGACCCGGAGGATATCGAGATGCTGCAGGACCTTATCCTGGCAGCGGTTAATGAGGGCCTTAAGAAGAGTCAGGAAATGGTTGCAGCCGAGATGTCCAAAATAACAGGAGGCTTGAACATCCCCGGGCTGTTTTAGGAGGATGAGTGATGCGTCTGGCAGCCCCGCTTGAAAAATTGGTTGATGAGTTTGCCAAGCTTCCCGGAATTGGGCCCAAAACTGCCCAGAGATTAGCCCTATATATAATGAGGGTTTCCCAGCAGGAGGCCACCGGGCTGGCAAATGCCATTATACACGCGAAAAATAAGGTCATGCACTGTGGTATATGCGGGTATCTGACTGACAGTGACCCCTGTGCCGTTTGCAGCGATCCGGAACGGGATGACTCTCTGCTGTGCCTGGTCGAGGAATCTCAAGATGTAATTGCTATTGATAGGACGGGATACCGGGGTAAATACTTTGTGTTGAACAATAACTTTCAGTTGTTGAATGGCCTGGACCTGCAAAAAATAGATTTTCCCAAAATTTTTGACATCCTTGAAAAAAGGGGAGTCAAGGAAATTATCGTCGCCACTAACCCTACTATTGATGGAGAGGTAGTTGCCCGTTACATTGCGGAGACCACCAAGCCCCGGGGAATCAAGGTTTCCAAACTGGCATACGGGTTACCCGTAGGTGGAGACATCGAATATATCGATGAAATCACCCTGCGGAGATCCCTGGACGGGCGTAACGAAATATAAACAATCCGGACAACCCCGCTCGCAACCTGTTGTAATTTGCCAATAATGTTATTCAAAGACCTGGCATATTATGTGGTTGAGGGGGGGTTATTTTGCGTGTCTGGGACAACTTATGCCAGGTCTTAAGAGATCTCTTGGTGTTTGATAGTAAAAATACTGTTGCCGAATTCTGGCCGGATGAAATGATACTGGAACATGCCAAAAGAGATTGGATTATTGCGCAAAAAGTATTTGAGGAGGCCAGCCATCCTGAATTAGTTGATTACGCTATTTACAATCTGAAAGCCGCTGAGAAAAGGTACATGTACCTGCTGAAGCAGTTGAGGACCGAGACGTACGAACCGGCAGAATTCGCCCGTTACCAGGAATCAAGCAGTGCTTAGAACCAAGGTATTAGGGGGGTGATAGGGATGTCGGATGAGTTATGGGTCATAATTATTGTTCTTGCGGTATTAACACTGCTGGTGGGAGTGCTGATCAGGCCTTTTCAAGTAATCAAGAAACTGGCGGTTAAAACTGGGGTAGGTATTGCGCTTTTGTTCTTATTTAACTATGTAGGGGGGTTAATTTCCTTTACCCTGCCGTTCAATCTGGTAACAGTGCTTACCGCTGGATTTCTGGGAATTCCCGGGATACTGCTGCTGACCTACCTCCAGTACATAGTCAAATGAAAACGGGAGCGGTTTAAATATCGAACAGATGCCACTAATATAGCTCGATGCGTAAAGGTGTTTCAGAGGGGTCGACATCCCTCTGTTTTTCTATTTTCACCAAACTTTAACTGAATCTTAACCAAATCTTAATTTGAATAGCGGCATACATATGAAATAATGGCTTATATTACGATTCGGTGATGCATTTATTTGTGTTATATTGAGGAATATGCGGCTTTTTGTGATACAATTATTATAATTATTGTATCACTTTTATCTCGATTGTCTCGGCAGAGCATGAGGTCGCACCAGAGATGATTGAAAAGCCGGGACTGGTTTCGTAAAATTAACTGTATCTGTCGTCATTTCGTATTATTTCATCACGATTTATTAATTCCAAATTGGAGGAGAACAGTATGGGGAGAAAGCTAAAAACCATGGATGGGAATACTGCGGCAGCTCATGTTGCCTATGCTTTTACTGAGGTGGCTACGATTTATCCCATCACACCATCATCCCCAATGGCCGAGTGCATTGATGAATGGTCGGCTAACGGGAGGAAAAACATATTTGGCCAGCAGGTCAATGTTGTCGAACTGCAGTCTGAAGCCGGTGCTGCCGGAGCGCTGCACGGTTCGCTGGCAGCAGGGGCCTTGACCACGACTTTTACCGCTTCTCAGGGTTTGCTTTTGATGATTCCCAATATGTATAAGATTGCTGGAGAGCTGTTGCCGGGCGTTATGCACGTAACTGCCCGAGCTATTGCCACCCACGCATTATCGATTTTTGGTGATCAATCAGATGTGATGGCCTGCCGCCAGACCGGTTTTGCATTATTGGCTTCCGGCAGCGTACAGGAGGTTATGGATCTTGCGGGAGTTGCCCACCTGGCCGCAATAAAGGGAAAGGTACCGTTCCTGCACTTTTTTGATGGCTTCCGGACTTCTCATGAGCTACAAAAAATTGAAGTCATTGATTATGAAGAATTAGCGAAGCTCATCGATTATGATGCGGTGCGGAGTTTCCGGAAGAATGCCCTGAATCCCGAGCACCCAGTGATCAGAGGTACCAATCAGAACCCCGATGTATTCTTCCAGGCACGGGAAGCATCCAATAGATACTACGAAGCGATTCCTGCCATTGTGGAAGATTATATGCGTGAGATATCCAAACTGACCGGAAGAAATTATCAGCTGTTTAATTATTATGGTGCTCCGGATGCTGACAGGGTAATAGTGGCTATGGGTTCGGCTTGTGAGTGTGCAGAGGAAGTCGTTGATTACCTCAATAATCGGGGAGAAAAAGTTGGGGTGGTTAAGGTCCACCTGTACCGTCCTTTCTCTGTCAAACACTTTCTGGCCGCACTGCCAAACACAGTTAAGAGTATTGCGGTTCTGGACCGGACCAAAGAACCTGGGGCCTTGGGTGAACCGCTCTATCAGGATGTATGCACTGCGTTCTTTGAGAACGGAACCAGACCGACCATCGTCGGAGGTCGTTACGGATTAGGTTCCAAGGATACCACCCCGGCGCAGATGATTGCGGTTTTTGACAATCTGAAAATGGATAATCCTAAGAATCACTTTACCATTGGAATCGTTGACGATGTGACCAATCTGTCACTGCCGGTTAAGGAAGAAATTGATACGGCACCGGAGGGCACGATAAGCTGCAAGTTCTGGGGGTTAGGCTCGGATGGAACAGTTGGAGCCAACAAGAACTCGATCAAGATCATTGGCGATAATACCGACCAGTACGCCCAGGCTTATTTTGCATATGATTCGAAGAAATCAGGCGGGGTTACGGTGTCCCATTTAAGGTTTGGGAAAAAGCCCATTCGCTCAACATACCTTATTAACAAAGCTGACTTTGTGGCCTGCCACAACCCGTCATACCTCGGTAAATACGATATGGTGTCAGACCTCAAGGATAACGGTACCTTTTTAATCAATTGCGCTTATACTCCGGAAGAACTGGATAAGGTCATGCCCGCAGATGCGAAACGGTTTATCGCCCGGCATAACATAAGCGTTTATACCATTGACGGGGTCGGAATCGGCTCAGAAATCGGTTTAGGCAACCGGATAAACATGATTATGCAGGCCGCCTTTTTCAAGCTGGCCAACATCATCCCTATTGAAGATGCGGTCAAACATATGAAGAAAGCGGTTTATGACACCTACGGCAAGAAGGGTGAAAAGATTATCAACATGAACCTTCAGGCCATTGATAAGGGCATTGAGGGCATTAACAAGGTAGAAATACCCGCCAGTTGGGCTGAGGCGGTTGATACTCCTCAGGAAAGAAAAGACGTACCCGAGTTCATTGAAAAGATCCTGGAACCGATCAACCGGCAGCAGGGAGACAAACTCCCGGTCAGCACGTTTGTCGGCCGGGAGGACGGAACCTTCCCGGTGGGCACATCGGCATATGAAAAGAGAGGTATCGCCATTGATGTACCTCTGTGGAAAATTGACAACTGCATACAATGCAACCAGTGTTCTTACGTCTGCCCACATGCTGCGATAAGACCCTTCCTTCTGACCGAGGATGAGGTGAAGAACGCACCAGTTGGCTTTGAAACCAAGAAAGCCATCGGCAAGGAATTGGCCGGACTGAGCTACCGGCTGCAAGTCGCACCGATGGACTGCACCGGGTGCGGCAGCTGTGTTGAGGTATGCCCCAGCAAGGAGAAGGCCCTGATTATGATGCCGCTGGCATCACAGATGGGTGAGGTCGATAACTGGGAATACGCAATTAAACTGGAGCCCAAAGACAGGCTAATTAGCAAGGAAACAGTAAAAGGAAGCCAGTTCCAGGTGCCGCTCTTTGAGTTTTCCGGAGCCTGCGCGGGATGCGGCGAAACTCCTTATCTTAAACTGGTCACTCAATTATTTGGTGACAGGATGATGGCTTCCAATGCCACAGGCTGTACCTCTATATACAGTGCCAGTGCCCCCTCTATGCCATACTGCACCAATAGGGACGGTCACGGTCCAGCCTGGGCGAACTCGCTGTTTGAAGACAGTGCCGAGTACGGGTTCGGTATGTTTCTGGGGGTAAAACAGATCAGGAACAGGCTGGCTGATCTGAACCGGGAACTCCTCGAGGCAGATATCCCGGACGGTGTGCGGGATGCTATTGATACCTGGCTGGCTAAGATGTTTGATGGAGAGGGTTCAAAACTGGCCAGTGCCGAATTAATCAAAGCTTTGGAAAGTTATCACCCTGCTGACGTTAAACTGGAGACAATAGTAAAAGAGATCCTGGATAAAAGAGAATTCCTGGTGAAGAAATCCCAGTGGATATATGGTGGAGATGGTTGGGCCTATGACATCGGTTACGGCGGGTTGGACCATGTGCTTGCTTCAAATGAGGACGTAAATGTGCTGGTCCTTGACACTGAAGTATACTCCAACACCGGCGGCCAATCCTCAAAATCGACCCCGACCGGTGCAGTAGCCCAGTTCGCCGCCTCAGGTAAGGTTACCAAGAAGAAGGACCTGGGGATGATGGCTATCAGTTACGGGTATGTTTATGTGGCGCAGGTGGCCATGGGGGCCAGCCAGACCCAGCTTATCAAGGCTCTGGTCGAAGCGGAGCGGTATCCCGGACCATCCCTGATAATCGCTTATGCCCCCTGTATCAATCACGGCCTTAAACTGGGTATGGGGTGTTCCCAGCTCGAAGAAAAGAACGCGGTAGCCGCAGGATACTGGCATCTTTACCGTTATAATCCGCTGCTTAAGGAAGAAGGAAAGAACCCGTTTATTCTGGACTCGAAAGAACCTACAGCTTCCTATCGCGACTTTATCATGGGAGAAACCAGGTACTCTTCGCTGCTTTCCACCTTCCCGGATCGGGCCAAGGTTTTGTTCGAACAGGCTGAAAAGAGTGCCCGGGAAAGGTATGAAAACTACAGGCGGCTGGCTAACGGATAATTAAAACCAACAGCCTGCATGCAGCAGACCGAACCGAAAGAAGAAAAGCCCCGCGAAACACTGTTTCGCGGGGCTTTTAACATCTCAGCACAAATCTATTTTACACAATCTAAGGTTCCTCCTCTTACATGAAAAAGTATTCGCCATCCGGCTGCTCACTCCCTCACAGTCAAAGATAACGAATCGAAGAGAGATAACTCAGGAAGACTATAAGCGGATTTACTGTTTGTACGGAGTATCGCGGTGCCGCATCGCAAAGTTACTCGGGATTGTTTGCCCTGGAGGTGTAATTATCCTACATACCGGAACCAGGATAGTCGAGGCCTACATCGGTGAGTACGCCAGCGGAAAGAGCGAACTAGCCATTAACCGCGCTCTGGAATTGCGCCAAACCTCAGATGAAGTGACCCTGGTAGACCTTGATTTTGTTGAACCATTTTATACCCTGCGGGGACTGCGAGACTTTCTCAGACAACAGGGATTGACGGTTATTGCCTGGGGAAGGGAGGACAGTTTTGGCCTGGGAGAGACTGGCAGCCTGGTTAACCCGCCGGCTCGCTGGGTTATGTGGCGTTCGGGACACATAATCATCGATGTAGGCTACGGGGTGCACGGTGCGGCTTCCCTCAATCTGGTGGAAGGGGCTTTGGAGTCCCCGGAGTTAAAAGTGTGGGCGGTCATAAACACCGGCCGTCCCATGACCTCCTCCGTAAAGGACCTAGTTGACTACGTCAAAGGCCTGCAGCGGGTTGATGGGTTGATTAACAATTCACACCTGGGAGATCTCACCACGGTTGATTTCGTGATCAAAGGCCTGCAGGTAGTCGAGAAAGCCGGTGAAATCTTGAATTTACCGGTAATATACACCGCCATTGAAAAAACACTGGCGCCTAAGTTGCTGGCAGCCGGACTGAACCCTTCGCAAATCAAGGCAATAACGCGCTATATGCCCGGGGCCATGTGGTAAGAATTATTATTCGTGTTCAGCCTCAAACTAATAGGAACAGGAGGTGTTTTTATGGAGAAGCCGGTTACTGGAACCAGAAAGGTTTTTATGACCGGAAACGAAACCGTGGCATGGGCCGCCCTGGCCGCCGAAGCAGATATAATGTTTGGCTATCCGATTACCCCCCAGAATGAGATCATGCACTATTGGACCCGGCTGGGAGCCAAGTATGAGCGCGGGTTTTTGCAGACCGAGGATGAGATCTCCGCGGGCTTTACGGTTTGCGGAGCAATCATTGCCGGCAAAAAAGCATTTACCGCGACCGCAGGACCTGGCAATACCCTGATGCAGGAGCCTTTCAGCATGGCGGAGGCTATGCGGCTGCCGACTGTCGCGATCATTCAACAACGAGGCGGACCTTCATCAGGAACCGTTATTTATTCACAGCAGGAGGTCACTTTAACCACTTATGGCGGAAATGGTGAAGGTCACCGGATCGTATATTCGACGGCCTCCCATCAGGAGATATATGACTATACAATCAAAGCATTTAATACCGCATGGAAGTACAGATTTCCCACCTTTGTTCTGGGGGACGGCTACCAGGCCAAAATGAGGGAACCTCTAGAAATTTACGACCCGGCCGAGAAAAATATTGAAATGATAAAGCCCAGCCCCATGGTCGGGTTGCCCGGGCAGATCGGGATTGAACGGGAACCGCAGCATCTGTGCAATATCTACAGCATGGAAGAAGAATTGTACGATGTGGTTCTGCAGATGCAGGCTGAATATGAGCGGATAATCCCTGAACTGGTGGAATATGAGTGCCGCGAATGTGATGATGCCGAGATTTTGGTGATATCCCATGGGGTAGTTTCACGTTCCACCGATGATGCGGTAATGGCCTTGCGTTCACAAGGCATAAAGGCAGGTGCGTTCCGGCCGATAACCCTGCGACCATTCCCCACTCAGAAGCTGCGGGAAATTTTGAGATCAGGGGTGAAGAAAATGCTGGTGGCGGAGTCCGCCTACGGCCAGTTGGTACGGCTGCTCCAGCAGGAGGTGTATGGAGAAACCGTACCTATTGAGACTCTATTGATGCCCGGGGTAGGGATCATTGACGCGGATATAATCAGTAAGGTTAAGAGCCTGGTTGAATAAGGAAGGGGGAGCATAAATGACACAGCCAGCCATGCCGAAAACCTGGTATGTGCCTTCCAAGCCACACAAGTTTTGTCCGGGATGTGGTCATCCCTTGATTCTCAAGGCCTTGGGAGAAGCGGTTGATGAGCTGGGAATTCAAAACCAAACGGTTTACGGGTGTGATATCGGGTGCTCTCTGTTATCATGGAATTTCTTTGCCATAGATAGTACCCAGACCCATCACGGTCGTACCACTCCGGTGATGGTCGGAATGAAGCGCGCCCGGCCAGAGTTGATCTGTGTTGGCTACATGGGCGATGGTGGCGGGTATTCCATAGGATCCCAGCACCTGGTAAACTCAGCGATCAGAAACGAGAAGATAACACTGATACTGGCTAATAATACCAACTATGCTATGACCGGCGGACAATTGGCGCCAACCACCCTTCCGGGACAGAAAACCGAGACCACCCCATTCGGACGTGACCCCCAATTAACCGGCAATCCTACTATGGGACCCGAAATGATTAGCACTATTACTGGTGATGGGGCTTACGTGGCTCGGGGAACCGTAGCGAAATACCGTCAGTTAAAAGGCTTTATTAAGAAAGCACTTCAGAACCAGATGGAAGGGAACGGTTTTTCGTTTGTTGAAGCATTATCAACCTGTCCGACCAACTGGAGAACCAATGCCAAACAGACCTGGGACTGGTTGGAGGATAAGATGGGATCGTTTTACCCGGTGGGTGAGCTGAAGAGTCCATTCAGAAAGGAGGATTAGCATGAGTTTAGTCCGGGTAGCCCTGGCCGGTGAAGGTGGTCAGGGGGTCCAGTCGGTTGCCGAGATTATGGCCGAAGCCGCTTATCATGAAGGGAAGCAGGCCATATATATTCCGAATTTCGGCCTGGAACAACGAGGCGGGGTATCGATAGCCTTCCTCCAGGTCAGTGACCGCAGGATCGGTGCGCCCAAGTTTAATAAGGCAGATGTGGTGGTCGCCCTAAGCCAGAGAGCCATGATCAGGACTCACATATATTCAGGGGCGAATACGATCTTTGTGTATGATTCCTCTTTTGAGGTTAAGGAAGGGGATATACCAGCCCAGCACAAAATGACTCTGGATATACCGGCAGTGGAAAAATCCAAAGAACTGAATACCCGTGTTTTTAATGTAATTGTTATGGGAGCAATATTGGAGTTGACAGAAATGATTCCGGTAGAGGCGGCCCGTTCCGCATTAGAAAAGAAACTGGGCTATAAATTCGAAAAGAACCCGGAACTTAGAGAAATGAACTTCCAGGCTATTGAGATTGGCCGGAACCTGGTCCGGAATAAGCTGAAAGGAGGGGAAAAGGTATGCGCAAGTTTGATGTAATGACCGAGGAAGCCAATAAGGCAGTATTTCACCTGTTCCCCGAACTCTGCAAGGGTTGTGGGCTATGCAAAGAAAAATGTCCCACCGGTGTTTTAGTCTGGTCCGATAAACTGGGGGTATACGGGACTCCTACCGTTTTCCTGAAGGATAAGGAGGGCTGTACGGGCTGTGGTATCTGTCAGACTGTCTGCCCTGACTGCGCGATCAAAGTTGAGCGTGTAAAAAGGAAGAAAGCGCATTAAGTAAAACCGACATTGAGTGTTTTAGCCGGAGTCTCCTTGTATGATTCGTTATAGGAATTTGCCCGGCGAATAAACACGAGAAAAAAAGACAGAAAAGGCCTTGACTGCTGACGAAGGGGCATGATAAGATAACTCTCGCGGCAGTGAGGCCGCAGTAAAGATTTGTTCTAGGGACATATAATAGAAAGTGGCGACAGTTCCTAGACGAACCCTTGACACGACAAGGGTAGACATGATAAGATAAATCTTGCGCGCAGGAAGCGCGACCTGATCTTAGGAAACTAAACAGTG